>Ga0206101_1000002_pt1 | contig 463602 bp, 372 predicted proteins | sample 1B0metagenome_FD_148613 | JGI IMG/M metagenome (GOLD analysis project Ga0206101, IMG submission 148613) | Enriched microbial communities from leaf-cutter ant dump, University of Wisconsin, Madison, United States - 1B0 | ecosystem: Environmental > Terrestrial > Nest > Insects nest > Nest dump... | reverse complement strand
CGATGCGATATCATGGCTCCCTTCGGGCGCCCTGTCGAGCCCGATGTGTAGATCACATACGCCAGGCTCTCTCCAGTCCCTCCAGACGCCTTCTCCGCCAGCAACTCCATGCATCCACCCGCCGACTCCGCATCCTGAACTCTCACCCTCGCCACTCCACTCAACTCCTCCTCTGCCACCAACGTCTCTCGCCCGACAAGTACAACCTCCACTCCTGAATCCTCCACCATGTACGCCACACGACTCCGCGGATACTCCGGGTCCAGTGGAACATAGTAGCCCCCACTCCGCAGTACACCAACGATCGCTACCACCAACTCCATCGATCGCTCCACGCTCACTCCCACTCCTCTCTCCTCTCCCACTCCTACTCTCCGCAGGTACTGCGCAACCTGGCCCGATCGCCGCCACAACTCCTCATAACTCATCCCCTCTCCCGCGTACCGCACTGCCTCACGATCTCCATGCTCCTTCACAACTCTCCCAAGCAACTCCTCCACCCGTTCCACTTCCCTCCCATCCGCCTCCAACTCGCCCTGCCACCTCTCAAGCTGTTCCCCCCGCTCCGCCTCCTCCACTACATCGATCTCGCCCATCAGCCCCCTCCATCCCTCCGCAATCGCCGCCACCAGCCTACCGTAGTGAACGATCAGCCGGCTCATCCGCGCTCCCTCGTACAGGTCCGTGCTGTACTCCAGCCAACCACGCAACCCCTCCCCCTGCTCCCGCAGCGTCAGCGTCACATCGAACTTCGACACGCTCGCATACACACGCCCTCCCTCCTCAACTCCTCCATCATACGCTCCGCCTCCGTATGTCCCACGCTCCTGATAGCTGAACGCCACCTGGAACAACGGGTTCTGCCCTCCCCGCCGCTCCGGCCCTACCGCCTCCACCACACGATCGAACGGAACTTCCTGATGCGCGAACCCGCCCACCACCGCCTCACGTACGCGGCTCAGCATCTCATCAACATCCTCCTCGCCGCTCAACTTCACCCGCAGCGCCACCGTGTTTACGAAAAATCCCACCACCCCCTCCGTCTCCACACGGCTGCGGTTCGCAACCACCGTCCCGATCACCACATCCTCCTCGCCGCTGTAGCGCCGCACCAACTCCGCATATGCGCCCAGCAGAACCATGTACACCGTCAACCCGCGCGACTGTGCAACCTGGCGCAACCTCCCCACAACCGAACCTTCCACCACGAACTCCTCCGTCGCTCCGGCATATCCGGGACTCCGAGGCCGCACGCCTCGGTACGGTATCGTCACCTCCGCCGGCAGGCCGCGCAGTCGCTCCCGCCAGTAGCTCAGTTGCCGCCCTAGCTCCTCGCCGCGCAACCACCCGCGCTGCCAGATCGCATAGTCCGCGTACTGGATCGCAAGCTCCGCGTACGGCGAGACCCGCTCTCCCCGTTCGTACGCCGCATAGTGCACGCGCAGCTCCTCCTCGATCACCCCCAGTGACCAGCCGTCGCTGATGATGTGATGCAGCGCAAGAACCACCACCGTCCGCTCCTCCTCCCGCTCGATCACGCCGCGCACCAGAGCCGCGCGCACCAGCGGGCCGTGCCCAAGATCGAACCCTGTCGTCTGAAGCCGCTGCACTGCACGCGCAAGTCCTGCTTCGCCACGCTCCTGCTGCTCCGGCAGATCGATCTGCGCCTCCGGCGCTATCACCGCCACCGCCTCACCATCGACCGTCACGATGCTCGTGCGCAGCGACTCCTGGCGCCGCACGATCTGCTGCAGGCTCCAGCGCAGTCCCTCGGCATCGGCGTCGGCTGCGAAGCTGAAGGCCGCCGTCATCACGTACAGCGGGCTGCGCGGGTGCATCTGTTCGAGGAACCACAGGCGTTGCTGGTTCAGCGACAGCGGCAGGACGCGTTCGCGATCGGCGGCGACGAGCGCCGGGAGCGCATCACCGGCGCCGAGGAGTTCCTCGACGCGGGCGGCGAGCTGTTCGACGGTAGGGAACTCGAACAGATCGCGGACGGTGACATCGGCGCCGAAGGCATCGCGGAGGCGTGCGGCGGCGCGTGCGGCGAGCAGGGAGTGTCCGCCATGCTCGAAGAAGTTATCGCGCACACCCAGGCGTTCCTCCCCGAGAACCAGTCCAAGAAGCGCGGCGATCCGCTTCTCCACCTCGCCGCGCGGCGCCACATACGTTCCATCAGCATCGTACCTGGTGCCAAAGCGTTCGGCGAGGCCGCGGCGATCCACCTTGCCGCTCGCAAGGAGCGGGAATGCATCGAGCAGTACGTAGGCAGCCGGGCGCATGGCCTCCGGAAGATCCTGCGCAACCGTCCGGCGAAGCTCGCGCACCAGATGATCGGGCATGGCCCGGCGGCGACCCGGGGACGACGGCACTGCCCGCCGCTGCGGGGCCGGCCGGGTGACATCCGGCGCGATCGCATAGAGCACGTACAGTCCGGTCGTATCCAGCATCGACTCCTGCTCCGCCGTAACCCGGAACCCATGCCGCTCCAGAAGGCTGGTGACAAGTTCAAGGCGGCCGGCTATATCGTGCACCTCGACGACGATCTGACGAATCTTCCGCCAGTCGTCATCATGCAGGCCGGAGAGCACATCCAGTTCGCTCTTCTCGACATCGATCTTCAACAGATCGATCCGCTCGACATGCTCCTCGGCGATGACATCGCTCAATGTCCGCAGCGGGCAGATCACCTCGACCGCCTCAAGGCGATCGGCGAGCAGTTCCTCGACGAGATCATCGTCGCCTGACAGGCCCACGCCGTCCGGAAATGCCGGGGCAATGACATCTGCATCCGCCAACCGGCCGACATCAGCCCCGGCCGCCTCCGGTACGGCTGCGGCCGCGGAGGTGCGCATGAACGCGCGTACGACATTCATCTCCTCGTCGGCATCGGCGAAGCGGCCGGAGATAAGCGAGACGTTGGGATAGTAGGTGAAGCGCGCATCGCCGGGAGCGTCGGAGAGGCCGCAGGAGAACGGATGGACATTCCCTCCCGCAAGCCGGGCATTGGCGCACAGAAGATGGAAGAGATCGGGGATGGGCTCGAACGCATAGATCGTGGCCAGAGGAGCCAGGGTCGCTATGAACCGCGTGAACATGCCGGTATTGGCGCCGACATCGAAGACGACATCACCCTCATGAACCTCCACACCGTGGCGGAGGTATGAGCGCTCCTCCACGATTTCGCGATAGAGGAAGCGGGTCTCGTTGCGATTACGCGCAACGAAGGGCGAGCCATCGGGAAGCTCCATCACCGAGGCCCGGTCGGGAAGCCCCTCACGCTCCAGAGCAAGCACCCGCCGCACATCCGGCGCCCGGTCGGCATCGGGCACGATATAGGCCACGAGACGATGATCACCGGGGGAGAACTCGCGGACCATCACAACTGCATCCCCCACCGCCTCGTGCGCAATGAGCGCCGATTCGATCTCGCCGAGTTCTATGCGGACGCCACGGAGCTTCACCTGGTGATCGATGCGACCGAGAAACTCGATGGCGCCATCGGAGGCATAGCGCGCGAGATCGCCGGTGCGATAGAGACGCGCTCCGGGAAGAGCACTGAATGGATCCGGGACAAACTTCCCGGCGGTGAGTCCCGGCCGTCCCAGATATCCCCGTCCCACCTGCACCCCGCCGATGTACAGTTCACCAGTGGCGCCGGCCGGCAGCAGCCGCATGTGCGGATCGAGGATGTAGAGCGTCGTGTTGGCAACCGGATGCCCGATCGGCACGATGGCGCGCGGCGTGCCACGCCGGCATGCCCACGCCGTGACATCGACAGCCGCCTCGGTGGGACCGTAGAGATTATGCAGTTCCGCCTCGAAGCGCTGGTGGAACGCCTGCTCAAGATCAGGGGTCAGCGCCTCGCCGCTGCATATCACGTGCCGCAGCGTGGAGCCGATCCGGCTGATCGACGGCTCCTCAAGGAACAGGCGCAGCATTGATGGTACGAAGTGCAGCATCGTGACGCCGCCGGTTTCTATCAGATCCGCCAGGTACGCGGCATCGCGATGGCCGCCGGGCCGCGCGATGACCAGCGTCGCGCCGGAAATGAGCGGCAGAAGGAGCTCCCAGACCGAAACGTCGAAGCTGAACGGAGTCTTCTGAAGGATCACATCGCTCGCGCCCACATCGTAGCGCCGGCGCATCCAGAGCAGCCTGTTGATGATCGATCGATGCGATATCATGGCTCCCTTCGGGCGCCCTGTCGAGCCCGATGTGTAGATCACATACGCCAGGCTCTCTCCAGTCCCTCCAGACGCCTTCTCCGCCAGCAACTCCATGCATCCACCCGCCGACTCCGCATCCTGAACTCTCACCCTCGCCACTCCACTCAACTCCTCCTCTGCCACCAACGTCTCTCGCCCGACAAGTACAACCTCCACTCCTGAATCCTCCACCATGTACGCCACACGACTCCGCGGATACTCCGGGTCCAGTGGAACATAGTAGCCCCCACTCCGCAGTACACCAACGATCGCTACCACCAACTCCATCGATCGCTCCACGCTCACTCCCACTCCTCTCTCCTCTCCCACTCCTACTCTCCGCAGGTACTGCGCAACCTGGCCCGATCGCCGCCACAACTCCTCATAACTCATCCCCTCTCCCGCGTACCGCACTGCCTCACGATCTCCATGCTCCTTCACAACTCTCCCAAGCAACTCCTCCACCCGTTCCACTTCCCTCCCATCCGCCTCCAACTCGCCCTGCCACCTCTCAAGCTGTTCCCCCCGCTCCGCCTCCTCCACTACATCGATCTCGCCCATCAGCCCCCTCCATCCCTCCGCAATCGCCGCCACCAGCCTACCGTAGTGAACGATCAGCCGGCTCATCCGCGCTCCCTCGTACAGGTCCGTGCTGTACTCCAGCCAACCACGCAACCCCTCCCCCTGCTCCCGCAGCGTCAGCGTCACATCGAACTTCGACACGCTCGCATACACACGCCCTCCCTCCTCAACTCCTCCATCATACGCTCCGCCTCCGTATGTCCCACGCTCCTGATAGCTGAACGCCACCTGGAACAACGGGTTCTGCCCTCCCCGCCGCTCCGGCCCTACCGCCTCCACCACACGATCGAACGGAACTTCCTGATGCGCGAACCCGCCCACCACCGCCTCACGTACGCGGCTCAGCATCTCATCAACATCCTCCTCGCCGCTCAACTTCACCCGCAGCGCCACCGTGTTTACGAAAAATCCCACCACCCCCTCCGTCTCCACACGGCTGCGGTTCGCAACCACCGTCCCGATCACCACATCCTCCTCGCCGCTGTAGCGCCGCACCAACTCCGCATATGCGCCCAGCAGAACCATGTACACCGTCAACCCGCGCGACTGTGCAACCTGGCGCAACCTCCCCACAACCGAACCTTCCACCACGAACTCCTCCGTCGCTCCGGCATATCCGGGACTCCGAGGCCGCACGCCTCGGTACGGTATCGTCACCTCCGCCGGCAGGCCGCGCAGTCGCTCCCGCCAGTAGCTCAGTTGCCGCCCTAGCTCCTCGCCGCGCAACCACCCGCGCTGCCAGATCGCATAGTCCGCGTACTGGATCGCAAGCTCCGCGTACGGCGAGACCCGCTCTCCCCGTTCGTACGCCGCATAGTGCACGCGCAGCTCCTCCTCGATCACCCCCAGTGACCAGCCGTCGCTGATGATGTGATGCAGCGCAAGAACCACCACCGTCCGCTCCTCCTCCCGCTCGATCACGCCGCGCACCAGAGCCGCGCGCACCAGCGGGCCGTGCCCAAGATCGAACCCTGTCGTCTGAAGCCGCTGCACTGCACGCGCAAGTCCTGCTTCGCCACGCTCCTGCTGCTCCGGCAGATCGATCTGCGCCTCCGGCGCTATCACCGCCACCGCCTCACCATCGACCGTCACGATGCTCGTGCGCAGCGACTCCTGGCGCCGCACGATCTGCTGCAGGCTCCAGCGCAGTCCCTCGGCATCGGCGTCGGCTGCGAAGCTGAAGGCCGCCGTCATCACGTACAGCGGGCTGCGCGGGTGCATCTGTTCGAGGAACCACAGGCGTTGCTGGTTCAGCGACAGCGGCAGGACGCGTTCGCGATCGGCGGCGACGAGCGCCGGGAGCGCATCACCGGCGCCGAGGAGTTCCTCGACGCGGGCGGCGAGCTGTTCGACGGTAGGGAACTCGAACAGATCGCGGACGGTGACATCGGCGCCGAAGGCATCGCGGAGGCGTGCGGCGGCGCGTGCGGCGAGCAGGGAGTGTCCGCCATGCTCGAAGAAGTTATCGCGCACACCCAGGCGTTCCTCCCCGAGAACCAGTCCAAGAAGCGTGGCGACCGTCGTCTCGGTCGGTGTCGAGGGAGCGATATACTCCTCATCATCCTCGCGGCGCGGCTCCGGCGGTTCCGGCAGCGCATGCCGGCTGATCTTTCCAGTGGAGGTGAGCGGGAAACGTTCCATGTAGACGATCGCCGCGGGAACCATGTAGTCCGGCACGCGCTCCTTCAGATAGGCGCGCAGATCGCGGGCCGGCGGCACATGCGCAAGCTGTTCGTCGGAGAGCAGATGGCCGGCGGGATCGCCGTCACGCTCCACGGGAGCGACCGACGGCACGACATAGGCGAGCAGCCGGTTTTCGCCCGGCGCCATCTCCTGCGCCACGACGACGCTCTGCCTGACAGCTGGATGGCCATCCAGCGCCGCCTCTATCTCGCCGATCTCGATGCGGAAGCCGCGCACCTTCACCTGCGCATCGCCGCGGCCGATGAACTCGTACGTGCCATCGTGATGCATGCGGCCAAGATCGCCGGTGCGATAGATGCGCGCTCCCGGCTCCCCGCTGAACTGGTCCGGGATGAACTTCTCGGCAGTCAGATCGGGGCGGCCATGATACCCGCGCACCACGCCGACCCCGCCTATCAGCATTTCGCCGATCTCTCCCACCGGAACGGGGCGCAACTGTTCGTCAACGATATGGATGCGAACGCCCGGGAAGGGGACGCCGATCGGCGTAAGACCATGCTCCGGCACTTCGACCTGCGTCCCGGTGAAGTATGTGGCGTCGATCGAAGTTTCGGTCTGTCCGAATGTGTGCAGCACCATCGTCTCCGGCCCCACCATCCCCTTCAATCTGCTGTGTTCGCGGAGATACCAGCGATCCGAACCGAGAACGATCGCCCGCATGAAGTTCAGCGAAAGCCCCCTGTGGCGCACATACTCCAGCAGGCTCCGCATGACCACCGGGACAAATTCGGTGTACTGCACATCCTCGCGGCGCAGAGTCTCGTACAGAAGCGCGGGCGTGCACACCATCTCCCACGGCGCCAGCACCAGCCTGCCGCCGGAGCACAGCGCGCGGAGCACATCGGCCTGAAAGACAGCGAAGGAGAAATGGGCGATCTGGCAGTGGCTGCGGACCCGCGTGCGGAGCTGATAGATGCGCTCGTAGGCACTGTAAATCCGCGCGAGCCCTTCATGCGGCATCTGCACTCCCTTCGGCCGGCCGGTGGAGCCCGATGTGAAGAGCATCATCGCGACGTTCGCCGGCGTTGCGAGCGGAGCAGGATCGGTGTCGTCGTTCGCGGCCAGATCGGCGGCGCAGGGGCCATCGAGCGAGAGGGGCATCGTCCCCAGCTCCCCGGCCGCTTCGGCGAGGCGCTCGTGCGTGATGACCGCAACGGCGCCGGCGCTGGAAAGAATGTACCGCAGCCGTTCGCGCGGCTGCCGGGCATCGAGCGGGATATACGCCCCGCCCGCCTTCATGACCCCGAGCAGCGCGGCGATCATGTCGATCGAATGTTCGAGATAGATCCCGACGAATGTCTCCGGCCCCACGCCGCGCGACCGGAGCAGGCGTGCTATACGGTTCGCCCGGCGATTCAGGTCGCCGTACGAGATCGATTCATCCCCCAGGATCACGGCGCAGGCATCGGGCGTACGCTCCGCCTCCGCCTCGAACAGGTGGTGGATGCACCGGACTCCGGATTCATGCGTATCCGGGGGAATCGCCGCACAACCGGGCGATGTTGCGGATGATGATGATGTCGGCATTGATTTCATTGAGCCGGCGTGAAACGATGAGCGTTCGATGTGCCGTTGAAGTGCGGACATGGCCGGGCGCAGCCGCCCGACACAGCCATTGCCGGATCAGGTCAGTCCGGCAATGTATCGATGGATGCGAGCGACGCCGCGGGTTCCTCCCACGGCATCATCCGGCCGATGTCGGTGCGGTAGCGCATTCCCTCGAAGTGAATGTGCCTGATGTTGTCGTAGGCATTATCGCTGGCCTCGGCGAGGGTTGAGCCGAAACCGACGACATGGATCACACGTCCCCCATCGCTGACCAGTCCCTTGTCAGGATGGTCGAATGCCTCGCCGATGAAGACGCGGCAGGCGGACGGATCGGCCTGCTCGATTCCCGTGATCGGGTAGTGCCGGCCGTACCTGCCATAGGGCCAGCCGGCATACCATCCCTTGCTGCGGCCGCCGGATCTCTGCTGCGTACGCCCCTGGGCGGCCACGACATCGCAGCAGAAACGGTCGCTGACGCGCAGCCGGTGGCCGTCGAGCGAACGCCCGAGCACCGCACGGCATGTTTCCACGAAGTCGCTTTCGATGCGCGGCAGTACGGTCTCCGCCTCCGGATCGCCCAGCCGCACGTTGATCTCCAGCAGCACGAGCCGGTCATCCACCAGCATGCAACCGGCGTAGATGATGCCATTGTACTCCAGCCCCTCCGCCGTGATGGCGCGGCCAAGCGGCTCAAGAATCTCCTCCCGCGCCTTCCCGGCGAAGGCATCGCTCTCGATCGGATGCGGAGAGAAGGCCCCCATACCGCCGCAGGTGACCCCCATGTTGCCATCGTCGGATTTCGGATAGTCCATCGCCATCGGAAGCAGCGTGAACGACCGGCCGTCGAACATGGCGAAGATGGAGACCTCGCGACCGAACAGACGCCGTTCGATAACGATGCTGTCCCCGGCTTCGTCGAACGCACGTTCAATCATGATCCTGTCGATCGCAGCCTCGGCGTCGGCTACGGTAGTGCACACGATCGATCCATTTCCCCCGCACAACCCGTCGGCCTTCACCACCACCTGATAGGGCACCGTCCGGACATATTCCTTCGCACGCTCGGGATCATTGAAGAAGGCGTGTTCGGCGACCGGAACGCCGTGCCGGGCGCAGACCTGCTTGCCGAAGGTCTTGCTGGCCTCCAGCCTGGCAGCTTCGCGCGATGGACCGATGGTAGGGATGCCCTGCTCGCGAAGCACGCCGGCGAATCCTCCTGCAAGTGCAAGCGCATTCGCCACGAAGATGAACTCCACCTCCTCCCGGCGCGCGACCTCGGCCATGGCAGCCGCGTCGTTCAGCGGGAGGTCCGGAAGCGAAATGATCCGCTCCTCGTGGATCGCTCCGCATCCCGGAGCATATAACACGGTGACATTGGGGCTGGTGCGTACGAAGAGATCGGCGAACGCGTGGCCGCGGCCTGATCGGTCTATCAGCAGGATCTTGGTCATGAGATTGTGAGACAGTTGATTGGGACCATCCGTATGTTCCATCCATCCCCGGGACGGGGGACATCATCCGGCGTATCGTCATCAGCAGGCGACGACGCTGCGCGCGTACGCTGCCACAGCGGCCATGCTCTGGCTGATGGTTGCGATGTCGCCGAGATCGGTACCGGCGAGCGGCAGCGCGCCGAATGCCTTCTGAACTGCCGACATGTACTGGTTCACGAGCATCTCGTGCGCGGCCCGGAGACTTTCGTCGGCAAGCCGGACATCGTTCTCGTACTGCTGCGCCACCGATTCCTGGCGCTGGGCAAGATCGGCTTCGGCCTTGCTTACTGCATCACCGTATTCCTGCTGCGTACGTGTATGCTTCTGCGCCGCCTCCTCCTCCGTTGCGGAAGGCTCCATGCACGCGCGCACGTATGCCCGCCGGGCCTCCTCGCATCTGCGCCATGCATCCTGCTGCGCCTCCTGCATACCGCGGGAGTAGCCGGTCCCGGCATCCTGCAGCCTGATCCGATAATCGAACTGTGCCTGCTGCCAGCCGTTGAAATACTCGTTGTATGCCGAGGCAAAAGGTTCGTGCACGTTTCTCGCTCCGGTGTCCGCGGCAGCGGCTCCCACGCTCTGCGTGGCAGCGCTCTGCGCAGCTGGCCCCTGTTTCGCGACGTTCTTCTCGTTGCTCTTCTCCTGACTTGCGGCCATGAATTATCCTCCAGATTCTATTGATGAAACGCCAGGCTCCGCTGCCTCAAGTGGGAACTCCGCGCTACCGGCGCCGGGCCATCGCCGAAACTCCACGTACCAGTCGCAGCCCTCGGCGGAAATGGCAGCGGCATATCCCGTATCGGTGCTGATATCACGGACGCCCCAGCGGCAATCGCAGCCATCCGGCAGACCTGCCCGGAACCGGACCGCTCCGGAACTTCGATGTGAATGCTTCCGATCACCTGGCAGCCGGACATCGACATTCGCGGGGGAAATGCTCAACCCTGCTCCCAGAGCCTTCACCGCGGCTTCCTTGCGGGTCCAGAGCCGGAAGAAATACCGCTGGCGAAGCCCGGACGGAAGTGCACGCAGCATCTCCCGCTCCCGTACGCTGCACACGGTCTCCGCCAGATCCATTATATCACCCGGTGAAATCACCTCGATGTCGGCGCCGACAGGTCCGCCGGTGCTGATCGCCAGCAGCATCAGATCGCCGGAGCGTGAGAGATTGAAATGAATGGGTTCACTCAATGTCCATCCTTCCAACATCGGCTTACCGAATTTTCCCGGGACGAATCTCGGATCGTGCGGCGCGCATCCGATCCGGACGGCGATGATCCGCCGCAGAATACCATGCGATGCTATGTACCGCTCGCGCTCGCGAGCGCAGCGAAATCGTGCGGCTCGTTCCCGCTCGCCGCATGAAAGCGTGGCGTAATATCGGCCGAGCGCGGCACGGCCGGCCGAAAGCGATGCCAGCCATGCCACGATTGTCCGAACGCTCCCGATTTCAGTGGAGCCGGCGGTCATGGACGAACGGTCGCACCGCGCCACTGGCGTGGCACACGAAGTAGACATCGCGGGAGAAATGATTCAGATGAAGCTCGGGGGTATGGGATTCGCGCGGAGAAAAAACTCCGCCGGAGGAAATGGGGGGGGATTACCGGCCAATGGATGAGGCACCGCCCGAAAGGATGGCGGTGCGGCTGTATCATAAATGAAATATTCCCGGGAAGTACGGCTCGGGGGGAAGGAGAATGCGACGGACAATACCTTTATATTTCTCTGAACCAGCTATTGTCCGTACGAAGATACACAATCGTTGCAGACACCCGGGAGTACATCTTTGTGTACCCCTGTCCGCCGTTCCCCAATATCGCGTGCGGAAAACATCGGATGGTGGCTATGAAAAATTCGATAGCTATCTACAGGAAATACTATGCCGACGACGAAGTTTTCATCTGCTCTCCCCGCCGTTCCGCAGCGTTCGGCGGTTCGTCCGCCGAAACTCCGGAAGGGTGATCTGATCGGCGTCGTGGCTCCGGCCTCGCCGCAGCGGGATGACGAGCGGCTGCGCGCGGGCATCCGCTACTTTGAGTCGCTGGGATATCCCGTGCTCTGCGGCGAACATCTCTGGCGGCGTCATGGCTATCTCGCCGGCACCGACGACGAGCGCGCAGCCGATCTCAATGCAATGATCCGCGATCCGCGTGTCCGGATGATAGTGGCCGGACGCGGAGGCTATGGCATGACCCGGATTCTCGACCGGATCGATTACAGAGCGCTGCGCCGCGATCCGAAAATCATCGTCGGCTTCAGCGACGTAACGGCGCTCAACTGTGCGGTGCTTGCCAGAACCGGGCTGACGAGTTTTTCCGGCGCCATGCCGGGCGTGGACTTCTGGGATACGGGAAATCTCGACCCGTTCGCGGAGGAATTTTTCTGGCGGTGCGTCACCTCATCGCGCCCTCTCGGGAACATCCGCCAGCCGGAGGAGCATCCGATAACAGGGCTGATGCGCGGCACGGCCGAGGGATGGCTGCTTGCGGGCAATCTCACGCTCCTGTCCGCGATAACCGGCACCCCTTATCTGCCGAAGCCTTCCGGAGCGGTGCTTCTGGTGGAGGAGATCGGCGAGGAGTCGTACAGAGTGGACCGGCTGCTCTCGCAGCTTTACAATGCGGGTACACTCGGCAGGATAGCGGGATTCGCATTCGGCGCATTCACCGGCGCGAAGCCGACGCGGGTATCGGTGGACCCACTCGCCATGGAGGACGTGTTTTCGGAATACTGCCGCCGCGCCGGCGTCCCGGCCATCGGCGGCGTTCTCTATGGCCATATCCCCACCAAGCTGACGCTGCCGCTCGGCGTGCATGTGCGAATCGACGGAACCAGGGGAACGCTGCGGATACTGGAAGGAGGTGTGGTATAAGCAGGCAAACATCATCCGGCGCGACTATCATGCCTGAAGAACATTGGAATTATCGTAATCTTGCCATGTTCTGACCATATCCCAATCCCAGCCGGTTCTTCACATCGGGCGCCCGGATTTTCCGGCGCCGTACAGTATATCCATGAACGACAGAATAGAGGAGCTGCAGCGGATGCTGCGGACGGAACTTCCGGTTGCCGAGGAAGTGGAGGCACAGTACGAGCTAAGCAGGCGGATCGTGCCGATGGACCCGCTACAGGCACGGGCTGCAGGCGAGCGTGCGCTGGCTCTTGCCGAAGCCGCCGGAATGCGCCAGCGCCATGCACAGTCGCTCTGTGCCATCGGCATCAGCTATCTGGGCACGGCCGACTACGAAACCGCGCTCGGATACTTCGAGCGAAGCGTGGAGAAGTGCGCGGAGCTGGAGTACGACTTCGGACGCCTGGACGCACTGATCTACCACGGCACGGCGCTCGCCGCCATGAGCCGCTATGAGGAGGCGCTCGAAAGCTACAAGAAGGCGCGAAGAATCTGTAGCGAGCATAACGAGGAGCCAGGCCTGCGCTATATCAGCAACAATATCGCCGTGATTCACCTGCAGAGAGGTGAGTACATAAAGGCGCTGGACATCTACGAGCAGCTACTCGACCAGGAACGCGGAGATCCGGCTGCACTCGCATCCACGCTCAACAACATCGGATCGCTCTACATCGAGCTGGATGATTACGAAAAGGCGCTGGAGGTGGACCGGGAGGCCGTGCAGATCCGCCGGAGGCTTGGGCTTGAGGCCGAACTTGCCATGACGCTCTCCAACATATCCAGCGTCTGTATGCGGCTGGGGCGCAATGACGAGGCGCGCGAGATCAACGATGAGGCCATAGCGATAGCGGAAAGGCTGCATCTGGAGGATGTTCGCATCATGACCCTGCGCAACCGCGGGCGGCTTCTGGCGCTGCAGGGAAATCGCCCCGAAGCTCTGAAGCATTTCGACGAGGCGCTGGAAATACTGCGCAATGCCGGCGGGCTACGATTGCGCGGTGACATCCTCTATCACAAGGGGCGGACGCTGCTGGCAGGGAAAGACTATGAGGAGGCGCTTCCCTGCCTGCTGGAAGCGATCGGCGAGACGCGGGAAAGCCAGGAGCGACGATTGGAGATGGAAAGCGAGGGAGCGCTGGCGGAAGCATATGAGGCGCTCGGCGATGTGCCCCAGGCGCTTGAGCACTACAAGCGCCACCTGCAGATAACACGGGAACTGCTCGGCGAGGACCGGCAGAAGGCGCTGGCCGCGATGGAGATCCGCTACAGAACCGAACGCGCAGAGAAGGATCGCGAGATCTACCGCCTGAAGAGCGAGAAGCTGGAGCTGGAAAATCTGAACAAGACGAGGGAGCTGACAGTGCTGACGATGAGCCTCGTGCAGAAGAAGGAGGAGCTCAGAAATCTGCGCGCACATGTGGAGCAGATGGCACGGGAACTTCAGGGAGCGATGTCCGAAGTGACGGGCGATCTGCTGGCCAGCATCGATGTCAGCCTGCGCTCCGAACAGGAATGGGCGCTCTTCGAGCAGCAGTTCGGCGCTCTGCATCCCGATTTCATCCGGATCCTGCTGGAGCACCATCCGGGGCTGACGCCGACGGAACTGAAGGTCTGTTCGCTGCTGCGCATCAACCTCTCCACCAAGGAGATCGCAAGCCTCCTCAGCGTCTCCTCACGTGCCGTGGAGGGACATCGCTACAATCTGCGCAAGAAGCTGGGGTTCCAGGGGAAGACATCGCTGGCGACGTATCTCGCCGGGCTGTGAGATACGTACAGAGTTGCGGCCTTCCCTTTCCAGTCTAGTAGTTTTCACGTAGAGTTCCCCTCCCCTCCCCGCCTCTATATTGCAGCACCGAACATCGTAGATCACACACACATGACATTTCCGAGTACAATGCGAAGAACCGCAGCCTTCGCGGGCGGAGCCATGCTCTGCGCGATCATGACCATGATCTCCCCCCGCCCCGCACAGGCCCAGAGCGTCTGGAAGTATCTGGGGCGGATCGACTTCATCGCCAGCGTCTACCAGTACAGCATCGAGGGACGCACCGATGCCCCGCCGGGCACGTTCGACGGCACGTTCACAAGCATCAGCGCCGGGATCGGGTTCAACGTCCCCGTGTATCACCTGGCCCATGATCTGTCACTCGGGATCAACCCCAACATCGAAATGGCCGGCGTCCCCGGTACGGCCGAGGAGGTGGATGACCGGATACCGCTGACGCTTTCGCTGGAGGTGCCCGTCTACGCCACCCTAAAGTATGGTACGGATGCATCGTGGCATGGCGAGTCGAAGATCGGCTTCGCGGCCGGCATCGGCGCGCAGTACACAGCGCTGACCACACTCGATCCGGCGGATATCAGCACGTCATACGTGGCCCCCGGAATCATGGCGGAGGTGAATTTCAGGCTCGGCTCCTCCGGGCTGATGAAGCTGCGCTACTCCACCATCCTCGGCACAATGCGCGCCGACGTGAATGGCTTCGACGGCGAGGATGCCGGCGACGCAGACATTCGCCAGCAGGCATTCCATCTCATTTTCAATTTCAACTCCTGACCCGTTCTCTGCCACACAATCAGCTACCCATGCACAGTATACAACGCATTCACCCGCATATTCCCTCCCTTCTCCTGCTCCTCGCCGCGCTGCTGCCGCTGGCGCTTCTTACCTCCTGCGTTTCATCGAAGATCGTGCCGCGCCAGGGAACGATACGGGCGGTACGGGAGATGCCCTACGACAAGTTTATGGAAATGACGGCGCTGACGGAAGATGACATCGCACTGGTCCGCCGCGTGGAGGATGACAGCGTGCTGCTGGAACGCTACGACGATACGCTCGGCGTCCGCTGGAGCACCCGGCTGAACATTCCGGCCTCGTCGCGGGAGGTGGAATTTCCCGGCGGATTTTTCGTAAATGTCGATCTGAACCGCCGACTGCTGCGCCGTTCGCTCTTCTTCGACGGCACGGCCGTGATATTTCTCTACTGGCGGAAGATCGCATTCGACGACAGCCTTCTGCTGACCGCCATCCGCAGCGACCCCGCCACCGGGCGTACGCTCGGCGAGCAGGTGCTGGACCGCTCCGCCCGCCCCGACAATGATGAACGCATCCAGCGCGGATACTATGCGATCTCCCCCGGCGGGACGAAGCTCGCGCTCTTCGGCTATGATTATTCCGGCATCGCCGACAGGGATGCAGGAAAATCGGTCACGGTCAGCGGCCGTATCGTTTCATCCGACTTCCGTCAACTCGGCACATTTTCATTCGATGTCCCCTTCAGCGACGATTCCTACGACATTCCGGAAACCGGGGCGCTGTTGCGCGGAGCGATGGTGGATGACCAGGGAAATTTCTACCAGCCCGTCATCCACGAAAAAACGCAGCTTCAGGTATTCCAGTACGATGTCGCCAGCGGCACAACCCGCTCCGTTACGGCATTTGCGGCGATACGGCATGAGGACGAGGATATGCAGCTTGCCAACGTGGCGCTCCTGCAGCCGGGAGAGAACGGCATCACGGGCTGCGCGGCGGTCATGGATGATGACGTGGTGGCGGGAGTGGCGCATGCACGCTTCGATTTCGCGGCCGGCACCGTCGGCAACGAGTGGTACCACCCTCTCTCCGAGGAGACCGTCGAGTCGATGATCGATGACGACGAGCTTGATGATTTCACGCTGGATCGGGTGGAGGCGACGAAGGATGGCCGGGTGACATTTTCGCTGGAATATCAGGATTATTATCTGGTGCGCGACGGCCTGTTCAGCGTGCTCCAGTACAAGCACCGCGATATCGTCCTGCTGGCGTTCACGGCGGACGGGAAGCCGCTGCTGGGCAGCTCCATCCGCAAGGATGAAAAGAGCGCCGGAGGGAGATCATTCACGCAGCATCTCGGCGAGGACGGTATGCTGCGGGTGGTCTATCCGATCATCGGCGAGATGCTCTATCTCCACAGGATGCCGCTGGCCGGCGCCCCCCCGGCGAACATCGAGCTGGCGCAGCTCGGCAGGAACCTCGGCTTCATGATGTACCGCGATCTCTGGATAGGCGACAGGTCCATTATCCTCCAGTCGGAGAGCTTCGTCATCGGAGGCACGGGGACGCGGCTCATCAGGATGGACCTTCCGTAGCTCGCCGCTACGATCCTGCCGCCCGGCATCCCCGGGCAGCCATAATGAAGGCGAATGTGAACGGGCCGGCCCGCGAAGGCCGGCCCCGGCTCGTTCATACATGCCGCGACCATGGGAATGGCGGCGTATCCGCACACGGACAGGTACCCGAAAGCGGGGGTACACAATAATGTACTGGCAGGCCCGCCCTGCCAATCTCTACCTTCGCTGGAGATTTCATCGGCCACCCGATCGCCGAACGCAACAATCTGACCACACAACGGCGCACCGGACCGCCGACGATGCACCGCCGGCCGCCACTGGCCACCGACGATTGCCGATCATCCCCACATACGACCATACAACGATCACAGTATTACGGCGAAACCGTCGTAATTCATCCCTGACGAGGTTCCGCAGCGCCCACCGCGGCCACACGCCGGATGGCCGGCGGCGGATGGAGGAAGTTCCGAAACGACCGGCGCGGCGACCGTGCGCGCAGGCCGGACACCAGGCGAACGAACACCGGAACCGGACACCGCATCCGGCCGGGAATGTTATATCCATATCGCATGTTCCACCACTGACCCAGGAGAAATGACATGGTAGAATGCAATCTTACCGTGATCGATGCGAGCACCAACGACAACAGCTTCCTCGGCGACGCGCGCAGGAACAACCCCGGTGCCATCGACATCACCAGCCTGACCGACATGGTCGATAAGCTGATAGCGGCGGCGACAAACGGCAACTGCTGCATCAAGCATTTGAAGATCATCGGACACGGATGGGCCGGCGGAATCGTCGTCGGCAACGGGCAGGACTCGAATGATCCGGCGAAGCGGATCGATCTGTCGAAGTCCGAATGGGAGGCCGAGCTGACGCGCCTGAAGGCGAAGCTCTGCCCCGGCGCCACTATCGAGCTCTACGGCTGCCATGTCGGCGCGGACGCCGCCGGCGCGAAGAAGCTGCAGGAGATCGCCGATGTTACCGGAGCGACCGTAACGGCGCCGACAGGCAAGGTGTACGGCGACGGCACGAAGGAGAATTCCCCGGACCAGACCGCGCGCCCCGGACAGCCGGCGCCGCTGCCGGTTCCGGCGCCGGCCGAAGGAAAGACATGCAAGGACAAGGGAAAAGTGGCACCAGAGGAACTTCAAACATTGCAGGACCAGCCCGTCACGTCGCTGGTCGTCGTCTCGGGAATGGTCGAGCCGCCGTCGCAGTTCGGCGCCATCCCCGAATATCTCCGCGTCACCCCGCCCAGCTCGATCCACACATTGCTGAGCCAGATCGACCTGACCAACCCGCGCGATGTCCGGCACGTGGGCGCGGCGATCAATGCCGTGCTCTACGCATTCGGGAATGGCCCCGAGCCAATTGCGGGTCCGTTCATCATCATCAATGAGTTCGGGCTGATCGGCGTGCGTGGCGACTGGACCGGATTCTGCCCGATCTCCGAGGCGGGACAGGCATGGTTCCGCCAGCTTGCCGCCGCGAACCTCGCAGCAGCACAGGCAGGCACGGTGACACCGGCTCCGTCCGATACGCCCGTGCCGGGCAGGTCGTAGCACCGAATATCATACAGCACGCGCCGCGCCGGTCATGACAACAGCCCCCAGGGGAACGACCGGCGCGGCGCCGCCGTTCCCGGACCGATCGTCATCGAATTTCTCGCAATAATCCCACGGCATTTCATACGTAATCCCCTCGCACGGTCCATACGTAGGACATATGTAGCTCATCACTCTCCCCTTCCACCGATGTTGCGGTCCCCCGCAAACCACGGCGCATGCCTGCGGCGGCATGAGCAGGATTTTCAGAATCCCTCTGCCCGAAGCATTCACACCGTGAACATCAGGCACACATAAACCAGAGCGATCATGTTCCGAGCGATCCGTATTGTTGCCGTTTCCCTGGTCATTGCATGTTCCTCCCTCCCATTTGCGGCGTGCCGGGATTCCAGAACCGAAGGAAGGACCGGCATGGAACAGGTGGAGCAACCCTGCGGCTCCCATAACGGGCATCCGCTCTACCGCGGGCCGAAGGGTGGCTGCTACTACTACAACGACAGGGGGAACAAGACCTATGTGGACAGAAAGGAATGCAACTGCTGATCACCAATACCGCACATCATGACATTCATTCTCTCACTTCTGCCGCTCCTGTGTGCTCTTCTCGCAATCGCGGACGTCGCATATGCGCAGGAAATCGTGGCAGTTGTCGCCGGCAACAGATTCATCACATCCTCCGGTGACACCATCCAGCTTCTCGGCGTCGGCCTGCCGAAGTCCGGCGAAACCGCATCCGAGGATGCGCGGCGTCACCTGCAACAGATTCTGGACACCGCGCAGCAGGCGATACTCATTGCGGATTCCCTCGTCGCGGACGCTTCCGGCGCCGCCAGGCAGCGCTACGTCTATCTCTCCGACGGCCGCCTGGTGAATCTGATGATGATCATCGACGGCCACGGGACGGCCGCCGCGACGCCGGTGCATTCAATGATCGTCCCGTTCACAGTGGCTGAACGGACAAAAGGGGCCGGCATCAACCTCGGCGACTTCATCCCGGAATTTCTCCGGGAGAAGGTCCCCGGCCTCCGGAATCGAGGCGACAGCGCCAGCACGCGAGCCAGCGGGACACCGCCCCGATCGCGCCGGAGCGCTACCGTACAATGCTCGGCCACGACGAAAAAGGGAGCGCGATGCAGGCGTATGACGACAAACAGCAACGGGAGGTGCTGGCAGCATCAGTAGGCACCCCGGGAGCACCTGCTCCGATGTCCATGATCGCATATGGCACGGGGCGGCGCCTCCTCATGTACCCGGCATGCGCTCCACGAATTTCGCCTGTATTTTTTTCTTTCCTCCCAACATCAACATGATTCACACACACTCACGAACAGGTATGCGTACGACAATTCAGGCGCTCGGGCTCTCTCTTGCCCTTTCCTGCCTCCTGCTCTCCTTCAACTCCTGCGCGGACACTCCTGCGGGCACCGACCCCGGGACCTATCCCGGATCTGGCCGTGGAACCGGCAGCGGGAACGAATGGCGATGCGGCACCTATAACGGCAAAACTCTCTATACCGGCCCCCAGGGGGGATGCTACTACTACAACAGCAAGGGCAACAGGACCTACGTGGACCGTAGCAAATGCAACTGCTGACGCAATCGGGTGCGGTGCCGTACTCCCGGCACCGCACATCACTTCACTACACCGATGCCCGTGAATTTGCCTCCGTTACCGAATCGGCTATATCGGCGATGATATGGGCCGCCTCCTCGTAGAACTGGGCCAGGAAATAGACGAGCGCCGCCGCGACAAGGGCTACCAGAATTGCGAACAGTCCATACAGGAAACTTGTGCCCATCTGGATGAACCCGCTGACAGTTCCCATAAGTGCCGCCAGAACCGCAACGATCTTCATGATAATGGCGATGATGCCGATCATGCGGCGATAGACAGGATAATTGGTGTCGGCACGCATGGCCTCCACGTACATTTTCTTCGTCGTGTTCATTGATGTGTTTCCCTCATTGTGGTAACTGGCATTTACCGGCGGCATACGGATAGCGGAACCAGATCGAATTTTAGCGAAAATATGTCGCCGGGCGATCCACGGTTCGACGGCGTTCACCATCGCCCGTACCGCTTCGGCCACCCGATCCATGCCGTCAGGCATGAACATACTCCGGCCGGGGAACCGCACCGGTACGTAGATACTACGTATTGATCGGACAGGTATGCCCCTCCTGCGGATGAAATGCCGGAACGCCGGGCAGGGAGCTATATAACAGCAGGGCGACTGGCAAATGGATATGCATCATACAGCGAAAAAAGCCCCGCATTTCTGCGAGGCCTGTGTGCACCCGTCACCCCGCATTTCGCCATAGATCGGTGATGTGATATTCGTGGCTGCCACCGGCGTGCGCTACGATCGCGGAAACGCTTCGTCCCAGCAGGGACCGTCCATTCCGTACGGCGGCACTCCATGACCCAGCGACCACACGAGATACGACGAAACGTCGAAGGTTTCAGGACTTCACGGAAATGGCCCAAACAGGCAGGCGCGGCAGAAATGCAGTCGGGCGGCGGTTGGACGGATATTTCGACGCGGATGAACGGACAGATTTTTTGCGAATCCCACCGAAACGCGAGAGTCACGGACTCCGGGTTCATATGGCAGACGGAGCCCTACGGGGGCGGATCGGGTACGGGCGGGCAACACCTGGAAACCCTGCCTGCCCCCTCCTTCCCTCCTCAACTTCTAATTCCGAACGTTCAGTGTTGAGCGTTGAACTTCCCGCGGCGAATCACGCTGGCTGCTTCGCCGGCTGATCGCGCCGGTGCAGCTTTATCTCGAAGAGCTTCGGCCACTTCTTCCCGGTGACAAAGAGCCGGTCTCCCTGCGGATCGTACGCGATGCCGTTCAGCACATCCATCTCCGGCGTCCGCTCGGCGGCGGGGAGCAGGCCGGCCAGATCGATCCACCCCTTCACCTGCCCGGAAACCGGATCGATCCGCGCGATACGGTCGGTGGTCCAGATGTTCGCGAAGATCTCCCCGTTCACATATTCCAGTTCGTTCAGCCGCTCCAGCGGATTGTTTCCCTTGTAGACACCAAGCGTCTTCGTGACCTGTAGTGTCCTCGGATCGAGGAAGCGGAGGAAGTTGGTGCCATCGCTCATAATCAGGCTGGTGCCATCGGAGGCGATCCCCCATCCCTCGTTGTAGTAGGTGAAGGAATCGATCAGGCGCATGCTGTCGAGCTGGTAGATGAAACCGATGTGCGAGCGCCATGTGAGCTGATAGAGCCGGTCGCCGTGCAGCGCCAGCCCCTCGGCGAAGTAGTTCGGGGCGATGTCGATCTTCTTCAGGACGCGCCCCGTCTCCAGCTCCACCCGGCGCAGGCTGGAATGCCCCTCAAGTCCCGTGCTTTCATAGAGGATGCCGTCATGGAACAGCAGCCCCTGCGTGAATGCGCTGGTATCGTGCGGGTAGACGTGCACCACCTCGGCGATGTACATCGGCGTCGTATCGGCGGGAGTCTGATGCCCCACGGTATCGCGCGGTGGGGGAGCAGGTTCGTCCCCGTCGGAACAGCCGGCGAAGATCGGGAGCAGCAGCAATGCGGCGAGCAGTATGGAGACAGACTTCATCGCGATGGAGAAAGCGGATCGACTGGATCGGGTTGAACGGAGCCATGCGGCGAAAGCCGGGCGCTCCCGGGAACAGCCGCGCGGCATGTAAACTACGACGGAACGATCACCCGGCAATCATCTGATTTCCCCATCCCCGACGACGATGGCTTCAGAACTGGTTCACGAGACCGAAGAAGACCTTGCCCGTCGAGAAATTATCAGGTTTGCCGAGGGCATACGAGAGACGCACCAGCCCGATGGGCGTCTCTATCTGCGCGCCGACGCCGTAGCCGTAGATCCATTCATCGAAGGCGGCCAGGTTCCGCAACGAATCCTCCGGCCGGCGATAATATCCGCCGTCGAAGAAGACCGCCGCGTACGATGTGCTGGTGAGCAGCAGCCGGAACTCCACCGTCCCCCATGCCCGCCGCGATGCGCGGAAGATATTTTCGAGATAGCCGCGCACCGTGGCCTGCCCGCCGAAGCGGAAGAGATCGCTCTCCTCAAGGAGTTCGGCCCGGACCTCGCCGAAGTGAAGGCCACCGGCAAGCACGAGCGGATTGAACGGCGAGACATAGCCTTCGAGATCCAGCTCCACGCGCTGGCGGGTGTCGTTCGCAGGAACGCCGGAATCACACGGCGCGGGGCCACGCACCGACTGCGCGCCGATGGAGTACGTAGTGGAATAGCGGAGACCGGCGACCGGATTCACTGGATTGGAGCGTGTGTCGTAGCCGATGCCGATCGTCGATTCCAGCGTGCGGCTGTTCAGGAGTTGCAGGTAGCAGGGCTGCAGGCTGTCCGCCTGCGGGATCGTGGCCTCGTAGGCACCGCCGAGGCGGATGGAGAAGGCATCGGTGAGGCCATAGTAGAAATCGGCGGTGAAGAACCGCTGCACATAGCTTAGAAGCGCGCTCGTCGTCTCCTCCTGGAGCTGTCGGTAGCCGAGGTCGAGATCGAGCGGCAGTCCCAGCAGAAACGGCTCGCCATAGCGCAGTTCGAGCTGCGATCCCGAAACGCTCTGCTTCTGCCAGCGCAGCGCCACCCGCCGTCCCGAACCGAAGACGAAGAAGACATTCACGAGGCCGGTGAACGTCCCCTCCCCCAGACTGTCGCTCCCCGGCTGGTAGCCGACGACGCCGTCGAAGGTGTTCGTGCGCCCCTCGGTGACGGTCAGCAGGAGACCATATGCGCCCGAATCGGTGCGGTAGAGCTGGGGCTCGCCGATCTCGGTGAAGAGATTGAGCCGCCGCAGACGGTTCTTCACCTGCGCCGAGAGCTGATCGGTGAAGATCGTTCCCGGTGGAATCGCCGCGGCGGTGATGATGAGATCGCTGCTGATGTCATCGTTCCCGCGCACGTCAAGCTCGCTGATGGCGATCCTCCCGCCGGTCTCGATAAGGATATCGAGATTGACGGTCGCGGTGCTGTCCACCACGTCAAGCGCGGCAACGCGCGCGGAGGCGAGCGGATAGCCACGATCGTTGAGTGCGCGTATCAACCTGCCGGCGATGGCGTCGAGATCGGTCACGGAAAAATACCGCCCGGTGAACTCGGCACCGGTAATTCCCCCGGCAGCAGCGATCGCCGCTGCCGAATCCGGCGTGATGCGGACCTCGCCGAGCAGATAGCGTTCTCCCTCGACGATGGCGACGCCGGCGGTGGAATCGTAGGAAATGGTGGCGCCGAGATAGCCGGCATTGGCATAGGCTTCATGGAGCGCGGCGAGGGCGGAATCGGCGTTGCCACTGCGGAACAGATCGCGCACGAACGCCTCGGAGAATCGTGATGCCCCGTGCACCGGCAGCGGGCCGGGCTGCGCATGAAGGCGGGCCGGAAGGATGAGGAGCACGATGAGAAGCGATCGGCGGAGGAGGCTCACGGCATCACGGAACTTCGATGGGATCGAGCCGCACCAGCCCCGCGCGTCCCTGGGAGATCTCGGTAAGCCGGGCCGAGAACTCTTCGAGTTGATCGGACCTGATGACGGCGACGTAGCTTACGGCGTCGAGGAATTCCTCCTCGAACCGCTGGGCATATTTCTCCACCAGAGTGCGGACGACCCGCACATCCTCGTACGGCGTGAAGACCCTGACCATGTCCGTCGGATACTGGATGATCGTCTCCGCCAGATCGAGCACCGCCGCCGTGGTCTCGCCGTAGGCGCGCGCCAGCCCCCCGACGCCGAGCTTGGTTCCGCCGAAATACCGGGTGATGACGACAAGGAGATTGACCAGATCGCGCTGCTGGAGCACGAAGAGTATCGGTTTGCCGGCCGAACCGGAGGGCTCGCCATCATCGGAGAAACGGTACTGCAACCCGTCGGGGGCAAGGCGATATGCGTAGCAGTTGTGCGTGGCATTCCAGAATTCCTTCCGGATCTTCTCCAGCTCCGCCGCCGCCTCCTCCTTCGAGCCGATGGGGATGGCCGTCCCGATGAAACGCGAGCCCCGGATCTTGAGCTCGGTCCGGGCACGCTCCCTTATCGTTGCAAAGGATTGATTATCGGACATAGATCGCAACGTTTCCTTGGCGCCATTCTCGTAACTTTGCAGCACATGAATATATCGAATTGCTGAATGATGGTGCCGTTACAGAGGTTGTTCAGCAATCGCATATCCAATACGACATTTCGCGGGTTCCCGGATCACGCCCGGAAGCGCCGGCAGAGGCCGATGTTCCCGCCGGCCACAGCAGGCGGCCAGCATTGCGGGGAGTATCTTCACGGCATGACCTTCCGGCGCGGCTCTCACGCGGACCGAAGCGGCCGCCACCCCGGACGCAGACGTTGTGCAATGATCGTCGCACGACGATCAATGGCTGTACCATCCGCAATCCACGGAATCGTTCGTAACGTCGGTAATCTCCCAAACCAGGATCTATAGATGAACATCGGCATCACTTGCTATCCCACCTATGGCGGCAGCGGCGTGGTTGCCACCGAGCTTGGCAAGGAACTGGCGGCGAGGGGTCATCAGGTTCATTTCATCTCCTATGCCCTCCCCTTCCGACTCGACGGTTATCATGAGAACATTTTCTTCCATGAAGTCGAGCTTCCCGACTACCCGCTGTTCGAGGACAGCCTCTACTCCCTCTCCCTGACGAGCAAGATGGTGGACGTCGTGCTTTACGACGAACTTGATGTGCTGCACTGCCACTATGCGATCCCGCATGCCACCAGCGCCTACAATGCAAAGCTGATCCTGAACGAGCAGGGACGGGACATCAAGATCATCACGACGCTGCATGGCACGGATATCACGCTGATCGGCCTGGACCCCACATTGCTGCCGCTGGTCCGGTTTTCGATCGACAAGTCCGATGGCGTCACCGCGGTCAGCCGGTTTCTCCGGGAGAAGACGCTGACGAACTTCAACCTCGACAGGCCGGTGGAGGTGATCCCGAACTTTGTGAACATCGACGAATGGAACCGCCTGGACGCGTCGCGGCTCCGCCAGCAGTTCGCTCCGAATGATGAGAGGGTGCTGGTCCATGCAAGCAACTTCCGGCCGGTGAAGCGTGTGACCGATGTGGTACGGGTCTTCGCCCAGGTGCGCGAGAAGGTGCCCAGCAAGCTGGTGATGGTCGGCGACGGACCGGACCGCGCCGAGGCCGAGCGACTCTGCCGCGAGATGGGCATCTGCCAGGACGTGCGCTTTCTCGGCAAGCAGAACGCGCTCCCGGAGATTTTTTCCGCAAGCGATATATTCCTGATGCCCAGCCAGTCGGAGAGTTTCGGCCTCTCGGCGCTGGAGGCGATGAGCTGCGGGCTTCCCGTGCTTACAAGCTCCGTCGGCGGGCTCCCGGAGCTGAATGTGCACGGGACCACCGGCTATATCAGCGAGATCGGCGATATCGACCGTATGGCGCGGTATGCGATCGATCTGCTGACCGACAGGAAACGCTACGACCGCTTCAGCAGGGCGGCGCGCGAACGGGCCGTGGCGAATTTCAGCGCCGGGGACATCGTCCCGCTCTATGAGGCATTCTACGAGAAGGTGCTTGCGGGCGAGGCGATGGCAACCATGGCGAATGTTCCCGACTGACGCCGGGAGCAGCCGGCCGGCCCAACACATGTTCAACCGGACTATCTTTTTTGATGACATCGAACCAGCCAGAGACGACCAGCGACTACGCCCCCCTTCTGGAATCCGCCGTCGAAGCGGCACGCCAGGCAGGGACGCTGATCCGCGAGGGGATCACCGGAGATCTGGGCATCACGTACAAGGAGGAGGGCAAGAACAACCTGGTGACGCTGATGGATGTGGCGTCGGAGGATCTCGTGCGCAGGATTCTTCTGGAGCGTCACCCGGGAACGGAATTCCTTGCGGAGGAATCCGGAGGATACACGGAGCTGTCGCGCCTGACGTGGGTGGTCGATCCGATCGACGGCACGGTGAACTACGCACACGGCATTCCACTCTACTGCGTCTCCATCGCCGCCGTTCTGCATGGCCGGCCGGTGGCGGGGGCAATCTACAACCCGAACACGCGCGAGATGTTCACCGCGCTCAGGGGGGGTGGCGCGTTTCTGAATGGCGAGCGCCTTCAGGTGAGCACGAACGATGAGCTGGAGCATGCGGTGCTGGTAACTGGATTTCCCTACAATGTGGGGGAAAATCCCTTTGGCTGCGTTGATGCATTCGTGGAGGTAGTCCAGCGCGGCATTCCGGTGCGGCGGCTCGGCTCCGCGGCGCTCGATCTGGCCTACGTGGCCGCCGGACGGTTCGATGCGTTCTGGGAAGTGGCACTGCATGACTGGGATGTGGCCGCCGGCGTGCTGATGGTTCTCGAAGCCGGAGGCACCGTCGATACCTACGCGCCGGAGCAGGGACGTTATCCTCTGATTACGGACCGGCTGCTGGTGAGCAACGGGCGCATTCATGACGCGATACGGCATCTGCTGACGAGGACGAGCACGCCGATAGAGACCTAGGCGCGATGCCCCCCCCCCTATCCATCCGCCGCGGGCTCCGCACCGCATGTTTCCCCCTGACCGTAATCGTACTGGAACGAGAACATGATCGATCCGACAATCGTCGCGCTTACAAAGGGCGACGCGACATATCCGGATGCAGCTTCAAATCCGGCATTCCATCCCTCCGAGCGATATCCGGAATATCAGTTCGACGAGATCAGCACGACGCCGAACGACGTCTATCGGCAGGTGCGGGATCTGCTGTACAAACTCGGCCTGGATGCCGCCAGATTCGGCACACGGGAGTGGAACCCGCTGGGGGAACTGGTGAAGCCCGGCGACAGCGTGGTGCTCAAGCCGAACTTCGTGCGCCATTACCATCGTCTCGGCAAACCGATCGAGTGCGTGATCACGCATGCCTCGGTGCTGCGTCCCATCATGGATTATGTCCGCATCGCCCTGAAGGGACGCGGCGAGATCATCGTCGCCGATTCTCCGCAGGGAGACGCCAACTTCGCCAAGCTGATCGAGGCGAACGGCGCCCGTTCGCTCTTCGATTTCTATGCGCCGCTCTCGACCGGGACGCTGCTGATAGAACTGCGCGACCTGCGCAAGGAATGGACCGTCTACAGGCATGGGGGCGTGGTCTGGGAGCGGGTGAAGCTGAAGGGGGACCCGCACGGCTACACCACGATCAATCTGGACGAGGATAGCGAGTACGTCGATGTGGCGAACAAGAATTATTACGGCGCCGACTACGATCGCGACAGGACCAAGCATTTTCACAACGAGCGGTCGAACCGCTACAACATCGCAAACACAATTCTGCGCGCGGATGTCTTCATCTGTGTTCCCAAGCTGAAGGTGCATCGCAAGGTCGGCGTGACGCTGAATATCAAGAACCTGATCGGCGTCAACGGCGAAAAGAATTTTCTGCCGCATTTCGTGGTAGGCTCGCCCGAGCAGGGAGGCGATGAATTCTCCAACGACACGTTCAACAACAAGATCGACAGAAAACTGAAGGACTGGCTGTTGTGGAAGCATCATGCCGTCGGCAAATATCTGTATGTGGGATGGCACGCACTGGACAAGTTCATCCTCCGGAAATTCCAGCCGAAGCAGAGTTTTGTCAAGGGAGACTGGTGGGGAAATGATACCACATGGCGCTCGGCGGTCGATCTCAACAAGATACTCCTCTACGCCGATAAGAACGGCGCGATGCAGCCGACCATCCAGCGGCGGTATCTCTCGATCATCGACGGCATCATCGGCGGCGAGGCCGAAGGCCCGCTCACGCCCGATCCCGTCTACAGCGGCGTCATGCTGGGCGGATTCGACCCGCTGACGGTGGACATATTCGCGTCAACGCTGATGGGCATCGACTGGCGCAAGCTGAAGATGCTGGTAGGGGCAACGAGCCTGCGGAAATTCCCGTTGACTTCAGTTCCCGGCGGGCATTACCAGGCAAGGTCAGACGTCGATCACGATTTTTCGACGCCGATGTTCCGCTTCCTCCCCCCCTCCGGGTGGATAGGACATGTGGAGATAGAGCCCGATGCGATGGATGTGGAATATGCGCAGCCGTAGAGGAACACCGGGAACAGGCAGACGAACCGGCCCCATCACTGACAACTGTTCCGCGGCGTAATTTCGCGGAGTTCGCCTGCATTGAATTCAGCGCAATTCCATGAACGCCGGAGTCATATTCGCTGAAGATCGTTCCAGCGAACAAATCCGCCGGATATGGGCTACAATGTGCCGGTCTGCCGGCGTGCGACTGTTCTCCGGATATCCGCGCGATAGAGTTCGGCAAGCCTGCGCGTCAGTTCTCCCGGCTCACCGGCGCCGATCACCCGGTCATCCACCCGCACAACCGGCACGAGCTCCCGCACCGAATTGGTGTAGAAACATTCGTCGGCGTCCAGAAGAAATGCCCGGCCGAACCGTTCCTCCCGCACCTGCACCCCCGCCTCCCAGGCAAGCTCCAGCAGACGTTCCCGTGTGATGCCGGGAAGGATTCCCAGTTCGAGCGGGGGCGTAAACAACGCTCCCCGGGCGATGCAGAAGATAGTGCTCACCGTCCCCTCGGCGATGATCCCGTCGCGCGTCAGCAGCACCCCCTCGCGCACACCGGCCTCCCGCAGTTCACGGGCAGAATATATGGCCGTCAGGTAGTTCAGCATCTTCAGCCTTCTGCCGAGCGCGGGCTCGACATGAAGCGCCGAAAGCGTGATGATGGCTTCGCCGCCTCCAGGTAAATTGTTGTCGGTTTTATGCAATAACGGCTTCAGCGTTATGAGGACCGTTGGAGCTTCCGATTCGCCGGGTTCCCCGACACTCCCGCCGGTTCCGCGCGTCACCATCAGACGAAGCACGGCATCGCCGACTCCGTTCGCCGCTACCGTCAGTTGCACAGCCTCCTCCAACTCCCGCTCCGAGGGATGCCCAATCCCGAGATAGTCCAGTCCCGATGCCAGCCGCCGCAGATGCCGGCCGAGCAGATACCCCTTCCCATCGTAGATCCTGATGGTCTCGAACAGACCGTCGCCATAGAGAAAACCGCGGTCGAACGGCGAGATATGCGCCTGCCCGACAGGAATGATCGAGCCGTTGAGATAGAGAAGTTCCACGAATCTCCGGAAAGCCTGCTGCGAGGAGGAATGAAGAGCGCGCTCCGGGCCGCAGGAATGTGTCCCCGTCCCGGAAGTCATGCGGAAGAACGAATATAGCCAGATGCGCACAACGAACCGGCCTGCCTCATTCTGTCGGGAGCTTCAGCGTTCCCCCGCCAGCAGCGGATAGGGATTGATGGCTCCGCCGCCAAGCCTGTAGATGCCGTAGTGCAGATGCGTCGGCGTGGTGCGCGCGTTGCCGGAATTTCCTACATAGCCGATCACCTCCCCACGCTTCACCCAGTCCCCCGCCCGATGTTCAGTATGGCGCTCCAGATGCGCATAGTAGTGACGGTAGCCTCCCGGTCCCATAACGGTGATGACCCTCCCTCCAAGCTCGTTCAGTCCTGCATGCAGCACCACGCCATGTGTTGCGCTCACGATCGGCGTATTCCGCGGGGCGAAGATGTCGATCCCCTCATGCCGCCGTCCGCCGGAACGGGGGCCTCCCCAGGTATCGGCAAGCTGCACCGGCTTCACGCCGCGTACCGGCACCGGCAGCGAGTCGCCCGGATTCTCCAGCAGAAGCTGCACATAACGAGGCAGCCCGCGCAACGGCGGGAACAGCAGAGGAAGCACGCCGAAGATGAACGCGAACAGAATAATGATTACGATGACCTTCCGCAGCATGATCCACCTCCTGGCCCTTTCACGCATCATGCCATGCCGCAGTACGACGGCCGGATGAAGGCATCATCCTCCCAGACCGCTCCTCCGCATAGGAAAAACCCCTGTGCATATGGAATGCCAGGGGTTGCGCTGAAATATCCGCGGACAGGCTCATCAGATGATGATGATTCGCTTCTCCACCGGCAGCTCGATCTCCTCCACCGGGACCAGCAGGGCGTACAGAAGATACGCGGGGATCGCGGCACCGCTCGTTATCACCACCAGCACCACGCAGGCGACGCGCATCACCGTGGGGTCGATGCCGAAACGATCGGCCAGCCCGCCGAAGACCAGCAGCACGACGAAGAGAATGCGGATGATGATCGGGTCGAGATTGAAATAGTCGGCGATGCCGGCCGCGACGCCACCGATCATCTTTCCCTGCGTGGTACGATACAGCTGGCCGTAGCGCATCCCGTCATTCAACTTCATAGTCTGGAAACGGAAGTATCATGGCCTCGCACAGGAAGCTCTGCCATGAAGTTTCAACACCGGAGCCACGGCGGCGCGGGGTCAGTCCCGGCCGCCGATCACGCGCTTCTCGGTATAGATCGCATCCAGCTTGATATCGCGCTCGTCGGCGGGGAGGCGCGCGAAGATCTGCTCCTCGAATGCGACGCCGATGGTGGGGCGCGGGAAGTGCGCCAGGAACTGGTCGTAGTATCCCCTGCCGTATCCGAGGCGGTTGCATTCCTCATCGGCCGCGACCACGGGAACGATGACCAGATCGCAGAGATTCATATCGAACGGTTCGGCCTCGATCGGCTCCAGGATGCCGAGCCTTCCGCGCTGATAGCCCGTGGAGGGGGTGATGATGTAATTGGTGCTGCCACCATCCTCCATCACTCTCATAAGCCCCAGCTCCTTCCCCATCTCCCAGGAAAGCTCGATCAGCGGCCTGATGTCCACCTCGCTGCCGAACGGGAGATAGACGTGCACGCCGCGGGCATCCAGGAAGAGCTCATCCTCCATGACGCCGCGGCAGATTTCGAGGCTGGCCGCAGCGCGGTGCTCCGGCGAAAGTCCGTCGCGCCGGCGCAGTGCCTCGCGCCGGATATCGTCCTTGGTCAATGATGTTGTCTGCTGATCGATCCCCATCCGTGCTTCCGGTATTTGCTGAACGAAACAGTCCCGCGGAGCGGTTCCGGCATCTAATCTACATCATTCGCCAGCACGTTCCCGTAACATCTCGGAAAAAGATGTTGCGAGCGGACGAGGGACCCAGCCGGCTTCACGTAGTTTCGTGGTATCGAGGGTGATATCGCTGGGACCACCGACATACCCCTCCAGTTCCGCCGCCCGCATCTGCCGGCAGACCGAATCATCCTTTCCGCGCGCCCTTGCATATCGCACGCCAAACTCCGCCCGGCTCAGCCGATCCATACCTCCGCACACGAACATCTCGTTCCATCGCCGGCGCCGTATCGCCACCTGCTCCACGGCGGTGATCAGATCGCCGACGTAGAGAAACGATCGGTACTGGTCGGTGAACACCGGCGCTGCGCCCCCCTCATCCCATGTGCGATCGAGAAATTGCGTGAAGCTGCCGGAGCGGTGCGTACCGTTGCCGAAGAGGAGCGAGGGCCGGATGATGATCCAGGGACCGCCGGATGACCTGACAGCCTCCTCGCCAAGATATTTCGAGCGGGAATAGTCCCCGGCGCCGGAAGGAGCCACCGCCGTGCGTTCATTACACAAGCCGGCATCCGCTGGATAGACGAGATCGGTGGAGAGATAGACGAGGGGAATGCCGCGAGCGGACGCGGCGCGCGCCAGATGGCCGCTGCCATCGACGTTGACAGCCTGCAGCGCGCCGGCATCCCGCATCTGTTGCGGGCGAGCCAGCGCGGCGGCGTGAAGAATCAAATCGGGCTGGAACCGTGCCACCAGTGTGCCGATCGCGCTCCCGTCCGCCATATCGAGCGGGGTGGGCTGACAGCCGGCGACTTGGTGCAAGTAGTGAGGAAAGGAATGATACGTTGCGACGACGTCATGTCCGCATCCGGCGAAATGGCGCACCGCATTCCAGCCCACAAATCCTGAAGCACCTGTGATGAGGATCGTCATTCTGCTATTGCTCATGCTCTGCCGAATCGCGCCGACGGAACACCGCCGCCCACCTCATTACACCCGCTATCAGACGGAGCGATCGCGTGGGATATTGCTACAGTTGCCAGCCTCAGAGGTTTGCATACTCCTGCAGGAACAACGCCGAGCTTTTGATGCCGCGATGAAAATTCTGCAGGTTCATCTTTTCGTTCGGCGCATGCAGCCTGTCGTCGGGAAGGCCGAAGCCCATCAGCACGACGGGAGAGCCGAGCTGTTCCTCGAAATCGGCGACGATCGGGATTGAACCGCCGCTGCGGATGAGAAAGGGCTTCGTGCCGAACGCCTGCTCCAGCGCCGCCAGCGCTGCGCGCACCGGAGCGGAGTTCGTCGGGGTCAGCGCGGGCGCGCCGCCGTGCAGTTCCACGACCTCGACGCGAACGCCGGCCGGGGTATTCTCCTTCACGAACTGCCGGAGCTGATCGCCGACGCGATGATAATCCTGATGCGCAACGAGACGCATTGAAATCTTGGCCGCGGCCCTGGAAGGAAGCACCGTTTTCGCTCCCTCCCCCTGGTAGCCGCCCCAGATGCCGCAGACGTCGAGCGTGGGTCGCGCCCAGAGGCGCTCCAGTTCCGAATAGCCCTCCTCGCCCGTCGTGGCCGGAATGTCGAGATCGGCCTTGAACTTTTCGACATCGAACGGAATGCGCGCAAGCTGGGCGCGCTCCTCGTCGCTCAGCACCACATCATCATAGAAGCCCGGAAGGGTGATACGTCCCTTTCCGTCCTTCATCTTCGCGATCATCTCGCAGAGCGCATTGATGGGGTTCGCAACCGGTCCGCCGAACATTCCGCTGTGCAGATCCGTGCCGGCGCCGGTGACATGAAGTTCGAAATAGGCAAGCCCGCGCAGGCCGTAGGTGATGCCGGGCATGCCGTAATCGTACATCGATGTATCGGAGATCATCACGGCATCACAGGCGAGCAGATCGCGGTGCGCGGCGAGGAATGCAGGAAGATTGGCGGAGCCGATCTCCTCCTCCCCTTCGATCACCATCTTCACATTCACCGGCAGGCTTCCGGCCGTACGTATCCACGCCTCGAAGCTTTTCAGATGAAGGAAAACCTGTCCCTTGTCATCGCTCGAACCGCGCGCGTAGATATTAAGGGCGCCATTGGCCCCCGCTCTGACATCCGGCTCGAACGGGCCGCTCGACCAGAGTTCCAGCGGCTCCGGCGGCTGCACGTCGTAATGCCCGTAGAGCAGCACCGTCGGCCTCCCCTCGGCATGCAGCCAGTCCGCATACACCACCGGATAGCCGTCTGTCTCCATGATCTGCACATTCTCCAGACCGATGTTGCGCGCCTCCGACGCCACGAACTCGGCCGCGCGCCGCGTATCCGCGGCATGTTCCGAACGCGCCGAAACCGAAGGGATACGGAGAAAGTTCTTCAGTTCCTCTGTGAACCGATCAATGTTGTCATCGATGTATGCGAGCGTGTCGGTCATCGGGATTCCGGATTTGTGATTGAAGGCAAAAGGCAAAGGGCAAAAGGCAAAAAAAATGGAGATATGGGACCGGACATCCCCCGAACTCCCTGCGCTTTTGCGTGAACCTTTTCCGGTAATGCGATTTCGGTCATCGGGATTCCGGATTTGTGATTGAAGGCAAAAGGCAAAGGGCAAAAGGCAAAAAAAATGGAGATATGAGACCGGGCATCCCCCGAACTCCCTGCGCCTTTGCGTGAACCTTTTCCGGTAATGCGATTTTACGATCATCCTTTCCCTGCATTCGCCTCCACTTCGATGTTCGATCAGGAAAGATGCCGCGCCCCACACGGCTCCGCAAGACAAAAATCCCCACCATCCCCTTTTTTGACTTTTGCCTTTTGACTTTTGACTTCTAATTTTCCCGGCTTCTCCCCTTCTGCTTGAACACAAGCGTAAGGGGGACGCCGTCGAAGCCGAATTCGCGGCGGATGACCCGTTCGAGATAACGGGTATAGTTGTCCGGCATCAGGTCGGGATGATTGGTGTAGCAGAGGAAGACCGGCGGCGTGGCCTGCGGCTGCTGAATGAAGTTGATCCGCAGATCCCGTCCCTTCACCGAAGGGGGCGGATGATTCTTGATCGCCTCCAGCACCACATCGTTCAGACGGCTCGTGGAGATGCGCGTGTTTCGATTCTCGTCCACCTGCTTCGCAAGCTCTATGATCTTCACCAGGCGCTGCCGGGTGACGGCGGAGATGAAGACGATGGGAATGTAATCGAAGGTCGGCAGCTCCTCGCGGATGGCGTCCTCGAACCGCTTCGCCGTCATGGTATCCTTCTCCACCAGATCCCACTTGTTCACGGCGATGATGAGCCCCTTCCTCTTCTCGGCCGCCTCGCCGATGATGCGCGCATCCTGCCGCTCCAGCCCCTGCTCCGCGTCGATGACGATCACCGCCACATCGCAGCGCTCGATGGCACGTACGGTGCGTATGATGGAGTAGAGTTCGATCGACTCGCTCACCTGCTTGCGCTTTCTGAGACCGGCGGTATCGATCAGGATGATCTCCTCACCGTGATAGCGGAGCGTGCTGTCGATGGAATCGCGCGTGGTGCCGGCGATCGGCGTGACGATGGCGCGATCCTGTCCGAGCAGGGCGTTCGTGATGGAGCTCTTGCCCACGTTGGGGCGGCCGATCAGCGCGATCCTGAGCGGGCCGCGCTCGCCGCTCTCCTCGATCGGCGACTGCGGGAACGTCTCGGTGATCGCATCGAGCGCATCACCGATGCGGCGACCGTTCATCGCCGAGACGGGAAAGGGTTCGCCGAGACCCAGCTCCCAGAACATCACGGATTCCTGGTCGGCGCGGTCGTTATCGCACTTGTTCGCCAGCAGCACCACGCGCTTGCCGGAGCGGCGGAGCATTTCGGCGATCTCGCGGTCAACCGGCACTATCCCCTCGCGCACGTCAACGGTGAAGACGATGGTATCGGCCTCCTCGATGGCGATCGCGGCCTGCTCGCGGATGGCAAGCTCGAAGACGTCGGAGGTGTCCGGGACGAACCCGCCGGTATCCACCAGCGAGAACTCTCTGCCCGCCCACTCCGCCTCGCCGTAGTGGCGATCGCGCGTGACGCCGGACACCGCTTCGACGATGGCGTCGCGGCGTCCCAGGATTCTGTTGAACAGCGTTGACTTCCCGACATTGGGACGCCCAACGATGGCGACGATGTGTTTCATGGAACTTTGATCTTCCCTGCGGCACGTATCGGACTTCCGCTCCGGAGCACTCCGGGCGAAAACAGCGACAAGTATAGGGAGATTGCAGGGATATGGTCGTATTTGTTCGCTACAGACCCTGCCGTGCGGCAGGTGGATGCGATGGACGTAACTCGCCGATCGCCGACAGGAAACGCCGCACGGTGCCGTGATAGAAGATTCCGGGGGGCTCCGTCCCTACCTTGATGATTCTGCCCGGAACGGAGTGACCGTAGCAGGCCCTGATCCCGCCATCGGGATGATCGAAGTGGAGGCGAATGCAGGGAAAGGATGATCGAAGCCGGCCGGAGAACCGCGTCATACATGCACCACATGCAATCCGTTCACGGCATCTCCCCCATCTCCCGAATCTCGCGCAGCGCATCGCGAAGCTTCCGGTAGATATCATCCATCCTCTCGGAGATCACGCGGGTCTCGTCGAGCACCGGCATGAAGTTCGTGTCCCCGTTCCAGCGCGGAACGATGTGGAAGTGGACATGCCGGTCGATAGCCGCTCCGGCCGTGCGGCCCAGATTCATGCCGACATTGAATGCCTGCGGATCGAGCGCGCGGCGTAGTGCGGCCAGCCCGAGACGTATCAGACGCATCACCTCGTCGCTCTCTTCATGGGAGAGATCGAGGAAATCCCCCGTCTCCCTTACCGGCACCACCAGCAGATGCCCGGCGTTATAGGGATAGCGATTCATGATGATGAATGCCTGCCCGCCCCGATGCAGCAGATAATTCTCGGCATCGCGTTCAGGCTCGGCGAAGGCCCGCGAGAACGGGCTGTTCCCATCCCCCTTCGATTCATCCGCCGACATAATGAATGCCGAGCGCCACGGCGACCAGAGTCGTTCCATAGCGCAAAGGTACAAAGAGAATCAGGGAAAGAAGCGAAGCCCGCGGCAGCCGTCCCCTGCCCGCATAAACGAACGACGCCGGACGGAACGGACTCCCCATCTCCCCAACCGCAGCCCTTCCCCTCTTTTGCCCTTTGACTTTTGCCTTTTGCCTTTCCTCTTTCCCTCGAATTGTTACGACTCATAACCATCTCCCCCGAACCTTCCCCACTCGTCGGTTTCTATGTAATTTGGCTATGTTTGGGATCGGCCATATCCCTTCGAGATCAGAGCCACGGCATGCCGCGGCAGTTCTCTTCTTCCGGAAGAACTCATGAACCTATCCGAACAGAGCTTTCCTAAGCTTATTCTCCCTGATATCAAGGATCTCCACTGTCTCGATATCTATCGCGCCAACGGCGGCTACGACATGTATCGCAAGGCGCTGACAATGCAGCCGGCGGACGTTATCGAGGAGGTCAAGCGCTCCGGGCTAAGAGGCCGCGGCGGCGCCGGCTTTCCGACGGGACTGAAATGGAGTTTCATGCCGAAGGGGAACGACAAACCGAAGTACCTCTGCATCAACGGCGACGAGTCGGAACCTGGTTCGTTCAAGGACCGCCAGATCTTTGAATACAACCCGCACCTGCTCATCGAAGGGATTCTGATCGCGGGCTACGCGATGGGAATCACCAGGGCATTCATCTACATCCGGGGCGAATACCACAAATGGGTGCGCCTGATGGAGAAGGCGGTCGCCGAGGCATATGAGGCGGGGCTGATCGGGCCGAGGATGAAAGAGACGTTCGGCGGCGAGTACACCATCGATATAGTGGTGCACAAGGGAGCGGGGGCATACATCTGCGGCGAGGAATCGTCGCTGATGAATTCGCTGGAGGGAATCAGGCCCTACCCGCGCGTGAAGCCGCCGTTCCCGGCGCAGGTGGGGCTTTACGGCATGCCGACCACGATCAACAACGTGGAGACGATCGCGAACGCGCCGGTGATCCTCCGCATGGGAGCCGAGGCATATTCCAGGATCGGCGCGGAGAAGCACCCCGGCACCATCCTTCTCGGCATCTCCGGACACGTCAACAAGCCCGGCGTCTACGAGGTGCCGACCGGGCTTCCGCTGCTCGACATCATCAACGATCTGGCCGGCGGCGTTCCCGGCGGCAAGAAGATCAAGGCGGTGATCCCCGGCGGCAGCTCGATGCCGATCCTTCGCGGCGACCAGCTCGAAGGAGTCAACATGGATGCTGAAAGCCTGAAGGCGGCCGGCTCTGCGATCGGAACGGGCGGCATCATCGTGATGGACGAGGACACCGACATCCCGCACATGCTGCGCCGGCTGATCCACTTCTACCATCATGAATCGTGCGGGCAGTGCACCCCCTGCCGTGAAGGCTGCGGATGGCTGGAGAAGGTGCTGATACGCGTTGACCGTGGCGAGGCATCCAGCGCCGATCTCGATCTGCTGGTGGACATCGCCAACAACATCGAGGGAAATACGATCTGCGCGCTCGGCGAGGCGGCGGCATGGCCCACGCGGCACACGGTGACGCGCCTGCGCGAGGAGTTCGAGGCGAAGGTCCGCCCGATCATCGAGCTTCCGGTGATGAACATCGTCCATTCGCTCCGTCCGTCCGCTGAACACAATGGCGTCGGACACTAGAGCGCCCACGGCATGAAGTGAGCGCCGGTTCCTCCATACGGGAACCGGTGCATTACACCCCGCCTGCCGTCGTAACGGTGACAGCGGGTTATTACGGCCCACATCACCCGGCATCCCTTTTCGCATACGCCGGTTCGCATGCAGCAAACCACCCGCAACCGTTCGGTCGCAATCCATCATTTCCGGAATTGACATCCCGGCCCTGTGTCAGGCAATTACAGCGGCGTAATAATCCCGGCACGGCAATGTTCACCAGCCGGTCGTATACCCCGCCGCCATGTTTACGTACCGGCACAGGATCTTCATTACGGCCTCGTCATCATTTCCGTATCCGGCCGGAGATAATCCCATCTCCCCTGTCCCGCGCACGGCCGGAACAGCCACCATGCACCGCGGCGTGGCCGGCAGCTCCCCACGGAACTCATCATCCATTACTTGATCCCCGCCCGGTGACACGGATGGCGGATATTGACGTAGACAGTCGGATGGTTTCCGGGCCTTTCTTCAAGCACATCGCACTCACTCCTCCAGCTCAAGCGATGCCTCATGCGGCGTTCCCTTCGAGTCCTTCTTCATGACAAAAATTTCAGGATTTATGCGGGCTTCGGCGGGATACAATCGCTTGCGACAGGTATTCCGGCAACAGTACCTTGGTATCGTTTGCGGCACCATAGGTCCCGGCGTGAACGCGAGGGAATTACAGTTTTGTCAGAAACGTCCCCGAACTGGACATCGGCTGAATCGAGGGTGTATATTTGACATGCATACGATGTGATGGCATACCACTGAGCTACAGCTCAACCTCCTTCCTCGCCGACCTGGTGTTAAGGTCCTTGATCGATATCACGACACTATGACCGGTGGCATTCCACCGGACGCCGGATGTGCAGATGAGCGGATGTTCCGTCAGATGCAACGGGATACCGGCAGAGATATGCGATTCAACCGAGACACGTGATTCGTCAGTACACATAACAACGACGCTTTCCTGCAACCATATCCATACACGGGGATCTGGCCCATGCGAATCCAATACACCGTACTACTGATCGCTTTCAGCCTGCTGGCAGGCTGCACCGCGCCGGATCAGGCATCCAGGCAGCAGCGCAAGCCGATCCTGGTCGATGAGTATTCAGTACTCGACGACCAGGCCAGACGGCCGCTCAGCGATCAGCTTCTGAAGCGGAAGCTGGAAGAGGCCCGCCGCCACTACATCATGGCGATGCGCGCTTCGGAAAAGAAGAACACCACGGTGGCGTCGCGGCACTTCGAGGCCGCCATGTCGATTCTCAACGATCTGATCACCTACCCCGACATCTACTCGAATCCCGATTTCACCCGGCTCTCCGAGAGTCTGATGCAGGATTACGAGGAGCAGATCACCTCGATCGACAGCCTCGACCCCAACAGCAGCTTCTTCGTGCTGCGCGACAAGATCTATCAGGAGGTGGAGAGCATTCCGGTGCAGCGCATGCGCTACCCGGCCAAGGACAAGGCAGCCGCGGCCGAGACCGGCCCCGGCACGCTCGTCGCCGCCGATCTGCAGATCGAGATGACCGACAATACTGCGGTGCAGCAGTGCATCACCTTCTTTACCTCGGAGCGCGGACGGAAGTTCTTCACCAAGTGGCTGGAGCGCTCCGGGAAGTACTTCCCGATGTATGAGCGCATCCTCGCCGAGGAAGGCGTGCCGAGAGAACTGCGCCACCTTTCGATGATCGAATCGGGACTGACCCCGACCGCCGTTTCCTGGGCGAAGGCCGTCGGCCTCTGGCAGTTCATCCCCTCCACCGGCCAGGCATACGGTCTGACGATCAACTGGTGGATCGACGAGCGCCGCGACCCCGAGAAGGCCACCCGCGCCGCCGCCCGCTACCTGCGCGATCTCTACAACGACCTCGGCGACTGGCACCTTGCACTTGCCTCCTACAACTGTGGTCCCGGCCGCGTGAAGTCCGCCATCAACAAGGCAAACAGCCGCAACTACTGGGATGTGCGCCAGTACCTCCCCCGCGAGACGCAGCAGTACGTGCCGCTCTATATCGCAGCGAGCAGGATCGCAATGGCGCCCGAGGAGTACGATTTCACGAACATCCAGTACGAGAAGCCGCTCGATTTCGAGGCGGTGCCCATCCAGGGCGCGTATGACCTCACCTCGCTCTCCGAGGTGTCGGGCGTCTCGGTGGATGTCCTGCGCGAGCTCAATCCGGAGCTGCTGCGCGACCGGCTGCCGCAGAGCGATGGCGACTATGTCCTGCGTGTTCCGGTCGGCACGCCGTCCGATCTCGCCTATCGTCTCGAAGAGCTGCCGGCATCGCGCAAGCTTGCCGAGAGCTTCATCACGCACAAGGTGGCTCGCGGCGAGTCGGTGAAGAAGATCGCCGAGAAGTATGGCGTGACCATCGCGGCGATCAACGACGCTAACGGCATGACGTCCAGGACGCGCCTGCGGAGCGGCCAGTCGCTGCGGATTCCGCTGGCCCCCGACGCCGCCGTGGAGTCGAAGGAGTCGGAGCCGCTGGTTGCGAAGAACGAGGCCCGCGATGACAAGCAGGCGGCAGCGACCAGCGATCGCGCCGGGGATACGCAGCTTGCGATGGCCGGAAATTCCATCCCGGTCAGTTCCACGCTCCGCACCCCCGTTCCGCCGAAGCCCGCCGAGGCGGCGCGCACGACCAGTTCGTCCGCGAAGACATCGACCATCTATCACAAGGTGAAGCGCGGCGAAACCCTCATCGGCATCGCCCGGCAGTATGGCGTGCCGACCTCCCAGCTCGCCGACTGGAACGGCATGGACGATGACGCGAACGTCCTGCTCGGGCAGAAGCTGAAGGTACGCGTGAGCAGCAGCGCGAACCGCGCCGTGGCCGGCAGCGAGCCGGCGGCACGCAGGCGCCCGGTGACGACCACCTCCACCCGGTACGAGACGCACCGGGTGCGCCGCGGGGAGTCGCTGACGTCGATCGCGGAGCGCTATGGCGTTTCAGTGAACGACCTGCGCGCCTGGAACACGAAGGACATCCACAGGGACCAGATCCATGCCGGCGCCACACTGAAGATCTACAGCGAGGCGCCATCGAAGGGAGATGCCAGGAAGTCCAGCCGCGTATCGCGCAGCACACCGAAGAAGTACAAGGTCCGCAGGGGCGATTCCCTCTCGGAGATCGCCAACAAGTTCGGCGTCAGCCTGCGCGATTTGAAGAAGAATAATCCGAAGGTTTCGGAAAAGAATCTCCGCGCAGGGCAGACGCTGAGGATTCAATAGGAAAGGATTCCGGGCGTCATCGCCCGCCTTCCGTGGATGACACGGGAAGCGATAATGCAAGGGGAGCCATCCACCGGGATACGCTCCCCTTTTTCGTCGCATGTGCTTCCGGCGGCTACAGCATGAATCCCTCCATACAGCGTATGGCTATCCGGCGAAAGACCACCGCGCCGGTTCGTTCCCTGCGATGGCAATTGCGGCATTTCTCTCACAATCCCGGGCGGTCTGGCAGTTCAACGGTGCCGCAGTGAATCCGGGACGTAATCGAACAGCCCGCTCCTGAAAATCGGCAGCGGCGTGCTGATCCGGGGCGCTCCCTCCCCTCCCGGCGTCGGCATGTGATCGTAATACTCCACGCGGGTATAGGGATCGGTCCCTCCTGCTCCCCCCGGTTGGGGCACGGTGCGTGCGTCCAGCCTGCCCTGCCCGCCCCCGATCGTGTATGCAAACAGGCTGATGTTATCGAGCGCATATCCCCACACAGCGATGTTCATCAGAAGATAGGCCGGGAGCAGCACCCGGGTGAGACGCGGCCGGAACGCGATGATCACAACGAGCAGATTCACCATAAAGAACACCACGAGCCGTTCCCCCGGATAGACGATGCCGCTGGTGTAGAGCGGCAGGAGAAAAATCAACGGAAGAACGACCGGGACAAGAACGCTGTTCAGCATCCATTGCCGCCGCCTGAACAGTGTGTATGCAGCGAGAAGCGTCAGCGCCGCCACGCCGACCAGATACGTATAGTTGGCGATCCTGTGGAGGATGGTGGGCTCGGATATATGGAAGAAGCGCTGAAACGGTATGATCACCCCGGCGAACATTGCGGCCCGCTCGCGCACCTGCTGGAAAAGCGTCAGTGTGATATGTTCATCCCCCGTCGCCACGTTCGCGTTCATCACATAATGCACGAACAGAGCCGCGGCAGGAAGAGCAGCAAGCATCAACTTTGGAAGCAGGTCGGCGCGGCGCTCCGCGACGATGAACGCCAGAAGGGCGAGCCCGAGCATCACCAGCGAAAAGAAATGGCAACTGTAGCAGAGCAGGATCACGGCCATCGTCGGTGGCACGCGCTCGATCCATCGTCGTCCTATCAGCAGATACGCGCCGAGCAGTGCCACACCAAGCCCCATCACGAAATTGATGTTGCCGAGCCAGAAATTGTAGCTGAAGACGAAGGTGAAGGCGATGGCGGCGCACAGCATGCGATGATTCCTCACAGTAATTCCGGCATACAGATATATACCGAAATACACCGCCAGCATCATCAGCCCGATGAATATTCTGCCGGCATGGAGAGGCGCGACGATTTCCGCGAGCAGCCCTATAATGACAGTGGAAATCCCGTTCGGCGGAAGATAGTGATACAGGGAGAAGGCCCCGCCGAAATCATTGCCGTGAAAGACATATTGATTGAAGATGTATCCCTGGTAAAGCCAGTCGGGATAATCCTGCATGGGCAGCCGGTCGAACAGCACCACAAGGGAGAGCATCGCGACGACATGAACGGCGATGGCTACCCTGCTCCACCGCTCCAGTCTGGCGTACCAGATGTCGATCCGGTGGCGGCCGGCGACCGGATTACCGAAGTGTTCCCGCCGGGAGAGTTCTGCCTGTGATTGCTGCTCGTCGGCCTGCATTAGTTGCTGCGGTTCCTGATCGTTCCCATCGACCCGGCGGCGCCGGACGGCCGGCTTCGCGACGATTGTGCGCAGCCGGTGTCAGATACGAACGACGGGCATTGAAGCGGGCAACATACGGAATGGGCGCGATGATGGAAATACGCAGGAGCAGGCATATGTGGAGCATCCCGAAGCCGGCCCGGCGCGGCTCAGACATGTTTCTTCCTGGTATTGAGCATCCGTTCCACCAGACGAACCCCACGCAGCACCAAGAGCGTCAGAACCGCGACGCCGACGGCGAGGACGAACTGGCGCAATGCCACGCAGATACCGATTGCTCCTGACAGCAGGATGGATGCGGCGGTCGTCAGTCCCTCCACCTGTTCCGTGCGGCTGCGGCGGAAGATCGTCCCGGCACCCAGAAATGCAATGCCGGTAACGATGGCTTCAACGATGCGAATCGGGTCGGAGCGGATGAGATCACCTCCGGGACCGACGTCGGCAAACCGTTGAAGCAGCGCATCGCCGAGGCCGACGAGCAGAGCGGCAGCTCCCGCCACCAGCATGTTCGTGCGGAAGCCGGCCGGCTTGTCGGCGATCTCGCGTTCAATTCCGATCAATCCTCCCAGAATCATCGCCAGCGCGACCTCCAGGAGAACCTCAAGCTGTCCCGGCCATTCTACCATTCAGCTCTCTATCATGATGTGCTATGAAATAATCATAACACAACAATGCGCATGCCGCATGCGGGTGTGTCGGTACGTGGCCATTACGCATCCGTGGTGAGGGGCGCTCCGGCGGCAATCGAACGCCACCTCTACTCCTTCTCCAGCCTGACGTGCACATTCTTGTACGCCGGGGTTCCGCTGCGGCGATCGACGCTCGTGCCAACCAGGACATTCGCTTCAGGATAGTACATGGCAGCCGAGCCACGCGCCACGTCGTAGGGCGCTACGCGGATGTTCTGCATGGCGCCCGCCCCGGAGCGCACCGTCACCCTCTCCCCCTCGCGCAGCCCCAGCTCGCGCATATCGAGCGCATTCATCATGATGACATCGCGCGCCTGCTGGTTGCGATAGCGGTCATGCTCCTCGTAGACCACGGTATTGAACTGTCCTTCGGAGCGGATGGTCATCAGCCGCAGTTCGCCCGGCACTAGCTCATCGCGCGGCGTCGCGACCACGGAAAAGCGGGCGCGGTTGCCGGGAAGCGGAAAATCCGGGGAATGCCGCACGCGCCCCTCGACATGAAACTCCCTGCGCGTACGGCCGATATCGGAGACCTGCGAATAACCGGGCACCACCTTCGCCATCACGTTCCGGATCTCATCATGATTGCGCAGGCGCCGGAAATCGACAGGACCATCCTCCGGCAGCAGCCGCGCTCCGATGCCCGTTATAATCTCCACCTCCGACTTGAGTTCAGCCGACGGCCGGAGCATCCCCCCATCGGAGAGCCGGACGAAGCTGAACATGCTCTCCTGCGTAGTTCCCTGCAGTTCCTCATCGCGCACGCAGGTGGGAAGGATATAGGCAGTTCCTCCCTCGCGCGCCGGAGTCACGCAGACATGCCCCTGATTCAGCTTCGTGTTGATGTGAACCACAGTACCGATACGGGCAAGCGCCTCTCCGGCGTAGACCAGATCGGGATTGGCTGCGTAGAAATTCCCCCCCATCAGCAGCGCAAAGTCGATCTCGCCGCTATGAGCCGCGCGTATGGAGTTCATGGAATCGAGCCCCTTCCACTCCGGTGCCCTCAGACCGTAGAGGGCCTCCATCGCCTTCAGAAAGCCCGCCTTCAGATCCGGAGCAAACCCGACAGATCCGACCCCCTGCACATTTGAATGGCCGCGGATCGGCATCAGTCCCGCATGGGGGCGTCCCACCATGCCGCGCGCCAGCGCCAGGTTCGCGATGGCAAGCACATTATCAACGCCATGCTCATGATGTGTGATCCCCATCGCCCACATGAAGATCGCATTGCGCGAGGCGGCATACATCCGCCCCATCTCCTCGATCACACCGGCATCCACGCCGGCGTCGGCCGCCAGATCCCCCAGCGACTCACCTTCCAGACTGGCGCACAGTTCCGCAAAGCCGGTCGTATGATCGCCGACAAATTTCTCATCGATAGCTCCGAGCGCCGTCACCACCTTCAGCACTCCCTTCAGCAGCGCGATATCGCCGCCGATACGCGGCTGGACATACAGATCGTTGATCTCCGACCCGAACAGCAGCGAAAGCGGTCGTGAAGGAATATTGAAACGATCGAGCCCGGTCTCACGCATCGGGTTCACGACGACGACACGGCCACCACGCCGCCGCAGTTCCGCCAGCGCCGTAATCAGCCGGGGATGGTTGCTGGCCGGATTCGCGCCGATAAGCATGACGAAGTCGGCATGCTCCACGTCATCCAGCGTCACCGTCGCCGTCCCGGTGCCGATGCTCTCGCCCAGCCCAACGCCGCTCGCCTGATGGCAGTAGAACGAGCAGTTGTTGACGTTGTTGGTGCCATAGACCCGCGCGAGCCACTGCAGCAGAAATGCGGCCTCGTTGCTGCTGCGGCCGGACGAGTAGAAGAAGCTCCGTTCCGGACGTGCGGCGCGCATTGCGCTGCTGATACCATCGAGCGCGGCATCCCAGGCAACAGGCCTGTAATGCGTCTCCCCCGCACGCAGCACGAGCGGAAACGCCAGCCGTCCCAGACTCTCCAGTTCGCGGGGGCTCATGCGCGCCAGTTCCGCCACCGAATGCTGCTCGAAGAAATCATGCGCAATCGGCGGCTGCATATCCGCAGCCATCGCCTGTACGCTCTTCTTGCAGAACTCCGGGAACTGCCGCAACTCGTTGGTCATCCCCCCTTCCTGCCCGCCCATGCCGTAGGCGCAGGTCTTGCAGGAGTTTTTGCTCGACATCCGCGAAAACATCGCAATTGGGCCGCCTTTGACCTCCAGCGACTTCTTCAGCGTGTATGCGATCGCGGCCCAGCCGCCGCCTGATTCGACCTTCTTCATGAGAGCACCAACGTAGGATCGTAGAAAAATTGAACGCGACAGCAAGTTAGTACGTTCGACGGATCAATGTTCAGGAGGTGGTAGACAATGGCACGCTCTGGCGACCCTGGAATGTTATCGATCATGCTAGACAGCGTGGCTTCAATATGTGCACGACGTTCAACAACGCTCGGAATCATCAAGGTCTTAAAAAACGGCAGAGTAGTTATGTGCCAGGAGTTGCAGCCGCTGCAACAATTCCTGTTGATTGAAGATCAGCATTGTCGCACCCCATTATTTTGCTTGCCGGAAAGTTCTTCTTGCTGCTGCTTACTTAAGTTCCTGGGTTGCCATGCGCCCAAGTTAACAAACCAGGTTAACTGTCAATAAAACACCCGTTCCATTCCTTCTATCCTTCAACCTTATCCCTGCCGCGCTGCATCGAGGCGGAAGAACGGCAGGCTCACACGCTTGTGTTTGCTTCGCAAAAGTGTTACTCTTGCAGAGTTCTCCCCCATTCCCATCTACCCCCTACTATCTCATTTATCTCATTGGCGTTCCGCGGGATAGCTCCCGTGACACCGTTAACCATGCTCTGAACCACGATACTCGCATGCTCCGCAATGCGTTTGCATGGCCGGATGTTTGTATCAGGACCGCACGGACAGTGCGGTCCTGGCCGAACATACACTCATCATTACCATCCCTCCCACGTTACAGTTCATACAACGCTGCTGAACAACGGCTGCCGTATGCAGCCATATCCATAACCATAGCATTCAAGGAGAGAGTAGTATGGCAGACAAAGAAGTGCAGGCTTCCGTTCTCCCGTGTAGTGATATCAAGTCACGGGACTGGTATGCATGGATCGACCTGATGCCTCCCGGACCCAATCATCTTCATGTCGTCGGAGAGGTCTACGTTCCCAATCCCGGCATCAATCCGATACTTGTGCCACGGGAGCCGCAGGGAATCAACCCGAGAATCCTGCTCCTGGATCTTCTGTTGATTCAGAGCCCTGGTATATGGCCCCAGGTGTTCGTGTGGAAGCAAGCCCAGTACAATAAGGTCGTGGAGGGGAATCAGTACGATCGGGTGACCATATTCTGTGGCGAAGCCATCATCGCCGATATCGAGGTGAAGATCGTGCAGTAGGCCGGCGTCCATCTTCCATCATGAGCAGGGGAGCGCATGGCAATGCGTTCCCCTGTTCGTCTTTCCTGCCCTACCTTTCATCACGCGCCGGGTCTTTGGGCGGCGTAGTCGTTCCTCCTCCCGCGCCTCCGATACCGACTATCTTTTTCACGAATTTTGAGGACTTGACGCCGCGTGGTTCTTGCGCGCCGCATCCTTGCCTCTGGATTTGTCCTCCTGTCCCCATTCCTCAGGTGGGCTCCTAAAATATCGTAAGCAACCGTAGGGAAATTCCCCGCTCGCGTCCACCAGTTGCACCGGATTATTCAGTGATCATACCCCGAAAGAGTGGACACCGAGGAGCGTAGTATATTCACGCAGAGGTGTTCGATGAGTTGATCAAAACAGTACACAGACGAGTTCAAGGCAGAAGCGATTCGCCTGAGCGACAACGGCGAGAAAACCGTGCGCGATGTGGCACGCGATCTTGGCCTCAACTTTCGTACAAAGCTATGGGCATTTTCATCGACTCGCCCAGCAGGGAGTTGTTGCGGGATGCACTGAGGTAACGGAAGCGACCACATTCGAGTGGATCAATCAGCAGGCGGTTGAACATCCGATAGAGTATCCGGTGGCATTGATGTGCCGGGTGCTCGGCATCTCGCGCAGTGGCTGGCGTGATCGTCCGGCAAGCAGACGAACTCGCTATTGTCGTGTGTCCACCATAATGGAGTATGATCAGATCATGGCGTCCCACGCCGAACGCACCGTTATTAGTTCATTCCTGCCGACTCACCATTTCCTTGATCCAGATCGGGGCGAAGGGTGACGTGCACCCCTTGGAAACGGGGTAGTCGCGATAGATTCCCAACGTTTCTCCGATGGCGATAGCGCGCTTGCGATACCTGGGGAAGTGAATGCCGATCCCTGCAAGGCAGAAATTCATCGTCCATTGTGCTTCCGGGGCCGTATTTCCCATTTCAGACGCTATACGGTCCAGGAGCGCCGGCAGATCAAGCCCTTCGGGATGTTTGCCGATGCGTTCGGAGGTCAGGTCCCACCCGGCGCGTGCAGCCCATGGATCATCATCGGCCATCCATCGCTGGCGGAGAGTCTCCTTGTCAGGGTGTTTCCTGACGACGTAGGAGTTAAGCCAGTCCGCCACCTGCACAAATCCGACGGACCGCACCATCCGATCCAGTTCGTCGGCTGACAGATTCTTTGGATTGATCAGAAGAATTGCCAGGAGCCGGGCATCGATGTTCCCGGTTTCCCAGAGGGCAAGGGCCAGTTCGTGGTTGGTCTTGAACTTCGCGGCCACTTTCCGGATGTCGCCAAGTTTGACGCCGAACTGATTGTCGCCGGCGCCCCTCCTGCTATTCTGCGCACGAACCTTCTCACTGCCAAGCGCTTCGAGCTGCGCGAGAGTTTCCTTGAGAGTTGTCGTCATAGTTGTGCTGCCAGTGAATGTACGAACGGGAATAATGGCCCAGGCTCAGTGGCCTGGCTCACGAGGACACGCGATTGCCGCCGGAGCGCGATGGACGGGTTCGCTGCAGCGCATGGCTGGAAGGCGTTGTAAGCGGCTCCGTCGGCTTCAATGATTTGAGGTGTGAGCGACCAATTCCACCCGGACGACCTGACCGCCCGGGAATGGAAGCAACTTACATCGCTGACTTCTTCCGCCAAAACCGGCAGGCGGCCACCCTGCGCGTGGTCCGGATTTCATCGGCGATTGAACAGGGACTATGGAACATTAGCGGAGCGGGCGGAGCCTTTATTATGAACAAGGCTTTGATAATCAATCTTCTTCGCAGAAAAGACAATCCCGGGTATAAAACGATCTCTCAGAGATCGCCCCGCAACAGGTGAAAAAAGATATGATTATTATTTCAACTTCGACGCTCAAACAGATTCATTTCAACGCCGTATTATGAAAGGACTGCGCGGTGGCGCTGGTGGCAGAGAAGTGGCGCACCTCCAGATGGTACGGGAGCATTCCTTTACGGGGCGAAGCAGCGGTTGTAGTACCGGCATGCCTGTCATAGTAACCTGGCGCTGGTAATGCCGCATATCTGCTCTAACTTATCTACCAGCGGCTGGCCACCAACCGCCCGCTCCCGGTTTCCTCCGTCACCGCTCCACGCTCAACCTCTTTGTGCATAGCTCCACATCCTCCTGTTCGTTGGTCGCAATTACGGTGATGCGCCCGGGGCCTTCCTCGCGGACGATACGGCGCATGGTCTCGATGCCGTGCGCATCCAGATTTGTCATCGGTTCGTCGAGCAGAAGAATCGGCGGATGGTGAATGAGCGCGCAGACGAATTTCGCCCGCTGCATCATGCCGGAACTGAAGGTCTCAAGACGGTCGCCGTGACGATCGGCGAGGCCGAAGCGGGTGAAGAACTCCGTGGCGCGTGCCGGATCGAACGGAAGGCCGCGCATCTGCTGTATCAGTTCCACGTGCTCCCATGCGGTGAACTCGCCGTAGAGCTGGAGGTAGGGGGCAACGAACCCGATATGCGCCGCGCTCTTCTCCTCGTCGATGGCGGTGCCATTCCTCCACAGTCCAACCTTCCCTCCGGAGCGCTCGGTCACATTTGCCAGGATCTTCAGCAGCGTGGATTTACCCGATCCATTGCATCCCGTGATCGCCAGCAGATCGCCCGGAACCAGCGTAAATGTCAGATCGGCGAAGATTGTGCGGAGGCCGAAGCGTTTCGTAAGCCGCTCGGCGCGCAGCTCGATGCCTGCGATCTCTGTCCCGGCCGCTGCACCGGTCATTTCCGTACCACTGCGATCTTGCCGTACACAGGCTCGTTGCCGTTGACGGAGAGCTCGTAGATATAGACCCCGCTCGGAACCGGCCGTCCCTCGAAGTCGGTTCCCTTCCAGATGATGCCGAGCATGTTGTTGGATGACTGCAACGAGTTCGCCGTTACCTCAGTTACCGCCGTCATCGACATCGCATAGATCACCAGCCTGATATCCTTCACCTGCTCCTTCGCCAGATTGACGCCGAAGACGAGATCGGCAGTGCCGTCGCTGATGAACGGCTGCGGCGCCACCACGGTGGTGAGTATTGAAACCGCAGTGCCGCCGATCAGAGGATTCACGCAGAACTGCGGGCTGGGGGCATTGAGTCTGAAGTAGACGACGGAACTGTCGGGGAGGGTGAGCGGGCGGAATCCATCGCGATCCAGCGAACTCAGTTCGAGATTGAACTGGTCCATCGGAAGAGCCGGCCCTCCCTTGCCGAAGTTGGTGCGGGCGTTTGTTATCAGAAAATCGACGGTATCGCGATGCATGGAGCCGGACGAGCCGATGCTGAAGCTGTAGAGCCCGAACGACAGGGGATAGAGCCGTCCCTGCGTCAGCAGAACGTCATCGCCGGTGAAGGGACGGAAGATGGCGGGGGCGAGCGTGGGGAGGCTCGCCGCATCGTCGAAGTACTTCGTTTCCTGCGTGCGTATGCCGGTGTAGTAGCACCATTCGGCGAACTCGCAGTAGCTGTCGGCGAGATTGAGCCCGTCATCCCGCAGCGCCAGATCGATCGCATCGAAGCAGTTATCGCGGACGCTGAACTTCTCCCAGATCTTCCTTACGATATCCCGGTCGTTAAGCCGCTTCTCTAGATAGGAGAGATAGAGGACGTGGGCATATCCGGTCACCTCTCCCGGTTCGTATGCCCTGTGCGTGGAGAATCCGTACGTCTGCGGCGCACGGAGGAAGATGTCGGTATACTGGGTGAAGTCGGGGATGCCTGGATGAAGCTGGCGTTCGAACCAGACCGATGTGGCCTCGTAGAGCGACGACTGCGAGAAATCGAAGCGATACCGGCTGAACTGTATGATATGATGGAACTCGTGAGCGATAGTCACCCGCAGTCCTTTGTATCCCTGCGAGAAATAGGGTTCGGCGTAGTCGTTATCGAGCACGAGGAAACCGTTCACCGTGTTCGGGCCGGTGGGAAGGTCCTCCTCCGGGCGGGCGAGGCCGTAGATCAGGCCATCGAAATTGCAGATGAAGACATCCAGCTCCGGGCCTGCGCCGCGATTATCGGGGGGAGGTGCCAGGAACCCATAGACATCAATCTCCCTGGTCCATGCATCCTCCAGATAGAAGTTCACCGAATCGATGTAGTCCGGAATGGTGTTGCCGTCCCGGTCGATGGAGGGAACCGCATCATGTCCATCGCTATCATAGTGAATTCTGAAATGTCCCCGCGAGGAGAGGATGCTGTTCTGCTTGAGCGGGCGGGAATTGCTGCAGGGGATCTGCGCCATCAGGTGTTGCACGCGCGGGTCCGCAAGCTCCGGATGTTCCTGTGCATAGCGCATCTGCATCCAGAGCATGGTGCCGCAGACGGCTCCGGGCAGATGATCGTGCCCGTCATGGCCGTTCTGTGCGGCGGCCGGTGCGGTCGCAATCAGCGCGAGGAGCAATAGATGGCAAAGGCGTCTGTACCTGGCGAACATGGCTCGCATGATGACGAGAATGGTTATGAATGGCGGAACGCTTCCCGTCCGGGGAAATGGCGCGGCTATCGCTCAAGCGCCTCTATCTGCTTCCGGCTCTGAAGACGGGCTGAACGGCGAAGTGCCGCTGCTGCGTAACGGCGCATCTCGGTTTCGGTTTCAGGCTGCACCGGAGGAGCCGGCAGAGGCTTGTTGTTCTCATCGATGCCGACGAAGGTAAGATACGCCGTGTTCGCATGAATTCTGGTGCCATCCCGCGGGTTCTCCACATCCACCCGCACGCCCACCTCCATCGAGGTGTTGAACACGCGATTGACCGACGCCTTCAGAATCACGACCTGTCCCAGCTTGATCGGCTCATGAAAGCTCATGCCATCTACCGAGGCGGTCACGCAGACCCGCCCGGCGTGGCGCATGGCGGCGAGGGCGGCGGCAATATCCATCCAGTGCATCAGGCGGCCGCCGAGAAGATTGCCGAGCTGGTTGGTATCATTGGGAAGGACAAGCTCGGTCATCTCTACCTGGGATTCCCGAACCGGACGTGGCTTCTGCTCCATATTAGCGGGCTAGCTCCTGTTGTAATTGACGGACCTGTCCCAGCATCTGGCTGCTGGGATGTTCATCGATAAACCTGCGGGCGACATCCAGCGCCTCGGTCCGGCGGTCGAGTTCCCGCAGCGTCTTGATCCGGCCGATGGTTGCAAGCTGGAAGTACTCTGTGTCGGGGTAGCCCTCGATCACCTTCTCGTAATAGACAAGGGCGGCGGCATGTTCGTCCATCTTGCGATAGAGCTCCGCCGTCATGTAGTCCTTCTGCGCCAGTTTGTTCTGCAGTTCCGCGATTCTGGATCTGGCGATCGGCGCCAGCGAATCGGCTCCGTAGTAGGTGCTGAATGCCCGGTAGACATCGATGGCGAACTTCGTCTCGCGCTGGTCGCGATCATAGCTGAGCGAACTGAAGTAATAGGCCTCGCCGGAGCGGAAGAACGCCTCCTTGTAGAAGGAGCTGTTCGGGAATGATGTGCGGAGCCTGTTGTAGTTGAACGCCGCGAGCTTGTACTCGCCGTTGCGGAAATAGCTCTCGGCCAGGTAGAACTGGGCGTCATCGGCGAAGTCGCTGGCGGGGTCCTGCAGGATGATGGTATTGAACGCCTCCTGCGCCTCCAGGTAATCCTCATCTTCAAGCGCCTCCATACCACGGCGGAAGCGATCCTCGGTGGTCAGCGTGCTGAGCGTCTGGGCCGAGTCTCCGCAGGAAGCCAGCAGAACGAGGGGAGCGAGCAGAATGAGACTACGAACGAACAATGATCTGAACATATGAATATCTGAATTAGCGCCGGGATCAGCAGCGTGGCCTGTCGCCGTCGCCTATCGATGACGATCAAACGGCCCGGAGTAACGTGAGACGGCTCAGGTCGGAGGGGCGGGCCTACTGGCTTCGCACGGTAAAGAGCAGGATAGCTATAACCGCCGAGGCGCCCAGAACCACGGCGGGCTCGATGATCTTCTTCCAGAATCCTCCGCCGGCCTGTCTGGGAATCGTACCTCTGGCGAAGTCGTAGCCGGAAGCTTCGATGGAGGACGTTTGATCCACCTCCACCGTGTCGCCGGCGATCACGGAAAATGTATGGACCATGCGGCTGTTCGCGGCCCCGGCTATCGGGAGGGATGCCCCCACATCGAGCCTGCAGTAGCGCGCAAGGAGGTCGGCATCATCCGTAGGGCCATAGTCGATGCCGATGGCGGTCACCGCCAGGCCGATCCTGACACCTCTCTCGGAGGGGCAGGGCACCACGCCGATATTCCGCTCCATCGCCCGTCCCAGCACCGACTGCTCCACCAGCCACGCCGCCGGATGACCGGCGATGTCGAGGCAGACGGTATCCCCCTCGGCGAACGGTGCGAGCACCGAATCGGCCACGGAGACCGCGCAGCCGCGCAGGCGTTCCAGATTGTCGGCCGGCTGGGCATGAAGCTGGAGCGCCGCCGCCAGCAGGATCACCATGAGGGTGAGAATGCTGCACGTCATCGATGAGACGCCGGGGGCAGCGGGGCGGAACACCGTCCGGTTGGAAGGTATCGCATCATCAGATTGTGGCCGTAGCCATAACGTCATAGTTTTGCAGCCCTGTGCAGCATGGGAACGGGCATGCAAAGGTACAACACCAGCCTCTTTCGAGAAACGGCGGGAGTATGTCAAAATGCGCAACAGCATAAAAAACGATTGACATTACCCCTCCGGCCCGCTTAACTTTGCATGCTCCGAACGATTCAAAACTATTGTATATCGGTGAAGCATGCCTCAGCATAAATCAGCAGAGAAGAGGGTTCGCCAGAGCGACAAGCGCCGTGCGCACAACCGCTACTATAAGGTAATGATGCGCAACGCCCTCAAGGCTGTGAAGGCCGCGGCGAGCAAGGAAGCTCTTGTCGAAGAGACCCGCAAGGCCACGCGCATCCTCGATCGTCTTGCCACGAAGGGGCTGATTCACAAGAACTTCGCTGCGCATCGCAAGTCGCAGATGGCGCGCCTGATCGCCTCATACGATCAGACCTGATCATCGGCTGCGCGACACTGACACAGCTGGAACGAAGAAACGTTGCACCCGTAGCTCAATTGGATAGAGCATCTGACTACGGATCAGAAGGTTTGGGGTTCGAATCCCTACGGGTGCACAAAGGCCTCGCAGAAATGCGGGGCTTTTTTCGTTGTACGGCTAGGCTCTGTCAGACAAGTATAGAACAGGCGTGAGAAGTACGTGATTTCTCCAGGAACGGAGGATACGGCTCATGAAACGCCATGAAATCAGCGACGAGTAGTGGAAGATTCTTCGCTCACTGCGCTGCATGGTCAGAGAAACTGGCGACCATGTTCATGGCGATGCTCCGGCTCTCTGTTCCATTGAAATCTATCTCGCTCTCTTATCAGACAGAGCCTAGCCGCTGCCGCTGGCACGAAGAAGGATTCCAGCCACCGGCAACCAACCGCAGGTGGATGCAGAACCGGCCGGTCGCTCACTTCTCCGTCCACTCCCTCAGCTTCGCGCCGATCTCCGCCTCCGAAAGCGCGGGGCGCTCGTACATGCCGGCCTTCAGGCGCTGGCGCATGGCTTCATAGAGCGAAACGGCACACGCCACCGAGATATTCAGGCTCTGGATCAGGCCGACCATCGGGATAAGGATGTTGCCGTCGGCCAGATTCGACGCCTCCGGCGAAACGCCCCGGTGTTCGTTGCCGAAGACGAGCGCCACCGATCCGATCATATCCACATCGTAGAGGCTCTCCGCGCGGTCGCTCAGATCGGTGGCATAGATGGCGACGCCCAGGCCGTGCAGATGCTCGTAGCACTCCTCGATCGAGGAATGGCGGCGCAGATCGGTCCATTTCCAGGCGCTGGCCGAACTGGCCCTGCCAAGCTTCGGGAACTGCTCGTAGGTGTAGACGAGATGCACCGTACCGACGCCGACCGCGTCGCAGGTACGGAGCACGGCGGAGACGTTGTGCGGATCATGGACATTCTCCATTACCAGATGCAGCCCCGGCTGACGCCGTTCGATGGTGTTTCTCAGCCGCTCCAGTCGGCGCCCGGTGATGTGATACTCCGGATCGAATTCAAGCTGATCGACCGGCACCTCGTTCGTTCCCTCGAAGGCGCGATTCTTTCCCGTGCGGCTCATTCGGCTCCCGATTGCTCGAAACGTTCCACATTCTTCACGTTGCGGATCTTCCGCAGCCGCTCCATCAGGCGGTTCAGATGCTCGATATGCTTCACCATCACGATCACCGTCCCCTCGAACAATGAATCCTGCGAGGAAATGTTCACGCTCCGGATGTTCGTGCTCTGATAGGTGAGGATGGCATGCGTGATGTCGTTCAGCATGCCGGGACGATCCTCCCCCGTCACCCTGATGCCGGCCATGAACTCGAAGCCATCCGAACCGTCCCAGTTCACATCCAGCGCGCGGCTGCGCGTGCGGGGCTGGCTCAGGATGTTCAGCACGTTCTTGCAGGTGACGCGATGGATCGTCACCCCCTTGCCGGTGGTGACGATGCCGATCACCTGATCGCCGGGGATCGGGCTGCAGCACCTGGCGTAGCTGTACTTCAGCCCCTTCAGCGTACCATCCACGATCACGCCGCCGGTGGTCGTGCGGGCCTCCGAGAGATACTTGTCGTAGAGCGCCTGTCCGTCGAAGGTGCTGATCTCCTCCTTCGGCTGCCCCTTCATCCGCTCGCGCACCATCTCCACCGCCTGCTCCGGCGTCATCCTCCCGGCGCCTATCTCCGCGAACAGATCGCTTCTGTTGTCGAATCTCAGTGTGTGGGCTATCCGCTCCAGATCATCGTCGTTGATATGCAGCTTCTCGCGTTTCGCGCGCTTCTCCCACGCCTCGCGTCCCTGCTGTATCTGCCGGCGCCGCTCCTCCTTCAACCAGCGGCGTATGCCGCTGCGGGCCTTGTGGGTGACGGCGAACTTCTCCCAGTCGATGCTTGGCGTCTGATTCTTCGACTGAAGTATCAGCACCTGATCGCCCGACTTCAATTCCGTATCCAGCGGCACTATCCGCCCGTTCACCTTCGCGCCGATGCAGTGGAAGCCGACCTTGGAGTGAATGTCGAAGGCGAAGTCAACCGGCGTGGCCCCCTTCGGCAGGATGCGCAGATCCCCCTTCGGCGTGAAGACGTAGATCTCGTCCTGGAAGAGATTCAGCCGGAAGCTCTCCATCACTTCATGCGGCGCATCCTCGTCGCCGGCGCGCTCGAAGACATCGCGTATCCAGTTCACCCATTCCTCAAGCTGGCGATCCTCCGTGATGAGCGGATTCACCGAGCTTTCCTTGTAGATGAAATGCGCCGCGACCCCCTTCTCCGCCACGTCGTGCATCTTGCGCGTACGGATCTGCACCTCCACCTGCTTCCCCTCCGGCCCGATCACCGTGGTGTGAATCGACTGATAGCCGTTCTTCTTCGGCACCGAGATATAGTTCTTGAACCGCTCCGGCACCGGCGTATATATCTCCGACACGATGCCGTAGACCGTGAAGCAGTCGTTCGGATGCGCCGTATCGAGGATGATGCGGATCGCTATCAGATCATGGATCTCATCAAGCGACTTGTTCTGAATCCGCATCTTGTTGTAGATGGAGTACAGATGCTTCGCCCTCCCGCTGATCTCGAAGGTGAATCCCTCCTGCTTCAGCCGGTCCGCCACTGGATCGATGCACCGCTCGATATATTCCTCCCGCGATTTCCTCTTTGCCTTCAGCTCCCGCTTGAGCTGCGCATAGATATCCGGGTTCAGATACTTGAACGCAAGATCCTCCAGCTCCCACTTCAGATTGCCGAGGCCGAAGCGGTGCGCAAACGGAGCATAGATCTCCAGCGTCTCCTTCGCCATGCGCTGCTGCTTCTGCGGCGAGAGGTACTGCAGCGTGCGCATGTTGTGCAGACGGTCGGCGAACTTGATGAGGATCACCCGTACATCGTTCACCATCGAAAGGAGCAGCTTGCGGTAGCTGGCCGCCTGGGTGACCTCGTGGCTGTTGAAGACGTCGGTGATCTTGGTGGCGCCATCGACGATTTCGGCGACGGTGGGGCCGAATTCCGCGCGGATATCCTCCAGCGTGAACTCCGTATCCTCCACCACATCATGCAGCAGCGCGGCCGCCACGGAAACATCATCCAGCGGGATCTCCGTGGCGACGATCATAGCCACCTCGAACGGGTGGGTGTAATAGGGCTCGCCGGAGGCGCGAATGTTCCGCTTGTGCGCATCGACGCAGAAATGGAACGCCTTGCTGATGAGGTTCGTATCGCAGTTGCGCAGATTCTTCCGGCATACGTCCAGAAGCCTCGTCAGACGGGATTCCAGCTCCTCCTTCTGAAGCATCTTCGCATGCACTGACGCAAGCTCGCCGGTCTCTCCAGTACGCTTGTCGCCGTCGTCGGCCTCCACGGTCACTGCCGCGTTATCTTTTTCGCTGTTCTTCACGTGATATCATTTTCCGATAATATCAGCTATCTGCCGAACTAATCAAACGACGCACAGGGAAACGAACTGTTTTTCCGCAAGAGGGATGCGAAAGGGAGGCGGTGTTCCTGCGGGCCGTGAGCCCGGCATACAGGATGAAAGAGATGATGCGGCGGCAGGAGCCGGCACCTCCATGCGAAAAGATGGCCGGACAGGCCGGCGGCGAACGTTCCCGCCACCGAGGCCATGCCCGGCGCTATCGCTTCGATGCCCGGCAGCGGGACCGCGCGCCGGCATCCGAACATCACAGGACCTGCTTCATTCCATATACCCGATCCACCTTCCGCGTCATATGGCGGAGGAAGGCCTCCTCGTCGAGCGGCCGGCCGCATATCCCCATCACCAGTTCCGACGCGGTCTTCGACTTTCCCCACCGATGGATCTTTTCACGGAGCCAGCCAAGCACGGACGCGAACTCCCCCCGTTCGATCAGCGCATGCAGATCGGGAATCTCCTGCTCCATGCTCTCAACGAACATCGCCGCATAGAGCTTTCCGAGGGTATAGCTGGGAAAGTAGCCGAAGCCACCGAACGACCAGTGGATATCCTGCAGGCAGCCTACCGCGTCCTCCGGCGGCGTAATGCCGAGAAGTTCCTGCATGCCGGCGTTCCATGCCTCGGGGATATCGTCCACAACCATCCTGCCATTGACAAGCGCATCCTCCATCTCAAACCGCAGAATGATGTGCATGTTGTAGGTGAGCTCATCGGCCTCGATCCTGATAAGGCTTGGCTTCACGACGTTGATGATGCGGTAGAAATCAAATGCGGTGAGGCCGGCGAACTGCTCCGGGAAGACTGCCTGAAGCTGCGGGAAGGCCCAGCGCCAGAACTCCTCGCTCCGGGCGATCATGTTCTCCCAGAAGAGCGACTGCGACTCGTGAATGCCCATAGAGGTTCCGTTCGCGAGGATGGTGCGGGCGAAGCGCGGGTCGAAGCCCTGCTCGTACATGCCGTGGCCCGACTCATGGATCAGCCCGAAGAGGCAGCTCCGCAGATCGTTTGGAAAGATGCGCGTAGTGAGCCGGACGTCGCTCGGCGCAAACGACGTGCAGAACGGATGCGCCGAGAGATCGACGCGCCCGATGGAGTAGTCGAAGCCGAGCCGGGAGACCAGATCGCGGGAGAATTTGAACTGGCGATCGGTATCGAAGTCGGAGAACAGCACCGAATCATCCACCTCCACCCCGGATTCGCGCACGCGCCGCAGCAGGGTACCTGTCCCGGCGCGAAGCCGGTCGAACACCGGCCGGAGCTGCGCCACGGTCATCCCCGGCTCGTACTCGTCGATCAGGGCGTCATAGGGATTCTCCTCATACCCCTGATACTCGGCCTCGCGCTGCTTCAGATCCAGCAGATGCTTCAGCGAATCGGCGAAGAGCGAGAAATCACTCGCGGAGCGTGCCTGCTTCCAGTGATGCTGCGCAAGCGACTGCGCCCGCGCGAATTCGCGGACATGTTCCTCCGGAAGCTTCGCGGCCCGCCGGAGATCGCGGGATGCTTCATGCACGGCAGCCTTTTCCCACTCCTCCAGCACACCATTGGCGGTCTCCTTCTCAAGATCATCGAGAAGGCGGCCATATTCGGGCGCGACCGTCCTCTGATGAACGATGGCGCTGAGCGTGGCGATCTGTTCGGCGCGGGCGCCCGCGGCGCCGTCGGGCATGTATGTTTCCTGATCCCAGCTCAGCACGGCCGTGGCCGCCTGAAGATCGGCGATAGTTCGGGAGGTTTCCAGCAGTTGGTCGAAATTGGTCGAAGGCATGACGATAAGCAATAAGTTCTACATGTTGGCCGATAACCGGACGACTACGCGCTCCCGTGACCGGGGGTTGCAGTCGGGAAACAAATCACGCCGGCGCGCCCGGATGGCGGGGGGACGGAACCGGGCGGTGCAAAGATAGGAGGTTCGGGGGGGAACGGGGGAACATTCCGGAGACGGGTCACCCCCCTTCCGCGATGAAGGAGAGATCATGCCGGTTCGGCGATAGATAGCGCTGGTGGAACTCGATGCTCCCCTGCTGCCAGAAGCCGCCGGAAAGCGCCGTTCCGGCCGGATATCCCGCCTCGACGGCACGAAGCACCCTGTTCGATTCGAGAGGTGGCGCATGCCGGTAAGCCAGGCACGCCGATGCGATATCCGCATGCGACCCCGCCAGCACACCCGCCGCCAGCACGGCCGGTATCAGCGCGTTCATCACGATCTCCCGGCTTCGTCCCGCCCCAACGTACCGCTCGCGCCCCGCACGGACCTGGAGCATCATGGCAGCCCGCTCGAACCCGCCGTCAGAGAGCGCCATGCAGAGTTCGGGGAGAAGGTCATGGCGATAGATGTTCTCCAGCAGCGCGACGGCGCCCCACAGTCGGCGTTCGGGGGCGTTGGCGGGCCGTGTGTCGTAGCGCCAGCAGGGAAGCTGTTCCGGAAGGATGTTCGCCGCAAGATGCCGCAGATGGTCGGGGCTCATGAAGGCGGTTCCGGAGGCCGTCACCCTGTCGGCCGGTATGCCGGCGCCGGAGAATACCCTGGCGGCGATGACATCGCGGGATGCGCCGGCAAGTTCGGCCTCGCATCGAAGGATCTGGTCGGCGACGATCTTCATGGCGGAACGGTTCGCGGAATAGCCCAGACAGTCGAAGAGCCGGCGGATGAAGGCGCGGCGGATGCGGCAGGCGGGGGCGAGACCGGGTTCGGTGCGTATGATGACGGTGACGCGCCGCAGCAGCCGGCTCCAGGCCAGTTCGGCCAGGAGATCGGGGGTGATGGCCGGGGCAGGTGCGGCAGCAGGCTCGGGAGCCGGTGCGGAAAGCTCCTCCGCATATAGCGTCGGAATCGCCAGGTGAAGCTGCGCCTCACGACGCTCCAGCACATGAAGCCGGACAGCAGCGTACGCGGGATCGTTCTGATGCCCATGCACGAACCAGTCGGCTTCACGGGTGTGCATTTCCACGGCGCCTGCCACCAGATGGCCTTCGATGAGGAGAACGGCGTTCAGATAATCAGGCCCCGATGCGCCGTTGCGCCGCCCGCGGGAAATTATCGTCACCCGCTCGCCGGAGGCGCAGCGGAAGCACGTTCCGGTTGCGGCGGAACGCTCCCACAGTGTGTAGAGGTCCGATTCCATGATGGTGTCCGCCGTGTGCGGGATGTTCGTCCGCCTGCGGAGCCTTCAGAGGCAGGCTGAAGAAGATTTTCACGCAAAGGCGCAAAGAACGCAAAGGTTGGGAATGGTTCCGGCAGTGCCTCGATTGCCCACCGGCCACCGGAGATCTCCAATCCGGCATCGTAATTCCTCAATCATCCCAGTTCCGCCACGAATCCCCGGGCCGCCTCGCGGGCCTTCTCCGCATAGTCCTCCCTCCTGCTGACGGCGCAGATGCCGCGCGAGACGTTGAAGAAGGCGATGCCGCCGTCGTTGGCGCGGGCGGTGGCGTCCGCATTCCCCCCCTGCGCGCCGAGACCGGGAATGAGGAAGGGGACATCATGTCCGGCATGCGCCCGCTCGCTGGCGAGTTCAGCCGGATGGGTTGCGCCGACCACGAAGCCCAGGCTGCCGGTATCGCCGTAGGTTTCCATGCAGCGATCCATGACGTGCCGGTAGAGCGGCTTCCCCCCCATTTCCAGCCGCTGGAAGTCGGCGGAACCGGGATTGGAGGTAAGCGCCAGGACGAAGACGCAGCGGCCGGGATAGGAGAAGAACGAGACGAGCGTATCCATCCCCATATAGGGATTCACGGTGACGGCATCGAACCCGAGATTCTCGAAGAGTGCGCCGGCATAGCGTTCGGCCGTATTCCCGATATCTCCCCGCTTCGCATCGCCGATGGTGATGATGCCCTCCGGAATATGCTCCAGCGTACCGCGAAGCGCCTCCATCCCCCGTTCCCCGTCCGCCTCGTAGAATGCAAGGTTCATCTTGTATGCACAGCAGAGATCGCTTGTGGCATCGATGATCCTTCTGTTGAATTCAAGCACGGGATTCGCGGCTCCGTGCAGCACCTCCGGAAGATTCCGCACGTCCGTGTCCAACCCGACGCAGAGCCGGGTTCCGTTGCGCTTCATGATTGCATTATAGCGTTCGCTGAACGTCTGGCTGCTCATAGAAGAATACCGGGTGATTGGAAGTTCGATATGCTGCGGGTGAATCCCGCACTGATGATTTTCTACCGAAGCTGCCGGAGCATCGTCCGGTAGCTGTCAGTGCCAAGCGATGAGGCGGTCGGCGCGGGAATCTGATAATCGCGCACCAGCTTGTTGATGTTTTCCATACGTGCCTCGTCCGTCGGATGCGTCGAGGTCCATTCCTCCAGCACGCTCGACGAAGAGCGCCCCTGCCCGATCTTTTCAAAGAAGTAGCGGATGGCGCCGGGCCAGTAGCCTGTGCTGCGAAGATATTCGAACGACCGCGTATCGGCCTCCAGTTCATCGGTACGGCTATTACGCAGAAGCGCAAGCAGGGCGGCCGCATTGCCGGCGATCTGCGCCAGCCGGGAGGGGTTGTTGCCAAGCGCAATCGAAAGCGCGACATCGGCGCCGAGCTGCTGCGTCATGTGCTCCGTACCATGCCGCTCCTCGGCATGCGCCACCTCATGCGCCAGTACCCCGGCCAGCGTCGCCTCGTTATCCAGGAATCTGAGCAGACCGGTGTAGACGTAGACATACCCGCCCGGCGTTGCGAATGCATTGACCGTACGATCATCATTGATCACCGTCACCTTGTACGGGAACCGGCCGCGGTACTTGATCTGCGGCGCCTGGACGATCCGGTTGACGATATTCTGAAGATATCCGCGAACCGATTCGTTCTGCAGGATCGGATACTCGGCCGGATTTGATCGTATCTCCTGATCCATCTGCTGCCCGAACTGGATATCCTCATTCACGGTGAAGAGATTGACCCCGCAGGCGACGACGCCGGAAACGAGGGTGATGAGGAAGGCATAGAAGATGCCGGCGCGCCCATGACGCCGGCCCAAAGGTGATCGATCGATGCTCATGGTCGGCACGATTGTTTCTGATTGGATATTCCGGACCCGCACGGCCGGACGACGGCACGGTCACCGGAAAGAGCGCCCGAATTTACGATTAGGCTCGGACAGGAGCATCCGCTTCCGGTTTCTTTTTTTGCCCTCCCCCGGTTCCCGGCACATGACCATCCACCCACCTTTTTGCCTTTTGCCCTTTGCCTTTTGACTTTTGATTTATGCGGTACTACCACCGCGGTCGGTACTCCAACGGATATCCCACCTCCACCAATGAGAGTCCGGCCGCCGGCGCGGACATGCTTTGCCGGTTCCTGTCGCGGGCGGCGATCATATTCTCTATATCGTCGATCGAGCGGCGTCCGATGGCGACATCCACCTGCATGCCCACAACAAGGCGTACCATGCCGTAGAGGAACCTGTCGGCGGTGATGCGATATTCGAGCATTCCCGCGTGTGTGGTCCATTCCGAGCGGATGATGTGGCAGATCATGTTCGGTGTATCGGGATTATGCTTGGAGAAGGTGGTGAAATCGTGCCGGCCGAGAAATCTGCCGGCCGCCTCGTGCAGTAACGCCGTATCGAGCCTGCGGTCGATACGCCAGGAATAGCGGGCGAGGAAGGGATCGGGATGCTGGATGAGCATGTAGCGATAGCCGCGGGAGCTGGCCCTGTAACGGGCGTGGAAATCGACGGGGACGGTGGCCAGCGCGGTGACGACGAGATCATCGGGCGACATACGCTGCAAGGCACGCAGCAGCGCCGCATCATCGTAGCGGGTAGGGAGATCGGCATGCGCCACCTGCCCATGCGCATGCACGCCGGAATCGGTGCGGCCGGCTCCGACGACATTCACAGGGCGATCGCCACACAGTCGCGAGAGCATCTTCTCCAGCTCCTCCTGCACCGTGCGCCCGCGCGGCTGCCGCTGCCAGCCGTAGAAGGCCGTGCCGTCGTACATCAGCCGCAGGGCAACGCGGCGTCCCTCGTTTGCGTCGTCGATCATTCCGTATCGGTCTCGTGGCACATAAGCGGCGTCCGTCCCTGTGCGGGCCTACCATCATCCGCCAATTGTCCGCCTTCCTGCATTGCTCCACCTGCGCCACCAAAGGGAACGGCGCCCCTTCATGGAAGGGACGCCGCCGTATCTACATAGTCCGCAGTCGTTCGATCTCCTCCTCCACCTGGCGCACGCCATCCCGATGCGAGGGGAAGACCAGCCGGCCAATCGCCCCGGCCGAGGGAAGCCAGCAGAAATCTGCATGCTCGGCCGATAGAACCGGCGCAGCAGTACCGTCAAGCTCACAGGCGAAGACTGGAGAGAGCACCACCTGATCGGCCGGCGCGAAGTAGAAACTGGCCACGCCCGGAAGAGGAAGCCACCGGGAGGCAGCCAGCCCCGTCTCCTCCAGCAGCTCGCGCCGTGCGGCATCGAGGGAGCATTCGCCCGGATCGATGCCTCCGGTTATCACCTGCCAGATTCCCGGATGGATCACCTCGCCGGGGGCGCGATGGAGCAGAAGATGCTCCACGATCCCATCGCGCAGGCGGAATGGATGCACCTGCACCAGGTTCGAGACGATCTCCGGCATCGGCGCCTACTTGTTGCCGATGGCATCGGCCTCCGCCTCCTGGCGGAGACGCTCCTCGTACTCCTCCTCGCGCGAGGCCGGCCGCGGTCCGTACGGGCGCTTACCGCCGCCGGGACCACCCGGACGCCGATCCCACGCCCCCTTTGCTCCCGGCCCCTTGCGGCCATTGTCGCGCGCATCGCGCTTCTGCGGAAACTTCCGCTCCAGCTTCGGCTTCGGGGGGGGCGGAGGCTCCGGCGGGAGCTCGCCCGGCATGAACCTGGCGAGACCAAGCGCGGTGATCTCGAAGCCGCTCAACTCGCGCCATTCGCCGTTCGGCACCATCGTCTCGTTGATGAGCGCGATACGCGAACGGCGCAGCGACACCACCTCCGCACCGAGCGTCTTGAACGCACCGTAGATGCGGTGATAGGAGTCGTCCAGCAGGATGATGTCCAGCCACATGGAATTTGCGTTGCGGCGCACCAGATTCACCCGCAGCGGCACCAGATACTCATCGCCGACGAGCACCCCACGACGGAGCTCATCCACCTGCCTGTCCGTCAGATGCCTGTTCAGCTTGACGCGATATTCCTTCTGCAGCTCTATGTCAACCGCGTGCTGGCACTTCACCATACGCGGATCATTCGAGAGAATGACGAGCCCGGAAATGGACTTCGACAGGCGGCCGAACGGGAAGCTCCAGGTGAATTCCGGTTCAAATATGGCGTCGAACGCCTCATCCCCCTTCTGGCAGACCACCCCGCGCGGCTTGTTGTAGATCATGTACGCCAGCCGTCTCGGATATTCCGTCGGCGCCTCGTCGATCGTGACACGCTCCTTGCGCAGGTTGACCTCATAGTACGGCGACGACACCACGCGGGCGTTCACACGCACACGGCCGGTCTCGATAAAGTTGCGGGCCAGCCTGGGCGAAAGATACTTCGACTTCGTCAGAAGCTTCGGCAGGAGAATGCGCGTCAGGGCCTGATGGAAAAAGACGCGGACCTTCTTCTTCTTCTTCAGCGGCTGCCGTGGAACCCTGGGGCCGCGCCCCACGCCGAAGCGCGAGCCGGCGGTCGATGGGTAGCGGGAGGGGCGGCGCTCATCGCGCGGCGCCTCGTCGCGCCCTCTGAATCCCCCTTCACGCCCGCCACGAGGTCCTCCGCCGAAATCGCGGCGGGGCGCGGGACGATCCTCTGAAAACGAGGATGGCCGTTCACGCCGGGGCATCTCGCCGTCGCGGTGCGATCCCCCGCTGCGGTCGCGGCCGAAATCGCCACGGTCGCGATCCCTGTCCTGCCAGCCTCTCGATTCACGGCGGTCGCCGAAGCTGCGATGGCGGTCGCCGAAATCGCGCGGGCGATCGCTGAAATCGCGCGACGGCGCTCCCCGGCGTTCATGAGAAGATTCACCGCGATCGGACTGGCTGAAACGTTCCGGCCGGTCGGGGCGTTCCGACCGATCGTCGGGCCGCCTCACCGCACCTTCGTCACGCCCACGCCAGACTGTCTCGCGCCGACTGAACTGTGATCTGCCATCGTCGCGGGAGGAGCCTTCCCGCTCGTCGCGGTCGCGGCTTCCCCGATTACGCCGCGGCCGATCCTGATCGCTTCCAAATCTGTCTGAAGCTGCCATAATTCCTTTCCTGAGATATTCTATCTCGTCTAATGTCCCCAGATAGTGAGTTGGTAGCTCCGCGCCCTGCTTCCCGTGAAGCCTGTGAAGCGCGATAGCCGTACCCGTATCGAAATGATGCGCCGGCACCTTATCCCCCACGGCCCGGCGCCCGCCGTGCATTACAGCACGACCGGATTGCTCCCTCGATTCATTCCGTCAGGCATATTTCTGTCAGGCCCGTACAGACCGGTGCACGCTAAAAAAATAGCGTGCACAGTCGATATCCGGGAATTACTCCGAACCATCATGATGTTCGGAACAACTCCCGTACCCGCATTTCCTTTTACGTTATTCGCGTGTTTATACTGGCCCGGTCCGGCATAGTGCTATGCCGCCCCGGCGGCGGACCATACGCCAATATCAGCATACCGCTGGTGACGCCGCTCCAGCAGGCGCTCGATGGGGAGCGCGGTCACGGAGGCGATAGCGTCGAGCAATGCAGCCTTCAGAAGCTCGGCGGCCATAGCGGGATTGCGATGCGCGCCGCCGACCGGCTCGGGGATGATCGAGTCGGCGATGCCGAGCTCCACGAGATCGCGCGCCGCCAGGCGAAGCGCCTCCGCCGCCTGCTCCTTGTAATCCCAGCTCTTCCAGAGAATGCTGGAGCACGATTCGGGAGCGATCACCGAGAACCACGTATTCTCCATCATCAGGAAGCGATCACCCATACCGATGCCGAGCGCGCCGCCGCTGGCGCCCTCGCCGATGACGACATTTACAATCGGCGTCCGGAGCCTGGCCATCTCCAGCAGGTTACGCGCGATCGCCTCCGCCTGCCCGCGCTCCTCCGCCTCGATGCCCGGATAGGCCCCCGGCGTATCGATAAAGGTGACGACCGGAAGCGAGAACTTCTCGGCGAGCTTCATCAGGCGCAGCGCCTTGCGATAGCCCTCCGGATTCGGCATGCCGAAGTTGCGGTCCAGATTCTCCTTGGTGTCATGCCCTTTCTGATGGCCGACGATCACCAACTCGTGCCCGTCGATACGCCCGAGCCCGCCGACGATGGCCCTGTCGTCGCCGAAGGAGCGGTCGCCATGCAGCTCGATGAAATCCTCGCAGATCAGGGCGATGTAATCCAGCGTGAAGGGGCGGTCGGGATGGCGTGCAAGCTGCACCCGCTGCCAGCGGGTAAGCTGTTCGTAGATGCTGGTCCGCAACCGTTCCACCTTCTGTTCGAGCACCTCGATCTCCTCGCCTATATCAAGCTGATCGGACATCGAGCGCATTTCCGCGATCTTCTCCTCCAGCTCCAGAATCGGACGCTCGAACTCAAGAACATAGTTGGCCATGATGTATGTTGCTATCCCTGTACTTTCGGATATGTTGGTACCACCGGGCATATCCTGCACGATGGCGTGAAGCAATGCTGCCGCGGCATCGGCAGGGCCGACAACAGCCGGTTCAGTATGGATGGGAGAATATTCCAGGACGCAGTCGTGGAGCCCGGCTCCCCGACCGGCACCTCCCTCCCGGAACGAGTGAAACCTGTATTCCGTCCGAACCTCGCTGCTATTTCCCGGCTGGCGGGTAATTCGTGGTGGAATATGCCGATCTCCCACCACCATCTCACAAAAGCATGAACCGCCGGGATGTTCCCGGACGCCGCTCATCCCCGACGGTATGGGGAATATACGCACTGCCGCCTTCAGCCGCCCGATTTCCTGCGGCCAGCTACAGTCCTTTCATGTTCTCATGCTCTTCATGACCGACGCTTCCGACAGGATGCAGGCGGTTTTCGCCGGCCGGGCCTTCGCCGGCTCCGCCCAGATTGCGATGCCGGAGCAGCGCTATGATGATCTCGCAATCAAGCAGAAACGACTGGTTCGAGGAATAGAACGCTTCGAGCTGCGCCAGCTCCCGCTGGCTGAGCGTCCCCTCGCGATGAAATGACGTCATTGAAAAGACGGGCTCTTCCGCTCCGCCCGCGCTCCCGGCAACGCCCACCAGCCGGCGTCGTCCGGCCAGCACGTCCCATAATTTCCCAAGATAGCTCCTTCCCCCGCCGGCGAACAAATATACCACCGGGGCCATAACGAGCCCGGCCAGAGCGAACGCGCGGTCGCGAAGGCCGCGCACGAACCCGGGGCTTCCCCGGCGACGCTCCGGATGCAGCATGCCGACGGGAAGCTCGGGACCGGGGAGCATCTCGCCGGTGGTCTCAAGCGATCCATGTATGAGATGGTAGCGTACCGGCTGGCTGGCCGTGTGCCCCATCGCCGTAAGCACCTCGCTGTAGCTGAGCGTGGCATCCAGCACCACGATATCGGTGAGCCGGTATCTCCTGACGATCTTGCCGATGTTCTCCACAGTCCCCAGCGCCTCCTCGCCGACCGCTCCAGCCTCGCTGAACGTGGGGACGATGGTGCCGATGATTGCGACGGGGCGCGTCAGGAACATGCGGCGGACGGCGTTGCGGGTCTCCGGGGCGATCTCCTGGCGGCTGAGGAACGCCACACGGCGGATCGACTCCGCGCCGAAGGTGCGGCGGTAGAGCAGCCAGAGGAACCGCCCCCCCACACCGGCGATGGTGGCGGCGCCCGTGGTCAGCAGCACCACGCCCCGGCTGAACGCATAGTCCTTGAAGAAGTACGGTAGCGTGCTCAGGATGAAGAAGCCGAACATGAAGCCGAGTAGCGCCTTCCCCGGAGAGCGATCGTCGGAGGAATATCCGCCGAACACCGCAAGCGCCGCCACGAATATGAGCGGCGGAAGCACCACCACGGCAGGGAAGGCATAATCGGGATAATTGAACGGCCCGCCGAACTTGATGGTGGAGCCGATCACGAAGCCGAGCAGTGCGGCTACGATATCGACGACGGTCATCCCGATGCCGGGGAAGCGCTCGCCGATCCGCGCTATCCCCCGCCGTACCCGGATTCCTGCCCGTATCAGCCAGAGCAGCGCGACGTTCGAGCGAAAATGCTTCCGCGCGAAAATCTCCATCGCCTCGTAGAACACTGCCAGCGCATCGATCGAACTCCGCCGCGTGCTCTCCCCCTTGAAATGCATGATGGAGGTGAAGGGAACGTAGTATATCTCCCCGCCATTCCTCTTTGCGCGATAGCAGAGATCGAGATCCTCGCCGTACATGAAGAAATCGGTATCGAATCCTCCCAGATCCTTCAGCTCCCTCCCCCGGCAGAACATGAAGCAGCCGGCCAGCGCATCGATGCGGGCGACGGCGTCAGGGTCGATGTAGGTGAGATTGTAGCCCCCGAAGAGCTTCGACTTCGGAAAGAGCCGGCTGAGACCGAAGACCCGGCAGAAGGAGGACCAGGGGGAGGGAAAGCCGCGCTTGGAGACGGGATCGTAGCTGCCGTTCGGCAGGATGATCTTGCAGCCGGCGAAGACGGCGTCCGGATGCGCCGCCATGAAATCAAGCATCGTCCGCAGCGTCCCCTCCTGCACCACCGTATCCGGATTCAGCAGCAGGATATATTCCCCCCTGGCCCGCTCGATGCCAATGTTGTTCGCCGCGCCGAACCCGAGATTGCGGTCCAGCGGAATCGTTATCACATCGGGATAGATCCGGTTCAGCATCTCCACCGCGCCGTCGCTGGAGGCGTTGTCCACCACGATGATCTCCCCGTCGATTCCCTCCAGGGCAACGTACAGCGATGCGACCGCGTTCAGCAGCAGATCGCAGACGTTATAGTTGACGATGACGATGGAGAGTTGCATCGAACTGGAAGCTTTCTATCGATATGTCCCGCCGGAGGCCGCTCCTTCGAGGAGCCGGCCGATCGAACCAGCGACGGCGAACGCCCTACCCATCCCTCCGGACTCCCGGCCTTTTCCGTGGTGTCCCGGACGGAAGGGACATCGCGCCGCTTGAAGAGGAAATAATCCTGCACCCATTCGCTGCGCAGCAGAGCGGTATCCACCTCCAGGCCCGTCAGACCGAACTTTGAAAACCGCGCGATCGGAGTATAGAGTCTCCGGATCTCCGGCCTGCCGGTCCACTCCGCCGTCTCCTTCGTCGCCGAGAGATACAGGTATTCCGGCTTGTACCTGGCGACGATCTCCGCATAATCGAACCGGCGCCGGGCCGCCTCCGGCCAGACGAGCCCAGCGAGATCGTAGATGTACGTATCGGCATAGTATCCTATCGCGCCGACATCGTACGCGGCAATGCGGGCCGATGCCGGGATGCGCCCCTCGCGGCACCATCGCTGCAGGGGCTCGTACACCCTGAACGTGGCGTCGTCCCGTCCCCTGACCAGCGCGATCCCGGTCCATACCAGCAGCGGCAGCGCAACCATCAAGGTGGGCAGCAGGCGCGGGGAGAGCAGCCTGCCCGCCGCCCTGAAGCGCCCGAGCGCCGAGTAAAGCGCAGGAGCCGCCAGGAGCAGCACCGCGAAATAGGTGGCGACGCCATACCAGAGCCAGACCATCGGGCGGGCAAGACCATACGCAACAAGATAGCTTCCTCCCCACCAGACAATCGTCCGCAGGATGCCCCCTCGCCTCACCGCCATGACGGCGCCGTGGATTGCGAACGGCAGCACCACAAGCGAAAGAGGATCGGGGGCAAGAAGCTGCCGGAAGATCGCCACATGCGGCTGCGGCGGAATCAGCGACTTCGCCGCGACCGACTGCGGGATGATGCTCCCGTACGTCACATGGATCAGCGCCAGCCCCGGCAGCACGCAGGCGAGGGCGAGCGCCGCCATCCCGAGCGCGCGGCCACGTCTACCCGTCACAAGCTCCGTGATGCAGAAGATGGCGACGAGCATCGCCGACTCCGGCCGGAGGAAGTAGCAGACCGCCGCGAGCGTCACCGCCGCATATTCCCGCCCGCCATGATAGAGCCGGACGGCAACGAATCCCAGCAGGAGGAAGAGATTCACCTCCATCCCCCCCACCGCGATGCGCGTGAAGATGGGGCTTGCGATGAAGAGCCCGCCGAAGATCCAGGCCGCCTCCCTGCCGGATTCCTTCGCCAGCAGCCTCATCGCAGAGACAAGCAGGGCGGCATCGCAGGCGATGTTCAGCACGACCACCGCATCCGGCACCGGCAGGCCGGCAAGGAAGAAGATCGACGTGATCAGGCCAAATGCGGGCGATGTGGTGCCGAGCACCCACTCGCCGGGATTGTACAGGAATCCGTTCCCGGCGGCGAGATTCCTGGCATAACGAAACGTGATGAACGCATCATCGAACACCGGCAGAATCAGACTGCCCAGCACGCGCACGGCGATCAGCGCCGCTACGAAACAAAGAACGATCGTCCCATCCGAAAGGGACACGCCTCGGCGAGGTTCGGTCATGGTCGGCAATGTTGATAGTGAACATGCGTAACCACCGAACCGCCCACCGGAGGGACGATTCAAAGGTATGTACTAGCGGAAGGAAACAGCCGCGGCGTTCATGCGCGATAACGCTTGCGGAGCCCTCCAAACAGCTTCAGAAAACGGAGCTTCCAGACCATCAGCATCGCCTCGCGGATGATCCTGCGCGACATCTTGGAGACGCCGCTGCGCCGGTCGATGAAGGTGATGGGAATCTCCCTGATCGTGGCGCCGAGGCTCCAGACGAGGAAGTTCATCTCGATCTGGAAGGAGTAACCGTTGGAGCGGATGCGCTCCAGATCGATCCGCGCGAGCATTGAGGTACGGAAGCACTTGAAGCCCCCCGTCGCATCATGCAGCGGCATGCCGGTGACGAAGCGCGAGTAGACGTTGGCGAAATAGCTCAGCAGCAGCCGGCTCATCGGCCAGTTCACCACATTGACCCCCTGAACATAGCGCGAGCCGATCACCAGGTCGGCCGTCTCGATCTCCTGCAGGAATCGCGGGATCATGCGGGGGTCGTGCGAGAAGTCAGCGTCCATCTCCATCGCCACGTCGTATCCCTCGGCGATGGCGATCTCGAAGCCCCGGCAGTAGGCCGTGCCGAGCCCCATCTTCGAGGGGCGCCGAAGCAGCTTCACGCGCGGATCCGTCGCCGTCACCGATGCGATGTAATCCCCCGTCCCATCCGGGGAGCCATCATCGACGAAAAGGATGTCCACGCGCGGATCGGTGGCAAGCACCTGACCGATCAACGTGGGAACGTTGTCGATCTCGTTGTAGGTCGGGATGATGACCAGTGCCCGTTGTGGATCGAACTTCTCGGTCACGCCTACGCCTGTCCTTTGCGCTGGAGAACGCGGATGATTGTGCGAAAAATGATCTCGATATCGAGCCGGAGCGACAGGTTTTCGATATAGAAGAAATCGTGCCGCAGACGCTCCTGCACGAACTCCACGTTTTCCACCATATCCTCCAGATGCACCTGGTTCCAGCCGGTGAGCCCGGGCTTCACCCGCAGGCGCCGCGGATACGATGGGAGGATCTTCGAATACTTCTCGACGTAGAACGGCCGCTCCGGGCGCGGCCCCACCAGCGACATATCGCCGACGAGGACGTTCCACAACTGCGGGATCTCGTCGAGATGTGTCCTGCGGATAAACCGGCCGACGCGGGTGACGCGCGGGTCGTTCGCTGTCGTCCAGCTTATCCCGAACTTCTCGGCATCGACGCGCATGGAGCGGAATTTGTGGATCATGAACGTGCGGCCGCCAAGCCCCACGCGCTCCTGCGAATAGAGTATCGGCCCCCAGTTCTCAAGCTTCACCGCCATCGCCACCAGCAGCCAGATGGGCATGCCTATCACCAGCCCCGTCACCGCCGCAGCGATGTCCATCATCCGCTTCAGATGCTGCTCCCAGACCGGCATGATCTGCGGGTTGATCTCGATGAGCGGCATGCCGTACAGGTGCTGCGCGCGCGCCTGCCCGCTGACGATGTCATAGAGATCGGGAATGATCTTGATCGTCGTGTCCGCCACGGCCGTCTCGGTAATGAGCTTCGGCACCAGCTCGCGCTGCTCCTCGATGCCCAGCACCGTCACCTCCACCCTGCGCGCGCTGATGATCCTGTCGATCTCGTCGATCGAGCCGAGCCTGCGGCGCGCGAAGTCCGAAGTCGGCGGTCCGCCCGCCGTGACGGTTCCCAGCACCGCATAGCCCAACTCCGGATGGGCGCTGAACATCTCCAGGAGCTGCCGACTCCGCGGGGAATCCCCGACGATGATGGTACGGCGCAGCCCGATTCCGCGCCGGCGCATCTTCCGCACCACCATACGCACAAGATAGCGTCCCAGCCCTATCGCACCGACGACAAGGAGGAAATAGATCATCAGCGAGATGAATCGGTAGCTCACCGAGCCTGTCGGCATGTCGGTGGTCGTGAAATAGACCGCGGCGAAAATGACGCCGAACCCGATCAGGACCACCTTCAGCACCGAATAGAATTCGTCGAAGAGGGCACGATTGTGCACGGCGATGTAGACGCCGCAGAACCAGAAGAGCAGCAGCCAGAAGAAGACGACGACCACGGTGGTCTGCGCCAGCAGCCAGAAGGGCACCTCCGGCGTGGTGCTGAAGATCCCCCGGTTGATACGGATGGCATAAAAGGCCAGAAAGGAGACAACCAACGCTATCACGTCGGCGAGCACCACCAGCCACTGAATGCCGCGCCGCGACTTGATCAGCCCCTTCAATGCGATGCCCGCCACGCGCCGGGCATACCGGAGCGTGCCGCCGCGGGGGGCGCTGTGTACCGTCGTGCTCATTCTACTCGTTGGCTGTTCCACATTTCAAGTCCGCCGGAGAAGACGGCCCGCACCGAACCGATGGCCAGGCTCGCCAGCATCGCCGTGAAATAGAGCGGATAATGCAGCGCCCGGATGTTCACGGCAAAGGTGTTGCACAGCGCCCCGACAAGCATCGCCACGCACCAGGTGACGATCAGCGCCGAGATCGCCAGGAAGAACGTGGAGGTGGGGGCCAGAAGCAGCGCAGCCAGAGCAGCCAGAGCCAGCGGCACCGCCGCGAGATTGCGCAGCAGCTTGTGCGACCAGATCTGGAACCCTACCAGCGAACGCCACGGCAGCCGCGTGCCACGATACGCCAGCAGCGTCGCCGCCGCCTGCTGCCCCATCCGGAGCCGGCGCCTGAACTCCGTGCCGAGCGAACGCTTCGTGACCTCGTGAATGATAACATCCGGCTCGTACCAGACGCGGAAACCATTCAGCGGAATCGTGATCACCAGGTTCAGATCGTCAGAAAGCTTGTAGCTCCGCAACGGCGTGTAGCTTCCGCTGCGCACTGCGAAACATTCGCCGCGCGGACCGACCGTGGTCCAGAAGAGCGACTCCACACGGCGCAGCTCGTTTTCGAGCTCAAGATACTTGTTCTGCCCGGTGCTGCCGGCGTTGGTCGCCGTATCGTGATAGACCATCCGACCGATCACCCCGCCGACGCCCGGATCGGAGAGGCAGTCCACGATCTTCAGCAGCCCGTCGCGTTCCAGAAGCACATCGGCGTCCGTGAAGACGATGATCTCGGCATCGGCGCGCGAGGCCAGATCATAGATGATGCGGGTCTTGCCGCTGCGCTCGTATCTGGTCAGGGCGATCGAGCTGTCGCCGGCGCTGAAACGCTCGATGATGCTCTCGGTGGCATCGGTGGAGGCATCGGAGCCGATCGAAAACGAGAGCAGATGCCGGGGATAGTCGAGTTCAAGGTAATTGCGCAGCTTCTCCGCGATCCCCTTCTCCTCGTTGTAGGCCGCCATCACGAAGCAGACACTGGGCTGGTATCCCTGCCGGCGCCGGAGCGGGCGCGGCCGCAGATGCGCCAGGATGAACATCAGCAGCGGATAGCCGATGAAGACATAGGCGATCCATCCGATCGCGAACCAGAACAGGACTGTCAGTACGATGGTCATCCGCTCGACCCATTGGTATTCCGCCGGCCGGCGTTTCGCCCGATGGCCTCCAGCATCACGGTCTCAAGGCGCTTGCTGGTCCGTTCCACCGAATAGCGGTCCGCCACGAAGCTGCGGGCCGCGCGTGCCAGACGCTCACGTTCGGCGGCATCTTCGAGCAGCCGGACGACGGCCGCGGCGAACCCGGCGGGAGTATTTCCCTGGAGATAATGCTCGCCGGGAACCGCCTCGTTCCCCTCCGCTCCCTGCCTGGTGCTGACGATCGGCATGCCGGAGGCCATCATCTCCACCATCTTTACACGCATCCCTCCTCCCACGTTCAATGGTATCAGACCGATGGCCACGCGCGCATAGTATGGCGCGATGGAGGGAACGCGCCCCTCGATGCGCAGATTCTCCGAGGCCGGCGGAAGCTCCTCGCGCGGCGGGTTGTCGCCGACGACGTAGCAGACGACGTCGGGACGCTTCTCCAGGATCAACGGAAGGATCTCGCGCGTGAACCAGAGGACGGAGTTCCTGTTCGGCGGCCACGCCATATTTCCCAGCATGATCATCGAATTTCCCTCCCGTTCGGAGGGATCGTGATACGGAAAGGCGCGCAGGTCCACCGCGGCGGGGATTGTCACAACCGGAACCCCCGGCGCCATCCGCGCGATTGCGCCGCGATCACGCTCGGTGATGGCAACACACGCATCCGCCTCGCGCAACTGCTCGCGCTCGAACCTGGCCCAGCGCCGGGCCTGGAGGTCCACATAGAAGCGCATCGCGGGATTCTTCAGCGTAGCAACATGCCGCTCGTAGATCTCGTGCTCGATGTTGTGGCACCGGAGCACGTACGGCAGCCCGTACTTCCGCTTCATGTACGCGCCGTATTGCGCGATGTGCGCCTGATCGGCAATGACCGCATCGAAGCGCTCGCGCCCCTGCAGTTCGTCCAGCAGTTCGTAGACCTCCCTCCTGTCGCGCTTGAGCTGCGTGTACGGGTTCGGACTGAGCAGCGTCGCAAATGCGCCGAATACGCGCGGGGCGTTCTTCAGCGGCACGACATGTACCTGCGCGACATCGCGGAGCGGACCGGGATCGGCCATCTCCTCGTCGATCGCGACAACATGCACCATATGTCCTTGCGAGGCAAGGCCATCCACGAGCTGATACATGCAGATACGAGCGCCGTCGATGAGCGGATAGGGAAGTCTGGAGGTGATGTCCAGGATCTTCATGCGTTGGCGTTCTTCCTGGGGATGAAGGGGGCATCGACATGCAGGTAGGACCGCAGCATGTTGAACCCCATCGTACGGAACCGGGGCTTGACGAGCCCGAGAAATGGATAGATGACGATGCGCAGAGCATACGCCGCATGGACGACGGCGGCCATCGCGAAACGCTCCGGCGCGGTCATGTGCTTGCGGGCATAGATCATCCGCGATCGCCGCAGGATGTGATGGAACCACCACGGATGCGACCGCGAGCTCTGGCTGATGAGATGCAGCACCCTGGCCGTGGGCGTGTAGCGCGCACTGTACCCGAGTTCAGCCACGCGCTTGCAGAGATCAGATTCCTCGTAGTACATGAAGTACTCCGGATCGAAGCCCTCGATCTTCTCGAACAGGTCGCGGCGGATCATCATCGCGGCGCCGTTGATCACATCGACATCGCGCGGCTCCAGCGGGTCGGCATGGGACATCTGCCCATCGGCGAACAGGGGAACGCGCGGGAAAAGGCGGTCGAGCCAGAAAAAGGTGCAGAAGGTGCGCCAGACCGTCGGGAAGGAGATCATCGAGCACTGGTAGCTTCCATCCGGATTTTCCAGGAATGGCCCCGCAATGCCGCGACTGCCGTCGGCGAAGAGCGTGCGGTACAAGGTCTCGATGGCGCCGGGACGGACGACGGTATCCGTATTGAGCAGAAAGAGCGCATCCCCGGTGGCATAGGTGGCGCCGAGATTGTTGCCGCGGCCGAATCCGATGTTCTCCTTCGAGCGAACCACCCGGATCTCCGGAAAGCGGGCCTCCAGGGCCTCGGCGCTGCCATCGGCGCTGGCGTTGTCCACGACGATGATCTCAACCACAAACGAAGGATCCTGCACGGAATTGAACACCGACGCCACGGCGTCGATCGTGAGATCCCTTGTATTGTAGTTCACCATCACGATGCTGACGTGAGGGCTCATTCGTCGATCTGACTGACCAGTATTCACCATGCTGCATTGAAAACGTCCCCGCCGGGAAGACGTAAAGCCAGGGGTAGTACAAGAAAAACATTCATGCCAGAGAAAGTACCAGAGATATACTTCCCCATCAACCTCGATCATCGGAGCCGGAGCGAAAAATACCATTCCCCGCAATCATTGCGCCGGCCTTTCGCAATCATAACTCCGGCGCCGCAACCGGGATTCCGGCCCGGCATTCGCAATCTACACACCAGGAACGAGGGCGTTACACATACCCTGGCGGCCTCATGTGACGCGCATCGTCCGCAGCATCCGAAGCTCGGAAACGCGGATGGTACGCATCAGAAGCATCGTCGCCAGCACCACCGCCGTTACCACCGCCACGCGGATCGGAAGATCGAGCCCTCCGGTGAACACGAGCGCCGCAAGAAGCACGGCGGCCGAGGGGATGAGGTTGCCGATCGCCTTCAATGCGGCCCGGCGCACCTCCTGCCCCACCATCGCGATCTGGAAGGCGAGCAGGCAGCAGATGGCAGCCATCTTGGCGTAGAGCATCCCGGAGATCCCCCAGTCTCTGATGATGACCACCTCCAGACCGAGCGCGGCAGCGAAGTAGATCAACGCCCCGTACAGCGATTCGCGCCGCTTCCCCATCGCCAGTAGGAACTGATCCAGCATGATGACCAGGAAACTCAGCGCGTTGATGGCGCTGAAGACCCGCAGGATATAGGCTTCATCCACATACTGCGGCCCGGCAATCCGCATGATCTGCTCGGCGAACAGACCGCAGACCGCGCACATGGCCAACGCCACAACCCCGATGAGCCGGAGTCCCACCGAGATGATGAATTCGAACGAGGCATCGGTGCGCGTGCGCTTCACATGCTGCGCCACCAGCGGCGCAAGCCCGAACCCGACGGTCGTCGCCACGAACGAGAGCCCGATCAGCGGGCGCGAACCGGCCGTGTACGCCGCGATGTCGGCATGGCTCATGAATCCCTCCAGCACCAGCGTCTCAAGCTGCCCTGACGTCTGTCCCAGGATCACCATCAATCCCACCGGAAGAGACATGAGAAAGACGGCGCGATAGTATCCGAAGGGAATCTTCTGCTGAAAGAACCCGTTCGCCCGCAACCTCCGAACGAACGGAAACGACACGATGACGAAGCCGGGAAGATTACACAGGGTGAAAATCAGCATGACCTTCATCGGCGTCGGCTCGCCGAACAGGGCAAGCAGCACCAGCGCCGCAAGCCCCACCACCATATCGAAGACGCCGACGGCGGTCAGCACATAGGTGCGCCCGCGCAGCCGCCACAGCAGATCGAAGAACTGCCGCACGCCGGTCGTCTTGGCGCCGATGACGACTGCCAGGCTGGCGACGTTCACCAGCGGCATCAGATCCCATTTGCGCGCGATCGCCAGATAGGCGTTAAGAAGCAGCCATCCGGCCACCAGCATCACGGCGCGCAGTACGAGACCGGCCTTGAACGCCGGCGTCGCCTCCCCCCCGGCGACCGCCAGACGGGGAGTGATCGTAGCGATGAGGCCGAAATCGGCCAGCCCGGACGCGATCGTAATATAGGATATGGCGAGGAAATAGATCCCCGACTCTTCAGCGGTCAGCGACCGAAAGACCATCACCTGGAACGCATACGACACCACCGCCGCCATCACCTGCAACGTCACGGTCAGTCCGATGTCGGCGCCCACGCCGAGCCGCCTCAGCCGTTTTCTTATCATTCCTCAGGCTCCGGCTGAGACTGTGTGCGATGCGGCGAGCGCCGGATGCTTCGGTGCCCGGCGTCCCACATAATCCAGGAATGCCCAGCAGATGGCGAAATTCAGCGCCGTGGAAACCTGCGCAAGATGGTTCGATGTGAAGTGCACGATCAGCGCCGAGCAGAGATACCCGACCGAGCCGGCCATCAGGGCGCGGTCGAACCCGGCGTATCTGCGCGGTGCGGAGAGCAGCACGCGGATGAGCGGATAGACCAGCACCCACAGGAGCATCAGCGCCAGCGGGATGCCGTATTTGAAGAGCGCCCAGATATACCCGTTGTGGACGAACGTGCCGGTTACGGTTTCGTTGGTCAGAGGATCAAGGAAGCTGAACCGGACACCGAAGCCGTTGCCGATCAGGGGCGAATACCTGATGTACCTGTCCAGCAGCGTCCCCGCCTCCACCAGACGTGCATTGAACGAGCGGTCGCTCGTCGCCGAGGTGAGCGTCAGCAGGCGCTCGGCTATCGACTGTCCGATGCTGCTGACGATCTGCGGAAATATCAGGTAGGCCAGTCCGGCCCCCACCACCAGCGAGAGCGCCAGCGCCACCAGCACCCGCCGGCTGTTGCGCCACGGTATCAGAACCATCATCACCCCCGCGGCGAAGACGGCGGCGGCGATGGGACTGCGCGAAAAGGAGATCAGCAGGAAGATTATTCCGGCCGCCACTCCTCCCAGCGCCACGACCTGGAGCCATAAGCGGCGCGCGTAGGCGAAGAGCGTGGTTGCCATCACGAAGAGCGCCAGCGAGGTGGATTCGTTCACATTGCTTCGCGATGCGGTGATCTGCCACTGGAACACCGCCTGCGCCAGACGCTCGCGATAGGAAAGGAAACTGTACGCACCGTTGATCATGGCCACCACGACGAACAGGACCAGCAGCAGCACCACGTCGTCGCGATTGCGCAGGAACTTCCGGAGGGGAAAATAGATCATCAGGTCGAAGACCGGGCCGTACTCCTTGAAGTACCGCAGAAGATCGCCGCCGTGCAGAACGCAGGCGATCAGCGTGACGACGGTGCCAAGAATCATGAAGCTGGCGAGGAGAAGATCGAAGCCGGTGCGGACGATCCGGCGACGATGGACCGCCACCTCCTTGACGAACCATATCATGAGCCCGCCGAGCCCGAGGACAATGAACCCGGCCTCGCCGGGGCCGATGGCATCGCGCGTGGAATCGATCATCATCATCACGTGACCGGCCACGGCCATCGCAATCCAGAGCCGCTCGTTCAGCCAGATCAGCAGTCCCACAACGGCGAGCAGCGGAATCAGCAGCGGACCGAACATGGCGACATCCGGCACGCCGAGCATGGCCGGAAGCATCATGCCGAGCATCACCAGCAGGGCCGCCGCAACCGCGACAAACCCTCCGGCGAGGGGTCCGGGAGGATGTTCGGAGGGATGATACGTGTAAAGCTGCGAGGTCATGCCTCGTGCTCTCCGTTCATAACGTCGCGTCCGGCGCGGGACGTCGCCGATGCGGCCATGTAGCGGCGATACCGGCGGGAGAAGCTCTTGGCGTAGGCGACGACGGCGATGAGCACGTAGGCGATGAGGAAGGTCCCGAGAAACGCCGAGGCAAGGATGATCGATCGCTGCGGACGCGCCTTCTTCGGCGGGACGCGCGCCTCATCCAGCACGTTGAGAATGGGGATGTTGCGCATTTCCTCGTACTTGGTCTGCTCGTACATCGGCTCCAGCAGGGCAAGCACCTTGGCGTTCACCTCGTAATCCTGGCGGATGCGGAGGTACTCGACGGTGGACGCGGGGAGATCGTCAACCGAGAGGCTCTGGAGCGCCCCTGCCCTGCCGGCCGAGAGTCTGCGGCTTTCCGCCTCGGCGAGCTGCAGCGCCTGTCCCGCCTGAAGCGTACGGGGATCGTCGGCGCCGAGAGCGCTGCGGTACAGCTCCACCAGCGTCCGCTTGGCGGCCACGTTCGCCTCCGCCTCCATCACCGCGGTGCCGATGATCTTCACCTGCGCCTCCGGATCGTACATGCGGCTCTCCTGCATGAACTTCCTCAGCTCCGCCCCGAGACGTTCCTGCTCCGCGCGGGTCTGCTCGTAGCGATCGCCCACGTATCTCGTCAGCGGCTCCGACTCGCGCCTGTTGAGCTCGCGGGCCAGCACGTTGGCATAGTGAATGACGTCGCCCGCCATGGCGGCGGCGCGTTTCGGATCGACATCGTAGACGGAAACGGTGATAGGGCCTTCGGGAGATATATCGATGATGATATTATCGTTGAGCGCCGCGTACATCATATCGTAGCGGCTTCGCGGGATTTTGTAGAGCGTATAGAGATCGTATTTCGCGATGAGCGAGTCGAACAGCGGCTGGCTGGTGAGGAGCACGGAGTTGGAATATCCCATATCTCCCCCCGCCTTGCCGACAAGCTTGGAGAGACCGAAATCCTTCAGAGTCGAGGAAATTCCACCGACGAGATTATCCAGCGGCGTTCCCGATTTATTCGGCGGCAGCGCCCGGACCGATGCAAGATATTCCGGCTGAACCGCGAGGAAGACATATGCGCCCACGCCGGCAGTCACGATGATCGCCACCAGCAGCACCCACTTCCATGTGCGCCTGAAGAGCGTCCACTGCTCGAACAGAAGCACCTGGCCGTGCGGCGCGGCGTCCTGATCGGCAGGGCCCTCCACGATAATCTCTTCACGCTGTATCAGTTCCGGACGTACCATGGCAATAGGAGTCAGTGATTCGTGTTCAACCGGGCGACGGGACGGGGCTGGAATTCTGGATGTTCGACTGAAGAGCACCGGAGGAGATATGCCCCCCTCCTTTGCGATCCCTGCGCCCTTGCGCGAGACTTTTCGATTGGAGAAGGAGGGGCGATTTACGATGCTGACCGTTGCATTCCGCCTCTCGCCCTTCCTGGCCACCCCTTCACTCCCCCGGCTTTCAACTTTTGAACGCTCATTCACCTTGCTCCGAACCGCACGCCGAACTGCACCTGCGTATCGCTTTCGGTGCCATCGGGGCGGCGGATTTCGTTGCGGAGGAGGATCAGGCGAAGATAGAGATTCCGCAGCGGCTCGTACTCCGCTTCGATGCGTCCCCGGACAATCGTTTCGAGCGTGCCGTCCAGGAAGGTGACGTTCAGCGAATCGACCACGGCCCGACGGCTCTCGAAGACATCCCCTCCGGCATTGTACACGAGCGTATCGCGACCAGTAGACGAATTTCTCGCCATGATATTCGCTCCATGCTCGCCGAAGCCTGCGATTGCGGTGATGCGGAGATTGGGAAGCGGTATCACCCCCAGCCTCCCCTCCAGCAGATGGGAATTCGGCTGCAACCCGGCCGCCGCCAGCACCACTCCGCCATGTGTATATGCGTTTTCCGGGTTGAAATGGCTGAATGTGTAGGGCTCCAGCCGTGTATAGGAGAGGCCGAAATCGACGGCATCCACCGGCATGGCGGTCGTACGCAATCCCACGCGCCAGGCGGTCTTGTTTCCCCAGAATCCATCGCCGATCAGCGAAAAGCGCAGATCATCCAGCATCATCTCCCCTTCCAGCAGCAGCCCGTTCACAGGGGCCACGCTCATCGCCAGGTACATATTGGCGTTGTCGCGGTCGCGGAGATACTGTTCCTGGGATTTCATGAACAGCAACGGATTGAGATAGCCGAGCTCCAGCCCCCTGCCGTGATAGATCACCGATTCGCCGAGCGACAGGCGGATGCCTGCGAACGGGCCGATGCTGAGGAGGTGCGCCGCGATGTACTTCTGCGGAAGGTCGGAGAAGGGACCGCTCGCAACGGTGGGGGCTTCGCCGAGCAGCGCGCCGTGGATGTGCGTAAAGGCGAACCGACCCACCCTTGCGCCGAGGCGGAGATAATCGTAGTTCGAGGGAAGCACCGATCCCAGAAGCAGGCTGTTTTCCAGACCGCCGCCGAGCTGCACCATTTCATGTCCTATCTCGACCGCCACCTGATCGAAATCGGCGCGCAGATGGCCGTCGGCGAGGAGGATGTCGCGGCCGAAGGCGGTGATGGAAAAGGAGCCGCTGCCGACGATACGGGGATCACGCGCGGCGATGGCGCTATCGCCGGCGACGGTGCCATTGGTGATGCGGGCAGCAAAGCCGAGATGATCCATCAATGTACCGCGCAACTGCGCCCCTCCCCGCACGATCACAGCCGTCCCCGAAGCATCCGGATCGAGCCTGAGATCGCCATCCAGCACCGGCTCGAACGCCACATGAATGCCACGCGAAGGATCGCGATACTCCGCGATGGCGATGGGAAGCCCGGCCAGAGGATCATCGTAGATCAGGCTGGAGCTGTCGCTCGTCGGGATGAAGACCGCGGTGGAGGTAGCCCCCGCATCGGCCGCAAGCTCGGCACGGTAATATCCGGCCTGTTCGCGCAGCCCATCCGGGAGACGCCGGTCGCCCGCGGCCTGCTCCAGCAGCCGGAGCGCGAGACCCCGCGAGATGGGAAGATGTTCGCGCGGGAACTCCGGAATCGCCCCCCACTCATAGATGCGCACAAGCGCGCGCGTGGCCGGATGCTCCAGCGGCAGAAGCTCCGCCTGTGCCGGCAGCAGCACCGGTGCAAGCCAGAACAGCAATGATCCCGCGACGAGCCGCGGGATCATCCTCCGCTTCATCCTATGAGCGGCACGGATCATTCCTTAAGGTTCTGAATGAAGGCATAGATATTGGCCACGAGAGCAACGATGCCCGAGGTGATAGTGATGACGGTGCTGGCGACCTCCAGCGAGGTGCGCGCCGGAACATCGCGCTCGCCGGGGATGTAGATCTCGTCGCCGGGACGGATCTCCGTATTGCCCGGCGAATCCCAGATGCCGCTGCCGTACTTCAGCACCTGGACGCGGCTCGGGACTGCCGCATCGGTATATCCGCCGGCAAGTTCGATATAGGTTTCGTAATCGGCGCCCGGTGCATAGGGCACCCAGCCGGGATGGGAGACGCGCCCGCGGACGAAGACATGGCGCGGATTGGCCGGCACCACTATCTCATCGCCGTTCTCCAGGGGCACATCCTTCTGCGCATCACGCCGCTCGAAGACCGCGATGAAATCGGCGGAAACGCGATTGTGCTGGTCCTCGATATCATGCTTGAGGCGGGTGGTGTCGTCGAGCGTCAGGGAGCTGGTGGCGATCACCCCCCCGGGATCGGCGTTGCGGAGATCGCGGCGATAGATGCGCGCATCGTTCCGCCGATTGATGTAGGCGCCGTTCAGCGCCGCCTGCGGCGTGAACCCGCCGGCGAACTGTATGACTTCCGAGAGGCGCGTCGAGCCGGGGACGATCGGATAGGTGGAGGGGCGCATCACCTCGCCCACTACGGAAACCACCCCGGTGCCCTGCATACCCGTCATGGCCGGCTCCGCGTGCTCCACCACGAGCTGATCGCCCGGCGAAAGCATGATGCCGGCGAGAGCGGCGGTATCGTCAAGATCGACCGGAATCCGCACCAGCCCCCCCTCGCCGACGTGGTTGATGTACGCAGTTCCAGAGACGCCGCGCATTCCCGCACCCAGGCGCGCCAGCAGCAGCGCGTTGTCGCCCGGGCTGTACGGGATCACGGTCGGCGCGTTCACCGCTCCGGCCACGGCGATCGTGGCGGCCGAAGGATCGGCGTCATGCACGATCACCTCATCCCCCTCCCGGAGCGTCGGATTATCGACGCCGGCGCCGAGCGCACGGTAACGGATCAGATCGATACGCCGGCTCGTGCCGTCGTTGTGCCGGACCGTCACCCAGCGCTGCGGGATCACTCCCCCGGCCACGCCGCCGTATCTGGACGCCCCCTGCTCGCTCAGCCGGGTACGCTCCTTCAACAGTATCTCGCGCTGTTCGCTGGGGATATCCTCGCTCACGGTATTCGCAAGATCGATCGCCGTGGAGACCCGGTCGGCCGCCGTAAGAACATATCGTCCCGGGCTGAGCACGCTTCCGTTCACGGTGACGTAGATCGAGCGGGGTTTCACGAGCGAGATGCTGACGTTGCGGTAGGATGAGGAGCGGGCGCGGAAGAGCGAATCGACGGCACGGCGCAGCCGCGCGAGCGTCATCCCATCCACATCGAGCAGGGCGAACCCGCGCGGCAGCAGGAGCGTATTGTCCATGCTTACCACCAGCGGAAACTCCCCGGGCTCGATGAGCGGCAGCGACAGGATGAGCTGGTCGTTCGGGCCGAGCTGGTAGACCTCCGGGTCGATCGGACGCTCCACGGGGGGAAGTTCGCTCGACAGATTCGCCAGCGGGTTCGCCGTCTCCGTCCGTTTGAAGACCGACTGTTCCTCCTGTGAGCGTGCTCCGGGAACGACCGGCTGCGCCGATAGAGAAAGAGGAAGAACGACCAGCAGCACCAGCAGCAGCCGCTCCCGCACCCTGCACCGGGACCGGAAGGAAAGAAGTGGCATTACGAGCTTTTGAATGATTATCTACCCGAGAAACTGGATGATAGTTCGCACGATCCTCTCCGCCGCCCGTCCGTCCCACAGCGGAGGCACCGAATGGCGCCCGACGGCATCACCCGCACAGATGCGGGCCAGGGCATCGCGCACCATCAGCGGCTCCACGCCGACAAGATGATTCGTCCCCTGCTCCACCGTCGATGGGCGCTCGGTCGATTCGCGAAGCGTCAAACAGGGAATGCCGAGCCACGTCGTCTCCTCCTGCACCCCTCCGGAGTCGGTGACCACCCCGGCGGACGAGCGGACCATCTCGATGAACTCCCGATAGCCCGCCGGCGGAAGCAGATCCCATTGCGGCGACGCCGCCAGACGTTCGTAATCGCCGCTTCCGCGGAGCGCGGCCTCGGTGCGCGGATGCACGGGGAAGCGGATCGCCATCCCTTCGGCTCCCTCCTCGATGGCATCGAGGAGCTTCCGGAGCGAAGCCGGATCATCCACATTGCCGGGACGGTGCAGCGTCAGAACGAGATACTCCCCCCCTTCGGGCGCCGGACCTAGCGTGGCGCAGAGCCGCGCCAGCGAATCGATCATCGTGTTGCCGACCAGATGGATACGGTCGGCCGCGATCCCGTCGTGTAGCAGATTGCGGCGCCCGCTCTCCTCGGTGACGAAGAAGAGATCGGTGATGGAATCGGTGACGATCCGGTTGATCTCCTCCGGCATGCGGCGGTCGAAGCTGCGAAGTCCCGACTCCACATGCGCCAGCGCCACCCCGAGCTTCTTCGCCACAATGCCCGCGGCAAGCGTGGAATTGACATCACCGTAAACAACAACAAGCGAGGGATTCTCCGCAAGGCAAACTTTTTCGAACTCCGTCATCACCTTCGCGGTCTGCACGCCGTGCGAACCGGAGCCGACATTCAGGTAGAGATCGGGTTTTCCCATGCCGAGGTCCTGGAAGAAGACATCGGACATGTTGGGATCGTAATGCTGTCCGGTGTGCACCAGCAGGTGGCGCACCGAGGGAATGCGCTCAAATGCATGCTTCACCGGCGCCGCCTTCATGAAGTTCGGCCGGGCGCCGACCACCGAGATTATCGTGTGCACTGGCCGTCTCCAAGCAGATAGATCTTTTCGCGTCCCTCCTTCACCTTCTTTGTAGCGTTCCGCGTGTCGATCACCACCTTCGCGTTCGCCACGATCCTGTCGTAGTCGAAGGCGGTGTGGTCGGTGGTGATGACCACGATATCGGCCGCGGCGATCTCCTCATCGCTGTAGTCGGTGGCGTGCATCTCCTCGCCGAATATCTCGATGGCGGGCACGTAGGGATCGACATAGCGCAGGTTCTCCGCGCCATCCTGCACCAGCAGTTCCATCACCTTCAGGGCCGGACTGTGGCGCAGATCATCGACATCGCGCTTGAAGGCGACGCCGCAGATGAGGATGCGCGCATCCTTCAGCGTAACCGGCAGATGGGCGATCTGACGGAGCACCATGCGCTGCACGTAGTAGGGCATCGACTCGTTCACCTCGGCCGCCAGCGTGATGAAGTTGGTGACGAAATCGTGCTCGCGCGCCAGCCAGCTCAGATAATACGGGTCGATCAGGATGCAGTGTCCGCCGATGCCGGGGCCGGGATAGAAGGGCATGAAGCCGAAGGGCTTGGTGGCCGCGGCATCCACGACCTCCCAGATGTTCACCCCCCCCATGCGGTCGCAGAGCTGCGCAAGCTCGTTAACCAGCGCGATGTTCACCGAGCGGAAGATGTTCTCCAGGAGTTTCTCCATCTCGGCGACCTTCGGCGAGCTGACCTCCACCACCTTCTCGATGATCACACGGTTGACGGCCGCGGCGACCGCCGTGCACTCCGGCGTGACGCCGCCGACGACGATCGGCGTATTGGCAGTGTGCCAGACCTTGTTGCCGGGATCGATGCGCTCCGGCGAGAACGCCAGGTGAAAATCCACCCCGACCTTTCTGCCGAACCGTTCAAGAATAGGCTGCACATAGCCCTCCGTGGTGTTCGGGAAGGTCGTGCTCTTCAGGATCACGCACTGCTCGCCGCGCAGATGCCTGGCGATTGCCTCGGCCGCCTGTACGATATAGGAGATATCGGGCTCCTTGTTGGCAGTGAAGGGCGTCGGCACGCAGATGTAGATCACATCGGAGTCTTCCACCACCGAAAAATCGGCGGTCGCCTCCAGCAGCCCCCGCTCTATCACATCCCGCACGGCATCATCGGAGATATCCTGGATATAGTTCTTCCCGGCACGGAGGGAATCGACCTTTCGGGGATCGACATCGATGCCGAACGTCTTCACATTCGCCCTGGCGAACTCCACTGCGAGCGGGAGTCCCACATAGCCGAGGCCTACGACCGCCACCGTAAACCGGCGATCGTTGATCTTATCAAGTACGCTCATGAAGGGGTTGATTCGAGATGAGTTATTGAGGGCAAGGCTGCCGACATGTTGGAAAGCATGGCCACAAACATACGAAATCAGTTATGCACGGTGCCGGAGGCGTCACGGCACCTCGCCGGAGCTGGCGGTTGGGCTCGTCAGTCGTCAGCAGCATGAAAATCCTCTCCCGGCCACTATCGACCATCCACGACCACTTCCCTGAGGAACCGCCCGGTATGGGAGCTCGGGCAGGCGGCTATCTGTTCGGGAGTACCCGTGCAGACCACATTGCCGCCGGCATCCCCCCCCTCCGGTCCAAGGTCTATGATCCAGTCGGCGCTGCGGATGATGTCCAGGTTGTGCTCGATCACCACCAGCGAGTGCCCGGCGTCGATCAGCGCGTTGAATGCACGCAGCAGCGTGGCAATATCATCGAAATGCAGCCCGGTGGTCGGCTCGTCGAGGATGAAGAGCGTGTGATCGCCGGCCGGGGAGACGAGCTGCGAGGCAAGCTTCACGCGCTGCGCCTCGCCGCCGGAAAGCGTGGTGGCAGGCTGGCCGAGCCGGATATAACCAAGGCCGACATCCTGAAGGCCCTTCAGCCGGGTGATGACGCGCTTTTCCCCGGCGAAGAACTGCATCGCCTCGTCCACGGTCATCTCCAGCACATCAACCACGTTTTTCCCCTTGTACACGGCCTGCAGGACTTCCGGCTTGAACCGTTTTCCCCTGCAGACTTCGCAGGTAAGCGCGATATCGGCCAGGAACTGCATTTCCACCTTCACCACCCCCTCCCCCTGGCATGCCTCGCAGCGCCCACCGGGGACGTTGAAGGAGAAATACCCGGCCTTCCAGCCGTTCAGTTTCGCCATCGGCGTGGCGGCGAAGATGTCGCGGATGACGTCGAACGCCTTCACGTAGGTAACGGGATTGGAGCGGGGCGATCGGCCGATCGGCGACTGATCCACCATTTCCACAGCCCCCACGCGTTCCATTCCTCCGGCGCCGCTGATCTTCTTCGTCAGTCCGACCGTGGCCCCCTTGGCGCGCGCCACCGCCGGGTAGAGCACGTCGTGCACCAGCGTGGACTTCCCCGATCCCGATACGCCCGTCACCACGGTCAGCATGCCGAGCGGGAACTCTACGTCGATACTCTTCAGATTGTGCTCGTAGACGCCATGCAGCCATATGCTTCTGCCGGTGATGCTGCGCCGCTCCGTCCGTACCGGGATCTCCTTCTTCCCGGAGAGGTACGCCCCGGTAAGCGAAGCCCTGTCGCGCAGCATTTCCTCCACGGTCCCCTTGAAGGTCACGCGCCCCCCGTTCTCGCCGGCATGCGGTCCCATGTCCACCACGATGTCGGCGCTGCGGATGATATCCGGATCATGCTCCACCACGATCACCGTGTTGCCGAGATCACGCAGGGATTTCAGGATGCGGATCAGCCGCTCGGTATCGCGCGGGTGCAGCCCGATCGAAGGCTCGTCGAGCACATACATCGCTCCCACCAGCGCCGAGCCGATGGAGGTGGCAAGGTTGATGCGCTGCGATTCGCCGCCGGAGAGGGTGTGGCTCAGCCGGTCCAGGCGGAGATAGCCGAGGCCGACCTCGTTCAGGTAGCGCAGGCGCTTGGTGATCTCCTCAAGTATTCTGTCAGCGATCTCATGCTCATGCTGCGCCAGCTTCAGACCGGTGAACCAGGCATGCGCCTCCTCGATGGTCATCGCCACGATGTCCGGGATGGACTTCCCGTGCACGAAGACACGCATGGCGGAGGTGCGCAGGCGCGATCCCCGGCAGCGGGGGCAGGTCGTGTAGCCGCGGTAGCGCGAGAGGAAGACCCGGTAGTGCATCTTGTAGGTCTGCTCTTCGATCACCTTGAAGAAGCCCATGATGCCGGGATACCCGTCGTAGCCGTTCTGCACCACGTTCCACTCGTACGGCGTAAGCTGGGCCACGGGCTTGTCCACGTCCAGCGAGGCCTCGCGCGCCACCGCCAGCAGCTTCCGGTGATATTCGGAATGCTTGGGCGTGGCGAATGCGGAGATGGCGCCGCCGCGCAGCGTCTTGGTACGATCGGGGATCACAAGATCCATGTCGATGCCGATCGCCTTGCCGAATCCCTGGCACTCCGGGCAGGCGCCGAACGGATTGTTGAAGCTGAAGAGCTTCGGCTGCGGCTCCTCGTACCTGATGCCGTCGTTGGCGCATTCGAAGCGGGTGCTGAAATGCCGCCGCTCGCCGCTTTCGAGCAGATGCACGATGGCGCGCCCGTCCCCCTCGCGGAACGCCGTCTCGGCCGAATCGGCAATGCGGGTGAGCGTGGCCGGGTCGTCCCGCACCACGAGACGGTCAACCAGCACGTACACGTCGTCCTTGGCGACATTCCCGGGCATGTTCTCATTCAGATCAACGATCTCCCCGGACTCTCCGATAACCACGCGGAAGAATCCCTTCTCGCGCAGGTTCTCAAATTCCTCCCCCAGCGTCCGCTGCTCGTGCTGGTGCATGGGAAAGAGCATGTACAGACGGGTGCCCTCGGGGAGCCCCCGGAGCGACTCCTGTACCGTACGGGGCGTATCCTTCAGCACCGGCTGGCCGCATACCTTGCAGAGCGTCTGGCCGATGCGGGCATAGAGCAGGCGCAGATAGTCGTAGACCTCGGCGGTGGTGCCGACGGTGGAGCGGGGGTTCTTGGTGATCGTCTTCTGCTCGATGGCGATGGCCGGGGCCAGCCCGGTGATGCTTTCCACATCGGGCTTCGCCATGCGCGCAAGGAACTGACGCGCGTAGGCCGAAAGCGACTCGACGTAGCGGCGCTGCCCCTCGGCATAGATGGTATCGAACGCCAGCGACGACTTTCCCGATCCGGAAACACCGCTCACCACGATCAGCCGGTTGCGCGGCAGCTCCAGCGATATATCCTTCAGATTGTGCACCTTCGCGCCGCGGATGGCAAGCGTATTCCTGGGATGCGGCGCGGGAGTCCTGAAGATCGCCCCGCGTCCGGCACCATGCTCGGGAGCAGGCGGGGCGGTCGTCCCCGCATGTGCAGCCACGGCCGCGTCCACCGTCGCCTTTGCGACCTTTGGTTTTGCGGCCTTCGGTTTTGCGGACGGCGTCTTCGTTGCAGCAGTCGTCGCCTTCGCGGCACGCGGCGCGCGCTTCTTCGCCTCCCCGGAAGCACCCGCCCGCTTCGCCGGCTTCTTCTCACCGGCCGATCCCCCCCCGGCCTGCTTGCCGACGGGAACCTCCCCGGCCTTTTTGACGCTCTTCCTCACTGTATGATCCCGATCGTTGAGTCGCTGGCAGATCGTGGCGGTCGCCCGCCCGCCTGTCGAATGAATATAGACCCGGGGCCTGCCGTGGCAGCCAGGAAACCGGGCCGCCGGGCGGTCAGCCGTCCGTGGCAGCAATAGCGCCCGCCCTGTTGCCCCCGCCGGCATTGCCTGCACATGGCATCACGCACCAGGGCCTGCCAATGCCAGACGGCCGGAACGAGTAAGCACGCAAGAAAACGTTTTGAACACATAGAACAAAGTGAATAAGTGATATGGTTGAACCGTCGTCGGAGGTGTGCGCTGGGGACCGGATGGTCATGGAAACGGAAGAGTCTTCATGCGATGGCTGAACCGGCCGGGACCATTTCCACCCGCGTATGAGCCAATGGCTGGCGGCGGGAAGAAGCTCCTGTAGTGCTGGAAATGCCAATCAACCCCGGGCAGGTCACGCCATTTCATCATGGCGCCCTCATCCCCTCGCAACAGGTTGAAACCCGGCTTGCGCGCGCATCCCGCCATCACGTATATTGGCGGGACCTGTGAGAATCCGCACACTTCATACGACCCCTTCGCTCGCATCCGGCGGCACCATCCGTGGAGGCTCGTTCCTCTCGATGACGCTGGTTGCCATGCGCATGCGTCGCTGGTTCTTCACCACCGGCAGTCTCCCCTCCCATTCCTGAGCGCCCCTGCGGGCATCACGGCACATTTTTTCCGGCTTCCCCGGGACCCTGCGTCGCCGCCCTGCATGGCACGGCGTACCGACCGGAAGCGCGGGCGCGATGATATCAGCCAGAATTTTTTCAAGACGTTCAGAGGAGAACAGGATATATGCTGGTACAGGATTCCACGCAGATCGACGCCGAAGCAGGCAACAGGACGACGACGCACGAAGGCGCCGGGCACATCGCGCCGGACCAGGTACATACGGTGCTGGCACAGCACATGCTGGCCGACGGCTTCGATTTCGTGCTCGATCTGGAGAAGAGCCGCGGTTCGTACATCTACGACGCAACCACGGGCAAGCGCTATCTCGACTTCTTCACCTTCTTCGCCTCGAATCCGGTGGGGATGAATCATCCGAAGATGAACAATCCGGAGTTCATCCGGAAGATCGGCCACGTGGCGCTGCACAAGCCCTCCAGCTCCGATATCTACACCGTCGAAATGGCAGAGTTCGTTGATACGTTCTTCCGCCTGGCGGTGCCGGAGTACTTCAGGTACAGCTTCTTCATCGAGGGGGGAGCGCTTGCGGTGGAGAACGCGCTGAAGGTGGCGTTCGACTGGAAGGTGCAGAAAAATTTCCATAAAGGATATCAGAAGGAGCGGGGACATCTGGTGCTCCATTTCCGCCATGCCTTCCACGGCCGCAGCGGCTACACGCTCAGCCTGACGAACACCGATCCGACGAAGACCAACTACTTCCCGAAGTTCACCGGCTGGCCGCGGGTGAGCACGCCAGCGGCGAAATTCCCGCTCACCGGCGAGAACCTTGAGAAGACGATCGCCTCCGAGAACGAGTCGCTGAAGGAGATCCGCCAGGCGTTCTTCGACAACCCGGATCATATCGCCTGCGTCATCCTGGAGCCGATCCAGGGCGAAGGTGGCGACAATCATTTCCGTCCCGAGTTTCTGCGCGAACTGCGCGCGATCTGCGATGAGAACGAAGCGCTGCTCATCTTCGACGAGGTGCAGACCGGCGTCGGGCTCACCGGCGAGATGTGGGCGCATCAGGTGCTCGGCGTCCGCCCCGATATCCTCACCTTCGGCAAGAAGTCCCAGGTCTGCGGAATACTCGCCACCGATCGCGTGGACGATGTGCAGAACAACGTCTTCCACAAGCCGAGCCGCATCAACTCGACATGGGGAGGCAACCTGGTCGATATGGTCAGGTTCACGCAGTTCCTGAGGATCATCGCCGAGGAGAATCTGGTGGAGAACGCCCGCACGGCCGGCGCCTATCTCCTTGAACGCCTGCAGGAGCTGGAGAAGGATTTTCCGGCGCTGGTATCGAACGCACGCGGCCGCGGCCTGATGTGCGCCTTCGACATGGCAACGGCGCAGCAGCGCGATCTTTTCCGCCAGAAGTGCTACGACAAGGGGCTGCTGATCCTCGGCTGCGGCGACCGCTCCATCCGCTTCCGCCCCGCGCTCAACATCGGCACGGAGCAGATCGACGAGGGCATGACTATCTTCCGCGACGTGCTTGAGGAGATCGGCAGAGGTTCGTAGAGAAAGCCTCGCCGGTTGTAGATTGCACTGCCGCGCACCTGCGGGGCAATCGCCGGCGACGCTCTCATGATGCTGGCGGCCGGACGGCGGATCGTGGAGTCCGCAGTCCGGCCGGTTCATTTTGCACGATCGTCGGCCGTCTCCTTCGCCTATCCCGTTATCATCCAGTGTCAATGCGCCGTTTCTCCTTCCTCGGAACGCTGCTCGTCCTTCTCACGCTCATCATCGGGCTTTCATGGCTCGGGGTTCGCCTGATCGGCCGGTCGTTCGTGACCGACGGCGAACATGAGGACCAGGTGGAGGGCCTTGCGGAAAAGACCGTCATCACGCGCGACCAGTACGGCGTCCCCTACATCACGGCCGGAAGCGAACTGGATGCATACGCCGCCATCGGCTACGCGCACGCGCAGGACAGGCTCTGGCAGATGGACGTGATGCGCCGCGCCGGCGAGGGACGCCTTTCGGAGATTTTCGGACGCGATCTTGTAGGATATGATGCGCTTCTGAAGACCGTCGGGTTCCGCCGGACGGCCGAGGAGATTCTTCGCGAGATGCCGAAGAAGACCCGCACCGCACTGGAAGCCTACAGCCGCGGCGTCAATGCGTATCTGTCGTCGCATCGCGGACGCTATCCGATGGAGTTCGATGCGCTCGGCTACGTGCCGGAGGATTGGACGCCGCTGCATTCGGTGATGATCACGCGGCTGCTCGCATGGGAGCTCAACACGTCGTTCTGGACCGATCTCGTCTACGGCGATATCCAGCGAACGGTCGATTCGGTGCGATTCGCCCAAATCCTTCCCTACTATCCCACCGACGCGCCGACACTGATCCCCGGCGGCCAGCGCCCGGAGCCGCTGCTGCAGAATCCGGACGCGCGGCCTTCCGCCCCGGCCGACACCGGTCGCGGCGACACATCCGCCGTGCAGACCGATTCCGGCACCATGGCCGGGCTGCCTCCGGGAGCGATGAACGATGTGATCATCATGGAACAGGGCATGCGGAAGTTTCTCGGCATCGATGGGTCGCATGTGGGCTCGAATGCCTGGGTGATAAGCGGCGAACGAACGGCCGGAGGCAAGCCGATGCTTGCGAACGATCCGCATCTCTCGCACACCGCCCCGAGCCGCTGGTACCAGACGGTGATCTCCTACGGAGATTCGCGCGTCGGCGGCGTGACGATCCCCGGCGTCCCCTTCATCGTCATCGGCCGCAACAATGATCTTGCCTGGGGCATTACAAGCCTGATGGCGGACGAGACCGATTTTTACATCGAGCGGCTGGATTCGCTGAAGAAGAATACAATGCTGCATGATGGCACGTGGGAGAAGCTGACGCTGCTGCGCGATACCATCAGGGTGAAGGATTCCGCCTCGGTGCCGCTGCTCATCCGCATCGGCCGGCATGGACCGCTCATCTCCGACGTCCACCCCTTCGCTGCCAAAGGCGCGGACAGGCCGGCGCCGGATACGGCGGCGCTGCTGGCGACATCGGCCGTGGCGATGCGGTGGCGCGGCAACGACGTCACGCAGGAACTGGCGGCATGGCAGGACATCAACCGGGCGAAAAACCTGCGGGAGTTCACCGCTGCGGCACGGCTGGGAGGCGTCCCCTCCCTTGCGTTCGCCTATGCGGATGGCAGGGGGAATATTGCGCTGATTCCCGTGGCGCGCGTTCCGGTGCGCGATGCGGCGCGTTCCAACCTGCCGAATCCCGGCTGGGACAGCCGCTACAACTGGAAAGGGACCGTGCCGCCGGAGAGGCTGCCGATGCTGGTGAACCCCCCGAGCGGCTATGTGGCGAGCGCCAACAACAAGGTGGCAAACGACCTCCCGATCAATATCGGCGATCTCTGGGAGGACCCCTCCCGCGCGTTCCGGCTGGAGGAACTGCTGGCCGAAGGAAGCAGCTTCACCGTAACCGATTTCACGCAGATGCAGGGGGATGTGGTCTCGCATCATATGCGGTACATGGCCGGGTACCTCCTGCGCGCCTTCCCCGACAGCATGCGGCAGGGCTCCGCTGTCCGTGCGGCGCTCGGCCTGCTTCGTACATGGGACGGCAGTATGCTGGCCGATGCACCCGAGGCGGCAGTGATGGCACAATGGCTGCAGATCGTCATCGAGATGACCTATCGCGATGAGTTGGGACCGGCGCTGTTCCACAATTATGTGCATACGGCGATACTCCCCACACGGGCAATCCGCCACCATGCGATGATCGACAGCCGCTGGTTCGATGATGTCACCACGCCGAACCGGGTGGAGACACGCGACGACATTCTGCGCAAGGCGCTGGGCCGGGCGCTCGATTCGCTGCATGCACGGTTCGATACGTGGGATGTCCAGGAGTGGCTGTATGGCACGATGCATCAGGTGACGCTTCCCCACCCGTTCGGCAGAAACCCGAAGCTGGAGTCGATCGTGAATGTGGGACCGTTTGAAATGGGGGGAAGTAATACGACGATCAATGATGCCGAATGGGATCTGAATGCGCCCTTCGCGGTGCGCACGGGGGCCTCGATGCGACAGGTGGTGGATTTTGCAGACACTTCGGCCTTCCTCCGAAGCGTCATTACGACCGGCGCAAGCGGACAGCCGCTGAGCCAGTTCTATGAGAATCAGACGGTACTGTGGCTGAGCAACGGCTATCTGCAGCTCGGACGTACGACGCCGCAGGGCATGGCCGTGACCTCAGTCACCGTCCTTTCACCGGGGGAAAGCGGGTAGAGGGTATGCACGTTCCTTTGAACTTTCAGAAAGTCTCACGCAACGGCGCAAAGGACCCGGCCTCTCCTCTTTTTGCCTTTTGCCTTTTTACTTTTGACTTTTTACTTCAATCGAAAATCCATGAAGCCTCGTGTAGTTGTCGGAATGTCCGGAGGACTCGATTCCTCCGTCGCCGCCGCGCTCCTGCTGGAGCAGGGATACGACGTGGTGGGCATTACGATCAAGACGTACAGGTATGAGGACGTGGGCGGGAATGTCGGGAGCGACACGAGCTGCTGCTCGCTGGACGGGATCAATGATGCCCGTCGCGTGGCGCTGGAGCTGGGCATCCCGCACTATGTCTATGATTTCACCGAGCCGTTCGGGCGGGAGGTGATCGATTATTTCGTCGATGCCTACCTCGCCGGCGATACGCCGAATCCCTGCGTTATGTGCAACAGGACGATCAAGTGGGCCGAAATGATCAGGCGCGCCGGAGCGCTCGGCGCTGATTATATCGCCACCGGACACTATGCGCAGGTGCGGCGGGATGAGACGCGGGGCAGATATATCCTCAGCCGCGGGCGCGACCCGGAGAAGGATCAGTCGTATGCGCTCTGGGGACTTACCCAGGAATCGCTCGCGCGGACCATCTTTCCGCTGGCGGGGATGGTGAAGAGCGAATCGCGCGAGATGGCGGCCCGGCTCGGACTGGCGGTTGCCGGAAAGAGGGAATCGTATGAGATATGCTTCATCCCGGACAACGACTACAACCGCTTTCTGAAGGAGAATGTGGAGGGCCTTGAGGAGAAGGTCGCGGGGGGCGAGATCGTGAAGGATGGCGAGGTGATCGGCCGGCACGACGGCTATCCCTTCTACACGGTCGGACAGCGCCGGGGGCTCGGCGTATCCTCACCGGAACCACTCTATGTGATCGACATCGACCCGGCCGGCAATCGCGTGGAGGTGGGAGACAACAAGGCTCTGATGCACCGCGGGCTGCGCGCGGGAACTGTGAACATAATCGCCTACGAGAGCCTCCCGGAACCGCTGCGGCTGACCGCCAAGATCCGCTACAAGGATGACGGCGCCGTCTGCACATGCCGCACGCTTCCCGATGGAACGCTGGAGATTCACTTCGATGAGCCGAGGCGCGCGATCACACGGGGACAGTCGGTGGTGCTGTATGAAGGGAATGACGTGGTCGGCGGAGGCGTGATACGGGAATGGTTCGATTGAGGGAAGAGGTCAAAAGTAAAAAGGCAAAAGGCAAAAAGAGGAGAGGCCGGGTCTCTGCTCCTTTGCGTGAGATGTTCTTCCTTGGACGTCCAGAAGAGGCAGATGAAATGACGGATGCCCCGTGGATGAACCCGCGCACCACTATCCCCCTCCCACTCCCCTATCCTTCTCCACCATCCGCACGATATCATTCAGCCGCTCCAGAGAAAGCCGGCGCCGGAGGCGACGCACGGAAATGCGAGCCGCAAGCTGCGCGCACTGCATGAAGTGGCGTCGCCGGTCCCCCATCTCATCCACCAGGAGCGCGCAGTAGGAATGCCGGGCCAGCTCCACCAGTGCCTCGTTCGGCCCCAGCGTTTCGATTCCCTCGCTCCCCTCGTCCAGCACGTAGATGCCGGCAAGCGGCAGCGTAGCGGCGGTGACCACACGATCGAACGTATACATGCGCTTGTCCTTCACCGAGGCGATCTTCGGAAGAGCCTCGGGATCGCCCCCGATGGCCCGCACCGATTCCGGCCAGAGCTTTATCTGGGGACTCCCGGCATGGACCACGGCCCCCTCCTCCTCCATCCCCACCGCCACCGACAACAGATCATCCGTCACGATCGGATAGCCGTTCAGCATGAAGGCGGCCGCCGTCGTCGATTTTCCCTGCCCCGAATTTCCGATGAACCCCACCACACGACCGTCCATCGCAATACCGCTGCCATGCATAACGAGCCGTCCCCGCTGATGCATCGCCAGCGCGATGAAGGGGCCGATCAGCAGATTCGCGATCGCATGCCCATGATCCCCCGGCTCCGGCTGCACGACGATCGTATGTCCGCCTTGAATCCGCGCCCGGCAGATCCCGCGCCACACATAGTGAATTTCCTCGCCGCCGATACCATAGTACCCATTGACCTGGATATCACCGGGAGGAAGGAGCTCCACTGATCCGTAACAGATGCGGAGATCCGGCGTGCCGTCGCCCGGAGACACACCGGGAAGAGGGATTTCTGAAAATATGGTCAGATCGTAAGCGGAATAGACCGGCATCGCATCGGGACGATCATGGAAGAAAGGTGCACGGGCAATTTACTCATACGGATGGGCGGTGGTATCATCGGACGCGCAATTCCGGCTGTGGAGTGAAGTTTCCGGCCGATGCTCACCGGAAGCCACGCTACAGTCCCGTCATCGAAGCGGCAGCATGCGCTAGCGGAACCGTCCGCCACAAGTGCCGATATTATCGCATTGTAGCCGGGCGCGGCATGCAGCGAATCACTATATTTCCGGTCGATGCTCGAATCGGTATTCCGCCGCCGTGACCGGGCAGGGCACACGTCATCCTTGGAGCAGTCTGCCGTTACCGGCTTCCGCAACCATGCAAAGGCGAACGCTCCGCCACATCAACAACAGGCGAGGTTTCTCATGAAATCGCAACGCCGCACGTTATCGCTTGTCCTCCTTGCCTTGTCCGGTCTGATCCTGCTGCCCGGCTTCGCATCATCGCAGCAGCGGGAGCACGAGATCGATCACGGACACGTTCTCTGTGGCTCCTTCCCCCCCGGTCCCGGGCTTCCCCCCGGCGCCGTGGGCTTCGTTGACAGGTTCAACCATCCCTGGGTTCCCTCGAAGCAGCTCGTGGAGGCGCAACTCCATCGGAAGGAACTGCTCGCCTCGAACTGTGGCGGCGTGTTCCGCATAGACTTCGAGGACGCCATCCGCCACACCGGCGTAGGCTTCGACGATCCGACCCCGGTCTCCCATCCCATCCTCGGCGCCACAACGCTCGGCACCGTCAGGCAGAGGACCATCTGCGAGATGTTCGGCTATCTCGCAGCCACGCTGGAGGTCCAGGGATCGCCCGACATCCTCGTACGTGCATCGCAGACCGATGGCAGCGGATTTCTTGCGGCCGCGACGCCGCTCTTTACAACCGCTCCATCGGCCGGATTCACCGGCGGCACCCTGTTCGATCACATCACCACCGGCGTCGATCCGACGCCCGCGCCGGGCGTCTATGACGCATGGATCATCTTCGACTTCGGTCCGTGGACGATCAGCGGGCAGCCCTATCCCATCAACTCCGACTGGAACGAAGCCCCCGGCAGCAGAATCGACCTCTATTCGGTTGCGCTCCACGAGGCGACGCATGCCCTCGGCTTCCTGTCACTGATCGGCCCGAATGGCTCCAGCGGCATAGGGGGCGCGTATTCTCTGTATGACTCCCAGCTCCGCACGGCTTCCGGCACCACTCTCATCGACCCGGTGACACGGACGTTCCGTGCAACTCCGGCCGACCTCCTCTCCGACGGAATCGTCTTCGACAGCGAGCGTTGCAGCCTCATTTCCCCGGTCTACTCCCCCGCACGTTTCGCCCCGGGAAGCAGCCTCAGTCACTTCGATTCGTACCGTTCGGCGATCCGCTATGTCATGCGCTGGGCCACATCGGGGGGCGAGGACAGGAAGCTTACCGAGCCGGAGCTTCAGGCGCTCTGCACTATCGGGCACCGGCTCCAGGGAAATCTCTGTTCCGGCTGCGCCCCGGTCAGCCGCAACGATACGGCATCAACCTTTTCGGGAGTGGAGGTCTGCGTCGATGTCCTCGCGAACGATTACGATCCCGACGGCGCGACGCTTACCATCCATCAGGGTCTCGCGACGCTCGTCGCCGGCCGTGGAACGGTGGAGGTTCGCAACGATCGTATCTGCTTCACGCCTCCGGCGGATTTCACCGGTCCCGCCTACATCACCTACGCGCCGTTCAATGGCTCGCGCGCCGGACGCCCGGCCACGCTTATCGTGTGGGTGGTGAAGAACCGGGGCGGCGTTTCCGGCCTCGATTCGGGGCTGATAGCCTACTGGAGCTTCGATGATTCCACCGCCACCGACAACAGCGGCAACGGCAACCACGGCACCTACAACGATCGCCCCCAGCCCGCGCCGGGCGTCTGCGGCGCCGGCATCTACTTCGACGGCGTGAACGACTACATCCGGATTCCAACCTCGCCGAGCCTGGAAAGCCTGAAGCAGATGACCGTCTCCTACTGGATCAAGTTCTACAGCGTCGGCGACGGCCCGGGCCAGGTGGCGAATACCATCGGCAACGGCTCCGATGATATGCCGTGGGGACGGCCGGGCTTCTTCACCTACTCCGCACGTAACACGATACGCCATGCTCTCGGCAGCACGACCGTGGGTACGGCCGTCGATATCACCGTCGATGCGACCGTGCCACTGGACGAGCAGGAATACTACTTCGTGACCTTCACGGCCTCGGAGGACACGATGAAGGTCTACAGGAATGGCTGCCTGATCGCCCAGACCCCGCGCAAGGGAGCTCCCATCGCGCGGCAGAACGACTGGACCATCGCATGGTCGGGCGATTACAGCGGCGACGGCGCGTTCATGAACGGCTACATGGATGAGATCCGCATCCATGACCGCCCGCTCTCGCACGAGGAGATCCTGGAATATTATGAGATGTGCGGCGGCAGGCGCGGCCTCGATGTCGGCGCCCATCTTTCGTTCGGCGTGCTGGAATGCCCGCGCACCGATTCATCCGCATCCATCTCCGTCCGGAACGAAACGGCCGATCCGGTCGCCATGAGCGCCAGGCTCGCAAACGGAAGGGCCTTCAGTATCACGGACGGCGCGCCGACCACCATGCCTCCGAAGACGGGGGGGGAAATCACGGTCAGGTTTGCTCCGCCGCGCCCGGGCTACTACGTCGATACGCTGATCGTGGAGGGTGACTGCACCGGCCCGCATTACGTGGTGGTTTCCGGCGCGCGCGAGGCGTGCGGAACCGATGAGGGTTCGGTCGATCTGGCGCTTGCCAAGATCGTCAGCGACAGCCTCATCAGCACCGGCGACCGTGTGATCTACACCATAACGGTCGGCAACAATGGTCCGAGCGAGGCGCGGTCCGTCATAGCACGCGATCTGGTCCCCTCCGGGGTCAACGTCATATCGCACGGTATCACCGGCCCGCCGGCCAGCTTCAATCCGGTCACCGGCATTCTCTCCGTCCCGCTCATCGCCGTCGGCGACGCGGTGCATCTGACGATCGTCGGCACCGTCGATGACAAGGCTCCCGACACCATCGTCAACTGCGTGGAGCTGGTCGGCGTCGAGGGGGGCGACAGGGACTTCACGAACGACATCGCCTGCGCCTCCTTCCTGGTCGTACGCTGCCCGATGCAGGCGCCGGCCCGTATCGGACGCAACTACCTCGTCCGCCCCGGCAATACCGTCCATACGCCGATCGAGCTTCTTGCCGATGTCTCGATGGCGCGGGTGCGCCGGGTGCGCATCAGCCTGAGCTTCGACAGCACGTTCATCGTCATCAGCAATCCCCATCAGATTTCCGATCTCCTCGACGGCACGCTGGTGAAGGACTGGCTGGTGGAATCAATCACCAGCCGGAAGGGACACTACGAGATCACGCTTCAGGCCCCCGGCGCGGATACCTGGCTGCGCGGCACCGGGAGGCTGCTCAATCCTGAGTTCAAGCTTTATCTCGGGTCGCGCCTCGCCTCCGATCTCGACTTCCAGGTCGATCTGCTGGATCAGGACTGCGCCACCATCGATCCATCTCCCGGCCAGGCGGGCCTTGACTCGATCTGCGGACTGAACTACCGTCTCATCGAGTTCATTCCCGACGGACTGAAGGTTGCGCTGGAGCAGAACCGCCCCAACCCCTTCGGCGGCGTCACGAACATCTACTTCCACACCGGCCTGGACGGGCATGTGCGGCTGGAGGTGCTGGATGCCGGGGGATATGTGGTGGCGACGCTCATCGACGGCGATCTCCCGGCCGGTGCACATCAGGTGCAGTGGAATGCCGGCGGACATCCAACCGGCCTCTACTTCTGCCGCCTGGATCTCGGCTACGCCACCTTCATGAAACAGATGCTGCTGATGAAATGACCGCTCCGGCGGGACAGCACGGAGACCGATGCCCCCGCGGAAGCTCCCCGAGAGGAGATGAACAGCCCGAGAGGTGGAGTGTTTTCGCTCCACCTCTCTCATTTTGGATGTATCTTGTTATTCTTATGGTACGCCGCTGCCAGTGGTGCCTGCGGAGAGGCGAACAGGTCATTATCGGGATGTTCCTCCTTCTGCATCCGGTGCTCCCGCGCCGTTGCTCCGCATCGCTCTGAAACTACCTGCAAGGATGGGTACATGGAGTCTACTCCCATAACATTCAATATCCAGCAAACAATCCTCGATCTTCAGGATGCGATAGATTTTGTCAACAGTCGCGTCATCAACCGCACCGACGTCGTCGAACAGATCTTCTGCGCGCTCCTCACCGCCGAGCATGCGCTGATCCAGAGCCGGACCGGCGTCGGAAAATCGCTGCTTACCGAACAGGTCTTCATGATGTTCAGGAATGCCCGCTACTTCAAGGTGCAGGCATCGAAGGAGCAGCAGCCCGATACGTACTTCGGCGGCCTGAACGTCGAGGAACTGAAACAGGGACGCATCATCCACAACACCGAGGGCTCGCTGGTGGAAAGCGAGTTCGGCTTCATCGACGAGATATTCGACGCAAACGATTTCACCCTGCGCGCACTGCTCTCGCTACTCAACGAACGCGAGCTGATCCTGGGCGTGCAGCGCAGGCGCGCGGCGATCCACACGGTGATCGCGGCGACGAACTACCTGCGCGTCAGCGAGATCACCGAGGCGCTGCTCGATAGGTTCACCTACCAGTCAGTGGTCTTCCCGGACAAAGACCCATACGTGCAGTACCGCATCGCGGAGCAATACCTGCAGCATGGCGGCGCCCCCATCTCCCCACCGAAGTACATCGACTATCAGACGCTGCGGGAGGTAACCAGGATCTGCACCGGGTCCAGCGAGATCATGGAGATATCGGTTCCGCCGGAGGTGGCGTACTACGCAAACCTGGTGATACGTTACTACGAGGAATTGCGGAACCGGCAGCTTTCGCAGCATCCGGAACATCAGTACCAGCAGGATTTCTATATCTCGCCGCGCAGGCAGATGAAGGCGTTCGACCTGCTGCGCGCCATCGCCTTCATGCATGGCCGCGGCTCGGTCGCCATGCCCGATGTTGACAAGCTCTACGTGCTCTTCACGACCATCGGCATGGACGATGAGCGCGCGCTGTGGACGAAGGCGACGTCGGCGCTGGGACATCAGTTCAGCGCCGGCAATGCCATGGAACAGCTCCGGACGCTGCTGGATTTCAAATCGCTGCTGGATCAGATCAAGGGCGATCCGGATGTGCTACAGTTACCCATCACTGCGATCGACCATCTGCCGATCAAACGGACCCTGCGGGAATGGGCGCGGGAGACGTTCGGCATGGCCGATGTGACCAGCGAGCATAACCGGCGCCTGATCACTGAATTTCTCGAACGATTCCAGCCGGCCACCGATGAAATCCGGGATTTCCGCACACAGCTCCAGCGCGATACACATATGATTTTCCACACGCGAAGCGCCGGCGAGACGCCGTTGCATTGATCGGAACAGGTACCTGGCGGCTGGTGATGGAAAACAGCGTTTCTTTTTTCACAGTAATCAGCACGGTGCCGCTGGTGATAATAGCCGGCGGTGGAAAGGTGAAATCGCCTGACATGATGGTTCCGTACGGTGCACGGCATACAACGCTTCTGCTACCGGCGATTAACTATGGACCGCGCCGGACCGCTATGGCATCCAGACGGCTTCTGACAACTACCTGCTAACAACGAACTGCTGGCAACCAACATTTCCCCTTCCGACATCCGGCGGTCATGCTGAAACATCGAGTTCTCACGCACAGCTCATTTTTCGAACACATGGAGGAGTTCGGCTACCTCCGTGGGCTGGAGGAACTGCTGCCCGAGGATTTCACCGCGGTATTCGAAATTGCGCGCGTGCTGGAGGACGAGGATTCGGAGCTCTTCCGCTCCATAGCGACAGCGATGACAGTGACCTCGCCGGAGCCGGTTGCGCCGGTGTCCGCACGCGAATGGCAGCCGAACCGGAATGTCGCTCACAGCGAGGAATACGAGGCCGCACTGATGCGCAATTTCAGCGACATCACACGCCTTTTTCCGCATCAGTATCTGCTTCCCGACGATGTCTTCTGGCAGCGGCTGGCGCGGCGGTCGCTCTGGATAAATGTTCCGCGGACGCCGGTGGTGCTGCCATTCAAATCCTCGGGATCTGATTATTCGCCGAATAATTTCAAGCAGAAGGTCTATCTCCTGCTCGACACATCCACCTCCATGTCGTCGCATCACAGGTTCCAGATGGCGAAGGCGGCAGCGTATGTTTTTCTGAAGCGGAACCTGCGCGAACTGGGACATATCTATTTCCGAACGTTCGACACGGAACTTGGGCCGCTGCAGGTTGCGGAAAGCCCTGCGGCGCTGCGGGACGTGATCAAGTACGTGATGCGCCTGCACAGGCTGGGCAACGGGACCGTGATGGAGAAGGCGCTCCTGCAGGCTGCGGAGGACATTCGTTCGGTCGCCACGCTTTCGGGTGTGGAGATTCTGATGGTCACCGACGGAGCATGTCATCTCGACATCGGGAAAATCCGCGCCGCGCTCGGCGATTCCATCAGGATCAACACGATAAAAATCGGCAATGCGGAGATATTCGCCGATGAGAAATATCTGCGCGAAATGGCATCGCGCGGTGGAACAGGAGACGAACGAACCCTGGCGCGGATGGAGGAGGAGATACGGCGCGGGAAGATCGACCTGGAGCATGCGGCCACGGATCGTGACCGCAATCGCATTCGCGGGCATCTGGCCATGCTGCAGGAACGAGCGGAAGCGCTGCGCAGCACCATCGTGGGACGGATGCAGCAGCATTACGGGAGAGAGATCGAGCAGCTATCCTCGGTGTTCGTACAGATCGACGATGTTTCCTCGGACGCGATCTTCACGCTGCGGCAGAGCGAAATCGACGAACTACGGGAACTGCTTGCGGAGGTGGAGGCTGATTTCGAGGGAAATATCGACGCGGATTCCCTGCGCGAAGCGGCGCTGCTCTACGAACACGTACAGATGCTGCTGAAATGCGGCGGCGATCCGGCGCAGATGGCCCAGCTCGAAGAAATGGCGCGGCGCCTGCACGATCTGCTAAAGGACGTACTGGAAGCATCGGATCAGACCGACTCCGCGGTGCGGAATCTCTCCCGCTCGGACGTACACGACCTGCACGTCATGCTGCACATCCGCTCCACGCGCGGCGACTCACTGCTAAAACTCCTCCTGGCCGCACTCAGAACATCACTACGAAAAATCCTCCGGCGCGCCCCCTGACCCTGCTCCACCACCATCGCCCATCTCCCCTTTTTGCCTTTTGACTTTTGCCTTTTGACCTTCACTGCCGGCCTTCGAGCACGTCAGCCGGTACTGAAAGACGGAGAACGGGCGAAAGAGTCCGAAGGTCAGCGCCGACGCACACTGGAATATCAGGCTCCTGCTGCGATTGGTTTCGATGTGATCGACCGAGAAGCCCGTTTCCCGGAACATCTTCAGCATGGTATGGAGCGTGAAGAACCGCAGGTGCGTCTGATCGAGAAGCCCATGCTCCTCGTACTCGAATCTATCGCGAACGATCTTCAGAACGGTGGAGATATGACGAAGATTGGGGATGCTGGCGAGCAGGACGCCGTCGTCGGCGAGATAGCGCCGCAGCATGAGCAGCACGGACCAGGGATCGCGCAGATGCTCAAGAACATCGGCGCAGATGATGCAGTCGAAATAGCACTCGGGAACATCGAGCTCGTTCATCATCTCGATGTCACCGACGATGATTCTGTCCACCCGCCCGGCTGCGATCATCGCGGCCGACTCGAAGGGTTCGATCCCCACCACCTCGGCCAGTCCAAGCACCGTCTTCGCATGGGCCAGCGTCGCGCCGGTGCTGCATCCGACTTCGAGCACGCGCCGTGTCCCCCGCGGAATCATCGCAATGACGTCGTGACGGACCTGCTCGTAATAGCTCGTATCCTTGCTCTCGTAATATGTTCCGAACTGCATGGTTATCCGTGATCGCCGGAGTTCGCGGAGAAGTAGCGACCGGCATTGCGATATATGCCGGCGTGAAGGCCGGGAGAGCCAAGTTCACGACACGGTTGATTCCGCGCAACCGTTTTTTTCCGTCGGCATCCTGGAAACGGCGGCGGCTTCACGTTTCCGTGAAGCCGCCTGCCGGCAATCATCCTGGCCTCATGGGGCGATATTACCGATCCACGACCACCATCGGTTCGACGACCGACATGCCGCCGCACCGCAGATAAACGCCGTACCATCCGGGCGCCAGCCCCGCTGTCTCGACATTTACCCTGTGGACTCCCGATTCCTGCCGCTCATCGACGAAGGTACGCACCGTACGTCCCGCCACATCGACCAGTGCAAGACGCACATGCCCATCGGCACCTCCGGCGACCGTGTAGGTGATCGTGGTCCGGTCCTGCGCGGGATTGGGTATGACGGCGAGCATGGCATCGGATACGGCGCCATCGCTGAAGGATGGGAGATCGACGGACGATACCACGCCATTGCGCAGCACGCCGATGCCCTCGCGCGAACCGAACCAGACACCATCGGAGCTGTCGAGCGCGACCGTATAAATATTTCCCTCGGGCATATCGGAATTATTCCGGTCGTATGAGGTCCACGACGTGCCATCTAAACGTCTTGCGCCTCTGTCGCCGGCCATTATTCCGCTGAATCCGAACCACAGACCGCCGTGCCTGTCCACCTCGACGGCCGAGACATCCGTGCCTCCGAGCCCGCTCGGCGAGCTGTCGAAGCGCTCCCACCGGCTCACTCTGTCGAATGCGAAGGCGCCGGTGTAGTAGGTCCCGATGATCAGCCGTCCGGTACGATCCAGCGCGAGCGAGGTTGGAAGCCTGATCGGATTGCCGACGCCGTCCTGCAGGAAGGGAGTCCACGTGACACCGTCGTACTTCGCGATACCGGCGCCCCCCATCGCCACCCAGACATTCCCGTCATCGTCGGCCATGATCGCGCTTGCACCATCATTGGGGAGCGCGGAATTGGTCGATGTAAAGATCGTCCACATGGTTCCGTCGTAGCGCCCGATACCCCGTCCTGCCGCATCTATTCCACCGATGCCGACCCAGCAGTTTCCCTCACGATCGAAGGCGATCGATTCGCACGCGCCCTGCGGCAGCGGCGAATTGTTCGGCGTAAAGCTGCGCCAGGTGGTTCCATCATATGCGGAGACGCCGTTCTCCGTGGCGAACCACATGCTGCCGTCCGGGGCGATGGCGATACCACGCACATTATTTCCGGCAAGCCCGGAATTACCTGTGGTAAAGGTGGTCCACCCGGCTCCATCGAAACGTGCGACACCGCCGCGCGTGCCGATCCAGGCGATCCCCTCGCTGTCGAACACGATGTCGCGCACCCCGTTTTCTGGAAGTCCCGTGACGGTGGTTTCATGGAAGGTGGTGGCAACGCCGTCGAACCTGGCAAGGCCATTCTCGCTGCCGAGCCAGGCGACGCCGTCGTCATCAACGATCAGCGCGGTCAGCCGGTTTCCAAGCCGGATATCGGTCCGGCGATGAACCGTCCAGGCATCGCCGTCGAGCACCGCAAGCTCCGACGGCGTCAGCACCCAGATACGTTTCCGGGAATCCCTGTACACCGCCAGCACGTTGTGATCGGTCGGACCGGACGTTGAAGGAAGTATCTGCGTTGCGGTCATCCCATTGTAGCGGACCAGTCCCTGCGGCATCCCTACCAGAACGGCGCCGTCGGCATCGGCGGCGATGGAGGCAAAGCGCCCCTGATCGAACCCGAACTCCCGGGGACTGATCATACGCCAGCCCGTATCCGACAGCAGCCCGAGACCCGCGTTCCAGCCGAAGGTGGCCCACAACCGGCCGCGGGAATCGACCGTCAGATTACCGGCCTGATTCTGCGTGTAGTTCGCCGTCGGAAACACCGATACCTTCTCTCCTCCGTTCAGCCTGTATATCCTTCCCAGCGAGGTCGTCGAGCACCACATCGTTCCATCCGGACCGGCCGCTACCGAGGTGGCGGCCGAATAGGTGACGCCATAGGATTGCCACGATGTCCCGTCGAACACCGCGAATGCCGTGGGGACCGAGGTATTGCTCAGAGTTCCGATGGCGGCCCATATACGCCCGCTGCTGTCGATCGCAACGTCGTTTATCCTGTTATCGACCATATCCGAATTGGCCTTCGTATAGACAACCCGTTCGCCGGTCGCCTTGGTCAGCCGCACCAGTCCATTTGTGGTCCCGACCCAGAGATGCCCGCCCGCATCCGCGAGTGAGGTCACATTGCCGGTGAAGGTGTAGTTCAGCCACTCCCCGTTCTGTGCCCGGGCCGCCAGGGTGGTCAGCGCTGCCGCAACGATGATGATGAACAATCGGAATGATCTGTTCACGGCAACCTCCTGTTATTGAAGAGTAACAGCGGAGCAGGAACGCCCTGGACCTGCACGTTGCTGATAGTATGTGCCTACTACTTATCAACCGGACACATCGGAAAATGTTTCAGCAAAAAAAAACCGGGGCAGCATATGCCCCGGCGAACACAGGAAAAAACCAGCGAAGCCCTACGCCTCCGGCGATGAGGCATATTCCATCAGAAATGCCTTGATGAATTCGTCGATCTCGCCATCCATCACTGCCTGCACGTCGCCGGTCTCATGGCCGGTGCGCGTATCCTTCACCAGCGTATAGGGCTGGAAGACGTAGTTCCGCACCTGGCTTCCCCACTCGATCTTCTTCTTCGCCCCCTCGATCGCCGCCTTGCGCTCCTCCTCCTCACGCCGGATGATCTCGTAGATCTCCGACTTCAGCATCTTCATCGCGCGCTCACGGTTCTGAAGCTGCGAGCGCTCCTCCTGGCAGCTCACGATGATCATGTGCTTGTCGCCGCGGGGGCTCGTATAGTCGTAGCGGAGCCGCACTGCCGTCTCCACCTTGTTGACGTTCTGCCCCCCCTTGCCGCCGGAGCGGAAGGTCTCCATCTGCACGTTTGCCGGGTTCACCTCCACCTCCACGTCGTCCTCGACCACGGGGTAGACGAAGACGGAGGCGAACGATGTATGGCGCCGGGCATTCGCGTCATACGGCGAAATGCGGACCAGGCGATGCACGCCGTTCTCCGACTTCAGGTTGCCGAACGCATAGGGGCCGGTGATTTCGATTGAAGCGGACTTAAGCCCTGCCGCCTCTCCCTCCTGCTCATCGAGCAGGGCGATGCGATGGCCCTTGCGCTCGGCCCATCGCATGTACATGCGGAGGAGCATCTGCGCCCAGTCCTGCGCCTCGGTGCCGCCGGCGCCGGCCTGCACCTTCAGGATTGCGTCGCGAACGTCGTCCGGGTCGGAGAGCATGTTACGGAATTCCAGCGCCTCCACCTGTCCGCCGAGCTTCGCCAGTTCGGCCTCCATCTCGCCGGTCATGGTATCATCGTCGGCCTCGCGCCCAAGTTCTATCAGCGCGGCGATATCATCGGCCTGGCGCCGGGTGGCGGCCCACTGCTCCACCCATTCGCGGCGGATGCTGATCTCGCGCATCACCCTCTGCGCGGCCACGTTATCGTCCCAGAAATCCGGCGCCTGCGACTGCGCCTCGAACTCGGCTATCTCACGTTCCTTGCGATCGAGGTCAAAGATACCTCCGCAGGTCAGCGATCTTCTCCATCTGTTCTTCGAGCCTGGCTTCGATATTCTCGTACATGAATGTGCGGTATTCTGATTGACTGTGTGGAAATGGAATGGAACGCAGCGGCGCCGGCACTCGCATATCGGCGGTGGCGTGCCGCGCCACTGCTCAGTTCACGCCGTACTCCTTGAGCTTACGCCAGAGCGTCGTCGTGCTGATGCCGAGCTTCTCCGCAGCGATGGTCTTCTGCCCTTCGTAACGTTCCAGAATCCCCAGAATATACTGCCGCTCGACCTCGGCGAGTGTAAGATCCTGTGCGCCAACCATGCCATTGCTCTCGGTGGAGCGCTGCACCACTTCGCGCGGCAGATGCGTTTCATCGAGCACCGGCCCGTCGGAGAGAATCACCAGCCGCTCGATAACATTCTGCAGCTCGCGGATGTTGCCCGGCCAGTTGTAGGCCACCAGATGGTCGAGCAGTACCGGCGAGCAGCCGTCGAAGGGCTTGTTCATCCGCTCCGAGTTGCGGGCGGCGAAATAATTCGCCAGCGCTATCACATCCTCGCCGCGTTCGCGAAGCGGCGGAAGGTTGATCGAGATGACATTCAGGCGGTAATAAAGATCCTGGCGGAACTTCCCCTCCTCCACCATCTTGCGCAGATCGCGGTTGGTGGCGGCGATGATCCTGACATCCACCTTGGTGGGCTTGGTGTCGCCGACACGATAGATCACCATCTGCTGCAGCACGCGCAGAAGCTTCGCCTGCGTTTCGAGCTGCATTTCGCCGATCTCATCCAGGAAGATGGTGCCGCAGTCCGCCTCCTTGAACAGACCGTCCTTGTTGGAGATGGCGCCGGTGAACGATCCCTTGACATGTCCGAAGAAGGTCGATTCCTCAAGGTTCGGCGGGATGGCGCCGCAGTTCACCGGGACGAAGCTCCTGTTGCGGCGGTCGCTGAGCTGATGGATGGCCTCGGCGATCAGTTCCTTGCCCGTACCGGATTCGCCGAGCAGCAGCACCGTGGTATCCGTGGGAGCTACCTTCTCCACCATCGTCAGCACGCTCTGCAGTGGATGGGAGTTGCCGATGATCCGGCTGAAGGCCTCCGGTCCGTTGATCCGGGATTCGAGCTGCTTCACCCGGCTGCTCAGGCTCCGCTTCTCCACCGCCTTGGACACCAGCAGCAGCAGCTCCTCCGTGTTGGTCTGCTTGGTGATGTAATCGTAGGCTCCCGCCTTCATGGCCGCCACACCGTCCTCGACGGAGCTATACCCGGTCACGAGCAGGAACTCTATGTCGGGACGCATCTCCTTCCCCTTCTGGAGAAGCATCATCCCGTCCACGGGCTCCATCTTCATATCGCTGATAACGAGGTCGAAGTTCTCCTCGCCGAGCACCTTCAATCCCTCCTCACCATTCTGCGCGACGGAAACCTCGTGACCGTTGGCGGTCAGGAGCATGGAATATGTCTTGCGAACGTTGGCCTGGTCATCAACAACAAGGATGCGCGCCATTTCTACTACCTAGAGCTTTGTGGAAGACGAATGGTTACGGACGTACCACCGGAATCGGCGGCGGCGACGTCGATGGTGCCTGCATGCAGTTCGGCGATGCGGCGTGCGATGTTCAGTCCAAGCCCAAGCTGCCCGTCGCGCGACGAATAGAAGGGATTGAATACCTGGGCAAGCTTTTCCGGAGGTATTCCGTCGCCATCATCGACGATGGTCAGGGTCACTCCATTCTGCTCCGTGCGCAATGTCAGCGCAATGGAACTGCAGCCGGCCTGCACTGCATTCTGAAATATTTCGCGAAGCAATCGTGCAAGTTGAGATGCATCGCCAGCGATCGTTTCACTCCCTTCTGCGGGGCTCACATTGATCGGAATCGCGATTCCTCCCTGTTTCACGGCCGATTCCACGAGAGACGCGATCTCGGACTCATGCCGGGTGGGAGTGCCGATCGAGGAGAAATATACTGCACTTTCGATCAATGATTCGAGCCTGAGCGACTCCGACATAACAATTTGAAAGAGTTCATGATGCATCTCCCTCGGAAAATCTCCCAGCAGCATCTCCGCGGACATTCTGATACTGGCAACCGGGTTGCCAAGCTCATGCGCAAGATGCCGCATGAAGGACATGAGAGATATCGCGTGTTGGCCGGATTGCCCGTCCTGCTCTTCATTCATGGCAGTATACCGATAGGAATAATGATCGATCGCTCCGTCCCAGGGAGAACACGCCGCGTTGATGCTTACGGGGGAAGCGCGCGGGGCTTCGGACATCACCTTCTGCTGATCCATGCCAGGTATTCCGATGCAGTGTTATCGGAGGGATCGATAGTGAGGGCGTCGCGGAAATGCCCTGCCGCCATATGGTGGTCCCCGCCATCGAGCAGTGTACAGATTCCGAGGAGCACATGGGCGTGCGTGTTGCCGGGTTCGATGCGCACAGCCTGCAACAACCATTCCGCCGCCTGCCGGCAGCGGCCGGACATCAGTTCCCGCTTCGCGCAGCCGATATAATACATGGCCGTGCCGACGGGTTCCCGCGGGCTCTGCTGGCGCTCGAACATCTCACCGACAACCGATCTGATCGTTTGTATACTGAACGGTTTGCGCACGTAGTCGATGGCGCCGAGTGACGCCGCCTCCAGAAGCTGCTCGGGAACACCGTAGGCGGTGATGATAACGACCGGAGGGGCGTTGGGAAGGGCCTTGCGCATCTCCCGCAGCATATCGAGCCCCGTCATGCCGGGCATCCGGAGATCGACAAGCAGCAGGTCATATTCCCTCTCCCGCACCTTTCGCAGCCCCTCCACTCCGCTGGCAGCAGAATCTACTTCGAGATTGTCGCTTTTGAGGGCATGTGCGACCGTAAACCGTATATTTTTTTCGTCATCGACGATCAGGACATGTCTATTACGGGGAACCTCCTCGCTCATCCTTCATAGTCCTCCGCTTCATCGCGGCCGCATTCCGCCGAAATGTCCCTGCTGCAAGCATGGGCACTGCACCGGAATCCGGAAATAAATAAGTACCGGGACCCGTACCCACCTCTACGCGCACCCGGGTCCTGTAGGAATCAGCGCTTCCTGAACAGCCCCATACGTTGGTATTGTGTTGCAAAACCGTGGCGCATGTACGCACTCTGCTACACGAGCTTCAGGGTGAAGTAGAATGAACTTCCCCTGCCGACCGCGCTTTCGACCCACACGCTTCCGCCATGAGCCTCAACTATTTCCTTAACAATTGCCAGGCCAAGTCCTGATCCTCCGGCCCGCTGGTCGTCACGTACCTGGTAGAATTTCTCGAAGATATGCTTCGCCTCCTGCGGGGGTATGCCCGGCCCATTGTCGCGAACGCAGAAACGCACCATTTCCTCAAAGATTTCGGCCGTCGCCTCGATTGTCCCCCGAAACGGAGTATAGCGGATGGCATTGCCATAGAGATTGCTGAATACCTGGGCGATGCGATCCGCGTCGGCCAGGACGTGCGGGAGTCCGGCATCGATGCCGGTGGTGTCGATCTGTATCTCGTGCCGGCCTGCCAGCGGGGCGATCCGACGGGCCGCAGCATCGGCGAGATGTCGCGGCGCCGAGGCCTGGAGGTTCAGCCGCACCTTCCCCGATTCGATGCGGGAGATGTCCAGCAGATCGTTCACAAATCCCTGCAACCGCTGCACATCCTCCTGCATGGTCTCCAGAAGCTCATGCCGCATCGGCCCTGGCCCCTGTGGCGCCTCCCGCCCCTCCTCCAGCAGCAGCTCCAGGCTCATTCCCATGGAGGTCAGCGGCGTACGCAGCTCGTGCGAGACGGTGGAGACCATCTTGTTCTTCATCTCATCGAGCTGCCGGAAACGGGTGATATCCTTCAGCCGGAAGACATAGCCCAGGATCTCGTTCTCCTCATCGCGTATCGTCTGCGATTCGTAGGAATAGGAGCGCGCCTCGCCGTTGACACTTATCATCAACGCCTCGTCGCGGCCGTCGGTGATGCCGCCGGCGATATCGCCGTACACCCGGCGGATAAAGGGGCGTTCGGTGGCGAGATCGCCGAGCAGGCTCCCCACGGCCAGCCGTGCGGGCAAACCGATCACCTCCTCCGCCTGACGGTTGAAGTAGATGATCTTCCCCTCCTGGTCGGTGGCGACGATGGCGTCCGAGAGATCGCGCACGATGGTCTCGCACCGGCGCTTTTCGGCGACGATCTGGTTCACCTTCATCGCGTCGTAGTGCCGGAGCTGGCGCACCATCTGGTTGAAGTGGTTCACCAGCACCTTCAGTTCGTCGTTCGATCCGGGGGCCTTGATTTCCTGCTCGAAATCCCCGGCCGCAACGCGCTGCGCGCTGTAGGTAAGCTGATGGATGGGATGCAGGATGGTCTGCAGAATCTTCTGGCTCGCTATCACGCTGATCACCAGCACGATCACCGCGATGACGAGCGTGGAATAGCCGATGAAATTCGCCATCGATCTGATGGAGGTGATGTGCTCGGCGGTCCGTGCGTGAGACCGCTCAACCTGCCCGTCCAGGATGTTCATCAGCCGTAGATATCCGGGCATGAACTCCGACTGATAGTAGACTATCACCCCCCCGGAATCGCCGGGCATCACCATCATCTCGGCGATATGCGTGAAGCGCACGTTCAGGTTGTGGAAGAGCGCCTCCACCTGCGCAAGTATCTGCTGATCGGCGGTATCGACGGGATACTCCTTGGCCTGATCGAGCCAGTGGAAGAATTCCCCCTGGCGGTGCGAGACATCAGCCCGTATCGAGTCGTCCTGCCGGATGATATAGCGCAGCACCGACGTATGATACTTCGCAAGGAGAAGGCGCATGTGATCGGAAGCCTCCGCCCCGCCGAAATCCCATGTTCCGATGGCAACGATCTTTTTACCAACCTCGCTGACGTTCATGACCGTCCATGCCGCGATGAACGTCACCAGCAGCACGACAATGGTAAACCCCAGCATGACCTTGGCTCGCAGCGAGCGTAGCATGGCCGTATCGTGTCGTGTGGAAATGAAGAAGAATACTGACTGGACGCGGGAATGCCCCTGAATCCTCGCGCATCGGTTCCGCCGACGGCCGGCGGAGATGAAGGCCCGGCGGGCAAAACGCGGACCGCGGGTACGGAGCGACGGGCCGCAGCGGCATTTCGTTCCCGGCCGCTATCGATGGGTTCAATAAACGTAGGGAGCGGGAGGCCGGTAGTCCAGGGTGCCGAAGACGTCGAACGCCTCCTCGCTGCTGATGATAAGCCGTGCGATCTTCCGATCCTCGAAGTTGAAGGCCAGGTCGATACGCAGCAGTCCCTTGTCGATCTGTCCCTTCGCATTGCTGATACGCAGACCGAGGCCGGCGCTCGAATGGAACCGCACGTCGGTTAGCTGCTCGGACTGCTTCCACGCCGATCCTATATCGTAGAAGGCGACGGCGCCGAAATCGAACATCATGATCGTGAAGACAGGCGCGGCGCGATACTCGAAGTTGAACAGCAGGCGATTGTCGCCGAAGTGCTGTAGCCGGGGATATCCCCGCAGGCCGTTCGCATTGTCCACCGGAACATAGAGATATCGCGGCCAGTTCCAGACGGTGGATTGCTCGAAACGGGCGGCCAGCGTTCCATGATCGAACAGCAGCGCGGAACTTGCCTCGGAGCGTTCGGTCGTGAAGCGCGCATCCTTGCCCGCAAGGCCGGTTCCCGCCTCCACCGCGACGAAGCCATAGAAATTGCCGGAGCGCCATGCCTGCCGTGCATCCCCCCCGACGTAGACGATGTTGTCCAGTCCACCGCTGTGCGGCGCGATCTTTCCGATCGAGATGCTGCCGGCCGCGCCGATCGCCACCTGCCGCTCGCCGTCGAAGTCGGCATTCACGAATCTGGTATACCGGCGCCGGTGCGAGCTGATGCCGCCGAAGATGGAGACGCTGTTCTCGAACGCGCGATGGACATCGACCAGATCATGACGGATGGTGCGATTGTACGCCACGCTGAGCGAAGCCCGGAAGACGTCACCGATCCGGCCGCCTGCGATGCTGTACCATCCGCCGAGGTTCGTACGCCGTGCATCATCCGCCAGCGAGGCCACCTCTGCGTCGGGATAGCGGAAGTCGAACACCTCCTGCCCGGCATAGTAGGAGGCCATGCTATTGAATGCATAGGGGGTACGATCGGAGAAGAATGGCCGCCCGACGTAGAAACTGCCGAAGCGCTGGTTTCCGGCAAATCCCCCATCTCCTCCCAGGTAGACATGCGTGCCGAAGATGTTCGGGTTGTAGTAGGAGGCGCCGAGCAGCCATCCGCGATCGTTGAAATCCGAGTAGCTGGCGCTGACCCCCACCTGCTTCGCGAGCCCGAAGAGATTGACCTCGCGCATCGAGAGATATCCCGAGAAGACATCCTCGGTCTTCGTATAGCCGACGCCGAAGCGGAGCGACCACGCATCGCGGGTGCGGATCACCAGCATCGAATAAGGGATCTCCTCCTCTTCCTCCCCCTTCCAGGGAATCACCTCGAAACGGATATCGGAGAAGATCGTCAGCCGCCGGAGGTTCAGCTCCAGCTCATCAAGATCGATCTGGCTGAGCGTATCGCCGTCGGCGAAGAACAGCTCCCCGCGGATCACCCGCTCGCGCGTTCGTGCATGGAACTGCTCCACCAGCCCGCCGACGAGCGGTATCCTGTTGGTGCTGTCGAACACATCGACGGTGATGATCTGCACGCTGTCGAGAATGAACGCGGGCACGGGATAGCTGAGCGCGCGGCCCGGCTCCTGCGCAATGGCGGAGATACGGATTCCACAGCAGCATAGAACGGCAAGAGACAGAAATCGGACGAAGGGGAATCTCATTATCAAACGCTGGTGCATACGCTCAACGGGATGGACATGACCGCCGGTACGGACGCAGCCGGAATTTCCCAGGCGCGATCTGCGCCCCCTCACGGAGGGAAGGGCGCCACATTCGCTTGCCACCGGTTGGATTGCAGCGACAACCGCACCCGCGCCGCCGCAACCATGCGATCGGCAAAGCCGGTGCCAGAACGACGAACCCGCCATATGGCGGGTTCATGACGCTCCCACGATACACCGGATGAAACTTCTACGCAACCCCTCCCCGTGATCACCAGCGGGTTACGGCCGGACAGCGATTCGCATGGATGATGCGCCGGGGCTCTCATGCCACATGCATCCCGGCGCTTCTCTCAGACCCTGCGCACCACAATCCTCCGCCCCTCGACGGTCACGACCTTCACCTGTTCGCCGGCGTGGATGTACTCTCCCTCGGTGATGACATCGTAGCGTTCCGCGCCAAGCTGCGCGACGCCGGCCGGACGAAGCGTGGTGAGCGCCGCCCCCTGCGACCCCACCAGTTCGCGGTAATCCGGCACGCTGACGAACCCCGTGGCGGCAGTCGGGGTGGTGTTCAGGACGAAACGGTTGAATGCGCTCGACTTCGGCAGATAGCGGAACATCAGGACCACCAGAATGGTCAGACCGATGAACGATGCCGCAAGCGTGTAGAGCGGAGCGGTAATGGAATCGGAGGAAAGGAGATCGAGATTGCCCACGAGCGCGAGAAAAAGGCTGGCCACCACCAGCACGGCGCCGCTGATGCCGGCGATGCCGAACCCCGGAATGACAAAGATCTCCAGGACGATGAGGGCCACTCCGGCGATGAACATCAGCACCTCGACGAAGGTCGCAAGATCGGTGAGATACTGCGCACCGAAGAAGAGCGCGATCGAGGCGATGCCGACCCCCGCCAGCGAGCCCACATGTCCCGTTTTCACCGCGTAGAAGATGCCGCCGAGGCCCAGCATGATCAAGATGGAGCTCATGATGGGATTGGTGAGAAAGCGCACAAGCGATTCCCCCCAGGAATAATCGGTCTCGATGATCCTGACATCGCCGTAGCCGAACGCCCGCAACGCCTCCTCCGCAGTGGGCGCCACGGCATCGCAGTACCCCAGTTTTACCGCTTCCTCCGTGGTCAGGCTCAGAAGCTGTCCCTGCCTCTTGTACGATGAATCCGCCAGCGCTATCGATTCATCAACCATCGCCTCGGCGATCCCCGGATCACGGCCATTGTGTTCAGCGGTGGAGCGCATTTCGCTTCGCATATAGCTCACCACCTTTTCGGATGCCTTCTGGCCGGTCTGATCCACCGGCGTCGCCGCGCCTATCGTCCCTCCGGGAACCATCGCGATCTTCGGCGCCGCAATCGTTATCAGCGCACCGGCGGAAATCGCCCGCTTGTCCACGAAGGCCACCACCGGCACCCTGGAATTCATCACGGCATCCCTGATCTCCGTAGCCACGTCCACCCGCCCGCCGAAGGTGTTGACGTGAAGCATCACGGCGGCCGCATTCTCCTCGTGAGCCTCGCTCAGAACACGCCGGACATAGGAAGACATGCCGAGATCGACCTCATCAGTGATCTCGATCATATACACCGTCTTCTGCTGGGCGTGAAGGGCCTCCGATCCGATCACCAGAAACAGAAAGAGGTTCAGTGCGCTGGAGAATATTTTCAGTCTGTTCATAGGTCCCTCCCGGGAGATCTGATGCCGTCCTGATCCGGAGGCCGGCGCGAAAACAGCCGGCCCGATGAATATACTACGTGGAAACCATGCTCATAAGTTACACGCGCCGGAATTCCCCGCGCCATTGCCGAAGAACACCGTGATGCCGCCGCCTGTTCGATGCGCCCCTCCGCATCCGGGCAGGAGATCGCTACCGCACCCGCTTCCAGACGATGAAGTCCCCCGGCAGGGTATCGACCGGCATATATCGCGAACGGACGGCGGAATCGGCGAGCGCACGGTCGATGAAGTAGTCCCAGTCGATCAGATAATCGAACCGCATCGAATCGACGTACGCCGGCAGACGGTCCTCCTGCAGCGCGCGCAGCGCTCCGGCATTCACCTTCCCATCAAGATTCACCACGGCGTCGGGGGCCAGGAATCCGGTCGTCCCCGACTGAAACATCCCCACGGTCTCCGGCGGCGTCACGTTCCGCTCGATCCAGCGGGCCGGGAATAGATAGAAATTTCCCCACACGTCCCTGAAGTTCCAGGAGAGCGCATATGTGCTCGCGGCCAGGCTCCCCCCGAGCAGCAGCACAAGCAGCGACCGGAGCAGGCTTCCTGCGGGCGCCGAGCGCCAGATGAGATAGAGAAAGCCGGTCACCGTGACGCCGATCAGCACGCGGAGCGTCATAAGATAACGCACGATGAAATGCGGCGCTCCGAAGAAGAAGACGTAGTACACAACCAGCCCGGCGCTGAAGAGCAGCAGAGGCAGAATGCCCGAATATTTCCAGAACCGGTTCCAGTTGCCTGCGGCATCGCACACGCTCTTCCAGCCCCTCCCCGCCAGCACCACCGCTGCCGTCGCAGCAATAAAGAGGATCGGAGCCAGCAGCGGCGAATACCGATAGAGAAGCACCGGCGTATGAACAACCGGCACCAGCGCATTGCCAAGCGCCAGCGCCGTGGCATGCAGGTTCACCGAGGGAAGCGGCAGCAGCATCTGCTGGGCCTGGCCGCTGATCGGGATCAGACTGCCGAACGTGGTGTAGTTATAGATCCACCACGGCGCGCTGACCAGAACGCTGGTAGCGCCAACGGCGAGGCACTGCAACAGGACGCGCAACAATGCCGCCAGACGTTCGCCCCCCTTCAATGATCCATAGCGCCGGTGCGCCAGCAGGAGATGCCACAGCAGGAGCGCGGCGACGAGGAAGGCCAGATCGATCCGCGCGAGCACGGCCACCCCGAGTATGGCCCCGAGAAGCAGATAGCGCCCAGGCCTCCCCTCCTGTGCGGGGGCGATACGTGTGTTGTAGTACCCCGCAGCAAGCATCGCCAGCGCCACGGCCAGCCCCGTCTCCAACCCGTTCAGCATGCCGTTGGAAAGGCTGTAGCTCCAGGCGACTATCACCGCCACCAGCCAGAAGACCTCGCGTTTCGGTCCGCCGGGACGCAGAAGCGAGGTGACGAACCACGCAACGAGGAATACGACGGCGGCATAGATCAGCACCTGCAGCACCAGAACGAGCCGGAGCGCCAGGATGGTATCTCCCCCGGCGATCATGAACAGTGGCGCGTCAAGAAAGCAGATCAGCGGCTGCACGCCGTTGGTCGGATGCACGCCGTCGATGGTGAGCCCGTGCCCCTCGGCAAGCGAGCGGGCGACGCCAAGACTGTAGAAGGCATCCTCCTGCAACGGGCGGGAAAGGATGTAGTCGCCGGGACGGAATGCGAGGGCGAGATGGATGGTCAGTCCGACGAAGGTGAGGAGTCGGAGCAGCGGAAGCCCCTTCCACCAGGGAGAGGGCAGGCCCGCGTTGGCGTTAGTGTCCAATACTTCAGTGCCTAAAGCGCTTGACGAAATGAAGTGCCGCACGCCGCTACCGTACCGGCCGTGCCCTGGTCAGTGGTATACCCGGCTGCGCCCCGCTGTGACCAGCAGGCCATGCAGTAGGAAAAGAGGGTCTTCTGCCACAAGTAACCGCCAACCGCTAACGATCAGCCATCAACATCGACTCACATACAAGCAGCCGTCGCGCCCGTGGCCGGAGCATGCAGATTCCCATGCACGGCGGATCACTGCGCCTCCTTGAAGTCGTAGCCGAGCACCAGGATCATCACGCGGCGGTTGAGCTGCTTTCCCTCCTCGGTGGTATTCGGCGCTATCGGCATCGATTCACCGTAGCCCTTCGCCACCAGCCGTTTCGGGGAGATGCCTCGCTTCACCAGATAGTTCACCACCGAGGTCGCCCTCTCCTGCGAAAGCTTCAGGTTCTGCTCAGCGCCGCCGTCGGAATCGGTATGCCCCTGGATCTCGATACGCAGCGTCGGATACGCCTTCATCAGCTCCAGCAGACGTTCCAGAACATCCTGCGACTGGGTCTGGATGGTGGCCTTGCCGACGTCGAAATAGAGATTGTCCATGCGCAGCAGCGAGCCCGTCGCCGGCGTGGATGGCGTGGTATAGGGAGGTTCGCCGGCCAGGAGAAAGGTCCCCGGACGATAACGCTCCGGCAGATGCACCTTCCATATATCGCTCCGGCCGAATCCGCGCGTGGAGCTCTCGTGCCAGCTCGAAAGATAGACGGTATCACCCCGCGCTGAAAGATTGAAATAGAAATCGGCCGAAGGTGTGTTGATCGGCGCCGGAACGCGTACGGGCTCCGACCAGTTGAACCACGAACTGTCCAGCCGGTGCGTGATGAAGATGTCGTGCAGGCTGTTCTCGGCATCACGCCCCGTCGAAGGGAAATAGAGCGTGCAGTCATCGAAGCCGATATAGGGGGCAATCTCATCGCCGGTGGTGCTGAGTGCGTCGATCAGCTTCGGCTCCGAATACGAGTAGGGGCCGGTCCTGAACGAGACATAGAGATCGTGCCCCCCCTTGGAATCCTTCCGCTTCAGCGAAAGGATCAGCACCTTCTCGTCGTTGGATACCGCCATCGTGGCCACAGTGGTATCGTTGTAGTAGTTTTCGATCTCAAGCGGGACAGGATACTGCCAGCTTCCGTCGGCTGCCCGTTCGCTCACGCTGAATCCCTTGCCGCGCGTGCCGTCGGCGCGATACTGATTCTGGAGATAGAGCCGCGTAACGGAATTGTTGACGGCCCGGACGCCGTCATACCCGGCGGTATTCAGAGGGCCGTCGAGGTGGATGGCGGAAGACCAGGAGCCATCGGAGCGCCGGACGGCGTACCAGATATCCTCGTCGTCCGGACGGGTGGCGATGCCCACGTTCTCCGGATGTCCCTTGCGGGTGAAGAAGAGGATCTGCTCGTCGGACGTGACGATCGGCTGGAGTTCGCTGTATTCGGAGTTGATCCCCGGCCCCAGATTGATCCGCGACTCCTGTGCGGGGAGCACATGAACCGCGATCACCAGGAACAGCACGGAACACCACCTTGTCGGAAGCTTCATAGCCCGGCCACAAAAGCGCCTATCGGAATGAACGCGTATAATCGATCTGCAAGCCCTCTGTCGAACGAACATGGAAAACGAACGGAGGAGGAATCGGAAGTGCTACGTCGCCGCGAGCCCGCACGCGCCGCATCGTCCGATCCTCCCCTTCTCTGATGCATTTCCGCGATCAGAATTCCAGCACCTTCTTCATACCCTCGTACACGGCCCGCTCCGTCGGGAGCACATCGAGTTCGAGGTTCGGATGATACGGAATGTGCGAATCCTTCGCTGCCACGCGCTCCACCGGGGCATCGAGCCAGGTGAAGGCGTCCCGCGCGACGGTCGCGGCAATCTCCGCGCCGAAGCCCATGGACATCATGTCCTCGTGAACGATGACGGCGCGGCCGGTCCTGCGAATTGAATCGAACACCATCTCGCGGTCCCAGGGGACGATCGTGCGAAGATCGATGATTTCGACCGTCCTGCCCGTCTCGGCCTCGATCTTGCGGGCGGCGTTGAACGCCTCCTTCACCATCGCTCCCCACGTCACCACCGTAAGATCCTTTCCTTCCTTCACCATCCTTCCCTTGCCGAATTCGATCAGATACTCCGGACCCGGCTCGGGTCCCGCAGAGAACGGCATGCGGAAGATCCCCTTGTGTTCGCAGAAGATGACGGGATCATCGAGACGGCATGCCGTCTTCAGAAGCCCCTTGGCATCGGCCGCGGTGGAGGGATAGGCGATAAGAAGCCCCGGGATATGGGAGAAGAAGCCTTCGATATTCTGCGAGTGATACAGGCCTCCGTGGATATAGCCACCGACCGCCACGCGCACCACCATCGGGCAACTGAAGCCATTGTTCGAGCGGTAGCGGAGCGTGGCAACCTCATTGCGGAGCTGCATGAACGCGGGCCAGATGTAGTCGCCGAACTGGATTTCGACGCACGGCTTGTACCCGCGGGTGGCCATTCCCAGCGCAACGCCGACGATGGACGCCTCGGCGAGCGGAGAATTGAAGACGCGCTGTTCGCCGAAACGTTTGGTGAGGCCGCGCGTGGCGCCGAAGACGCCCCCCTTGTTGTCGGCAACGTCCTCGCCGAAGATCACCATCTTCTCGTTATGCTCCATCTCCTCATGCAGCGCATGATTGATGGCGTCGATGAGCACGGTGTTCCCCTCGCCCGGCGTTCCCTCCTTTCCATACTCCAGTCCGCCGAAGCCCTTCGGCGAAAGATTGTAGCGGGTGCTGGTGGCGGGATCGGGATCGGGCTGCTCCAGCGCCCAGTCGGCGGCACCGTCGATGGCAGCACGCACCTCGGCGCGAATCTCCCCGATCTCCTCGGCCGTCATCAGGCCATGCTCGACGAGATAGGCGCTCAGCTTCTCGATCGGATCGCGGAGAAGATCCTCGGCAAGCTCCTCCGCCGGACGATACTTCTTGTGATCGTCCGAACTGGAGTGCGGAAGGATGCGGATCACGCTCGCGTGGATCAGCGTCGGCCCCTCCCCCTTGCGCGCACGTTCGACCGCGCGCTCTCCGGCCCTGATGCTCTCGAAGAGATCAGTGCCGTCAACGAAGATGACTTCGAGGTTCGGATGATTGCTGAAGAGATCACCCACGCGGCCCCCCGCCGTTTGCTGCGACGCGGGGACCGAAATGGCATAGCCGTTATCCTGGATGCAGAAGATCACGGGCAGCTTCTCGCGCGAGGCCCAGTTGATCGCCTCGTAGAATTCGCCCTGGCTGGCAGTTCCCTCGCCCGCCGCGACGTAGGTCACGTCATCGGCGCCATTCATTCTGGATGCGAGCGCGCATCCCACGGCGTTCAGGAACTGGGTGCCGGTGGGGGATGACTGCGTAGGAAGATGCAGCCGTCCATTGCCGTGATGGCATGGCATCTGGCGCCCGCCGCTGGCGGGATCATCGGCCTTGCCGAAGGCGCCCAGGAAATGCTCCTCGGGCGTATGGCCGAACATGTATGCCATTGCCAGATCACGGTAGTAGGTCCAGGCCCAGTCCTGTTCCACCCGCATCGATCGGGCGATGCCCACCTGGATAGCCTCGTGCCCGGAGACGCCGATGTGGAAGAAGCTCTTGTTCTGCTTCAGCAGCATCAGATGCTTTTCATCGGTACGGCGGGCAAGCATCATGAAACGCAGCGCGCCGCGGAGATCATCCACGGAGAGTCCGAGGGCTTTATGCCGGGGTTTGTCGGCGCTGCCGTTGGAACCCGATGCCGTTCGCCCGGAAACGCCGCTTCCTGCGGAGTTCATCGGAAGGCTGTACGCCCGTTCCAGATCGCCGGCAGCGTTTTCGGCGCTCGTTCCCAGCGGCGAGGTGGTTGCGGTTTGTTCAGCAGCAGAAGCCTTGGTTTTCTTTGATGCCATCAATCTGATAATAACGGAAACTATCTGGTAATTGGAGGAGGTACGTTCCGCCCCGTGGATGTGGAGACGATTACCGGTGCGCCGGACGTGCCGGGACGCTGCAAACGACGCTGTCGAAGGGGGGTAAATGTACCTAAAAGCGAAGCGATTTTCCAATCCGTCCGGCCCGGCGCCGGCCGCCGCGATGATCCTGCGGAATCACCGGCAGCGGCGCCCGCACGGGAAAGGAAACTCCGGCATGCCGGCGGACCAGGCGGAGTGATGTTCACCTCCCCGGCGCCCGCCGACTGCCATATTTCGGGCCTGCCAGGGCAGGCCGGTTCCGCTCTACCGGGCCGTTCCAGTGGTTACATGGAACGGGAGCTTCGCGGTGAGCGCCTTCGCCAACTCCTCATAGGAGACGGCGGCACTGGCAGGTCCGGCGGGGATGGAGACGTTTCCGGAGGTCATCACCTTGCCGGCCTGCGCATCGATCAGCGAGTAGTTCGTCTCGATCGCCTCGGTGCCCGAACCCGGGGAATCTGCACTGCTCGTAAGCCGGGTGCCGTTCAGCACGATCATGAAGTCAACATTTCCCTCGCGCCCTGCACGGCGGATCGTCTCCCAGGACTTCGGCTGCGCGCCGGAGAAGTCGGCGGTGGCATCGATCGGCACGATCCCGGAAACCGGCTGGTCCCTGTAGTGCAGCACCGTATTCGAGTCGAGCCACCGGCCGATGGCCGGAACAAGGCGCGTCCTGAAGTCGATGCCGACCTGCTCGCGGGCCGAAGCCGGCACCACGCCGCGCGAAGCGGCATATGCCACGGTGTCGCTCAGCACCACGCTGGCGGGCTCCGGGGTCAGCACCATGATCCGTTTGCGCGAGAGCATCGCTTCGTCATAGCCCTCGACCGCCGTGCGGCTGCTGGAGGAGCAGCCCCCGATCGCGGAGGCCAGCATCAGAAGAGCTGCGATCCGCGCACCTACCGAATGTTGTTGTGCCATGATACTTGAAATGAATGGAGGAACAAGCCGGGATACCGACGAAGCTGATAATATGCCTCAAGTTATTCAGCCCGGCCGTACAGATATCGTAACAACGTTTCATCCGCGGTCGTGAACTCCACACGGCGGCGGGCCATCACGCGCGCTGCAACTGCGAGCGCATCGTCGAGCCGGTAGCGCTCCTCCCCGCCGAAACCTCCCCACGCGAACGGCGGTATTGACTTCGAGGGAAATCCACCGCCGAACACATTCGCCCCCACTCCGATCACGCTTCCGGTGTTCAGCATCGTATTGATGCCCGTCCTGGCGTGGTCCCCAATTAGCGCGCCAAGAAACATGCGCCCGGTGCCGATCTCCCTCCCACCGATCGTCACGCGGATCATTCCGTAGTTGTTCTTCAGATCCGAGGTGTTCGTGTCGGCCCCCAGATTCACCCATCGTCCCAGATAGCTGTGCCCCAGAAAGCCGTCATGCTGCTTGTTGGAATAGCCGAGGATGATCGAATTCTCCACCTCCCCCCCCACCTTGCACCAGCGCCCGATCGCGCTCTGGCCGTAGATCTTCGCTCCGATCTTTATCACGCTGTGATCGCCGATGAAGCATGGCCCTTCGATCACCGCATTCGCCATCACCTGCACGTCGCTGCCGATGATGACCGGACCATGCGTCGCATCGATCACGACGCCCGGCTTCAGCACCGAGCCACCGCCGATAATAATACGTTCATGGTTCAGAAGATGCGCGCCGGAAAAGATCACCGCCGCGCCGGTGCGATCCATCTCGTCGAAATCGCGGGCGATCATCTCCCCGTTGTCGGCGATCATGTCCCACAGATACTCGTACGCCCGCACTCCCTCCATCTCGATCTCGTGATGTTCGACATCGCCGAGCTGCCCGAACTCCAGCGCATCCGCTCCCCAGTCCAGCCGCGCGATCGTCGGCTCGCGCAGCCGCGCAGCCATGACCGCACCGCCGGCCGTGGCGATCCATTCCTCGTCCGACGGAAGCCGGGCCACGATACCGCGTGTGAGCGGCAGACGGGCATTGATGAAGAGCGTGGTTTCCGCGGGCCGGTCCACAGCCAGGCCAGTCTCGCGATAGTAGTTGAGAATATAGCGCCGGCCATGCAGCACGAATCGGGTTTCGCCGGTGGCGCGAAGCGCGCGTTCGCGCATGTTCATCGCGCCGACGCGGAGATGAGCGACGTGGCGGGTGTCGGCGACGGGCGAGAAGTTCGATGCCAGGGCATCTTCAAAGAGACAGATCATGCCGGATGAACGGTAGGTATGCGGTACAGCGGATGCAGCATGCCGGATTTCAGCCGGCGGAACCGCCATAAACAAAGAAGCGTGGCGACTGTATTCAATCGCCACGCTTTTGGCGGAAAGAGAGGGATTCGAACCCTCGGTACGGTTTACACCGTACAAACGCTTTCCAGGCGTTCCAGTTAAACCACTCCTGCATCTTTCCGTTTGGCCGGCGTCCGATCCACCGACGCCGCAAATTTAACAATCCGCCCTATTCGGTGGCAACAGCTTTCTTCGCAACAGTTTCCCGCGCCGCCCCGTTCGGAAGAACTTCAGGCTCCACCGATTCCCCCGCCTTCTTCTCCTGCGCTGCCGTTGCGCGCGGCGGCGTTCGCCCCTCCCCCCTGAGCCGGCGCACCTCCCCTTCGAGCAGCGCATACCGCCGGGCATGCAGCTCCGTCCTGCGCACCAGCGCGGTGGTATGGAGGATCAGCACCAGAACGGCGCCGAGCAGCACCCCCTTTTCGAGATTCGAATACAGCCGGTGCCCACGATCAAACTCCGCCTTCAGCTCCGCCTTCTCCGTCGGCATGTGGTCGAAATCGCCGATGGCGACGCGCAGATCGTCCATGCGGGGATAGAGCCTGGCGCTCGTATAGGCGGTGGTTGCAAGCATACCGACCGCGATGATCAGCGCTCCCCAGTTCAGCCAGTGCCGGTAGCGCGCGGCCATGAAGAGCGTCCCGCCGACCAGCAGCACTTCGGCTACGATCTCGATACGGCCGAGCCGACCCAGGATGGCGCTGTTGATCATCCCTGCCATTGTGCGGCTGGGGAGGAAATCCGGCTGGAACAGGAGCGACGCCACCCCGGCTCCGAAGAAGACGACGCTGCCGATCAGAACGGCAAGCGCCAGATAGACGATGATGCTGAAGAGATACTTGAACATGTCGGGCCTCGATGAACTGCCGTCGCCGGCCGTTCCGGCAACGTCCTAGGAAAGATGCTCGATGATTGCATCGCGCATCTCGGTGGTTCCCACTCCCGACTCCGGATTGAGATCGCGCGTGACCTGCTTCCCTTCGCGAATGACATCGTCGAGCGCCTTCTCGATCCGGCGGGCACTATCGACCTGTCCGATATGCCGGAGCAGCATGATGCCCGCAAGGAGGAGAGCCGATGGATTGGCCAGATTCCTGCCGGCGATATCCGGGGCGGAACCGTGAACTGCCTCGAAGACGGCCACGTCGTCACCGATATTTGCTCCGGGAGCCAGCCCAAGTCCGCCAACCAGCCCGCTGGCGAGATCGGAGAGGATGTCACCGAAGAGGTTGGTGGTGACAATCACGTCGAACTGCTCCGGACGGATCACCATCTGCATCGCCATGTTGTCGATGATCTTGTCCTCGGTCACGATCTGCGGATAATTCTCCGCGATCTTCCGGCCGATGTCCAGGAACATTCCCGAGGTGAACTTCAGGATGTTCGCCTTGTGAACGATCGTCACCTTCCTGCGCTCATGCTTCACCGCATAGTCGTAGGCGGCGCGGATGATCCGCTCGGCCCCCTTGCGCGTTACCACGGCGACGGATTCGGCAACCTCCTTCTTTTCATCCACGAACCGTTCGACACCCGAATAGAGCCCCTCGGTGTTTTCGCGGAAGATCACCAGGTCGATATCCTTGAAGCGGCTCTCGACACCCTCGAAGCTCCGCGTGGGGCGAAGGTTCACATAGAGATCGAACTCCCTGCGCAGCGCCACGTTCACGCTGCGGAATCCCGTTCCGACCGGGGTGGTCAATGGTCCCTTGAGCGCGACACCCGCCTCGCGGATGGCGTCGATAGTCTCCTGCGGAAGAGGATTGCCCGTACGCTCGAACGTCCCCAGTCCCGCCGATGCCTCCACCCATTCTATCTGCGCACCGGATGCCTCGATGATACGCTGCGTAGCCTCTGTGATGCTCGGTCCGATCCCGTCACCGGGAATGAAAACAACACGCGTCATAAGATTTTGTCTGTAACTCGGTACTCCAACTTCGGAAGCGGGAAGCGCAGGAAGGTTCATCCGCCGGCCGGCGCACCCGGGTGTATGGTATGGCGCTGCAATCCGCAACATGCGCGCCATGAGTCCGCCGGCCCGCGTGTCCGGTTCCGCATCACGCCACAGGGCGCGGTGCGGGCAGTCAAAGAAAAGTCCTGTCATCGATCGGCCGCGATGACAGGACTTCAACATGTTCGCTGCTCTGGAGAGAGGCTCCGACGCAGATATCGAGGGAGCGGGAAACGAGACTCGAACTCGCGACATCTACCTTGGCAAGGTAGTGCTCTACCAACTGAGCTATTCCCGCATATCTTCAGACGCGCTTTCTTCATTCAGATGATCGCCATGCGCTTGAAGTGGTGCAAATTTACAGTGGTACGATTGCCATTGCAACTTTTGTTTATAACAAAATATTATTGGGCCTCTTCTTCTTCACGGAAGCCTCGTGGCACGTTCACCGGCGCCGTCGTCGTAATTTCATTGACGGCCCGGCAGGCTTCTCGTAGATTCGAAAGAGCGCCCGCTCCGTACAATCGTCCAGGGCGGCCGAACGTTGTAGAGTACGATATTCCAACTCATTTCCGGAACATGATCAGAACCATCCTCGGTGGTCTCGCCGCTCTGGCGCTTGCGCCATGCATCGCACCGGCACAGGGATTTGTCAATGCGAAGTACGCGGGCGAGTTCCTCAGTTCGGGCGTCGGCGGCCGCTCGGCGGGCATCGGCGGCGCCGGCACCGGCTTCGCCAGCGACGTCACCGCCGGCTACTTCAATCCCTCCGCTCTCTCCCTGATCAGCTATCCGCAGATCACCATCCTGCACGAGTCCCGCTTCGCCTCGCAGATCAACTACGATTATGCCGCGGGCGCGCTTCCGCTCGGCCCGGATCAGACCGTGGCCATCAGCGCCATCCGGCTTGGCCTCGATGGCATCAAGGACTCACGCAACGCGCTCGTGGACCGCAACGGCAACGGCAGGCTGGATGAGGATGATCGTATCGATGAGTCGAAGATCAAGCTCGGAGGATCGGCGGACTGGGCCATCTACGGCTCCTACGCGCGCCGCATCGACGACAGGCTGTCGGTTGGGGGAAATCTGAAAATTCTCTACAAGACCGTGCTGGAGCACTCGGCATGGGGGCTTGGCGTTGACCTGAGCGCGACATACAGGCCGCTGGAGGATCTCCAGCTCGGCGCCACGCTCACGGATGCAACCAAGTCCCTGCTGACGTGGGATACGGGCAATCAGGAATTCATCGTCCCGGCGCTGCGCATGGGGGCCGCGTACCGCTACCGGATCAACGAGGACCACAGCATCATGCCGGCCATCGACGGGACGTTCAGGTTTGAGGGACGCCACGAGGTAACGATGGTGGATCTGAGCTTCGCAAGTCTCGACGTGCAGGCCGGACTCGAATACGTGTACAAGGACCGCATCTTCCTGCGTGGCGGCTACACCGATCTGAAGCAGATCACCATCGGCGCCGGCGTGAAGCTCCCGAAGCTGAACATCGACTATGCCTTCACGCGCCAGAGCGCAGACCTCGACGCATTCGGCGCCACCCACCGCATCTCGCTGATGCTGACGCTGGAGGAACCGAAGTTCCTGCGGGGAGAGTGAGGGCATTTTCGATCCACGATTCTCGATTGGGGATGTCGGCCGGGCAGACGGCTGCCGGATGAAGGCGGTTGCAGGCACGGGAGATTTCGATTGAAGAGGAGTGGGGAATGGGGGCGGCGGTCGCCGACCGGGGAGCCGACGAGGACATTCGTTTCCGATAGCTCACGACGTTGCGTTGCGCGCCCCCGGCGCTACGGCGCGAACGGGAACGATGAGGACGAACGAACCCCACCGACGACGGCCGTCTCTGAAGGAAGCGGCCGTCGCCGCATACGGAACCGGGATATTCACGCGATCGCCCGGTCATGCGTCCACACACCTTCCCCCGCCTTCACCCCTTCTCAACGTTTAACCTTGCACGTCCAACTTCTTTCACGCCTTCTCGAACACCGCGCTGATTCCCTGTCCCACACCGATGCACATCGTGGCAAGGCCGTACCGTCCTCCGCGCCGCGCCATCTCGGAGCCGAGCGTGGCGACCAGCCGCACTCCGGACATACCAAGCGGGTGTCCGAGCGCGATGGCGCCGCCATTAACGTTCACCCTGTCGATGTCGAGCTGCAGGTCGCGGATCACCGCCAGGGACTGCGACGCAAATGCCTCGTTCAATTCGATGAGATCGAGGTCATCCACCGACAGCCCCGCAGCCGCGAGCGCTTTGCGGGTCGCCGGGACAGGCCCCACCCCCATACAGCGCGGATCGACGCCGGCGGCGCCGCTGGAGACATACCTGAGAACCGGCTGCAGCCCAAGCTCGTTCACCGCACGTTCGCTCGCCACCAGAAGCGCTCCCGCTCCATCGTTCAGGCTCGATGAATTGCCCGCCGTGACGCTCCCCCCCTTCCGGAAGGCAGGCTTCAATCCCCCGAGCTTCTCGATCGAGGTATCGGCGCGCGGGCCTTCATCGCGCGACACGACCACCGGATCACCCCTGCGCTGCGGTATCTCCACCGGAATCACGGTGTCATCGTAGCGGCCCGCATCCCAGGCTTCCATCGCCAGCCTGTGCGAACGGAGAGCGAACGCATCCTGATCCTCGCGCGATACGGTCCACTGTTCCGCCACATTCTCCGCGGTCTCCCCCATCTGTTCCAGAGGGAACATCGCCTCCAGCCGCGGATTCGGGAACCGCCAGCCGAGCGCCGTATCAAACGCCGTCAGATTGCCGAACTGCGCGCCGCCCGAGACATTTTTTGCGATCACATAGGGCGCACGCGACATCACCTCCACGCCACCGGCGATCACCAGATCGGCCTCGCCCGACTTCACGGCGCGCGCCGCCTGGATCACCCCGTCCAGCGCCGATCCGCACAGCCGGTTGATGGTCGTCGCGGGAATGCTCTGCGGGAAGCCGGCCAGCAGCACGGCCATGCGCGCCACATTACGGTTGTCCTCCCCCGCCTGGTTCGCGCATCCCATGATAACGTCGTCGATCCGATCGACTGGAACGCCGCTCCGTTCCACCACGGCCTTCAGAACGAGTGCGGCGAGATCGTCGGCGCGCACCGGCGAGAGAACGCCGCCGTAACGGCCAATGGGGGTGCGCAGCGGGGAGATGATGAATGCTTCTGCCATGATCGCTATGTAGGGTTGAGGGAAATCGAAAAGATGCCTGATGAAATGAAACGCCCGCGGGCCTTCCCTGCCGTCCCGCGCCGGTCCGTCGTCAGCGGCCCGTCGAGATGGTATTTCATCGCATCCTTATCCGGACAGGCCCGGGTCGGCGCGTCAGGCGTCCGGAGCCGATGAGGTAAAACGCCTGCGGGCGCGCACGAACTGCCTCAGCAGCACGCAGGGGCGATAACGCTCCTCGCCGTATTCCTCGAACAGGGCCTGCAGCACGGCGAGCACGATCTCGGGCCCGATGGCATCCGCCCAGCGAAGAGGCCCCTGGGGATAGCCCGTCCCCAACTTCATCGCCGTGTCGATGTCATCGTGACCGGCGACCCCCTCCATCAGTGCGAACGCAGCTTCATTGACGACCATCGACAGTGTTCTGATGGAGATGAGCCCGAGCCTGTCGGCCACGACCTCCACCTCCTTTCCGGTCAGTTCAGGAAGCAGCGCGATCCCCGCGCCGGCATGGTCGGGATCGCACTGCAGCGCCGGCGCCGCCTCCAGCACCTGGCTTGAGGCGAAAAGGGCGGGCACATAACTGATGCCGATGACATTGACACCCGGCAGGTGCGACGCGGCCTCCGTTGCGGTCGTCGTCAGAACGTTCGTGTAGAACACGGCGCCGGAGGAACACGCATCGGCGACGATCTCAAGGTTCCTCGCGCTCGCCGCGCGATCGAATCCGAGCTCCACGACGGCGGCAAGATCGGCCGGGAACGGCGCCGAATGATCGAACCGCAAGGCATTGCGCCCGCCCGGCATATCGCCGTCATCCATGCCATCGATGAGGAGGGAGTACCGATCCGGAACCGATGCGGCGAAGGGAGCGGCGAGTTTGGGGCCGCCAAGGATGAGGATCGTAGCCATGACTCTGCTGTGCTGCGGGAAATTATTGTTGCACTTCGTATCTGCGAGGGGTTTCAACAACGAACTCCACATACCCTCGCGAGGATGTGGAGTTCAAAAGATATGCATGCCGTGCGGATTGCGCACCGACGGCCCATGCCGGAGCATGCCCCGGGCATGGATATCTGCGGGTTCGGAGGTATGGGGACGGTCAGTCGTCCTGCTGTTCGTACTCGCGGCTGCGGGGCATGGCGTTGATCTTCGACAGTTCGCCGTAGATGAAACTCAGTGCCTCGTTGAACGCCTCGCGGAACTTCTCGAAGTCCTCCTTGTACAGAAAGATCTTGAACTTCTCGCGGTCCGCCTCCCCTGTTCGCTTGCTTTCGGTAATGGTCATGTAGAAGTCATTACCGGCGCGCGTCGAGCGAACATCGATGTAGTAAGTTCTCTTCCCTGCTCTCACACGACGTGAGAATACTTCATCACGGTTGTTTTCCACGTGCGTATCCTTGTTAAAAGTGAGACATAGATGTTTGATCTAGTTGGTTATTGTCGAATGACGGCTACCTTGCCTACGACTACATTGTCGCCACTTTCGGTGGCGGCACCGATGATGTACACACCGCTGCGAACCACATTTCCCTGGCTGTCCATGCCGTCCCACAGCGCCACCGAGCCTCCCGGCGATGGGAATTCCCGGACGAGCGTCCATCCTGCCGCATAAATTTTGACGATCGCCCCGGCGGGAAGTCCCACGATTCGCAACGGCTCCGCGGCGGGTACGATGTACGGTTGAGGCCACACGGTGATCGTCTCCGGTGTCTCGGGCGATTCTACTGCGGTGGTGGAAATCCTGTTCAGGCCGTTTGCAGTCCCAATATAAATATCTCCGCTGGCATCTTCAGCCACTATGGAGCGAACATCGTTGCTGACCAGCGGAGAATTTTCCACGGTGAACTTCTCCAGCACCTCCTCCCCGTCCGCTGTCAGCACAAACACGCCCTGGTTCGTCCCCACCCATTTCCTGTTCAGCGCATCGACGCAGATTGTGCGCACGGGAATGTCGGCCAGCGCACGGATGGAGCGAAAGACCGGATTGCGATCGTCGAACATGAAGGATGACGGGTTGATGAGAACGGAAATCCCGCGCTCGGTCCCCACCCAGATCTCTCCAAGTTCATCAACCGCAAGCGCCGTGGGCTTGTTCGAGGCCAGCCCCCCTTCGCCGGAAGAGATGCTCTTCCAGATATCGTCGCTGACGTCGTTGACCGTCCCGCGATCGTTGAACGCATAGAGCCCCTGCGGGTTCAACACGCGCTCGTGCGAGCCAAGCCACTTCGTGCCGTTGTCGTCGATCACGATCGTGCAGTACACCCGCGTCTTGTTGAAGTCGTCCTCGAACGCCCGGAATCCGGTGCCATCGGCGGACTCCTCGTCCGGACGGAGCTTGACGATCAGGATCGGGCCGAAGGCCGCGCGGGGGTCGAAACTCGTGATCCATGTACGCCCGTTGGCGTCGGTCACGGACTGGCCTCCAATGATATATCGATCGCCGGTGGCGCTGACCATCGGCGAGTTCTCATCGTTGTAGAGCGTCGCCTCGAATCCCGTATCCACGGGCGTGATATGCGTGACGCCGCCGGCATAGGCCCCGGCCCACACGGAGCCGTCCAGCCCGGCCCCCACCTTCCAGATGCCGTTCGAGGGGAGCTCCGGGGGAGCCTGCTCGCGGAACTGACGCCAGACACCATCCTTAAGTCGCGAAAGCCCTTCGCCCCCTTCGCCTCCGAAGGAGGCATTGCCGGCCCAGAGCGCACCGTCGGTGGCCAGTGCCAGGCTCTCGAAGATATTTCCCGCCGGGGCATTGGGATACTTCATCTCCAGCACATCACCCTCCAGCAGCCCGAACCCGCGGTTCCTGAATCCGACGCCGATGCGCCCGTCGCCGGCGATGGCGAGCGCGGTAATATCACTGGCGGTTCCCGTGACCAGCTCGAACGAGCCGGCACGATAGCGGTAGGCGGCAACGGAGACGGCCGCTGCAATCTGCCCGTCGTAGGAGGAGAGCAGCACCCTCTCCTTCGGGAGATCGTTCCGGAGTCTGTAGCCGGACCCGCCGATGACGTACGCCCCCGCCGACGTTCCCACCAGCAGCGAATCCTGGCTCTGGACGAGCGATGCAACAACGGTCTCGGTATCGAGCTGGTACTGAGTCCAGGACCCCGGAACGGCGAGATTCATCCCCTCCAGCGGAGCATGAACGAGCCCCCTGTCGGTGCCGAGCCAGATACGCCCGGCGTGGAAGGCGATGGCACGCACGGCGGTGTTCTGGGGAAATGCCCCGAATCGCAGGTAGGACTCGATGAAATTGCTGTCCCGTGGATCGAATACCCCCACACCAAAGACCGTAAGGACGTAGACCCGCCCGTTATGAAAGCCGAACCCAGTGATGCGCCGGCTGGGGCGATCGGCCATATTGGCTATCTCCGTCGCGTAACTCCAGCGCCCGTCCCGCCGCAGGATGGAGATCAGCCCATCTCCGCTTCCCATATAGAGATCGCCCGACGACGGATCGACGGCGATGGCAGATACGTCGAGCGAGAGCAATCCCTCGGTGGTACGATAGGTGAGGAAGGAATCCAGCGCGGCGGAATATCCCACGGCGCCGCCGGTGGTACCGATCCACAGAACGCCCTCATCATCGAACGTGGCGCTCTGCGCCGAATTCAGGGCACTGTACACCTTCCACGTATAATCATCGCGCACCTGCGCCGCAGCTGGCAGAACGGCCGACAGCACGAGCATTGCGACAAGTACCGCCGCCTCTCTTGCAGATCTCATAAGGTACCGTACTTTACGATTGAGCTGGACTGAACCGCTCCGAAAACAGCATGAATGATGCGCGGTAAGGAACAACGGTCCGCCACGGAATACAAGGCAGTACTGTGGCAACGGGCCATCAGCCTGTTTCTCCGGGATCAGGCGCCCGTCCCTCCGCCGGCGGCATCAACTCTACGGAGCAGATTCACCATCTCAATACCGGCCTGCGCGGCCTCCCACCCCTTGTTGCCGGCCTTGGAGCCGGCCCGTTCGATAGCCTGTTCGATGGTGTCCACCGTCAGCACGCCGAACAGGCACGGGATGCCGCTGGTCATCATTGCGGATGCCACCCCTTTCGATGCCTCGCCCGCTACATGGGTGAAGTGCGGAGTGGCCCCCCGGATCACGGCACCGAGCGCGATGACGGCGTCGTACCGTCCGGATTCCGCCAGCCGCTTCACCACGAGCGGCAGTTCGAATGCGCCGGGGCAGTAAACGACGGTGGTTCCGGACTCGTCACCTCCATGCATGCGGATACAGTCGATAGCCCCTTCGAGCAGGCGCTTCGTGATAATCTCGTTCCATCGGCTGACGACGATCGCATAACGATGCCCCCCGGCGTCGAGCCCCCCTTCGATGATGTTTGCCATGCAAGAAAATCCGGTGATTCGTCCCTGGTGCCCTCGCTGATGGACTGGCAGCAGGCATTTGAAAATTGACTGAAATATAAGGAATACACGATGCCCCGTTCGTACAAATCTCTTCTCCAGATGCTATGGCTCGCGGCCGCCATCACGGCCGCCATGCCACTGCACGCCGAGCCGCCGCGCGACTTCGATCACTCCAGATTCGACCGTCTTCTCTCACAGGCCGTGACCAACGGGCTGGTCGATTATGCCCGCTTCCGTAACAGTGCCAACTTCGCGGCCTATCTGACCTCCCTCGAAAAGGCATCCGTTGCGGGGCTTTCCACGGACGAACAGCTCGCATTCTGGATCAATGCATATAATGCGCTCGCCATCCGCAACGTGCTCGACAACCCCGGCCTGAAGAAGCCGATCGATGTGAAGGGATTTTTCGATGGAAAAAAGTTCAAGGTCGCCGGCAGGCTCCTTACGCTGAACGATATCGAGAACGGCATCCTGCGCGAGCAGTTCCGCGAGCCGCTGATCCACTTTGGTCTCGTCTGCGCCGCGCGAAGCTGCCCTCCCCTGCTCCCCGCCGCATACCGGGGAAGCACCGTTCGGTCGCAACTCGCGCGCAACGCCTCCAGCTATCTTGCCTCGCCGAACAATCGCTATGATTCCCGCGCGGGCACACTGGCGCTGTCGAAGATCTTCGACTGGTACAAGGGTGATTTCGGTGGAGATGCGGGACTGCGGACATTCGTGAAGGCCCACGGAACACAGCAGATGAAGCAGGCACTGGCCGCATCTCCCAATCTGAAGATCACGTTCATGGAGTACGACTGGACGCTGAATACGCGGTAGGAAGGCAAAGGGCGGAAGGCCGGCGTTCCGCACGCGAGTGGGAGCGAAGCCGGCCGCAGGTATATCTAGCGCAACGGCAGCGCCATCTCGAAATGCCCCACGACCGTCACGGGACAGCAGCCTTCGCCGTGGCGTACCTCGGCCTCCTTCAGCACGCGCCGGCCGTTCAGATCCGCGACGACCAGAAAGGGGGTCGCGGGCAGGCCATCCACCGAGGCTCTGGTGTAGAGGATTCCGTCGGGAGAGAGCGTTTCAAAGGCCGTGGTATCGCTTCCGGAGACGCTCCGGAGCGTGACCTCCGCGTTCGCCGTGTATCTGCGCACCACCAGAACCGTATCCACTGAATCGATCATGCCGTTCCCGACCTGCCAGTAGAGCGTCGTATCGACGCTGACCGTATCGGTGACGAGCACCTCCAGCGGCACCGGCGCAGGCCCGCACAGCACACCATCGCAGGGATCGGTGCAGCCGGCGGCGGGCAGCAGGAACAGAAGGATCGCCGCAACAGAAAGCCACCGTGGATTCATCGTTCATTCTCCTGGTCAGCAATGTGGCCGGTCATCGGCGCATGGGTATGGCCGTTTGCCGGAGGCGCGGCAGTTTCGCCGGAGCCGGAGAAGAGCCTCCGGTAGAGATTCGTCTCCAGCAGCCCCTCCGGATCGCATTCGCGCTTCAGGCGCATGAACCGCTCCACCGTCTCCCGCCCCAGATAACGCTCCACCACCGAAGGGCGCAGCGTGCTGTCCTTGGCAAAGTAGAATCGACCTCCCGCGCCAAGCACGATCTCATCGAGCCGGTGGGCCAGCTTCCATATATCCTGGCGGTTGCCGGCGGTGATCCGAAAATCGAGCGCCAGAGAATAGCCGTCCACCGCATGTGTCATGAGAAATGGATCGCGGCGGTGGCGCTTGAAGACCGCCAGATAGGGAGGATGCCCCACACTGCGGGCCAGCGAAAGCTGTTCACGAAATGCACGCTCGGCATGTTCCGCCGGGATGAAGCTCTGATACTGTATCAATCCGCCGGGACCGTACGAAAGCTTCCAGTTCGGCACATAGTCCAGCAGAAACGCGAATGCGGCATGCGACTGCCGGAACGTCCTCCCGCGGTCCAGCAATGCGCTGCTGCGGAATTTCATCATGTTGACGAACCGCAGGCCGGTGTTGTTCATGAACGGCCGGAGGAACCGCCACACGATCGACTTCGGAAGCAGTCCCATGATGGTGTCGGGGAGCTGCTGGTGCTCGATCCGCAGCGTCTGCGCGGGGTTTGGGTCATCTCCCGGCTGCAGGTAGTTCGCCTCATGGACCACGCCACGCCCCAGATGGCGCCCCGTCGCGGCCGCGTCGATCCAGCCCACCAGATAATCGGCCCGCTCCATCCGCTCCTCGAAGACCTGGAACATGTGCCCGAGCGACAGGATGTTGACGGGCTCCACCTCCAGCATGCCGGAATAGACCCGCTTCAGACGGAGCGTAACCGTGGTGATGCAGCCGAGCATCCCGAAGCCGCCGATGGCCGCATGGAAGATGTCCGCATTCTCATCGCGCGAGCAGCGCATCTGCTCTCCCGTCGGTAGCAGGATCTCGAACTCCAGGATATGCTCGCCGATCGTCCCGACGCGAAAATTGTTCTTGCCGTGGATGTTCATCGAGGCGCAGCCTCCCAGCGTCGGGAACATCGTTCCCGGCACCACGGGGGGCCACCATCCGTCCGGCAGCACATATTCCCAGAGCTGCTGTATGCTCATCCCCGCCTCGGCCCGGATGATTCCCGTTGATGGATTCCACTCCAGCACGCGGCGGAATCGCGTGAGGTCCAGCACGATGTTCTCGCCGTTGAGCGCCGCATCGCCATAGCTGCGGCCGGCGCCACGGAACGCGACAGACCGCCCCGAACGGCGGGCGATGCCGAATACCTCGCGGATACCCTCCAGCGTCGATGGGCGGTACACCCACGAAACTGCATCGCTGCTCATCCCCCAGCCGGGGACGAGCTCCAGATGCTGCGCCGGAAGGATATATCGTTCCTCTGTACTCATATCGGCTCGCAGGAGTTGCCCGCACGATCCCGCGGCATCGCCACGGGGATGCGGCACTCCGTCAACTGACGACACCCCGCCGGCCACGGACAGGAAGCCGGATGATGGGGGGACAAGTGCCTGTGCTTCATATGGAGACGGAACATCAGATGCTCAGACGCCGGAAGATGAAGGAGGGAATGGCGCGGATTACCATGCCGACCAGCCGCCAGCGCCCGGGAATGTAGGCCGTATTGGCCTTCGCACGCGCCGCATCCAGGATAAGTCGGGCGGCGCGATCGGCGGAAATGAGCCATAAAAGGCCCGGCATCCCCCGCGTCATGTCGGTATCAATGAAACCGGGCTTGATCGTAACGACACCGACGCCGTACCGGCGCAGGCGATTGCGCAGCGATTCCAGATAGGTGTTCAGCGCCGCCTTGCTGGTGCAGTACGCGGGATTTCCCCGGCGCCCGCGATCCCCGGCGATCGATGAAATCCCGACGATCGTCCCCCGCCTCGTCCGCTCGAACCGCACGGCCGCTTCGTTCAGCCACGCCATCGCTCCAAGCGTGTTCACCTCCATCACCATCGCATCCTTCGCCGTGTCATATTCGTCCCCGGCCACGCGCGGCATGATGCCGGCCGCATAGAACATCACATCGAGCCCGCCAAGGTCCTTCGTCAGCTCCTGGAACAGCGCCGGAACTTCGTCCCGATTCCGGACATCATGCACGGCAGTGACAGCGATCTCTCTTCCGGCCCTGCGGTCCAGTTCCTCGCGGAGCCGCTCAAGCTCCTCTCCGCGTCTCGCCACCAGCGCCACCCGGCATCCGGCGGCGGCAAGATCGCCGGCAATCGCCGCGCCGATCCCCGACGAAGCCCCTACAATGATTGCATGATTCCACGGACATTGCTTCATGAAATTGCACTCTGAAATGGCTGAGGTCCCTTGATCCGCATCCGTAATGCCGGCCGATGGCGCTTCCTGATAAGCCCGCTTCATCCTTCACCAGACCATCGAGCTCAACATGCCTCAAATTCTGGAAACATAAGAGGTAAAATACATGGTTTATGCCGGACGGCCTCGGCCATAGACCACCTTCCGGAGAATGCTTACGGACGGGAATCTCCGTTTCTTCATGCCTTTCAACGCATATTCACACACTGGCACCGAACTTGTGCTGTAGCACCCAGTTACACGACCGACCAAGGGTGATGACCCTCGATTGTTACCCCGCTCTTCACAGGGAACTGGAACGGTCCGTGATGATCGCAGGTAGTTCGTCAAGCCAGATTTTGTCGTGACTCGGGGAGAGGTGGCTCATAAATCGACCCAAGTTGCGAACAACCTTTTAGGTCAAGGCTGTTTGCACTGACATCCGGGTAAGGTCCAGCGGATGTCTGGAAGAGGTCCGCACACACTGGGTCCGTGTGCAATCGGTTGTGATCCCCTCTCCCCGCCTTTTTCTTCGCCCTGCACGGTGATTCCGCCGGCAGACACACCACACGAGGCGATAACGGCGCCCTCACCTTCCTTCCGCCCTGGACTTCAAACCAGCCGCATGACCTGTGATGTTCGATCGACAGGAGCCATGCACGATCGCCGGCGAGGCATATCGCATGCCCCGCCGCCCGTGCCTATGTTGAATGGATTCAGGCGGCAAGCGCCTGTTCGATGTCGGCGATAAGATCGCTCACGTTCTCGATGCCGACGGAGAAGCGCACCAGCCCGTCGGTGATGCCGAGCTTCGCGCGGACATCCGGGGGAACGGAGCCATGCGTCATCGAGACCGGATGGCAGAGGAGTGATTCGACGCCGCCGAGCGATTCGGCGAAGGTGAAGAGTTTCACGGCGCCGCAGAAGCTGCGCGCTCGCTCGAACGAGCCGAGATCCGCAGAGATCATACCGCCGAATCCGCGCATCTGCCGTACCGCGAGATCATGCTGCGGAAAATCGGGAAGGCCGGGATAATACGTCTGTGTGAACTCCGGGCGTCCCGCAATGTACGCCGCCACCTCGGCCGCATTGGCGCAATGGCGATCCATGCGCACCGCCAGCGTCTTCAGCGATCGCAGCGTCAGATAGCAATCCATCGGCCCCGGCACGGCGCCGCAGGAGTTCTGCACAAATGCCAGCCGCTCGGCGATGGAGTCGTCCGACGTGACAACCAGACCGCCGACGAGATCGCTGTGCCCGCCGATATACTTGGTGGAGGAATGCACCACGATGGATGCGCCATGAGCCAGGGGGTTCTGCAGATAGGGGCTCATAAAGGTATTATCCACCGTCAGCATCACCCCATGCTCGCGCGCCACGGCGCCGAGCGCATCGAGATCGCAGAGGCGCATCATGGGATTGGTTGGCGTCTCCGCATAGATCATGCGGGTATGTTCCTGGATGGCGCCGCGCACATTATCGGGATTGCGGAGATCAACGAACGAGAAGCTGTACCCGTACCGTCGCAGCACCTTGTCGAACAGCCGGAAACTGCCGCCGTACATATCATCCCCGGCCACCACATGATCGCCGGGCGACAGGAGCCGCATGACGGCATCGATAGCAGCCAGACCGCTCGCAAATGCGAATCCCCGGCCCCCCCCTTCGAGCGCCGCGATACAGGCCTCCAGCGCGCCGCGCGTCGGATGCTGGGTGCGCGCATACTCAAACCCGGAATGATCGCCTATTCCCCTCTGCGCATATGTGGACGTCTGAAAAATCGGGACGTTCACCGCACCGGTGACCGGCTCCGGCTCCTGCCCTGCATGAATTGCCTTCGTTGAAAATCCGTAATCCATGATGTGGCAATTTTTCTATTTACGATTTTCGATTGAAGAACGCATGAAGGCACACACACCATGCCTCCCTCCTTTGCGTTCCCTGCGCCTTTGCGTGAATTTTTCCTCGGGGAAATTCGCAGGAACAGCGTTTCCCACCTCCTGCATCATCATTCCCCTGCCTCCTCTTCGTGCATCTCCCCCCCGGCTCCACCGCCGGTAATCTGCGCGACACGCACCTGCGCACTCTCCAGGGCCTGCTCCGACGTCTTCTGCCCGAGCAGCGCGGCGGCCACCTCATCTTCGATCACCTCCTCGATCTCCAGCCACTTCGGATGCACGGGAGTCATCCTCGCCGAGCGAAGCTGCTCCGTGAACACGCGCCGCGCCGGACTCTGAAGAAACGGATCATCCGCCACCGACATATCCGCCGGCGTCGTCCCTCCCGGCAGCGCCTTCGCGAACTCCAGCGCCTGCCCGGGTTTCGTCAGGAACGTCACAAGCTTCTTCGCCTCCTCCTTTCTCCCTGAAGCTTCATTGATGGCCAGATACTCTCCGCCGGCGAATGAAACGCCCGGATGGCCGGCGAATGTGGGAAGCAGCGCCACGCCATACTTCAGCGACGGATTATCCCTGGCGATGCGATCCACCAGCCACGGACCGCTGATCCAGTAGGCGAGCCTGCCGCTCAGGAAGAGCTGGTCCAGTCCCTTCTGCGAATCGATGAAGCCGACCCGCCCAAGGCTCAGGTACATATCCAGCGCATGCATATTCTCGGGCGAATTGATCACCGGCATTCCCTGCCCGTTCAGCACCTCGCCGCCGTTCGACCAGAAGAAGGGAAGAATTTTCTTGTACAGGCGATGACGATCGGAACCATTGGCGCCGAAGCCATAGACATCGGGATTCGCCGCCCGCACCTTCTCCGCGCTGGTGAGCACTCCCTCCCAGAGCGTATCGGCGGCGACGGTATCCACGCCGGCCGCGGCGAGGAGCGCCTTGTTGTAGAAGAGTACGCGGGTGTCAGTCACCCACGGCCAGGCATAGATGCCCCCCTGCCAGCGTCCCGGCTCCATCACGGCCGCGGCGAACCGGCCCGCATCATCTCCCTGCATCGGCTGCTGGTCTGCCAGCACTCCGGCGGAACTGAACTGGGCCACCCAGTCGCTTCCAAGCTCGATCAGGTCCGGCGCAGTGCCGGAGCTGAACGCTGCAAGGAGCTTCGTCTTGCCATCGTTCCAGTTCAGATCCTGCAGTTCCACCCTGATGCCGGGATTCGCCTCCTCGAACGCCGCGATGCGATCCTGCAATGCCTTTTTCTGCCCCGGTTCGGACTGGAAGTGCCAGAACGTGATGACCGTCCTGTCGCCATCGCCGGCCGCTCCGCCGCTATCGCCGCCACAGCCCTGAAGGAGCGGAACTGCAAGAAGAAGCAGAATGCCGGAAAGGAGGGAAAACATACGGAATGCGAGGCGGATCATACGTTCAATTGCTGTTTCTGGTGATTGCGAAGACGAGACCGATCACCGAAACGGTGACGACGACGATGTTGCTGATGATGCCGAGGATTTCATTCAGGTCGCTGATGGAATCGCCCGGGACGACGATGACGTCGTTGTGGATGAGAACGGGGTTGAGCTTCGGGTCGCCGGTGGTCTGATATGCCTCCACGTCGAAGACCGACATGGCCTGCGTTATCGTGCTGTCCACGGTCAGATCATGGACGATCTTCACCTGGTCCAGCAGGGCACGGTCGCTAGGTCCGCCGGCGAGCGAGATCAGTTCCATCAGCTTGGTATAGCTGGGGACGCGGTAGCGGCCGGGAGCGCGCACGAAGCCCCAGATGCTGATATCCATCGGGACGTCGCCGCTCTTGCTGTAGTCGTAGAAGGAGCCGGAGGCATTGCCGGTTGTCACACTGCCGGCCGAGGTTGGCACTCCTCCCGGCTGCGCATGGACCGGCAGGATGGAGACCAGCCCGATAAGGACGAGAGCGGCAAGGAAGGAAACGCCCATCCTGATAAGGGAATGCTGGTTCATCATGAGTCGATTACGTGCTGGCGCGGCCGGGAGGCCCGGGCCGCTGCCGAATGGCGGAAGATTGTCGGCGCGAGGGCGTCAGCAGGGGACTGGCGGATACCTCCATGAGACAAAGGGCCCGGAACATCGATGCGATGCATGAAGACCGGGCCCTTCCAGATCCTTCAGGCGGCCGGGATCAGCGGCCGTGGCAATGCTTGTACTTCTTGCCGCTACCGCAGTGGCAGGGATCGTTGCGCCCGATCTTCGGGTTATCCCGCGTCACCGGACGCTGCACCGGCTCCTCAGGCTGGGCGTTCTCCGCCTGCTGCGCGCCGCCCCGGGTGCCGGCGAGAGCCGCAACCGTCTCGGGATCGCCGCTCAGCCCCATGCCCGCCGTGCTGGCATGCGTAAAGCGGAGACGCCGCGTGCTGGAGGTGTTGGTGCCGCCGCGCGAGATGCCCTCGCCCGCAGGACGTGTCCGTGGCTCGGCCTGCTGCCGCGCCTGGGGACGCACCTCCGGAACGTAGCGAAAGACGAACGACATCACTTCCGTATCGATGTCGTGAATCATACGGGAGAATATCTCGAACGCCTCCTTCTTGTACTCCACCAGCGGATCGCGCTGCGCATAGGCGCGTAGATGGATGCCCTCCTTCAGCTCGTCCATTTCGCGGAGATGATCGCGCCACCGCTCGTCGATGACATGCAGCACCGCGAAACGCTCCAGGTTGCTCATGAACTCCGTGCCGTAGCGGGCCTCCTTGCGCTGGTAGAAATCCCTGGCGGCGGCCATGATGCCTTCCTTCATCCCCTCCGCCCCCAGCTCCTGCGCACGCTCCGGCGTCACCTCCACGTCGATCAGCAGCTTCGTCCGGATCTCGTTCTGCAACGCCGGAATGCTGTCGGGATAATGCGTTTCGATCTGCTCCGCGACGAATTCCTCGACGTAGTCGAAAACCTCGCTCTTCAGACGCTCGCCGTGCAGGGCATGGCGGCGGCGATCGTAGACCACCTCGCGCTGCTGGTTCATCACGTCGTCGTATTCGAGCAGGCGCTTGCGGATGGCGAAGTTGTTCTCCTCCACCTTCTTCTGCGCGCGCTCCACCGACTTGTTGAGCATCGGATGTTCCAGCACCTCGTCGGCCGCGCCAAGCTTGTCCATCCAAGTGGTGATCCGCTCGCCGCCGAAGAGGCGCATCAGATCATCCTCCAGCGAGATGAAGAACTGCGAGGAGCCGGGATCGCCCTGGCGCCCTGCACGGCCGCGAAGCTGCCGGTCGATGCGGCGCGCCTCGTGGCGCTCGGTGCCGAGGATATGCAGACCGCCGAGATCCTTCACGCCGGGGCCGAGCTTGATGTCGGTGCCGCGGCCGGCCATGTTCGTGGCGATGGTCACGGCCCCCTTCTGCCCTGCACTGGCCACGATCTCGGCCTCGCGCTCATGCTGCTTCGCGTTCAGCACGGAGTGCGGGATCTTGCCGCGCTGGAGCATGCGGCTGATGGTTTCGGAGACTTCGACACTCGTGGTACCGACCAGCACCGGCCGGCCGATGACGCGCATCTTCTCGATCTCCTGCATCACCGCGTTGTACTTGCCCCGCCGCGTCCGGTAGATAAGATCGTTCATATCGTCGCGGACCACCGGCTTGTTGGTCGGAATCACCACCACATCCAGCTTGTAGATCTGGTTGAACTCCCCTTCCTCCGTCTCGGCAGTGCCGGTCATGCCGGCCAGCTTTTTGTAAAGACGGAAATAGTTCTGGATGGTGATCGTGGCGAGCGTCTGGGTATCCTGCTCGACCGTAACCCCCTCCTTCGCCTCGATGGCCTGATGGAGCCCCTCCGAATAGCGGCGCCCGTCCAGGATTCGCCCGGTGAAGGTATCAACGATCTTGATCTTCCCCTGGTCCACCACATACTCCACATCCTTTTCGTAGAGAGAGTAGGCGCGCAGAAGCTGTGTGATGGTATGAATGCGGTCGGAGCGCTCGGCGAAGCGGTGCAGCGCCTCGTCGCGCTTCACCTGCTTCTCCTCGGCCGACAGTCCCAGGCCCTCCAGCTCGCTCAGCTCGGTCGCAAGATCGGGAATGAGAAAGATATCCGGGTCCTCGCCGGCGGAGGCGATGGCCTGGCGTCCCTTGTCCGAGAGATCGATGGAATGATTCTTCTCGTCGATGGCAAAGTAGAGATCCTTGTCGATCTCCTGCATGCGGGCTCCCTTGTCGCGGAGATACTCCAGCTCGGTGTCCTGCAGCAGCTTCTTGTTCGCCGGGTCCTGCAGCAGCTTCGCCAGGCGATTGCTCTTCGGCAGGCCACGGTGCGCGCGCAGCAGCAGCACGCCCGCCTGCTCGCGATTCTTCTTGTCGTTGGTCGCCATCAGCGATTCCGCCTCGGAGAGCATCCGGGCCGCCTCGCGGGTCTGAAGCTGCATCAGACGATCCACCCGCGGCTTCATCAGATCGAACGACTGATCGGCAGCATGCCCCACCGGGCCGGAGATGATGAGCGGCGTGCGGGCCTCGTCGATCAGGACGGAGTCCACCTCGTCCACGATGGCGTAGTTGTGCCCGCGCTGCACCATGTCCTCCGGACGCGACACCATGTTGTCGCGGAGGTAGTCGAAGCCGAACTCGTTGTTGGTGCCGAAGGTGATGTCACGCTCGTACTGCGCCTTGCGCAGGTGCGGCTGCATGTTGGACTGGATGCACCCGACGGTCAGGCCAAGCCATTCGTAGATGGGCCCCATCCATTCGGAGTCGCGCTTGGCAAGATAGTCGTTCACGGTGATGATGTGCATCCCGTTGCCGGGGAGCGCGTTGAGGTAGGTCGGCAGCGTGGCGACGAGGGTCTTGCCCTCGCCCGTGGCCATCTCGGCGATCTTTCCCTGATGGAGCACGATGCCACCGATGAGCTGCACATCGTAATGCACCATGTCCCAGGTGATGATGGAGCCACCGGCCTCCCACTGCTTGCCGACATGACGGCGGCAGGCCTCCTTGACGACGGCGAACGCCTCCGGCAGGATCTCGTTCAGGACATCCTCGGTGATTTCGTAGATCGCGCGCTCAAGCTCGTCGATCTCCTCGTAGATCTCCTCGCGCTCGTCCGAGTCCACGTCCTCCTTCAGCCGGGCGTTCAGCTCGTCGAGCCGCGCCTGTTCCCCGGCGATGGCCTCGCGGATGCGGCCACGGAATTCCTCGGTCTTGCCACGCAGTTCGTCGTCGCTCAGCGGCTGGTACTGTTCGTACAGCTCGTTGATCTCATCGACGATCGGATACAGCGCCTCGACGTCTTTCCGGCGCTTCGAGCCCAGGAACTTCTCTAATATCTTCAGCATAGAATTTTTTGAACACTCCTCGATAGTAGGCGTCCACCGCCATCAGGAACAGTTGCCACGGCCGGTGTCACTACCCCGACATCCGGAGGGGAGCAGCCCGGCATCGTTCTGCGACAGGTATGCGAGCGCAACGTCCTCACGGGCACCGGGCCGGCAGCTCCGTTACGTCCGCCTGCGCACTACGCAGCTCCGGCCGTGTGGTTGCGGGCCGGCTTCTCCGAGCCGGCATAACCGGATGACGTTTCATTGCACGGCATGGACTGGCGATGAACTCCCCGCACGTCTGCAACGTTACGGAGGTACCCCGATCAGCCTTGTAAAACTTCGTGAGAACCTTTCTGCACCACTGATATACGGAGCCTCCAGCCGCCCATTCGAGACGGAACACGAAGCTACGAATTTTTGGGAATGTAGCTTATGAAAGGAATGAAGGGAAATGTTGCGATCATGGATGACGGCCGGCACCGTACCATCCCGGTCTCAGCCCGACAGCTCCTCCCTCCGCTTCTCCAGATACAGCATGGCCGCCGCCGTCACGCAGACCGGAAGCAGGAGGAAATTGACGAACGGGACGATCGCCATCGCCACGGCGGTAAGGCCGAAGCCGAGATAGAGCGCCCGGTGTCCCCAGATGAAGCCCACCTTGTCGCGGAAGCGCCTGAAGTGACGTTCGAACGTGGGATCGCTGAAATCGATCGACAGGACGAACGCGCCATAGAGCGCCGCGAAGACGGCATGGAGAAACGGCCCCGCCACCGGGATGAACTGCAGCGCGAACACCAGCGGATACAGCAGCAGAAAGAGGAAGAGTCGGCCGATGGCGGTGATGATACCGCGGACCGCATCACCGACGATGCCGCCGGCGGCGGCAGCCGGACGCCCGGCAACATGCTCCTCGACCGCCTCGGAAAGCTTCGAGTTGAACGGCGCCGCGATGATGTTCCCGACCAGGGTAAATGCAAACGCGGACCCGACGATCACCGCAAGCGCTATCAGCACCTGAAGAAGCACGCGCAACGTCCCCTGCAGGAGCTCCGCCCCGGGAAGCAGGCCCCCGATGAACGTCACACCTCCCCACACCGCCAGCGGTACGCCGACCAGAAAGAGGAGGAGATTGATGAGAAAGGGCATCGCCGCCAGCCTTCTGAGCCTGGAGACGCTTCCCAGGAGGCGCAGCGCCCGCAGCGGCGCCGAGAGTCCGAGGAAGAAATCACGGAACATGCTACAGGCTCTCCAGCGCCTGCTCCAGCAACTGGCGCTCGTAGATGCGGGCGTACTCTCCCTTCAGTTCGAGAAGCTCCTGGTGCGTTCCCCGTTCGAGGATCTCCCCGTCGTCCATCACGATGATCTGATCGGCATCCTTCACCGTGGAGATGCGGTGCGCTATCAGAATGCTCGTGCGGTCACGCATCAGCACGCGGAGACGCCGAAGTATCAGCTCCTCCGTTTCCGTGTCCACCGCCGAAAGCGCGTCGTCAAGGATCAGGATGCGCGGCTCGCGGAGGACGGCGCGCGCGATGGATGTACGCTGCTTCTGCCCGCCGGAGAGGGTGATTCCCCGCTCGCCGACGGTGGTGTCGAAGCCCTTCGGGAAGCGCTGCACATTTTCATAGAGCTGCGCGATCCGGCTGGCCTCCTCCACCTGCGCATCGGTGGCGTCGCGGCGGCCATAGCGGATGTTGCCGGCGATGGTATCGGAGAAGAGAAATGTCTCCTGCGTCACCGCGCCGATCGACTGGTGCAGCACGTCGATCGGTATCTTCTCGATCGCCTTCCCGTCGATCAGAATCTCCCCCTCGGTCACGTCGTACAGGCGCGCGATCAGGTTGACGATCGTGGTCTTACCCGCCCCCGTGGTTCCGATGATTGCAAGCGTGGTTCCCTGGTCAACCGTCAGGTTGATGTGCTTCAGCACGTACGGCAGCTCCGGACGATAGCGGAAGGAGACGTCCCGGAACTCGATGCGGCCCCGGATGGCGGTGATGGAGCGATCGGTCGCGGGCGTATCGTCCACTTCGGGGTGAAGATCGAAGACACGGTTCAGGCGGGCCATCGAGGCTGCCGCGCGCTGCACCAGGTTGGTCACCCAGCCGACAGCGATCACCGGCCAGATGAGCTGCGAGATGTAGGCGAAGAACTGCGTGATGTCGCCGATCGTGGAGCGCCCGGCGATCACCTCGGCGCCGCCGACGACGAGCACGATCAACTGCGACAGGCCGATCAGCGCGATCATCACCGGCATCATCAGCGACTGAACCTTCACCAGCTCCAGATTCTTCGCCTTGTACAGCTCGCTCATGCGGCCGAAGTTGCTCAGCGAAAATGCCTCGCGTACATACGCACGCACCACGCGCACGCCCGACATGTTCTCCTGCGCCTGCGAGGTCAGATCCGCGTACTGCCCCTGCACGCTGCCGAAGAGCGTGTGGATGCGCCTGCCGAGATAATAGACCGTGTAGCTGACGAGCGGGAGCGGAAGCAGCGAGAGAAGCGTGATCTTCACCGACAGTGTCAGCATCATCACCAGGGCGAAGCTGAAGGTGGTGATGGTGTTCGCCGTGTACATCAGCGCCGGACCCACGAACTCGCGCACGGCAGAGATGTCATTGGTGGCAAGGGCCATGACATCGCCGGTGGGGGTGTTGTTGAACCACCCCATCGAGAGCGACTGGGTGTGCCGGAGGAAGTCGTTGCGGATGTCGTACTCCACCAGCCGCGAAAGCACGATGATCGACTGCCGCGTCAGGAAGAGGAAGATGCCGCTCCCCAGCGAGAGCCCCAGGATGATGAGCGCCTGCTGCAGGAGATAGTCCGCCGTCGGAGCGGCTGCCGATGCCCCCGTCAGGCTATCGACGGTCTCGCCGATGAATCGTGGAATTGCGACGGAGAAGACGTTGGAGATCGTGATCGCCACCAGACCCCAGATCAGCCGCCACCTGTATTTGCCGATGTATGGGAGAAGACGCCGCAGTGCATTCATCGATTCACGCTATTTGTTCAAGGTATCCCGGCAGCCAATCTGTTGGTAGCTGGTCGTCGGTCGTCAGTGGAACGGGAGGAGAGCCCGCACCGGCAGGGCAGGACATTGCCGCACCCGAGTCCCGTCCGGCGGAAGCCTTACCTGGCCATGAGCCTGCCGCGGGGCCGGGGAGCAGAATTCCCCGGCAACAACTTCAAGGAACTTCCTCGCCTGTTCACACCGAAACGCCGACAGTACATACCGGAACGAGCCCCTCCGGAGGAGGGATACGGTACTCCCGCCACGGACGATGGACAACCGACCCCGCGGACGGGAGCCGGGCTGCCACGGCAGTCTCCGGATGCATCTCATTCTGTCGGGAGCGTCAGGGTGCAGCCCCCGCACTGTACGCTCCAGCACAACCGCTTATGAAAATACTTCCTTTACCTTTGAAAAGAAGTTGCTCTTCTCTCCATCCTTCCCCCCCTTCGAGCGGGGATCGATGTTCGGCATGGTGCGCAGATTCTCCAGCAGTTCCCGCTCCTCATCGCTCAGCTTCTTCGGCACGTAGATGTTCACGCGAACGATCTGATCGCCACGGCGACGGTCGCTGTTCAGATAGGGAATGCCCTTGTCGCGCATGCGGAGCAGCGTCCCGGGCTGCGTCCCCGCCTGAATATTGATGGCGGACAACCCGGTAAGCGTCGGCACCTCCACCTCGGCCCCAAGCGCCGCCTGCGGGTAGCTGATCTCCAGTTCGTAGATCACATCGTTGCCGTTGCGCACGAAATGCTTGTGCTCGCGCTCCTCGATCAGCACGATGATATCGCCGGCAGGTCCGCCGTGGCGTCCGGCATTCCCCTTGCCCCGCAACGGGATGTAGTTGCCGTCGGAGACACCGGCAGGGACGTCGATCGTCTCGCGGATCTCCCCCTGCACGCGCCCCTCGCCATGACAGGTGCGGCACGGCTCCTTCACCACCTTCCCTTCTCCGCCGCAGTTGTTGCAGGGAACCACGTTGATGAACTGGCCGAAGAGCGACCTGCTGACGTTGCGGATCTCGCCGGTGCCGCCGCACTGCGTGCAAGTGACGATGCCTGAGGCGGACTGCGCGCCGCGTCCGGAGCAATCCTGGCAGACGATCATCTTTTTCACGGAGATCGTCTTCTCCACACCGGTGGCGATCTCCTCCAGCGTCAGCGGCAGGCGCACCTTGAGATCGCTGCCGGGCTGGCCGAACGCGGCCCCGCCGTGCGAGGAACGCCGCCCCCCGCCGAAGATCTCCTCGAAGATGGAGCCGCCGAAGGCGGAAAAGATATCGTTGATGTTGGAGAATCCCTGATAATCCTGCCCCATCCGCATGCCCTGGTGACCGAAGCGATCATAGCGGGCGCGCTTGTCGGCGTTCGAGAGCACCTCGTAGGCCTCGGCGCACTCCTTGAACCGTTCCTCCGCCTCGGGCTTGTCCGGATTACGATCCGGATGAAACTGCAAGGCAAGCTTGCGGTATGCGCTCTTTATCTCGACCTCGGTTGCCGTCCGGCTGATGCCGAGGATCTCGTAATAATCTCTCTTCTCCATAATCCAGTATTCGAATGGTAGTCGGAAAACATAGGGTCATGACCCGGTGCATGGTGCCTGCATCGACAAATCGACGATCGCGGCAGAGGGCCGATCCCGCCGGGGCAATCATGCCGCCGCCCCGCTCATCATTCCGGCACCCTCACGGCGTGCGAATGCCGGGAATCCGGAAACATCGGCGGGGCGAACGGCGCGATGGCATCAGGTTCTCAGCTTCCGGCCGAGACTATCACCTTGGCATGGCGCAGCACCCTGTCGCCATAGGTATAGCCCGGCTCCAGCTCGCTGATCACGGTATCTTCGGGGGCTTCGCTCGGCTGGCGCATCAGCGCCTCATGCAGTTCCACATCGAACGGCCTCCCCACGGTTTCGATCTTCCTCACCCCCTGGGATTCAAGGATCTTGAACAGCTTGTCGTGAATCATCGAGACGCCCTGATAGAAGCTCTCGAAATCCCGGCTCTGCCCGCCGCTCTCCACCGAACGCTGGAAATCGTCGATAACCGGGAGCATTGACTGGAGCAGGCGCTCGTTGGCATACTGTATGAACTGCTCGCGCTCCTGCTGCGCCCTGCGGCGGAAGTTTTCGAGGTCGGCAACCGCACGAATCGCCTGATCGCGAAGACGCTGGTTCTCCTGCTGAAGCGCGGCAAGCCGCTCCTCCAGCCCCTCTCCCCCACCGTTTTCACCGGAAGTCTCCATCTCCGGTGCGGCGGACATTTCTTCTGATTCGTCGATTGGTAGTTCTCGCTTGCTCATGATTCCTAGTAATGATTCACTCGATTATAGCACCGGCCGATCGCACGGCGACACCGCACATTCGCGGCAATTCGGATACCGAAACCACCCCGCCGGAGTTTCACCCGCACATGAACAGGGCTTTCGGGCGTGACGCTCAGCGATCCTGGAAATTATCCGAAATCGTCTTCGCGATATACTCGACGACCGTGATCATGCGCGAATAATCCATGCGCTTCGGGCCGATAAGCCCGATAGTTCCGGTGGTGCCCCCCACTCTGTAACGGGTGGTGATAAGGCTGTAGCCGAGCATGCGCTCGTTGCGGTGTTCTTCGCCGATGGTGATCTCCACCGAAACCCCGTCGCCGGGATGGCTGTCCAGCAGATGCACCACCATCTCCTCGTTCTCGATCAGCTCCACGATGCCGCGCACCTGCTCGGGATTGGAAAATTCCGGATGCTGCAGAATGTTCGTCGTCGGCGATACCTGCACCCGCTCGAAATCGCCCCCCCCGGTGAAGATGCGGTCGGCCGAACCGAGCAGGAACTGCATCAGCCGCCCCTCGCGCCCCGTTGCAACATCGCGCAGCCGCTCGTGGCAACTGGTCCGTATCTCGCGCAGCGTAAGCCCCGCAAGACGTTCGTTCAGCATGCGGATCACGCCGTCCAGACTCCGGCGCGAGAGCTCCTGATCGTGCACCTCCAGCGTCACGGTCCGGATGAGCCCGGCACGCAGGGAAAGGACCACCAGCAGGCGCGTGCTGGAGAGCGGCACCATCTCCAGGCGCTCAAGCACGCTGTTCAGCAGTTCCGGCGCGCGCATCAGCCCAAGCTGCTGCGAGATCAGCCCGATCAGCCGGGAGGCATCCTTCATCAGTACGGGCGTCGGCGCTGTGGGGTCGATGTTCTTCCTGATGGTGTTTCGTTCCGCCTCGCTCAGCCTGCCGTTGCCCACCAGCGTGTCCACATAGAAGCGGTAGCCGAGATCGGTCGGGACACGTCCCGCCGATGTGTGGGGATGGGAGATGTACCCCTTCTCCTCCAGATCCGCCATGGTGTTGCGGATCGTCGCAGCGGAAATCGACTCCTCCTCAAGCCTCTTGGAAAGATAGCGGGAGCCGACCGGATTCGCCGTCAGTATATAATTCTGGACAATATAACGCAAAACAAGCTCTTCCCGCTGGGTGAGCTCGCTGCCGGAGTTTTCTCTCTCCTTTCTTCGTATGTATTGTCCGGATGTCATTAACAGTATGACGATGGAGGCGGCATGCCCGGGTCCGCATCCATGTAAAGATATGCTACGCGCACCCGGCGCGGCAAATGTAGTGATCCGGAACCGGCTTCCGAAAGCCCTGTTCCGGGAACCGACCTCCGGCTCGATGAATATCAGGACTGATGGCCGGCAGTCACGGCGGAAGGGGAATACACCGCCGCCGGCGAACCGGCCTCCGAACGGAACGCCCTGAAACGTAGCGGGGGAATCTGGCCGACTCCCCCGCAGCGTTCATTTGCCTACAGCTCGAAGGATCAGATCGGGCAGAAATCCCACGATCAGCGTCCCTGCTATCGTCAGCGCCAGAACGGCTTTCGAGGGGCCGTTCAACGCCGGCGTCTCCGGTTCGTCGCCGCTCGGTTCGCGGAAGAACATGTTGACGATCAGACCGAGATAGAACCAGACGGAAATGACCGACGCCACAACGCCGATGATGGCAAGCCAGGTCATCCCGGAACGAACCGCCGAGACGAAGAGCATGTACTTGCCGTAGAAGCCTGCGAAGGGGGGAATGCCGGTGAGCGAGAACATGAAGATCGACATGACGATGGCGATTCCCGGGCGCCGTCGCCCGAGCCCCCTGTAGTCATCGATGGAGAGATTGCCGCCGTTATCGCGCTCCAGCAGCCCCACCACTGCGAAGGCGCCGAGCTGCATGAAGAGATAGGCCGCCAGGTAGTACATGATGCCGTTCCAGCCGGTATCGTTCGCCGAGGCCAGGCCGATCAGCATGTATCCCGCGTGCGCCACCGACGAATAGGCCAGCATCCGCTTGATGTTCGTCTGCGCGATGGCGGTGATATTTCCCACCAGCATCGATCCGGTCGCCAGCAGCGCCAGCACCGTACGCGCCTGCTCCAGCCCATCGGCATTGCTCATCGTCACCGGGATCATGAATCCCACGAAACCGGCGAACGCGGCGGCCTTGCCGGCCGTGCTCATGAAGCCGGTCACCACCGTCGGCGCCCCCTGGTAGACGTCCGGCGCCCACTGGTGAAACGGGAAGGCGGCAACCTTGAAGCCGAGCCCGACGATCAGCAGCCCGATCCCGGTCCAGAAGAGCGCGGGAAACTGCGTTGTCACGGCACCGGTGATCACCGCGCTGTAGAGAGTGCTGCCGACCGCGCCATAGACCAGGGCGATGCCATAGAGGAGGAAACCCGAGGCGAACGCTCCGAGCAGGAAATACTTCATGGCGGCCTCGTTAGAGTCCAGCCGTCCGCGGAAGAGCCCGGCCAGGACATAGAAGCAGATCGACATCACCTCGATACCGATGAAGAGGATCATGAAATCGCTGGCATGCGCGATGAGCATCATACCGGCCACAGACATCGTCAGCAGCGTGTAAAACTCATCGAACATTCCTCCCAGGCGCTCCAGATACCCGCGCGCCAGAAGCACGGTCATGATACCGGCACCACAGAAGATGATGTCGTAGATGCCGGTCACTCCTCCCGAGTGGATCATCCCATTGAATCCGGTCAGCTCCCACTGCATGTCGATGGCCGCGGCTACGATGCCGCCGATGAATCCGATCATCGCCAGTATCGAGCAGATCCTTGTGCTGCGCTTGATGAGAGCATCTGCAAGCATCACCAGCAGCGCGAAGACGCTGACGATCTCGATGGGGAACGCGGCAAGAAAGTCTGTATGGCTCATGAAAAGAAGATTAACCAGACGAGAAGAAACACCGGCAGGAGCACCGGCACGGAAAATCTTATGATGTAGCCGAAGAAGCCCGGCATCTTCACACCGGCATGTTCGGCGATCGCCTTGACCATGAAATTCGGACCATTGCCGATATAGGTCATCGCTCCGAAGAAGACGGCGGCGGCGGAGATCGCCACCACATGGAGCGCTTCGGCTGCGAGGAACTGATGCACATGCGCCTGATTGCTCACCTCAAGTCCGGCCAGGCCCAGCGCGGCGGTGAGGAAGTTCAGGTACGTTGGCGCGTTGTCCAGCACGCTGCTGAGCGCCCCGGTGATCCAGTAGAAGCCGCCGGCGGAACTGATGCCGAGTTGCGACGCGTTCGCCGACAGCCAGTCCAGGGCCGGGAGCATCGTCAGGAATATCCCGATGAAGAGGAACGCCACCTCCTCGATCGGATGGAACGTGAAGTGGTTCTTCACGTGAATATCCTTCTTTGTGGTATAGTAGCTCGCTACCGCCGCGCCGATCATCAGCGCCTCGCGCAGGAACACCGGATGCTCGATGAAGACCGAGCCGATAATCACCGCGAGAAAGATCAGGTTGTGCATGCCCGAGAGCTTCGTGGAGTCGTTCTCGCGCCGCACCTGCTCCCGCATGGCCGCGGACATCCTGGCGAAATTTCGCCGGTCGATGATGTAGAAGACGGCCAGTACAAGCACCAGCACCAGCAGCCACGGCTGGATCATCCGCTCCATTATCCAGAAGAAGGGAATCCCCTTGATGTAGCCGAGGAAGAGCGGGGGATCGCCGATCGGCGTCAACGCGCCGCCGATGTTGGAGACCACAAAGATGAAGAAGACGACGTGATACGGCGAAAGGCGATACTTGTTGTTCCGCAGATATGGCCGTATCAGCAGCATCGAGGCGCCGGTGGTGCCGAGCAGGTTCGCTATCACCGCCCCGACCGCCAGCAGAAGGATATTCTCCACCGGCGTCGAACGCCCCCTGATGGTAATATGAACTCCCCCCGCCACAACGAACAGCGAGCCGATCAGCGAGATGAAGCTTACATATTCGTGCATGGACTCCAGCACGCGCGCGCCGTTGTCCAGTCCGAAGAAGTAGTATCCCGCGGTCGTCAGTCCGAGAATGATAGCCACATACCTGTAGTTCCTTCCCCACCAGTCGCCGTTGACGAACGGCATCACCGCGATCATCGCCAGCAGCAGGACAAACGGGATGATCCAGAGCGGATTCACCACGGTATGCGCATGCTCCATCCTCTATCTGACTCCTGGATTCGCTGTCGTTCCCGGAACCATCAGCGGCTGCACCTGCCCCGTCCCGGCAGGAACCGGCGCCGGAGCCACGGCCGAGGTATCGCCTCTGCGCATGCGCGCCTCCTCCGCATATCGCGAACTTGTTCCGCCGTACTGCTCGATGTTCCCCACCACTGCCCGCGATGAGCTTTCGGTGACGCTCAGGAAGGAATTCGGCTGGAAGCCTATCCAGACGCACAGGATCACCATCGGCACCAGCAGGCCGATCTCCAGCCCGTTCAGATCCTTCACCCTCTCGTTCTCCGCATGCGTGATCGGCCCGAAGAACATGCGCTGGTAGAGAATCAGCAGATACACCGCCGCAAGGATCACCCCCGAGGCGCCGATGACGGCGAACCACTTCGAGGAAAGGTGATCGGAGAGATAGGCGCCGATGAGCGTCAGATATTCGCCGACGAAGCCGTTGAGTCCCGGAAGGCCGACCGAGGCGAAGACCGCGATGGCGAAGAAAACGGCATAGACCGGCATCGAACGTGCAAGCCCGCCGAAATCCGCCATCTGGCGCGTGTGACGGCGCTCATAGATGAAGCCGATCAGAAGGAAGAGCATGCCGGTGCTGAGGCCATGGTTCACCATCTGAAGCACCGCCCCCTGCACGCCTTCGGCGGTCATCGAGAAGATGCCGAGCACGACGAACCCGAGGTGGGCGATCGAGGAGTATGCCACCAGCTTCTTCACATCGGTCTGCACCATCGCCAGCAGCGCTCCATAGATGATACCGATCACCGCGAGCACGGAGATGAGATCGGCGTAATGGAGCGACGACTGCGGGAAGAGGGCGAGATTGAAGCGGATGAGACCGTATGTTCCCATCTTGAGCATCACAGCCGCAAGGATCACCGACCCGGCCGTGGGCGCCTGGGTATGGGCGTCGGGGAGCCAGGTGTGCAGCGGGAAGAGCGGCACCTTGATGCAGAACGAGAGGGCGAACGCAAGGAAGAGCCAGTTCTGCGTATCGAACGGAATGTTCGGCCCCACCTTCATCAGCTTCATGAGATCGGCGGTGAAGCCCCCTACCTGCGCCTCGCCGTAGTAACCGAGCCAGATAATCGCCACCAGCATCAGCAGCGAACCGGCCATCGTATAGATGAAGAACTTCATCGAGGCGTAGATCCGCTCCCTGCCCCCCCAGATTCCTATCAGGAAGTACATGGGGATCAGCACCAGCTCCCAGAAGACATAGAAGACGAAGGTATCGAGCGCGGCGAAGACGCCGATGAGGCCGAACTCCAGCAGCAGAAGCATGATGTAGTACAGCTTCTCGCGGTCGCGGATCGATTCCCAGCTCGACAGGATCGCGATCGGCATCATGAAGGTGGTGAGCACCACCAGCAGCAGCGACATGCCGTCCAGCCCGAACCGGAAGCCGATATCCAGCGAGGAGATCCACGGCACATTCGTCAGAAACTGGAACGCGGGATCAGCCTTGTCGAAGCCGAGCCACAGCGCCAGCGAGACGAGAAATGTGCCGATGGAACCGATCGCGGCGACGGCGCGGAGCGCTCCCCCCCTTGCAGCGGGAATGAACATCAGCACCAGCGCCACCAGCAGCGGCATAAATAGCGTCAGCAGAAGAACCATTCGATTTTCGATTTTCGGTTGCCGATTTTCGATTGAAGCGCCGGGGACGGCTCTGCGGAGCGCTGTGCTCCTATCTACCTACCCGTCAATCGATTTACGATCGACGATTTCCGACCGGGCAAAACCACCGGGGCACCCACCCCATCTCCTTTTTGCCTTTTGACTTTTGCCTTTTGACCTTTCAGCGCAGCAGTATCCACGCCAGCACCGCGACGATGCCCGCCACGAAGATCATGGCGTAGTTCTGCGCAATACCGCTCTGCATGCGCCGCAGCACGGTTGCGAAACCGCCGGTGAGGCGCGCCGAGCCATTGATGGCGCCATCGATCATGCCAGTATCGACGACGCGAAGCAGGAAGGCACGCGAGACCTTCTGCAGCGGGATCACGATCAGCCACTCGTAGATGTCATCCATATACCACTTGTTCCAGAGCAGCCTGTAGATCCCCTTCATGCTTGAAGCGAGGCGATCAGCCAGCCCTTCCCTCTTCTCGTACAGGTAGTAGGCGAGGGCGATACCGCCGACTGCGATAATGGTGGCCAGGACGATCAGCAGCCACTCCGTGGCATGCGATCCATGATGCTGGACGAAGGTGCGGTAGGCGGGCGCGAAGACCGGCTCCAGCCAGTTGTGCAATGCATGCGCATGCTCGCCGACCACGGGAGGAAGGCCGAGAAATCCGCCGACCGCCGAGAGCACCGCCAGAATCCACAGCGGGATGGTCATCGTCGCCGGCGATTCGTGCGGGTGGACGTGATGATGATCGAAGCGCTCACGACCGTGGAATGTGAGGAAGACCGAGCGGAACATGTAGAACGCCGTGCAGAATGCCGCCAGCGAGCCGATTGCCCAGAGGAGCGCATTGCCATCGACGAAGGCATGGTAGAGGATCTCGTCCTTCGAGAAGAAACCGCTGAACGGGACGATGCCGGAAATCGCCAGCGCGCCGATCAGATAGGTCCTGTACGTGGAGGGCATGTACTTCTTCAATCCCCCCATCTTCTGCATATCCTGCTCCTCGTGCATGCCGTGGATCACCGATCCGGAGCCGAGAAAGAGGAGCGCCTTGAAGAAGGCGTGCGTCATCACGTGGAACACGGCCGCCGTGAATGCGCCGACGCCGAGACCAACGAACATGAACCCGAGCTGCGATACCGTGGAATAGGCCAGCACCTTCTTGATATCGTTCTGCACGAGACCGACCGTCGCGGCTATGAGCGCCGTGGCGACCGCCACGCCTGTAATCACCGCCATCGTCGTGGGGGCCAGCGTGAAGAGCGCGGCGTTGCGGCTGACGAGGAAGATACCGGAGGTGACCATCGTCGCCGCATGGATCAGCGCGGAGACCGGCGTGGGCCCGGCCATCGCGTCCGGTAGCCAGACGCTGAGCGGGATCTGGGCCGACTTGCCGCAAGCGCCGAGAAAGAGGCAGAGCGTAGCGAGCGTGATGCTGAGATTCCCGCCGGGGAAGAATCCGCCGGCGCTTACCGTCTCGGTGATCTGCTGGTACTTCAGCGTCCCGAACTCGTTGAACAGGATGAACATGCCCACCAGCATGCCCAGGTCGCCGATGCGGTTCACCACAAATGCCTTCTTGGCCGCATCGCCCGTCCAGCGGATTCCCACGCCCTCGAACTTCCTGTCGTACCAGAAGCCGATCAGCAGGAACGAGCAGAGCCCGACCCCCTCCCAGCCGAGGAACGTGACAAGGAAGTTGTCGGCCAGCACCAGGTTCAGCATCATGAAGATGAAGAGGTTCAGATAGGCGAAGAACCGGCTGAAGCCGCGATCGCCATGCATGTACCCCATCGAATAGATGTGGATCAGGGTGCCGACGCCGGTGATGATCAGCAGGAAGATCATCGAGAGCTGGTCGATCTGGTAGGAGAAATCGACGGTGAAGATTCCGGCGGAGATCCAGGTGACGAGATCGACGATCACGCGGCGTTCCTCGGCAGGAGCCGACAGCATCTGCAGGAACATCACCACCGAGAGGATGAAGGCGATGCCGACCGCCGACGAGCCGATGATCCCCACCGTCCTCTCCGATCCCATCTTCTTCCCGAAGAGACCATTGATGAGAAAGCCGACCAGCGGCAGGAGGAGAACGAAAGGAAGTAGCGTTGAGATCATACCAGAGATGACAAAACAGGCTGTTGAGAAGACATCGTGAGGATAGGGACCGCAGGTTACTGAACGTGTCCCGCCTCCGGCCAGCGGCCGGGGGCACTCCGGAGATCGACCTTGTCGTAGATATCCGCAACCGGGAGCTCGCAGCCTATTGCGTCCGGCATCGGCGAGCCCTCGGTTCCGGAGACCTCCGTCAGAAGCCGGCGATCTCCATCCTGGCGAAGATACTGCTCGATATGGGCGCGATCCTGTGCCACCGGCACATACTTCCGCAGCGGCTCCAGGCCGCGGTACTGCTCGAATTTCGCGCCACGATCGTACGCCTCGGAGAGCACCTCCACGAGGATCACCGGATTCGTCAATGTATCATGGTGCGTATCATGGAACATCGGCTCACCACATACCACGACGATACCCGGGTACGCATAGAGATCGTCCCGCCCTGTTGCAACACGCATATCACTTATGTAGGCTCTGCACGGCCGCCCTTCGAGGCGGGCGCGCAACTCCGCCGCGACATTCGGCGCGCGATCAGATTATGCCGTTCGCCCCCGTCGGCGAGAGCGGGAACATCCCGCTGCCGAAATATTCGCCGGGATGTGCGGCCGCGCGTTCAATCGTCAGATACTCTTCCGGCGTCGGATGGTCCTTCGTCCGTGTCCGCACCGCTTCCGGGTCATACGTTCTCGTATACGAATGCGGCCTTCTCGAACGGCAGTTCGATATCAGCAAAACGGATGGTCAGATCCTCATCGACGATAATCATGGAATTGCGCCCCACCTTCACCCAGTCCGACTTCACGCTCGTGAAGGGCTCCGAGGAGATCACCACCGCCTCGGCATTTCCCTCGTCCGGCAGCATGAAGCAGCGATGCTCGGTGGCGATATACTCCTTGCCGAACATATAGTACAGCGATGCCGGCTGCACGCGGGGATTGGTCGTATAGCGCGTGGCCACCACCGCGCGGCCGTTTGAAACACAGAGATTCAGATAGGAGTGTTCGCGGACGTCGTTTTCGAAGAGAAGGCGATTGAAGTCCTGGAACATGCCGAACATGGCATCGACCATATCTTCGGCAGTCACCAGTCCACGGGGATCGCGAAGGTTGTTGAGGAAGAGACCGAACAGATGCTCGGAATCCGTAGAGCCCTGCACGGCATCGTAGGCGTCGTCCTTCAGCTCGCGCAGGAGGGCACGGCGAATCTTGCGGAAGCCCTGCACCATGCCGTTGTGCATCCAGGTGAGCTTGCCATAGACGAACGGATGGCAGTTCAGCTCTTCCACCAGCGAGCCGGGCGTGGCCGCCCGGACGTGTGCAAAGAGCATCGTGGTCTTGACCTTCTTCGCAAGATACCGCAGGTTCTGGTCGCTCCACGATGGATGCACCGAGCGGAACTGGCAGGGTTCATCATCCAGATCGAAGTCGTACCAACTGATGCCGAAGCCGTCGCCGTTGATCGGGATCGACATTTCCTGCGCCCCGAGGGACTGGCGCTCGATCAACGAGTGCTGCGGACGATAGAGGAGATCATCCGCAAGAACAGGCTTTCCGACATAGGCGAGGAATCGACACATGCTGATTCAATTGCTGGTTGCACCCGACATAGCCCGCGAATATACGCAGACCTGCGGGAAGTGACGGGCAGAGAGTTGCAGGTTCATGTACGAACTACCAGGAATCCGCGGGACTGACGATGAGATCATGCGGCGTGCGCACGATCGAATACGCCATCCCAGCACTCTACAACCCGCTGCGCCACGTCCGGCAGTTCATGCCTCTCCCCCGTTTCCCGCTCGATGGATGTGACCTCATATTCCGCGATGCCGCAGGGAACGATCGCCCCGAAACGCCGGAGGTCGGTGGTTACATTGAGCGCGAATCCATGCATCGTCACCCATCGCGAGGCGCGCACGCCGATGGCGCAGACCTTCCGGTCGTCCGCCCAGACGCCGGTCATTCCCGGACGCCGCCCCCCCTTGATGCCGTAGGCCGCGATAGCCCTGATGATGAGCTCCTCGATCGATCGCATGTACCAGCCCAGATCCTCGCGGAAGTCGGCCAGCCGCACGACCGGATAGCCGACGAGCTGGCCGGGGCCGTGGTAGGTGACATCCCCCCCGCGATCGACATCGAACACCTGGTAGCCGTTCGCCTCCAGCAGTTCGCGCGACATCAGCAGGTTGGCGTCGGTGCGCGCGTTGCGTCCCAGCGTGATGACGTCGGGATGCTCGCACAGCAGGAAGGTATTGGGACGCTCGCCACGGAGCACCTGGTCGAACATCTCCCGCTGGAGCTCCCAGGCGCGGCCATAATCGATGCGTCCGAGCCATTCGGGCCGGACGGTCGATGCGAGCGAAGTGAGTTGATCCATGTGTCGCCCTCCCCGGAATAGATGCTACCGCACGCCCCATTCCCACAGGCCGTAGGCAACCTTCCTATCGACCGGGCGCCCCGCCTGCTTCAACGCAAGCATGATCTGCCCGCGATGATGCCCCTCATGCGCGAGCATATACCCCAGAAATCCCGCCGCATGCGGCTTGAATCCCTTGATCCTTCCCTGCTCCAGCCCCTTCTCCAGCAGGCGCTCCATCGCCTGCGACGATCGTTCAAGAGCATCGGCCAGGAGAGCGAGGTCAGAAGCCTGCTCCTTCTCGATCTTGGAGAGCCCCTCCAGCAGCCCTGGCTCGGCGGACTTCAGCCACATCAGCCTTACGTTGTGCAGATGGGCGAAATGCTCCCCCACCGATCGCCCCTTCGAGGCGGCGACGGCGCCGAGCCCATCCGATCCGGCGGCGTTCAGCAGGTACAGATCGATCCGGTTGTTGATTCTCCAGGTATCCAGAAGCTGATCGCTGAGCTCATTCACGGCATATCAGATTTGTGTGATATGGGGGGACATCGCTCTGCGGTAGAGGCACCGCTAGATATTCAGCGCCTCGCCGTAGGCATCGGCGGCCGCCTCCATCACCCCCTCGGAAAGAGTCGGATGGGCGTGAATGGTATGCATGAGCGTTTCGGCGGTAGCCTCGGCCGCGCGCGCAGTGCATATCTCGGCGATCATCTCCGTGGCCTCCGCCCCGACGATATGGCCGCCAAGTATCTCGCCATAGTTGCCGTCGATCACGAGCTTGACGAAGCCGTCGGTTTCGCCGATCGCGCGGGCCTTGCCGCTGGCCTTGAAGGGGAACTTGCCGATCTTCACGTCATAGCCCATCTCGCGGGCCTTCTTCTCGGTAAGGCCGACGGAGGCGACCTGCGGCTGGCAGTAGGTGCAGCCGGGGAAGTTGTCGTAGTCCATGCCGTGGGTCGGATGCCCCGCCATGTGCTCCATCGCCACGATCCCCTCGTGCGACGCGATATGCGCCAGCCAGGGAGCACCCACCACGTCGCCGATGGCGTAGATACCCTCGACGTTCGTGCGCATGAACCTGTCCACCTTGATATGCCCGCGCTCCACGACCACGCCGAGCCCCTCCAGTCCGAGATTCTCCACATTGCCGGTGACGCCCACGGCGTTCAGGGCCAGATCGGCGTTCAGCGTCTTCTGCTCTCCCTTCTTGTTCTCGATCACCACCTCGACGCCGTCGCCGGCGCGGCGTGCGCTGATCACGCGGGTCTCGGTCAGGATGTCGATCTTGCGCTTCTTGAAGGCGCGGGCCACTTCCTTCGAGCAGTCCTCATCCTCCACCGGCATGATGTTCGGCTGCATCTCGATGATACTGACCTTCGTTCCGAATGCATTGTAGAAGTAGGCGAACTCCACGCCGATGGCACCCGCGCCGATGATGATCATCGATCCCGGCACCTCCTTCTGCAGCATCGCCTCGGTGGAGGTGATGACCCGTTCGCCATCGACCTCGATGCCGGGGAAGGTGCGCGGACGCGCCCCGGTGGCGATCATGATGTTCTTCGCCGTCAGCGTCTCGATCACCTTGCCGTCGGCGTCACGAACCTCTACCACTCCCTGGCGCGGGATGAAGCCGGAACCGTTGAAGACCGTCACGGAGTTCTTCTTCATCAGGAAGTTCACGCCGGAGGAATTCGCATCGGCGACTTCGCGGCTGCGCTGGATCACGCGCGGGAAATCGACGGTGACTTTCTCGATGCCGAAGCCGAAATCGCCGGCATGGCTGAGAAAGTTCATGTATTCGGCATTCTTCAGAAGCGCCTTGGTCGGAATGCATCCCCAGTTCAGGCACACGCCGCCAAGACGGTCGCGTTCGACGATAGCGACCTTCATGCCGAGCTGATGCGCACGGATGGCCGCGACGTATCCACCCGGCCCGCTGCCGATCACCACCACGTCAAAATTCTTGTCTGCCATGAGAGTAGTAAGATTCAAGATTGGAAACCTGCCGCCTGCAAGCCCGCGCGCGAATGCACGGCGACTTCGGGCATGGAAGAGATGCCGGCATCTGTAGCGCCCGCTACCGGCGGAAACACAAAGTTAGCGAAGGGGCAGGGCAGGGAAAAGCAGACATGAGAAGTGTTACAGAATCCTTCAGAAATGGGCGTCGATGGTGAATGGTCAGCGCTGGCGGCAGGGAATGAATCCGGCTCAACGGCAGCCAGATGCGCTCCGGACGCCCTCGATCCGGCCGGTTCCCGATCAACCCGGCGGCATGGGCCTTGTACGCCGTGTTGAGAGCGGCCCCTAGAACTGATCCTCCTTGTCTCTGAACAGCACATTGAACGTGGTCATCGATCCATAGCAACGGGTGATATACTGCTGGAGCTCTACCTTCTCCGCCTCGGAGAACTTGTCGTGGCTGTTGATCTTCTGCTCCAGCACGCGAAGCTGGTTGCGCATCATCACGATTTTGTGAAAGAATGTCTCCAGCGGCACATCCTTCGACTGCAGGGATTCATCCGCAGGCTTCAGCACGAGCGTCCCCTCTTTCCAGCGGCTGCCGAGCTCCTCCATCTCCTCGCCGGGACGATCCAGCCCGAGCTCCTCGACGACGCTGCGGGTGATCTGCTCCACCAGCCGCGCCAGCGGCATCTCCAGCCCCGTCACCGACGCCGTCGGCTCCGCCGGCTGTATGGCGCTGTTTTCCGGCGATACGGTCCGCCTGCCGTCATCGAACATGATCTCGACCGTATGTTCGGCGATCGCCTTCACCACTCCGGCGCCATATGCCGGGTGACGGACATTCATTCCTATATGAAGATCTTCTACGCGCATAGTTCCATAAAACGGGGGCCACCCGGCAGCCCGGTACCGCGGGAATCGCCGGTTCCGGCAACCCGCACTGATTCAATGATTCATTCATCCCATGCTCCCCCAGCGGCATCAATCGCCCCCTCCACCGGGCGCCTCTTCACACCGCCTCCCGCCCCTTTTTGCCTTTTGCCTTTTGACCTTTGCCTTTTACCGTTGCACCTCTCCCAGCCTCATCACCGTGCTCCGATCCCCGGCGATTTTCTTTTCGTCCTTCATCAGAAATCCCTGCCGATGTTCCTCCGCTTTTTTCAGATCGGCGGCGAGGACTTCAGGGATTGGAAGAAGGATGCCGATTTGTGTAAGCGCGCCGCGGCAGGCGCCGGCGCCATGCGAAAGGCCGAGGCGAACGGCCACCTTTCCATGTTCGATGTGATGGAAGGCGAAGCGTGTAAGCAGATCTTCGGTGAATGCATAACGGCATTCGAGAGAGATGCCAGCGAGCGCCCTGACGAGATCCGTCAACGTCGCCGGAATCTCTGTCACCCCTCCCCCCGCCAGTGTCTTCTTCACCAGCGCATCGGCAACGAGAGCCCGGTAGATGTCATCCTCATCGAAGTAATGCGTCAGCGCGAGGCGCCGATCGGGGTTGGCGAAGCTGAAGGATTCGTACCAGGTTGTCAGGCCCGGATGCGCCGCATCGGGACAGGAGATGTATTCCGAACGCTCGATGCTCATTATAGAGCCCACCAGCGAGAGGAGTTTGATCGAATTCTCGGCGGTGCAGGTCGTCAGGGCATCCACATCGCCGGCAGCCTCCGCAGCCATGCGCATCTGGTGCTGGAGAACATCGCGCAGCGTAAATCCCGCATCACCGGCCCATGCACTGACATCATGCTCCGTCCAGGTAATGCGATAACCATTGCTCATTCCCTGCCATATCGTATCGCCGCGACCGGCCGGGGGAGCGATCTCCGGCTCCGCCGCCGGATTCGCCGCAACCGTCGTATCCGCCGCAGACGGCGCATGCCCTTCAGTGGTGTCACCGGAATTTTCCGAGCATGCGGCGATGGCCACGACCAGTGCAAGAAGTAAATTCCGCAGCGTCCGGGATTTTCCCGTTCGGGCGCATCCCGATATATCGGAACGGATATATTTATTTCCCGCAATCACTCCTCATTCCTTCCTTTCTTTTTTTCCTCGTAGCGTTCCGGCCACCATGATTTCAGCCGGTCGTGAATTTTCTTTTCGCCGCCATTTTCCGTCGGGAAATAATATACCCGACCGCGCACCTCCTCCGGAAGATATTCCTGCCGGACGAATCCTCCTTCGTAGGAATGGCCATATTTATATCCCCTGCCATAGCCGAGTTTTTTCATCAGCCTGGTCGGCGCATTGCGGATATGCAGCGGCGGCACCGAGTGGGGATGATTCCGGACATCTGCGAGAGCAGCCTCGACGGCCATGTAGGCGGCGTTGCTCTTGGGGGCGGAGGCGAGGTAGGAGACTCCCTGCGCCAGCACGATCCGTCCCTCGGGCATGCCGATCCGCTCCACCGCCATCATGACGTTCGTGGCGAAGGTGATGGCATAGGGGTCGGCGTTGCCGATATCCTCGCTGGCGAGGATCACCATACGCCGGGCGATGAAGAGCGGGTCCTCCCCGGACTCGATCATACGTGCCAGGTAGAAGAGGGCCGCGTCGGGATCGCTGCCGCGCATGCTTTTGATGAACGCGGAGATGATGTCGTAGTGCATGTCACCGGCCCGGTCGTAGAACTGCCGGCTGCTGAAAGCGCCACGGAGATGATCGCCCGTGATATATGTCTCGCCCGACGGCAGAAGATCGCGGGCCAGTTCGAGCCCGGTCAGGAGCTTCCGCCCGTCGCCGCCGGAGAGGAGCTTCAGCAGATCGCGATCCTCGACGGTGATGCCGGCCAGCGCCGGATCGGCGGTGAGCGCGCGATCGATCAGCGTTTCCAGAGCGTCGGCGTCGAGCGGTTTCAGCGTGAAGACGGCGCTGCGCGAGAGGAGTGGCTGGATCACCTCGAATGACGGATTCTCCGTTGTGGCGCCGATCAGCGTTATCCATCCCTCCTCCACCGCCGGCAGCAACGCATCCTGCTGCGCCTTGTTGAATCGGTGAATTTCGTCGAGAAAGAGCACGAGCTGACGCCCCGCCGCCTGAAGGCTGCGTCCTTCGTCCAGCACTGCGCGTACGTCCTTCACGCCGGATGAGACTGCTGAAAGCTGGCGGAACCCGGCGCCGACCTCGGCAGCCATGATCTGGGCGATGGTGGTTTTTCCGACGCCGGGAGGCCCCCAGAGTATCATCGAGCGGAGACGCCGGCTTTCGACCATCCTGCGCAGCGGACGGCCGCGGCCGAGAAGATGCTCCTGCCCCAGAACGTCGTCGAGCGTCCTCGGACGGAGACGCACTGCCAGAGGTTTCAGCGAATCGGTGCCATTCATTCCGCAAATATAGTGCACGCCCGGAAGCCGGACGTGCGGTCAGTAGTCAATAGTACGCCCGGTGCCTCGCTTCGGCTGACGGCCGTTATCAGCACGCAGGAATTCTTCTTTCCGCCACCTTCCACCGACCATCATCCAATTCATATGCCAGTGCTCCGCCCCGCCCACGCCAGGTTGGAAGAGATGTGTCAGGACCGCGGCGCCGATTCGCCCCTCGCGATGACGATCGACGCACGTTCCTTCCGATTCCCCGGACGGCATCTTATATCTATCTTCTCCCCGCCTTCCAATGCTGATGTTCCCGGCCCCTCCCTTCCTCTATGCCAGCTTGAAATGCGGATTCTCGATGATGCCGAAAACATTGCCGAAGGGATCGCGCACGGTCGCCACACGGATGCCTTCACCGACATCGCGCACCTCCCCGTACGGTTCGGCGCCACATTCCATCGCATGGCTGTATGCGGCCCCGGCATCATCGACGCCCCAGTAGGCCACCATGTTGCTGCCGGCTTCGACGCCGGTCATATCGGGATCGAGCCCGAGTTCGTACCCGCCGATGTTGAAGCCGACATAGTATGGCTGATCGAAATAGGGTTGCACGCCGAGCAGTTCGGCATACCATTGCTTCGCCCTGTCGAGATCGCCGACGTGATAGATCGTTGTACGGAGCCCCTTGAACATGATGTTTTCCGGTTGATGCCTGATGACGTGAAGTTGCCGGACCTCATCACCGCACCTGTCGGGTGCTGGTCCGTGGCCAGGTAGTCCGTGGCGGGAATGGCTCCCGCACAGGCATGGCGAAAATAGTGTGCGGCGGTAAATGCGCCATGCAGCATGCGGCGATGTGAAGAAGCCCCGGAACTGGCCCGGGGCTACGGTTTCCGCGGAATCGATATAACAGATCATCGCCTCATCATTGTCGTTCGGATCCAGCATCCGCAGATGCCTTCCTCCCTGTTCCCCGGGCCATCGCCGTTCCCGTCTCCGATGCCGACATCCTCTCCTCGAATGCGACGATATCCCGCACCCGCTGCGCGGCCTCGTCTCTGGCGATCCGGTCGTACGCCGCCGCCAGCAGCGCGCCGAGTTCCCGGCGGATGCGCCCGCGCTCCTCATGATCCGCAATCTGCCACCAGACCCGCTGCTCGAACGGCCGCCGCAGCCTGGCAACCACACGCACGGGAAGCTTCGCGGTATCAGCAACGGCCCGCGCCAGAAGCCGGCCGATCTGCATACGGAACCGGATCATCGTGCTGTCGGCACCTGCCGTAACGACATGCTTTTCCACCCGGCTGTTGATCCTGTTGAGAAGCCCCCCCAGCGCCACGGAATCGCCGAAATCGAACACCGCCATCTTTGCGTAGTAGAGCGGGCGGATGCAGACGGTCACGTCATCGCCCCCCCTGGGGAAGCCTTTGCCACGCAGTTCCTCCGCTATACGCCCCACATCGTCGATGGTCAGATTCGTATTGACCAGATATAATCCCGCGCGCAGCAGCAGATCGCCCGAGATCCCCTCCAGCCGCCCGAACTGCTTCAGAAGCATCTGGCGGATGAACTGTCCCTGATTGAATGAGCGCTGGAAATCGCCGGAGGCAAATATCTTCCGCGAGCGAAGAACCCGCAACGCCTCACCGGAATTCTCGCGGAACCCGAGAAGCTCCAGCACGCCGCGCGCCTGTGAGAACCCGAGATCGATGTAGTACTCTATCGTGTCCAGCCCGGCTATCGCTGCAACTTCGCGCAGATAGGCATCGCGTCCCCTGCGGGCACGGACATTCGCCAATATGTTCAGCGATGATCTTCCGGCGAACCCCGCATCGCATGGCGTATCGCGCGGGATCGATGTGATGTCGATGAGACCACTGTCCAGCCAGACCGTGACGACGTGATTGGCATCCGCATGCTCCACATGCTCCCCCATGCGCGAATCGACACCGCAGATGGAGATGGAAACCTTCCGCCCGCCGACGGCCCTGCCGCGTGGATTTGCTATGTACGACGTGTCGATCACCAGCTCCCCGGCCGGACCCGCCGTGTCGATGGTGATGGTGTAGTTGAACATCTCGGCGAATTCATCGGGGATCGTTTCGGATGACGCGGTGTCAGTATCGAGTACGGCGAGCGATGAATCGCCCGGCAGCCCCGTGTCCGGAATACTCATATGGTCGGCGATGATGCGCTGGACGCCGGGATAGGCGAAGATGAATGTGCAGATGATCAGAATTCCGGCTATCGGAAGTACGCGGCGAAGGAATATGCGGCTCGGCATCATGGTCTCTCGCGGATAAGGTTCGGTCGGATTATCTGCTGCACCCGGCGGGTGCTGCATTTGTCGGTGTGAACCTATGGGAGATAGCGTGATGATATTCCGGCCGTTTATCCCGCGCGCCGATTCATCGAGCAGGCGCACGGCTCCTTCGATCATGCGAGCGGCGCTCTACCTCTCAAGCTCCCGGAGCAGAGCATCCCGCTTTCGTGTGGCGACGGGTACCTGGCTGCCGTCATCCATGACGATGTAGCCGCCGTCGGCCCTGACGTATTCGGTGACGTGATCGAGGTTGACGAGATGGGAATGATGCGTGCGGAGGAAGCCGTATCCGTCGAGCAGGTCGTTGAACTCCTTCAATGTGCGCGTGACGAGTATGCGTCTGCGTTCCGTGAGGTGAAAGCGGGTGTAGTTGCGCTCGGACTCGCATCTGATGATATCATCCACATTCACCACGTGGACGCGGTCGGCCGTGCCGAGCGCGATGCGCCGCGGACGTTCCCTGGGGGCGCGATTGCTCTCCAGCGTAACGCCAATGCCACTCCCGGCGGACGCCACGTCCCGCCGTTCCTTCACCTTCTTCACAGCCAGCACCAGATCATCAGGATCGATCGGTTTGAGGAGATAATCGAGCGCGCCGAACTTGATGGCCCGGATGCCGTATGCATCGGAGGCTGTGGTGAATATCACATGGAAATCGTGGCGTCCGACCTGCTCCAGCAGATCGAAGCCACTGCCGTCATCGAGCTCGATATCGAGGAAGACAATGTCGGGATGGAGCGCGCCGATGAGCGGGACGCCCGACCCCACGCCGGACGCCTCGCCGATCAGAAGGATATCGGAACAGAATGCAGCCAGATCCCCCGCAAGCGTACGTCGCGCGGCCTCGGCGTCATCGATGATCACTGCTCGTAGCATATCCGTAACATACGGATAGGAACTGCTCCTTTCCCGTTGTATTCTCTGTGCATCTGCGCGAGGCTCCGCTCATGTTCGATGTCAGATCCTCGATTGAAGGGTGCCGAAAGGAACGTGTGCTACCGACCGCATCCCTTTGCGCCATTGTTTTTTCTCACCGGACGGCAAAGAATCTCCCCGCGCAATAAACGCAACGGAACGGATCAGCGACCTCTATTTTTTGCCCTTTGCCTTTTGACTTTCGCCTTCCTCCGAGGAAAGGGTTTTCCACGCAACGGCGCAAAGAGGACGAGCATTCAGGCATCGACATACGGCACGAACAGATCGCAGCGGGTGCCGGCGGGAGCTCCACGGTCATCCAGCAGATCCGTCACCTCCAGCCCCGCCTCCATATTCCGTTGCCGGCTCATGATCGCCAGGCGCTCGCGGATAACGGCCAGGGCCGTCGATTCCCGCTTCCCCGATCCGGCGCGTATCGCTGCCGCACGCTCCCGGCCGATGCCATTGTCGCTCACGGTACAATGGACCAGATCACCATGCACTTCTATCATTACGCGGATCATCCCTCCCGACTCCATGCATCGCACGCCGTGCACCACCGCATTCTCCACCAGCGGCTGTATCAGCATCGGCGGGATCAGCACGGCCGATGGATCGAGATCCGGAGCGATCTTCACCGTATAATCGAAACGCCCGCCGAGATTCAGGCGCTCCAGCTCAAGATAGCTTGCGAGCATCGCCATCTCATCCTTGATCGAAACGTGCCCCGTACGGGAGTTCTCCAGGATAAGGCGCATCAGCCTCGCGAATTTGGAGAGATACCGCCGCGCCGCCAGCGTCTCGCGCTCGCCGATAAAGGATTGAATCGAGTTCAGCGCATTGAAGATGAAATGCGGATTCATCGAAAGCCGGAGCGATTTCTGTTCGAGCTCGACGATGCTCCTGCGCATTTCCAGCTCGTGCCGCTCCCGCTCGTTCTCCCGGCGAATCTTGGCAAGACGCGCTGCGAAGGCCGTTCCCACGCCGAGCACAACCACACAGCCAAGCGCGGTACGGAACCACCACGTCCCCCAGAATGGGGGATCGATGACGAAGCTGAATCCGGTCAGACTCGAATCGGCGACGCCATCCTCATTGAAGGAACGCACACGGAAGGTATAGGAACCGGGAGGAAGATTGGAATACACCACCGTGCTCTGCGTGCTCCGGGGGGACCACCCGCCATCGAAGCCGTCGAGCATCCACTGGTAGGTGACGGCATCGGGGTTGCGATGGCTGATGCCGACAAACTCGAAGCCAAGGTGATTCTGGTCATACGGCAGCTCCAGCGCGACGGGAATCGGATACCACGCGGCCACGCTGTCGGCGAAGGGGGTGGTTTCGATGGGATCGAAGAAAAGCCGCACCTCCTTCAGATGCGTCCGTGGCGGCACGCCGTTCGGGCGGTCCTCGCGCGGGTTGTAGCGAACGGCGCCCCGGATCGTGCCGAACCAGATATTGCCACGATGATCCACGCAGCCGGCGTTCTGTGACGTTTCTATCCCCCTGATTCCCTCCGCCCGTCCATAATGTTTCAGTTCATGCGCGCGAAACTCCCGGTCGATCCTGATCCTGTCGATCCCCTTCTCCGTGCCGAGCCAGACGTCTCCGCCTCCATCCACAACCAGCGCGTAGATATTGTTGGATCGAAGTCCCTGCTTCCGGCCGATGTTCCGGAACCTGCCGCCGGCATGCACGATCAGCCCGCCGCCGGCAGTGCCGAAGAGGAGGTTGCCGGCCGAATCGCGGGCGACGGAGCGAACCGTGTTGCTCCCCAGACCATCCTGTACGGTGAAGCGTGTCACCTCCGGCGCACCGGAATCGCGCGGGATGATCCTGGCGATCCCCGCGCCATCGGTCGCGACCCAGATCGCGCCATCCCTTCCGGCGAGTATGTCGTAGGCGCGATCGGTGCCGAGCCCGCCGTCATGTCCGATATGGAGGACGCCGCCGGTCGTTCCGCCCGTCTCCGACGGAATGCATATCACCCCCGCATCCGAACTTGCAAGCCAGATATTTCCCGCGCCATCCTCGGCCAGTGCATTGATGAACCTCGCCCGCGAGCCGCTCCAGACGACGCGCCGGAAGCTCCCCCCCTCGCGGATGAACAGCCCGTCACCGACGGTGCCGAACCAGAGCACGCCGCGCGAATCCTCGAAGATGCACTTCACCTTTCCGGACGTGAAATGCTGCCGCCCGGTGTACCGTGCATAGCTGGCGCCGTCATAGCTGGTGACGCCGCCGGCGGAATTACCAATCCAGATCGTCCCGGCACTGTCCTCGCAGATGGCATAGACCCAGTTCCCGATCTTCCCCTGCCGCTCGGTGAAGTGGATGAGCCGTTCGCCGTCGTACCGGGAGACGCCCCCCCCGGAGCTGCCGATCCAGATATTCCCCTCGGCATCCTCCAGCAGCGACATCACGACATTGTTGCACAGCCCCTCGGTCTCGGTGAAGACCGTGCATCCGGAATCGCCGCGGCGGCAGACGCCTCCGCCCGCCGTGCCGATCCACAGCCGGCCCACACGATCGACCAGAAGCGATGTGATCGTATTATTCGGCAGGCCATCGCCCGCCGTGAAGAGTACAACATCCGCCCCTCCGAGACGCACCGCGCCGCCGCCGTACGTACCGATCCAGATTGCACCGGAACGATCCTGGGCGATGGCCGATACGGGTTCGCGTGGCAGGCCATCGCCGGCCATATACGTAACCAGTCGCTCCCCCTCCCGGACCGTAACACCGCGATCCGTGCCGATCCACAGCCGACCGCGGGCATCGGTGAAAAGGCACCGCACGCGCGGACTCGGGAGATCGCCGATCCACGGTACCGCCACGAGGCTATCCCCCTGCCGGCGCCATAGCCCGCCACGTTCGGAGCCGACCCAGAGGACGCCGGCGGAATCGACCGCCAGAGCGTTCACCACAATGGAGTTCCCGCCGACGGAACCGCGCGGGCGACTGAAGATCCGGCCGTCGTAGCGCACCACCCCCTGATCCGTGCCGACCCAGATCGCGCCGGAACGGTCCTCCACCAGCCCCCGCACATAGTTGCCGGCAAGCCCCTCCTCCTCCGAAAATCCGCGGAAGGAAACGCCATCGTAGCAACTGACACCGCCGCCGCGCGTGCCGAACCATATCACCCCGCGATGATCCTGGCACATCGCATATACCTGCGACTGCGCAAGCCCGTCGGCGACCGAAATGTTCCGGAAGTTGTACTCCTGCGCAATAGTGGCGGAGGAAGCAAGGATGAACGCAAGCATCGCCGGCAGATTCCGGCAGATCCGCGCAGCGTCCCGAAACCGTGGCTCCGGGAGCAAACGACCGGGATGGCGGAGAATCCAGGGAGCTGCGATCATGTCAGGTTATGCGGCCTGCGGAGGTACGGAGAGGCTGTTTGAGATCGGTAGAGATATGCCGCCGGGCATGGCGGGAAGCAGGGCGACACGGCGAATGTCCGTAGCATGATGAACAGGCGGGAATGCGAAGGAATGGGCCGCGAAATGCCGACCCGCCAGTCGGCGCAAACCGGCGCAACAGCTCGGAGCCGGCCGCTGGATGGCAGCGGGCGTTGCGAGCAGACCAACCGCAAACGGTGGCCGCTCGCAATCATCCCTGAAAGCCCTTCCCGGACGGTCCCGGGCTACTCCTTCCGAAGCTCGACGCCCGTGGCCACGAAGGTGATTTCGAGCGCGGTACCGTCGGGGCGCGGATCGATCGACGCCCCCTCGCCCAGATAGTGCTCCACGTCCTCGGCGCTGAGGATATTCACCTTCACCTCCCCTTCGGCCTTTACACGCATCCCCTGCGAGTTCGTGGGAACGAAGAAGCCGTAATCCTTGAAGGTCACACGGACGCCCTTCCTTCCCTTCGCCGGGGCAACCTCCATCCAGCAGCCCTTGCGCGTGCAGACCGCCCCCACCGTCCCTTCCACGACGATGCTCTTTCCGTCGTACGCATCCGGGTTGACGATGATGGAATCGAGCAGCACGGTGGGTGAATCACCGATCGCCTCGCCGCGCCTGATGGGATCATCATCCGTCGGCATGGTGACGGCCGCAACATTGTTGGCGATATGTATCGCGGAACCGGCCGTCGGCGTGAAGACAGTCACGGCATATGCCAGAAGTAAGGTCATCATGATGGTTGATCCGCCAGGAGTTGTATGAGAGTTATTGAAGTACCGATGTATGGAGGCGGCAAGATAGGGGGATTTGCGCTATCGAGGAAGAGAGACCGCGTTACAGTGTGCGGAGCGGCCAGATCCCGACAGCGTACACGCTATTGCTCCTTCCGCGAGACCCGGGCATCCTCGTCCGGCGCATGACTCCCGCCATTGCATCCGGCCGCTCCGTCGCGTGCCAGAAGCGAGGTGGAGACCTGCTCCTTCCAGTCGGTGCCGGTTCTGCGGCGCTCGATCTCGATATCGCGCCAGAGCTGCTGGCATGGGAAGCAGTTCTCGTAGAACGCCCGGCCTATCACCACCGAATCCACGCCAAGGCTCTCCATCTCCTGAAGCATCCAGAGATGTTCCACGGTGGCCACACCTCCGGCCGCGGTTACATGCAGGCTGGTCTCATTGGCCAGCCGCCGCAGCTCGTCAAAATTCGGTCCGCGCAGCACTCCCTCATAGTTCCGGTCGGTGAAGAACATCCGGCCGATACCGAGTTCCTTCGCAGCATGGCCGAACGTCACGGTATCCACCTGGTCGAGATCGCGCCAGGTGGGGCTAAGACGGCCATCGCGCGTGATAGCGGCGGCGCAGATACGGGAAGGACCGAACTCGCGGAGCAGACGGCGCACGCCATCAGGATCGTTCTGGATCAGGTCATGCACGAAGATCCTGTAGATACCGCCGCGCAGCCACGATTCGCACTCCTCCACATCGGCGAAGCTGCTGATGAGCTGCACCGGGATCTCCACGGTCCGGACGGCATCAACGATCGTGTCGCGGTTCTCCATCGAGCCATTGTACACCCCCTCGCGATCCAGCACGTGAAGCACCTTGGCGTTCTCACGGCGCCAGAGAAGCGCCATCTGGATAGGATCGTTCGAGTAGACTTCGGGATCGATGCCCGGATCGCACTTCACCGTCCGCAGGCAGCGGCAGTCATGTATTTCGATAGCAGGGATGATCAGCATAGTCTGCATCCACGCAACTACGTGAAAGTGCCCGGCCGAATGCAGTGCCGGGATGCTCCGATGCAGGGACGGGGACCGGGCGCTCGCCGGCGGATCGCCATGCGGGATGGCACCCCGCGCACATCTTCCCTGAACACTGGAACAGAGGTGAAGACGGCCAGCTTCCCCGGTCATTACGTCGGACCGTGCTTTCGCGGGCACGATCACACGAACTTACATCAGTTCCACCCGGCTTTGTTCGCCGAGCACGAAACGCTGAACCCGCGGCTTCCCCAGACCACGGCAGATTTCGACATCATTCGCCAGAAGGCTTCCCTCGATGCGCACATCGACCGAGCGCACCGTCACGCGATCCATCAGGATGGAATATTCCACCTCGCAATGTTCGAGCCTGCATCCCGCGCCGATGGAGCTGTACGGGCCGATATAGGCATCGACGACGCGCGCATCGCGGCCGATGATGGCCGGTCCGCGCACACGGCTGGCAATCACCTCCGCCCCCTCCTCGATCACCACGGCGCCCGCGATGTCGCTCTCGGAGTCTACAAGCCCGTCGATCCGCTCGTCCATCTTGCTCAGCACCAGGCGATTCGCCTCCAGAAGATCGGTCGGCATTCCGGTATCCTTCCACCATCCGGTGATCTCGCCATGCCCGACCCTGAACTTCCGCTTCAGCAGATAATCATGCGCGTCGCTGATCTCCAGTTCTCCCCGCCCGCTCGGGGCGATGGAGTTCACAGCCTCGAAGATCGCCGGTCCGTAGATGTAAATCCCGCTGACGGCAAACGGGCTTTTTGGCACGCGCGGCTTCTCCTGCACCGCGATGATGCGCCCCCCCTCGTCGAACTCCGGCACGCCGAAGCGCTCGGGATCGCGCACGCGGGCCAGCGTCAGATAGCAGTCGAGCTGCTCGCGGCGGAAGTTTTCGATGAAACGCTCGATACCCCCGACGACGATGTTATCGCCCAGATAGAAGACGAAGTCGTCGCCGCCGATGAAATCCTGCGAGATCTTCACCACATGCGCCAGGCCGAGCGGCGCCTCCTGCCAGATGTAGGTGAACCTGGCCCCCATGCGCGATCCGTCGCCGAACGCACGCACCACCTCCTCCCCGTTGTCAACGCCAACCACAATGCCGATCTCGGTGATGCCCGACTCCTTGACGGCATCGATGGCATACTGGAGGATCGGCTTGTTGGCGATCGGGATGAGATGCTTGTTCTGGGTATGCGTGATCGGGCGCAGCCGTGTGCCACGTCCTCCAGCGGTTATCAGTGCCTTCATGATAGGGAAGTGAGGTCGAAAGGAACGCCGAGCAGCCGCGCCAGATCGGGAATCGACCGCACGATGCCGCCGGGACGTAGTTCCGAGGATGTTGCCGGGTGCTCCAGGCCATCGGGATTGAACCAGATGGTCGCCATACCGGCACGCGAAGCGCCGCAAATGTCATACAGGAAGTTATCGCCAATATACAGCGATTCGGATGCGGCGACGCCCGCGGATTCGAGCGCCGCACCGAAGATGCGCAGGTCGGGTTTCGGCGCCCCGACCTCCTCGGAAAGAATGATGTGATCGAAGTAGGCGTCGAGCGCGGCAAGGCGCAGCCGACCACGCTGGACCTCCGTGAATCCGTTGGAGATGATGCCGAGCTGATAGCGCCCGCGAAGTCCTTCAAGCAGCCGGATCACGCCGTCGTAGGGAGCCGAGGCAGCCACCAGGCGATCGAGGTAGAACCGGCTCATATCCTCCACCTGTGCGGCGGCGGCATCGGCCGTTCCCGTTTCGTTGCAGGCCCAGGCCGCCAGGGCGCGCAGCCGTCCCACCTTCAGCTCCGCCGGCGTGAGAAGTCCGGCGGAGTAATCATGCCAGTAGCGATCGTTGACCATGATCCACTGCTCGAACAGGCGCCCGAGCGGTATGGATGAGAACAGATCGTACCGACCGTGAATTTCGGCGAAGGCGCTGCGCGCGGCACCGGTATGATCGAGCAGCGTGTTGTCGAGATCGAAGAAGATCGCCCGGAGCGATTCGTGCATCACCGTGGTCCGTGGCGCTTCGATCAGCCCGCCCCTCCCTGTTCCTCGTTCGCCTTGCCCGGCGCCTGTCCGGCGATCGACTCGCGCATCTGCGTATCGGCCTGGACGTTCTTCAACTGGTAGTAATCCAGCACGCCGATGTTGCCCGAGCGAAGCGCCTCGGCCAGCGCAAGCGGCACCTGCGCCTCCGCCTCGACCACGCGGGCGCGCATCTCGTGCACGCGGGCGCGCATCTCCTGCTCCGTCGCTACCGCCGATGCACGGCGTTCCTCGGCCTTCGCGCGCGCCACGCTCAGATCGGCCTGCGCCTGATCGCTCGCCAGCTTCGCGCCGATGTTCTCGCCCACATCCACGTCCGCGATATCGATCGAAAGGATCTCGAACGCGGTCCCCGCATCAAGCCCCTTGTCCAGCACAGTCTTGGAGATACGATCGGGATTTTCCAGCACGAGGCTGTGCGTATCGCTCGAACCGATGGTGGTGACGATGCCCTCGCCCACGCGGGCGATGATCGTTGACTCTCCCGCGCCGCCGACCAGCCGATCGATGTTGGCTCGTACAGTGACCTTGGCGATGGCGCGCACCTGGATACCGTTGCGGGCCATCGCCGCTACGGGAGGCGTCTCGATCACCTTCGGATTCACCGAAAGCTTCACCGCCTCCAGCACATCGCGGCCGGCCAGGTCGATTGCAGTGGCACGCTCAAAGCCGAGATGAATCTGCGCCTTGTCGGCCGAGATCAGCGCCGCCACGACCTTCTGCACATTCCCCCCCGCCAGATAGTGCGATTCGAGCTGTTCGACCTCGACCTGGATGCCGGCCCGCTGCGCCGTGATCTTGGAATTCACGATCACCGACGGCGGCACCTTGCGCAGCCTCATGCCGAACAGGTTCATGATGCCGACACGCACCCCTGCGGAAAGGGCCGTGACCCAGAGCCCCACCGGAATGAAATAGGTGAAGAACCCGAGCGCGATAATGAAACCGATGATGATGATGACCGGCAAGAGTGCACCTTCCATAAAGCTCCTTATGTCGTGAATACGGCAGTCCCGACGGATCTGCACCGGCGCCGGAACATGCGGAAACCTGAATGGATGTCTGGATGGTATCGAGCGCCGGCTCCACGGCCCCGGTGCACGACATGCGAGGTCGCTCATGGCACCGCGGCAGCCCGGCTCTGCCCACTACCTCCGCTGCATCATGAACGCGCGCCAAAAATAAGAAAAGCAGAGGGCGCAAATGAAAAAGAGAAGGCCGGGAATCAGAGGGGGGAAAGGATGAAGGAGCCGCCCGGCCCCTACCTCCTTCCGTGATAACGACCAAGGAATTCATACGCCATGTTCAACTCCTGTGCGCGGGTATGGGAATTCCGCTGCTCCTCCGCACCCAGGTTCGCCGTCCTGTCAGGATGATGAACGGCGATATGCGTGCGATATGCAGCGACGATCTCCTCCCACGACGCACCATCGGCGACCGCAAGTATACGGATCGCCTGCAGATACGCGGCCCGCGCCTGATCGGGCTCCTCTCCGGCCGCCCCCCCGGCCGTGCGTGCGCGCTCATCGCGCAGCCGCTCTTCCTCGATCAGCCGTTCGGCCAGATGAAGATCGGCGGCGCGCCCCACGCCGAATTCGGGTGCATGTGCGCGCGCGAACCGGCTCACGCGATCGAAGATCTGACGAAAGGACATGGATGTATGTACAGTGCAGGGACCGGCGGCGGCCCGTTGGTTCATGGTACCGGGCGCCGCTGGCAGCACGCCCGGCTGCGCCTCGCTGTGGGGCTGGCAGAGCAGGGAGAATTCCCCGCCCTTCAACCGCTACCAACCGCCCACCAACCTCCTCACATTATCCTCGAACTTTCGCGTTCGGCGATCGTGCTCTCGCTCGGCTCCTGAACGGCGGGCATGAACCGGGCGGGATCATCGAGCAGCCCGATCTCCGTCTGCTGGATGATATAATCCACCACCGCGCGCGTGTCGTTGTTGTTCTCGGCATAGACGCGAAGCTGGCGCGCGGCGCCGGTGCCGTTCTCCAGGATGTCATTGATGTAGTTGATCTGATCGCGGCTGCCAAGATCATCCACCACATCGTCAACGAAGACCAGGAGCTCGCGGATCAGATCGCGCGTATTCTTTTCCTTCTGTTTGCCGAAATCTATCAGCTTGCCGTCCAGCCCGTAACGTACCGCACGCCACTTGTTCTCCATGATGAGCGCGCGGCTGTAGACACGGAAGGAGAGATTCTTCCGATAGAGCGCGAAGAGCTTCGCCGCCACCGCCTGAATCAGCGCGGCTATCGCCACGGTCTCATCGAGCGTCATCGGAAGATCACAGATGCGGATCTCCAGCGTCGGGAAGTTCGGATGCGGCCGGATATCCCACCAGATCCTCTTGGCGTTATCGATGCAGCCGGTCTTTATCAGCAGATCGACGTAGGCCTGGTATTCCAGCCAGTTCTGGAACGGGTCGGGGATGTTCGTCCGCGGGAAGCGTTCAAACACCTTCGAGCGATAGCTTTTCAACCCAGTCTCGTAGCCGGTCCAGAACGGGGAGTTCACCGTCAGCGCCAGGATATGCGGGAGGAAGTAGCGCATCTCGTTCATGATCTGGATCTGCGTCTCCCGGTTCTCGATGCCGATGTGCACATGCATGCCGAAGATCAGGAGCGCGCGGGCCAGGAGCTGCATATCCTCGACGATCCCGCGGTAGCGCTCGTCCGGATGAATCTCCTGCTTGTCCCAGTGGGAGAACGGATGCGTGCTGGCCGCGCCGATCTTCAGGCCGTTGGAGCCGGCCAGGTGCCTGACGATGGACCTGATCTTCCTGAGCTGCTCGTGAAGATCCTCGACATTGCGGCAGATCTTCGTGCCGATCTCCAGCATCGAGCCATGCATTTCCGGCTTCATCTGCTCTTCCAGCACCGCCCGCCCCTTCGAGAGAAGTTCGAACTCCAGATGTGACTTCAACTCGCGGGACTGCGGGTCGATCACCATGTATTCCTCTTCCACGCCGAGCGTGAAACTCGGCCGTTCGTACGGATCACGCCCTACCATACTTCTTGCTCCACTGGTTCCATGTGTTGCCTGCATCGGATTTCCTCCAGGCCGTGTATGCCACTACTGCTCCGCCCCCTTGCGTGTTCCACGCTTCTCCCCCTTCTTCGTCCTTTCCATGTCATTTGCGTCCCCTGCCCCCAGCATCTCGCTCCACCGGTACTCGCGCGGCATGCGCCGTCCCTTCAATGCCTCCTCGATGGCGAACGACGCCACCGTCTCAACGAACCACTGGAAGTTGTCCTCGCCGACGGAGGGGCGTTCGGCATCGGGAGCCGGATTCATGAAGTCGATGGCATAGGGGATGCCATCCTTCACCGCAAACTCCACGGTATTGATGTCGTAGCCGAGCGCGGAGCAGAGCGTGATGCAGTCCTGCGTCAGACGCCGGCGCATCTCATCCGAGGGGGCGAATCCGGCATCATAGCGGAGATGATGGGGGTTACGCGGCTCGTACGGCATGATGTGCACATACTTCTGCCCCACCACATAGCAGCGATAGTACTCGTCGAATTCAATCCCCTGCTGCAACGTCATGCAGATATCGCCGGTCTGGTTGTACGACTCGAAGAACTGCTCGGCCGATTCTATCTTGTAGACATTCTTCCAGCCGCCGCCGTCGAACGGCTTCAGCCATGCGGGAAAGCCGATGTAGCCGAAGATGTCATCCCAGTGCAGCGGGTAGATCAGATTCCGCATGGAGGTGCTGGTGGTCCCGGGAGGATGCTCCTTGCTCGGCAGCAGAACGGTCTTCGGCACGGCCACCCCCAGCTTCTGCGCCAGCACGTAATTGAAGAACTTGTCGTCGGCAGACCACCAGAAGGGGTTGTTCACCACCCGGGTACCGTTGAGCACCGCATGCTTCATCATCGCGCGATAGAAGGGAATATCCTGGGAGATACGGTCGATGATCAGAGTGTAATGGGAGGGATCCTCCAGCTTCACTCCTCCTACCTGCAGGAATTCGGCACGTACATCGGCTCCACGACGGTTGATAGCCTCGACAAGAGCCGGCGGAAACGTCTGCTCCATGCCGAAAAGGACTGCAACACTTTCCATAAGCGTGTAACGGGAGAGTAAGGTTTTGAAATGATGCCCGGAGCGTGAATCGTCGGACGGCGCTATAGCGGTCAAATTGACGCATTCTCAACGTGGCTGCAATGTGATGAATCTCCGTGACAAGGGCAAGCGTTCCGCATGTCATGATGCGCCGCACCCGCAGGAGATTGTCCGGCAAGCCCGCAGAACCTATGTTTGAGCGATTCGCGTCGGCCCCCCCGGGTTCCGTGGCCGGCATTTTCAGGAAGATGCGCGGGCGGCGCGATCCGCCCGGCCCATCCGCCGGTATTTTCCAAACCTGGTGCAACCAGATCCATTTATCGCTCGTTCATGGCATCGACATTCTCCTTCGATATCGTTTCACAGGTCGATCTCCAGGAGGCCGACAATGCAGTCAATCAGGCCCTGAAGGAAATACAGCAGCGCTACGACTTCAAGGGAACCGCATCAACGATCGAGCTGGAAAAGAAAACCAGCCAGATCCGGCTGGAATCGGACGACGAGTACCGGCTGAAACAGGTGATGGACGTACTGGAATCCAAGCTGATAAAGCGCGGCATCAGCCTGAAGGCGCTCTCCTACGGCGATATCGAGCAGGGAAGCCGCGGATCGGCGCGGCAGACGATCACGCTGCAGTCCGGCATCGACAAGGAGAATGCCAAGAAGATCACGAAGCTGATAAAGGACCAGGGTCTGAAGGTGCAGGCGCAGATCCAGGATGACCAGGTGCGCGTCACCGGCAAGTCGAAGGATGACCTGCAGGCAGTGATCCAGACGCTCAAGGGAGCAGATCTCCCCTTCGATATGCAGTTCGTCAACTATCGGTGATGGCGCCTCCGGATGCCGCATATCACCCTTCCGCTCCATCCCCCCTGCTCCGCTTCATCCGGCGGAGCCACGGGACCTGCCGGCGTCCGACGAATGCCAGGCGCCGTATCACGATATCCGCACTGAACCGGGGTCCGGTGGTGATTCGTCTCATTCCCTCCCTGCTGCATTCCCTTGTCGCCACGTTCGCGCTGCTGCTGGCGACGGCCGCCGCCGCCGTGGCCGCGCCGGTCGAGCTGCGTGATATCACCGTGGCCCCCGAGGGCAACGCCGCCACCATCATCTTCCTCGTCGATGGTCCCGTGCGGACGGTGGTCGTGGAGCCGAAGAAGAACGGCGTGGCGCAGGTGCGGATGAAGTCGATGAAGGCGGGCAGGGGAGCGCTCGGCTCCGCGCTGCCGAAACCCGGCGTCATCTCCGTGAAGGCCCATATCGAGCGGACCGACGTGCTGGTGGCGAACGTCACCTTCACGCGCCTCGTAACCGACATGCGCGTGATCCGGCGCGACTCGACGCGAATCGAAGTCTACGTCAGGCTCGGAAAGGCCACGGGCGCCGCTGCGACGGCAGCGCAGGGGCGAGCGCGGGGAGGATCGGATGATGCCGACACGAAGCGGCGGTGGTCTCTGAGCACGATCGTGATCGATCCCGGACATGGCGGCAAGGACCCCGGGGCCATCGGCATCGGGGATGTGCTGGAGAAGGATGTGACGCTCGGGGTGGCGAAGCGGCTGCGCGATGAGATCCGCCGTCGCATGCCCGGCGTGAAGGTGGTGATGACGCGGGATGACGACAGGTTCGTCGAGCTGTTCCGGCGCGGCCAGATCGCAAACGAGAGCGACGGACGGCTGTTCATCTCGATCCACTGCAATTCGATGCCCGAAAAGCCCCACCCCGCCAGCGGTTTCGAGTGCTATATCCTCCGCCCCGGACGCAGCGAGGAGGCGGCGCGTGTGGTGGCAGCGGAGAATGCGGCGATCAGGTTCGAGACCGACCGGGTGAAGTACGAGGCGATGTCGGCGGAGAATACCATCGTCGCAAGCATGGCGCAGAGCGCATTCGTGCGCTACAGCGAATGGCTGGCGGACGCGCTGCGCAAGGCGATGCGCGGGCGCGTGGGCATGCCGGATCGCGGCGTGCACCAGGCAGGATTCTACGTACTGGTAGGGGCGTCGATGCCGAGCGTGCTGGTGGAGATAGGATATCTGAGCAATGAACACGACGTGAAAGTGCTCAAAAGCTCCTCGGGACAGAAGAAGATCGCCAGAGCGATCGTCGAGGGGATCAGGGCATACCAGAAGGCTTACTCGGCTTCGCTGGAGTAGGCGCCTGCGCCACTGCGGCAGGCCTCGCATCGCCGAAGAGGGACGGTCTGCCCGCGTGCGGCCGATCCATCATCCAGCCCCCCTCCCCGTCACGGCTGTCAGCCTGCGCTCACCTGCCGGCACACAATCGCTTCCCGCCATTCACTCCGCATTCATTCCCTCAGACCACGCCCATAGCGCTGCAGAAGCCTGGAGGCCCTGTGGCGATCGCGATGGATACCCCGCTTGAAGGTGATGAAATCGCCGAGCACGATCGCTATCTCCCGCGTGAGCGGCATCCCCTGCTCCAGCCAGTTGAGCCCCCGCCCGCACTGGACGTGATCGCCAGAGCGAAGCACGGCGAGGATGAGCAGTTCGCCGGGGAAGGTGTCGGTCATCTCCACAGGAAATCCGAGCGCCACCAGATTCGTACGAAGCATGCCGCGGAACTCGGACTCGGTGTAGCCAAGCAGCACGAAGAGCGGTGTCAGATCGCTCGCGGCGCCGACTGCCACGGGATCGCCATGACACAGATACACCCACTCCCCATGTTTCCCAATGCCGATGTGACACTGCGGCATTGCAAGCCAGCGGATTTCCCCGACATCATCTCCCTGTACGACCCCGGGTTCCCAATGCTCGCCGGCTGGTGTGCGTTCGGTATGCATAGCGTTCATGGAATAACAGATCCCGTCCGGCATTTCAGGCGATCGTGCGTGGGAAATCGTGCATCAGCCCGCCACCATTATCAAAAATTCATCTTCATCCGCCTCGATTGCGGCGGATCGGGCGGAACCGGACTCATGCGGAGAAGTTACGAAAAAGGGGCCGGGATGATTTCCCGGGGCGATTGACAGATACATGACGATGCGGGCCGGCATCATCACTCCCCATATTCCACCTTCGTCTCCTCATCCCTCCACTCCTTCTTCCTGTTCGCCATGATGGAATCGCCCGAGCGGACGAGCGCCGCAAGCGTCGGTCCGGCAGGAGAGAACCGGGTGCGATCGGCGTGGAGCAGCGCCAGAAATGCCCGCGGTTCATGCAGGTAGGTGACCGGAGGCACCTCCTGGCGCGGGATGCGCTTCGCGTCGCCGATCTCCATTCCCCAGCGGAAACGCTGGCGCGCCAGATGCACAAGGGGGGGCGGCGCGGAGGTCCAGAAACGTCCTTCAAACAGCGCACGGAGCCTCTCCCTGCCCAGGCCACGCTTGTGCACCGCGGCCGAATCGATGATCGTGGCGCCGGCGAGAGCCGTAGAATCGCAGAAGGCGACCACGCGGGCGGGATCACCATTATGCACCATGATCAGCGCTCCCGAATGTACCAGCCCGTACATGGTGGCGATCTCCTCCTTCGACATGCGTATGCAGCCGTGCGACGACGGACGCACACCGAGATGGCCGTAATAGCCGTTGCCATCCAGGCCGTGAAACCCCACTCCCCCCTGCACCCCTATCCAGTGATGCAGCCTGGCATCGTTAAACTGCCGGCTGATCGCCATCGGCACCTTGTTCTGCACCGTGAACAGGCCGGCGGGGGTCGCCATACCGTCGCGGATATACGGATTGCCGCTGGAGACAGGAAACGTACGCGAGGAGCCATCACGGAAATGCACCGTCACGTTCTGCCGCTTGAGATTAACCTCCAGATAGATGGAATCGGTGGTATAGACCGTATCGCGCGGGCGGATGCGGGCGAGCACGGCGGCGGGCGGTGGAATGGCGAGGCCACCCGCCACAGCAACGGCGACATCCGATGAATCGGCGTGCATGGTATTGGCCACAACCTCGCGGTCGGCCATGTTGACAAGCATCGCCAGCCCCAGTGTGGCTATCAGGCCTGCGGCGGCCAGAAGTCCGGCGGCACGATACGTCCGCTCGGCCGGTTCTCCGGCCTCATCATTATGAACGCCGGCGCCATCCAGCTCTTCACCTTCAAACCGGGGATCGATCATGCCGCTTCATCAACCAGATAATCATAGCTCGCGATATCGCTCGGGCGCAAATATACGCAGGATATATGGTAGTTCACGACCACCCGGCGACGGTGAATGATAGCGGCCGGCGGCGTACCGCCCAGCAGCCACGGGGCGGGCCTCGCCGGGTTCCGTGCACCGGATGTGGTGATCCTGCCATGTGTCGCTGCGCTCCTCGCTATGAGGCCGGCATTCCCTCCCGACTGATTCCGGACAGCTTCCGAACGCAGTCCCGCATCTACATCCCTTCCCGCCCGGCTGACGGCGCTTACACACCGATCCATTCACGATCCGGAAAGACATGCTTCACATTCGGCGGCAATTTCTATCTTTTTCCCCCATCGGCCTACCTGCCGGGCATTTACGGGGTCATAGAGGCTTCCGAGCGTGCCCCGCCAGCAGGGAGCGGGCGCCAGCCCCCGGCTGCTCACAATTACATGATGAAGCCCTGACTTCTATGCACAATCTCGATCTCATTCTTACGATCACGGCAGGGCTCGTCGTGGCATTGATCTGCGGGTTCATCACCCAGCGTATCGGATTATCGCCGATCGTGGGCTATCTGCTCGCCGGCGTCGCCGTCGGCCCGTTCACTCCCGGCTTCGTTGCCAACCACGAGTTCGCCGAACAGCTCGCCGAGATCGGCGTCGTGCTGCTGATGTTCGGGGTGGGGCTCAGTTTCCATATCAAGGAATTGCTGGCAGTACAGCGCGTGGCGATTCCCGGAGCGGTCGGGCAGAGTCTCGTCGCAACGCTCCTCGGCATGGGAATGGGCACCTTTTTCGGGTGGGATATGTCGGCGGGACTGGTCTTCGGTCTGTCGATCGCCGTGGCAAGCACGGTGGTGCTGATCCGCGTTCTCAGCGACAACAACGATCTGCACACGCCGACCGGCCACATTGCCGTCGGCTGGCTCGTGGTCGAAGACCTGTTCACCGTGTTGATTCTGGTGATTCTGCCGACGCTCTTCAGCCCGGCTCATAGCGGCGTCGGCGAGCTGTTCACGGGCATCGGCCTGACGCTGGTGAAGGTTGCCGGCCTGATCGCCCTCGTCTTCGTCCTCGGAGGACGGTTGATCCCGTGGGTACTGGAGCGCATCGTCACCACCCGCTCGAAGGAACTCTTCAATCTCTCGGTGCTGACCATCGCGCTCGGGATCGCGGTCGGCTCATCTATCGTCTTCGATGTGTCGATGGCGCTCGGCGCATTTCTGGCGGGGATCGTCGTGGGGCGCTCGGATTTCAGCCTTCGTGCGGCCACGGAGGTGCTGCCGATGCGCGATGCATTCGCCGTGCTCTTCTTCGTCTCGATCGGCATGCTCTTCAATCCGGCGCAGCTTCTTGAGCATCCGCTGCTGGTTCTTGCAACGCTGGGGGTGATCCTGGTGGGAAAATCGGTGGCGGCGATCACCATCGTGCTGCTTCTGAAATTTCCGCTCAGGGTCGCGCTGTCGGTCGCCGCCGCGCTGGCACAGATCGGCGAGTTCTCCTTCATTCTGGCCTCGCTTGGGCGGGATCTCGGCATCCTCGACGATATCGCGACAAATGCGATAATCACAGCGGCGATCATCGCCATCACCCTGAATCCGATCCTCTACCGGTTCGTCGGTCCTATCGAGTCGTGGGCGGCGCGGCAGCCGCGCCTCTGGAACTGGCTGGGCTCGCGTACACGATCGCTGGTTCCGGAGCAGAAGCATGGTGATGCGGAGGACGGGCAGGACTCGAACGGCAGGCACAGGGCGATCATCATCGGATACGGTCCGGTGGGACGCACCGTCAGCCGGCTGCTCAAGGATAACGGCATTACTCCGGTCGTGGTCGAACTGAATCTGGAGACCGTGCGGATGCTGCGCGAGCGGGGGGAGCGGGCTGAATACGGAGATGCGAGCCATCATGACACGCTGCGCATGGCGGGGATCATGAATGCCCGGAGCCTGATCATCAGCGTTGGGGGACTTCCGAATGTCAAGGAGGTGGTGAGTGCGGCGCGCGAGCTCAATCCGGATATTTGGATTCTGGCCCGCACGACCTATATCTCGGAGGTGCGTTCACTCCGGGATTCCGGCATCGAAGATGTCTTCTCGGCGGAGGGAGAGGTTGCGTTCGCGATGACGACGGCGATCCTCCGACGGCTCGGCGCAACGCCGGAGGAGATTGAGCAGGAACGGGAGCGGATACACTCCGAACTTGGGGAACCACTCGCGGGATGATGTGGCGGGGCCCCCCCCCCCCCCGCGCTTCGGAATGTTTCGCGCAAAGACCGCAAAGGGTCCATGCCGGACCTGCTTCGTCAGCCGGGCATCGAAAATTCCGCTGCCGCTCCTTCAATCGCACATCCGCTCACGCCTCCATTTCCATGCGGCGCTTCCGCTCGCGCATGCGCTGCGTGTGGTCCAGCACCTTCTTGCGCATGCGAATGGACTTCGGCGTTATCTCCAGCAGCTCATCCTGATCGATATATTCGATGAACTGCTCCAGCGAGAATTCCAGCGGCGTCTCCAGACGGATGGCCCCCTCGGAGCCGGATGCACGCATGTTCGTCAGGTGCTTCTTCTTGCAGACGTTGGCGAGGATATCCTCGTCGCGGGCGTTCTCCCCCACGATCATTCCGCTGTAGACGGGAATGCCGGGACCAATGAAGAGCTGGCCACGTTCCTGCGTGCTCTCCAGCGAATAGGCGGTCGCCTCGCCGGTCTCCATCGAGACGATCACGCCACGGCTGCGGCCGGCCACGCTTCCCTTCAGCGGCTGGTAGCCGTGGAAGAGCTGATGGAGCATGCCGGTGCCGCGCGTCTCCGTCATGAAGAGGCTGCGGAAGCCGATCAGGCCGCGCGACGGAACGATGAACTCCAGGCGCGTGGTCCCGTTCGCCGAGATCATGTTCTGCATCTCGGCCGAACGGCGTCCCAGCAGGTCGATCACCGTGCCGGAATGCTCGTCATCGACATCGATCACCACATGTTCCACGGGCTCGCTGAGGACGCCGTCGATCTCCTTCAGGATCACCTCGGGCTTCGACACCTGGAACTCATAGCCCTCGCGGCGCATCGTCTCGATCAGAATCGCCATCTGAAGTTCGCCCCGTCCCTTCACGATGAACTGGTCGGGGCTTTCGGTCTCCTCGATGCGCATGGAGACGTTCGTGCGCACCTCGCGCATAAGACGGTCGCGCAGGTTGCGGCTGGTGACGAACTTCCCCTCGCGCCCCGCGAAGGGGGAATCATTCACCATGAAGGTCATGGAGATGGTCGGCTCGTCGATGGTGACATAGGGAAGCGCCTGCGGCTCCTCGCCGGTGGCGAGCGTCTCCCCCACGTTGAAGTTATCGGAGCCGGCAACTGCGTAGATATCGCCGACGGTCGCCTCCTCCACCTCGACTTTCTTCAGGCCATCGAACGTATAGAGCTTGGTGATACGGAGCTTCTCGGCGATGCCCTCTCCGGCCATGCGGTAGCTCCATTCGCCCATCTTCACGCTGCCGTGGAAGACGCGGCCAATGGCGAGACGGCCCAGGTAATCGCTCCAATCGACGGATGCGACGATCATCTGAAAATCGCCGGAGGGATCGCCATGCGGCGGCGGCACCTTCTCGACGATCATCCGGAAGAGCGGCGTGAGATCATGCTCCTCCCCCTCAAGATCGAGCTTCGAGATCCCCTCGCGACCGTTGGTGTAGATCACCGGGAATTCGAGCTGTTCATCGGAGGCGCCCAGATTCAGGAAGAGCTCGAAAACCTGATCGAGCACCTCGTACGGGCGGGCATCCTTGCGGTCGATCTTGTTGATGACCACGATCGGCCTCAGGCCCAGATCGAGCGACTTCTTCAGCACGAACTTCGTCTGCGGAAGCGGCCCCTCCGCGGCATCCACCAGCAGGAGCACGCCATCGACCATGATGAGCGTCCGCTCCACCTCGCCGCCGAAATCGGCGTGCCCGGGAGTATCGACGATGTTGATCTTGATCCCGTTCCAGTGGATGGCGGTATTCTTCGCCATGATGGTGATGCCCTTTTCCCGCTCCAGATCGCCGGAATCCATCACGCGCGTAGCCACCTGCTGGTTCTGGCGGAAGGTGCCGCTCTGCTGCAGCAGCTTGTCCACCAGCGTCGTCTTGCCGTGGTCAACATGCGCGATAATTGCGATGTTGCGAATGTCGTCTCGTCTGATCATGCGTTCGGAACAATGTTATCGTCACCAGCTTCCAACGAGCTGCAAATAATCTAAAGACACTCAATCTACGACTCTATTGCCCACCCGGGCAACGCATTAACATGTCGCAACATGGGGAATCAGGTGGACGGATTATCGATCCCCCCCCGCCTTGAACTTTTACTTTTTACTTCTGCGCGTTGAACTTCTTCCCCTCAATCTCCACTATCTTTGCGACCTGAATGCCGTTTTCAACTAATCGGGATTGATTCATGCTCTCACGCTCCTATCTGATCCTGGCGCCGGCCGGCCCCACCGACGTCGGCTCGTCCGAGATCACCCAGCGCCAGACGATTCCCCTGGCATGGGCATTCGCCCTGGCCTCGCCCAGCACCCGGCTTATCACCGGCAAGGATTACGCATACTTTTCCACCACCGTCGGAGATGCGCTGAAAATGTTGGACTGGGGGCTGGCGGCCTGGAACTATAATAGCTATTTCCGGGATACGCTTGCCCCGATCGGAGTCTTCCGCTCCTGGCTTGCGAACTATCCCTCCGAGACGGCGATGTACGTGAACATCAGCGAGCTCATCAGGCGCTCTCCCACGCCGGAGGCGGATATCGAGGAGTTGAAGAAGATCGGCGAGAAGGTGGAGGTGGCGCTTGGAGAGATCGAGCAGAAGCATTTCAGGGTATTTCTGCAGGAGCTCCGGAAGCTCTCCTATCCGCTGGTGACTGTGCCGATCACGGGCGACCGCGAGGTGGACATCGAGATCCTGACGTTCGAAATCCGTGACACATCGAGCGTTGAGGCCGAGATGGCGCTGCAGATGGTGGGGGTGGATCGCGATGGCAGTCTGCTCGAACGCGCCACGCAGGCAATCCAGCTTCGCAAGGGGGGGCTCGCCGAAGGAACCCAGGCGCCGGAACAGCCCGCCGAACCGCACAGGGCGCTCACGCTCTTCACCTCCGGTCTCGACGAGGCGAAGACGCTGCTGGTGGAGCAGCTCGGCTGCCGTATTCTCCGCGAAAGCATGAATCACCTGGTGCTGAATGCGCATGGCACCGAGTTCATGCTCGTGAAGATCGACGCTCATGTGCCCGTGCACAATGAGTGAGCATAATCGGCGGGAAACGCAATCGGGGCGCATCAGCGCCCCGTCGTTTTTTCAGAGCCCCGCTGCAATGATGCTCGCCTCCCTGACATATCTTTTATCCCCACCAAAGCATCACGCAACGCCGCGAAGGACGGAGATATCCGCCCCCCTTTGTCTTCTGCTCCTGACTTCCTCTAAATGATCCTCTCGTACTGATCGAGATCGATCTGCCACACCTTCTCGCCGCAGAATCGTTCCCCTTCGGGACAGATGGGACGGGCGCCGGCATAATCGCGAATCGTGCACGGAGGCAGCAGCCACCGCCCGATGCGGGGATGAATCGTTCGTATCTGCCTGGCCTCGTCGATCGAAGCGCGCCAGATCTCCTCCTGCGCGTTGTAGCAGAGCCGCATCTTGTGCTTGTGATGCAGGTTCAGCAGATCGCTCGACTCCGTATAGCGTATTGCAACGGCATTCGGCAGCAGATACTGGCCGAACTCGTCCGGAACGCCATACGCGCGCAGCTTCGCGATCGCCTCCCAACTGCGCTCCATCACCTCATTGTACTTCTTCTGCACGGCGGGACTGTGCGTGACAAGCTCCGGGGTGATGAAGTCCGGCTCGTCCGAAAGCTGCGCGGCCAGGATGGGACGCGATCCCGGCGTCATGCGGTGGCGCTGATCCTGGGAATCCGCGGTGTGCGAGATCCTGCGCCGGAAGGTGTAGTGGGGATGATGCAGCACGCGCGTCAGCTTCGCATGCGTGGTAAGCGATAGCTTCTGTGCCAGAACCGGGTTGCGTTCGGGATTGAGAGCGAGGTCGATGGCATCGTCGTCCGACATCTGCTCGCGCAGCAGGCCGAACACCTCGCGCACCGAATCGGCGAGGGAGGCTTCGGCGTTCACCTTGTAATCGACAAGGCGCGAAGTATAGCCATCGAGACCGGCATCGAACTCGCGGGAGAAACCAGGTCCGGGCGTACGCCCGCCGTGGAATTCCTCGAAGACCCGGTACTCCGCGGTCTCTTCGATCGGCATCGGATCCTCCACGACAATCTGGTAATCGGGATCATGGCGGAGCATCTCGCGCATCATCTCGCCGATCACCAGCTTCTGCTCCAGCGGCGTATCGAACATTTCGCTCAGACGCCAGTACCGCAGCAGCGTCAGTCCTGAAATGGTGTGGTACAGATACGCGAACGTCCCGACCGGAAGCACATAGCGCGCAACCTCCTGCGCCTTTTTCTTGATATCACGCCGGTACTTTTCAGGGTATTTCCGCCGGAACGGGAATCTCCGGAAGTAGGCTTCGGTGGTTGGCTCGCGGAGCAGATCGATCAGTTCCTTGTAGGACGCATGCTGGTACTCGACGGTCCGACGGTACAGCTCAAGCGCCTCCCCCTCCACGGGTGGAACGGCAACCATCCCCGGCTTCACCTCCACATAGCGCTGCGACACCTGCTCGGAGTTGTAGAAGGGATGTTGATGAAGAAACGACCAGATGAAATGGCGGGAGACGTTGTCGAGCGTAAACTGGAACTGCGCGTGCTGGAACGTCGTATGATGTCCCGCCTCGTAAACTCCCCGGACAATCTGCGTATCCCGGCTCTCCGGAAAGAGTTCGAGCTGGATTGACTCGTCGAAGACGATCCCCTTCCCCGAATAGCATGTACGGGCGGTCGCGACAACGTTTTTAAAAGGAGTAGTAAATGCCTTTTCCAGACGAACACGCGGCGGCGAGGAGAGGAACTTCTGATGATCTATGAGCTTGAGCGTCACGTTCGGTAAGCGAGAGTGCGAGAAGGAAGAGAAGCAGGCCCGGCGGCCGCCGGACCGTTCGGAACAGATCGAATATACGGTATCGGCGCCACCTGTGAAGAGACTGACACGGATACACGAATTGCCTGCAACCCGGGATGTCACGGCCGGTTGTCCATCGCGACAAGGATGGCGCGCGATGCTGTTGCACCGGCAGACTCACCCGCCTGGCTCCTCCGCCGGAAGTCCGTGGCGGCGCAACGGGAATCTTACAGGTATGGGTATTCCCCTACATGGACAACGCTCCAACCGGCCTCGACCAGTTGGAGCGTTGTCGTGTTCAATACACTGGAGAGCTGAACTATTGCTGATCCCGAGAGGGAGTCGAGTACAGAATTCTGATCTTCTCATCGATGCCGTCAACGCTTTTGAGATAGCGTTCACGGCTGCGGGCAGCTTCAAGATTATCACAGACTTCCACGTAGACACATTCCCACGAGTCTCCGGTCTTGAAGGCACGTGATGAGAAGGTGTTGTAATTGGCAATCCTACGATTCAGATCGTTGGTGGAGCCAATATAGTGCTGTCCAGTTACAGCACTCCTGAGAACATACACGTAGGAAGGCATTGCCTGAATCCCCCTGAAGATTGTTATAGCCCTTGGACAACGTCAACTGGAAGACTACGGGAGGGTGGAATACCGAAACACGGCTGAACTCCGCATAGTCGTGACTCGAGCGCTTATACATTTGCTACAAGAAGCAAGCCACCCGGATACCTGACAGCACAGTGCGGCAGCACCTTGAAAGCGACGAAAAATGCTTCCTGTAACGCTTCAACCGTACCTTCGTCCGCTGAAGGGATCTGCAGTTTGGAATGCTCCCTTGCAGAGTGGGATCATATCAGGTAGTACATCACTATGAGGGACCGGGGGGAAGGGGCACATCGCGCTTCGTCGAAGCAGCGTTCCCAAACACGGCACCGGTAGCTCGTGCCGGCACCGCATTCAGAACTCCGGGCAGGTTGGTGAGCCCGGATAGTGATTGCGCTTCGATGAGCGGGAGACGGGGATCGAACCCGCGACGTCAAGCTTGGGAAGCTTGCATTCTACCACTGAATTACTCCCGCAATCTGCATTCAACCAGAGGTTGAGAACGGATGGCCCAATCTAAGCAACGTTGCAGAGAAGATGCAATCCCCCCCGAAGAAATTTTTCACATTCATACGACTGGCAGTAACAGCGGAACAACCCCCTTCCAGGACCTGACCACATTGCATATGATATCGGAGTCATCCGTATTTTCGAGCCATGAACATCCAGTTTCTCGGAGCCGCGCGCACCGTCACCGGCTCGATGCATCTGATCACGACCGAGCAGGGCAACCGCATTCTGCTCGACTGCGGGCTCTACCAGGGCCGGCGCCGTGAGGCGCACGAGATCAACAGCCGCCTTCCCTTCAGGCCCGGGGATATCGACGCCGTCATCCTCTCGCATGCCCACATCGATCATTCGGGCAATCTCCCTTCCCTTGTCAAGGGGGAGCGGGACGAACGGTTCCGGGGCAGAATCTACTCAACGCACGCCACGCGCGATCTCTGCTCCATCATGCTGCCGGACTCGGCGCATATCCAGGAATCGGACGCCGAGTTCATCCGTAAAAAGTACAATCGGGCGCTGGAGCCGGTCTATACAACGCCGGACGCCCTGCGGGTGATGGAACATTTCGTCTGCAGCTCCTACCATACACCTATCGAAGTTACCGACGACGTTACCTGCACCTTCTACGACGCGGGGCACATCCTGGGGTCGGCGCTGGTGGTGCTGGATATTCGCGAATCCGGCGGCACCACGCGGCTCTGCTTCACCGGCGATCTGGGACGCAGGCACCGGCCGATCCTGCGCGATCCCGAACACGTCGGCGACGTGGACGTGCTGATTACCGAGAGCACCTACGGCGGCAGGACCCACACCAGCTATCCGGATCTGATGAACGAACTCCGGGAGACGATCATCGAGACGGCGTCCCGTGGCGGCAAGCTCATCATCCCCGCATTCGCCGTCGGACGCACCCAGGATATCGTCTACCTCCTGAACGTCCTGTTCGAGAACGGAGAACTTCCCCGGCTGCCGATCTACGTGGACTCTCCCCTGGCCATCGACGCCACGGATATCTTCCGCACCCATCCTGAATGTTTCAACCAGCAGGTGGCCGATCTGCTCCAGACCGATCCCGATCCGTTCGGATTCGCGACGCTCCACTATCTCCGCGATGTCGAGCTTTCCAAGGCGCTGAACCGGAAGCAGGAACCGTGCGTGATTATCGCGGCCTCCGGGATGATGGAAGCCGGCCGCGTGGTGCACCACCTGATGAACAATATCGAGGATAGCCGCAATACGATCCTGGTGGTCGGATTCCAGGCGGAACATACCCTGGGCCGGAGGATCGTGGAAGGACGCGAGTATGTGAACATCTGGGGTGAAAGCTTCAAGGTGCAGGCGCGCGTGAAGATCATCAACGGGCTATCGGCGCACGCCGATCATCCCGAACTGATCGACTATATCGGCAGAATGGACCGTAAGCGCCTGCGCAGGATCTTCCTGGTGCATGGCGAAGGGAAGGCTCAGGATGCCCTGCGTGAGGGATTGCTCGGGCTTGGATTCCGGAAGGTCGTGGCCCCGGCGAAAGGAAACGAGTTCAATCTATGAGTACCCATGCGATTGCCGTAGCCGTGGGGATTCTACGGCTTGCCGACGGGCGGATTCTGCTCTGCCAGCGTCCTGAAGGAAAGAGTTACGCGCTGCAATGGGAATTCCCCGGGGGGAAGCTCGAACCGGGTGAATCGTCGCGCGAGGCGCTGCGCCGCGAACTGATGGAGGAGCTTGCGATCGAGGCGGAGATCGGTGCGCTGCTGCACGAACAGGTGGCGCATTATCGAGATGGCGGGACGTTTGCCGTCGGTTACTACCTGATCGAGCAGTGGCATGGCGAGCTGATCAACAGAAACTTCGCCGATATGCGATGGCTGGCCCCGGAGGAGCTTCCGGAGTTCGATGTCCTTGACGGCAACCGGCAGTTCTGCGCCAGGCTGGCGACGGAGGGACTTCCCCCCGCTGTGCCCGATGCCGGGCAAGGGAAGGCATAGAGCGCATCCGGTCCCGGCAAAAAAGTTTCTCTGCGCGATATCGACCACCATAACCGATGGCCCTGGTTCGTCGGCTTAACTGTAACCAATGGAGTAATCCTTTCGAATGAACGAATGTCTGATGCTTGAGGAATGAGACGGGCGGGCTGAACATGCGGCCAGCTCATTCTCCCCCTCCTGCTACTGTCCTGATGTTCTGGAGACGCCATATGAAACGCTACTTCCTCACCCTCAAACGCATCGTATCCGATCGGCGCGTTCTCCTTACGCTTGCCGCCGTCGCGACGGCTCTGATCATATCGCCGTGGACATCGCGCACATCAACCCGGTACGTCAGCCGCTCCCCCTTCATCACGCAGCATTTCTCCGGCGTGCTAAGCGAGACAATGCTGGTTGACTTCTGCTATCAGGTGCGGAATATCCCGGGCGTCACCGGCGTTACATACCGTAATTTTTCCGCGGCGAAGCGCACGGCGACGATCACTGTATACTACAATCCCAGCGAGACGTCGGTGCGGCAGGTCAGGATCTTCATGCAGGGCTCGGGCGTCCTCTGGAGGAAGCCCAAGGCAACGTAGACGGATCAGGAGACCCGGTTCAGCACCGGTGATGGATACATAGATCAGGCAACGAATCGGGCGGACCCCATGCGGGTATCCGCCCGATTTCCGTTTTCATAGCGGCGCTACGGCCCCACGTGGATGTTACATGAGCCATCCCCTCAACGGAGCGATTGCCCCCGCATGATGCAGCCATATCCGGTCTCCCCCTACTTCATCACCACGATCTTCTCGATCACCTCCTGCGTCGCCTCACCGTCGCTTACCATCAGCTTGTAGAGATAGACCCCGTTGGCAAGCTGGTCGCGATCGTCATCCAGCCCGTCCCATTCCACCCGGTTGAACCCGAGTTGCAGTTCGGTCGGGCCGAGGCGGATCGTCTTGATCTTCCGTCCCGCAACCGTGTAGATACCGATCTCGCCGTTTTTCGGCGTCGTAGCGCCGCTTACCATGAACGTGAAGGTCGTCTTTCCGAAAAATGGATTCGGCCAGTTCACCACGCTCCGCAGCTTGAGATCACGCTCCACATAGAAAAGCACGGCCTTGATGGTATCGGCATTTCCGGTGGCATCCTTCAGGTAAGCCCATAGCTCATGCTCGCCGTCCTCCAGCGGCTGCTCCGGCGTATAGTAGAAGCTGGCGCGATGATCGCCGTCGCTCATCACGCGGAACTCCGTTCCGGGATCGCGCGGCAGGATCAGATCATTGTCGATAATCAGCTTGTCGATGGCGACCGAATCGGCCAGATTGAGGCTGGAATTATCGTAGATCCTGATCTCGAACCGCGGACGCGGGTTCACGTAGTCACCATCGATCAGGCGATTGTCATCCGCATAAATCGCCCATCCCGGCGGGATGGCATCGAGCCCCACTCTCAGCGCGGCGCTGATATGATTGTTCTGCTGGTACGGCTCGGCCGGAATGTCGGCGGGATTGGCAGAGAGCGTGAACGCATTATATCCCTTCAGCCCCGTCGTGGCAATGGCATACCCGTGACGCACCGAATCGAGCGGCGCCAGATGCTCGATATGCAGCGTATCGAGCGCGCCACGCTGGATGTCGCCATTGAGATCGAGGCGCACAGAGATATGCTCGGCAGCATACTTCCGTGAAAGATTGACCACCGTTGCCTGCAGCTTCGCCGGATCGCCCTGCAGCACCGAATCGGGCTCCATTCCAACAGTGGAGGGGACGATCGCAAGCTCCGGCGAGGGGTCGTAATCGACACGGATATCGCTCAGACGGAGCGTTGTGTCGTTCGGGAAACCGGCGCGGAATTCCAGGTTCGGATAGGTCTTCACGTCCACATGCGACAGGTCGATCGTCACAACCCCGCTGACCGTGCTCAGCGAATCGCGCGAGCCGTCGCGACGAACTCCGAACACCGTCAGGGCAAGCGGCGCGCTTCCGACGTGCTGGAAGGTGGCGTTTCGCCACTGTGTGGCCGGACCGACGACAGGCGAGACGAATGATCCCTCTCCCGCCGCGGCCGATATGGTATCGCGCAGCGAAACATAGTACGGCGGCTCGATACCGAGATCGCGCAGCGGCGCGGCGCGCACCAGTGAGTCACGTGTTGCGGCGGGATCGAGCCCCTTTCCGCCGATAAGCACATACGAATCCTCCGGCTCCAGCTCATCGGCGTAATGCGAACCGAGCGACCGCAGCGCCTCGCGGATTTCATCGCCGCGATAGCCCATGTCGAAGGATTTGCCGTTCACCCACAGGAGCACGATCGGCCCCGGCTGGATGGTGTCAACCATCGCAATGAAGCGATCCACATCCTGCGTCTTCGGCTGTGCATAGAAGGCGAACGCCGCCTGCGTCAGTATGCGCGCGGTTGTGCGATCCAGCAGAAGAAGGTTGACTCCATTCCTTGCCGGATTGTTCACATTTCTGCCGTCGATGAACACCGATGTGAAACTGCTCGGGACCACCTGCCCGTTGGAATACCGGCTCTGCCCCATGCCGGTAAGCAGAATCGGCACCTGCCGCTCCCCCGGTCCCACCCCCTCGGGAGTGTTGGCGAGATTGACGATGCGGCCGTAGGCCATCTGCCGCTCCCCTCCCACCAGGAACTCCGCGCCGGGATCACCGTCAACTGTGAAGGACTCGATGATCGGGAAGAGTCCCGCCACGCCCGTATCGCCCGCCGTGGAAACCGCGCGCCACCAGAACCTGCGGGCGGAACGGAAACGCTCGGGCATCGAGAAGGTCCACGTCGTCGTCAGCTCGTCCAGCGCCATCGTGCCGACATTGCGGTTGCTGAACGCCGTGGCGAACGTTGCGCTGGTATCGATCTGAATGTCGGCCCCCGGTCCGGCCGACGGGTTCAGCAGGCGGATCACGATATCATCGTAGCCGGCCACGCGCCCGAATGGCACCGGCTCGATCGGCAGCGGCTGATTGCCACGCACACGCAGCGTGAAACTGGTGTCATTGTCGCGCAGATAGCTCTCATCGGCCAGCGCCCGCTCGGGGTCGGCCTGCAGGCGAATCGTGTATTCACCCGCCTCCATCGTCAGCGGAAGCTCGAACTCCAGATCCTGGTGATGGCCAAGCCTGTCCACCATCACCGTATCGTAATAGGTGGACTGTGAACGATCGGTGATGGAGGCAATCACCCTGACGACCGTATCGGCGGGCATGCCGAAGTTCCAGATGCGGGCATCCAGCTTCATGAGCGAGTCCCCCGGCACCGGCTCCCCCCCCTGCCCATTGCTGACATGCACGTCCGTGAATCCCAGCTCCGGCGTGGCCCGCACGGCGATGCGCATGGAGGGATCACCCAGCAGGTTGTACATCAGCAGCGAGTTCCGAAGGATGTTTCCTTCGATCGAGTAGTTCCAGCCGATCGCCACATCACGGAAATAGCCATCGTACTTCGCGCGGGTGAAGAGAGCTCCCATCACCCGTTCGTACGGGGACTGCGTGATCCCCTGGTACAGCAGATGCTTCTGGTTGACATCGAACATCGGGTACGAAAAGCTCGTCCCGCCGATCGAGGCGATCGCCCCCCTTCCGGGATACAGCACGAAGCGTTCGTTGCGCACGGGAGCGGCAGGTTCGGCGAATGCCCCGGTCTGGCAGGAGAACGTCGCCAGCACGAAGTAGCGATTGCCGTTGTTGAACTGCTCTGGATAGCCGTAATCGAGATCGGCGATGTCGGTGGCACCATGTCCCGAGAAACTTACCCAGAGCGTTCCCTTGTTGATTTCCGAACGGGCCCAGTCGGCATCCTTCGAATCCGGCTGCGCAAGTTCGTCCGATGTCCTCCAGACGGTCGCCGTGTCCCCCCGGAATGAAGGCGAAAGGACATACTCGGCCATCAGATGATCCTGATTGCGATGCTGATTGACCTGATCGCGCGAGGCCCCGCCCGCCATGAAGACGAATCGCTTGTTCCAGGCGGCCGGCGGCAGAGTATCATATTCAACCAGCTTGTCAACGAAGTTCTCGGCGTCGGCCACCGTCACAGCCGGGACACGGCCGATAAGCTGCCGCCACGTCAGCAGCGAATCGCCGAACGCCACCGTGTACATGTAGTCCGTGGAGGGAATGCCGCTTGTGGGGACGTAGTCGATGGTCGCGGAGCTTGGCAGGCGCCGCTGCGGGTCCCACGATGCATCGCCGATCAGCATCACATAGCCCGGCGAGGGCTGCGCCCAGTTGGTGTCGGCATACTGCAGGAACCGGCGGATCGCAACCGGCGACTTGACGCCGTCGTTGAACTCGTCATAGATGCGCTCCACATCCACCACGGCCACCGTCAGCGAATCGCCGGTCGTGATGCTGTGGCGGCGGCGATGTTCGGCAAACCGTTCCGCCGCGCTTCTGAATGCCGGATGCGTGATGACGATCATGGACGCCTGATTGCCCGTGCCTACCAGCCGGTCCTCATCGTGGTACCGTAGCTTCGGAGTTTCGAGCGGGCTCACCTCGAATCTCTCCCCGGCACTTCCCTCAAGCGCCACGGAGGCGCGATAACGATCGCCATCCGGCGACGGGATGAACGCATCGAGCGCCACTCCCCGGTTGTTCTCGCCAAGCCGCGCAAATGCCTCCACCGCCGTCCCCGGCTCGCCCTTGCGCGCCACGAACGCCCAGGAGGCGACGAAGTTGTTGCCGCCGGATCTCGTGCTCCCGAGCGCCGCAAATGCGGCCTTGAGCTCGGCGGGAAACTCTCCCTGTTCGCCGCCGCCCACGGCGAACCCGGCGATCACGAAATTCCCGGCCGGGACATCCTGCAGGAACTTCAGGGCGTCGCCGAAGGCAGCGGGCTGGGCGGGATAAAGGTTGTAGAATACCTGGCGTATCGGACGTCCGGATGATCCGCTCGCCTCGATCAACATAAGCCCGGCACCGTTCAGCGGACTGGTGAGCGACGTATCGGCAAACTGCGCCACGAACCCGGGATTGGTGCGCAGCGCTACCTCGAACTGACGTGAGGTCAGCCGGAAGAGAAAACCACGTTCATTCTCCGCAACAGGAATGCGGTAACGCGGAGATAGAGCCGCCTCGACCGGCTGATCCAGCCCATCGATCGTCAACCTGTGCCGGCCGTCCGCCGGCAGTGGAATGCGAAGGACCGGGACACCGGGCCGGACGGACGGCCTCCAGCGCCCGTGTAGTGTGAAATAGTCGAGGCCGACGTAGTCGGGAAAACGCCACGCCTGATCGGGAACGCCCGGAGGAGCAAGCGGCACCAGCGCCATCGTGTTCCGGCCGTTCACCAGGTAGCTGGCCGGAATATCGAAGGTGGTTGTCCCATCACCGAAATTTCGCGTCACAGCGGTCCCGACATCGATCCCGTTCAGGCGGATCAACGTATGATGAAGCGTATCAGTGAAGCCCGCCAGCCGCACGGCAAGCCTGTAGGTGGCGTCGTTGGTATACTGCGGGAAGCATTCGAACGTGACCAGCTTCTGCTCCGGGAAGGCGACGCTCTCCCAGTAGTTGCGCTCGTTCTGCACACGCTCGGACACATGCACCGTGGTTACATCGCCCCAGACCGGGAGCGTCGGCCCGGGGAAATAGACACGTTCCTGCTCGAAATGGAGCGTGGAGTCGAAAGAGGCCAGATCCGGCGCATCTCCCGTTCCCGGCCGGGCAGCAAGGAGCGTCTGTGCACCACCGCCGCCCTGCCAGCTCAGAACGAATGCATTCGTGTCGGTGACGGCATCGAAGTACAGCCCCTCGTCGCTCGGGTTGCGCCAGCCCGCGAATTCGATCCGGTCCTCCGCGCCGAACGTGCCGTCCCCCCCGCGGTCGTCAACAAAGAACGGAACGCTCGTATCCCGGCTCCGCAGACGAAGCGCCGTGATCGGAGTGCCGATGAGGCCTGATGCTCCGGCTGCCTGGAGGTCGGCCCCGCTGGCGCTGTAGATAGCATCATCCGGCACCAGCATTACCACACCGCGCTCCATCCCCCAGCCGGATGCTGCCAGGAGGGCGCGCGCCTCCGGCACGACCTTCCGCCGCCAGCGTTTCGCCTGATCATAGTTCAGAACCTCTCCCCGCAGCACATTCTCGATCGAGGGAATCTCCCGCGGAACCAGTCCCCCCTTCATCCCGTCCTGCCCACGCTTCCAGGTGATCCGGATGCTACCGGCACCTGCGGTCAGCAGCGCCCCCCCCTGCAGACGAAATGGCCGGTACCTGACCGGAACGATCCGGAGTCCGCGCAGAATCGTGGAGGAGCCGACGGCAACATCCGGCCCGTCGGCATGGGGAAGCGGGATGGAGGAAGCGATGCTGAAGCTGGAGCTGTCGTAGCCTTCGACCGTGGCCGACGCGGTGAATCCCGTGGCATCGTACGGAACGCCGACGGTGAAATAGAGCGCCGGAAGATCGGGGCCCTGTACGCCTCCCGCATACCGTCCCGCGTTATGCAGAAGCCGCGCGGTGCCGTCACGCTCGATGATGCGCCCGCGAAGCCCGGAAATGCGCAGCGTGATCCCGTCTTCACTGCTCTCCACGACCGACACCTGCACCGGCCCATCCGGAGTGGCGGAACGGTCATGGAACTGCGCGGTCTGTTGAGCGGAAAGAGTTGTCGTGATAAGAAGGAGGAGTAGAAACGCTCGCAGCTTCATGTGATTCGACGATGTTTGTAACGGGCAAAAGGCGCGCTATGAGGACGAAGTGCCGGCAAAGATGTTGGTGGGATATCAGGATGTCAAGGCAATTCACCGAACGCGGGAGGCTTGAAACGCGTCGTTTTCGGATCGGGCCAGGCGCCGGGGAGATAGCTGGTCATGACGACCAGGAAGGCATAGAAATATTTCAGATGGCTGGCGCCGGCGGCCATAGTGAATCCCGCGACGATCAGGGCGACCGTGCCGGAGGCGAGCCAGAAGGCAAGAAAGCGCTCGAACGGGGTTCTCGCCGCCCGGATGGTCCGCACATGCATCCGGAACATGGCGACCATAAGCCAGATCCAGACGATCAGCCCGATGATCCCCCCGCGCCAGAGCACATAGAGATAGGTATTGTGTGGAATGATCGGGCTGAGATTTTCCACCTCGAACAGCGTATAGTTTCGCCAGGCCACTCCGAACGGCCAGCCGAAAATGGGACGCTCCATGATCATATGCGAGATGTTGTACACCTCCAGCAGCCGGTAGGTGGCCGAATGCTCCTGCGTGGGATCGCTGATGTTGCCAAGGCGGTCCACGAATGCGCTGGAACCGGTAAGGATCATGGCCAGCGCGCCAAGCGCGACGACAAGGGGAAGCGCCTTCAGCAGCAGACGCCGCCGCTCGTCGGAACGGAAGAAGAAGCAGAGAACGAAGATCGCCATGCCCCCGCCCAGGACGAAGGAACGTCGCGTGGAGCCGATGTAGGTGAACATTGCCGCCGGCAGGAGCGCGAAGATGAATATGCGGAACGCGCGGTACGCACGGTCGCCCTCCGGCCTGATCATGAAGGCGAAGAAGGCGGCGAGGACCATGAGCGCCATCAGCATCGCATCGCGCCAGCCGGTCAGCAGGCCCCAGCCGAGGCCGACGGTGAGATAGATGGAGATCCCTTCGATCGTCTTGAAAAGCCCGGCGATCATCACCATCCAGAACATCAGCGTAAGGTCATCGCGGCGAAAGACCATCAGCCAGATGAAGAAGGAGATGACGATGCCGGGAATCTCGATCAGCTCCAGCGAATAGCGGATGGTGTTTTCGCTCACCAGCATCCGCAGATAGGGTATGACGCCGAGCACGACGCCGACCCAGATCATCCGCCGCGATACGGGAGAACGATCCAGCCAGAAATCGCGCAGGACCAGCCGCCGCACGATCTCCAGCACCACGATCAGCACTATGACGAACTCGATGCCGGTGATGCTTACCCCGATCAGCGATTCAAGGATCGGCATGGTGAAGGGGGAGTAATTGTCCACACGGGCGCCATAGCCCAGCACCAGGGTCGTAAGCAGAATCGTCGTCAGGCGCACCGGGTCCAGCGCGTACCGGCGCAACAGTTCCGATGCGGGACGGAGACGTTCCACGGCGGCGCCGATCTGCGTCATGCGCCCCCCTTCCTGCCGAGCGGCCTGCCGGCGATCCGTTCAAACAGGACGATCAGTTCATTCACGAACCCGCGCACCGAGTAGCGCTCCACGGCGATCTGCCGCCCTATCGCGCGCCGACGTTCGACTTCATCGGGATCATCCAGCACACGCGCCATCGTCCGCGCAAGATCGTCCACGTCATCAGCACGGAAGATGAATCCCCCCTCCCCGATGATACGGGGTATTTCGCCGCTCGTAGATCCGATGATCGTCGTCTCCAGCAGCATCGCCTCGGCGTTCACCCGCCCGAACTGTTCCTTCCATGATGCACGCGACGGCAGGACAAAGGCAGTGGCGGCGCTCATGTACGTGGCGACCTGCTCCACCGGAACCGCACGGCGGAATTCCACCGCATCATGCAGCCCCAGTTCGTCAACGCGCTGGCGCAGTACGGCGCCGTAATCGCCATCGCCGACGAGCAGGAGGTGGAGCGGCGTTCCCGGACGTTCCGCCCGAAGACTGGCAAACGCATCGATCAGGTCCATCACCCCCTTCTGCTCCAGAAGCCGTCCGGCGAACAGGAAGATGCTGCCTTCGGGCGGCAGTTCAAGCTCGGCGCGCGCCTGGCACATGGGAATACGCCTGAACAGATCCTCATTGATGCCGTGGAAGCGTACCCGGCGTTCGCCACGGAAGCTCGATTCCGACAGCACCTGCTCCGCCCTTTCATTCACGCAGAAACCTATCTGCATGCGCGGGAGCACGATCTCCGAAATGATCCTGTAGAACCAGAAGAGACGGTAGGGAAAGCGGCGGTAGGAGCCGATGTGGTTGCCGTAGAAGATCATCACCGCTCGCGGAGCGAACAGCCGCTGGAGCACCAGCGCCTGCAGCGCGAACATGGAGAAACCCTCCTCCATCATCAGAATCACGTCGGGACGCGATCTTCGCATGGCCTTGACGATGCCGGTGTAATAGATCGAAAGGAGTTCCTTGCCCGGCCAGCTCACCTTTCCCAGAATCGTCGTATAGGGATCGGTGTCATCGCGCTGGTACTCCTCCATCACGAGGTTCTCAGGCCAGCGTTCGGGCGCCACCAGCGTCAGCTCGACGTCGGCGAGCTGACGGATCATCCGGTACCGGGCACGGTTGTTCCGCAGAACCGCCACCTTGTCGATCGCCAGTACCGAAAAGGGACGCTCCGTCGATTGCCTGGCCTCATGCCCTGCGACGTTCTCCATCAAGTACGTTTCAAATCTCCGTATTGGCAGTACGTTTCGGCTTCAGGCCGAGAATCTGACGGAGACGGACGCGCTTCGTCTGGTCGAGGCCGCGCCAGCTCCTGCGATATGCGTCGATGATGAAAACGCTCAACAAGGCGGCGACCGCGAGCGCCGCCACCGTGACGAGGACCATCACCGTACGTTTCGGCGCCGAGCGACGCGCGGGAGGGGTCGCATAATCCATCACCGAGACGGTGGGGAGCTCCCGCGCCTCCTGGATCTGCTCCTGGTTGTACTGCGCCTCCAGATAGGTGTAGATCTCCGTCGCAACCTCCATCCCCAGCTTCAGATTCGCATACTGCCGCGTCAGTTCGGGAACCCCGCTCATCGGAATGGCGAGCGCTTCACCGCCGATATGCCCACCTTCGAGGCGCGCCTTCTGGCTTCTGAGCTGCGCAAGCTGAGACCTGACGATCTCCACCTGCCGCGCATCGGCATTGAATTCCTGCTGCATCATCGTCAGCTCCAGCTCCTTCTTCTGGATCTGGGTCTGCAGGTCCACCAGCGCATCCACCGACGCTTCGATCTGCTTGTCCAGCGCGATCGCCTTGTTCTGCTGCTGGAACCGGAGGAACTCCTGCTGCACCGAGTCGAGCTCCCCCCGCTTGATATCCTTCATCCGGCCGATGAACTCCCGCGATCTGCGCGCGCGCGTTACGGACTTCTGCTGGTTCAGCCTGTCCAGCACCTCCACGGCATTGTTGACCACGTCGGCAGCCAGCTCCGCCGCCCGGCGCTGCTCCCGCCTGTCGGGAACAAAGCCCGTCTTCACGGTGTACTGGATATCGACGAAGCCCTGACGGTCGGCCGATACCGAGAAGCCTCCCAGTACCTCCTCGATCGCCAGTGCGCGCGAAGCGGTATCCAGCTGGAGCTTTGTTATCAGATCGAGCCGTTCGATCAGGCTGTCGGCGAGCGTGTGGCTCTGAAGGATGCGGACAAACGTCTCGGCGGATGAATTCTCGCTCAATGCGCCGATATCGAACATGCTTCCGCTCTGCATCAGGGCGGCGAGGCTCATCCCCTGCGATTTGTCCGGGGGCAGCAGCGTGGCACCGGCAGTGAAGCTCTGGCGAGCGACGGTAAAATAGATCGCGGCGAGAAGCCCGCCCCCCGCTACGACGAGTATCAGGAACCAGCGATAGCGGGCGAGCACGATCAGATAATCGTACAGATGCACCCGCGGCACCACCGGCTCTCCCGATCCGTCGGGAGCATCGCCATTGGTCCGGGCCAGTTCATCCGAGCTTGTCATTCGCTTTTCGTTCGGTCAACGGTTGCTGATGTCATAAAACCAGAGAATGGAGTCATCCGGGGACACCGCCCATCACAGGCCATGCCGAATGCCGCCCTGCAGCGCTTCTCCACGCAGCACGGCTACCTGGTGGATGCCCGGATGCTGACGATGACGGCCGCAATGGTGCCGAGCTGGGCAATGACGGTAACCACCTGCGTGAATACCTCCCAGAAGTTTCCCTCGGGCTCCTCCGGGACGAAGATCGAATCCCCCGGCTCCAGCTCGTAATTGCTTTCGCCCGATGCCAGGAAGGTATCGATGCTCTTTCCCTTGATGATGCGCGTCTCCCCCTCGTCGGCCCGCCATCCGTATCCGCCTGCCAGCGCTATATAATGTTCGTAGCCGGCCCCCTCGGTGAATTTCACGTTGCCGGGATTCTTCACCTTGCCCGTCACCTTGATGAAGTCCTTCTTGGCAGGAACATACAGCGAATCCTCGTCGATAAGCAGGATGTTCTCGCTCTCGCGCCCCTGCATCAACTCCGGGATGTTCACGGTCATGACGCCCGGACGCTCCGTGGATTTCACGCGCAGGTAGCTGATATCCTCCGGCGAGCGCTTTTCGGGGTCGATCTGCATGATGAGATCGAACTTCGGATCACGCTCCTTCAGAACCTTCCGGCGTATGAGTACGGCATCGGGAATCGAGGCCTTGTCCGTGAACCCGCCCGCATCCAGAATGATGTCGCGCAGCCGGGTGGTCCCCGGCGCGATTGGATAGACGCCCGGATACTTCATCTCCCCCGCCACCACAACCTGGTTGACCGTCAGATAGTCCGGTATGCGCCGGACGAAAACACGGTCGCCACGACGGAGAGGCCGGTCGCCGATGATACTCCCGTCCGGCAGCGCCTGGTACCTGCTCGTCTCGACGATCTGCCCGCCTGCGTCCACGCTCACCACCTCCACCGAATCGATCAACGCATCGGCGGTGAAGCCAAGCCCGTAGCGGATGAGCGAGGAGATGGAATCCCCCTGCTTGAAGGTGAACTCCCCCGGGCGCTGCACCGCGCCGTAGATCACGACAACATTCTTCTCGTCCTGCACCCCCACCTGGATCACATCACCCCCTTCGACGAAGGGGTTCGCGTCCAGATCGCCGTAGGCATAGTACGGAAGCAGATCGACGTTGATCTTCTCGCCGTTGCGATGCAGGATGATCGAGCGCTTCGAGGCGAGGGAGCTTGCTCCGCCGCCGAGATCGATCACCTCCGAGACTCTCGTTGTCGGAGTCGCCACCACCGTCCCGGGACGTATGACGGCGCCGATCAGGCTCACCTTGAATTCACGCATCTGGCTCAGCGAGACCGAGACATCCTGCACACGGAAGACCCTCGCCACCGCATCGCGGATCAGCATGCGCGCTTCCGCCAGGGTCTTTCCCCGAAGATCGACTTCGCCGACACGGGGGATCACCACCTTCACATCGGGCGTAACGACCAGATCATGCTGGATGTAGTTCGCCGTGGGGATCATCACCATCAGGTGATCGTTCGGTCCAACCCGGTACTGCGCCGGATCGATCGGCCCCTCCAGCAGCCCGGCCGATTTCATCGTACGCTCGCGCGCCTCGCGGATGGAGGTGGTATCGTACGGGCGCGACTGTCCGGTCGTCCCCGGATAGCGCGGCCCTTCACCCGGAATGCCCGGCTGACAGTGGAGCGCCTGCCGCGCGCCGGCGGCCAGCAACAGCCACAACGCGAAAAAGAAAACTCGGCGGACACCGCAAACGACGGGCTCGGCCGAGAATCGACTGGGTTGAAGTTTCACTCGCGACACAAGGCTAACACAAGGTGAATCGGCAGGAATTGATGAAGGCTAGCTGAAGCTGTCTGGATAGTATCGGAAACGCACGCATGAATATCAATGGGCGGAACAATCCCATGAACAACGTCCGGGAACGGACCGGCGCCGGCCAATATACGCTAATCCGCCATTCGACGATACCCGCCTTCGATGATCGCTCTGGTCCGCTGCTGGCGATATTCGAACATCGCCCTGATGCGCGGGGCGATCACAAAACGGTCCATCAGACGCCCCGGAATGCCGAACGGCACCTCGTACTCCACGATGTCGGTAAGCCGGGTTGCTTCGCCGATCTCCTCGAATTGCCGGGTCTGGCGCCAGAATCTGAAAGGACCTTCCCGCTGTTCGTCGATGAGCAGATGCGGAGGATCGTACGTCACGAAGCGGATCAGCAGCTCGTTCCTCAGCACCCCGAACTGCGTCATCCGCATCCTGATCTCCCTCCCCTCCGGCTCCTCGCCGCGCACCTCCAGCAATTCTATCTTCACCTCCGGCGGCGTGATACGCAGAAGATTCCGCGGATCGTCGTGGAAGTGGAAGACCACATCGACCGGAGCGTCGATCTGCACCGAAAGATCGTCGTGGAAGTGGAAGACCACATCGACCGGAGCGTCGATCTGCACCGAAAGGCGGAAGGAGTTCAACGTTCAGAGGGAGAAGTTAAAAGTTGGGGACGATGAGCCATGCCGGGTGGGGGCTCATGCAAAGGCGCAAGGAACGCAAGGGGAGAGCTGCCTGTGTCACGCAGATCCACTCGCCGGTCGTATCGTGCTTCCGCATGCCTTCCTCCGGGATGCCAGTCCTCGATCGTCAGCCCCACCCCTCCCTCAACCGAATATCCCCTCACCGTCCCGCGATCTCCGCCACGATCCTGCCGGCATGTTCGCGACCGTTTTCTATGAAGATTTCCCAGGTTTTGCAGCCACATGCCACCGATCCGGCGATGAAGAGCCCGGATACGTTCGTTTCAAATGTCGCCGGGTCGTGGACGGGAATCAGGGTTTCGGGATCGTAGAGGACACCACAGGCATCGAGCAGACGCACGTCGGGGCGGTAGCCAATCATGGCATAGATGGCATCGTTCGGGAGCTCGCGGGTAGTTCGGGCCACATTGTCGCGCAGTATGACGCTCCGTGGCCGGATCTCCTCCACTTCCGTATGCCAGAACATCGTGATCTCTCCGGCGGCGATACGGTTCTCGATATCCGGCCTGATCCAGTATTTCAGGCCCGAACCGAATGCGTCGCCGCGGTGAATCATGACGACCCGCGCGCCATGCCGGTACAGATCGAGCGCGGCCTCCACCGCGGAGTTCCGTCCGCCTATCACCAGCACATCCTGGCCATAATGCTCGAACGGCTCGCGATAGTAATGATGAACCTTCGCGAACTCCTCGCCAGGAACGTTCAGCCGGTTCGTTGTATCGAAGTAACCGGTGGCGATCACGAGAAAGCGCCCGCGATACTCTCCCCGCTCCGTGGCGATACGGAAACCATCGTCGAGACGTGCGGCGCCATACACACGATTATGCAATGAAAGATTCAGATCCCCCTTGCGTGCAACGCCGCGATAATACTCGATAGCCTCGATGCGCGTGGGACGGACATTCGGCGACGTGAAGGGCATATCGCCCAGCTCCAGACGCTCCGGGGTCGAGAAGAAGGTCATCGTGGTCGGATAGCCGACGATCGTGCTCACGAGCGTCCCCTTGTCGATCACGACATGCCGCAGCCCGCGCTTCCGCGCCTCCAGCGCACATGCAAGTCCCGTCGGTCCCGCGCCGACTATCACTATATCATACATGGTCCTCGCCCCGATAACCTGTCACTCGCTCTCGTAATCGACCAGCGCGTAGACATCCGGCACGCCCGCACGCTTCAGAAGCTCGCGTCCCCCGAGAAAGCCAAGCTCTATCAGGAATGATGCTCCTACGATTTCACATCCCGATCGTGCGACCAGATGTGCAGCGGCGGCCATCGTCCCTCCGGTAGCCAGCAGATCATCATGCAGCAGCACCCGCTCCCCGGGGCGTATCGAATCCTGATGGACCTCGATCACATCGGTGCCATACTCCAGCGCATACTCGATGCTGTGCGTCAGATGCGGAAGCTTGCCGCGCTTGCGGATGATGACGAGACCGGCGCCGAGGTGATAGGCGATGATGCCGCCGAGCAGGAAGCCGCGTGACTCCACCACCGCCACCTTGTCGATCCGCATGCCGCTGGAAGCCGCCACGAGCTGATCGGCCGCGGCGTGCAGCACCCCGCCGTTCTCCAGCAGCGTCGTGATGTCGCGGAAGACGATCCCCGGCTTCGGGTAGTCGGCGATCGAGCGAATGTGATCGCGGAAGTTCACCGTCCCGACATGATCCCGGCTGAAGCCTGTAGTCATACTCTGCCTGTGAAAAGGATATACATGTTCCGGGGCGGGGTTCGCCGATCGCACCGGAAACGGAACGCGCGAACGGCCCTCCCGGTGCACGGGTACCATTCGCACGCTCCCACTGTCTCTGGCGCCGGTCATGACCGGCCGATGCAGCGCTGCCGATGCAGTGCTGCGGAAGCCGCTCCGTCATCGCCGCCGGCGAATCCCCCGGGTATCACGAAAGCATCGCCTTGACATACTCGCGGCGCATCCTGGCTATGCCCTGGATGGAGATCTCCTTCGGGCAGGCGGCCTCGCATTCGCCGTGATTCGAGCAGTCGCCGAAGCCCTCCTCCTCCATCTGCTCCACCATCCGCACCACCCGGCGCTTCCGCTCCGGTTCACCCTGCGGATAGAGCGCGAGATGGGAGATCTTCGCCGACGTAAAGAGCGCCGCCGACGCGTTCGGGCAGGCCGCAACACAGGCGCCGCAACCGATACAGGCGGCATACTCGAACGCTGCATCCGACTTCGCCTTATCCACCGGAATCGTATTGCCATCGGGGGCGCTGCCGGTATTCACCGACACATAGCCCCCGGCGGCCACGATACGATCGAAGGCGCTGCGGTTCACCACCAGATCCCGGATCACCGGGAAGGCAGTGGCGCGCCACGGTTCAACGACGATCGTCTCCCCATCGCGGTAATGGCGCATATGAAGCTGGCAGACCGCCGTTCCGCGCATGGGGCCGTGCGGGACGCCATTGACCATCATGCTGCACGAACCACAGATGCCCTCGCGGCAGTCGTGATCGAATTCTATCGGGTCCTCCCCCCGCTGGATCAGCCGCTCGTTGAGAAGATCGAACATCTCCAGGAACGACATATGCGGGTTGACACCCTCCACGGTGTAGGAGACAAGACGTCCCGGCTTGTCGGGACCTTCCTGACGCCACACCTTCAGGTTGATATTCATCAGTTTTTCGGTCATGGCACCCTGTTATTTGTAGCTACGCTGAGAAGGCTTGACGTTTTCGAAGTCGAGAGGCTCCCTGTGCATCTCCGGGATACGATCATCACCGAGATACTCCCAGGCGGCCACGAACTTGAAGTTCTCATCATCGCGCAGCGCCTCCCCCTCCTCGGTCTGATACTCTTCGCGGAAATGGCCTCCGCACGATTCCTCGCGCTGCAGAGCATCGCGGGCCATCAGTTCGCCAAGCTCCATGAAATCCGCCAGGCGTCCGGCGAACTCCAGGTTCTTGTTGAACATATCCGGGGTGCCCGGCACGCGCAGATTATGCCAGAACTCCTCCCGCAGCTTCGCTATCGCGTCGATGGCGTGCGCCAGCCCCTCGCGGTTGCGGGCCATGCCGACATAGTCCCACATGATATGCCCGAGCTCGCGATGCAGCTCCGTGGGCGTCTTCTCCCCCTTGATGGAAAGCAGGCGCTGGATGCGGTGCATTGCGGCGTTCTCCGCCTCCGCGAAGCCGTCGTGGGCTTCATCCACCTTCGGAAACGACGTGTTCGCAAGATAATCGCCAAGCGTATGCGAGATGATGAAGTAGCCATCGGCCAGCCCCTGCATCAGCGCGCTGGCCCCGAGCCGGTTGGCGCCGTGATCGGAGAAATTGGCCTCGCCGAGCACGAAGAGCCCGGGAACGGTGGTCATCAGATGGTAATCCACCCAGAGACCGCCCATCGTATAGTGGACGGCGGGATAGATACGCATCGGCACGTTGTACGGGTTTTCGCCGGTGATGCGCTCATACATTTCAAACAGGTTCCCGTAGCGCTCGCGGATGACCGGCTCGCCGAGACGCCGGATGGAATCTGCGAAATCGAGATAGACGGCCATGCCGGTATCTCCCACGCCCTTCCCCGCGTCGGCCATCTCCTTCGCATTGCGCGAGGCAACGTCGCGCGGCACCAGATTGCCGAAGCTCGGATACTTCCGCTCCAGATAATAGTCGCGTTCCGCCTCGGGAATCTGCGACGGCGATCGCTTGTCGCCGGGATTCTTCGGCACCCACACGCGCCCGTCGTTGCGGAGGCTCTCGCTCATCAGCGTAAGCTTCGACTGGTAGTCGCCGGAGACGGGGATGCAGGTAGGATGAATCTGCGTAAAGCAGGGATTGGCAAAGAGCGCACCACGCTTGTAGCAGCGCCACGCGGCCGTGGCGTTGGAATTCTTGGCGTTCGTCGAAAGATAGTAGGCGTTGCCGTAGCCCCCCGTGCAGAGCAGCACCGCATCGCCGGCATGACGTTCGATCTTGCCGGTGACAAGGTTGCGGACGACGATGCCGCGGGCGCGTCCATCCACCACAACCAGATCGAGCATCTCGCGGCGATCGAACTGCTTGATGCGTCCGGCATCGACCATACGCTCCATAGCCTGGTAGGCTCCCAGCAGAAGCTGCTGTCCTGTCTGCCCCCGCGCGTAGAAGGTTCGCGACACCTGCGCGCCACCGAACGAGCGGTTCGCCAGCAGCCCGCCATACTCGCGTGCGAAGGGGACTCCCTGCGCCACGCACTGGTCGATGATCCTGTTGCTTGTCTGCGCCAGGCGGTAGACGTTCGCCTCGCGGGCGCGATAGTCCCCCCCCTTCACCGTATCGTAGAAGAGGCGCCAGATCGAATCGCCATCATCCGAATAGTTCTTGGCGGCATTGATGCCCCCCTGCGCCGCGATGCTGTGCGCGCGGCGGGCCGAATCCTGGATGCAGAAGGAGCGCACGTTGTAGCCCAGCTCGGCCAGCGTGGCGGCGGCGGAAGCCCCCGCCAGTCCGGTTCCCACCACCAGGATGGTATGCTTCCGCTTGTTGTTCGGGTTGACGAGCTTGCAGGAGTCGAGGAAGTTCTGCCACTTCTGCTGCAGCGGCCCCGAGGGGATTCTGGCGTCCAGCTTGAGATTCACAGTGGTATCGTTCATTGTCATGTTGCTCACGCGGCACCTCCATTCAGATGCATCCAGATCGGAAGGAAGATGAATCCGATGGCGAGGAGAATGGCGAGGATGAGGGCAAGGCCGTAGATGACCGGCGAGTACGCCGGCCGCATGGCGCCCAGCGACTGGAGCGCGCTCCATATGCCGTGGCGCAGGTGGAAGCCAAGCAGCACCACCACGCCGACATAGAAGATCACCCAGCCGATGTTCTCAAACGTCTCGTACGTAATGCGGCGCAGATCATGAAGCTGCTGGCCGTCCACATCCACCACATACCCTTCGGCGATCCCCGGACCGAACCGGAACTGCGCCACATGAATGATGATGAACAGCAGGAGAATCGACCCGGTAATGATCATCGTGCGCGAGCTGACCGACTGTTTGCTCGGCTCCCCCTTGGTGCCATAGACCTTGTAGCCCTCCTTGCGCGCCTTGCGGCGGCGCAGCGCGATGGCGATTCCGATATAGGCATGAATCAGAATCACCAGCGCCAGGCTGATCTCGATGACATAGAAAAGGGTGCCGAATCCATGAAGGAATGCGCCGTAGCGATTGAAGGCGGTCGTGTCGGAACTGAGAAGGGAGAGATTGCCGGAGAGGTGCGCGATGACGTAGAGAACCAGCAGAACACCGGTGATGCCGGTGAGCAGCTTTCTGCCTACCTGGGAGGTAAGGGCTGCAAGCAGTTTGGATTGGTTGTTCATGTTTCCTCAAAAAAACAACGGCTCCCGCCTCCGGTGCTCCGGAACGTACCGGCCAGTGGCGAGAGTGAACGATGGCAGTGTCGCCGGATGTAGGGCGAACGCGAGAAACATATGAGCAATGGAGCACGCATCGTCAATGATGTCTGCATATCCTGTCCTACAGACAGCCTTCAAGATACGGGAATTGGTGGTAACGGGCTATCTCAATTTGTCGGCCATCGGGCATTCGCGTCAGGGAATCGGCCTTTTTCGGCTCCTGTGCCATCGTTTCCCTCGGATGATGCTGGTTCAATGCCGTACCAATCTCCGCCGGCACCCTGCCTGTGCCCGGCGTCACAAACGCATGGGCGACCTGAATGGCGGCCCTCCCACGAATAATCGACCGGCTCCGGATCGCCGCAGCGGAGCAGAGGTCCTAAACCGATCCGGCGGCGGCCACAAGCAGCCTCGCCGCGGCCGTCGCGTTGTGGAACCCGGTTTCGTCCAGCGGCGTCCGTCCATGCATGTTTCTTGCCCGTACGTCGGCCCCTCGTTCGATGAGGAGCTTTACAATCTCCTTCTGGTTGCCATGCGCCGCGGCATGCAGAGGTGTGTCGCCGTAGTGATCGTTTTCGCTCCTTGCCTGGATGTCCGCCCCCGCATCAAGCAGGAACCCGACCGCCGCCAGGTGCCCCTTCCATGCCGCGCAGTGCAGCGGCGTCGAGCCGTCCCGGTCGCGGGCATCGAGCAGGCTGCGGTCCTTCTCCACCAGCAACCGCAGGGCGGGCACGTCACCTTTCTTCGCAGCCCTGATCATGGCTTTCTGGTCTTCCGGCGTCATGGAATTTCTCCGAAATAATTCCGACGGTATTGGCCCCCGAATGCCGGGAATCCGTATGCCGAATTTCGCAATTCACCCCGACTGGTGAAAATGCGCTTCAACGGAGGGATTTACTCCGCCGCCGCCGGCTGCCATTCCTTCAGCGCCGTGATGATACGTTCGGGAAAGTTGGTCACGATCACGTCGGCGCCATAACGGGCCGCGCGAAGGGCATCCTCCGCGGTGTTGATCGTATACACTGCAAGTGGCAGGCGATGCGCCCTGGCGTCGCGGACACGCTCATGGGACAACTGGTTCTTGGCAAGCACCACTCCCTGCGCTCCCACCGGCAGCGCACGTTCCGAGGGAAGCCCCCTGTCGTTGGGATGCATGATGACGGCGTACGGGATCTCCGGCCTGATTGTCCGGACCTGCGCCAGCAATGCGTGATCGAACGATGAGAGAAGCGTCTGGGGAATCATATCCGCCACCTCGATCGTCCGCAGCACCGCCGTCAGGAACTTCTCCCCTTCGGCGGGATCGCCATCATAGCTCTTCAACTCGATATTCAGATAGGCGCGGCCGCGCAGATACTCCAGCACATCCAGCAGGAGCGGCACAGGTTCACCGGCGTACCGGCCATCCATCCAGCTTCCGGCGTCGAGCCGGGCTATCTGCTCGTAGGTATGCGCCGCCACCCGGCCGGTGCCGCTCGTCGTCCTGCCGAGCACCTGGTCGTGAAAGACTATCAACCGTCCCTCCGACGTATGCTGCACATCTATCTCCACCATCTCGGCGCCAGCCTCCACCCCCTGCACGATCGCCGCCATGGTGTTCTCCGGAGCCGTCCCGGAACTTCCGCGATGCGCCACGACCAGAGGCCGTCCGGTCCCGAAAGGGACGTCAACGAGTGGTATCAGTGTTTCCAAATCGCGCTCCCTGATCGAAAGTGAACCCTCGCAGGAAGGCTTCGGCCGACATGGCCTTCTTCCCTTCCTGCTGAATTTCGGTGATCTCCAGTGCATCCGTCCCCGTGCCGGCCAGCAGCGCCCCGCCGGCGATCCGAATCTCCCCGGGAGCGAGATGCACATCATCCCGCATCACCGTCCGGAAGATCTTGAGCATTCTGCCGTTGTACGAAGTGAACGCTGCCGGATAGGGTGAAAGACCACGGATGAAATCGTGCAGGCGACCCGCCGGGAGCTCCCAATCAATGCGGCAATCCTCGCGGAAGATCTTGGGAGCCGGCGTCGCCAGCCGGTCGTCCTGCGGTTCGGACGGAACATCGCCCCGCTCCACGGCCTTCAGCGTTTCCACAACAACGTCCGCGCCAACCTGCATCATCACATCGTGAAGCTCTCCGGCCGTCATATCGGGGGCGATCGGGATCGCCCGCTGCATTATGATCGATCCGGTATCCACCTGCTTCTTCAGAAAGAATGTGGTCACTCCCGTCTCCCGTTCGCCATTGATGATCGCCCAGTTGATCGGCGCGGCGCCGCGATACTTCGGCAGAAGCGAGCCGTGCAGATTGAAGCTCCCGCGCGGCGGAATTGAATAGACGACCTCCGGCAGAATGCGGAACGCGACCACGCAGATGACATCGGGCCGGCTTGAACGCACAAGATCGACGAACGCGGGATCACGCAGCGACTCCGGCGTCGCCACCTTCAGCCCGTGCTCCAGCGCGAACGCCTTCACGGCGGAGGGCATCATCTTCAGCCCCCGCCCCTTCTCCCGGTCGGGCGCCGTGACAACAAGAGGGACGGCGTAGTCGGCATCGAGTATGGCGCGCAGCGAGGGGACGGCGAATTCGGGGGTCCCCATAAAGATCACCCGCATCTGTTCACCCATGCATGAACAAGAGTTAGTACTGAAAGAAAAACGCCTGTGATGGCGGGACATCTCCTCGCATCATCCATGCATCGTCGGACTCGACGCAAGCTCCATCACGATCTCCGCCTCGCGCGCGGAGAGCTCGTCGAGACGTGCACGGACCTGCGCCTCGGGAAAATACTCGCAGGCGATGTCATAGAATGTCCGATAATGTCCGGCCTCCGACGCCAGCAGCGATGCGTAGAAAGTACGAAGTTCCTCATCGGGAACATTGGCGCTGAGAATAGAGAATCGCTCGCAGGAGCGGGCCTCCACCAGCGCGGCCACAAGGAGACTATCCAGCATGCGCTCCGGCTCGTTCCTGCGGATTTCGTTGTGCAGCGCCTGCACATACGGATCGCCCGGATCGCGCGCCAGCTCTCCGCCGCGGCGCCGGATGAAGTCATACACCATCCCGAAATGCTCCATCTCCTCCTTCGCAAGCGCAATCATCTCACGGACGAGCATATCCCGGCCGGGATAGCGATTCACCAGCGCCAGAGCATTCACCGCCGCCTTCTTCTCACAATGAGCATGATCGAGCAGCACACGATCCAGATCGGTGCGCGCCGTGGCGATCCAGGATTCCTGGGACGGAACTTTCAGACACAGCATGGAGCTATTCTCGATTTCAGATGTTCGATTGAAAAAAGATTACCGTCGCCAACCTTTGCGTAAGCCCCTCTTCATTTCCGATCTGGAAAGACCCCGCCCCCGCACAGCCCCGCAAGGCAGAAACTCACCAGCACGCCACTCCCCATTTTTTTGCCTTTTGCCTTTTGACCTTTTAATTTTTTCAACGTTCATCTTGCATCATACGGCCGCTGCACTAGCGCGAAGGCGAACTGGAGATACCAGAGCGCGCCGGAAAATTCGGGAGCATACGTCGAAAGCCCCGTCCATGTACGTCCGACGCGGACCCTGAGATCGATGTGCGTTCCGCGATCCGACGGGAGGATACGATAGCCGACCAGCGCCCCGACCTCCAGCCCGACGCGGTCGCGCGTGCGGGGCAGATCAGGTTCGTCGATGCCGGCGGAATCGGAACCGCGCGCGGACTGCATCGCGAGCCCGGCAAGGGGCGTTATCGCCAGCCGGCCGAACCGGAACTCGTAGCCGGCACAGAGCGCCGCGTTCAGGAAGGGCGATTCGCCATTCTCCCAGCGTTCGCCTCCCGCCTCGAAGTCCCTGACCGCATCGGCCACGCCGAAATTAAGACTGCCGGCGATGGTAATTCGATAGAGATATAATTCGCCGGCGAGCACGGGGCCGTGGTAGGAATCGAAATACTCCCCAAGCGAGCCATCGAACGTACCGAGCGAATATCCGGCGCTGAAGGCGGCGCCGAAATCCACCTCCGCGTAATCCTTCCGTATATATTGCCGGGCGATCGGCAGCAATGGCGCATCAGGAAACCGGCGGGCGAATTCATCGACACGGCTGTTCAGCTCCTCCTGTCCCCGCAGCCCGCGGACATGAAGATGATTGATGAGCAGATTGATGAACCACCGCTCCCCAACCGTCGGCTCCCACGCCAGGAACCGTGCAGTAACGGCATCCGCGCGGCCACGAAGAAGATCGCGAAGCGATGCCTGGAGATCATCGTGGTACGATAGATGCTGGCGTTCAGTGACCCTCGCAGCAGCAAGCAGGCCCTCCATCCGGGCGGTATCGCGGATCAGAAGCGAATCGCCGATCAGCGTCTCGGCGGCAAGCCGCTCCGTGGCAGTCAGCCACCCGGCCGGACGGTATCGGTCCATAAAACCGAGAAGCCTGCGAGCTTCGCCGACATCATCGGTTCGCAGGCGGCGCAGCAGAAGCATGCGGGCGCGCCCGGCATAGGAGAGATCGCTTCGTTCAGCGGCGATCGCCCGTTCGATGTCGAGCGAGTCGGATGAGAACTGGGCATGAAGCCGGCAGGAAAGAGCGGGCAGCAGCAGCAACGCAACAGCAGTCGCCAGAAGGAAGCGCGGCGGGACGTGAGTTGTCATCACTCAGAGATTGGGCTTGCGCGGAAGTACCGTGATCGTCTCCACCGCCCCGGTGAGAAGCTCCACCAGTTCGGGATCGGTTCCGACGACGAAGGCATGCAGTACCCGTTTCTCCTCGACAAAGCGCTCGGCCTCCTCGAAGACCTCGGCCGATGTCATCTCGCGCTGGTGAAGCGGCGGTCCCTCCATATCCTCCACTACATACTCCCGCCAGATGACGTCATGCCCGTCGATCGTGCCGATGCTCCGGCTCACATCCGACGTATCGGGGATCTGACGTGCCGGGAACGGCGCCACATCGATCATCACCATCCCCTTCTGGACATCCGCCGTATCCTTCGGATCATAGATGAAGTACTTGTCGTAGCGAGCTTCGCTGGTCCACTCCACGACGAACCTGGTGGGCACCCGTATCAGAAGATCGGGCACCCGCGTGTGCAGGTTTTCCATTCTGACGGCGATCGTCTCGACGTCCTTCAGTAACCTGGCCCGATCGCGCCGCGGCGTGCAGCCGACGATGAGAAGCGGGATGACCGCCGGGACGAGAAGAGCCGCGTACCTGTTCATGCCGTTCAGACAACGTTGATCTCGAAGCATATGTTAGCCCGGCTGCGCCGCTGTTACGTATCCCGCCGGAATCACGGGGTAAGGCTCATGGTCTGCACCGCCGTCATGAGCTCCGCCACCTGGGCCGAATCGGCTCCGGCCACGTAGATATGAAGGTGCAGGCCGGCTTTGGCGAGCTCCGGCGAAACTCCGGCAAAGAAGTCGGTCGTCGTGATCTCCCTGGCGTAGTACGGGGCCCCATCCGGGAGCGGCTCCCTCCACATCTTCCAGGTGAGTGGATGCCCGTCGATCACCACATTCCGTTCCTCATAGTTCATGCCCGGCTCCACCGCCGACTGCTCCTTCTTGCCAACATAGATCTGGAGGAAGCCCGGCGTGATGGCCGTGGAATCGCGAAGGCTGGGATCGCGATCGGCATTGATGATGTACTGGTCGCGGTTCTTCCCCCCCTTCTCGTGCACCTGATATCCTCCGGGCATCGTCAGATACAGGTATGGCGCGGAATTATGATCCAGCGGAAGCTCGAACCGCGCCGACGGACGCGCAGCGGGGACCTCGGAAGCAGCAGCGATTGCGGTATCGGCGGCGGCGGGCGATGCCGTATCCACGCTGCGGGCCTCCTCCGGTCTGGGATCACCGCAGCCCGTGGAGAGGAGGCCGAGCAGCACAAGACCGGCCGTCATGACGGCAAATGATCGCACAGTTCTCACAGGCAGTTCTCCAGATATGATTCGATTTTCAGACGCCATTCCGGCCGCGCATGGATGATGTCATGCACGCTTGCAAGCACATGGACCTTCAGCCCGGTTTCAAGCTCGAATATCTCCCGCGCGGTCCTTCCGCTGTCATCCACCGGCTCGGCGCGGTCGAAGGCAATGATGAAGCCGAGCGGCTCGCAGCCGGCATCGCGGAGTTTCGCGATCGCCTCCAGCTTCGTGCCGCCGGTGGTTATCACATCGTCGAGGATGACCGCCCTGTCGCCAGCCTTGAGCACGCCGAGGAATGAGCTGGCATCGCCGTGCGTCTTCGCCTCCTTCCTGTCGCTGACGGCACGTACATCCTCACGCTCCGTCCCGGCCAGAGCGACCGCGGTGGCAACGGCGATCGGAATTCCCTTGTATGCCGATCCGAAGAGGACAGTGGCATTGGAGAATTCAGTGACTGCACCGAACAATCCAGCGTACAGACGGCCGAGCGCTGCAAGCTGGCGGCCGGAGCAGAGCGAACCGGTATTGAAGAAGTAGGGGGACTTGCGTCCGCTCTTGAGCGTGAACTCGCCGAATGTCAGAACTCCTTCGGCGATGAAGAATTCGATCGCCTCGGCATGAATTCCTCCGGCCGCGGTTCGCTCCACGGCCTGGCCGCCGGCGGACGGGACCTTGTCTGTCGTCATTATCGTGTTGATTGTTTCGTATCGTGAGCAACGGGCGCGCTGCCGTGCGCGAGATCAGTCGGTGACGAGGTCGTCAGGCACTTCGATCTCCATACGGAGCATCGCCGAGGAGAGCGTCTTTCCCTGCGCGTCGAGTTTGAGCGAGACGGTTCCGCCGCCACCGAGCGTGTTATGCAGCAGGAAATTGAGAGCCCAGAGATTCGGCAGTTCGAAGCGTTCCACGTCGCCGTGGCAGATGCCCGCGAAATGCTCCTTCACCCGCTTGGTGGTGAGGGCATCGGCAATGATGGGGTACCATTCCTGGCGACGAGCGATGACACCGACGTTGCCGGCATCTCCCTTGTCGCCCGAACGGGCGTGGGCAAGCTTCAGCAGTTGAACTTTTTTCATGGCAAGTTTATTGAAATGCGTCCGGCCTTCAGCGTCCGGAGGTGTCTTCCACTCTCATGCCGAACAGCTCGGCGAGAAGGAGCTGGCGCAGATCGACATACGTGGCATAGCGCCCTCCCTCCTTGCCGGCTCCGGCGTAGCTGGCGCCTCCAAGGTTGACATCGTTCAGCACGATGGTGCGTCCTCCGATACGTGCACGAAGCCAGATGGTGGGATGGTCCGGCACCACCTGCGTGCGGTCCTCCACCAGATCGAAGATTCCGATCTCGGATGCGCGGCGGAATATATCCTCGGCAACCTGGCTTGTGATCGGATGGCGGAGACGATAGAGAATATCCTCCCGCTGAAATTCGTTGTAGCGCCACCCCTCGGCTTCGTAGATGTGGAAGTCGGCGGCTGATTCGCGGAAGATGGAGACGTAGGCTTCGCATCGTCCCAGACAGGGGCCGATGTAGATGTGGAGATAATCGCCGTGGGATGTGGCAGCCAGACTGTCCAGCCGGGCGACGATGGCGTCGCGGGGCATGGTGAGCGAGGGATTGCCGCCGGTGTTCGCGGAGCCGGCGCATCCGGTAATCAGCGCAAGGAGCGGGATCAGCGGGCGGATATTCTGCATCGGGTTGGTCGCTGTTATTGGGATTCGAGGTTTTTCCGTGCCAGACCGGGACTGTACCGGGATGTTCGGTTACTCCTGAAGAATAACACGCGAAGGCGCAAAGAGCGCAGTTGATCAGGAGTCCGCGAACCGCCTGTCGGCCAGCCGCAGGTATGTCAGCAATTGCCTGCGATGCACGATAGCGATTGTCTCAAGCGACTTGATTTCAACGATGACCGATCGCTCAACTATCAGGTCGGGTCGAAAGCTTATCTCTCTACGCGCATGCCTTCATAAATCACGGGAAGCGGCGCCTGACGGATAACTCCCAGCCCGCGCCGGGTCAGCTCGCACTCCAGAACCGCCTCATGGACGGATTCCAGCAGCCCCGGCCCAGGCGGCCTCCCGACCGATACACGCATCATCAACCTTCTTTGCGTCCTCTGCGTGATACATCTTTCCCGGCCCTGCGCACGGCTACACCCCCACAGGCTCCGCCTCGACCACCTCCACCCTGATCCTCGGATCGATCCTCGTCTTCTCGATCAGCGCCGGCCAGTAGGCCACCACCTCGGAGGGGCGCGGGCGTCCACCCGCAAAGCCCGTGACGTTCGGCGGTCCGGTCAGGATCAGCGGCGCTATCTCCTTGCCGAAGCGCTCCACCGCCCTGAAATCCTTACCTCTCACCCCAACCCGCATCATCACCTCCTGCGGATCGGGATTGATCTTCTCCGAGAGCGGGCCGTGGCAGGCATTGTAGCCCACATATTCCGTAAGAACCTCATCGAACCGCAGCCCCAGCCGGTCCAGCCTTGCACGCAGGATGGCATCGGCGGCACGCGCCTTGTCGATCGCCTCCGGCCATGCATACGTCAGCGTTGCAACGGCCGAATAGCCATCGGCGTAGCTCATCGACACCTTGTAGAAGGGAGTGTTCGGACGCCCCGTGATGCCATGAACGCGCACGCGGTCATCTCCCTGGTCATCCAGATGGATGGAGGTGAAATCGGCGATGACATCGGGCGTGATATACTGCGCCGGATCGCCGATCTCGTAAAGGCACTGCTCCGAAACGGTCCCGCGCGAGACGCGCCCCCCCGTCCCTGCATGCTTCGTCACGAAGAACTCGCCGGTCGGATACGCCTCGATGATCGGGAATCCGATCTCCGCCATGTCCGGCACATTGCGCCAGTCCTCCATATAATTGCCACCGGAGGACTGCGCGCCGCACTCGATGATATGTCCGGCGATCGTCCCCGCCGCCAGCCGGTCCCAGTCGTCCATGCTCCACCCGAATTCATGGATCATCGGCGCCAGGCAGAGCCCGGTATCGGTGGTGCGCCCCGTGATCACGATCTGCGCCCCCCCCTTCAATGCCTCCACAATCGGCGCGGCGCCCAGATAGACATTGGCCGAAAGAACGCGGTCGCGCACCGGCGCAACTGAATCCCCTGACTCCATATTCCGCAGCTCGGCGCCGGAAGCGATCAGTTCATCGAGATCATCAAGGATATTGTCACCGGTGACGACCCCGATCTTCACACTGAGCCCGTGCCTGCGGGCCACCTCGATGATGGCGTCGCGGCAGGCTTCCAGGTTCACGCCGCCGCCATTGGTAATGAGCTTGATATTCTTTTCGACGAGCTGCGGGAGAATTGCATCGATGGTAGCGATCAGATCCTTCGCATAGCCAAGCTTCGGATCCTTAAGCTTCTGCTTCTGCACGATCGACATGGTCACTTCGGCCAGGTAGTCCATCACCAGATAATCGATCGGCCCCTTGTTCACCTGATCGATCGGGGCGGTCAGCAGATCTCCCCAGAAGCCCTGTCCGGAGGCGATGCGAATCATGTCTTTCATCGAGTGCTCTCGTTCGGTAAGTATGAAATGCCCGGGAGTTCGCGCCGGAATGAAGCGCCGGGAACGGCATCCGACGCTTCACTCGATCGGACTTTTTACAAGCGCGCACCACAATGAACAGGCAGGAATTCCGGGGCCTGTTCTCCTGCTGCATAAGGTACGAATCAGGGGGCGTACACCCCGCTACAATTCATAAAAAAGGGGCCAGAAGACCCCGGAGTCCGGTCTCTTGGCACCCTCGGCGCGGCCATCGTCGAGATCACCGGCCGCAGCTGCGGGATGCACCGCGCAGGCGTGCCGAACATAGCATTTTCCGAAGAAGAATCCACCCGGCTTCAATACTTCCCGACGGAACATCCGAAGGGCACAGGCCCGGCAGCATCATACATGAATAACGACGAAGCCCCACAGAACTGCAACGGGCACAGCTATGGGGCTTCAGGATATCACGGTCGGAACGTGCCGACGGGGCAGGATTATTCGCCGGTTCCGAGCTTCGTCCTCATCTGCGCCGGAGCCGTGCCCCCCTTCTTCCCGGCCGGGCGCCTCCCGGCCCCCTTCGTGCCTCCCTTCCTCCCCGTGCCGGTGCCAGACGTCTGCCCGCGCGCGCCGCCGAGCTTCGTTGCGATCGACTTCGCCTGCAGGAACAGCAGCAGATAATCGCGGCCGCCGGCCTTGGAATCGGTGCCGGAGAGATTGAAGCCGCCGAACGGATGCACGCCGACGATGGCCCCCGTGCACTTGCGGTTCAGGTAGAGATTACCGACGAAGAATTCACGAGAGGCGCGCTCCAGCTTCTCCGGGTTCTCGGTATACACCGCTCCCGTGAGACCATAGTCGGTACCGTTCGCGATCTTCAATGCATCGTCGAAGTTCCTGGCCTTGATGACGGCGAGCACCGGTCCGAAGATCTCCTCCTGCTCGATACGGTCGCCGGCCTTCACGTCGGCGATGACGGTGGGCTGGATATACCATCCCTCGCTCTCGATGGCATTGCCGCCGGTAACGAGCCTTCCCTCCTCCCTGCCGATCTCGATATAGTTCAGGATGCTCTTGTAGGCGCGCGCGCTGGAGACCGGCCCCATGAACTTGTTATCCTTCGGATCGCCGATCTCGATCTGCTCCACGCGCGCCTTCAGCTTGTCGAGGAACTCATCATAGATCTTCGCATCGACGATGGCGCGGGAGCAGGCGGAGCACTTCTGCCCCTGGAATCCGAACGCCGCGACCGCAACGCCCTCCACCGCTGCATCCACATCCGCCTCGGCGTCAACGATGATGGCGTCCTTCCCGCCCATTTCGGCGACCACGCGCTTCAGCCATTTCTGGTCATCCGGCGTCTGCGCGGCGCGCGCGTAGATACGCCTGCCCACGGCAGCCGAGCCGGTGAAGGAGATGAAGCGCGTCATGGTATGATCCACCACATAGTCGCCGATCTCGCCGCCATGACCCGGGATAAAATTGACGACCCCCTTCGGCAGCCCGATCTCGCGCAGCACATCCATGAAGAGCCAGCCCATCATCGGCGAGTCGCTGGAAGGCTTCAGCACAACGGTATTGCCGGTAACGATGGCGGCCGAGGTCATGCCGACCAGAATGGCGAAGGGGAAATTCCACGGCGGAATCACCGCGCCGACGCCGAGCGGAAGATATTCGAGGCGATTATCCTCACCCTCGAACGGAACCAGCGGCTCGGGGCTGGCATAGCGGAGCATTTCACGGCCGTAGAATTCCAGAAAGTCGATCGCTTCGGCGGTGTCGGCATCGGCCTCCAGATAGTTCTTGCCCACCTCGCTGATCATCCAGGCATTGATCTCCATCCGGCGCCTGCGCACGGCCTCGGCGGCGCGGAAGAGATAGTCGGCGCGCTCGGCAGCCGGCACATTCTTCCAGCTCTGGAACGCCTTCGCGGCAGCCTGTATCGCCTGCTCGGCATGGTTGCGCGTGGCGAGATGGAACCGGCCCACGACTTCCGGCGTGTTCGCCGGATTCACCGAGTCCAGCGTCTCCTCCGTCTTCACCTTCCTGCCGTTGATGACAAGAGGATATTCCCTGCCGAATTTCCTGCGGACATTTGCGATTGCCTCCTCCTGCTTGCGGCGGACGGCGGGCCTGCTGAAATCGAGATACGTAGTCGGAGCGTATTCCTTGATTTTCTTTGCCATTGTGCTGAATGCTTCGATGCCTGTTGAACAAGGAAGCCGTCGCTCCCCTGCAAATTTTTATCTGACAACAAATCTACCGAATTAATCGCAGTCGAGCCGAAGGTGATTGTAGATAGTTGTAGTGCACACGATGATGGAAGCCCTCTTTGTCCCTCCGGTTCATATCGCCGGAGCGACGACCGATTGCGGGAAGTCGCGGCGGAACGGAGACGGCGTCGTACGATACGAAGCGGACGGAACGGAAGCCGGGCCGCCTCCGGATACGCGGTATTCTCCGCCACGTGCCGATCACAGCTCACAGTCGCTTACCAATCAGTGCGTCCGTCCGGCCAGATTCCATTAGGAATCGGCGGGGAAATGCCGTATTCTTGTGCATTCACGTCGCAGGAATGGTGGGCGGTATCGACTGCTGATGCAACGTTCAGAACCTAAGTGCGACACAACAACACCCTGAAGCTGCTCGAACCCGGGCAGAGGGGACCGAGATCTTCGCTGTCACCGCCTTTCCGAAGCCACTCCGTTCTCGCTTCTCAATCTCCAACTGGAGAGGAATTACTTCTATGTCGATCAAACTGTATGTCGGCAATCTGTCGTTCGACACGACCAGCGCCGATCTGAACGATCTTTTTTCGCAGAACGGAACCGTGGAATCGGCTTCGGTCATCACCGACCGGGACACCGGGAGATCACGCGGCTTCGCCTTCGTGGAGATGTCGGACCGCGCCGAAGGCATGCGTGCCATCCGCGAGCTGAACGGCGTCGAGCTGCACGGCCGCGATCTTACCGTGAACGAGGCGCGCGCCAAGGAGCAGCGCTCCGACCGGCAGTTCAGCCGCAACCGCTACTGATCCGCTCGACGGATCAGCCGCCAGTTTCTTCCCCCCGCCGCACCCGTTGCGGCGGGGGATTTTTTTTGCCGGGACATTGAGAGGCGTCTGTCGTGGAATGGATCGGGCGAACACGGCACCGGCCGCTCGCAACCATCTACTTCACGGCCCGGCTCAGCGCTTCGATGGACGCGGCGAGGCTGGCGGAGCTTGCGGAGAACGTGTCGATGCGGACATTCGGTTCGGCGTCGCGAAGGAGATAGGGATTGCCGAAGGAGGCGAGCACCGCCGGCTTGGCAAGGGCATCTTCCGCTATCCGGCGCTGGTCATCGCTGAGGCCGACCGTTCCGGCGAAGCCGCGTGGCTTCACGAAGAGAACGAGGATGACCGACCCTGCGGCAGCGAGCCGGCCCAGTATCTCGCTGCGATCATCGGGCGACATGTCGGGGGTGATGACCGCTCCCCCCGCCTCCCCCGGATACCAGGCCGAGAAATAGCCGAACCACTCCTCGGGCTTCGGATTGTCCTCGCTGTCGGCGATGGCGAGCACGAGCAGCGGCGGGTAGAGCTTGCGCATACGGCCGGTGACCTGGATGGTGCGGCGCGCCGCCTCCAGGGCTATCACATCGTGACCGCGCCGGGAATGCGAGACCTGCTGGAGATCATCCTGATAGGCGGACGCCCACTTCTTGGCGGCGGCGATACGATTTGACGACGCCTTCACCCTGCCCGCCTTGAACCGCCGCGCGGCGAACGCGCCGGTGAGCGCCTCCAGCGCCAGCGCGGGATCATCCGGCAGCGCAAGTACGTCGCACCCGGCCTCGTAGGCCATCAGCGCCGCCTCCCCCACGGGATAATTCTTCGTGATAGCATGCATGTCCAGTGCATCGGTCACTGTAAGACCGTCGAACCCGAGTTCGTTCCGCAGAAGCCCCGTCACCACCGGAGCTGAAAGGCTGACGGGCGTTCCGGACGGGTCGAGCGCCGACACCGCGATATGCGCAACCATCACCGATTTCACGCCGTTGCGGATGGCATGGCGGAACGGCAGCAGCTCGACATTGTCCAGCCTGCGCCGGTCGGCGGTGATGGTCGGCAGCTCGCGATGCGAATCGACCGAGGTATCGCCGTGGCCGGGGAAGTGCTTGGCGCAGGCGATCACCCCGCCATCCTGCATTCCGCGGACGTAGGCATGCACATGATCGGTCACGAGCCGCGCATCCTCGCCGAACGACCTGATGTTGATGATGGGGTTGTCCGGATTCGTATTGATATCGGCGACCGGGGCGAAGTTCCAGTAGATGCCGAGCGCGCGCATCTCGCGGGCTATGCTGCGGGCGACGGAGTAGGTGGCCGCGACATCGCCTGACCGGCCGAGCGCCATCATGCTGGGAAACTCCGTGCCCCCGGGGAAACGCATCGTCACCCCATCCTCGCAGTCCGCGGCGAAGAGCAGCCCGCCCCCCGCGCGTTCCTGCAGTCCCTGCAGAACCTTCCGCACCACATCCACATCGCCGTCGAAGACGACGAAGCCCCCCACGGAACCTGTATCGACAAGCCTGTCGATCCCGTCGCGATACTCGCCCGCTGCGCTGTACTGGTTGCAGTTGAGACGTGGAAAGATGGATTGTGCCAGAAGAAGATTATGCTCGATCATCAGCCAGGATTGACCTACTTGCGATAACATCCCGCACCCACGGGGCAGGGGTGGAGACATGAACTTCATTCGCCCGGGAATCCCGGGCACGGGGTGAAGATCGGTTGATGAGGTGATTGATTATACATCGCATGCCCGCTCCGATCACGATGCGGAGCCGTAACAGACTGTTGAAGTACCCGGGCATCCCGGCCGGGCAGGCGCCGGTCCCGCATCGCGGGAATGCCCGCATCCGGGCGCCGGACATTCGAAACCGGCGATGGAAAAATCGCATGGATGACGCGCATACCGTGCTCTGCACGGAAATGACCCGCCACCGCGGCAAACGTCGCCGCCCCGCGCATCCGCTCCTTCGACATACCTCCTGCGGCAACAGGAACCTATGGACAACGGACCCCGCGGCGGGCGGCGCGGGGTGGAGGGATCGTTGCCGCCTCCCCCATTTTCAGTATATTTGCCCCCTTCGCGGCGCCCCCAAGAATAATCTTTCGAGATCTGTATGGCAAAAAGCCTGAGCGTTCTCTTCGTAACAAGCGAGGTTGTACCATTCGTAAAGACCGGCGGTCTGGCGGATGCGAGCAGCGCGCTTCCACTGGCCCTGACCGAACTCGGGCACGATGTGCGCATCGTCGTCCCAAAGTACGGCACGGTCTCGGAGCGCCGCAATCGCATCCATGAAATAAAGCGTCTGAAGGATATTCCCATCGTCGTCGCCGGCGGGGAAACGATGGCGACGGTGAAAAGTTCGCAGGTCGTCAACTCCCGCGCAAAGGTACAGGTATATCTCGTTACGAACGATAAATATCTGGAGGCGGTGAAGGGAATCTATCAGGATTCGGGAACCGGCATCGACTATCCGAACAATGATGAACGGTTCATCTTCTTTCAGAAGGCGGTCCTGGAAACCTGCGTGCGCCTGGGCTGGCGCCCGGACGTCATCCACTGCAACGACTGGCAGACGGCACTCATCCCGGCGTTCCTGAAGGAGCTGTACGCGAAGGACAACTTCTTTGCGCATACCCGGGTGGTGTTCACCATACACAACCTCTCGTACCAGGGGATCTTCCCCAGTTCGACGTTCGAGAAGACGGGGCTCCCCGGGAAGGCATTCTCCGCCGCCGGACTGGAATTCGGCGGCAACGTCAATTTCATGAAGGGGGGCATCGTCTATGCCGACGCCCTCTCCACGGTATCGCCATCGTACGCCAAGGAGATCCTGACGAGCGCCCACGGCGCCGGCCTGGAAGGCGTGCTCAAGAAGAACAGGGAGAAGCTCTTCGGCATTCCGAACGGCGTCGATACCGAGATCTGGAATCCGGCCACCGACAAGCTGATAGATACCAAGTACACATCGGCGACGCTGGAGGGAAAGTTCGAGAACAAGACGGCGCTGGCCTCCAAGTTCAATATGGACGCCGATCTCGACGTCCCATTGATCGGCATGCTTGGAAGGATGGTGGAGCAGAAGGGGTACGATCTGGTGCTCTCCGCCCTGGATGAGCTGGTGAAGCTCGGCGCACAGATTATCTTCATGGGCGAGGGGGAAAAGAAGTACCAGACGGCGCTGGAGAAGGCGGCGCGCAAGCACAGGAACGTGGGTCTCTTCCCCGGCTACGACGAGGAGACCGCCCATCTTCTCATGGCCGGCGCCGACATCCTGCTCATGCCATCGGTCTTCGAGCCGTGCGGCCTGAACCAGCTCTATGCGCTCGCCTACGGAACCGTGCCGGTGGTGCACAAGACCGGCGGCCTGGCCGATACGATCACCGATTACAATGCGAAGAAGGGAACGGGCAATGGATTCCTCTTTGCCCAGTATACGCCGGAGGCGATGCTGGAGGCGCTTCAACGGGCGATAGCGCTCTACCGCGACGAGGAGAAGTGGGAGATGCTCCAGCAGTCGATCATGGCGGAGGACCATTCCTGGAAGGCTTCGGCCGAGGAATACGTCGATAAGCTGTACCGGAAGAACTGAGCGGCGCGATGGCCGGACACATCCATCACCGGTCGGCGCCGATGGTTACGGAGCCCCCTCCCCGGCGTCATGCAATCATGTCGCTCCGCCATGCACTTTCAGCATTGCGAACTAGGGACGCCCGGCGGAACGGCCGGAGATTCCCTCTCAGGGATACTCATTGGAGAAGTTTCTTCGCATGAGATGTAACATACTGCGCTTCGGCGCACTGCTGCCGGTCCTGCTCGCGGCGGCGTTCGCAGCCTGCAACGACAACCCGACGACGATCGGCAGCGAATATCTTCCGCAGAACGTGGAGTTCAGCTCATACACGCTGAAGCCCGAGGATTACGAGATTCTCAGCGGCATCGCGGCAGTTGCGAACAGTTCGGCCCAGGGAGCGCTCGGCCTGGGCATCGGCCAGGCTCCGGATGGCACCGTGGCCCACGGTCTCCTGGCTATCACATCCGAATCTCCCATCCTTTCCGGTTCCGCCGCCCAGCCGGTGAAGCAGGCATCGCTGGTGCTCCATCCCCTCTCCTATCGCTACGGCGATACCATCGGGCAGCTTTCGTTCGATGTCGTGGTGCTGGACGAAGTATTCCCCATCGCCGCCAAGTGGGACGATGCGCTCGTCTCGCGGATGGAGGGGGCGCCGTCGCTCGGCACATTCACCGGCGCCTATCCCGCCACGCAGGCGGACTCGCTGGTGGTGACGCTCGATCCAGCCGCGACGCAGACGTTTCTGCAGGAATACTTCAGGTACGATTCATCGTCCAACGGACGTGAATTCCGCACGCTGAAGACACTTGCGCTGCGTGCCAGAAGCGACGGCAGGATCATCGGCAGCTTCTTCGGCCTGCTCGGTGTGGCCGACACGCTTCGCCCGACGCTGCTGGTAACCACAACCTCCGATACCACGATCAGGCTTGCGGCAGGCACTTCCAACTGGATCGTGAAAAGCTCCGTGGAAACCGGACGCGACAGGTTTGTCGTGATGGGAGGGCTCCCCATCCGTTCGCTCATCCGGCTGCGGCTCGATTCGATTCCCGCCGACGCGACGATCCATCAGGCCGAGCTGCGGCTCTACATCGACAACGAGCATACCTTCCACGGCACCTACGGAGAGTCAACGTATCTGGTGGCCTATATCGCCACCGACACGACGTTCCAGCAAAGTTCCTATCTGACCTCCGACATAAGCGGCATCATCCCGGTCAATCGCCCCGCACTGGACTCCGCCACCTTCACGGACATGTTCAGGTTCACGGCGCTCGGACCGACCATCGGCGCGTGGCTGCGCAACCGGCGCGGCGACGGGATGCTGGAGAACCAGGGGTTGATCCTGGCCTACTACCGCGGCACATCGAGCCCGGACCTGGAGACCACGACGGTGGATCGCCTCACCTTCTTCGGACCCGACGCCGCCGACCCCGCAGTCCGTCCGGCCCTTACTATCACCTACTCGGTTCAGGTCGATGCGAACAAGTAACGCTTTCCGCCCGCGATTTGCGGCGGCCATGATACTGCTGGCGACCCTGCCGGCCGCGGCGCAGACCAGCGGCGGCAGCACGTACTCGATCTTCAACATCGGGGATCTTCGTGCAGGCGCCACGGCGGCCGCCGCTGGACGCGGGGGCGTGGAGGCCGCGGTGCCGAGCCCGTGGATCATCAACTCGCTGAATCCGGCGCTCTGGTCCGATCTCCAGTTCGTCACGCTCCAGGCCGCGATGAACTTCGAGCAGTACCAGGTGAGCGACGCACGCTCGACGAGCTACCAGAACCACAGCAAGCTGCAGGATTTCGCCGCGGCATTTCCCTACTCCGAACGCTTCGGCGGCACGCTGGCATTCGGCGTACGCCCATACTCCACCGTGAACTACCGCACGCAGGTGGAGCGCGACGTCCAGACGGCGGACACGATCTCCCGCGCTCACATCACCTACAGCGGGCATGGCGGACTCTCCGAAGCTCTGGTGGGCAGCTCCTTCCGCCCGGTGGAATGGCTCTCGCTCGGCGTCAACGGCAGCCTCTTCTTCGGCTCCATCACCAGCGAGAGCAACGTCGCATTTCCGAACGACAACACGCTGGACCCGGCGCTGTACCGCACGGGCGATCTCTATATCGGCGGCGGCGCCCGCGTGGGAGCTGCGGCGCACCCGATCGAGGAGCTGACGCTGGGGGCGGTGTTTGAAACGGGGGGCACACTGACACGGGAACGCTACGAAAGCTCCCGCGTGGTGGACAACAACCGCGAACTCGTCGATACCACAGCCGTCACGGAAAGCACCTTCGAGATCCCGTCGAAGATGATCTTCGGCGCATCCTACCAGTCGGGACGCTTCCTCTTCTCCTCCGACGTCGCGCTCCAGGCATGGGGAACCGAGCACTTCGCCACGGCCAGACCCGCAGGACGCTACGCCATCGGCATCGACAGGCTCCCCAGCACATCGGTGAACGCATCGGGATTCGAGCGGTGGAGCTTCAGATTCGGCGGGTACTATGAGCAGACATACTATCAGCTCCGGAACGGCCAGGGAATCGACCAGATGGGGCTGACGCTGGGCGCCCGGTATCCGATAAGCCAGTCCGGACACCTCACCGCCGGAACCGCGCTCGACATCGCGATCGAGGTGGGACGCCGCGGCTCGGTGGACAACGGACTGACGCAGGAAACGTACGGCAAGCTCTGGGTGGAGCTTGCATTGAGCGAACTCTGGTTTGCACGCGGGAGATGAACCATATGCTGGCAGGCTTCGGCTATGACATACACCGGCTGCAGCCGGGGCTTCCGCTGCGGCTGGGAGGCATCGATATTCCCGATGCGCCGGCCGGTCCGGCGGCCCATTCCGACGGCGACGTCATTCTGCATGCCACCTGCGATGCACTTCTCGGCGCCGCTGCCCTGGGAGATATCGGGCGGCATTTTCCAGATACGGACCCCGCCTACCGGGGGATCAATTCGCTGGAACTCCTGCACCATGTGATGGCTCTGCTCGCCGGCGAAGGGCTGCGCCCGCGCAATGTGGACTGCATGGTGGTGCTCGAACGCCCGAAGATCGCCCCCTATCGCGAGGCAATGCGCCAGGCGATGGCCGATGCTATGGGACTTCCTCCCGAACGGGTCTCCGTGAAGGCGACGACGAACGAGGGGCTCGGCCCGATCGGCGCCGGCGAGGGAATGGCCGCATATGCGGTCGCCACGGTCGAGGAGATCACACGTGACGAGGTCCGCGACCGCCGCGGCTAGAGCTTCCTGTCTCCCAGGATCGAACAGCCCAGCGCCATGCGCCGCGGGGAGCCGTTCCCATCCATATCAGTCAGCGGAAGCTCCAGTGCAGTTTCCCGCTGGTATCCGAGATCTTCTTCCGTCGCCCGCTTGAGCTCCTCCGCACATACCGTATGGCCGATGCGCCGGCCGGCATGGCCGCTCCTGCTGCTGCTCTGCTGTTTCCTTCCGCTCCACGCGCAGCAGCCGGTGTCGGCGGGCATCATCGACGGACGGCTGCACCGGATCGACGGCGGCTATATCGGCATCGCCCGCTACGGATCGGTGGGCGTACTCACGCTTTACAACGATTCACTGATCGACCGGGTGACACTTCCCTACCAGGATCTGACGCCGATCGATCTCGCCATCCCCGCCCCCGCTTCATCCCATGGGTATCTGCTGGGCACCCACGACGGGCGCAGAACGCTGTACCGCATCGCCCTGCGCGATCGGCCGGAGATAACGCCGGTCTGGGAAAGCGATTTCTCTCCATTCTCCCGCATCATCACCGCGCGTGATCTGAACGGCGATGGCGACACGGAGATAGCAATGCTCGCCGATGATGCGTTCGCGGTGGTGGGTGATGGCGGCGAGGAACGTTACCGGCTGGAGGGGAATATCCTCGGCGGCGTCTTTCGCGGATCGGATTCGCTGCGGTTCTTCCTGGCGATGCGATCGGGCGAGGGCATCAGGATTCTGCAGATAGATGCGGCCACGGGGTCCGCCACGGCGATGCAGGAAATTCCCGATGCGCATGAACTGATGATGGATCTGCTGCCGGGACCCTCCGGCGACGTGCTGGTAGTCGCCGCGCTCGGACGCGATCCTGCCGCATATGTCTTCGATCCCGCGGGCCTCTTCCCCCCCGACAGGTTTCCCCTCCCCATTTCGCCGCTGGCGCTGATCCCCTACGATGCAGGCGATCGCACGGTTCCGGCGGCACTCTTCGGCGGCTATCCGGGACCGGCCATCCTTCCGCTCCTTCCCGATGCTCCGGTCATTCATGTCGAGTACCCCCTTTCGGGAGTGACCCTGGGAGCGGCGACGGCGGGAACCTTCAACATCCTGCTGGCCCGCGACAGTCTGGTGCTCTACGACCGGTCGATGCGCCTGTACGGCATGCTCCCCTCGGTTGGCTCGTCCGGCGTGCGGGTCACCGCTGCCGGAGTCGGATGGCTGCTGATAGCCTCCGATGCCGGCTCGCGCGTAGTGGCGGTTCCGCAGACGGGGATGCCGTGGATAGAGCGGCACTGGCCGCTGGTGCTTGCATCGATGCTGGGTGGCATCATCATCCTCGTCACGCTGATGGCATCGCGCCGCTACAGTTTCATCAGGACGATCTACAACAATCTTGTTCGCGTGCCGGGATCGTACGGCATCATCGTGATGACGCCACGGCAGCGCGTGCGGCAGATCAACCAGTCGGCCCGCGGAATGCTGGAGATAGCCCCCTACATACCGTACGGGCGTCACATCAGCGAATACCTGGTGGCGGAGGAGATGCGCCCGGTGCTGCAGCCGCTGCGCCTGCTGCTGACCGACGGCGAATCGTTCGAGCAGCATGTGGATGTCGAGCGCGAGGGCTCCTCCCGCACACTCATCTTCCGGGGGCGCCCGCTGGTGGGGGCCTATGGCCGGACGAAGGGCTATCTGCTGCTGGTGGAGGATGTGACACGGCGGCTGGAGCGCGAGCGGCTGATAAACTGGGCATCGGTGGCGCATCACATCGCCCACGAGATGAAGACGCCGCTCGGCACGGTGCGGATGACCGCGGAGATGCTGCACGACAGGCTGGAGAGCAACGGCACCGATGGCGAGCACACGCGCGCAACCGCCAGGATCATCAGGCAGTCGGCACGGCTACGGGAGATCGTGGACGACCTGTTGACGATAGCGCGCACCGAGGCGCTGCAGAAGGTGGGGACCGATCTGGCGCTCCTCTTCTCCTCCCTCGTCCACGATTTCTCCGACACGCTGGACGGCGCCATCGAGCTTCGCTTCGAGGTCGATGGCGAAAACTTCCGCACCCACACGGATGTCGGGCAGCTCACGGTCGCCATGCGCAATCTTCTCGACAACGCGGCGCAGGCGATTGGCTCGCGCGAAGGGGGGCTCATCAGGCTGGCGCTGAAGGAGGAGGAGGAGCACTTCCTGATCGTCGTGGAGGATAACGGCATCGGGATGAGCAGAGAGACACTGGCGAACCTGTTCAAACCATTCTACACGGAACGGCCGGGGGGATCGGGCATCGGCACGGTTATCATCAAACGGGTGATCGAGGGGCATGGCGGATCAATCCGCGTGGAGAGCGAACGCGGCAGAGGTACAAGGTTTGTTGTTAATTTGCCACGGTAGATAGTTGCTGGTCGTCAGTGGCTGGCAGTGAAATACCTGCGAGAAGATGTTCCGAGATCCGCTGGCGGGGAGCGCTGCCTCCCCCCCCCTCACTGCAACCAGATCCCGGCCGGAGCAGGACCCCGGCCGAACCAGGCATGGAAATGTCGGATTACTTCCTCCCGGGTACCTGGCGGAACTAGAAGGCGCTCTCGCACCTCATATGCACCTTGGGATCAGACTGGCAGTATGAGGGGAAATATCCGCCACGGCTGCCAGCCAGGGCGAGGCGCAGCCGGGCGTACCACTAACTGGAACAACGCACAACCATGAACTTCCAGAAGTTTACTCTCAAATCCCAGGAGGCGATTCAGACGGCACAGGAGATCGCCTCCGGATATTCGAACCAGCAGATCGAGCCGGTGCATGTGCTGGCGGCGATGCTGCAGGATGCGAGCGGCATAGTGCCGCCGATGCTGATGAAGATCGGGGCGAACATCAACTACCTGAAGATCAAGGTCAACGAGGCGATCGAATCGCTGCCGAAGATCTCCGGGTCATCCATGGGAAACCAGTATCTCTCGAACAACACCTCGCGAATGCTGGAGACGGCACTGCGCGAGGCGACGGGCATGGGTGATGAATATGTCTCCACCGAACACCTGCTGCTTGCGATGAGCGAGGACAGCTCCACGCCCGTCGGGGCAATGCTGCGCGATCAGGGGGCCAACAGGGATACCATCGCCAGGGCGCTGCAGGAGGTGCGCGGCACCCAGAAGGTGACCGACCAGAACCCGGAGGACAAGTACCAGGCGCTGACGCGCTACGGCCGCAATCTGAACGACCTTGCGCGCAAGGGAAAGCTGGACCCGGTGATCGGCCGGGAGGACGAGATCCGTCGCGTGATGCAGGTGCTGATGCGGCGCACGAAGAACAATCCCGTGCTGATCGGCGAGCCGGGTGTCGGCAAGACCGCCATCGCGGAGGGGATGGCGATACGCGTCGTTCAAGGGGATGTCCCGGAGGGACTGCGGACGAAGCAGATCGTTGCGCTCGACATGGGAGCACTGGTTGCCGGCACCAGCTTCCGCGGGCAGTTCGAGGAGCGGCTGAAGGCGATTGTGAAGGAGGTGGCTGATTCCAATGGCGAGATCATCCTTTTCATTGATGAGCTTCATACGCTGGTCGGGGCCGGTGCTGCGCAGGGATCGGTGGACGCCGCCAATATCCTGAAGCCGGCGCTGGCGCGCGGCGAGCTGAGAACGATCGGCGCCACCACGCTCGACGAGTACCGCAAGTACATCGAGAAGGACCCGGCGCTGGAACGCCGGTTCCAGCCGGTGCTGGTACCGGAGCCGACGGTGGAGGATACCATCTCCATCCTGCGCGGGCTGAAGGAGCGCTATGAGGTGCATCACGGCGTGCGCATCACCGATCCGGCGATCGTGGCGGCCTCACAGCTTTCGGACCGCTATATCAGCGACCGTTTTCTTCCGGACAAGGCGATCGACCTCGTGGACGAGGCGGCCTCGCGGCTGCGGCTGGAAATCGACTCAATGCCGGAGGAACTGGATTCGATCGAGCGGAAGATCCGCCAGATTGAGATCGAGCGCGAGGCATTGCGGCGGGAACTGGGGAGCGTGTAGGCATTCGTGGCCTCCCTATAGTCTGCGAAGAGTCCTATATTGGGAATCATGGATAAGAGGAGCCCTGCCGTGGCCAGAACCGTTCCAGTTGCCAATCCTGCATCCATATGTCCGCCCGCCCTATCGCGCAGATCGACCGGCCGGCGCGGTGGCGTCGTGGTCGTTGCGCTCGCGCTCGCCGCGGGGCTTCTCCTTCCCGCCTGCAGCGCCAACAGGAACGCCATCAGCGAGCCCGAGCCCTCGCCGCGGGGAAGCGCTCCCCCGCCGGTTGACGGCGGCGTTCCAACCTCATCCATCGACGCACCTCCCTCCGATTCCGTCACGCTCGGCGAACGTCTCGGGCAGCTCGATGCCATGATGCGCACCGCCACCGGCGACAGCCTGAGGATACTCGAAGCCGAATACGACCGCCTGCTGCGCGAGGCGACGGGGCGGGGAAGCATCCAGACGGGACGCGCGCGGGAGGCGGACGGGGGCATTCTTGGAAGTGAAGATATCGGCATGGAAGATGGGGGGCAGGTCATCGCGTCGTATCCCCGGGAGGGCCGCGACGGGATACTCGATGCGCCGTATGATTCAACGGCGCAACTGCACGGACTGCGGGCCAGCGAGCTGCGGTACGCCGCGGGCATGAACGGCCGCGAGACCGCATCCGAAGCACGACCGCAGAAATCGAGGACGGCCGGCACGGCCGCGCGGGTACGGACGGCGCCAGGCAAACCGGCGGAGAAGGCCCGTGAATCGCACGTTACACAGTCACGCACCTCCGCCGCCTCTCATGAAGGGGCGCAGAGTTTCGTGAACGGCATCGCGGCATCGCGCGCCGGCTGGCATGCCGAGGCGGCCGCGGAACTGCCGAAGGCTCTTTCCAGTCCGCTCTCGCAGAAGCGGAAGACGCTGGCGCGGTATTCGTACGGACAGGCGCTGGAAAGTTCAGGGCGGCTTTCCCAGGCGGCGGATGAATATCTAAACGCCTCGAAGGAGAACACCGGCCTGGCGCATAAATCGTTCGTCGCCTACTGCCGGGTACTTGCGAAATCGGGAGAGAAGGCGCGGGCAAAAAAATTGCTGGTGCAGTTCATCGGAAAAAATCCGAAGAGCGACCAGGTGGTCGATGCCCGACAATTGCTGCAAACATTGTAATATTTACCGGCGTTTGTCATATAATGCGGGCGCCTGGACGATGCCCGCGGCGGCATGCATACCGCACTGATGGACATCGGATGCCGGCACCTCCCGGCGAAGTTCCGGCTTCATCGCGCAACAGCCGGTTGGCATCCTGTCTTCCCGTCATGAATCTCCCCGGGTTGCGGCCCTCATGACGGCAGGCGCCAACGGCACGACATCAACCCTCAATCTCAGGAGATCACGTATATGAATCATTGGTTACTCCGTATGTGGACGCTGGCGGTCCTGGCGATGGCGATCGGTGCCGGCTCCCTGTTTGCGCAGGAGGATACCACAGCAGCCACCGACTCCAGTTGGAATTTTGAATTTCCCGCCGTGACTCTCGATGGCCCCGTCCACAGGGTTGCCGTCGCGCCGAATGGGGATATCTACATCGGCGGCGAGTTCACCAAGGTGAATGACATCACCGTGAACCGCATCGCCAAGTGGAATGGCACAACCTGGTCGGCGCTGGGCACGGGCATTCCCGGCGGAAGCGTTCACGCAATCGCATTCAGCGGCAACGATGTCTACATCGGCGGCAACTTTGTGACCGCCGGCAGCGTCAGCGCCAACAACATCGCCCGGTGGAACGGCAGCCAGTGGTCCTATCTCGGCAAGCGCGAGAACGAGCAGGGGCTCGATCCCACCGTCACCGACATCCTGTTCATCGGCAACACCATGTATGTGGCCGGCAGCTTCCTCTACGGAGGCAACAATGACCTGCTGAACCGCATCGCCAGGTGGAACTCCAGCGAGCGCATCTTCGTCCCGCTGGAGGGCGAGCTCACCCGCGGCCTCGACGATACCGTCTTCGCGATGGTTGCGCAGGGGGGCAAGATCTATGTGGGAGGCAAGTTCCCCAACGCCGGCGGCGCCACGGCTGCCCGCGTCGCGGTGTGGGATACCGAGGCCGAGACATGGAGCAATCTGGGCAACGGACTTGGCAACGTGGGAAGCTCCGACGCCTACGCCACCACGCTCGCCGTCAAGGATTCGATCCTCTATGTCGGCGGCAGCTTCTCCTTCGCCGGCGGCCGTTCCGCCAAGAACGTCGCGAAGTGGAACATCCCGAACGGGACCTGGTCGGCGCTGATAGCGGCAACCGGCGGCAACGGCGTGGACAGCGTTCCGACTGCGATGACGGTTGACGCCGAAGGACATCTCTACATCGGCGGCGGATTCATGAAGGCCGCACTGACCGATGCCAGCCGTATCGCGAAGTGGGATAACGAGAACCGCAGGTGGTCCGCACTTGCCAGCGGTCTGGACGGCATCCCCTATTCGCTTGCCCCGCAGGGCAAGTTCCTTTATGTGGGCGGCGCCTTCACGAAGGCCGGGGACAAGAGCTCGCCGTATCTGGCCCGCTGGTACGATTCGGTGCTCACGGCACCCGAGGATACATCGACCGATACGAGCACCGTCGGTGTGATCGTCCTGGCTGACAACGCTGCTTCCACCCTGACCGCGGCTCCGAACCCAGCCAATGGCTCCACGACGATCAGCTTCACGCTCGTGCGGGCCGGAGAGTGCGTCATCGATATCCGCAATGTGCAGGGTGAGACGGTCGCCACGCTCGTCAACGAGCGCCTTGGCGCCGGTCCCTACAACCTCCGCTGGAACACCGCCGGAATTCCCGACGGCATCTACTTCTGCCGGCTACATTGCGGCGACGTGATACAGACGACGAAACTAGTGCTGATGCGGTAGCATCCGGGAGCCTGCCACTTTTTTTTCAAGGGCCGCCCGTCTCGATGTGAGACGGGCGGCCCTTCGCATGGCAGGCATATGCGACACCACCGCTGCCCCGGCAGTACACGTCATTCAAGGGGGCGACGGCCATTCTTCCCAATGTATTTTCACACCACCCGAATATTACGCTTGTACAGCGATATCACCTATTGTATATTTACCAGAAATGATTCTCCCGGCCCTGGTGTTCACACAGCGCAACGACGGAGATACCCCGCAGCCGGACCAGCCACGGATGTGGATTCCGGACAGTCACCCCAATTCGCCGGCCGCACCGGCGATCACCACGGCGAGCATTCCCTGCCGGGCACCCCCCAGCCCGACGCCGTGGCAGATGGCAACGGACCATCGATGCAGATGGTCAAAACCGTGACAGGAGGGTGGCACGGTTACGATGCCCATACGGCTGATGGATTACCGGAGCGTGCGGCAGCGCGCTCCGGTACATCGGCCATATCGTCACCCATGCACGTTCAACAGCGCGAAGGTTATGAATCATGGCAGCACAGGAACAGCGCGACGATGCGTCGCAGATACAGACGGCGGATGATGAAGCAGCAGTGAAGAGTGGCGCGATGCCCCGGCGAACAGCCGTGCCGCAGCAACCGCAGGACACACTCATCGCCGAGATTATCGAGATGAGGAGCGGCCGTATCAGGCTCATCAGCATCTGGTAGGAACGCCGCCTACCGGAATCACGGCGTCGGTCGCCGCAAGGGGGTGTGTCCCTACCTACCCCCCCCCCGCTTCCGCCAGTGTGTGCCGTGCCGCGGTCCGGCGGTAGACCTGGATGGAGCATACAGGCGCGGTGCGCGTACAGCGACGCGCACCGCGCTCTTGATATGCAAACATCATCACACAACTCCTGGCTCCTGCCTGTGTGGCTCCCATGTCGTTTCGAGACCGCAGGCAGCGTGGCGGCGCGTCGCAGGTGGAACGGCGCGCTCGCCGTTTTTATCCCGCGCCTATTTCGTCCGGCGTGCCACGACGCTCGCGATCACTGCGATCAGTTCCGACGGCTCCACGGGTTTGGCGACATGCATCTGGAACCCGGAGAGAAGCACGCGTCGGCGATCGCTGGAACGTGCGAACGCGGTAAGCGCCACAGCCGGTATCTCCCCGCCATCCCTCGGATCACGCTCCCGGACCATGCGGATCAGCTCGTAGCCATCCTGTTCCGGCATGCCGATATCGCTGACAAGGACGTCGGGTGAGGATTCGCCCAGCACTTCGAGCGCCTCCGCAGCCGACGAGGCGAGATGCACATCCGCCTCCGCCCCAGCGAGCACACGCCGGACCAGTTCGCGCGCATCGGGCTCATCATCCACCACAAGCACGGAGATTCCGGCAAGAGAGATAGGCTCGGAATCGGAGAGAGGCGCCGAGTGAACGCGTGGATGCTCGCGCTTTTCATCGAGAATCTCGGAATGCAGTACGGCAAGCGGGAGCATGAGAATGAACGTGGCCCCCTTTCCCTCCCCCGGGCTCTTCGCCCGAATCGTCCCTCCATGAAGCTCGATCAGATTGCGCACGATGGCGAGCCCCAGCCCCAGGCCACCATGCCGGCGCGTGGTGGAGGAATCCGCCTGGCGGAACCGCTCGAAGACGTATGGCAGGAACTCGGGACGGATGCCCTGCCCGGTGTCGCGGACACTGATCTCGATATGGGAATTCACCCGCTCCAGGATCACCTGCACACGCCCCCCCTTCGGGGTGAACTTGATGGCGTTCGACAGCAGATTCCATATGATCTGCTGCAACCTGTTCGGATCGCCCATCACGGGGCTGGTCAGAGGATCGAGAATCTTCTGCAGCCGGATGCCCTTCGCCTCCGCCGCCGGGCGGACGGTTTCCAGCGCCGCCTCGATCACCGGAGGGATGTCCACCGGCTGCACGTCGAGCCGGAGCTTGCCGGAGATGATGCGGCTCATATCGAGCAGATCCTCGATGATCTGCGTCTGCACCCGCGCATTCCGCTCGATGGTGTCCAGCCCCTGCGCAACTTCGTCGGCATCCATTACGCCGGACCGAAGCAGTTGCGCCCAGCCCAGGATCGCGTTCAACGGCGTTCGCAGTTCGTGCGACAGCGTCGCCAGGAATTCATCCTTCATCTGACTGGCACGCTCCGCCTCGGTCCGCGCCGCCCGTTCGCTCGTCAGAAGCTGGTCGCGCTCCTCCTCCGCCCGCCGCCGCACCCGGATTTCCTTGTCGAGCTCCGCGATCTTGCGGTTGAGCAGGACGAACCGGCTGCCGGCGGACTCCCTGGACTTCAGCCGGACGAGGATCAGCGCCGGAACATCCGGCGTCCACGGCCGGATCACCGCCCCCTCGGCACGATACGTCTGAGGTTCGCCTGTTTCATCACCACGTGCCGTGCCACCGAACATGAGCGCACCGATCACCATTCCCCTGCTCCGCGAGCATGCGCGGAGATATTCGCGCACCGTTTCCGGCCTGCCGCCTATTGCCTCGATGACGGGAAGTCCCCCCGGAGGGATCGCACGCGCACCGATTACGGCAAGTCCGGGGGCGTTGGCTGCAAGTATTCTCCCGGCCCCCTCGATGAGCAATAACGGCTCCGGGAATGGATGCGCAAACAGAAGGAACTGCTCGGTGGTCAACGAAATTCCTCTCCTTTGAAATACTCCCTTCCGCTCGCCGCATCGCTGCCAGGTGTGGGACGGAGATAGACCACCACCCGGCACCCGGCGGCGCCGGTCGCAATAGTCTCCTGCAGTTCGACCTTTGCATAGCCGAGATTGTCGGCAACGATCGAGCCAAACACATTCGATGTCATCATGCACATGGCCGGACGATCGCGCACCTTCTCGGCGAAGGGACAGACATTATTACCCAGAACGATCTTCTCGTCGTCCTCCTCGATGACGTAGAAATCACCCTGGATTCTTTCCTTCAAATTCACGAGGACCTGAGTAACCTGCCGTCGTGTAAGGTTCGTCACGCCCAGCGCGGCCCGGTAGTCCCGGTTGATCTGCCGCCCCATGTTCTGGCCGACGACGCTGATGAAGCCGGATGCCTCGTCCAGTCCGATCACATCCTGCAACGTGCCCGTCAGCTCGCGGATCAGCGTACGCAGGAATACATCGCGTTCCAGTGGTATGTCCAGAATGTTCATGGAACCATCCGGACCATGTGGTTCACCCATAATGATAGTCCTCCCAGAGTTCGGCCCTGGAGTTCCTGTGCGGTGCCGTGCTTCAGGCGGTTCGCTCTGCGATATACCGTGGAAGTATACGGGGTTTGAATACACCGGACAAGAAACCGGGCATGGACAACGTGCTACGGCCACCTCCAGCCATCGCCATTGATCTGCCGATGATGGATGTTATATGAAGTGCGCCATTCAACTATTTTAATGCCAGACGGCCCCGTCCGCCATGCACAGACATGCCCTTTCCAACAAATCATATATCACACCGATATGGCCTACGCCAGACATCTCCACGACTGGAACATGACGCCCTCCGAGGCGATTGCACTACAGAAACGATTGCGGGGTGATGTGATGATCGCGCCTGCATCACGGCCGATCCATACCATTGCCGGCGCCGATATTTCCTTCAACAAATACTCGACGACGATGTATGCGGGCATCGTCGTGCTGCGGATGGATTCGCTTGAGGTGATCGAGGAGGTGGCAATCGTCAGCGAAACGCAGTTTCCCTATGTGCCCGGGCTGCTCTCCTTCCGCGAGGCCCCATCACTGATGAAGGCATGGGAAAGGCTGGAATCGGAGCCGGATGCCGTGATGATCGACGGCCATGGGATCGCGCATCCCCGCAGGCTGGGCATCGCGTCGCATATCGGACTGCTGGTGGAACGGCCGACGTTCGGCTGCGCCAAGTCGGTGCTTGTCGGAAAGTATCAGGAACCGGCGCCGGAACGGGGCGCACGCTCGCCGATGTATGCCGGTGATGAACTTATCGGCACCGCTCTGCGCACGAAGAACAGGGTGCAGCCGATCTATGTGTCGCCCGGACATCTGATCGATCATGAACAGGCGGTCGAGCTTACACTTGCCTGCCACGGCGGCTACCGACTTCCCGAGCCCACACGCCGCGCACATCTTCTGGTCAATGCGCTGCGCCGGGGAGAGCGCGAACCGACGTAGGGTCCGGCCGGAGCGACCGGACCCGATGCCGCATCGTTCCTGGAGCTTCAGGCAGCTCCGGCACTGCCGAGCCCAAAACGCATGCCCGCACGCGCATCGACGCTCTTGAGCGCACGCAATGCTCCGCCAAGCCTGGATACCACCCTGCGACGGGTCGGGGTATCACCATAGGCGACGCTGCTGCGCGCCATATCGACCCAGAGGCTCTCGGCGATCCGGGCGATAGGCATCAGCACCCCCATGTATTCCCTGAGGGCGGCGTGCTCATCATCGACAATGCTTCTGACGGGAAAATCACGCTTGCGGCGTTCGGTACGGACCTCCTCGATAAGGTTCAATCCAAGTTCGAGGGCGCTGCGCAATGCTGCGCGCGATGGATCGGGATCACTGTCGGCATGAAGCATGCGCAGAGATTCGCGAAGACTGGCTTCGGTCGCCAGCAGATCCTCGTCGGACAAACGAGAACGTTGACTGTTCATGAGGGAAACCCTCCTGCTCTGTGGTTTTCTGGACATTTCTGGACGGAACAATTTACTGCAACGCAACTGCACATGTCCACTGTTTTTTGTGCGTCGCGGATGCCGTCCGGCAACTCCGGATGTACAACGCCACGACAGGTATCCGCCGGCTCGATCCAGGTGCCGCCGCGCACGCAGGGCCGCGCTTTTTTTTGACGTTTGACCTTTGCCTTTCGACCTTTTTGCCCGGCGTGGCAATGCCGCAGAGTAGTATATTGGGCTCCACGTGCATCACATTAACCTATCCACATACCGGAACCGTACAGGACATACACCGGAGGAACTACATGAAGTACCACGCACTGCTTACCCTTTCCTTCTCCCTCATCCTGCCGATCGCCGCGGCATCCCAGGGCTTTCCGGAAGGAAGTGCCAGGACCGAAAAGGTATGGCCCGAGCGCCGTACCGCCGAACAGGCGGTGGTTCCAGCGTTTGAAGCCGGAATGGAGGGAGCTTCCTCCGCACTCGAAGCTGATTTCGAGCCGACGCCACAGACCGGCTGCGACCCGATGACCGTGACCTTCATCGACCGCAGCACCGGCAATCCGACCTCATGGGAATGGGATGTGAACAGCGATGGAACCATCGATGGAACGACCCAGCAGTTCACTTATACCTATACCCAGCCGGGGAACTACAAGGTGACGCTTACGGTCCGTGACGGCACGGGCGCCAGCGCTACGGCATCGAAGGAGCCGTATGTCGTAAAGCCGGCCATCGTTCCCGACGCCGGGCGCGATACCACCATCTGCAGCGGAGCCGAGATTCCGATCGGGTTCGAGCCTGATCCTGGAAGCGGCGACCCCATCTTCACGTGGGAGCCGGATCTCTACCTGAGCGACCCCTTCAGCCCGAATCCGGTGGCCTTCCCGGAGGAGACCATTACGTACGTTCTTACCATCCAGAACGTCGGCGGCTGCGTCACGCGCGATACCATCACCATTACGGTGAACCCGCTCCCCCCCTTCCCGGAGATTTCACGCAGCGGCAATACCCTTACCGCCTCGGTTGACGTCCCCACCTACCGCTGGTACCGCGATGGTACGCTGATTCCGGAAGCGACGGCCAAAAGCTACACGCCGACGGCCAACGGCTCCTACTCGGTGGAGGTGGAGAACGCATCGGGATGCAGCAACATATCATCCCCCATCAACTTCGTGATCGACCCGTCCAGCGGCGTCGGCAGCGGACTGACGGCGCTGGACGTGCGGATTTCTCCGAACCCCTTCGATGAAGGCACGCTCCTGCGCTATGATCTCCCGAAGGATGCACAGGTAACGGTGACTATCCACGACATCCTCGGCAGCACGGTGGCCACGCTGGCAGACGAACGGCAGCCGGCCGGATCGCGCAGCATCCGCATCGACGGCGTGCCGCTGGCGCCGGGCATCTATGTCTGCCGCCTGACGATCGGCGATGAAACTCACACCCGCACGATCGTCCGTATACGCTAGCAGCCGTACGACGGCCAATACGACACATGCGCAAGGGCTCCGGTGATGGAGCCCTTGCTGCTGGAACCATGCCGGTTCCGATCGATGCCCGGAGCATTTGCCGGAGCGTTTCACCCAATCATCCCCTCCGGATTTCCCCCTGCCCTTGACTTTCTCATGATCGCGGGATAGGTTCCCGGCGCGTCACGCGAGTTCCATCGTCCGGCATCCTGGATGGCGGGGTTCGCCGATACTTCAAGCGCCTGACGAGCGAATCCGGACGGTGCACGCGGTGCGACGTCCTCCCTGCCGCCGACGAACCGGCTCCGGCTGGCGTCGCAGCACCCGGTCTTCACGTCATGATGTCAGGCACATCCATACAGAAACTGCCCGAAGCCATGAAAGGAACAGTCGTTACTACATCACTCCTGCTGGCTCTCACCATCTGCGGGCGAGCCGGCGCGCAGGAAGGTTACGCAATGCGCTGCAACGGCGCCACGGACTACTTGGAGGCCGATGCCTACAGCGATGCGATCAACGATTTCACGATGGAGGCATGGATCCATCCCGCCGCGCCGCATGAAGTTGACAGGAACCCCGGAGATCTGCTGGCCGGTATGCACGGACAGCGCTATGCGATCTATCCCACCCACGGCACGGCTGCCTGGGGGGCGGGACATGCCGGAGCCGGATTCTCCGCCGGCACCAACGGCATCAGCGTCTACGAGCATGCCGAAGACTACATGCCGGCAGTACTGACCTGGGAAGGGTCGATAAATGGATGGGCGCACGTGGCCGTGGTCTACCGGAATCGGACGCCGATGCTGTATATCAATGGTACGCTGGTGAAAACCGGCGCTCCCAGCACGCAGGCATATATTCATCCATCGGGGGGCAACAGCCGGGAACGGCGCTGGATGATGGGAGGAATCGGCGGCGGACCGTACGGATACTTCCAGGGAGCGATAGATAACGTGCGGATCTGGCGGGTGGCGCGGACGGCCGAGGAGATAGGCGCGGGAATGAACAGCGAGCCCGCCGCTTCCGCGGCGCTTATGCTGAACTACGATATGAACCGCACCGGCGAAGGCCGCGGTCTGGAGGTGTCCAACGCCGCGAACGGCCGGTTCACCGGCATCACCGTCGGCACGGCTGTGACGCCGGTGTTCGAGCCGGTGACCCGAACGCACCGGCAGACGGGACCGGCCCCCGGTATTGCCGGCGATGTCCACCGCCCCGATGCCAGTCAGTCCGGCGAAACCGGCGACAGGGTCAGCGGGATTGATGCCTCAGCCGCGGGAACGGCAACGCTCGGACAGTGCCGACCCAATCCGTGCAGAGACGGCGCCGACATCGACTTCGAGATTCCCACGGAAGGCCATGTCCGCCTCTCGCTGTTCGATGCCGCCGGGCGGGAGATCGCCACACTCGTCGATGAGGAGCGCGGGTCCGGACGGCATACGGTCCATGTGGATGGAACGCAGATCAGCAGCAACGGGACCTATCTCTATCGCCTCGTCTGGAAGGGTGCGGTGATCACACGGACGATGACCGTCGCGCGATGATGCACCGGCGTGGGAACATGCACTCCCTGCATGCCGGACTGTTGAACGATCGCAGTCGCTCGAACGGATCGCGCAACCATGCAATGCTCCCGACGATACCAATCGCCGGGAGCATTCAGTGAAGGCCGTTCAGTTCTCTTCCGGTCCCTATCGCCCGGGAACTGTCATCCAACCGCCCATTTACTCATTCTCCTTACTCATTCTCCAGCTTCGGAGGCTCCACCTCCGCGGGAATCGTGACATTATCCGAAGACCTGTCCGGAAGCTTCACATACGGGCCGGAATCTCCGTCGGTACGCCGCGCGGGGTCTGTTGCTTCCGGGGGAGTTTCCTGGCGAACCTCCTCCCCTCTCCGCGCCCCGGCCGCGCGCGCGCCGCCGCTCCGCTCCGTACGCGAAGGAACGCTCTCCTTCACGGCCCTCCGTCCGACAGGCTCCCTGTTCACCCCCGGCTCTTCCATGCGGGGAACATCCCCCCTTTTGACTTCTGACTTTTGACCTTTGACTTCCCCCCCCGGCTCCTCCATGCGGGGGATATCGTTCGGAGAGACCTCGCGGACAGCCGGCGCCGGGTCATCCGATCCGATGATCCGCGGGGCCACGACGATCGCCGTCGCGGCGGCGATCCCCCCCGTCACAATCGCGATGATCGCCGTCTTCCATGCGCCGATTCCCGCCGCCGCCGTCCCTCCGGTTGTGGATGACGCGCCGGCACCGCCGGCTCCCTCGCCGACGGCGGCGGGGGATGCGGCGAGCATCGCCATGATATGTTCGCGATAACGACTCCGCTCGCCGGCTCCGCTCTCGCGATCACGGCTGATGGCCTGGTCCATGATCCTGAACGCCTTCAGGGTGCGCTGCAGTTCGTCATCGACCGCAACGTGGAGAAAGAACTCCGCCTCCTGGTCCGGAGCCATTTCGCCGGCGAGATAGCGCTCGACGAGGTCTTCACGTTCGAACTGAGTCATTGGTCATTCTCTCCGAATAAGGGATGGTGGCCCGGGGCGGGATGGGCCTCGCTCTCCTTACCGAGAGCAAGGAAGGCCGAGATCATCCGTCCGATGCGCCCACGGGCTCGCAGCGCACGCATCTTCACCGAACCAAGAGTCTCCCCGCGAAGCTCCGCGATGTCATCGTAGCTGTAGCCGCAGTAGTTGTGCAGCACCAGAATCTCCCGCTGCTCGAACGGAAGCTGATCCAGCGCGATCCTCACCAGCTCCTCCAGATGGGAGGGTTCGGCCGGAGAGACCGAGGGATGATCGGCCTCGCGAAGATCATCGAGCGCGGAGACCGGACGCCGCCGCCCGATATGTTTCAGGCAGAGATTGCGGGCGATACGCATCAGATACCGCGCGGGTTCCGCAACATCGGTCGGATTCGCCCGCATCCGGATCACCCGCTCCCACAGCTCCTGCGTCAGATCCTCCGCGATGTCCAGGTTTCCCACGATCTTCAGGCAGTACATCCGCAGCCGCCGGTCGTAGTGATCGAACAGCTCGACGAATGCAGTGTCATCTCCCAGAAGGAATCTTCTGAAGGTCTCTGCCTCGCTCAATGGGCGCTGCCTGATATTTCCCGATGCGATCAACCGTGTATTCCTGAAGGTTGAGGAAAGTGCCTGCCACATACGGCCATCACATGGCGGAACCGATCTGACGAGCGGACGATTTCCGCCGGCGTTACGGGCCACCTGCTGGGAATGATCCATCGCATGGCTGAAAGGTAACGCGGCGATGAAAAAATCCTGCGCGCGGCGTGACCTTCCTCCACCCGGAGGGATCATCAGAGAGGATAAGGGAACGGCATACCACGGGTTCGGACCGTTATGGACCGTACATGCGCCTGGCGGAATGCCCTGTCGTGCATGGGAATCCGTGTATTCCTGCTATTGACGACGGACCGGGACATGACTGGTACGGTAATGTCGCGCAACGCTCCACTTCGTTAGATGCCTTAAGGATTGAGAGAAAGGATGCGACGTTCGGAAAACTTCGTATCGTTGGCCCATGCTTCCTGATCCCATCGTCTGCCCGCGACGACGAATACGAGGCCCGGAGCGTGAGAATCGTGGTAGCATCTTCAGGAAAACGTCCGATGAACAGACGACTACGGCTACAGCTCGTCATCTGCCTGCTGATAGTGTTTCTCCCGGCGATAGCGCCGCCGGACGCGGACGCGCAGCGCCTGGAGATTTCACAGCATCTCTTCGTCTTTCCCTGCACCGTCGCGAGCGAGCGCACCCTGATGACGATCACGCTCCACAACGCAGGAGCGGTCCCGCTCCCTGTTCGCGGATATACTGTGCCTGCGGCCACGCCCTTCATCCCTCCGACCGCCGGGAACTTCGTGCTCCGTCCCGACGAGAGCCGGACCGACACCATCTACTTCGCCCCGACGATCGCCAGAGCCGCATGGGAGGTCTACATGGTGATCGTTGCCGGCCGCGAGACCGACAGTGTCAGACTGGTGGCGCGCTCGTCGCCGCCGCCGCAGGTGATTGCCCGTCCGGAACGGCTCGCCTTCGAGGCGGCGCCGGATATGGATACGGTGCAGCAATGCCTGATTCTGGAGAATCCCTCCTGCGCGCCTCTGGTGATCAACAGCCTGTCGCTCTCGACCGCCGCATTCCGTTTCGCCGCACCGCCGCAGCTTCCGGACACGCTGGCGCCGGGAGGACGCAGGGTGCTCTGCATCGACTTCCTTCCGGGTCCCCCGGGTCCGGTCAATGGGAGGCTGGTTGTGCAATCGCAGGCCATGCAGTTTCAGACGGTGCCGCTGCAGGGAAATCGCGTGGGTCCGGGGCTGGTTCTCCGGCCCGCACGCGGCCTCGATTTCGGCGACGTTCCCCCCGGCACCATCAGTCCGCCGCAGCGCATCGGCGTGGTGAATCTGGGAGGAGGCATCGGGCAGCTTCCGGATGACTGGGAACTGATCGGTCCGGATTCCACCGAGTTCGAGGTCATTCCCCCCCCGCTGCCGGCAACGATCGCGCCACGAGGCGGCGATACGCTCTGGTTCACCGTTACGTTCAAGCCTGCATCGGCCGGACAGAAGCTGGCGCAACTGCGGATAGGACCACCCCCCGCGCGGCTGCCTCTGGCGCTTATCCAGGGAGCAGGCGCCACGGGGGGAACCGGGGCGGCGCCCTATGAGATCGACATGGGACCGGTGGTCGCCGGGGAATCGCGCACCGCCGCCGATACGCTCGTGATCACCAATACGAGCGATGCGGTAATGAATCTCACCGCCATTGCAATGACCGGCCCGGATGCATCGCAGTTCCGGCTGGATGGGCCTGCGTCGGGCGCTCTCGCACCGGGAGAGTCCTTTCGCTACAGCATCACGTTTTCACCGGACGGGACCGGCCCGCGCTCGGCGGCGGCGCTCTTTCATCTGCGCAGCGGCGCCATCATCCCGGTGAACCTGCTCGGAACCGGCACTGCCCGCACGCAGCATCGTATCTGGATTGATACGGCAACTGCGGAGGTCGGCGTGCGATTCGAGCTCGGGCTGCATGTGGCCCCAGCCCTCGATCCGGCCGAGGGGATCACCAGCTATGCGGTGACGCTCCAGTACGATCCTGCAGCACTCTACCTGCACCGATCCACCAGCGCGGACGGCAGCGATGACATCATCGACCGTGGCGACGGAACGGGCATAGTGACCATCACTCATCAGGGGGCGATCCCGCCTGCCGGCGGCGTCATGGCGCGGCTGGAATTCGAGGGGCTCGCCTCCGGACGTCCGGAGAATCCGGTGAAGCTCGTTTCGGTGACATTCAACGGCGATGCCTCGGACACCCGCCCCGGCAACGGACTTGTCAGGCTGGTCGGCTGCGATATCTCGCGAGGCGTGGCATTCGGACGCCCGGTAACTGCCCGCAGCGTTCACCCATTCCCCGCCACCGGCGACGTCGCAATCCGATATATCGCCCCATCCGGCTCGCTCCCGATGCTCAGGATAGTCGATCTGACGGGGAATGCGATCGAAGGGCCGCCGCTGCCGGCAGGAACCGGAGAGGAACAGGAAACAACCGTACGGCTCGACGGGCTGCGTCCGGGCTACTACCTGCTGGAACTCCGCTCCGGAACGGGACGCAGCTCGCTGCCGATCCTCATCCGATAGCGATGTCCACATAGCGGCATCTTCGCATGCCTTGCGGGAGAATCCGCGCTCCATCCGCCCGCGGCGGCGCATTCGCGGATTTCCCTGCACTGCCGTCATGCCCGCCCGCCATCCCGTATCGCCGGTCCGCACCGGAGCGCTTTTCCATACCGATCACGGCACGGCCGCCTTTTCCCCAAAAATCTCCCCGCTGTTTCAGCACCGTTACTTTTCCCGAACGCTCCGGATCATTCCCATTGACGGAACTTCAGAAGCATCGCTCCCGGACTTGATGCGCAGTATTCGCGCTGTGGTACGCACCCCCCGGTCGCCCCGGGAGGACCCGTCGGGAGCTCCGCAAGCCAGCAGCCGACGGCTCGCGGAAGCGCTCCAATGGCCAACGAGTCGGCACCAACAATGTAGAGAGAACCATGCTGAAACGCTTTGCCCCGATGATGGGCGCATTCGCAATCGCGATGGGACTTCTGGCGGGATGCCAGGATGCCCCGACGACGAGCCCAACCGGCGACACCTACACGATCCAGAATGACGAAGCCTACAAGGCGTTCGAACTCGGCACGACTCCGCTGAACGACTTCAGCGAGATTCCGACGGTGGATGATGCAATCGAGGCGTGGGTACTGACGCCGCCACCGCCGCCGCGCGACTCGCTCCGCCGCGATTCCACCGGACGCCCGCCGTTGCCACCTCCTCCGCCGCCGCGCGACTCGCTTCGCCGCGATTCCACCGGACGTCCGCCGCTGCCACCCCCGCCGCCGCAGCGCGACACGACGCACCGTCCCGACCTGGGCGGACGCCTGCAGCCGATCAACTATGAGCGGGTCATCAGACAGCTTGAGCTGACGCCCGATCAGGATTCGCTCGTCCGCCTCTGCTTCGCCGACTATCGCCAGTGCACGCAGGATGCCGCGGAGACCTACCGCGGAAACCGCCAGGCGGTCTTTCAGCGGTATCAGGAGGCGCTTCAGGAGCTCCATCGCAAGCTCGCCGCCGGTGACATCACCCGCCTGGAGGCACGCGTCCTTCTCGAACGCCTGAACATGACCTACCGCCAGGAAGTGGCGCAGCTTGAGGCCGGCTACCGTCGCGCCCTTGCCCAGTGCCGCGAGGAATTCGAGAGCTGCGTGGCGTCGCATCTTACCCGGGAGCAGCTCGCGATCTGGAACCGGCTGCTCGGTCGCTAATCGTCTTCGGAGTTGGTCGCATACCCATCATGGAAGAGATGGCTCCCGGTCGCCATCTCTTCCTTTTCATTGGCGCCCGTCCCATCGTACCTGTGCTATTTGCGCGGCCACGACGGCAGGGGTAGATTACGGCACGTATGGTAGCAACGCCTCACGGTCGTCCCGCGCACAGCCTGCCCCTCCGCTCCGTTGCCGGCGCAGCATCGTTCCGAACGTTCGGAACAGGCCATCGCCGGAGAGGCATTCCGCCCGTGTTTCTCATCATCATCGCAATCCTTCTCGTCACATCTCGGCTTGGTGCGCAGGAGCCGGTGCCGCGAACCATCGAATTCGGCCCGGCGGCATCGTACGCCATCGGCTGGAGCGCCGGCAACTTCCCGGTCTACCGCGGGTTCCCCGATTGCGGTCTCTTCAGCAACGGCACCCTTGCCGCGCCGCGCGTGGCGGCCGTGGTGGCATGGCCCGCGCTGTTCGGTGGAGATCTGGGGATCGTTGCAAATATCGGATGGGCGGCGGCTTCCTACCGCTATCGCGCCTATCCGAACGATGAACAGCGGCTGTTCGATCCCGCGACGCGGACGCTGATCGACATCGACCGGGAGTTCCGCTACGATGGGGATATGCGCCTGGCGGAACTCGGCCTGCTCCTGCGCTGGCGGCTTTCCGACCGCTGGGGCATTGCGGCCGGTCCGAGCGGCGGCTACCGTTACGCAGCATCGTTCGAGCAGACGGACAATGTGGTAAATCCGCCCGACCGCAGCTTTGCCGATGGCGAGCGCACCCATGTCATGGAACGTGGGACAATTCTCTCCGGACGGCAGTTTGCGCTCGGCGGAACGATCAGCGCATCGTTCGCCATTCCCCTCTCCGAACGTGTCCATCTGGTTCCCGAGCTCGCGGTGCGGGGCGATATCCTTTCTCCGGTCCACGAGATGAGCTGGCAGAGCATCAGCGCCGGCGTCGGGTTCGCGTTGCTGTACTCCCCCCCTGCCCACGTTCCGGAACCCCTTCCCCCATCCCCGGCCTATACGGCTCCCCCACCGGCTCCCGCCCTTCGCGCCGCCATCCGCGTTCGAGGCATCGATGATGATGATTCGCCCGCACGCGAGGCAGTGATCAATATCGACGAGGTGATATTCCGGCAGCATACGCCGCTGCTGGCAGCGGTCTATTTCGACAGGAACTCCTCCCAGGTTCCGGAACGCTACAGGAGACGCGACCGCGTGGAGACGGAGAGATTCACGCTGCTGGATGTGGCGGAACTGGGGGCGCTGGAACTGACGCACAATGTGGAGGACCTCGTCGGCTACCGGATGCGCAACATGCCGGAAGCGAAGCTTACGCTGTATGGCCTGATGTCCGATGACGAGCCCGCGGCGCTGGCGGCCGAGCGCGCCGGGCGCATCAGGGATTACCTTGTCGATGTGTGGGCCGTCTCACGCGGGCGCATCGATGTCAGAACCGGCGCCGGACCGATCGTCCGCTCCGACGAGGCGACCGAGGATGGACGTGCGGAGAATCGCCGCGTCGCGTTCGCATCCGAATCCTCCGACCTGCTTGCGCCGCTGGCGACGGAGAGGGTGCTGCGCGATTTCAATCCCCCGCGTATCAGGTTGCAACCGGCAATAGAGGCGGAGGCAGGCATACGCCGATGGGGCATCACCCTGCGCCAGGGAACCGAAGTGCTGGCGAGCTTCGAGGGAACCGGCGGCGATGCGGCGTCGCCGCTCCGTTCCAATCTGTCGTGGCGCCTGAGCGGCGAGCAGATGGACAGCGCGTCGGGATTTCTCACGGCCGATCTGTTCGTGGAAGATTCCACCGGACAGAGAAGGACCGCGAGCGACAGCATTGCGCTGATCCTGCGGCATGACAGCACCGTGGTGGCGCATGGAAGCGAGCAGCAGGGGGAACTCGAACGGCTTTCGTACGCGCTAGTGGCATTCGGCTACCGCTCCGCGTCCGGCGATCGCGAGCATGAGCAGCGGCTGCGGGAACTGGCGGGGCGCATCCGCGATAACGCGCAGGTGATGATAACCGGCTATACCGACAGAATCGGTGATGATCGCTATAATATCGAACTCTCGCGTGGCCGCGCCGAGTACATGGCCGACCGCCTGCGGGAACTGACCGCCGCGCGCGGAGTAACCGGCCTCGCATTCACAATACGGGGCGCCGGCGCGGAGACGAACCGGTTTCCGAACGATCTGCCTGAAGGAAGAGTGCTCTCGCGCGGCGCAACGGCGGTGGTGGAGCAGGACGCGGAGCCCGGCGGGCGCCCGTGACATTTCCCTGACGAGGCGGAGCCGGAACGAGCGCACATACACCGGCCGGTGCGCGGCCGGTTGCCGGATGCTATCCGAACAGCGACATCTGCGGGGATGATTTCAGGCTCCCTTCGAGTGCGAGCAGGGCCTCCTTGATCGCCAGTCCTCCGCCGTAGCCGGTCAGGCTTCCGTCCGCGCCGATCACCCGGTGGCACGGCACCACGATCGGCAGCGGATTACGGTTGTTGGCGAGCCCGACCGCCCTGACGGCCCCCGGATTGCCGAGCCGCCGGGCAAGCTCACCGTAGGAAATCGTCGCGCCGTAGGGGATATCCATCAACAGCCTCCACACCTCCATCTGAAATCCGGTCCCCTTCAGCATGAGCGGGAGATCAAAGTCACGGCGGCTTCCGCTGAAATATTCATCGAGCTGCCGCACGGTCATGTCGAGAAGCCGATGATCTCCGGCGTTTCCACATACGGCATCCCCCTCCCCGGCGCCGAAACGGATGGAGGTAAGGCCACGCTCGCAGGCTCCGATCGCAAGCGGCCCGACCGGCGTGGCAATGACGGTATGAACAACGGTATCGGTCATGAACGAACACGGGAGAAGAGAAGACTCATCGCTGACTCGCCGGCACGGCCCCCTCAGAGGCGCTTATCGGTCGATCCCGCCAGCCGCTCCAGCAGGATGACGATGACGAATCCGGCAACGGCAAGCGCTATGGCGATCAGCACCTCGCTGTTCAGGGAACCGACCGTCATGAAGCCGGGAAAGGTGTTGTGCTGCACCGCGGGAATCATCTCGCCATTCCGGTCCGTGATGCTTTCAAGCGTGATCTTCCACGGCCACACCTTTCTCAGACTCCCCAGCATCAGTTCCGTAGAAGCGCCACGGTAGGATCGTGATAACGCCTGAACAGCCAGTTGAGCATCTGCGAGAAGGAGACGAGACCGATGGCCGCCCCCGACACAAACGTGATGATGGTTACGAGATCGCCACGTATCAACGCGCCGAGCATGTAATGATACTTGCCAAGGAGCACAAGGATGAAGGCACCGGAGATGCCGGGAAGAATCATTGCACAGATGGCCACCGCCCCGCTCAGGAATACGAACCAGGGGGCGTCCGGAGTCTGCACCGGCACAAGTCCCACCAGAACATAGGCGCCGACCGCACCGGCGGCGAGGGCGGTGACGAGCAGCGGATTCCACCGCCGGATCTTCCGGCTGACCACGACCACCGAGGCGAACACCAACCCGAAGAAGAAGCTCCAGATCATCACCGGCTGGTTCGCCAGAAGCCGCTGCATCAGGCGGGCAAGCGAAAGTATGGCGATGATGATGCCCGAGCCGAGCGCAAGGAGAAACGGAAAATTGAGCAGCCGCGCGGCCTCCTTCAGCCGGAAGGAAAGGAGCGCCTTCAGGAACTCCGGCCGGCCCGCCATGCGGATGGCGGAGATGAGCTCCTCGTAGATGCCGGTGATGAAGGCGATGGTGCCACCGGATACGCCGGGCACCACATCGGCGGAGCCCATGCAGAGACCCTTTACCGCAATCAGGACATAATCTGCCGTGGTTCGCCTCGGCCGCCGATCGGCATCGGACAACGAGGGCCTGGCTCTCTGTTCAGGGCGCGCCAGGACCTGCTGATCTTTGACGTTCATATGCCTTGTTGATCTTGACGGGGCGCCGGCCCTGCTGATGGTTTCGCCGCATCCGCCACCGGGGCGATTGCAGCGGCCAGATGTAAACGGATAATTTAATCAAAGTGCACCATGCCAGCCATCATACATCGAAGAACCATCCCGCAGCCGCCAGCGGTGAACGCAACCTCCCCACCCGGCGGACGTAGCCCCGCTCTCCCCCCTTCGTGACGGCACCCATCCGGGGCACGCCGCAACCCTTCCCGACATCAATGAGATAAGCCTGCATGAATGATGAAACTGCAAAACGGCGGGCGCTGGCGCAGCGCGTGGCGGACGCCTATCGACGGGAACTGAATGCCTGTGCGGCCGCGTTATTCGGCTCCACCTCACGCAACCTGGCAGACGAATATTCGGATATCGATATGACGGTGTTCTTCACAGAGCTCCCGGAGCGTACGGCGGCGATGACGGCGGTTGCCAGGGTGCTTGGAGCAACGGACTGGAAGAAGCTGTGGGAGGGGGATGACAACGGCTTTGCTGACACGTTCGTGGCCGATGGCATCGAATGCCAGGTGGGAAGCTCCACGCTTGCCTACCTGGAAGAGATCATGGAGGATGTGCTCCTGCGGAACGACACGGATCATGACAAGCATACGATCATGGGAGGCTATATACATGCGCTCCCGCTGTATGGCGGAGAGATCGTGGAGCGATGGCGGAAACGCATCGAGGCATATCCGCCGGATCTGGCACGGGAGATGGTGCGCGCCCATCTCGACTTCCGGCCTCTCTGGCTGCTCCGCAAGCGATTCGCCGGACGCGATACGCTGATCGTCTTTCACTCGCTTATGTCGGACCTGTCGCGGAAGCTCCTCGGCGTCCATCTCGGATTGAATCGGATCTATCCCGAGCATGATTTCAAACGGCTCGGAGATCTGACGGCGAGGATGACGATAGCGCCCCGGGACTTCGACCGGCGGCTGCGCACGCTCATGAACAGCGACTATGAGTCGGCGCTGCGGGAGGCCCGGGGACTGATCGAGGAGACATTTGCCCTCGTCGAGCGCCACATGCCCGAACTCGATATCACCGAGGCTCGCTCGAAGTTCGATCGCCCCGATCCGGTGGCTATGGCCCGGCGGATGCAGAACATCGGAACCACATGAAGTGGAAGGATGCGATCATCGCTCCGCCAGCAATAGGAAACGGAATCAGGAGACTGGAATGGGCGCGGGGAAACAACGGCGCCGGTGCCGGCCCGGCTTCGGCCCACGCATGAAACCATCCGCACGTCTCGATGAGACGTGCGGACACCCAGATCCCGGAGGACGACGTGCCGGGGGGGCCGTACGTCGCATCCACGATGAACCTGGCAAATCAGGGTTCACAGCCTCGCATGCCGACGGAGGGATTCGGCGTGACGGGCGCTCCATCCATGAACCGGTCGATCAGGGAAGCATCGGCAAGGTCCCTTCATATGACAAACGGCTCATCAACCACGTTCCAGCGCCAGCGCCGGAGCCCGCAAACCTTCAGTTCTGGATCTTGACGCTGGTGCGGATCGAATCACTCTGCTCGATCTCCGGCTCCTGCCGGTTCAGTTCATCTTCCATGAACCTGCGAATGCTCTCCACGGTGTCCTCCATCGAGCGCAGCGAATCCGTGTACAGGTATTTCATCGCCGTATCCGTTTTCAGCACGATCGGGTCCGGTGGAACCAGCATCCAGGCAACAGTGTCGGCGGATGCGGTGGTGTCCACCCGGGCAGGTACATGGGCCGATCGTCTGCTCCTCGACGGAGCTATCGCTGCCTGTCCGTCCGCTACGTCGTCCGGATGTGCATCTGCGGCATCAGCGAAGGTGCTCGTGCCGGTTTCCCCTGCCTGCACGGGCAACGGTGCGCCGGCTTCAGAATGGGAACCCTGAGTCCAGGGAACCGGAGCAGCCGGCTCGGCGGGAGAGATTACGGTACGGGGAACAGCAGGGCCATCATCACGCAATAAAAAGAACAACAAACCGGCGACGACGGCCATGATGGTGGCGACGATCACATAGTCGCGACCACTTCGATTGCGGACAACGCGTTCAGTCCACGCCGACAGCATGAACCGGCCCCCGCCGTTGCGCGAGACATCATCCATGCCCAGAGACATGTGGCTGTTGCCTGATCCCGGTCGGGCACCTGCTCTCAATAGTTGCTCGAACCATTGCGAGCCGGGGGGGGGAATGGACTTGCAGTCGTGGTAGAACGCCCGCTCAATCTCCTCCTCCTGATGGAGGATCTCACGTAGTTTGGGATCGGTCTCCAACCGGCGCTGAAAATCCCGAGCATCCGCATCGGTCATACGCCCGTTCAGATACCGTTCGACCATCGATAATCTTCGACCGTTTCTCATAATTTCCTTCCTCCGGTCGAGTCGTGACGCGAGGCCGTCTGATTTTTAAGGTCACGCTCAATATTGATGAGCTTGCGAAGTTGTGATCTGGCCCTGGATGCGCGGGTCCAGATGGATTCGGAGGTTTTACCCAATGTTTTTGCTATCTCGTCGTACGAATAACCACAATAATGATAGAGTACCAGCACCTCCCTGTAATCGAATTTCAGTTTCTGCAGCGCTATGACAACAAGCTCCTCCATCTCTGACGGCTCATGAAGCGTATACGACGGAAGCGCCGACTCATGGACGCTCTCCAGCGGATGAAACCGGCGGCTGGCCTTGATATGATCCAGGCAGAGATTGCGGGCGATCCGCATGAGGAAACCGACGGGGTTCTGCAACTGCCGTCCCGCTGCCCGGAGCTCGATCAGACGCCGCCAGACATCCTGTGTGATGTCCTCGGCATGTTCCAGATCATTCACCATTTTCACACAATACGTATAGAGACGTTGATTGTAACGCTGAAACAGTTCCAGACACGCCGCATCATCGCCGGCAAGGAATCGCTCGTAGAGCACCGCCTCGTCGCTGACCGAAAGCCTGGGCTGCTTCCGGACAGTCTCCTTCTTTCCAGCCGCTGCGAGTTGCACTGCCAATACTAATTGATCCATGACATTAAATTGGAGGTATGGTCCGATGCTGGTCGTCTTCATAACGATTGACCCCTCCCGAACCTTACACCTATAGCCTCCACCGGGGAGAAATACCAACGGCGACGAAACGTGGCGCGCCCGGTGGATCGCCGGGACCATCCACCACGGTTCACACGGAAGATCGGCTCCGTCGCAGTAGATTTGCCTGCATCGATAATTTCCGATGAACTGCTGCACGACCTCATCCGCGGAGTCGGCTGCATAGTTGCGCCGCATTCGATCGTTACTGAGAAGATGAAGATCCGCTGTGGTTCAACAGCTTGTCAGGCCATGTCGCCGCGTATCATGCACACGAACAGGTTGCACTTCATTATCATTGCTGCTCTGGGTTCCTGCGCCCTCCTCGGATGCCCCTACAGCGATCAGATGCCTCCGTCCCCGCTGCCGGCGCCGATCCCTCCGACCACCAGGGACAGCAGCTACAGGATAACCGGATCGCTGGTCGGTGTGAACACATCCGTCAGCGGGATCGCCCTTGAGCTGCAATCCGACAGGTTTACAACCTCGGCCGTAACCGGCAGCGACGGCACGTATACGCTTGAAGGTGTTCCCCCGGGAGCATATACCCTGACACCGCTCAAGACCGGCCTCCGCTTCACACCGCCGTTCAGGGATGTGACCGTCGTGGACGCAAATCTGGAGGGACAGGACTTCCATGCCCGCGCTCCGCTGGTGACAATGATACGAATACCGAAGGGAGTGTTCCGGATGGGCTCGCTGAATGGCCCGGCCGAGGAGCGGCCGGTCCGGCAGGTCACGCTGCGGACATTTGAGATGGCCGCACATGAGGTTACGCAGGTCGAATGGATGACGGTCATGGGAGACAACCCGAGCGAATTCCTCAACGATGAGGCTCCGGTCGAACGCATCTCCTGGTTCGACGCGATCGAGTTCTGCAATCGGCTGTCCGTGCAGGAGGGACTGGAGCCTGTCTATACGATCGGCGCGGAGGTCGTCTGCAACTTCGACGCCGACGGCTACAGGCTTCCGACGGAGGCGGAATGGGAATATTCATGCAGAGCCGGCACTACAGGCGATCGCTATTCAGGAAATGGCTTCTCCACGGGACAGACCTGTACGGATGAGCAGACGATGAACCTGATCGGATGGTACTGCGCCAATTCCAGCGGGCGGCCGCACCAGGTCGGGCGCAAGCTGCCGAATACCCTGGGTCTGTATGATATGCTCGGCAATGTCGCCGAATGGTGCTGGGACTGGTACGAGGTCTATTCATCAGAGCCCGAAACCGATCCGGCCGGGCCGCCCGTGGGCTCGCTCCGGATATGGCGCGGCGGTTCGGCATTCAGCACGTCGCTGATCACCCGCTCCGCCTATCGCGCATCCAGCGTGCCCACGACGAAATTCAATGGGCTGGGACTGCGTCTGGCGCGCACGGTGAAATGAGCACCGGCGCCGGCGAGCCCATGCATGATGCCCCCCGCAATCTTGATCACCGGCATGCTATCTTCAAACAGTTGCATCTTTTCGGCACCGTTGCGTTGACCTTGATTTCCGCTACATATGTGCAGAGGCCGGATATCCGCAGCATTCTCTTCATAATAGTCCTCTGCGCCGGGCTCGGGCAGCTGCTCTGCAAGCGGGCGGTCGGCCAGCAGATCATGTTCGTCCCGCTGGCGGGCTATGAATATGGTGCGCTCACCTCCGTCTCCAGAGATTCCGGCATCGTCAACCCCTACCACACAGTGGAGGGCACCGGCACCTCGCACAATTCGACCGTGTGGATCGGCATGCAGATCGACGCACGCGATGTTGCGAAGGGCCTGCTCGATCTCGCCATCGGCGTCCGCCTCGGCTTCGGCGTCGGCCGGTTCGTCTCCTTTCCCTACACATGGCATCTGACCGGCACGGACAACCCTGTTGACACGATCGGCACGCTGAATGAGCTCGATGTGCGTTCGACGCAGACACAGGCGCAGATGTACGCTATGGTCACGGTCAGGCCGTACGAGAACCTTATGCTGGCCGCCGGACCGTGGGCAGGCTCCCGATTCGGCTCGGCGACGGTGGTCGTGGAGCGGCTGCTGGAGCCGGGGGATCAGGTTTTCAGGGAGACATCGACCCGGGAGAGGACGATCAGCTCGCGGGAGGAACTGGAATCCGCTCCGCTGCGGTTCGGCGTACGCGGCGGCATCGGCTATGAGATACCGGTCAGCCCGGTGCTTGCGCTCCGGCCGATGCTTTCGATGTGGTGGGACGGGCGCGCCTTTCTGGAGGGGCTCGGCGCGCGGGCGTGGAGTCTCGGTGGCGAGGTAGCCGCCGCCATCAGCCTTTCGCCGCGGGAGGCCGTCGCCACGTCCCCCCCTCCCGACTCGCTCTTCCTGCCGCCCGGCGACTCGCACTTCATGGCATCGGTGAACCTGTTCAACACCGACCCGCACGCCCCCGATTCCAGCGTCGCGACGGTCCGCCTGCAGCGAAGCGGGTATGAGCTGTACACACCTCTTCTGCCGTTCGTGTTCTTCGACGGCGAATCCGATGAACTTCCGGAGCGCTACGTAAGGATCGCCAGGGAAACGGCGGATACCACCACCCGCATCGTCATCAACGGGCGTGAGCCGGTGGCTATCTATCAGAACATTCTCAACATCCTCGGCCAGCGGATGCGCGATGAGCCATCGGCGTCGATCACGCTCGCCGGAGCGGCGAACAGCGATGATCTGCGGCGCGCCCGCGCCCGGCGCGTGCGCCAGTATCTGCATGAGATCTGGGGGATCGACACATCACGCATGGCCATCGACACCGTGCTATGGAGCGGTTGCAGCCAGGGTATGACCGAGTGCGTGCGGATCATCCCATCGAGGGCCGCACTACTGGCGCCGGTGGTATCCACCTGGCTGATTCAGGATCACATCATGCCCGGCATCGGCCTGGCGAGGAAGATACAGTCGCGGTTCGGGGTCAGGGAATGGAACATCATCATCAGCCAGGGAGATCGCGACCTGCTGCGCCTCGACCACGATGATGAGATGAGCGCCGAGATCAGCGCCGTGCTCCCCGCCTCCCGGCTCAAACTCGATTCGGATGCCGTCGAGTCCCTGACCGCCCGGCTTCATATCACGGACTTCGCCGGCAGCACATTCACCGTCGAGGACGAGCTTGGCCTACAGCTTTCCGCTACCGGAATGTCGCCGAACCGCGAGATGCGGATCTGCCTGCTTCTTCCCCCCGATCCCTTCTGCCCGGAGTATCAGGCGACCAACCAGGCGCTTCTCTCCAGCATGCTGCCGGCCGTGCGGGACGGGGCCCGCGTCCGCATTTCATCGCGCTGCTCCGACGAGCAGAAGTGGTGCGCGCGGGAGGTGGCGACGGAATTTCTGGACCTTCTGGCATCGCATCCGACCGGCCCGGCCGAACTTCGCATGGTGAATGAACCGGACGAGGAAACCGGCGTCGCGATGCTTCCGGAGGAGGCGCTCTACGCCCGTTCGGTCAGGATCGCCATCGAACTTCCACAACGCTGATCGCGCTGCGCCTCCGGCCATCTCCGTATCTTGCCGCATGACGCGACATAACGAACGTGCTGCCTCCGAGGGCATCCCTCCCGCGCTTCCACACCGGGTGGCGATACTGCAACTGGGCAAGCTCGGCGACATGATCCTTACCACTCCCCTCTTCACCGCGCTGCAGCAGCTCAATCCCCGCGTCCGGATCACCGTAATCGCGGCGCGGGAGAGCGCCATCATCGCGCAGCACCATTCTGCCGTTGACGAGGTGCTGGAGGTTCCCCGCGGATTTTGGCAGGTTCCGGCGCTCATAACACGGCTGCGGGCGAATCGCTTCGATCTCTTCATCGATACCAAGGATCATCACTCCACAACGTCGCGGCTGATAGCGGAGATCATCCGCGCGGACCGATCGATCGTGCATCGCTCGAACACGGGGCGCCGGTCCGGCGTTCAGGAACTTCCTCCCCCGGCCTCCCCCGGACACTTCGTCGATAGAGTGCTGGCGCCGCTCGCGCTGCTCGCGCCCGGGCGATCGTTCCGGCGTACCCCGAGCGTCGGCATTCCGCGCGAGGCGTATCGCGCCGTGGACGATCAGATCGACCAGGGGGAATATGGACTGGTGACGATCAACATCTCGGCGGGACATCCCTCGCGCTACTGGCGGCCGGAGAAATGGGAGGAGACGATCACGCTGCTGGCGCGGCGGTACAACGTCGCCGTGCTCTCGGCCCCGGCGGACCGGGCGCTTGCCGATGAAATCTGCACCATGCGCAAGCATGCGCGGCCGATCCGGACCACCAGCATTCTGGAGGCGGCGGCGGTCGTGGAGCGCTCCCTTGCAATCATCAGCCCGGATACGGCCGTCATCCATCTTGCATCGGCGATGCAGCGCCCGTGCGTCGGCCTTTACCCGCCGAACGAGGAGAATGCCCGGATCTTCGCCCCGCTCGCCGAACCGCACGTCGTGCTCAGGCCTCCTCCGGATGGTTCGATAGCGGACATCGCCGTGGAAGACGTACTGCGAGGAGTGCGGGAGATTCTGAGGTAGGGATGGCGACGCGAATGGGGGAACTACAGCATCGAAGCATCCATGGACGACGAAGGGAGATCCACCATGGATCTCCCCTGAAGTATCCGGCACACCACGCCGCCATGCCCCTGTCAGAAATCGTAGCCGAGCGAGAAATAGTACCGCGGCCGGCTCCAGGCGTCGAGATCGTAGCTCCAGGCGACATCGAAACGCACGGGAAACCCGAAGATGTACGCCCTGGCGCCAAGACCGGTTCCAAGCAGCAGATCGTCAGTCACTACCACGCCATCGTTACGCCGCCCCACAAGGTGGAGATCGTTGCTCCAGACGGTGCCGGCATCGACGAACATCACTCCCGCCACATACTGAAACGGGAGAGGATCGCTGATGACGCTGCGGAAGAAGGGGAAGCGGAACTCTACGTTGCCAAGTGCATACTTCGATCCGAAGCGCTCGTTGTAGATAAAGCCGCGCATCGGATAGGCGGGCGTCGCAAAGAGAAAATCGTCGGCATTTTCGATGGGATTTTCGCGCATCTCATAATTCAGCCAGTTCTCCACACCGCCGATGAAGAATTTCTGCGCGTCCGGGCCGAAGCTGGCGCCCCCCGAGAGCCGCATGCCGAGGCTGTACTCGCCGTACCTGCTGATGGGGAAATAGTGGCGGAAATCGCCGAGGATTGAATAGAATCCGACGCCATCGCGGCCGAGCTTCGGGCTCGCCATGAGCGTGGCATTGTAGCGCGATCCGCTGATGGGGCTGAAGGCCCACATCATCGAATTATCGAATACATAGCCAAGACTCGGCACCACCGTCAGGCGCGACTGCCCGGTGATCGGCGTCTCGCCGCGCAGGGGCTCGCGCGTGGCATTGACGACGCTCAGTCCCACGTCCAGCCGCCGAAAGCGATCGAACGGATTGGACGCCTGCCCGGAAATTCCGTACTGGCGGAAGCGCGTCATGTACTCCCCTCCGCTTCCATCGGCAACGTAGACGAACCGCGACGAGTGAAACAGGTCCACGCTGTAATCGATGCGCTCGGGGAGATAACGATAGCTGAGCACGAAATCGCTGTTCTTCAGATCGAGCAGCAGGCTCGTCGCCACGTAGATCTGGTGATTGCCCAGCAGATCGCTGAACAGCATCTGCGTAACCCCCTGAACGCCGTAGAACGACGTATACGAGCCGGTGGCCTGGATCACATCCGGGGTGAACTTCACCTTGTAATCCTTCACGGCGAAATCGCCGGTAGCCGTGCGCGAATCTTCCGGGGTTTCGATGGACCGTGGCGGCGCGCTCCCGCTCTGGCTGGCATCACGCGGCGGCATGGCGGCGGCATCGGCCAGATCGATCCGTACGTTGCCGTAACCATCCACATCGGTTACGGCGGTCACCGGCGCCGGCGGCTCTGCGCCCGCCTCGCGCTCGTCGGCGGAGGCGATGATGAGCGAGCGCTTCAGAAACGTCGTCTTCGCAAGCGTATCCCCATCAACGCGCGCGGTGAAGGGCATGCGCATCATGAAGATATCCTGGCCGTCGCCGTTCCAGGCGGTGAATGCAAGCATGCTGCCGTCACGCGTCAATGCAAGCTGCTCCAGTCCGCTGATGGAGTTCGTGAGCGGGCGCGGCGTGGCGTCGGCGGAATCGAGCAGATAGAGATTGAAAATTCCATTGGCGTCGGATGTGAAGAGGAGCCGGCCGTCGGGGCCGGGCGTCGGCGAATTCTCGAAGATATTTTCGCTGCTGGTGATCCGCCTCAACTCCAGCGATTCCGCGTCGATCGAAAAGATATCACGCGTATCGTACTGGTAGTTCCAGATCAGGAAATTGTCGTCATTCGCATGACGGATGGGATGATTGCGCCGATCGGATACGAAGTAGATCGTCCGGCTGTCCGGCGCCCAGTTGGGCTCCGCATCGCTGAAGATGTCATCGGTCAGATTTACCAGTTCCTTCCGATCGAGATCGTAGATATAAATGTCGGAGCGATTTCCGCTGATTCCCTGGAATGCAAGCCTGGTACCATCGGGCGACCAGTCCACCGAGTAGATCGCATCGAGATCGAACGTCAGGCGCTGCTGCTCATCATTTTCGACATCGATGATATAGATGGCGTCGCGTCCCTTGGATTTCACCGCCAGGGAAATCCTGCGGCTGTCGGGAGACCAGGCGATCGCCGGCGTGAGCAGATGCAACTCCTCGAAATCGACATTCTCCTCCCCCTGCACCACCTTCCTGCGCGTGCGCGGATTGTTCACCTGCATCAGATAGACCGAGCGATAACCGTCGCGGTCGGAGATGAAGGCCAGCTTGTCGCCGTTGGGCGACAGCGACGGCGAGGTATTGAGGAAGGAGCCATCCCTGGTGTGATCGGTCATCCTGAGCGCGAAGTCGCGGGGACGCTTCCTGTCGGCGACATCGGGCCAGTAGATCTTCTTCAGATCGTAGAGCCACTGCTCGGAGAATTCCTCCAGGTTCCTGCCGAAGGCGCCGCGGAAGGCTGCATCGAGGTCGCCCGTGGCCTTTGCGCGGTTGAGCAGCTCACCGATCTTGTCACGCCCGTAGGTCTGCTCCACATACCAGTAGAACGCCTGCCCGCCGCGATAGCTGAAGTAGCCGTTCAGATCCTCCAGCGAGGGCAGGTATTCTCCGATGACGGCGTCGCGGATGAACATGTCGGTCTCAATATCGTACCCGTCGTGCGCCTCGAATTCCGCCAGCCCCTCGTTCATCCAGTTGGGCAGGAAGAACCGGATGTTGTTGGTGATGATCGACTGGAACGAGCCGCCGTAGAACTTGTCGTTGAGAACGGCATGCACAAGCTCGTGATGGATCACGTGACGAAACTTCTCCCAGTCCCCCTCGAAGGGAACCGTGACGCGGTTCTTGAGGAGATCGGTCACCCCGCCGACGCCCTCCGGCAGATATTCGCTGACGACGTTGGTCTGCTGGAAATCGTTCTTGGAGTTGTAGATGACGATGGCGATGCGATTGGTGATGCGGTAGCGCCAGTGGTCCTGAATCTCGCCAAGAGCTCCCTCTGCCACCGTCGCGGCGAATTTGGAGAGGTTGAATCCGGCGGAATCGTAGAAGTAGATATCGAAATGATCGGACTGGATATACTTCCAGTCAAAATTCCTGTACTGCACCTTGTTCTTCCCGAACTGCTGGCCGGACATCTCCGAGGCGCCGGAGGCCCCGAGAAGCATTGCAGCCACCAGCGTCAACAGGGACGTGTGGTACGAAGGCAGAGTCCTGATGCTGGCCATGACATGAACTGGAAAAACGGATGCTGAATGAAACCGGCTGGAGCGGCATGTCTTCCTGACATTGCCAAGGTATCGACGCCCGTTCGTGCGGGTCATTGTACGCCTGCCGTCGCACCTTCCATCAGCCGGATAATACCGCATCCCCGCCAACTCTTCAACACCTCGCGGGTGATTTTATCGTGGAAGACATTCTGCAAGTAATTTGCATTTTTCTTCTTGGCTCCGGCTCGCGCTATGCATAACTTTGCAGCTCAGTGAAGAACGTTCGGACCATATCCCGTGCCATATTCTCGCTGCTGCTCGTTCCGGCATTTCTGATGATGTCGTTTGCGGTGGCGAGGCACGAGATCGCGCACCTTCCGCCGGCTGCCGACAGCGGGTGCGGAGATACGGCGGTTTCGACGGCGCATCCCGGCATATCCTGGACGCCGGCATCCGCACGCTCCCTGGCGGAAACGCCCTTCTGCTTCTTCTGCACGCACGTTCCCTCCATGACCGTAGTGCCGGTCCATGCCTGCACCACGGTCCACGTTCCCCCCGTCGAGCACGGGCACATGCCGTGCCCCGCCCCCCCGGACGGCGCACGCATCACCACGTCCCCGCCACGGGCACCCCCCTTCATCGCCTAACATCTCCTCATCGTCGCACCCCGGCGGGCGCCATCACGCTCACCGTAACGGTACCGGCTCGCCGTTTCCGGCAGTACCGGCATCGACGTCGAACATTTCTCTCCTCCGCCGGAAGCGGATGCATCGCGCATGTCATCCGGTCTCCACCGCATGTGGATGACCCGGTGGTGATATGTGCATGCATGGCCCGCACACGGCATACGTACGCCATGCCATAAACCATGACATGGCCCCAAATCCCATGCAACTACAATCAGGTGAAATATCATGATGAACAATGCTTTCAAGACAATCATTCGTCTCGCCGCAGGGGCAGCACTTGTGGCAGTTATCTGGTCCGGCTGCACGGATAATCCCGTGGAACCCGCCGATGAACATTTCGAGGCGCGCGGCGTGGTGCTGCGCATGAACGGCATGGACACTGTGGTGGTGGACAGCAACCGTCTGGTGCACGGACGGATCGTCGTGCAGGAAGGAACTCTTTCGCAGCATATCTCCCTTCAGTTCATCCGTGAGGAAGATGGCACGCGCGCGGTTCCCCCGGAGGACGACACCGACATGCGGCTCGGCTGGACGATCGCCGACACCACGATCGCCGGCATCGAACATGACGAGGAGGATGGCGAGTGGGCATTCCATATCGAGGGCAGGAAGGTGGGCGAGACGACGATAGTCCTCAGAATCATCCACGTCGATCATCCGGACTTCCAGTCGATTCCGATTCCGATCGAGGTCATCCCATGAGGCACGCCTCCTCATCCCCCCGCGATGCCGGCCGCATCCTCGCAGCCGGCGTCGCCGCGGCATTCGCCGTGTCCATGACTGCCGGGCCGGCGTATGCCCATGCACGCGATGGAACGCCGCACCCGGCGTCCGGCACGCTGACAGGCCGCGTGATCGATGTACGGACACGGGAGCCGATCGGCTGGGCGACGCTGGTACTCGTCGAAATTCAGCGGGGAGAGATTTCCCACGCCGATGGAAGCTTCCATTTCCACGACATTCCGAGCGGCCGCTATTCTCTGAAGATCTCCCATCTCGGCTACCGGACTGAAATCCGTGAGGTGACAATCGGCGGCGGCGACACCGCGCACATGACCATCGAACTGACGGCGACGCCGCTGCAGGGACAGCCGGCGGTGGTGATCTCGGCGCGCGACGGGCGGGCATTCACACCGTCGGAAACGCTCTCCGGAACGAAGCTCCAGCAGCGTCTCGGCCGGAGCCTCGCCGAAACGCTCGGCTCGGAGGCAGGTGTTTCCCAGAGGTCGATGGGACCGGCGCCGGCCCGTCCGGTCATCAGGGGCCTCGGCGGCGACCGGCTGCTGATCCTTCAGGACGGCGACCGGACGGGGGACCTCTCAGCCACATCGGCCGATCACGCCGTCACGGTAGATCCGCTCGCGGCCGATCGCGTCGAAATCGTTCAGGGCCCCGCCTCCCTCCTCTATACCGCCAACGCGCTCGGCGGCGTGGTCAATGTCATCAGCGACCGCATTGCATCGACGCTGCCGGACCGCGTGCACGGCATGGCGAGCATACAGGGAGAAACGGTGAACAGCGGAGGCTCCGCGGGATTATCGCTATCGCTGCCGGCCGGACCGCTGGCAGTGCAGTTCGAGGGAACGGGCCGCACAGGCTCGGATATCACGACACCGGCGGGCGATCTGCGCAATACCTCGATCGACGCCTACAACGGTTCGGCCGGGATAAGCCTGGTGGAGTCCTGGGGATATGCCGGCGTCGGCGCCAGCACCTACGCGACCGAGTACGGAATTCCCGGCGGTTTCGTCGGCGCCCATCCCAACGGCGTCCGCGTGCGCCTGGACAACAGACGTATGGAGGTGCGCGGGGAGATGCTGCCGGCGGAGTCGATGCTGCGCCGGGTGGAGGTGCACGCCGCCCATACACGCTATCATCACCAGGAGCTGGAATCGAACGGAAGCCTCGGTGCCGAGTTCGGCGTGCTGACGACCGAGGGAGGGCTGACGTTCCACCACGGTGAAGCGGGTCCCTTCGACCGCGGCGCCATCGGAGCCTGGGGAGAATATGTGGATTTCGCCGCCGGGGGAGCCACGCACATCCCGAAGACCACCGAGGGGAACCTCGCGGCATTTCTCTACGAGGAGATGGCTGTGGGGAATTTCACCGTGCAGGGAAGCCTTCGCGGAGATTTCCGCAGCACCACCCCTGCCACCACCGGCCCGTCCGGCATCGGCGATATCCGCGAGCGGACGTTCGCCGGAGCGGCGGGTTCGGCCTCGATCCTGTATCCTGTCACGACCGACCTTCAGGCGGGGCTCACATTCATGCGGTCGTTCCGTCCACCAACCATCGAGGAGCTGTTCTCCGAGGGGCCGCACCTGGCGGCGTATTCGTTTGAAACGGGTAATCCCGATCTCGGGGATGAGTCGGGCTTGGGCATGGAGCTCCTGCTCCGCTACAGCGGCACGCACGGGCATGCGAACGCTGCGGTCTTCCGCAATACAATCACTGGCTATATCTATCCGCGTAATACCGGCGACACCAGCTTCCGCACCCAGCTCCCGATCTATCAATACGCCGGTGCCGATGCGATAATGGAGGGAGCGGAGCTCTCCGGCGAGTTCGAGCCGGTGGAGGGCATTGTGGCGGGAGCCACGATGAGCTATGTGCGCGGAACATTGCGGGACGATGGACTGCCGCTGCCAATGATCCCGCCGCTCAACGGCCGGATCAACATCCGCTATCAAAGCGGTCCATTAACGCTCGGTGCGGCGGCTCGCTGGGCGGCGGACCAGAACCGGCCGGGAGAATTCGAGGAGCGGACCGCGGGCTACATCGTCTATGATGCATTCGCACAGTACCAGTACATCACATCCAGCCTGCTTCACACGATGGTGCTGACGCTGGAGAATGCCACGGATGCGGAATATCGTATGCACCTCTCGCGCGTCAAATCCATCATGCCGGAGCCGGGACGGAATCTGAAGCTGCTCTACAGACTCTATTTCTAGAGCATCATTTCGCCGGCCATATATGCATGCGCATGTCCGCCGGCGGGCATGGATGCTTCACGTCCCGCAATCACTCCATGCCGGAGCGACACCTTCATGCCGGCTCATTCAGGATCATGAGAGTGCCGGGCGCCATTCCCGCAGGCGCCCGGCGGAAACCGCCTCTGCATCTCCACCGCAATCATCAACATCTTCATCAGCCTGCGATCGCCGCCGAACGATCTCCGGATATAACATCGGGTCGCGAATTCCGGCCGCAGTCGCATCGAAGTTCCAGACGATAATACCGCGCACGATCTTCCCGCGGGATAGGATTCAATGTATCGGAACAGCCCGCGCCGGATTCGTCATGTTTTTCATCGAGACAAAACTGCCATTGCTCCGGGGGGGGTACACAAAAATGTACTGGTCGCGACCGCGATCAGGGAATATTTTAAAACTGTCCGTATTCGAGTCATCTGCCAGGACCAGCTCCGGCGCAAGCCATAATGATTGCGCGGATGTATCCGGCAGGGGCGATGCGCGACAATTCCCCCTCACCAGTTTCTCCTGGTTCCGAGCGCATCATTTTCGGCAATGCATCTGTCTGGTAATGGCGGCGGTATCGTCGGCCGGAGCAGCCTGCGCTGCACGCCAGGATATTTCCTCCGTGCATTTATCCGAATAATGATGTTTTCCCCGCGATTCGACTGAATCGCCGCACCGCTGTTCTCCCCGTCTGCTGCCAACAATGCGCGACCGGAGCAGCGGCAACGCGATCATCCGATATCCAATCAATCAATCACTTCCAAGGAATTTCCGATGAGTGCAACGAAGACGAGACGTTTGCTCGCATTGTGTGTGGGCCTCACCTGTTCACTGGCCACGGTGGCACAGGCGCAGATATTCCAATCCACCTTCCCGGGAGGTGGCAGCGCCGACGCAGCGCGCGGCGGCGTCCTGCAGACGATTGACGGCGGGACAATTTCGGTTGGCGAATCCCGCTCGTTCGGCGCCGGCGACTACGATGTGTATGTCGTGAAGACCGACAGATGCGGTAGCCTGGAATGGTCCGCCACATACAACATCGGAGGGAACGATTTCGGCAGGAAGATCCGCGCGACGGCGGATTCCAGCTACATCATCGTCGGTTCGACGGAGAACCTGAACAATTGCTGCGTCACATCATCGCTCATCTCGCGCCCGACCCGCGACATCTTTCTGCTGAAGATCGCCGCGGATGGCAGCGTACAGTGGGCGAAGACCTACGGCGGCCTGCGCAACGAAGAAGGGAACGATGTGCAGCTTACCGGGAACGACGGATATGTGGTGGCCGGAAGCACGCAGAGCTTCGGCAACGGCCGCCTCAACGGCTACCTGATTCGGACGAACCTCACCGGCAACGTCGTCTGGGCCAGGACCTACGGCGAGAACGTGGAGTTCTTCAATAGCTGCGCGGTGCTTCGTTCCGGGCAGATCGTGGCGGTCGGCGCCTCGGCCAGCTTCACCGATCTCAACAACATCTTCATGGTCCGCACGCTCTCCGACGGCAGCCTTGCCACGGCGAATATCTATCCGACGAGGGGAACGAGCGTGGCGCGCCACGTGATCCAGATAAATTCGAGAGAGCTGTTGATCGCAGGCTATATCTCGCTCGCGAAGCTGGGGACCCAGAAGGACGGCTATCTCCTGCGGATCAACTTAGAAGACGGCACAGCCAGCGGCGACCGTGCATACAGCGGCGCCGAATTCGGCTTCGACGACGAGCTGGCCGAGGTGCGGATGGTCACCTCCCCCTTCGAGCTCCGTCCCACCTTCGTCGTCACGGGATATCTGACCAGGGCCCCGGGCGGATTCGGCGGACGCGATCTGTATCTGGCGGAAATGGACAACACATTGAATCCGATCTGGAACACGGTGCATGGCGGCGTGGGAGAGGACGAGGGATATTCGCTCGCGGCGTCGAGCCTGAACCTTCGTACGCCGAAGTTCACGGCGAACGGCGTCACGACAAGCTTCACGAGGGCGGGCGATGCGGAGCTCTATCTGATCCAGGGCATCCGCAACGGACGCACCGGCTGCAACGACGCGGAGGTCAAGGTCGAGCATTACGCGGTGGGACTGGCGAACAGAGCGGTTCGGTTCTGCACGCCGGTGGCGTATACACAGTGCGATGCCAGAGTGGCGGTGGTCTACAACAAGCGTCAGAATCCCCTCTGCACCTCGTGCGACGACTCCGACGACCTGAAGCAGATGGAGGAGGAAAATGGCGAGCTCAGCCTGGCCCCCGCCGGACAGGACGAGATTCAGATCCGCCACGATGCGCTGCTGCCGACAGCTCCGGCCGTGCAGGCGATGGACCTGACCGACAGGCGCCTTCGGAACTAGACATCGGCGGGCCATTCGGAGAAATCCCGCCGGCCCTGTCCGGAATCGCGGGCGGGACGGTTACGCGGTGCACACCTGTGAGACAACGTACAACGCAGGGAGCCACGCCCCGGGGGGGATGTCGCTATGGCGGCGCCCCCCCCTTCATTTTTTCGCAGGTGCGGGAAAGCATCACGGCATCCGGCGCGGAGTTCATCCGGAGTTGCAGAGGCCGGAAAGTCGGGCTCCCCGATAACAGGCATCGGGAAATTCTCCAGCGTATGTTCAGGAACCATCTGAAGGCCGGGATAATCCTGGCGCCATTGCGGGGAGCGAGCGGCGCGGCGATCCCACCGCATCACGTATGCGAAATGCCATGAGGTTCACTGCGCGGATGCGGCGCCGGCCGCTCCGTGGCCTCATCATCGCAATGACGGTGGATATGTGCATGGCACGGCATCATAAACAATCATCAAAAGATTCCTGGTGGCCGCCCGACGGAAATGATGCCTCCACCATGATCCATCGCACGAGTTCCGCCGTAACAGGTTGGATGCCGGTTGAACACATCCATCGCACTTCTCACTGCCGGCAGGTACACAAAGATGTACTGTCCATCCCACCGGAGCAGGGCTATCTTCATCACACATTCTTCCATCTCCCCCCTTTTCTCCCGATATGCACTGTCGCAACGCCGTTCGTCATGTTCGGGACATCATGACCTGACGCCGTACGACACCAGCATATATAACCAGCCAGGTATCTGCGGGAAGACATCCCGGCGTTGCCGGCTGGATTCGCACGGAGCCGGAACGAGGAATTATTTTTTTCCTCGGGAGCAGATCCCGGAAAATACTTCCGCCGGCACCCAACCCATCAACAATCAACATCGCAAAAGGGCATGCCTATGAATACACGAAATATTCGAACTCCCGGCATCGCACTCTGCGCGGGGCTCGCACTATTCCTTGCCGGAACGGCGCGGGCACAGATCTTCCAGTCGATATTTCCCGGAGGATTTTCTGCAGATGCTGCGAGGGGCGGGGTCCTGCACACTCGTGATGGCGGCACCATTTCCGTGGGCGAATCGCAATCCTTCGGCACCGGAGGGTACGACGTCTATGTGGTGAAGACCAATCGGTGCGGGCTCATCTCCTGGTCGGCCACCTATGATATTGGGGGGCAGGATCATGGCCGGAAGATCCGCCAGACACGTGACGGCGGATATATCATCGTCGGCTCCACGCAGAACCTGAACAGTTGCTGTGCGTCGGTCGCCGTCGTCAGTCCGGCGCTCCCGCCGAACGACATCTTTCTCCTGAAGATCGATTCATCGGGAACGACGGAATGGGCAAAGACCTACGGCGGTCTCCGCAACGACGAAGGCACCGACATTCAGCTCGTGGGAAGCACCGGCTACATTGTCTCGGGACATACTGGGAGCTTCGGCTTCGGGCGCATCAACGCCTATCTGATGCGGACCGACACGCGGGGGAATGTGGCATGGGGCAGGACGTACGGAGATGGCGCGGAATACTTCAATTCATGCGCGGTAATGGCGGGGGGCGATATCCTTGCGGCGGGAGCATCACGCAGCTACACGGACATCGAAAATATCTTCGCCGTGCGCGTATCAGCGACGGATGGTTCGCTCATATGGGCGAATGTCTATCCGAGCAGAGGCGAGGGCGTTGCGCGGAGCATCATCGAGATATTCGAGGACCAGATCGCCGTCGCAGGCTGGATCGCGCAGGGCGGACCCGGCGGACAGCGCGACGGATATCTGGCCAGGATGAACGGCGCCGGTCTGATGCTCATCGACCGGGCATACGGCGAAACCTCCGGCAAATTCAATGATGAGCTTGCCGAAGTCCGGCAGAGCCCGGGCGGTTCGCTGGTGGTCACAGGATTTCTGACAAATGCACGAGGAGGCTTCGGCGAACGCGATCTCTATCTCTCCGAAGTCAACAGCAAACTCGGCATCATGTGGGCAAGCGTTCATGGCGGAGTGAGAAACGATGAGGGACAATCGCTCGATCTCAGCCGGAACGATGCCGCCAAGCAGACAATCACGGCCGCAGGCGTGACCACCAGCTTCACGAAAGCTGACGAGGATCTCTATCTGCTCCGGGCTGCATATGGAGGCAGGACGGGCTGCTACGACGCGACGCCCGCGGTCGAGGAGTCATTCCCGGGCCTTCAGAACACCCCGGTCAGATTCTGTTCTCCTCTCATCTACACGCAGTGCAATGCCAGCGCGCCGGCGGTCTTCAATCATTCGCAGCGGCTCCTGTGCACATCCTGCAGGGATGACGAGGATTCCCGGCAACAGCCCGACGATCCGTATCTGGGACATGCGGAGAGCGGGGAGCCGGCACTTCACAGCGATCTGCTTCCGGCCACGGCGGGAAGCCACGATGCCGCACCGGGCCATCTCGAACGATAGTCCGTACACGGCATGAATACGAAGGGGATGCCGCCATTGCGGCGCATCCCCTTCGTCGTAGATGTCGTAGATAATGATGCCCTCGCATCCGCCAGGGAAGGCCCATGTCCCCGGTTTCCGGCACCGGTCATGCGGCGTCCGGCGATTCACCTCACCACCGGCGCCGACCTGCGGCCGTGAAGATACTCCCGGAAATGCCGGAGAAATTCGGCATGATGCGGCGCGATGCTCTCAGGAAGCGCATTCAGCGCAAAGAAGCGCAGATCGAACGATTCCTCATCGCCATCCAGCTCCCCCTCATAGGTCTCGGCCACGAACGCAAGCTGCACCACCGCTATCTCGTCGCCGTTCGGGTAGCGCCCCAGATACTCCGGTCCCGAGTACACACCGAACAGCCAGGGATCGAAGATCGTCAGGCCGGTCTCCTCGCGCACTTCGCGGCAAACGCTCTCGACCACCGTCTCGCCGATGTCCATGATCCCGCCGGGACATCCCCATCGTCTGGAGTCGGAACGAAGCTGCAGCAGCACCTCCTCGTTGTCATTCAGCACCGCGCATGCCGTCGCCGGCACCAGCAGCCGTTCATGACCCACAACCTGTCTGATCTTCCTGATGTACTCCGACATATGCGCAGGGATAATGAATGTGCACCGGGCTCTTTCAATGACGGTGGGAGCGATGCCATCGTCACCTCGCAGTTCCGGCAGCGACGAATATAGCATCCCTTTTGCACCCGGCTCCGTTCGAGCGATGATGGCACAGACGCCTGGCAGAAAGCGGGTCCCATGATTACGGCGCACAGCGGCATTCCATACTCACGGACCTGCGGGGGAACCGGCGGATGGCACCGGCCCGTGCGGACCGCACACCGGGAATCAGATGGCCGGCGGGCCAGATCCCAGCAGGCCGCCGAAGCGGTAACGGATCGTCCCATCCTCAAGGAGCTCAGGCTGCGCATATCCCTGACGGCAGAGGCGCGACATTGCGGCTTCGGCTTCGGAGGCGGTGAAGGGGGTGGCAAGCGAGATCTGGGCCAGCGTCGCGTAGCCCCCGTGGCGCGCCGCCACATTCAGTATGGCCTTCTCCTCGAACATATGCCGGCGGGTCTCCTCCTGCTCGGTCACATAGCGATACCAGAAGATCCCGGCGCCGGAGAATCCAAGGCCGAGAATGCCGTAGAAGAGAAAGCCAAGGAACTCGAACCTCCCCGGCTCCAGGAAGATCGTCACCGCTATGACGGCGACCAGCCCCCCCAGAAGGACCAGGCAGCCGGCGCCGAGCCGGGGCACGAAGTCCTTGTCCGGTGGAGGCACCAGTTCACCTGTTCCATCCCCTGCCCTGTTCCCATGATCGACCATGCCTGCCCCGGGTTCCTCGAAGAATCATCAGTTTCCAACAGCTTCCAGCAGAGTTCGTGCCGCTGGAGCCCCACCTCTCTTAAAAAAATTTAAGGATCATGATCCTTGCAACAGCGTCATTGAAGGCCGATTTTTGTCCGGCCTGATAACTCACCAGAGTGCTACGGCGTGCAGCGCGGGCATCCCCTTGGCACGCCCATCTCAAGGATGCAAATCATTTGAAGTCATTGTCTGCAGCAAAGGCAAACGGCGCGATGTTGCGTCGCCCCGGAGCCCTGTGTGCGCTTCTTAGCGTAGTATCGGTGCTTTTTGTTTCATGCGGGGGTGAACAGACCATCGAGCTTCGCGATGCCGCGGGAGGCCGGAAGTACGGCGGAACGTACCGGATGAACGAGGTGCAGGAGATCCGCACGCTCGATCCGGTACGGCTCAGTGATGCGTCGTCGCACCATGTGGTGCATCAGATCTGCGACCTCCTCATCGACCTCGATTCCAATCTCTCCATTCAGCCCGAGCTCGCCGAGAGCTGGGAGGTGAGCCCGGACGGACTTACCTACACCTACCATCTGCGCCGTGGTGTCTTCTTCCACGACTCCCCCGCCTTCCCGGATAACAAGGGCCGCGAGATGAAGGCCGCGGATGTGAAGTACTGCTTCGACCGCATCCTCGACGCGCGCGCCGTTACCCTGGGCGCCCCGTACTTCATGGACAAGGTGAAGGGAGCCAGGGAATATTTCGAGGCGACCGGCTCGCAGGGAAAGATTCCGGTGCCCGAGGGGGGAGTTGCGGGCTTCCGTGTGGTGGACGACTATACATTCGCCATCGATCTGGAAGTCCCCTTCGCCGCATTCAAGTATTATCCGGTCCTCGGATTCTGCTACATCTACCCGCGTGAGGCGGTGGAGAAATTCGGCCGCGACTTCTCGCGCAACCTCGTCGGCACCGGCCCATTCATCTTCGAGAAGTGGGAGAAGGACCAGGCGATCACGCTGCGGCGGAATCCCAACTACTGGCGCAAGGACGAATTCGGCAACCAACTCCCCTATCTCGACGGCGTCAAGGTGAGCTTCCTGCGCGACGAAAAGCAGCAGATCCTCGAATTCGCCAGCAGCAGGCTCGATGAAGCCTATCGCATCCCGAGCGAATTCTTCCGGCAGGTGGTGAATGAAGACGGCACGCTGACACCCGACTACTCGCAGTTCCGGCTCTACGCGGTTCCGGCGCTCTCCACGCAGTACTACGGCATGCTGACCACCAGCGAGCAGTTCAAGGACCCGCGTGTGCGCCAGGCCTTCAACTATGCCATCGACCGCGAGAAGATCGTCAGGTTCGTGCTGCAGGGACAGGCGGCGGGTCCGGCCATCCACGGCCTCGTGCCCCCTTCCATGCCCGGCTATCATGCCGAGACGATCAAAGGTTACGAGTTCGATCTGAAGAAGGCGCAGGCACTGATGGAGGCGGCGGGATTCCCCGGCGGGAAAGGCTTTCCCGAGGTGACCATCCAGCTTAACTCCGGCGGTGGCCGCAACGAGCTGGTGGCGCAGGCGCTGCAGAATATGTTGTCGAACGGACTCGGCATCAAGGTCAATGTGAAGCTGCTGGAATGGGCGCAGCATCTTGAACTCACCGAAGCAGGCGAGGTTCCGCTCTTCCGCCTTGGCTGGATCGCGGACTACCCGGACCCCGAGACGTTCCTGAATCTCTTCTACGGCAAGACGGTTCCCGCATCCGGTCCGTCGCCGGTGAACTCCACACGCTATGTGAACCCGCGCTTCGATTCGCTCTACTCGATCGCGCTGACCACACTGGATGATGAGCAACGCCTTGCGCTCTATCGCGAAGCGGAGCAGATCGCCGTGAACGATGCGCCCATGCTCTTCATCTACCACGATATGGACTACCGACTGGTGCAGCCGCATGTCCACGGTTATGATGGTGGCAATTCGATGGACCGACGCGATCTGACCGCCGTGTGGTTCGACTTCGGCAATGGGACGAAGTGACGTGAAACTTCTCAGTTCCTTGACAGCGATGGCCGCAGCGCTTCTTGTCCTGACAGGATGCGGAGATGGCGGCGGTCCGCAGACCGCGAGCAACACCTTCTACTACAACGAGCCCGAGGATCTGAATACGCTCGATCCGGCGCGCATCAGCGCCCGGGCACCCTGGTGGGTGGGAGGCCAGATCTACATCGGACTCGTCGGACTCGATTCGTCGCTCGCCCCGGTGCCGATGCTGGCCCGGAGCTGGACGGCCAGCGAGGACGGCAGGACCTGGACGTTCAACCTGCGAAGCGATGTCCGCTTCGCCGACGATGCATGCTTCCCCGACGGCAGGGGGCGGACGGTCACGGCGGAGGACGTACGCTACAGCTTCGAGCGAATCTGCGATCCCGGGACGGCATCGACGGGGTTCTGGGTCTTCCGGGGCAAGGTGCGTGGCGCCGAGGAATTTTTCCGCAGGGAGCCGGGAGCCGACGGGCATGTGGCCGGGTTCAGGGTGGCCGACGATACGACCTTCATCGTCGAATTGGTCGAGCCGTCGCCGATCATCCTACCGCTGCTCTCGATGCCCTACTGCTATGTGGTGCCGCACGAGGCGATCGAGAAGTACGGGAAGGAGTTCTTTCGCAATCCGGTCGGCGCCGGAGCATTCAAGCTGGCGAGCTGGGATGTGGCACAGAAGCTCGTTCTGGCGCGCAACGAGAACTACTTCGAGAAGGATGCGGCCGGGATACGGCTCCCCTATCTGGACTCCGTGGTGGTCTCCTTCATCAAGGACAGGAAATCGGAATTCCTGGAGTTCGAGAACGGGCGGCTTGACATGGTGGCCTCGGTGGACCCGGCATTCTTCGAGCAGGTGTTCACGCCCGATGGGAAGGGGCTTACGGGCGCCTATGCGAAGTACAGGCTGTACCGCGTGCCGTCGATGTCGGTGGAGTATTATGGCTTCATGCTCGACTCCACGACACGGGGGGGCAGGGAATCGCCCTTCGTCGGCAACCGTCATCTACGGCTCGCGATCAACTATGCCATCGATCGTGACGCCATTGTCCGGTATGTGATGCGGGGCATGGCGGTTCCGGCGGTCAATGGGCCGGTTCCTCCGGGAATCCCCGGGTTCAGCGGCGTGGAGGGGTATCGCTACGATCCGGCGCTTGCGGCCCGGCTGCTCGACTCGGCCGGCTATCCCGGCGGGCGCGGACTTCCGGAACTGTCGCTGCAGATCAGTGAAAGCGAACGTATATCGGCGGTCGCGCAGGCGGTGCAGGAACAGCTCAACGCCATTGGCATCCGGGTGAGGATCAACCAGGTCTCCCCCGCGCAGAATCGGTCGATGGCGGCCGAGGGACGTATCCCCTTCTGGCGGGCCAACTGGATGGCCGATTATCCCGACGCTGAAAATTTCATCGCGCTCTTTTACAGCAGATATGCGGCCCCGAGCGGGTCCAACACCACGCGGTTCTCACATCCGCGTATCGACTCGCTCTACCGTGCCGCGCTCGAACCCGGCCTCTCCGCCGGGGAGCGTGCCGCCATCTACGGCCAGGCGGAACGCATCATCCTCTACGAAGCGCCGTGGGTGCTGATCTATCATTCCACGATTCAGCGCCTCGTACAGCCCGATGTCCGCGGATACTCCGTCGATCCGCTCGACCGCCTGATGCTGGCATCGGTTCGCAAACAGCAGTAACGCATTCATCTACTCGTACTTCATACAGCATGGAGGTTTCATGACGAGAACGGCACTACATCGTCTGCAGATACTCGTCGTTCTGATCCTCACCCTTGGAATGATGTCCGTCCCCACCCAGGATGACAGCGCCTGGGCGAAAGGCCGGGACAAAAGAACCAGCAAGAAGGTTGTTTCCAAGAGCAGCAAAAAGAAGGCCAAAAAGCGCAGCCGTCGTGCGCGCCGTACCTACACGGCACGGGGCAACCCCGAGGTCACCCGGGAGGTAGCCACAAAGCTGATCATCGAGAAGGTTCCGGAGCTTGCCGCGCTGGCGGGCCTGCAGGTGCCGGCCGCCATCGAGCAGGAAGAGCCGAACGCAGTCGTATCCATCCCCGCCCGCACGTCCGAGGCCTCGAAGGGCATCACCGGAGCTCAGCCCGCTGATACCTACCAAGACTCCGAACTTGATGATAATGAGGATACCGACGCGATCACGGCCGATGATCTTGATGATCTCGACGACCTTCCCGATGACATCAACACGTTCTACAAGGAATTCACCAAGTACATGGCGACGCTCAACGGCGAGAGCACCATCACCGATAACGGCGTTGACAAGCTCGCGGTGATGGAGACGCTGATGGACTGGATCGGCACCCGCTACCTCTTCGGCGGCATGGGGCGCAACGGCATCGATTGCTCGGCCTTCACCGGAATGGTCTATCGCACGCTCAACTACAAGCTCCCCCGTACAGCCGCCATGCAGTGGGAGGTCGGTGTCCCGGTGGAGCGCGAGGATCTCCATTTCGGCGATCTCGTCTTCTTTAACACCCGCAAGGCCGTCTATGTCTCGCACGTCGGCATGTACCTGGGCAACGGGATGTTCGCCCATGCATCCAGTCGCAATGGTGTGACGGTCTCCTCGCTTGAGTCGGATTACTACTCGTCGCACATGATCGGCGCCCGGCGCTATGATCTGAACAGCGTGATGACCGCCTCAGCCGACTCCCCCGCTCTTTCGCAGAACTGACGGCGAAGCGCTACAGAGTTTCAGGATCGCAGCGCCCCTTCTCATATCAGGAAGGGGCGCTGCCGTTTCTTCACGTCACGGTGCGTGCGGTTTCGTCACTGCCACGGCGCACGATGCTCCCGGGAATGCCGCCCGCACAATCTCCCCTGCCATCTCCTTCCACTCCGCTCTCGCAGCAACCACACGGCAGCCATAGGACCGGATGCATGACACCGGCATACCGATGAAAGCACCACGGCCGATCCGCGCTGCGCAGGTAGCACTTCCGGATTCGCCACGAACAGGAGCGTCGGCACGCCACCGAATGACCGGACCGCCCGGCCGATTTCACCGCCGGCACGCCTTCTTCATGAGGAATGGAAGCGCCGGCGCATACGACGAAAAAAAGTTGTCATGGCTCGCGAATTCGCTCATTTCACCCTGTTTTCATCGATTTCCGACTACAAAAGTTTACACGACTTAGATCGGTTGAGCAGGAATTCGAGACCACCGGACCGTATGTTCGTCCCAGTTATTTCAACGAGCTTCACACCACGACGGAATGTATGGCGAGGGATGCCTGATGCGATCGCACGCATGTGCAGCGTGCCCCATGAATGTACTGCCGGCCGTACCGGCGCTATCGGAACTCCGGAAACGCACGTTATGATGATGAAGCACCGGGAAAGGGACACCGGCAGGAATCTGCTGTCAGATGGTCTACGATTCCGGTCACGCATCCGATGAAAGGCGTTGAAAGCGCTCTCCACGACCCGGGACGGCGCGATACGATGACGATCACCGATGTGAGATGATATGGTGACGAGTGGCGCAGATGGTGGAAGGACCATCCACGGATGACAGATGCCGACGCCGGCAGTGGAATGCACCGATGATCAGCAGACACGCGTCGATCGTCACGTAGAGAGGAATTATTCAATGCCAGCCTTCTCCTGGGGGGGAAAGAAGGCTGGAACAGGAGAAGGCACCCCGGTACAACCGGGGTGCCTTCTCGCTTGCTGCAGGTTCAGTTACCATGTGCCTGCCGGACAGGCCCAGTCTGTGCTCCTATGGCCGGGGCGCATGCCACGGCGCCGCATGCCCGCGCAGGTGTCATATGTCGGGCTGCATGGGATCATTCCCGACGCGCCCATGATGCGCCAGGAACCTTGCGGCTCCGGCCGTTCCCATGTAGCGTTGCAACACTCGGCGATCGGTGCGCGTCAGATCGACGCAGATCAGCGCATCGAGCACGTTGCTGAAGTCGGGATCGACGTTCAGCGCCAGGAGCCGACCTCCCAGCTTCAGATACTGCCGCAGCAGCACCGGGACGCCGCGCCCTTCACGCTCGATCTCCCCGACGAGAGCCGTCACGTCATCGAGCGATGTGGCGAGCGCGGGAAGCCCGCGTTCACTGCGCCGTTCTGTCCGCAGCCGCATCGGCGTGCGGGAACGCACCAGCGGACCGAGCTTCGCGTCGTAGGCATGAAGCTTCAGGAAGGCCGACATCAGCCGCTGCGAGGTGGTGCTGTACTCGTCGCTGATGCTCACCGGCCCGAAGAGCCGCCGGTACTGCGGAAACCTTGCCACATACTCGCCGATTCCCTTCCAGAGAAGCATCAGCGGACTGAAACTCTTCTGATAGGCAGGCTGCACGAAGGAGCGCCCCAGCTCCAGAGCCGGCCCCATCTCCCTTAACAGATCATCCCCATAGCGGAAGAGCGTGCTGGTGTACAGCCCCTGGCGCCCGAACCAGGAGATGATCCTGTCGGTCCGCCCGAGCCGGTAGGCGCCGGCAACCTCGCACGCCACGTTATCCCACAGGAGAAGATGATGATAATGCGGATCGAACCGGTCGAGATCGAGCGGAGCGCCAGTCCCCTCTCCCACCGCTCTGAAGGTAAGCTCGCGCAGACGGCCGATCTCCCGGAGCATCTCCGGAATCTGATCGGCGGTGGCATACCAGACCTGGAACTCTCCCTGCGAAAGAAGCATCTGCTTTGCGGGAACCGCATGCAGCTCGGCCGCGATCGCCCGGCGGTTTCCCGGCTCCGCCACTGCTGCGCGACGCATTGACGGCTGCGGCGCGGACGATCGTCCGGGAGCGCGTTCCCGTGTGCGGTTGCAAAGGAAATAGGTCCGTTCCCGGAGATAGTTCATCATCGTGGCATCGCATGGGAACCGGGACAGACGACTGAAGGGGACCGGCGCGCCGACGTCAACACGGATCGCACACCCCTGTTTGTTCAGAAATTCGCGCGGAAGCATGACCGTCCTGAGACGCGGATGCACCAGCCCGGCAAGCTGAAAGAGCGCCCGGTTATGCCCTCCGAAGTGCACCGGCACCACCGGTGTCTTCACGCGCCGGATGATGCGGCCGATGGTGGCGCTCCACTCCGGATCGGCAACGCGGCGCGCGGCGAGATCGAGATGCGATACTTCACCGGCCGGGAACACCGCGAGCAGTCCCCCTTCCTCCACCCAGCGTATGGCCTGCTTCATTCCCCTGATGTTCGCGCGCGCCGATTCGCTGGTGCCGAACGGGTCCACAAAGATGAGATGCTCGCGAAGCCGCGGAATGCGATGGAGTATGGAATTGGCAAGCAGCCGGACGTCGGGACGCACCGAGGCAAGAAGAGCGAGAAGGGCGAGCCCTTCGATGCCGCCAAAAGGATGATTGGCGACCACCACGGCTCCCCCCTCCCTGGGGATACGCCCGGGATCATCCGGCGCCATCTCCAGCGAAACGCCGAGGACGTCCAGCGCATCACAGGCGAAGTTTCCGCCGCGCCGCGATATCTCGGCATAGACCGCGTTCAGGCGCTCCAGCGAAAGCACGCGGTTCAGCGACAGACGGGCAAGTGGCAGCAGCGGCCGGGGAAGTGCGGCGACGCCTTCGATCGGGAGGTCGAAGGGCCGCGCCAGCGTCATATCGAGGCTCATGAACTGGAAGCGACAGGTTGAATCAGGCCTGGTTGTTAATTCGCTTCCGTAAGCTATCCCCCGATCATTTCCACAATGTTACTCCACCATTGCGATACTGTTATGGTTGACCACGCTCTCCTTCCCCATTGTCCGCCAGCCGTGGCGTGACTACTTTCCCGGAAATCCGGCGCTTCTGGAGTGATGCGCCACCCGTCATACACATTCGATCAGCACATAGATCATGATCCAGAATACACCAGGCTCCGGCGGCTGGTACCGGAGGATGGCCGCCCCTATCTCCTACGATACCGGCATCATGCTGCTGCGCATCGTGCTCGGCGTGATGCTGGCCACACACGGCTACGGCAAGGTCTTCGGCAATACCGCAGGATTCACGGAGGGAGTGGCGAAGATGGGATTTCCGCTCCCCGAGTTCTTCGCATGGGCGGCGGCGATCAGCGAATTCTTCGGCGGCATCTGCCTTGCGCTCGGCCTTCTTACCCGGTTCTGGTCGTTCATGGCGGCGGTGACGATGTTCGTGGCGGCATTTATCCGTCATGGCGACGACCCGTTCAAGAACAAGGAGCTGTCGCTGGTCTATCTGGGTCTCGCGCTCGCTCTCTTCCTGCTGGGTCCCGGCCGCGCGAGCCTGGACCATGCACTGTTCGGGCGCCGATCGCGCTAGGATGATATAATGGCGACGGACCGGATACTGCCGGCCCGTCGTTGCTGGAAGCTCCAGGGAACTGGTTGGCACACGATTCGGCCGCCATCGTGAGGAGCAAAGCGACGTGGCGATCTCAACGAATCTCAACGCTTCACGGTCTGCGCGAACGTCCCCTTCAGGGTCTCCCTGGCGTTATCGTCGGCGAGCGATGGAAGGGTGATCTCGAACCGGCCGCGCGCCACATCGCCTTTCAGTTCGCGCAGCTCCACCCAGCCGCTCGCGCCGATCGCACGGAACATCTCTCCTCCCTGCTCGAACCTCGCGTCGAGCGAGCGCTCCCTGCTGCTAAAGGAATACCGCCCCGGCGTGATGGGGGCGTTGTCGCGAAGCAGCCGTATTCTGAAGTGCCTTGCAGGATATGAGAGATCGTGGGCCTCCAGGCTCAGGATGGACTGCGTCTTCCCTCCGAATGCCCGCTCCTCCATCAATGCCGTCACATCCTGGAACGTCCAGGTACCCTTGATCTTTCCGCTGCCGGTGATGGTCAGCGTGCCGTCGGTGGTATCGGGACCGATCGATATCGGATCGACCGGAACGGGCTGGACCGCCATGCCCGTATCGGCAGTGACCGGAGGCGTCGCGGTGGTATCTGCCGGCATATCGGCGGCATCTCCGTTGCCGTCACAGGCTGCAATCAGCATGGCGAGGAGCAGCGGAATGCAGCAGATCCGGAACGATGATCTGATGGTCATAAGTTCTCGATCAATGATTGTTGATGTGTCGTGCGACGCGCCACGCACCGGAGAATGCCCCGGGCGTCAGGCCTCCTATCCTGCATGATGCCTGATGAAATCGGCGATGGCGCCGGCCGTGGTATCGTCCGACGGGCCGAACCGCCTGACGATGGAGAAATGATCGCGTCCCTTGACGCTGATGTACAGGGCATCATTGCCGGCATCGCGGAGCGCATCGGCGAAGCTCTTTCCCTGATCGCGAAGCCCCGGAGGATCATCCTCCGCGACGATCACCAGGAATGGCGGAAGCCCGTCACGCACGTACATCACCGGCGAGGCGGCGGCGAGTTCCTCCGGCGTGGAGCCGAACGCCTCTTCAACGAATTCGCGCCGCGTGAAGACGGTGGAGGCCACATGCTCGCGCAGATCGGAAACGCCGCTGATCACGACAACTCCCTTCACAGCGCCCTCCGGCATCCCGGCCTCTGCGAGATAGCGCCGGTCAACCGCGATGAGAGCCGCAAGATGTGCTCCGGCAGAATGCCCCGTCAGGAAGAGCATATCCGGATTTCCGCCATATGCGCCGATATTGCGCTGCACCCAGGCAGCGGCGGCGGCGCAATCCCTGGCATGCTCCGGGCTCCGCACCTCCGGAGTGAGCCGGTAATTCACCGTTACCGCAACGATGCCCCGCACGGCGAAGGCCCGCCCCAGATGCTCGAAGAGTTCCTTGTCGCCGCTCCGCCACCCGCCGCCATAGAAATAGATCGCCACCGGCGCCCCATCGGCATCGGGGGGCGCATAGATATCGAGCCGCCGGCGCGGATCGCCACCATCGGCATACTGCACATCCCGCTCGATACGGACGTCGGCCTTGAAGAGATCGGGAAGAGTCACGCGATTTTTGATTTAATTTTAAAAAATTTAATTGAAGGAATAGCCCGCACACACTTCCGATTCCAGGCTGGCGCAACTTCTGACTGAAATTCAACAGCACCGACCGGACCAACCGCGAAACCGGCGCTACCAATACCCACATCCACCCCATCCTTCACCCCCAGACCACCACCTCACCCCCTTTTTGCCTTTTGCCTTTTTCCTTTTGCCTTTTTCCTTTCGCACTCTGCACTCCAGCCGCATATCCCGTAGAAAACGCGGCCTGCAGGTTATAGCCGCCGACGCTGCCGGAGATATCGAGGGCCTCTCCCACGAAATAGAGACCGGCCACTTTTTTCGACTCCATCGTAGTCGGCGACACCTCGCCGAGAGCGACGCCGCCGGCGGATACCTCGCCGCGATCGAGCGGCACCTCGCCGACCTTCCCGAGCCGCCAGCCCTTGAGCGTGGCGAGCAGGGAGGTGCGCTGTTCACGCGTTGTCCCGCTCAACTTCAGCGCATCGGGAAGCCCGGCGACCGCCAGAACGTATGGGACAAGCGCACGGGGAAGAAATCGTTCGGCAAACGTCCGCACCTCGCTCCGCGGCGCCGAGGCATGGCGCTCCTCCCACATCTTCAGAAGCTCCTCCGCCGGCATATCCGGCGCCAGATCCACCACAAGCATCACTTCGCTGCAGAGTTCCCGGACACGTGCTGCGGCGCGGCTCACCTCCAGCGCGGCGGGACCACTGATTCCTCGATGTGTCAGCAGCACGTCGTCACGCCAGGCGGCCGGGAAATTCTCCCGGCGCGGCAGCTTCGGCGTTGCCCCATCGCATTCGACATGGAGAAGGACATCACGCAGCGCCACCCCCTGCCAGTCCGCGGGAGGCGGAGCAGGGAAGTAGAGCGGAGCCAGCGCGGGGCGCACCGGCTCGATCACATGCCCCAGTTCCTCTCCCCAGCGGATGCCGTCGCCGGTTGTTCCGACCTTGCGATACGACATTCCCCCCGTCGCGACGATCACGGCATCACATGGCTCGACGGCGCCATCGACGATAACGCCACCGGCGCGCCCTTCCTCCACCCGGATTCCCGTCACCAGCGCATTCGTCCGCACCCGCGCTCCGGCCTTCTCCAGCATCCGCTCGAAGGCGGCGAGGACATCCTCGGCGCGGCCGCCCGTGGGAAAGACCCGGCCGTTCGGGCGCGTTATCGTCTCCACGCCTTCGGCGTGCAGCATATCAAGCACACGAGCGGAGGTCAGCTCATGAAGCGCATACCGCAGGAACCGTGCCTCGCGCGTGATGAAGCCCCGTTCCATCTCCGCCGGCGATGCCTCATGGGTTATGTTGCACCTGCCGCCGCCGGAAATGAGGATCTTGATGCCTATCCGGCTGTTCCGTTCGTAGAGGATCGCCTCCGCTCCCCCCTCGCGCGCAGCCAGCGCCGCGAAGATGCCGGCTGCCCCGCCGCCGATGATCGCAATACGGCGCACCATGCTACTCCAGGTTTACCAGTCTGCGGAGCATTGAAATTTCCCTGCGATCCAGCCTGCGCCACTCCCCCCGCGCCAGCCCGCGCGTCGTGATGCCGGCGTAGAGCTTCCGGTCCAGCCGCACGACTTCGTAGCCGAAATGCTCGAACAGCCGGCGCACCTCGCGATTCTTCCCCTCGTACAGCGTAATCGTCACATGCGTGCGATCGCGATCCTCCACATCGACTTCGCATGGCTGGGTGACATCGCCGTTCTCAAGCTCCAGTCCCTGGGAGATCCGGCGTGCGTCCTTGAGATCGAGCGGCTTGTCGAGCACGACGCCATAGGTGCGGGGGACGCGATAACGCGGGTGCATCAGCCGGTTGGCGATGTCGCCGTCGTTCGTCAGCAGCAGGACGCCGGTGGTATTCCTGTCCAGCCGCCCCACCGGATAGATACGTTCGCGCAGCTCGATCAGGTCCATCACCGTCCGGCGCCCGCGCTCGTCGCTGGTGGTCGTGATCGTGTCCTTCGGCTTGTTCATCAGAATATAGATGTGGCGTTCCGGATCGCCTATCAGCTTTCCATCCACCATCACCCGCTCCCCCGGCTGAACGCGCGTCCCCAGCTCGGCGACCACCCTGCCGTTCACCTTTACGCGCCCCCCGGTGATGAGTTCGTCGGCGCCACGGCGGGATGCGATCCCCGCATCGGCGATCATCTTGTTGAGCCGTATCCCGCCGGATTCCCTGTCTGCGGTGTTCCCGCCTCTGGTCGATTGTCTGCGCATTGAGTACTTCTTCAATTGTTGGCTGCTCGTGGATAGCGGCGCGGGAACGTTATCTCCCGCCGGCTGTGGGATTTCCCCGCCCTCTGTCGGCGCCCATCCACCTGTATGTGCAGGAGTGGATGGTTGCTGGTGGCGGGAAGCATCTCCGTTCATACCGATAACGGCCACCAGCCGAAAACGAGGCGTAGCCGGGCGCGCCACTGACGACTATCCACAAACCATCACTAACTTTCCCACATGTCTGCAAGGATCATTCCCGCAATCGTCGTGCTCGCTGCCATGTCCGTCCGTTCGTACGGCCAGGCGATACGCCTTCCGCAGATCGAACGGCGCTACGACGCGGTCGTGCTTGTGGCCGACGCCCGGACCGGACGCCCGCTCGGCGGCGCACGTCTTGCGGAAGCCGATGACAGCCGCTACATGCCGGGCTCGCTTTTCAAGCTGGCGATCGCGGTGGCGGCGCTCGGCGCGGGAAACTTCGATGCCGGATTCACCTACGATTGCAGGGGCAAAGATACGATTGCCGGCCAAGAGCGCGGGTGCTGGCTGCGTGCCGGACATGCAACAACCGGTTTCCGCGACGCAGTCGCAACCTCCTGCAACCTCTATTTCCGCAGAGTGGCCGCCTCACTGACGACACAGCAGATAGCGCAGGCCGCGCGCGCCATCGGCATGGTGCCTTCGATGCAGGATGGCCCGCGGGCGCTTCTGAACCTGAGCGACGAGAACATCCTTGGCGATGCGTTCACGGTATCCCCTTCGCAGATGCTCACCGTTGCGGTATCGCTGGCGACACGCGGGCGCATCTCGCCGGGAGGCATCTCCCTCTTCAGCTCCGCCTATCGCCCATTGTACGACGGCATGCGCGAGTGCGTGCGGACAGGAACCGGACGAAATGCCTGGAGCAGCAGATTCTCGCTCGGCGGAAAGACGGGGACATCCGAGATTCCGGGCATGCCACACGGGACGGTGGGATGGTTTATCGGATTTGCGCCGTTCGATGCCCCCCGCTACGCCATCGTCGTGATGCAGCGTAATGCACGTGGAACCGAGGCGGCGATCCTGGCCCGCAAGACATTGGAGGAACTGCTGTGAAGGCAGGGATGATGACCGTACGCTGCCTCCTCCTGCTTCTGGGGATGGTCTGCGCCCGGACGACCGGAACAGCAGATGCGCCTCCCCCCGCGCATCGGGCCCACGGCAATTCGCCCGCCGTCGCATCCCGCCTCCCGGATACCGTGTCCGCGCTCCTCTTCGCCGGTTTCAACGTGAGGCGGCTGACGGTCAACGGACCACGCGGCATGTGTATGAATGGCGGTGCCGATACCGCGCGGGTGCACACGATAGCCCTGGCCGGCGGAGCACTGGTGGTGGATGGCGTAAAGGCTTCCGGCTGCACACTGGCCCCTCCCGCCAGCGGGGTGCTGGAGCTTTCGACCGGACGGAAGCGGAAACGGCTGAGCGGCAGCGTGACGATAAGCGCCGGGGAGGACCGGCTGGTGATCGTCGGATATATGGCGCTGCGCGACTATCTGGCAGCGGCGCTGAGCACCGAGGCATCCGGATCGGACCCGATGGAATTTCTGGTTGCGCTCTCGGCGGTCCAGCGGAACTATGTGGCATCCCACCGCGGCCGCCATGCGCCGCTGGCCGATCTCTGCGACGTCACCCACTGTCAGCTCGCCGACTTCTCCGGCGTCTCCCCGCGCATCCAGGCCGCCGTTGCCAGGGCGATGAGCATCTCCCTCACCGCCGGCGAGGGCCTTCCCTGCTACTACTCCGCCGCCTGCGGCGGCTCCACCCTGACGCCCGCCCAGATCTGGCGAACGGCAGAGCCGGGATATTCCGGTGTCATCTGCCGCCACTGCCGTCATTCACTCCGGTTCCGCTGGGAGCGCACGATCGAGGCGACACCGGAGATCGAAGCGATCATCCGGCAGGCCCCCTCCCCTCCGTTCATCGACGATGATTTCAAGATCAGGCTCGGACGGGTGGCCGGATTCAACAAGGCGCTGAGCAATACCATCGACAGGCTGGAGCGGCGCGGACGCCGCTACGTGATCGCCGGGCGGGGGTTTGGGCATCGCGTGGGACTCTGCATGGAGGGAGCGCGCGAACTCGCCCGCCACGGACGCTCGGCCGTGGATATCCTCCGCTTCTATTTCCCACTAGCACGAGTACAGGTGCAGCAGTGAACCGATCTCTCGATATAATCTGGCAGGCCATCCCCAGCCCACCTCTCCTGATGGGCATCGTGAACGTCACCCCCGATAGCTTTTCCGACGGCGGGCGATACGAACGGCATGAAATGGCGGTGGCGCATGCGCTCCGGCTGGTGCGGGAGGGAGCCGATATCATCGACATCGGCGGCGAATCGACGCGGCCGCCGGGCAACGACTATGGCGGAGGCTCGCGCGGAATCCCGGTGGATGAGGAGCTGGGACGGGTGACGCCGGTGATCGAGACGCTGCGGCGGGAGCACCCGGCGCTCCCGATCTCCATCGATACGATGAAGCCGGAGGTGGCGCGCGAGGCCATCCGCGCCGGCGCCACCATCATCAACGACGTCAGCGCGGGAACGTACGACGAAGGCATCTGGGAGGTAGCCGCAGCGAACGACGTTCCCTACATACTGATGCATGGACATGATCCGGCGGCACGGCGGCCCGTGGACGAGATCGTGTACGACGACGTGGTGGAGGATGTGTTCGCATTCCTGCGGGAACGGACGGAGCGCGCCACGGCGGCCGGCATCCGCCGTGTCATCGCCGACGTCGGTATCGGCTTCTCCAAGCGCGCCGCGGACAGCGCGCGCCTGATCCGCGAACACCGCCGGTTCCTCGATCTCGGCGTACCGATGCTCGTAGGAGCGTCAAGAAAATCGTTTATCGGCAGGATGCTCGGCGGCATTCCGCCGGAGGAGCGCCTTCACGGCACGCTGGCGGCGCACGGCGCGGCGGCGCTGAACGGCGCGGCCATCATCAGAACCCACGATATCCGTCCCGCATACGAATTTTTCGCGGTTTTCTCGCATTTAACGGCCGATCCACGGATACCCGCCCCAAATGCTTCAGTGTGAAAAGATCCTGCCCGTTCCATCCCGTTGCCGTAAGTTTGTCCAATTGCCGTGATGTGCGTGACGGGGTCCGGCAGCTTCGCCGCCGTCGTTCGCACGCACATTCCATCGTTGTCTGAAGCATTTATTCCGGGATGAGAACTGTCGCACTGTACGAGATGCTCTTCGGCCTTCTTACGATCGCCGGCGGCGTCATCGGATTCGTCACCGCCGACAGCACCGCGTCGCTGATCGCGGGCGTGCTCTGCGGCATCGCGCTGCTCGTCAGCGGCCTTGCGATGCAGAGGGGATCGCGGCCGGGCCTCTTCGCCGCGCTGGTCATCAGCGTCGCCCTGCTGGTGAATTTCGGCCGCGGATACATCGCAGGCGATACCACGCCGGCGTTCATGCCGGCCGGCCTGATGTCGATCCTCGCCATCATTTCCCTCCTTCTCCTGCTGCTGCTGCTCGTGCAGCCGAAGGAGCGGAAGAGGATATTCTGAACGGCGCCACGCCGTGGCTGGGAGCGCATGGTTGACCGCCGCGCCGGGTGGGGACGATCGTCCGGCCGCCGGCGACGGTCTGCCATCACCCGGCACCAGTTTATACGATTGCTTATGCAGTCCCGCAGTGCATAGCGTGCATCCGATCGAAATATATCAACCCGATACGAACGAACTTGCGATACTATGGCAGGGAGGGAGCGAGTCGAGGATTTCCACGCGAATGCTGCGGGTGAACTGCCCGTGCAGCGAATGCAGGTCGAACGCCGGCATGCGGAGCGCGACCTACATGCCCCTGCTCACGAGCGCGGCGACCACGATCAGGGCGATCGATCTGGTGGGGAGCTCGGCGCTGCATATCGTGTGGGAGGATGGACACGATCGGGGGATCTACCCGTACGCGATGATCCGCGAGCTGGCGCCGCCGGAGAAACGGGCATGATCCGTCCCACCCGTGCGATCATCGACCGCACGGCCCTTCGCGACAACCTCCGGCTGATCCGGGGCAGGCTCTCTCCGAAGACACGCATCATGGCGGTGGTGAAGGCGAACTGCTACGGTCATGATGTCTCCATCTGCGTTCCTGAACTGCTCGCCGCCGGCGCCGATATGCTGGCGGTGGCCACAATTGAGGAGGCGCGCCAGCTCCGGGAACTGGGCGTCTCCGAACGGATCGTGGTGCTGGCACCGCCGCTGGACGGACAGTACGCGGAATTTGCGGCACGGGACGCCGAGGCCTTCATTTCCAATGCGCGGGCCGCCGAACATCTGGCAGCGGCGGCGGCCGCCGCGGGTCGGACGTTGCGGGCACATCTCTTCGTTGACACCGGAATGCGCCGCGATGGCGTGCCGGTGACGGAGGCCGTCGAAACGCTGCGCCGCTGCGCGGCGATGCCGGAACTGAAGATCACGGGATTCGCATCACACTTCGCGACAAGCGAAGAGGCCGATACATCGTTCGCGCGCGAACAGCTTGCGGCGTTCGAGATCGCGCTCCGCGGCGCGATGGATGCCGGATTCACGTTCCAGGACATCCACATCGCAAACAGCGGCGGCATCTTCAATCTTCCCACATCGCATCATACGCTCGTGCGGCCGGGGCTATCCCTCTATGGTTATCATCCCTCGCCGGAGCAGCATGCGGCATCCGGTTTGCGGCCGGTGATGGGGCTCCGCTCGGTGGTGGCAAATCTGACGCGCGTCGGCCCCGGGCTTCCCGTGAGCTACGGGCGCAGATACCATACGCCGCGCGAAACGACGATCGCCACGCTCCCCATCGGCTACGGCGACGGCCTGATGCGCCGCCTCACCAACAGGCTTCAGGTGCTCATCAATGGCAGGCGCTTCCCGGTGGTGGGGACGATCTGCATGGACGAGGTGATGGTGGATCTCGGCGACGCGGCCGGCATACGGATCGGCGATGACGCGGTACTGCTGGGCATCTCCGGCGCGGAAAGGATCGACGCGTGGGAGATGGCGATGCTGGCGGAGACGATCCCCTATGAAATCTGCACGAACCTTTCGGCCCGGGTCCCTCGCGTACCGGGCTGAGTTCGTACCGGGAGGCGTTCCGACGCTGCCCGTGCCGGGGCGCCCGCACATGGCCTGCTCCGGCCCCTTCCGGAGGCACCGGGGGAATGTCCGCAACGCCGGCGACACGGCGGCGGGCTCCCCTGCTGCTGACACCGGCGGTCGCGGCAGCCAGCCGCCACAGCCGGAACCTCCGCGCCCCTCGCAGGAGCGGCATCGGAACATGAAGCGAATCAATCTGGAACACTGCATGAATATCTATGCTGTCATAATGGCCGGAGGAGTCGGTTCCCGCCTCTGGCCGAAGAGCCGCGAAAAGACGCCGAAGCAGCTTCTGCACATCCTCGGCGAAGGGACGATGATTCAGAATACGATCGGCAGGCTCCAGCCGATGATTGCGTACGAGAACATCTACATCGTCACCAATCGCGTTCAGATGGAGGGGGTGCGGGAGCAGAACCCGCAGATCCCCGCCGGCAACATCATCGCCGAACCGTTCGGCAGAAACACGGCGCCGTGCGTAGCGCTGGCCGCCGCGATGCTCCGCGACAAGGACCCGGAGGGGGTGATGATGGTTCTTCCGGCCGATCACTTCATCCAGAACGTCGGGGAGTTCCAGCACAAGCTGAAGCTGGCGTGCGATGCCGCCTACTCCATGCGCTGCCTTGTGACGATGGGCATTACTCCCACGCGCCCCGAGACTGGCTTCGGCTACATCCAGAAGGGAGAGCAGCCCGATCCGGACAACATATTCTATGATCAGGGACTGCGTCCGGTGCTGACGTTCGCGGAGAAACCCGATCTGCCGACCGCCGAGCGGTTCCTCGCCAGCGGCGACTTCCTCTGGAACAGCGGCATGTTCATCTGGCGCGTGGACACCATCGAGCAGGAATTCCGCCGCCATCTCCCGGAATTGTACGACCAGGTGGAAGCCATCCACGCGACGATCGGCACCGACGAGTACCAGGATCGTCTGGAGAGCATTTACCGGCAGATTCATCCCATCTCGATCGACTACGGCGTGATGGAGAAGGCCGGGAATGTCTACGTGACGCAGTGCGAGTTCGGCTGGAGCGACGTGGGAAGCTGGGACGAGACCTACCGCCTCTCGCGCAAGGACGCCAACGCGAATTCGATCATCGGCGACGTCGTCACCATCGATACGCACGGATCATTCATCCGGACGGCCGGCAAGATGGTTGCGACGGTGGGCGTGGAAGATCTGATCATCGTCGATACGCCCGATGCGCTGCTGATATGCAGGCGCGGCCAGTCGCAGGGCGTGCAGGCGGTGGTGGACTATCTCCGGCGCAAGAAGATATCGAGCCTGCTGTAGCAGACCCGGGGGAATGCAGAGTCCCCTCCGTGGAAGGATGATGCGGTCCACCCGGAGCACTTCCGCTGCTGCATCCACGATAGTTGTCCCGAAATCCGCCGGCGTGGGTTCCGCTCCCCGCCGGCGGCGATCATATCCTGGCGAAGGTGTCCGGTCCGTCCCTCGCTGCAACCATGCCCCTCGCGCGCACGCGCATGTGCGCATTCACCCGAACATGGCGCGCAACCTGCCCTGATGATTTGAGCACACGACGATTCATACAACTTCCCGGCATCGCTCTGCTGGCGATGCTCTATGCAGGCTGCCTTCCCGCGTCGCGCGGAGGCGGCGCCTCCCCACCCACCTCCGGCGGAAACGTGCTTGCGGTGGAACAGGGAAACGCATCGTACTACGGTGACGAGTTCGTGGGACGCCGCACCGCAAATGGGGATATCTATCGTCGCGAGGAGCTCACCGCCGCGCATCGCACATTTCCCTTCGGCACGTTCGTGCGCGTGGTGAACCTGCGGAACGGCCGCGATGTGATGGTACGCATCAACGATCGCGGGCCGCACGTGGCGTCACGCATCGTCGATCTATCGCGCCGAGCCGCCGAGGAACTTGATATGATCCGCGATGGCGTGGTGCCGGTGCGCGTGGAGGTGATGCGCTGGGGGAACTGAGAACGTGAAGCCGGCGGCTGGCCGATGGCCTGGCCGATGGCGGAGCTTGCATGCGCGCCAATGTATCCTGCTGAATGTTGCCGGGGAGCCGAACTCCCCGGCAACCGGGACAGATCCTGTAGTTGTATGCAGCGGGATCGCCGCGCGGCTGCGCTCCTCGTGACGAGGATCGGCTGCTCCCGGCCAGGTTATTACCCCGCTCCACTCTACTTCACCAGCACCATCCTCCTCGTCATCCTCTCCCCCCCGGCCTCCAGCATGTAATAGTAGATACCGGAGGGAAGATCCGCGGCGTCCAGGAGAAGATCGTACGCGCCGACCTCCTGATGTCCGCGGTCGATACGGCGCACCTCCGCACCGCGCTCGTCGCGGATGATGATTGCGACATCACCGGCGCGAAGGAGCTCGTACGAGATCTCCGTGACGCCGCTGAATGGATTCGGACGGTTCGCGGAGAGCCGGAGCCCCGTGGGCACAAGCGCCACCTCCACGCCGGAGACTGCGCATTGCACGGTGTGCAGGCTGGTGCAGATCACCCGGTCATCCATCAGTGTGCTGGCCTCGATCATGACGGTGCTTCCGGCGGTCGAGTCGATCCGGACGACGAACGTCTCGGTCGAATCGGTCCCGGCAAGCGAGGCGCCGCGGAAGGTGACGCTGCGACGCTGCCGGTCGATCGTGCTCCAGCCCGCGGCCGCGCCGGCAACCCTGGCATCGCCGAACACCCCCTCCGCCGACGTGATACGGAAGCTCACGCCGTTGACCGTCCCCTGCGGTTCATGCATGTTCACCACGCGGAAGCCGTAGATACAGCCGACGCCGGCGGAATCGCGCTGCGAAATCAGCGGGATCGTATCGCACATGACCTCACCGCCGCCGCTGCAGACCAGATGGAGCGTATCGTAGCACACCATCTCGTCGCCGGCATAGCTGCGCCAGACGACGTCGAAGTTCGCGGGACGGTTCGGGACCAGGCTGCCGTCCAGGCAGAAGGTGAAGTCCGGGGTCGTAGCGCCCGGAGCGACCGTCGCCCCCGTGAACGTGACATCGAAGCTGGGAAGCACCGTGCCGGCAGCGCTCCAGGGAGCAGGCCCCTTCACCGAATTGAAGATGGCGTTCTGCCCCACCATCTCCAGCCGCACGCGGTCGATGGTGCGATTGCGTGAATTGCGATTTGTGAAACTGAATCGGTAGCAGCAACTGGCGGGATCAACCGCACCGAATTCGCTCAGGCTGATCGTATCGCACTGTAGCGCGAGATTCGCATTCACCCGCACGGTGTCGCTGCAGAGAGGGCCGGAGGCGTTCGAGGTGAACCAGGCGATGCTGAGAGGATCGCCCGTGCTGCCGTCGCCGAGCGAGACGCAGAGCGTGAACGGCGACAGGGAGTTTCCCGGGGACAGCGGCGCGCCGGTCCATACCACCGAGTCGCCGCCAAAACGCTGCACCACCCATCCCGGCGGTGCCGATGCCGAGCGGATCGTACGCCTTGTGCCCGGGTTGGAGATGCGGGCTACGAAGCGCGTGACCGCGACGCCGCGCGAATTGCGGTTCGCCAGCGTCAGCTCGATGCAGCGCTGCGGCGAGGGGAAGGTGGAATCGACGCGGGCGCCCACCGAGTCGCATCGCGTCAATGGGCGGAGACAGACAAGGAAGCTCGACCCCGCGGACACCTGCACGCCGCGGCGATACGTGCGCCAGGTATAACGGATGGTATCACTGACCGCCGCCGAATTATCGAAGCAGATGGTTCGGAAGAATGCGGAGGAGTCATGGCGCAGCCCGTTGGCCGGATCATTCACGAGGATGTAGGCCATGGAATCGGCCGCCGCGTTCAGCGTGCTTCGTATCCAGCCGGGGGCCGCGCTGTCGCCGATGATCCTTGCGCCGGGCGTTGTGATCTTCAATGAAAATCCATCGAGCGGCGAGGCCGGCAGATGCAGGTTCTTCAGCTCCAGGTTCAGACAGCAGGTATCACCCGGGCCGCTGCCGGAGCGGGCCACCGTATCGTGTGCGATCAGGCCGCAGCGGAACGTGACGGTGTCGCGGCAGATGGGATCGCCGAAATTGGTGGTCCACCATTCGATCCTGACAAGGGAATCGGCCGGCGCATCAAGCTCGATACGGAATCGCTCCAGAAACTGATTGCGCGACAGCGGCCGGCTGACCGTCGTGAACATGAGCGTATCGAAGCGCGCTCGCGTCCTGACCCATCCCTGGGGAACCGGCTGCGCATCGGTTCTGAACTGCGCGACGGGCGTGAGCATATGGAGATGAAAGTCGTTCACCACCAGTCCCAGCGGGTTGCCCGCCGTCAGATCGATATCGACCACGCAGCGGCTGCTGCTTGGAATCGGCGTGAAGAACGCCTCGTCGCAGTTGCCGCCGCGGCAGGCGAATGCCAGCGTATCGTGGCTGATCACCGAGTCGATCGTGCGTGTCTCCCAGACCATCCGGAAGACCCCCGTATCGTTCACGCAGACACGGAAGCCCGGCAGGCGCTCCCCCGGCTCGATGTCGGCGTCGGCAATGCTGCTCCGCCATGTGACCACCGTCGGCTGCTGGAAGATCGTCCAGTCCGCCGGAGATGCCGATGAGCCGGTGACGAACCGCGCGCCGTCGGTGATCAGGCGCAGGCGAAATTCCGAGGCGTTGGTGGCGGTCGTCTGCCGATTGGCGACGATAAGATCGTAGCAGCAGGTGTACGACCCGCCGAGCGTCTGGATCACCTCGACGGTATCGCGATCGACCGACTCCGCGAATGAGGCGGCTCCGGCTGCCAGCATCAGCAGCATGGCGATCAGACTGATCCGGGCAGGTTGTATGCAACGGTTCATGCAGACTCCAACAATTGATTGAACGGGCGCCTCCAGCGAAACACGCTCATTATCGATTAGTTACCGCCGAGTAGATAACAATATTCAAACCAGCACAATTATACCAGACCGATGCGGAAATAGCGCCGACACCGCCATACGCCCCGGCCGGATATCATGTCTGCCGGATCAGTCCCACCCCGCCGGGCGGCCGTCCGGTCCGGCTCCGATGCCCGTCTTTCGATGATTTCTCATAGCTTCGCGGCCACATGATCTTCGGAACGTCAGTTGAACCGATTTCCCGGAACCAGCGATATGATCACTCTTCATAATCTCATCGTCTGCATCACGGGAGCAAGCTCCGGCATCGGCGCGGCCTGCGCGCGCGCATTCGCCCGCGGCGGCTCCCGCCTCCTCCTCTGCGCCCGCCGTCTGGAACGCCTGTCGGAAATGGAGGCAGAGCTTCATGAACTCGGCGCCGGCGCCATCCATTCGTTCGCACTCGACGTGCGCAACCACAAGGCCGTCGCGGCGGCGTTCGGAGATCTTCCGGAGGAATGGCGCGCGATAGATATCCTGGTCAACAACGCCGGCCTGAGCCGCGGACTCGATCCGATACAGGAGGGAAAACTGGAGGACTGGGAGGAAATGATCGATACGAACATGAAGGGCCTGCTGTATGTGAGCCGCGTGGTGCTGCCGGAAATGGTGGCGCGGGGATCGGGACATGTCATCAACATCGGCTCCATAGCGGGGCATGAGGTCTACCCGAAGGGAAATGTCTACTGCGCGACGAAGCACGCTGTCGGCGCGATCACGAAAGGGATGCAGATCGATCTGCTCGGCACCGGCGTGCGTACGTCCACGGTGGACCCGGGACTCGTGGAGACGGAGTTCTCGATCGTACGCTTCCGCGGTGATGCCGAGCGCGCGGGCAATGTCTACAAGGGGCTGGAGCCGCTCACCGGCGACGACGTCGCCGACGCGGTGATCTACTGCGCCACGCGCCCGCCGCACGTAAACGTGCACGAGATGCTGCTGATGCCGGCCGCACAGGCATCGGCGACGATGACGCATCGGGGGTAGCGGTACGCTTCGCCTCGCTCTGGCCTGGCGGGCCGTGGGGGTATGAAGGAACCTTCTCCCCGCCACGAACAACTATCTGCCAACCGCCAGCCCACATCCACGCGGCACGCCCGAATCCCGCCTGTGCCAGGGTGTCGGGGAGTCCGCCCCCCCGACAACATTCAGCGGGCTGCGTTCCCGTGCATCCGTCACAACCATCAACCAGCCACTCCTGTCATTCCCCCTCCCGCTCCAGCTTCAGGATGTCATCCTGAAGCATCAGATTTCTCCGGTGTATCACGGCCTCCTGCAATGCCAGGCAGAATTCCTGGGCCGCGCGCCGGTCGCTCCGTTTTATGGTCATCCGAACCATCCCCATCCCTGCTTCCGGAATATCATCCAGGACATGCTGGCTGCGCACACGCAGCGCGACGACCCCGCCGAACCCGAACTTCCTCTTCTCACATCTGATCGACTGAATTTCGGAAAGAGGCACCCTGATCTGCTTCGACGCAGTCTTCATCACGCCGAGAATCGTATCGACGATGCGTGATTCCACGACGAGATTGTCACCGTCGCACGAGAGCAGCCCCTGGGTTTCAGAAAGTCCCATGTGGGACTCGTTATCGATGGTAAAGGGAACAGGGTCGAGATATTGAAGCATGACAGCATCCTGGAACAGTGCACCACTCATTGTCACCACGTGAATGACGGCGCAGGGGGCGCATGATTCACGGCAGCGGACCGCGATTCGCGAGCATCACCCCACGTCGCCGAACGGTTTGGTCGAACTTCCGCGCGTCTTCTACGGCTCGTTCTGCGGCGCACCGGCCACCGCCTCCTTCGCCGCGTTGACATCGTGCTCAAGCTCGGGGAATGGGATATCGTCCAGCTTCGCAAGCTGCTCCCGCAGCGGCTGCGGGGTTCCGCCGGTGATCATGACGGCATAGCAGAAGCCGCGCGCCGCGGGTATGGCGAGCGGATCATCGCCGTTTCCCTCGTGCTGCAGGAAGAACGTCGTGATGTGTTCGTAGGCGCGCATGGTGCCGGAATCGCACAGGACGTTCAGGATGTCGTCGGCGAGCTGCGGGTCGATCGAGTCCTGGAGATGAGCTGCCAGCGCATCGACGGCCGGATCGCCGAACGCGAGCAGCTCGTGCCCCGCGCCATAGTCCCCCTCCACGAAGCGATTCACCATCTCATTGATCGCCTCCATGTTGCTCTCGTCGAAGAAGGAGCAGATGTAGGCGCCGAGCGTCGTCTGCTTCAACTCCGGCCACTCGAATTCATCATGAAGTCTGAACATCACGGTATCCAGCGGCTCGCCATACACCACCTGGTGCCAGGGACGAAGCTCGATAGTGATCGGCTCTTCATCACCATCCTCCTCCGTATCATCCGCCCCGCTCTCCCCAGCTTCACCGGCGGGCTCCTCTTCATCCTCGAACACCTCATCCTCGGCGATCTTCACCTCCAGAACCGCCTCGTCCATCTCCCCGGCAATCTCGTCGATGTCCTCGATCGCCTCGTCGTCCAGCTTCCGACCGGCATCCTGCGCCGCTGCTTCATGAATGAGCCCGCGGCGCACCAGCGACTCCCGCATGTTCAACATCCAGGCATGGTAGCCTATGAGATCTGCCTCCTTCACCGGACGCTCGCCGATCTTCATCGGATCGCTCTCGGCAAGCGCCTCCATCGTCAGCGCAATATGATCGATGACGACCGGCGACAGCTCGGCGCCATCGAGCGTATGCGAGCGATTGTAGAAGACGCCGTAGGAATCGACGCCGCCATCCTCTCCCTTCAGGATCGCATCGAGCAGCGCCAGATGATAGTGACCCTGCAGGGCCAGATCCTCCACGATGAGCACCTGCGCCAGCCCGAAGTCATCGCCATGCAGACGAAAGGTGATGAGATCACCCGCTTGAAACCTTTCCATGCTGTTCCCGATGTATGAATTGCCTAGTTTTCCGGCAGTGGCCAGTCGTCAGTGGAAGAAGTCATGCTCTTCCGCTCCCGGCCGCCATCGGCTGCCAACCACCATTTACCCTGCACTCCGGATCACCCTGTTCCGTCCGGCCCGCATACATCCACCAACTGCCAGCCGCTACTCGTTCTCCGGATCACCTCCGTCGGGCTCTTCCTCATCCTCCAGGAGCTGCACATCATCGATATCATCGGAGGTATCGGCGGCGGTCCGGAGCCCGGCGTCATCGGCAGCGGCCGGCTCCTCCGGCGCGGACGTTTGGAAATATTCGTAGACATTGCGTCCGGTCTTCGGCCCCAGCACCTCCTGCAGTTCCTCCAGCGTCGCCGCGCGGACGCCGCGCACCGACCCGAATTTCTCGAAGATCTTCACCACCGTCTTCTGGCCGATACCGGGAATATTCGTCAGTTCGGTCTGCAGCGTACGTTTCTGGCGCAGCGAGCGATGGAAGGTGATGGCGAAGCGGTGCGCCTCGTCGCGTATGTACTGCAGGAGCCGCAGGCTGCTCGATGATTTGGGCAGAAGGACCGTATCGCGCTGGCCGGGCAGGACGATCTCCTCCAGGCGCTTGGCGAGACCGATCAACGGAATGTGCTCCAGTCCCAGCTCGCGCATCACCTCCACCGCCGCCGACACCTGTCCCCTGCCGCCATCGATCACCACCAGATCCGGAAGCGCCAGCCCATCCTTCAGCACCCTGGCGTAGCGGCGCCCCACAACCTCCTTCATCGTGGCGAAATCGTTTGGCCCGACAACGGTTCTAACCCTGTACTTGCGGTACTCGCTCCGGCGCGGGCGGCCGTCGATGAAGCAGACCATAGAGGACACAGGATCGGTGCCGTGGATGTTCGAGTTGTCGAAGCATTCGATGCGCCTCGGAGGATTCTTCAGGTGGAGGTCGCGCTGGAGGCTCTGAACAGGACGGGGAACCATATCGGAGCGCTTCATCCGCTGCAGCTTCAGTTCGTCCAGCAGGAATTTCGCATTCGTCTGGGCCATCGTCACAAGCTTCTGCTTGTCGCCGATCTTCGGCACCACAAGCTGCACGCGCCCCTCGCCGCGCTTGTCGGTGAGGAACCGCTCGATCACCTCGAAATCCTCCCCCAGCTCCACCGGCAGGAATATCTCCTCCGGTATCGAATCGGTGACCATGTAATGCCGCTCGATGATGCTCTGCAGGATCTGATCCGCCGGCATGCTGAGCACCCCGGTCAGATAGTGATGCTGCCTGCCAACCAGCTTTCCATCGCGCACCTTGAAGATCACCGCGCTGGCATCGTCATCCTCCGCGGCGAAGGCGATCACGTCACGGTCCACCGGCTCGTCGGCGACGATCTTCTGCCGGCTGCTGTACTCGCGGAGCTTCTGCAGGCGATTGCGCATCACGGCGGCCTCCTCGAAGCGCATCTCCCCGGCCAGAAATTCCATCTCCTGCTCCATCGTCTTTTCGAGCGACCGGGTCTTCCCATTGAGCACCTGCATCACCTGCCGGATCATCTCCCGGTAATGTTCCTCGCTCACCAGCCCCTCACACGGCCCCTCGCACTTGCCGATATGGTAGTCCAGGCAGATCTTGAACCTGCCGGCGGCAATGGTCTCGTCGTTCAGATTGAAGTCGCAGGAGCGTATGGGGAAGATGCCGCGCAGGGTTTTCAGCAGCGACCGGATGTACTTCGCATCGGTATAGGGACCGAAGTAGCGGCTGCCGTCGCGGATCATTCTGCGGGTGGCGAAGACGCGCGGGAAGGGCTCGTTCGTGATGCGGATGTAGGGATAGCTCTTGTCGTCGCGAAGCATCACGTTGTAGCGCGGGCGAAGCTTCTTGATGAACGTATCCTCAAGTATGAGCGCCTCGACGGCGGAATCGGTGACGATCACCTCCACATCCTCTATCCGCCTGACCAGCGCCTGCGTCTTGGCGTCGCGCGGGCGCCCCTTCTGGAAATAGCTTCTGACGCGGCTGCGAAGATTCTTGGCCTTCCCCACGTAGATCACCTTCCCCTCCCGGTCCTTGTACTGGTAGATGCCGGGATCGGTCGGCAGCCCGTCCAGCTTCTCCTGAAGCGTCAGAGAAATAGTGAACTCGCCGGGATCGGCGAGGGAATTCTCCTCCGGAACCGGGGACTCTCCGGGAACGCTATGTTCATCTCGATTCTGCATGGAGCGCAACATCAGGCAATTCTCATTCGCCCGCCAACATACATAACGATCGTCCGACGGCAAGCCACGCGAGGGAAAATTGCAGGAAAATACCGGCGCGGCGGGATGGCGCGGCGCTCGCCGGCGATCATTCCCGGCGCAACGGAGAGCGTCCGCCGGTTCGGTCATGCACTGTGCGGCGGATCGCTCCGGCTCCGGAAGGTCATCTCCCGCGTTGCACCGCACTCAATAAAGCTGGAGGAAATCACGTCGCTATTTTGGGCACCACCTCCGCCGGCTCCGCCCGGCACTCTGTCACCCTTATGCCGGATCTTCATCCGCTCCACCAGGCGCCGCCACAGGCGCCGCCAGCAGCATACCGATCGAACACATGATCAGAAGACTCATCCCCGCCGCAGCGGCGCTTGCGCTTGCGACACTGGCAGGCTGCGCTGCCTCGCAGAATGCACGTTACGTCACATCACCCCGGTCGGCGCTGCAGGCACGCGGCAGCAGCGTCATCGGCGCGAAGCTGGACCGCGGCAGGCTATCCGCGCTCGTGGTCGATTACATCAACATCTATCGTTCCAGAAGGAATCTTCCCATCCTCTCCACCGAAACCAGAGCGGCGGCGGCGGCGAGCTGGATGGCCAATTACCAGTCGGCGCATTCGATGGTGACGCATTATTCGCTCGATCCGGGGATGCGGCGCTTCGGCGACCGCTACCGGCAGAACGGCGGCGGCAGATATTCCGTCGGCTATGAGAACGCGGGCTGGTATCCGCTGTTCGACCCGACGCTGGGACGCAATTACACGTACGACGAAATGGCCCGGAACATCGTCGATGGCTGGATCAACAGCCCCTCGCATCACAGAGCTCTGATCGTGAAGGCGGAGGGTGATGGCATTATCGGGCTCGGCGTCGCCCCGGGGACATGCAAGGGGACCGACGGCGTCTTTGCGACGATGAACGTCTTCTTCTACATGCCGGCGCAGGAGCTTGGCTACCGCTGACCTGCACGCGGATCATCGCCGGCGAGGCGCGAACCTGCTGCCGCCGGCGATACCGTCACCATCGGCGTACGATCCCGGGAATGATGGCAGGGGAACATCATCCCTGCCATATTCTATCCATCTCCATTCATAACCATCAGCCGCTCCATGCCGAGACGCGCGAGCAGCCAGGCCAGCGTCGATTCCGCTCCCTGATTGAAGTTCACCCCGTCTCTGTGAAGCCCATCGCAGCAGCCTCCCGTCTCGGGATCGAACAGGGAAAGCCCCAGATCGTTCTCCCCCACGAACCAGGCATACGCCCGCCGTGCATCCTCCAGCCAGACCATGTCACCTGTGGCGATGTACGCCTCGATGCATGCAAGGAGAAGCGCCGCGGCGTCGAGCGGCTGCTGATCGAACCTGGCCCTGTGCCCGACGCGGGTCATCCAGCCATCGTTGCCGATAATGGAGATATGCCCATCCCCGGCCGTCTGCCGCTCGACGAGCCAGCGGAGCGCCCTGAGCGCCATCTCCTTCATCCCGGCATCGCCAAGCCTGCGGCCGGCCAGCAGAAGCGAGAGCGGAAGCACGGCGTTGGCGTAGGTGACATAGCCTTCGCACCACAGCCACCCCTTCTCCCCGTTGCAGAGGAAGAGATCGTACAGGCCCGTCGCAAGCTCCTGCAGAAGTTCATGCGCACCCCCCGCCTTCTCGTTCCCGCGCAGATACTGATCGAGTCCAAGCATGGTAAATGCGCGCGCACGGGGCGCCTCGAAGCCGCGCACGGCCGCTAGCCCTTCGGTGAAGAGCCGTTCGGCGATGATACGCTGTGAAGAATAGGGCGCGGAGACGGCGGCCACCGCGAGTCCCCAGAGCGAGCGGCCGTGCGAATCCTCGCTCCCGGCATCCTCCAGCCAGCGACGATCATAGGACATGAAATTCCGGAAGCGGCCATTCTCCCGGTTGTATGCGTGGTTGATGAAGGCGAGATAGATGGATGCCGCCCCGGCAAGATCATCCCCCAGCCCGCTTCCCCAGCAGGCGACGATCAGCGCGCGCGCGTTGTCGTCAACGCAGTAGCCGTGATCGCGATCGGGAATGCAGTACCGGGCATGCTGGAGGATGCCGGTACCATCGGTAAGCGTCCGCAGATGACGGTAGTCGAGCCCCGCAAGCGCCCCCGTCAGCGGTTGCGATGAGGGTTGGAGCAGTTCATCTTCCATACGTACAACCTCTCATTGTTCAACGATTGTCCCTCAGGCCCCTGCAAGCAGCGGGCCACCGGCCGCCCGAACGCGGCATGGCCGCGCTGCTACCGCGTCGCCAGCAGGCGCTCCAGCAGATCATCGACGCTGATGGTTGCGAATCCGGAGACCGAATCGGACATGGCGTAGGGGATGATGAGCTCACCCCGATGGACCATCGCCCCGCAACTGTAGACCACATTCGGCACATATCCCTCACGCTCCTCCGTGTTCGGGCAGAGCAGCGGCATTTCGAGGCGGCCGATCACCCTGGAGGGATCGTTCAGATCGAGCAGCGTGCATCCCATGCAGTACTTCCGCATCGGGCCGACGCCATGCGTCAGAAGCAGCCAGCCCGCCTCCGTTTCGATCGGCGATCCGTTGTTGCCGATCTGCACGAACTCCCACGGTCTGTGGGGGACCATCAACTGATGCGCCTCGTACCAGAAATGGATGTTGTCGGAGTACATGATGTAGAGATTTTCCCCATCCTGCCGCCCGAGCATCACATAGTTCCCGCCGATCCGCCGCGGAAAGAGCGCCATCCCCTTGTCCCGCACAGCCTCGCCGTTCAGCGTCAGCACCTTGAACGTGACGAAGTCCTTCGTCTCGATCAACTGCGGCAGAATGCGGAAACCGTTGTAGGCGGTATAGGTGGCATAATAGCTGACGGTGCCATCGTCATCCACGAACCGTACGAAGCGGGCATCCTCGATGCCGCGGCTTTCATTCTCGGAGACCGGAAAGAGCACCCGCTCGGATATCTCGTGCTCCACGGGAAACCGCACCGTGTAGTTCGAGGTTGCCAGCCACATCACCGCCCCCATCGCCTCCTTCTGGGCAGTCTTCGGGAGAATGCGCTTCTGCTTTACCGACTGCACCACATCCTCAAGATCGCCAAGCGTGAACTCGTCGGGGAGAAGATCGAGGATATGGAGCGAGACGTCGTTGTCGGCTCCCATCTCGCGGATCTTCATCGCGAACAGCCTCTTCTCGAAGACGCTGTCGATCATGACCTGGGGAATCTCGATGAACTTGCTGATGGGATCGAACACCAGATCGCCATCGGCAGTGATGACCCCGCTGCGGAACTCGACGGAGGAGATATGCCCCTCCCCCGTTGCACGGAAACTCATGATGAAACGGGTGCTCCCCTCTTCGAGCCCCTCCTGATCGGGCGACGGTACGATGGAGGGATTGAACATCGCCGCCGCGCTGATGGAATACTCGTGGGTGAAATAGGAGCCCAGCAGAAGCCGCTGCTCATGCGTCAGCTCCACCCCTTCGGGAAGCAGATGCTCCACCTGGTGAAAATGCCGCAGGAGCGACTCGCTGAACCGGCGGTGACGATGCGAAAATTCATGGACCACCGTTGCAAGCTCGCGTGCCACCTCCTCATGGCCCAGCGAAAGAACGCGGCCGATGACATTGCGGATACGGTGCACGTTCCCCGGACGGAAGAACTTCGTGATCACCCGCGTGTGCTCCGGCGAGAATCGCTGCGTAAGACGCTTCACCGGAAGACAGCCGGAAGTAACGCTGTCCTGCCCGGTTCCGTTCGCATGCGCGGACGTCGATACTATCGTCTGATCCATCTGATATCCATGTTTTGCCGTGCTGAAGCCGGGGCCGGCTTCGGCGTATTCGAGGGGCATCCACCGGCACGGCAACCACCCCACACATACCCGCGCCGCGCGCCGCCATGACCGGCCGGTTCGCCGGGGCTACAGCGCCGGACGCGGCCTGTCCAGGCAGAGCCGCACCAGATCGTCGATGCGCGACGTACCCATGCACATCACCGTATCGGCCCCGCCCCAGTAGATCTTCACGGTGCCGTCATCCTCCGGAACCGCGCCACAGGTGAAGACGACGTTGTGCACGTAGCCGGTCAGTTCCCAGGGATCTTCCGGCTGCAGAATCCAGTCGTCGCAGACGGCGATGATGCGCGACGGGTCCTCCAGATCATGAAGCGCGACACCGAGCCGGTAGACCGAGCCATCCATAGTAGGAAAGACGCCGTGATAGATATTGAGCCACCCCTGTTCCGTACGGAACGGCGTGGCGCCGGGACCGATCTTCATTTCGTCCCAGTGGTACTGCACCGGGCGCATCACCAGCCGCGCATCACCCCAGTGGACGAGATCGGGCGAATAGCTGATCCAGATGGACCAGGGGGAGATCTCCGAATGCGGGCGATCGAGCCGTACGTACCGACCGCCGATCTTCTCGGGGAAAATGACCACATTCCTGTAGTCGGCCTCGGTGATCAGCGAGATGCGCTCCACATGCACGAAATCCTCCGTGCGCGCCAGGGCGATCCTGACGCCGTAACGGGAGTAGGCGCTGTAGGTGAGAAGATACGCCCCCTCGATCGGACAGATGCGTACATCCTCCACGCCGTACTCCTCGTACTCGCCGAAGGTGCCCCCGGACGCAGGCTCCAGAAACGGCTCCGGCCCGACGGTGAAGTCGATGCCGTCGTCGCTCTCGGCGATGCCGATGACGGAGCGCCCGTTCATCCTGTGCGATCGGAAAAGCATGATGTAGCGCCCGTCGTGCTTCGCCATGCCGGCGTTGTGCACCGTTGCAACGGGATACGGCACATCCCTGCGCGTAAGGATCGGATTCTTCGGGCAGCGTTCGACGACCGGGATGCGAATATCGGATTCTCCCACGTTCATCTCCTTCGCAATCATGTAATCATTCCTTGAAACCTGTCATGAAAGGAGTCGGCCGGTTACGGCACGAACCGCGCTAGGCCCCGGCAGGATCGCCGACGGCACCGTCCGGCGCAGGATTGCCATTCATCGACAAACCGGAGCCGCCGAGGCCGGCATATCCGACGGATCGCCGGTTACGGCTCCGGGCGATGATCTTCTCATACACCTCCACATACTGCTCGGCCATGCGGCGCCGCGCGAAACGGCGTTCGGCGAGGAGACGGCATTCATAGCGGTCGATCGACGCCAGATCATCCAGTGCGGCTACGGCCCCCTCCACGGCATCCACCAGAAAACCGTTCCTGCCATGCTCGATCAGTTCCGGCATGCTCCCCCGGTTGAAGGCGATCACCGGCGTGCCGCATGCCATGGACTCCACGACCGAGAGCCCGAACGGCTCGTCGAAATTGATGGGATGGAGCAGCGCGGCGGCCCCTCCCAGCACCGCGTCCCGGCGATCCGGGCCTACGCTGCCGATGTACTCCGCATCGCCACGATCAAGCCAGGGCTTCACCTCGCGCTCGTAGTACGCCTCGTCCTGGATGATGCCGGCCATTACCAGCCTCCTTCCGGCGCGCCGGGCTATCTCGATCGCCTCGCGTGCCCCCTTGTCGTGGTGGATGCGCCCGAAGTACAGGAGATACTCCCCCGGCCTCTCATGAAAGCTGAAGCGCTCGAAATCGATGCCATGATGTATCGTGGCGATGTAGTCGAGCCCCGGCGCGCGATCGGCATCGCTGATCGATACGTACCACGTGCGGCCATTGTACTTGCGATAGACCGGGAGGATGGTTGCCGAGGAGAAGCCGTGGATCGTCGTCAGCACCGGCGTCTCCACCAATGCGCTGTAGCTGAGCGGCACGAAATCGAAGTGGTTGTGGATCAGGTCGAACTCGGATGCATGCTCGAAGACCTCCGAGATGTGGAGGCATCCCCACACCCTGGCGTCGATCATACGATCCTCCTCGTATCCCGCCGGCGCCACGGCACGAAACTCCCCCGCCGTCAGCGAGTCGGCGGTTGCAAAGAGCGTGACGTCCACCCCCATCTCCACCAGCGACTCCGTCAGCAGCGACGTCACCCGTTCCCACGGCCCGTAGTGACGCGGCGGCGTACGCCAGGCTATCGGAGCGAGCATTGCGATACGCACGTACGGTCCTCCTGTCGATTGATTTTTCCGAGCGCCGTGGCCGTCATTAAAACGCCGTCATGACCGGCGCCACGGTTCGCCACGGCCGATCATGACGAAGGATCTCACGCCGCAGCGACGAGATCCTTCGCAACATTGCCGCATACGGGAACGCCACCAGCACATGGCGTCGCAGCTGCCGGCACCATACACATCACTTTCCCGGCGGCAGCGCCTGATAGGCGGACATGGCATCGACCTGGTAGATTCTGCCCGGTGGAACCGGAACCACACCGCTGCGCGCAGGCATGGCCGGACGCCGTGTGGAACGGTACATGCCCGCCGCGCGCTCGCTGCGCAGCTCACCGAACAGTTGCAGATAATCTTCGGCGACCTGTGACCAGCACATTTTCCTGCCAAATTCGAACGCCCTCCGGCGCATCGCGTTTCGCTCGTCGTCGTTCTTCACCAGATCGATGATCGCGCGGGCGAGCGAGCTGGAGGAGTGGAAATCAACAAGACGCCCGCGCCCATCGGCCAGCAGATCCTGGGCATACCAGTACGGCGTCGAGATCACCGCCTTCCCCATGCCGGTGGCATAGGCGAGCGTGCCGCTGGATATCTGTTCGCGATTGGGATAGGGAGTTACATAGATATCGCACGCATTGAGATAGTCACGCAGTTCGTCATCCGAGAGATACTTGTTGTGAAAGACGACATTATCCTGCACCCCAAGCTCGCGCACCTTCTGCTCCAGCGAGCGCCGGTAGACCTCCCCCTCGCGGGCGATGATCCCCGGATGCGTTGCGCCGACGATCATGTAGATCACCTCGGGATGGCGCTCAACCACCGCCGGCATCGCCTCGATCATCTCCTCTATCCCCTTGCTTGGGCCGATCAGACCGAACGTCATCACCACCATCCGCCCCTCAACGCCGAAATTCCGCTTGTACCGCTCCGGGTCGGCGAAGGGAACATCGGGAATGCCATGCGGAATCACCCGTACCTTGCGCGGAGACACGCCATAGATACCATGAAGGAGCCGTGTCGCCGTCGGCGTCAGAACCACCACGGCATCCGACGCGTCCGCCACCTGCCGCAGACGCCGGTGGTATCCCTGGGCGGGACCGGCCAGCACCGTATGAAAAGTGGTGACCACCGGCTTCCTGAGCCCGCCGAGAAGATCGAGCAGATAGCTCCCCTCCTCGCCGCCGAAGATCCCGAACTCGTGCTGCACGCACACCGCATCGTAGTCGGAAAAATTGACGTAGTCGGCGATGGCGCGGAAATCCATCCGTTCATTGCGATTGAACGCCAGCGCTACTTCATCGGGATAGCTGTATGCCGCCGGCTCCTCACTGACCGCGGCAATGTCAACGCCACCACGCTCCAGCCGCGCTGCAACCGCGCTGGCGAGATCCCGCGTGAACGTGGCAATCCCGCACTGCTGAGGTGGATATGTCGAGATGAACAGCAGGCGCTGGTCATGATGAAAGCTCCGCATTGACTTCATGAGTTATCTGTGACGAGGATGAATAAACTGTTACTGTCGCCTGGGCCAGTCGCGTAAGCGATTGAGATGCGGTTTATTCTTCTTCCAGTTTCATGCCAGTACACATGGTCGCAACGACCCCGTCCGCACTGTCATGAACAGATGATGGGCGATGGAATTTTTCGTCATGGCGGCATGCCAGATCGTCGCAGGCGGGGGAATCCGTCCCCCCGGATCATCGAATTCCCCGAAACAACAAGAGGATGATGCTCTCGCAGAACATCATCCTCTTCTGTATCAGATGCCGTGCACGGGATCGCCACGGTTCATTCAGTGCATGGCCGTTGCATTATGGATCGCCGCGGAACGGATGGGGTCGTCAGCCGGCGGAGGGGCCGGTCATTTCCTCCGGACGAACCCATTCGTCGAACCTGGCGTCATCGAGCAGATTCAGATCCAGCGCAGCCTGGCGGAGCGTGAGCCCCTCCCTGTGCGCCTTCTTGGCGATGGCGGCGGCGTTGTCGTAGCCGATATGCGGATTCAGCGCTGTGACCAGCATCAGCGAGTTCTCAAGATGCTTTCTGATGCCCGCGGGATCGGGCTCGATGCCGACCGCGCAATGCTCGTTGAAGCTCTCGCAGGCATCGCCGAGCAGCCTGATCGAGTTCAGCAGGTTGAAGATCATCAGCGGCTTGAAGACGTTCAGCTCGAAGTTCCCGGACATGCCGCCGATCGTCAGCGCCGTATCGTTCCCCACCACCTGCGCGCAGACCATCGTCATCGCCTCCGACTGCGTCGGGTTCACCTTCCCCGGCATGATCGAGCTTCCCGGCTCGTTCTCCGGGATCGTGATCTCGCCGATGCCGCTGCGGGGGCCGGACGCCAGCCAGCGAACGTCGTTGGCGATCTTCATCAGGGAGCAGGCGAGCGTCTTCAGCGCTCCGGACGTGAAGACGATGGCATCGTGCGCGGCCAGCGATTCGAACTTGTTCGGCGCCGTGCGGAAGGGAAGTCCGGTGATCTCGGCGATCTTCGCGGCCCCCTTCACGGCGAATTCAGGATGTGTGTTCAGTCCGGTGCCGACGGCGGTGCCGCCGAGCGCCAGTTCGTAGAGTCCGTCCAGCGCCTCGCGGATGCGCTTCAGCCCGTTGTCGAGCTGCTGCACCCAGCCGGAGATCTCCTGCCCAAGCGTGAGCGGCGTGGCGTCCATGAGATGCGTCCTGCCGATCTTGACCACGGACATGAACTCCGCGGACTTGGCGGCGAGCGTATCCCGCAGCGCCGCGACGCGCGGGAGCAGATGCCGGACGATGCGCTCCGCCGCGGCGATGTGCATCGCGGTCGGGAAGGTATCGTTCGACGACTGGGCCTTGTTGACGTCGTCGTTCGGATGGATCGGCTTCTTGGAGCCAAGCTCGCCGCCGGCCATCTCGATGGCGCGATTGGCGATCACCTCGTTGGCGTTCATGTTGGTCTGCGTGCCGCTGCCGGTCTGCCAGACGACCAGGGGAAAATGATCGTCCAGCCTGCCGTCGATCACCTCATCGGCGGCGCGGGCGATCAGATCGGCTTTGTCCTCCGGCAGAAGCCCCAGTTCCCGGTTCGCCAGCGCCGCGGCCTTCTTCAGAATGCCGAGCGCGCGTATCATCTCGCGGGGGAACCTATCGCCGCCGATCTTGAAGTTCTGGAGCGAACGGGCGGTCTGCGCGCCGTAGTAACGGTCGGAGGGAACCTGCATCTCCCCCATCGTATCGCGTTCGATTCGGTAGGTCATTGGTAGTATTGTCGGTTAGAATGAGTCGGAATGCCATCCTGGATTCAATGCGCAGCCCCAAAGTTGGGAGAGAATGGGATGACAGCCAAGAACGGGATGTGAGAAAGTTTTTCCGGGATTGCCCCGGCCATCGCAGGCGCCGCCGGCGCTGTCCCCGGCCGGCAATCGTCAGTTGCTGACCGCCCTCTCCCACCGCACACCGTACCATGTGCTCCCCCGGGGCTTTTCGCCGACAACCCACGAATGGAACCCGAGACGCTCGTAGAAGGGAAGAAGCCGTTCGGGACTGCGGCTGCTGAGACGGTTCAGGCCGAGCGTGGCGATCACCTTCTCTATCAGAGCGGTGCCGATGCCGCGCCGCTGCATGTCGTCCTGCACACGCAGATGAAGTATCATCGCGGCGCCGGGACCGTCGATCTTCAGGCCGATGATCCCCTGGATGGTCTCGTCATCGTCGATGACGCCGATCAGCCGCATGTCGTCGTCGTCATGGTAACGCTGCAACAGACGGTCCAGCATCTCATCGTTGGGGTAGGCAAGCGCCAGCCACATCAGCCCGCGAATCGGCTCGGTCTCGAAATAGGGCTTGGCATTGAAGAAATGGAGTGCCATGATATATACGCATATCGTGTAGTCGGAAGCGCGGGACGCCGGCCCGCGGCGCAAGATAGGCATGCCCGTCATCATCATCCATCACATCAGCGCGCGCACCGTCCGCCGGATTGCGTGCGGGCATCGTATATTGCCCGGATCAGGCGTCGGCGTTCCGTCCAGAGCACCTCCGGCACGGCCATACTCTCCCGGGCATCGCGGAATCGTGACGGCCCGCCAGCATCCCGACAGGCAGCGCATTGCATGCCACACCGCTTCGCTCTGTAACGCCGCGAAATTTCTCCGGGCATTTCCGCCGGGATATTATCGGATAGTTACCTCGGTCACGACCGATGCACGCGCGAAGCGACGGCGCCGGTTGACTTCCTTCCCAACTGCGCGCCGTCGTGAATATTTTCCGCATGCGCCGCCATCCGGCTGAAACATCCCGCATCCCGTCTTGTAGTTCCCGTGACGGCATGCGATCTTGCCATTCTGATGTGAAAGTTCTTGAAACGCGGGGAACGATATGAACCAGCAACGGGACCATCGCGAACACGACGACCAGCAGTTCGGGGCGCAGCCGATCGGCGAATGGCTGAATACGCTGATAACCTCGGTGATGCGGATGATAGGCGTCGGCCAGCCGGAACCACCGGCCGCACGGCATGATACGGTCGGAACGGCGGGCAGAGGCACGGCAGGCAGCGGTGCACCGTGGTCTCCCGCGGGTCCGAAGCGGACGCTGGCTGGCTATATCAATGCCGGCATCTACAAGTTCGAACGTGCGCGGCGTACGTCGGCGATTGCAAAGCAGTACCAGACGACGCTCCGGACGATACGGCTCACACGCCGGGCGATACGGCGGGCGCCACGCTCCAGCCGCTATCTTTTCCAGGGATATACGCCGGTGCTCAAGGATGCCAGGAAACGCGTGCGGCAGCTCAACGCCGAAATCCAGCGGGCCGACGCGCACCTGCGCCAGTACAATCCTCCCGCGATCCAGGATGAGATCGCGCGCCTGGAATCGGAGCTGCGGAGCGCTGCCTCGCCGGCAACCCGCGACGAACTGGAGATGCGGCTTGAGGCGCGGCGCGATCTGCTGGAAACGGTCCGTGGATTCGATGAGCGCATCGGCGCAATGGCCGCGCAGCTCGGCAGCATATCCGCAGCGCTGGAACTGAACCACGTCAAGATCCTCACGCTGGGGGGCATGGTCACATCCACCGCGAGCGATGAAATTCTGACAGTCCGTATGCAGGAAGTGACCGAGCAGTTAAAGCTGCTGGAGGAAAGCCTGCTCGAATTGTAGCCGGACCCGTCATCGCGATAACCACCAGCCGCGACGCAGCGATACCATCACTATCCGGCCCTGGCGGCATAAGGCGCCGGAGCGCTCCTCGCACAGGCCAGCCATGTCGCAGGAATCTTCCGATGCGGATAACCGCGTACCGGCGGTCGGCTCCGAACCGGCGGATATGCGCCGCTCCCTGGTTCGCCCCATCAGCCATCCAGCATTCACCAGCCGCCCGCGAAATTTTTTCCGGAATCATTGTTACACCGCTCCGAACGGGCGTCATAGCTGTACCGGCGCCTGTCAGACACATACATCAAGCATCAGGAGTTTCCATGAAACGAATCACCCTTATGGTATTCCTGGCCGTGGCGGCGCTTTCCGCCGGCTGCCATGAACCGGACGACCCGCTGCTCGCTCCGGACAACGGCGGGAAGTCTCACAACGGGGATATCCTCTTTACGACGCTCATGCAGGGAAACGGCTCTGGCAGCGTTGCCTCCACACGCCAGCAGATCGTGGTGACGAACGAGAACGAGTGGCGCAATCTGTGGGATCAGATTCATGCAGGCATCACCCCCCGGCCCGAACTGCCGCAGGTTGATTTCAGCACGAACATGGTGGCGGCGCTCTTTCAGGGGCTGCATGGAACGGGAGGGTTCAAGATAGCGGCGGAACGGGTGACCGAGGAGGATAATGCTGTCAGAGTATGGTTCGTGGAAAGCGCGCCCGAAAGCGGCTGCCTCGTATCGATGGCGCTCACCTCTCCCATCCACATCATCACCTTCCCGAATCGCGCAAAGCCCATCGAATTCAGCGGCAGCACATCAACGATCCCCTGCGACTGAACATCGGCGGCCGTCATTATTCCCATCCAATCCATCGGATATCTCACAGCATCACGGCTCTTCCGGCACTCCGGCACGGAAGAGCCAGCATATTCCGGGAACCAGCCGGAATATTCCGCAGGAATATCCGCCATTCATCCCCCCACTTTTACTTTTGACTTTTTACCTTTGACTTTTGACTTTTGAACTCCTCTCAGTCCATTAATGCATGCGCCGCATCCTCGCCCGTCACCACTGCTCCCTCCATAAATCCCTGCCAGTCTGCCAGATGCTCCCCGGCAAAGAGGACCTTGCCATGAGGCTTCGCGAGAATCGGACGGATTCCGAACCACTGCCCCGGCCTGTAGATGGCGTAGGCCCCTCCGGTATAATCATCGCGCTGCCAGGGATAGGATGCAATTCCGCGGGCAAGCCCGGGCGCACGCTCGTCCACCGGCATCAGATCGCGGGCGATGATCTCCATCCGGCGCGACAGGCTCTGCGCCGCAAGTACGTCAGCCTTATCGCCGATGGCATAGCTGGTAAAAATCCCCCCGGTGCCAGGCTGTCCCTTCGTGCTGTTGAAATAATAATGCGAGGTGACGTCGCTGACGAGCGAAAAATCCTCCTCCGTCCAGAAGCGTTCGGCATAGAGGACCGAGCTTTTGATGATGCGCGCATACTGAAGCTGGCGCGCCGCTTCGAGCTGGACTGCTGGAAGTGGCGGATCGAACCGGATGCTGGACAAGGCGCGCGTCGGCACGGTGCAGATGCAGGCATCGCCCGTGAATTCCCCACCATCCGCCTTCACTTTCACGGCGCCGCGGCGCTGCGTGATCTCCTGCACTTTCGTCCGTAGCCTGATCGAACGCTCGCCGATCTTTCGGACCAGCGCATCGGCGAGACGGGAATTCCCCCCCTCCATCTTGAAGTCCATCTCATTGTCGGGGCTCGACTCGAAATATTCGGTGGCCGCGACATAGGCCGATACCTGCCGAATGGATTCGCCGAAATCCGTGCTGTCGAACAGGTCGCGCAGCCGCAGGTCATCATCGTTAAAGCCGATTCCCTGCAGGCATGTCCACCAGTCCATGCTATCCATTCTCTGCTTCTCCGCGATGGTATAGCGTTCAAACGTCTGGCGAAGGCGTTCAAACCCGGCCTCGGCGGCGGCGGAATAGCGCCACCTGCCGGGGCCGACCACCACTCCATCGCGAAGAAGCGATGCCTGGAAACGATGGTCGCGCAGAGGAATGCCGAACCCGGTGCAGAGCGCCTGCACACGCTCATGGCTCGCCCCCACCCACTCCGCGCCCAGCTCGCAGATCAGATCGGGGTTTTCCTGCATCCGGTGCGTGAACACCCGGCCGCCCCACCTGTCGCGCGCTTCGAGCACGGTAACGGTCCATCCCTGCCGTACGAGCAGGTGCGCGGCGGCGAGCCCGGACAGGCCCGCCCCGATGACGATGCATGACGGCTTGTAGAGATGAACCGCCGGCGCGCCGAACAATGGCGCACCCAGAGCGAGCACCCCCGCTCCCTTGAGGAATTCGCGACGTGAAATCATAGGTGGAGTTGACGAAGATGCAATGACTACGGGTCGATGACCACGCGAAGCTACGAAATCGGCTCTTCATCGCGCAGGAGGCGTTGGGCGGCTCGTTGCGCCCGGGCAATACGCTACGGCCCGCGACGCCGCCGGGGATACGCGAACATTTTCCGGCCTGGCGATGGCGCCGGGCTTCGTAGATTGCGCCCGCCGTGCCCGCACCTGAGACTCGCCGCGATGGGATTCGAGGAGAATGCCAGCGCCGGCAGCTACCGGCCCCATATGGCGCCGCGTCCAGCGGCATTCCCCGGATGGTGTTATTCATCGCTTCGGGGGTGCGCGCCGCACAGCGCGGGAGGCCGCGGAGAGGAAGCGGGCACATTCTCACCAAATCGTTCACCGTAAGCTGATATTCTCTATATGAAGGAACAACTGGCTTCGATGCTTGCCCCGATGAAGGCAGGCATCCTGTTCGCTATTCTGACCGTTATTCTCGGGTTCGGACTCGGCGCAGCCTTCGGCGCGTTCGAGGATGGTATAAAGGAGCACCTCGCATCATCCGCGCAGCCCGTGCTGGCGACGACGTATCAGGGAGACGAGGCAGCGGTGAAGAAAGTCATCGACCGATCGTGGACGTACTTCCAGCGCGCGCACCTCCATGCGAACGGGATTGCCACGACGGCGCTTGCTCTGATGCTTCTGCTCGCATTCATGGCGACCACACCCGCAATCAAGAGCACCATTTCCACCTTCCTTGGCCTTGGAGCGCTGGGATATTCCCTGTACTGGCTGCTCGCCGGAATGCTGGCGCCGGAACTGGGGGGCACCGGAGCAGCGAAGGAATCGCTGGCATGGCTGGCGTTACCATCGGTGGTGATGCTCATCGGCGGAGTGCTGATGATGCTGGTATTATTCGTCCATCATGCGTTCATCCGGAAACCGAAGGCGGTCTGAGCAGCCAGATATCCGCACTCACTACATGGAGATTACGAAGCGCCCCGGCCATCAGACCGGGGCGCTCCATTGCCGGTGACATCATTTCCGATTCGGCCATCTTCTCCACAATTCCGACCGCCACGACAGCCCCGGAAATAATACCGGAGAACCCGCTGCAACAATTCCTCCGCACCGCCCGGCCTTCATCCGCTTTATCAGGGATTTCGTAGTGCGTCATCGGCGTTCCGGCTCGTATAGCATCAATTCCGATACCACTGATTTTTTCCACCTGGCGTATTTGTTGAGAGCTATTCACGCAACGTCCGTTGGACGAGCAGAAGCAGCGCTGGACGTGGGAAGGATCATCATAGGCGATGGAATGCACGAGGGATACTGCCGGAAACGAACGCCATCACCGGCCAGGGTTTCAACCTTCCCGCATCCCGTCCGGACCCCATCGAGGTCCTTTACACGGCCTGCTCTGCAAGCAGACGCATCGGATCGGGAATGCACTGGAACTTCATCATGAATTTCCGCCGGCGCTCCTGGCCGAAGCCACGGATGGCAATCAAATTCCAGTCACGCACAATCCGCAGGGAGGTATTGCATGTTTTATCATGCCAAGGAACTTCAGTTCAATGCGCGTGTCTCCGAACCGGACCCGGCCTTCGCCAGTCTTCTGCTGGAGCAGTTCGGTGGAGGCAATGGCGAACTGAAAGCCGCAATGCAGTATTTCGTTCAGGCATTTGCAGCACGACGGCCATTTCCGGATAAGTATGATTTGCTGATGGATATCGCCAGCGAGGAATTAAGCCACCTGGAAATCGTCGGCGCGACCATCACCATGCTTCTCGATGGACTCAACGGCGAGCTGAAGGATGCGGCCGAACAGACCGATCTCACTTCCGTGCTGAACGGCAAGGCCCGCAAGGAACAATTCATTCACGCAACGGTGATGAGCCCGCAGTTCCTTGCTCTGACCGGAGGCGGTCCGGCCCTCACCAACAGCCAGGGCGTTCCGTGGTCCGGCTCGTACGTCAATGCAAACGGCGATCTGACCGTGGACCTCCGCTCCAATATCGCGGCCGAGTCGCGGGCAAAGATTGTCTACGAATACCTGATGCAGTTCACGAACGATCCGTATGTGAAGGAGACGCTGCGATTTCTGATGACGCGTGAAATAGCACATTTCCAGTCGTTCAGCGCCGCGCTGGAAACCATCGAACCGAACTTCCCTCCGGGCGTGCTGCAGGGCGATCCGCAGTTCACCCACCTGTACTTCAACATGTCCGACGGCGCCAGCGCACGCGGTCCGTGGAACCAGGGGCAGGGGCCGTGGCCGCAGGGAGAGCAGTGGATGTATGTGGAAGACCCGCTGGAGGAGGTGATAGAGACGAAGGGACAGACGGAGAACGCACCCGATGGTTTCCGTTCGCCACAGGATGTGGAGCGGATGGACCGCAGGATGAGCGAGCAGAGAAGCCGCCAGATCAGGGAGAAAACTCCAACCGGAAGGATGCAGTGGTCGGAGTATCCCCAGGAGGAGCTTGCCGGTTCCTCCGGGCCGGTATGAATGCCCCCTGATCTGCGCGAGCATGACAGCGATCGTCGTCGATTGCCAGTACGAGCGAAGGACCGATGGCCGCGGCCCACATGATCCTTCGCCATATATCGGCGGTACGGCGGCAGGAATTACGAGACCAATCATTCATCGATACGGGAGAAGGAACATGAACAGCAGGGAACATATGGTGGCCTGGCTGAACGATGCCTACAGCATGGAACGGGCGCTTATTCCAATTCTTGAAAATCACGCGAAGGATGCGAAGGATCACCCCGACGTGCATCAACGGATCAACCAGCATATCGAGGAAACCCGCCGTCACGCGGAGATGATTGAGGAATGCCTGCAGCGTCTCGGGGCGAAGACATCCACGACCAAGAACATCATCGGCAGCATGTTCGGCAGCATCCAGAGTTTCGCCACCGGCATGTACGAGGATGAACTTGTGAAGAATGCCCTGATGGATTTTGCAGCGGAGAATTTCGAGATCGCCTCGTACAATGCCCTCATCATCGCCGCGGAGGAGTTCGGCGACACGGAGACGGCAAATGTCTGCCGGATGATTCTGCGCGACGAGGAGAGCATGGCGAATTTTCTTCGTACCAATCTGCCGACGGTGGTCCGCGATACGCTTCACAGCACTGCGGCATCATGAACATTGCGGGTTGGGTACCGACAAAGATTTTCCGGGCGAAAGGGGTATGGCATTCCCCTTTCGCCCGCTGGTTTCAGCCGACAGCGAGGACTCAATGTTCCGCAACCGGATGCAGAAGCCCGTCGAGACCGGCGATCTTCCAGACTCCCTGGCCCCGCCTCATCGGCAGCGTGATGGCGAAGGTGCCGACGGAGGTCTCGACAGAGACGACGGCTTCCGCCATATCTCCATCCATACGCTCCCCTTCACCTTCACCGGTCTCGTTCATCACATCGCCGGTGCGGGCTGTGAGCGAATCGAGCAGAAGCCTGAGGTCATCCGGCGTGACACGCTCCGCCAGACTATCCGTCAGATACGGAAGCGCCCGCACATAGCGCCTCGTCGTCAGATTTCTGAAAAATCCTTCCAGCGTCGCCGAGGGGGAAGGAACCAGCACGCTCCGATCTCCGATCCAGAAGACCACACCCGCCACCACCAGCAACGAAGCCGCTATCACCGCCACCTGTATCACCAGGATCTTCACCGCCCACTCTCCTTCCTTCTCCTCCTCACCAGTTCGAGGTCGCTCCGCTGCGCTTCGCGAGCCCACTCCTGCAGGAGCACCGAGGGCTCTCCATTCACTTCCATCCGAGCGCTCTTCACCTGGTTCCAGTCCTCCCGCTCCAGCCCTCCGGCCAGACGGAGCATCTCCGCCGCCTCATGATCGTTCACCTTCTCCCTGCGGAGCGGAGGATGGAGAAGCGAACCGGCCCGCCGTCAGTAGTCCGTCGTCCGTTGCAGGAGCGTTGTCTGCCGTCTGCAGACAGGCCCATTCCGTCGTGCGCTCCTGTGTCACCAGAACCACCCAGCTTCCATCCAGGAGCGACAACATCCGTACCCCAAGCGGCCACAAGCCGGCCACTCGCTCCGCTCCGTGGACCGTGGCATTACCACAATGGCCATGCATGTCCGGCGTGATGTCTTCCCGGCGCCGACCGCAAACGACAAGCCGCCTGGATGTTCCGATAACTCCGGAATACCCAGGCGGCAGCATTGTACTTATGCGATTCCTGTTGAAAACTCTCTGCATCGGCGACACGACGCAACGCGAGGAGCGATAGCCCTTACGATCCATCATTCAGCGAGCATCGCCATACGAGACGACGACAGGAGACCGCGCCACAGAACGGCGATGTCAACAGCAGCGGAGGCATCTCCATGCAGGATATGGCTGCATGAAGCGGATTCCCTCACGGCAGCGTCAGAGGCTTCCCTGGAATCCTTCGCCTCCCCTGTTCTCACCGAACTGGTACCCCCGCTCCTCGGAGCGATTCTCCATGATGTTCCCTTCTCCCTGCCCTTCCAAACGCCCCCCCTGCGACTGGTGCTTGCCCTTGTCACGGCTGTTCTGGCGAGCCAGCCTGCTGGCCTCTCCTCCCATGCGGCCGATGTTGGACATATGCTGGCGATTCTGACTTACGACCTCGCCCCCCTTACGTCCTGCAATCCGGGCTTCCTCCGGAGTGAACTGATGCGCCGTGCCCAGTTTGTGGGCCGCCTTCCCCCCCTTGCTCGCAATCTCACGTTGCTTGTCGGCGTCCATCGAGGCGAAGCCCCTATTGCTCGTACCTGCCATTTCGTTCACCTTTCTGGGTTAGGTTTGCGTTCGCCCGGCTATCCATTTCTACCCCGCTACCGCAAGCGATATCCAGGCCTCCGTGTGCTCCGTGTTCGTAAGCACTGCAGGAACACACAACTCATATACCCGAATAAGCAGGCTCCCCGGATTCATGCGGGAAAAGCCTTTTTTCGTCATCCTGGCTCATCTGCCGTAATTTCTTCCCCCCTGTTATATCGGTGACTCCGGCCATACCAGTGCCATGTGTTTCATTTTGACCGCTCTCCTTTCCTTTTGGAAGCGTCCGGCACCGCATTCTGAATGGGGTCGCGCTCCCACGGATCATTTTCCGGATCATTATTTCATAACGATTCCATCAAGGATTCCATGCATGGCACGGCAACAGGCCAGGTGATGATATCAACCGGTGCAATAACCTTCGGCGACGATGCCACGGCAGTAATAACGGGACATCCCGGCAAACGACCGGAGCAGAAATGATGAAGGCCGGGGATACCGGCCTTCCTGGCGAAAATCACTACGGCTTCAATGGAGCCGGAGGACGAACCAACGGGGTTTACATCACCGTTGCTGTAAGGTTGAGCTTCACTTCCTTCTCCCGCTTCCCATCGGTACTGAACACCACTTCGGCGGTCGAGGTCCCATCCTTGATGGGCTTCACGAACGCCACCACACGTCTGGCCTCCCCGGGCTGCAGAGTGACCGGCGCATCCATATCGAAGCGAATGATCATCTCCGCCGCCTTTGTAAGCACCGGCGGCTGGATGGTGATGGGCTGTTCGCCGGCATTGCGAAGCTCCACGGAGGTGGAATCCTCATGCCCCTTGGTAGCATCGTTAATCGGTGGGAAATACTCCGGCGTCGCCACCACGTCCCGGACCACCGTCGCGGTCAGTCCCACCGAGATCGAGCTTCTGGTGGAATCGTTGGAGGTGATGGTGATCGACTTGTGCTGCTCGCCCGTCCGGTTGCTCACATCCATCGAGATGTTGACCGTAGCGGTATCGCCCGGCAGCAGCACCTTCTTGTCGAGAGGAGCGGTGGTGCAGCCGCAACTCGCCTTCACGTCGCTGATGCGCAGCGTATCGCCACCGACATTCGTGATCTGAAGTGCATGCTTGAGCACTCCGGGGCCGACCTCCCCCCAACTGACGGTTTCTCCGCCGACGACTTCGATCTTCGGCGGCCCATCAGCGGCCGCCATGCCCGGTTTCGGCTCCTGGCAGGAGGCGAGGAAGGTCGCACAACAGAAACCGGCCGTGAGCAACGCGACCATTCCGGATTTACGACCGTGCTGAGTCATCATCGATAATGCTCCCGAAAAATATCTTCAATAGGTCATGAAAATGGGGCCGGGGGAGATGGATGGCCGTCATCACAGCAACGGACGGCGCGGATCGAAATCTCCATAGCCCGTACTATATCGGCGCAGCAGCATCGGCCGCTGCTACCACGATTCCTCGTTAAGCAGGCGGAACTCGACGCGGCGATTCCGCTTGCGGCCGGCTGCCGTGGCGTTCGAGGCCACGGGACGAGATTCGCCGTATCCCTGGGCCACCAGCCTGCCGGCATCGATTCCCTGGCTCTCAAGGTAGTTCACCACAGCATCCGCACGCTCGCGGGAGAGCTCCTCATTGCTGTCATCGGCGCCGACGTTATCAGTATGCCCGGCGATCTCCGCACGGGTGGCGGGATTCGCCTTCAGGTACTTCACCAGGCCATCCAGTTCCTCGATCGCCGGTTGGAGAAGCTCCGCGCTCCCGGTATGAAAGTAGACGCTGTTCAACGTCACCGGCTCTTCTCCTTTCACCGGAGTCAGAAGGAAATCACGGGTGATCTCACGATAGGTATCCACCGCCGAGAGATCGATACGATCGCTGGACGGAAGATAGCCATTCGCGCTGACACTGAATCCGTAGGACTCTCCGGCCGGCAGCGTGATCTTATAGGTGCCCATGCGCGGATCGGAACGCGCCGTTCCCGATTCCCCTGCATCCCCCGTGCTCTGGTAGACGACCGTCCCCGCGATCGGCATTCGTGTACGCGCATCCAGCACGCGACCGGAAACCAGCGCCACTGCCTTCGGCCGGAGCGCCGCGGTAAGCTTCACACGGAAGATATCGGCCGCGCCATAGGCATTCTGCGACGAGACGAGATAGGCATAGTCGCCAGAGGCGGGGAGTGTGAAGAACCCATCCCACCCCTCGGTACTGATCGGACGGCCGAGATTCTCCGGCGGCGACCAGCGGCGCCAGGTGCTATCCAGCCTGCGCGTGACGAAGATGTCGGAACTGCCGAACCCGCCGTGGCCATCGCTGGCGAAGTAGAGGGTCTCGCCGTCGGCGGCGAGAAATGGCGTTCGATCGAATCCCGCCGTATTGACATCGGGTCCGAGATTCAGCGGCTCCGACCACTCCCCGTTCTTCTCCAGAAAACTGACATAGAGATCCATCTCGCCATAGCCATCGCTGCGCTGGACGGACATCAGCAGCGTCCGGCCGTCGTTGGCAAGACGATAGTTGACCGCCTGCGCGACGCTGTAGTAATTGCGGATCTTCAGCGCCTCGGGCTTTCCCCAGCCGTTGCGCGTCCTGCGGACGATGGAGGCGCCAGGTCCCATAGTACCATCCGGAAGATAGACGTTCCCCAGCAGAAGCGTGTTGCCGTCGGGGGTGACTGAACAGACGAAGTTGTTGTATCTGTTGTTGAGCGGGGGGCCGAAGTTCACGGCGGGGGACCAGCTTCCATCGGGTCGCAGCGTAGATACCCAGATATCATCGTCACCGAAGTTATCGGGATGGTTCGACCGGTCGAAGTAGAGCGTTTTGCCGTCGGGGGAGATCACCGGTCCCACCTCGTCATATCGCGAGTTGATGTTGGGGCCGAGATTTTCGAGGACAAGGCTGTCGTCCTGCGCGATGAGCGTATCGCGGCACAGCATGCTCATCGCAAGCATCAGAATCGCTGCCAGACCACGTTCTTTCAGAAGGATCATGAATACCACGGAAAAATCTGATAGAGCGAAACCGTCGCCGATGCAGCTCGCACGACGCCGGAATACCCACCGGAGGCTGACCGGATGGCGTCCCTGACGGCATTCACATGCCGGGCTGCCGGGAGAATTCAGACTCTCCCCTTCTACCTATGTTCCGGTGCAGGCACCGACGGCGGACAGGGAAGAAACGATATTCCCCCGCATCGGCCATCCACGTCTCCCGCATGGTCTCGCAGAGATAGAGCGAATGGCCGTCGTGATCACTGAAGAATGCGAGCCTCACCCCTCCGGAAGGATTGTCGGTGATACGCTCGAACGTCACCCCTTCTCACGCAGCTCCTCCATCGATGCATTCGTTCTGAAGGGAGCTGATGCGGACCAACTTACGCACTTCCATCCATTGCGCGCCACGCCAGAGGACTTCGGCAACATGACGAAGACGGCGCGGAACTCATCTTCTCCAGGGAAGCCATCCCGCTCCTCCGCATTTACGGCTCATCCCGCCGATGCATTCCCCAGTACGGCCTCCCCTTCCTCAGCCCCGATCGCAGGCAGATCGATGCTGAACGGCTCATCAAATGATCCCAGCCTTCCACAGCCTGATATACCCTCCACGCTCGGCATGGACCTGCTTCGTTAAAATGGCCCCAGGATTGGTTGAAAAGCCAGAAGCCGCCGTATCGATACTCCTGCAATTCCAATGTTCTTTACATCCGACCGGCGTAATGTAGTTGATTGTCGAGCGCAGCCGCACCCACTTGTGAAGCATCTCGAAGTATTCGAGAGTACAGGTAGGAGCACCGGATCAGCCATGTGAAGCGGTATCAATCGGTAAGCGATGCGTACCACAATTGCAGGCAGGGTTTGAGAACCGGGTGACGATCATGTGCCACGGGTTGAACAGCTATTGTCAAAGAACAGGCAAATGAGCCGAAGACCGGCGTGCTGATCGCCTCATCGCCATACATTTGAAACAAGCACGGATTGGCGTACCGGCCCTGATGAAGCTACAATCCATGCCTATTTCATCAGGCAGTGTAAGGTTTCTCCCTACAAAGACGTTATAAGACGGATTGGCGTACCGCCCTGATGAAGCTACAATCCATGCCTATTTCATCAGGCAGTGTAAGGTTTCTCCCTACAAAGACGTTATAAGGCTGACTTCTTCACGTCTGGTGAGCATGGCGTGTCCGGCCGCGAAGAGCTATATGTATGTTCCATACCCTCGCATCGTTCGCGAACAGAACTGAAGCGCCCCCATATTTAGTGGCTCCAAATGAGGGGTAGCTTTCCTCAGAACGAGACGTTGGAGCAGCAGATTCATGTCCCGTCCCAGTATGAATTAACAAGTCAGCCAACTGAAGAGGACATAATGAAAGGATCAGGAACAGCGATATGGCCTCGTGTTCTGTCAGAACGTCATCAGCGAGATCGGACAGGGCAAGCTCATCGTTGATCAGGCCCCGCAATTGTACGATATTGGCGCAGCCGAGACGATTGCTATCTGGCTCGCAAGTAGGGTGAAATCCGACCGCCCAACGCTGTTCTGCATGCGCCCGTCCAGGCTTATGAAGAATATGCCGACAGCGGGACAAAAAGCCCGTTGCCAAGCCATCGACTGCGCACGCAAAGCCGCCGATAGGTAGATGCCCGCCGTAGCTATTAGGCCATATTATCAGATCGGCATCCACAATCCTGATGAGCGATCAGGACCTACTGCGGATGCCGAAGGCTCGCCTGATGGCGTAGAGGTACAGTATCAATTCATTTGTGTTCATACCGAAAAGTTCCCTATCGAGGCGCTCTGCAGGACGTTTGACGTCAGCCGCAGCGGCCACTATGCACGGATCCAACCGAGCGCAGAGTGTACTCGCAGCATCGACGATGAGTGCCTTGTGATAACGATCAGACGAAACCATACCGAGAAGCGCCAGCGCTATGGAGCGTTGCGCATCTGGCAAGAGCTCAAACGCCGGGGCTGGCGATACTCGAAGAAGCGAGTTGCACGGCTGAAGCACCAGCATCAGGTAAGAGTATGGCAACGTCGCGCATGGGTACGCACAACTGAATCGCAGCATGCGTTACCGGTAGTCAGGAACGTTCTTGATTGGCAATGCGATACCCGTCAACCGAACCAGAAGCGGGTAAACGATATCACCTATGCGCCGCCAGCTGAGGGCTGGTTATATCTGGCAGCCGTGCTCAACCTGTTCGGTTGCTAAATGATCGGATTGACCAAGTGTTGGTGCAGCAAACAATGCTGGTAGCGTTGAGAACGTAGCGTCCGATCAGCTAGTTGTCATTACGACTCATACTCGGTGTTACCAGCCAGTTGGCCAGCAATTGCTGATAGTCGCCGGCTGCAGGCTGAACCCTCGCTCCGGGGGCACGATGAGCGGGCTGAGAAATACTCCGAACGAGAGCTTCTTCGCGACCTTGAAGCCCGAATTGGTACATCACGAGCTGTATCTCACGCGCGATGAAGCGCAGAGACATATCTTCAAGTACATCGAGGTGTTTTGCAACCGAAAGCACTTGCATGCGGCGCTCAACTATCGCAGTTCTGTCGAGATCGGGCAGGAATATTTATTAACCACTTTATGTCCATTCTAGCGAGGTCAGTCCAGAGTTTATATTTTGGCAAGTATTGCTGCAGATCAAGGCTGTTAATTGAGAGCGCCGTTACCCACCCACCCCTGGCTCGCGTTTGATGAATTCTCTATATAACTCCATGTGCCGGTTGTCGAGGCTGATCTGGTAGCCCCTGATGAAGACATGACGGACACTGGCGGCCGGTTCGAAGGGATCGCCCTCGACGGCGAAGAGCGTCGCCTGCTTGCCGGGTTCGAGCGAGCCAAACAGATCGGCGACGCCGAACATTCGGGCGGGGGCAATGGTTACGGCCCGAAGCGCCTCGTCCCGGCTCATCCCGTAGGCTACGGCGTAGCCAGCCTGATAGGGGAGATTGCGCACGTTCGCACCGTCCGCAGTGCGAAACGCGATGCGCACGCCCGCAGCACGGAGCAGTCCGGGATTTGCGTACTCCTTGTCGTACCGATCGGATGATCTCGTCGGCAGGGAAAGCACCGGCCCGACGATGCACGGAATATCGGCGGCAGCAAGCCTGTCGGCGATACGCCAGCCCTCGGCGACGCCCGTGAATATGGCCTTCGCCCCGCGCTCCTTCACCCAGTTGATGGCTGAATCGATGTCGCGGGACGCATTCACTTCAATCATCAGCGGCATATCTCCGCGAACAACCGGAACAAGGGCCTGGAACTCGGGAACGTATTCCGGCAGACGATCGTTGCCACCGGCCACCTGATATGCGGAGTCGATGCGCGCATACAGTACGGCACGGTCCCAGATATCCCTCAATCTCTCCCTCGCCTTCTTCGCGCTTTTTTCTATTTCCTCTTCGGTTCGTTCATCCCACCAGCCTTCCCGCCCGGAGCTGGGAAAGTTCATCACAACGGCACGGAAACCGCCGGCGTGCATCTGTTCGGGCGTATAGCCGTGCAGATCGATCAACGCAGCAGTGCCGGGAAACAATCCCCCGGAGGGCGTGGCGATGACGGTGGTGACGCCGTTGCTCCGTGTGACGGGAATGGCGACCGCATTCGGATTCACGGCGGTAAGCGCCTGTACCTGGGGGGTGACGTCCCCGACTTCATCATTGTCGCGCGTTTCGGAGAGCGATCCGATCTCCACCAGCCCCAGTTCGGTTCCTGCGTCGATGAATCCCGGATAGATGGTCATTCCCGTACAGTCTATCACCTCGGCGTCGGACGGAGCCTGAACGCCGGCGCCGACCGCCTCGATCCTCCCGTCACGTATTACCAGCGTTCCCTGCTCGATGATGCCGCGCGTTATCGTTTCAATACGGCCGTTGACCAGGGCAAATGTACCCTTTCGTGTCTGCGCCGCCGCCGATGTGGCCAGGAACATCGATAAAAGAACTGGAACTAGCCGCTTCATCATTTTTTGTTCTCCGTCTCTGAAATTGCTACGCGCCTGATGTCGAACAGTTATGCTTGTGCGGAAGCCCCTTGTACGGTCCTGAAGGCGGGCGCGCGGCAGGGCATCATCGGGACGGGACATGACCATCCGCCACGCCCTCCTTCTACCTCGCCTCCTGAAGCCTGAAAAGATGCCCGGTTCCCTGCATGCATCTGTCTCCGTCATCGGTGCTGATGGTTGCCGTTTCGACCGGGAGCTGGGGATCGATGTGCAGCCTCATGTCGTCGGGGTCCTTATCCCTGTCGAACCGGATGACGCCGTCAACGATCGTCTTCTGACAGACCGCATAGATTGAAAGCGGGTACGCGCTGAAGATCGCCAGGTCGGCCTCCTTTCCCACTTCGATCGAGCCGACTCGCTCCTCGATGCCGAGCTGTCTGGCCGGATTGATCGTAATCAACGCCAGGGCTTCGTCGCGCGTCAACCCGCCGTATTTCATCGTCTTTGCCGCCTCGTGGTTCAGGTGTCGCATCAGCTCCGGGGAGTCGGAGTTGATCGAGGTTATTACGCCATTGCGTGTGAGAATTGCGGCATTGTAGGCGGTCGAGTAGTAGACCTCGAACTTGTATGCCCACCAGTCGGAAAATACCGACGCCATCGCCCCGAATTCCGCGAGTTCCGGCGCCACCTTGAATCCCTCGTTCACGTGCTGAAAGACAATCCGCCTGATGCCGAAATCGCGGAACACCCGCATTAGCATCAGGATCTCGTCGGCGCGGTAGGAATGGCAGTGGACGATGATGTCGCCCCGGAGAACCGCGGCGAGAGTCTCCAGCCGGAGATCATAGCCGGGAGCGGTGGCGCGGGAGTTCTTCTTCCGTTCGGCATCGTACCGTTCGTGTGCGGCCATGTAACGCCGGGCCTCTGTGAACGAGCGGCGGATCACATCTTCCACCCCCATCCGTGTCGATGGCTCCACATTGTTCCTGCGGCCATGTACACGTGTGGGATTTTCGCCGAGCGCGAACTTGATGGTGCGCGGCGCCCCCTCCATCACCAGCCCGTGCGGATCGGCCGTGCCGTAGCGCAGCTTGATCGTCTCGCACCGTCCGCCAATCACATTCGCCGAACCATGCATTACATGACAGGCGGTCACTCCTCCTGCAAGAGCGCGATAGATGGAGATGTCATATGGATCGATCACATCCCCTACCGATACCTCCGCCGTCACCGGGTTGGTCCACTCGTTTATATCGCTGATGGCGATATGGGAATGAGCATCGATGATACCGGGCATGACGTACATGCCGGTCGCATCGATCGTTTCTCCTCCCACCGGCGTGGCAAGCCCCTTTCCGATCTGCGCGATTCTTCCGTCCCGCACCAGGATATCGCTTTCCTCCAGCGTCCCGTTCGTCACCGTCAGCACTGTCGCATTTCTGATAAGCATGCTTCCGCGTACAGAGGCATCATGACGCGCCGCAAGCGCCGGATTCTCCTCAAGCGTATCGCCGGGCACGGACGCGATAAGCGAATCAGACGCCCCCCCGGCCTTCTTCTGCTCATATTCAAAGAGCCGGCCATCGATGAAGAGATAGCGGACGCTGGTGCGCCTGTCGAAGTAGTTCCCGTTGGTCAGCACCAGGTTCGCCACCTTTCCCCTGTCGATCGTACCGTGGCTGTTCTCCAGACCCAGCACTCTGGCGGCATCCACCGTCAATGCGGCGAGCGCGGCATCCTCCGGCAGCCCGGCGGCTATAATCATCCTGAGATTTTCACGAATATCCCCGGGACTGGTGCCATAGGTACAGAATCCGAACCGCAGCCCCTGCCGGTGCAGCATCGCCGGCGTGGCCTCGAACGTATGTCGCATTCCTTCCTGGCGACGCTTCAGCCAGATCTCTTCATCCTTCACATCCTTGTAGCTGGCCGCCCTGCGGTCGCTGAGGAAGAAGCTGTCCGGTGGCTCCCGGTCGATGACGTTCACGGTGTCCGCCATGGCGGCTTGCGTGGAATCGCTGCGCGCCGCATCTGCCGCCGCGCTATCGGACGGCGCCTTCTTCGGAAGATCCAGCGACAGGAACAATGGAATGGAGCCGGACTTCAGCACATCAGCCACATCATAGCCTTCCCTGAGACCGGCGATGACGAGGGGAAATCCGAGCTCCTGACGCAGCTGCAGCACGCGGCGCAGATCGAGCGCCCCCTCGGCCTGGAAGAATACCGGCTTCCTCCCGTCGATGACGGGAAAGAACGCATCGAGCACCGGATCGTACCTCGGACGCTCGATCCCGGCGGGATCTTCCGTGTAGATGCGCCCGGCAGCCTTGCGGCGTGATGCTTCGCGATAAAGCTGGCGCCACTTCGCCATAATGGCCATGTCCGTCGCCGGATAGACGTCGCCGGCCGGCTCCAGCCGCGCGAACAGCGAGGCATCACCCCGAAGAATCATCTCCCCGGGCGTTCTGCCGGCCAGGGAGACCACCGCCCCCGATCCCGGCAGCATCGGTCCCCACGGAACCACATGCGCCACCGTGAACCCCGCCATCCTGAGCGAATCAAGCATGGGATCGTCCGTCGCCAGAAGCGTACGCACATCACGTTCCGGCATGATGCCCGCGACGTCGTCCGGTGGGTCGCCCGGCCGGGGCACCTTCGGATGCTTCTTCTCCTTCGGCTTCGGGACGCCGGCGGTGGTCAGCCCGTCGATGAAGCCCGCATAGACGACCAGGGAATCTCCCTCGATGATCCGGGCATCGAAGGGAATGGCGACATCCGCACCGACGGCGGCGATCAATCCATCACGCACCACTACAGTTCCGCGCTCGATGACCCGCCCCGGCCCCTGCACGATCCGTGCGTTCCGGATTGCGAAGGTGCGTGTGACCGGCCCGAGCTCCGTCTCGTTGCCCGTCCCCTCCTCCTGTGCCCTCAACGTGATCGCCGGGAACAGGAGCAGCGCCATGATCGATGCAAGCAGCATCACGACGGCGGGACGCCGCACGGCGTTATAGTTCATGCATACGCCCATGCTTCAACCAATGAAGATGTTGTCAGAAGTCTCGCTTCAGGAAGGTGTTTGCGAACCGGGCGCCACGGCGGACAGGTATCTGCCGGCACACATGGCTGTGATCGGTATCGGAAGCCCAAACTTAGGGAAGCGTGGCGGAACATCAACAGGAATGCGGACGTTATTTCCCACATGGTTCCCGTCCGGCGCGATCATTCATCCGTAGTACTCCGATCCGGTGAAGCAACCGGCCGAACATACGGGAATATGGAGGTACGTTGATTCGTCTCATCAAAATATCTCCGCATTCCCCTATTGCTTACATTTGCCGCGGCGCCGGCCGGGAACCCGGCCGAACGCTCCCGCTTCCAGTCCAACCTATCAGTTCCGAAGGCATGAACATCGCCGTCCTCCTGGGTGGTACATCTCCAGAACGTTATGTTTCGATGGCAAGCGGCAGGGGAATCGCCCTTGCGCTCGCCTCCGCCGGCCACACCGTGGCCGCCTACGACGTCGCGCTCGGCGCCGGCGCCCGTGTCGAAGCGGACCAGCTCCAGCTTCCGACGGAGGTTGCACCGTCGTACGAGGAGCTTCAGGCGTTCTCCTCGTCGGAGATCATCGCCGCCGTACAGGCCATTCCCTCCGATGTCGATGTCGTCGTCATGGCGCTTCATGGCGCCCCGGGAGAGGATGGCACCGTGCAGGGCCTGCTGGAGCTGCGGGGACTTCCCTACACCGGTTCCGGCGTGCTCGCCTCGGCGCTGGCGATGGACAAGGCCATGAGCAAGAGGGTATTCAGACATTACGACATACCCACCCCCCGCTGGTTCCAGCTTCCGGCCGCACAGGCCGGCATCGACGAGCTTCGCAACAACGTCGATTACCATACGGCCTATCCCGTCGTGGTGAAGCCGAACGATGGAGGCTCCACCGTCGGGCTCACGATCGTACACGATGAAGCAGGACTGGCCGGGGCGTACGAGCTGGCGGGACGATATGCGAAGTCGGTTCTGTTCGAGGAGTTCATCGAGGGAAGGGAACTGACGGTTGCGATTCTGGGCGACGAAAGCCTGCCGGTCGTGGAGATCAGGCCGAAGAGCGGCATCTACGATTACGCGAACAAATACACCGCCGGACGCACCGAATACTTCTGCCCGGCAGAGCTTCCACGGGACATCGAGGAGGAACTGCGCGAGCTTGCGCGGCGCGCCCATAATGCGCTCGGCTGCGAAGGCTACAGCCGCGTCGATTTCCGCCTCGACGGCGATGGCGCCCCCTTCTGCCTGGAGGTGAACACCCTCCCCGGCATGACCGCCACCAGTCTCGTCCCGAAGGCGGCCGCGGCGGCCGGCATGGACTACACGGCGCTCTGCGAACGCATCATCGCTCTGGCGCTTCATCCTGAACGGACGGAGGTGTAGACCGGGGAACGCCCCCGGCGCGGAATGCGCAGGCCAGGGGCCGAGGATCGGCCGCAACGGGCGTGCACGATCATCCCCGGCACGACGGCAGCGATCACCTGGCGCCCCCTCTACCCCCCCGATCGCGCCGCACGACTGGAATTTTCGCAGATGATCGGTAATTTCCTCCGCCCCTTAAACGTTCTAGGGATGGAACGTCGAAGTGCCGAAACATCCGGCCGATCCCGAAACCAGCGACATACACCCATTCTATACAGCCATGAAACGATCCTTCTTCTCCATTGCTCTCCTGCTTGCGCTGGCTGCTCCCGGCATCATCTCCGCACAGACGGCCGCGCAGGGAGACCCCACGATGATAGCGGTCTTTCCCCTGAAGAACCTCTATGACGATGCCCAGTACGACGATCTGATCTGGAGCTACGCCGATTCGCTCGTCTCCTATCTGAATACAAAGGAGGGAGCGGGGAAGACGTTCGCCATTCTTCCGATGGACGATCTGCGCGACCAGATGCTGGCGCAGAACATCGATCCGAACAGCCCGAGCTATGAGACCGATGTCTTCAAGATCCTGAAGCTTCTGGGCGCGCGCAAGGTGGTCTGGGGCACGTATCTGGTGAAGTACGAGAAGGCAAACATCGAACTGAAGATCCTGGATGCCAAGACGCTGATGGCCGACCAGAAGCATATGGCAAACAAGATCCGCGCACCGTATGCCGAAGCGCTCTCGACGGTGGCCTCGGCCGGCGACAAGCTGCTGCCCGGGCTGCCGTAATCCGGAACGGCGCATATTCCTGCACCGGCGGGACCGCGATCAATGAAGGGGGTATCATCGCGATGCTCCCTTTTCTTTTTTATTTTCCCGCTCCTGCATAACGCTCCTCCAAACTCACAATCTCTACGACCGATGGCAGCAAAGAAGACCTCCCGGAAATCCAGCGCAGATACCGACGCCGGTACGCCCGGCTCCTCCATTACGTCGGTGATGAACGAGCAGCGGAAATTTGACCCGCCGGAGGAATTCTCGCGGCAGGCGCACATCCGCTCGATGAAGGAGTACCGGCGCCTCTGCAAAACCGCCGAGGAAAACCCGGAGAAATTCTGGGGAGCCATCGCCGGCGAACTGCACTGGTTCCGCCCGTGGAAGAAGCTCCTGCAGTGGAAACCGCCATTCGCACGGTGGTTCACCGGGGGACGGACCAACATGAGCTACAACTGCCTGGATCGCCACCTCGACGGCTGGCGCAGGACGAAGGCTGCGATCATATGGGAGGGCGAGCCCGGGGAGATACGGACGCTCACCTACGGCCAGCTTCACGCCGAGGTCTGCCGGTTTGCCAATGTCCTCACCTCACTCGGCGTGACGAGCGACGATACCGTCGCCATCTATATGGGAATGGTTCCGGAGGCCGCCATCGCGATGCTCGCATGTACAAGGATCGGAGCGGCGCATAACATCATCTTCGGAGGATTCAGCGCCGAGGCGCTGCGCGAACGTATCAACGATTCTCAGGCGAAGATTCTGCTGACGCAGGATATCGCCTACAGGCGCGGGAAGCAGGTCAGGCTGAAAGACGCCGCCGACACGGCTCTGCAGGGAACTCCGACGATCGAGAACGTCGTGGTCTACCGCCGCAGCGAAGAACAGGTGGCGATGAAGGGAGGGCGCGACCACTGGTGGCATGAACTGATGGCCGGAGCGAAGCCCGTTGCCACCGCGGCGCAGCTCGGCAGCGAGCATCCGCTGTACGTCCTCTACACATCCGGCTCCACCGGCAAGCCGAAGGGCATCTTCCATACCCTCGGCGGCAACATGGTCTGGTTGTACTACACCTCGCGCATGGTCTTCGATCTGCGCGATGACGACATCTACTGGTGCACGGCCGACATCGGCTGGGTGACCGGACATGCCTACGTGATCTACGGGCCGCTGCTCAATGGCGCCACAACCTTCATGTACGAGGGAGCGCCGAACTGGCCGGAGGCGGACAGATTCTGGGATATCGTCGAGCGGCATCGGATCACGATCTTCTACACCGCTCCGACCGCCATCCGCGCGTTCATGCGCTGGGGAGAAGGCCACCCGCGCCGGCACGATCTCTCCTCGCTCCGCCTGCTCGGCTCCGTCGGCGAGCCTATCAACCCGGAGGCATGGATGTGGTATCGCACCACGATCGGCGGAGGACGCTGCCCGATCGTCGATACATGGTGGCAGACCGAGACCGGCGGCATCATGATCGCCCCGCTTCCCGGCGCCACTGCCACCAGGCCCGGATCGGCCGCACTCCCCCTTCCCGGCATCGCAGCCGACGTTGTCCGCAAGGATGGCACGAGCTGCGGCCCCGATGAAGGGGGATACCTGGTGATAAAACATCCGTGGCCCTCCATGCTGCGCACAATCCTGGGAGATGACGAGCGCTTCCGGAAAACCTACTGGAGCAATTACAAGGGATGGTACTTCACCGGCGACGGCGCCCGGCGCGGCAGAGACGGCTATTTCTGGATCATGGGACGCGTGGATGACGTCGTGAACGTTTCGGGGCATCGGCTCGGCACGGCGGAGATAGAGTCGTCGCTCGTTGCACATGCCGCGGTGGCGGAGGCTGCCGTCGTCGCCCGCCCGGACGAACTCAAGGGAAATGTGCTGGTGGCATTCGTCTCTCTGAAAGATGGTGTGGAGCCCGGGACCGCACTCCGCGAGGAACTGCGCGAGCATGTGGCGCGGGAGATAGGCCATATCGCGAAGCCCGACGAACTGCGATTTTCAGATGCGCTGCCGAAAACGCGCTCCGGCAAAATCATGCGCCGTCTGCTGCGCGAAATAGCATCCACCGGCACCGTCAGCGGCGACCTGACGACGCTGGAGGATTTTTCATCGCTGGAAAAATTGCGCGCCGGCGGCGAGGAATGATACGGATATCGGAGCGCCGGAAACACCATGCACGAAACAGGCGGCGGATTGGTCCGATGGTTGAAGATGTGGATGAACGTATCAAGCGACGATCGACATGAAAATATCCGTACCAGCCCTCTTCCTCCTGCTCATGCTTCCGCTGCTGGCGGCGCCATCCACGGGCACGGCGCAACCCGCGGGGGTGGGTGATGGCGGACGAGAAAAAAGCACGACCGTCACCGACGATTCCAGCGGCGTCGCCGGAGCCCCCGGGAGCCGTCCCTGGTACGACACGCTGACGGTGACGCAGCCACGCTATGCGCGCGCCACGCCCCTTGAACGGCTGGCGCTCTCCGCATTTACGGCCGTGTCGATTCCGGTGGGTCTGGCCATCGGCGCCACGACGATTCTTCCGCCGAGCATCACGGTGCTTCAGGAGGATGACGAGCTGCGCGCCGGCGTCGCGTTCTCGACCGGCATCGGATTCGGCGGCGACACCACGAAGTTCATCTTCTTCCCCGACGTCCGTCTGCAGCTTGAAGGCGCATACTTCTTCACGCGCACGCCGCAGCCGGTAATGCGCGCGGGCGTGCTGTTCGATGCTCCGATAGCCTCCATCCACAGCCGCGATTTCGTCTGGTTCGGCATGGCCGGGGGCAGCGGGCTATCGACGGACCTCAAGACGGTCTCGCCGTACCTGGAAGGATGGATGGGGCTGCTCACCCCGATGGGCATTCGGTTTCTTACGCTCTTTCCGATGCACAACTACGGGTTCCGTACGCGCGCGGGCTATAACACAACCACCGGGCGACTCTGGTATGAATTCTCCATTTCCGCGACGTCCACATTCTGGTGATCGCGGTCTACGGACCGGCGGGCTACGCGGATGGGAACAGCCGGCACGGGCATGCGCCGCATATGTGGCGATCCCCACCCGCACATCTTCAAAATCATCCGGCGTCACATGAAACGCGACGAGCCGGTGCTCCCCTGGGAACCCCGGCCCGCGCCACATTCGCAAGAGCAGGAATCAGCCCTTACTTCTTCTTCGAGCCTCCCTTTGCGGTGCTCTTCGAGGCGCTCTTTGCAGGCGCGGTCTTCGTACCCTTGGCGGCCGTCTTGGCAACTCCCTTGGCGGCAGCCTTTGCAGGCGTGGCCTTCGCACCCTTGGCGGCTGTCTTGGCAGCCCCCTTGGCGGCGGCCTTGCCGGCCCCCTTCTTCGAACCATTGACGAGATCCTTCAACGCCTTGCCGGGCGTGAACTTCGGTACCTTGCGGGCGGCAACCTTCACCGGAGCGCCGGTCTGCGGGTTCTTCGCCGTGCGGGCGGCGCGGGCAGCCACCTTGAATGTTCCGAAGCCGACGATCTGGACGTCGCCGCCGCGCTTCAACTCCCCTTCGATCGTTCCGATCAGGCCATTGAGCATACGCTCGGCCTGTGCCTTGCTGACATCGCTGCTCGTAGCAATCGATTCGATCAGTTCACCTTTGTTCACTGAGTGACTCTCCTAGTTTGAGTGTAGCATGGTCTGTCGATTCAGACCGCGCGAAAGTACCTTGCATGCAGCGATTATGCAATAGGCCAAAGCCCGGAAGTGTAGATTTTATGGGGGTTCCAGGGCAATCAGCGCTATTTTTATCACCGGAATACCCGCCGCCACTCCTCTCCGGCATTTCGCGCATCGCTCCGGCCATCTCTGTCGCTCCGGACAATACCCCTCAGCACATGCCGATAACTCCGAACATCCGGCCGCTCCGCATCCCGTCACGGCGATAACTATGCAGTCCCGGATCGCATATCGTGCACCGTGTATCCAGCTCTATCCCGAACGTGGAAACGCCCGCGTCGAGAAGCTGCCGGAGCACCGCGCCCCTGTTATCGAACAGATATTTTCCGCCACCAAGCGGCCGGCAATGTTCATGCTGGAATGCCGATGCCACATCCTCCCCAACCTCATAGCAGCATTGCCCGGCGCCCGGCCCCACATACATAATCAGATGCTCCGGGCGCGTGCCAAATTCCTCGTGCAGCCGTGCTATCGTCGCGCCGGCGATATTACACGCAGTGCCGCGCCATCCCGAATGCACCCCTGCCGCCACGCGGGTCCCGGGATCATACATCAGTACCGGAATGCAATCGGCCACGCTGACAGCCAGCAACCAACCCGGCTCCGAGGTTATGAGCGCATCACTTTCCCCCGGCGTATATCCCTGCTCCACACGCCCGATTCCGGCTCCGTGCACCTGCCTCTGCGTGGCAAGACGTTCCAGTTCAAATCCGAGCCGCCCCGCCAGACGCTCCCGATTGGCATGTACCCGCTTCGGATCGTCACCAACCGTCAGCGACATGTTGAAGCCGTACGAATCTTTTTTCGTGCCGCGCAGAGTCATCGCCGCACGCACGCCGTCCAGCCGCTTGAATATTCCTGGTTCGTAGATCAGAGACATTGAGCGCCGTCCATTTAATTCAGATGATCCGCTTCGGGCGAAATCCGCCGATGCCGGTGTAAAGAACGAAGAGAACCGGCTGCCATGCAACCGTGATTGGAAAGTCAAAGGGCAAAAGTCAAAGGGCAAAAAGGATGGCAGCCGGAGTTGCCGGCGGTTTTTCATCAACTGTTGGGGTGGGAGGTCGTGGAGCGACCGATGAACCCCGGTACATAACGGGTAGTCATATATCCGATGGATCATGAACAACCGATGTTGACGTTTACCCTTGAACGTTGAACTTCTCCCGCGTTCGCCGCGGGACCTGTCACCACGGCACGGCATGCCAGGCGCCATCGTATGCGAGCACGATGGCTCTGTCGATCTCGCGGCGAAGCGGAACCTGCAGGAATTTCCCGCCGAACAGATCGACCACCGCAAGCGGACGGCGCGCGGTTCGCGAAAGAATTACCGGAAGCTCCGGGGGAAGCGCCTCCAGCGGCTCGCCGACCAGCAGCAATGCCCCGCCACGATCGTATGTGCCGAAGGAGTCGAGCGGCATCGTCTCTGCCGCCAGGGCGCCGAATCTCCTTCTGAGCGCCTCCCCTATGAAGCGGAGCGATGCAGTATCAGCCGTGCGGCCGACGGCGTAGAGTCGTACGGTTTTCTTGCAGATCGTGGCCGCCACGGTGCCGCCACGCCCCTTCAGCAGACAGAGATAGGAGACGCCGGAACGGCGCAGCGGGTCGAGCATGCGATCCGCGCCGGTCACGCAGATTACGGCGAGGAGAAATATCGCGCAACGGCATATGGTCTGACGCGGAGCACGGCTCAACGCCATCCCGAGCGCGGCGGCCAGCAGCAGCAGGCTTCCCCATGCATCGATCGTACCGATCTCGAAGGCTGCTCCGGGTATCGAGGCTCCCTCCCCCACCATCCATATCGTGGCAGTGAGCGCGGCATGAGCACAGCCGCCGCACCATGCCCCCAGCGTCTCCGAAACCAGCGCGGCGAGGGCGCCCGCAGTCCCCGCGCCGAGGGCCGCGGAGGTGAGCGGGATCACCGGAAGATTGGTCAGCAGCGCGATGAAGGAGACAAAGCCGAAGTGGTACAGCACCAGGGGCAGCGTGAAAAGCTGCGTGCAGAGGCTCAGCAGGATCATTCCGGCGCTCCACCGTAACGGCGGATGCCGCCGGATCACCGGCAGATGCGCGCCGGTCCACTTCCACGCGGGAACGTAGAGCAGAATGATCCCCGCGACCGATGCGAATGAAAGCTGAAAGCCGGCGTCGAAAAGCTGATCGGGAGCGAAGGCCAGTATCGCGAGCGCGGCGAATCCCAGCGTATTGAGCGGCCGCGAGATGCGCCCGGCAACCCGCGCCAGCATGAACGCCGACGCCATCACCGTCGCCCGTACGATCGGGGCCTCGCCGCCGGCCACCACCGTGTACAGCCCGAGCAGCGCAACGAAGATGGCGAACTGCCACCACCTGCTGCCGATCCATGAAACGATTACGAAGAGGACAAGCGCTATCAGCCCGACATGGAATCCGCTGACCGACAGGATATGCACCGTGCCGGTCCGCGTGAACGCCTCGCGCGTCTCCGGGTCGATGTACTCGCGTTCCCCCAGCAGCAACGCCCGCAGGATATCCCCCTCCTCCCCTCCCACATACTGTTCGCAGAAGGCGCGGGCGGCGCGGCGTACCGGCAGGATGACGCGCTCCCCCCAGGTGAGATTCCCGCGGCGGACAACGTTGATCGATGAGACGCGCGCGACGTTCATCACCAGCATAACTCCTCGCGACCGAAGATAGGCGGCATAATCGAACTCCCCCGGATTGGCAGGCGGCGCCGGCATCTGAACGGTACCGACGACCGTGATATCATCACCATGAGCGGGGAGCAGCGCGGGATCGAATGCCGATGTGTCGTACAGCCGCAGCAGCACACGCCCCGACGGATAACCGGCGGTATTGCGGCAGAGGAGAGAATCGGGCTCCACGGTGCACTCGATTCTCCCTTTTTTGAAAACCGGCTCTCCGGCAATGCGCCCCGCCAGTTCAACCTCGCGCAATGGCTCCCCCTCAAGTCCTGCCTCGCCGGGACCGGCAAGCCCGGCAAGGGCGCCGGATATCATCACGATCAAAACCAGCGACGGCGCCAGACCGATGCGCTCGAAGCGCATGGCGAGCGCCAGCCAGCAGAGTCCGGCATAAAGCAGCAGCAGAAGCTGCTCAGGCGAGGGGGCGGCGAGCCGGACCAGGACGATGCCGGCGGCGAATGGAAGCGCGAACTTCAGAGCGGGATGGAATTTCCAGCCACGGTCGATCATGACAGCATCCTCCAGCGGGGAATAATGACGAGCGGCACCATTCTCCGACGGCTCCGGATGCACCGTCAGCTCATGAATATGGGAATGCCGGGAAATAGCAGCGCGATGCACCTTATCTGCAACGGAGAATTTCACCCCTTGGCGGATTCGAAATCTTGGACGATCTTTGACGTCTACAAGATCCGGCTTCCAGACCGGCGTACTATTCACAGACCGATTGTATGACTGAAGCGACACAGCAGGCTGCGGTGATCGAACGTGTGCAGCAGATCATCCAGGATGATGTCCGCCCCTATATCGAGATGGATGGCGGCGCGATTGAATTTCTCCGCTACGAGAACAACGTGGTGTACGTACGGCTCACGGGCGCCTGTGAAAGCTGCCCCTCCTCCACGCTCACGCTGAAGGGAGGCGTGGAACGCGCCATCCGCCGCCGCATCCCCGAAGTGAAGGCGGTGGAAATGGACGGCATGCAGTCCCTGGAGAGCCTTGCGGCCATCACCCCCACAAAGATCAACGTCTAGATCCATACCCCGGACGTCATGTCCGGCCCATATATGCCATACGGGCATTTCGGAGCGCGGAAGGGCTGTTTCCCCTGCCATAAAGCCCCCACCCGGCGGCGCTTCCGCGTACGGCCCATCCTCCGCTTTCCGCAATAACATCTTGCAAATAATCATCGGCGCAGTTCGTACTATGCGGGTTATTCACGTTCGCCCCGTACGGTATGACGACATCGCTCGACCCTTCCAGCAGCCTCATCGCGCGTCGGTTCCCGGCGCTTCTTCACCGTGATTTTCGCCTTCTGTGGTTCGGGCAGATCGTCTCGGTCGCCGGATCGCAGATGCAGAACATCGCCATCAACTGGCACATCTACAACCGCACCAACTCACCAGCGATGCTCGGCCTCATCGGGCTCGTGCGGGTGATTCCCATCGTCCTCTTCTCGATGCTGGGGGGCATGGTGGCCGATTCATACGACCGGAAGCGCATCATGTTCTTCACTCAGTCGGTGATGCTGCTGACGGCGTGCGGGCTTGCGGCGATCACGCTCATCGGCGATGCATCGCCGGTGATGATCCTGGGACTGACCGGCATAACGGCTGCGGCCGGCGCGTTCGACGGCCCGGCGCGCCAGTCGCTCATCCCGAATCTCGTCCCCCCCGAACATCTCACCAATGCGGTCTCGCTCAACACCATGATGTACCAGACGGCGATGGTGGTCGGCCCGGCGCTGAGCGGCTTCATCATCGATACGGCCGGGGTGGAGGCCGTCTACATCGCCGACGCCATCACATACTGCGCGGTGCTGCTGGCGCTCTGGGCGATGCGCCCCATCCCGGCCGGAACCCTGCGGACGGCAAAGATGGACCTTGTCTCGATGCTGGAGGGACTGAAGTTCGTCCGCTCGAACACGATGATCTTCTCGACGATGCTGCTGGATTTCCTCGCCACCTTCTTCTCGTCGGCGACGGCCCTGCTGCCGGTCTTCGCACGCGATATTCTGAAGGTCGATCCGAAGGGGCTCGGCATCCTCTATGCCGCCGAGTCGGCCGGGTCGCTTACGGCGGGCATCGGCATGTCGATGTTCGGGCAGATCCGCCGCAAGGGAATACTCCTGCTGACAGCCGTCGGAGCCTACGGGCTGGCGACCACCATCTTCGGACTCTCCAGCAGCTACTGGCTCTCCATCGTCATGCTGGGGCTGGTCGGCATCGGCGATTCTGTCAGCACCGTGCTGCGCCAGACCATACGGCACATGGTCACACCGGATAATATCCGCGGCCGCATGACCGGCGTGAACATGATCTTCTTCAGGGGAGGGCCGCAGCTCGGCAATCTGGAGGCGGGGCTCCTGGCATCGGCCGTGGGAGCGCCGCTGACGGTGGTGATCGGCGGCATCGGCACGATCGTCCTTGTGGCGGCCACGGCGCTGGCCTACCCGCAGTTGCGAAGGTATGATACGTAGGCTCTTCCCGGCGGGCGGCATGTGTCTTCATGACAGGCGCCGGCGCTATGACGGGGAAGGGCCGGGCTTCGGATAATTATCAGCTCACACATCGGAAATCCGGCATATCTTCGCGGATCGGATCAATCTATCGCGAGTCTATCCTATGAACCGTATTCGCCTCGTATTCGTCGTCGCCGCGCTGCTCTGCGTGATGGCCGTCGTTCCTCTGATGCTGGTTGCCGCGCCGGAGGGAATGCCGCCACTCGCGGACAACAGCACGCTCGCCGTGCTGGGATTCGGCTTTCTGCTCGGCCTGAAGCATGCCCTCGATGCCGATCATCTGGTTGCCGTGAGCGCCATCGTCGGCGAACGGAAAAGCATCAGGGGAGCCGCCGTGGTGGGAGGGCTCTGGGGGCTGGGACATACCGCCTCGCTGCTGGCGGCGGGGATCATCATCATCGTTCTCCGCCCCGAACTGCCGGCCTCGCTGGCCCCCTCCCTCGAACTTCTCGTCGCAGTGATGATCGTCTTCCTCGGCGCCGGACTGCTTGTGAAAATCGCGCGCCACGGAGGCGCCACCATCCACACGCATCCACACCGTCATGGCGGGCTCACCCATACGCATCCGCATATCCATTATGGCGACGGACATGGCGAGAAGGAGGGCCATCATCACCCTCTGCGCGTCGGCCGCAAGCCGTTCTTCGTAGGACTGGTACATGGGCTGGCGGGCTCGGCGTCGCTGGTGCTGCTGGTGCTGGCGGAGATCCCCGAGCCGGCGCTCGGGTTGCTGTACATCCTGGTCTTCGGCATCGGATCGGTGGGGGGCATGCTGGCGATGAGCACTCTTTTCGCGCTTCCCTATGCAGCGCTCGCACAGCGGTTCCGCCGGGCCGAGCTCGGCCTCCGCGTTTCAGCGGGACTGCTCAGCATCGCGTTCGGCGCGTACATGATCTATGAAATCGGGTTTGTGGAGGGATTGTTCTAGGAGGCTGCTCCCGGGGGACTGGCGCCACCGGCTGAAAATCCGCGGCGCCACGAAACCACCACGCCGGATGCGGAGCTGCCGCCTCCGGCGTGGTACGAGGTTTCACACGACCGTATCCACCTGATCGCGCGACGGATATATTCCCGCGCACGCAGTCACGGCACAGTATGGGTGCAGGGGTCGCCGACGTTCAGGCATCCGGGAGGAGTCTGGCTCAGCCTCATCCCGAACTGGCATGTGCCGATCATCACGGTGCCGGATTCGATGGCCCGCTGGGGATTGTACTGCACCAGACACCCGCACTCGAACTGCCCCCCCGAGGGACTGTCGCGCCAGCAGTTTCCCTGCAACCCCCCGAACGGTCCGGTGCCTGCCCAGACATTTCCCCGCCCGTCCGTCCCCCCGCTCCCCTGATCGTAGTTGCGGCCGCCACTCCCGTCCCCCCAGCCCCCCCACGGACCGTCGCCGTCCCACCACGCCCCTCCCCATCCACCATTCGCCCCGCCGCCATCCTTCCAGGGATCAGCCCAGGACTCGAAACCGAAAACGGGCCCGCTTCCCAGCCATTCACCGGCGGCACCGCCGATGAACGGCGGAGGAGGCGGGGTCTCCCCCCGCGCCAGAACCTCCGCGTTCACAATGATCATCGCTCCAAGCCAGATCATGATGTTTCTGATAATCGCATTCATTGCTCTACCTTATTCAGCTATGAAAATCCTTTCCGTTCGAACGACCTTCCGATCATGCATCAGCACCACGAAGTACATCCCGCGGGCCGGGGCGATACACGTAAGCTCCAGTCCATCGCCTCCGGCACGGGCTCCGGCGGGAGTGGCCACCAGCATGCCGGCGGCATCGTAGACCGCCACGGTCGTAGCGCCGTCGTTCAACGGCCCTCCGACTTTGATATGGATCTCGCGCGGCGAACTTCTGGGGGCGGACACCGAAAGCGTGAAGCTCTGCATGTCTGCACCGGCGCCAGGCCTGCCGACATCCGGCTTGCGGTACACATTCTCGAATGCTCGCAGATATGACTGATAGAACGGATGGTTCAACCGCTCCGAACTACCGAACGTCACCCCGTCCAGGCGCGTGAAGTGATGCGGTCCGCTCCCCATCGCCCTGATCGTAACGCCGACGAATGCGCGTCGGCAATCGACCGCCGGCGGAACGACATATGTGACAAGAGCCATTATCGGCCGCGCGCCATAGATCCACGGCCGCCCCGGCCGCAGACCCGGCATCACGCCGATGCTGTCGAGTTCGACCAGCGGCGCTCCATCCGATGTCCTCACCAGATGCACCACCATTTCGAGCGTATCGAGCGAGAAGAAATTCGTCGTATCCTGCGCCTGCGTGATCGGGTTGTACCAGCGAAGCTCACGGAAAAATTCGAGCGTATCCCCCGGCCTGACCGGAAAATCATCAGTACGACTGTTGTACGTCATATACGCGGCCGGCGCATGCACCAGCCGGTTATAGTGCCATGACCTGAGCTTCAGCAGCTCATCGTTCCTTCTGCATTCCGTGAAAAGAAAATTGACATGGCAGACCGAGTCATAGACCATCTCGTACATATACGACGGCGAGAACCACGAAGCGGGAATCGTGTCGCCTTCGACAATCCTGGAAAAACGAAATTCATCCTGGATCGTGACGTACATCGATTCGGGCTGCGAATATATCGGGCGGCTCCATGCCACCATGACAGTCATGATTTCAGTGACGGCCATCAGCATACGGAATGGCCTCTGTGCACACATAGCGTCCTCCTTGAATTTTCATGCAAACCAGCAATTGGAAAAAACCATAGTGTTTCCCATCATGCCGATATGGCGATAGTGCGCGGAGAATATGACTGTGCGGGAGCCATGCATTCGTGCGCTCCGCATCGAGGTACGGCGGAGATTTACGAACTGCATATACCTACAATACGGATGATTATCTGTCAAGGATAATCGAACGACATGGAGTAGAATCGCTGGCGGTTATATGATGCGATAAAATACTGCACAGGCACCACCGCACCGGTCCCCACATAAAACAGCTATCCGAAGCGTGTCCTACGGGAACGGCGGCCACGAACATGTTGAGCGATCCGGTATAACAGCACTATCCATCCGGACCAACCAGCCATCGGCATCTGTGATTCCAGCTCGGATGGCAGCGATCAGGCGGCTGAATATGTAACCATCATTTTCGGAGACATTTCACACCACGCATGGGAAACACGTCCCGGCGATATTTTCCGGCTCAAAACCGGCACGCGCCGTGAATTGAAAACGCCGATATATGCCAGCACGTTCTCAATTTCGATGGCCGTGGTACGGATGAATCCGTACGGAGATTCACCCTGCGCATGATTTTTATAATCTCTTTGAAAAAAGCACGGCAGTCGAAAATCCGGCAGGGCGGAACGCTCGGCGGTCGGGAATATTCGGAAGCGATAATCGGGTGGTTGCATGGCATGCGGCGGCGGACCGGCGCGCGGGGATCTATCGCACGCTACGGGAAATGCCGTGATGAACCGGCTATGCGGGCGGCCTTGTTCCGGCTTCCCTACAGTACACGCTCTCCGCGCGTGACGAATCTGCCCCAGACGCGATCATAGAGATGGATGCGATCGACCCTGCGCCCTGCGCTGTATACCGGACGTTCCTGATTGAACCAGAGGAAGATGCCGCCATACAGGTTGCGCACGTTGGCATAGCCCATCTCCGCGAGCAGTTTCGCCATATGACCGCTGCGGTATCCGACCGAGCAGTAGACCACGATCGGTTCATCCTTCCGCAGCCCGATCAGATTGACCTGGCCGAACGTCTTCGGATCGACCAGTCGCGCATCGCGCAGATGACTGATCATGTATTCCTTCGGAGCCCTGGTATCGATCAACGCCGGGGGATCATCCCCCTCCATTGCAGCCGCAAGCTCATCGGGCGAGATCAGCGCGACATCGGGAAACTCACGCCGGTACAGCCGGTACAGAAACGTTCGGAAGCCACGTTCGGTGCGCATGAAGAAGTAGAATGCGGCTCCACCGAGAGCCAGCAGGGCGCCGGCGCCTATCGCCAGGTATCTTCCCGCACCTCCCTCCCGTTCCGGCCGGTCGCTCTGTTCGTTATGCGTCATTGATGATCCTCCTGATGCTGCTGGTATACACCCTCAACGGCACACTCATGCATTATTCCGTTCCACGCCCGGGCCGGCGATGCATTACGGCTGGCACATCGTGCCCGATCGTTGCTATATTAATTCCCTGACACAGCCTGGCGATGCCTGCGCGGGAGAAGGCCCCGGACGGTACCGATCGCTCCTACCGGACCGTCTGCATCCGGATCCGGATACCGAGTGAGGGCGGCCATCCGCTAAACCTCACCCGGAACCGCGGGTCTTCATACCGCCGTTCAGCCCCGGCGGATGGCACTTCGGAACATCGCCCGCAAGTCCACGGAATCTCCACGCCATGATGGGTTCCGGAATTCCGGCGCTCCTTCGTGCAACCTATATCAACGTACCAACCTTCGACGCATATGTTACGAAATCCCATCGGCGCGATGCTCCTTCTCCTCGCCGTCGCCATTCCGGCCACGGCACAGGAGGAGATCATCCGTTCCTACGATAGCACGCTGACCCAGAAGTTCACGAGCGATTTCGGCTACGGATTCATGCTGCCCGCCAGGGCGAGGTTCAACCCCATCGGCTCGGAGACCAATCGTGCAGGCTCCACCCAGCTCGTGAACTACATCCTTCCCGGCGGCGCGGGCTCCATCAAGATCAGAAATTACAAGGAGCAGCAGGTGGTCCCGCCGGGCTATCGTCTGCTGGACAGCATCGTCGTCTTCGACCGCGACTCGATCGGCGTCAACGGCCATCTTTACTTCCGTACCTATATCCTCCGCGACATGGCCATGCAGATGGAGGTGCTGCTGACCGCAAAGGGGGAAAAGGAGTACGGCCCCCTTCTTGCCCCGATGTTCGACAGCTTCATCCCGCCGGAAGGCTCGGACAGGACGCTCCAGGAATGGCGCTACGAGCGCGGCCGCGATCGCTACAAGAATCAGTGATGGCGCTGCCGTTCCCATCGTGAGACCGGCCTCGCAACTCCAGCATGAAAAACCGGCGCCGTATGGCTGCCTGTCATCGATATCAATTACCGACGTTTCGATCCTGTTCCGACACCTATGAAGATTCGATACTGCCCGATGCCGTGGTGCGTGATGACGTTCCTGGCCGCTCTTCCCCTTGCGACCAAGCTGCAAGCGCAGCCGCAGACTCCCTCCTCGGAGCCGGCTCCGATACAGGCCCCTTCCATGACCGGCAGGCTGGTGGACAGCCGTCGTGGTTTCGTGATGCGCGTGCCCGACGTTGCCGTGCTGGATTCCGCACACAGCGGCTGGAACCCCCAGATGCACTATGAGGTGCGTTCCTATATCCTTCCCGACGCCGGCCTGATTCGCGTGACCAGCACCGTCCGCGCGACGCAGTATCCGCCGGATACCGTGAACACAGGCGCGTACATCTATACGCAGTCGGATTCGGCGACCTCCCGCGGCACGGCAAAAATCCGGACCTATTTCCTCCCGACACGGCATGTCCGCATCGAGATCATTCCCTTCAGCCTGAAGGGACATGTCTTTACCGAGGAGGAAACGGCCGAGAAGATATTCTCATCGTTCCGGTGGAAACCCGGTGCGACATCCGACCAGACCGAGGTGGACTGAACAGCCTGAAATGATGGTGGTGGTACAATGACACTGCGCGGCGCCGGAGCCCGCGTTCCGCACGTCGTCAACCGACCTTCGTTCTGTAGAACTCCAGCGTCCTCGCCAGCCCTTCGACCAGAGCGATCTCCGGACGCCAGCCGAGTTCGTCGTGCGCATGATCCCAGGCGCAGACCGAGCGCATCTGCTCCCCCCTTCTCTGATCCGCGCGCTTCTCGGTGAACCGGCCGCCGAAGAGGGCATTCAGCTCACGGAAAAGCTGGTTCACGCTCGTCTCCACGCCGGTGCTGATGTTGAAGGTATCCGACCGACCGCCGCCGGCCAGATGCTCCAGCGCCAGCAGATTGGCGCGCACCACATCGCCGACGTAGATGTAATCGCGAGTCTGCCCGCCGGTACCGTAGATAACAGGTTCCACTCCGGAGAGCATCCGCTCGAAGAAAATCGCCACCACCCCGGCCTCGCCATGCGGATTCTGCCGCGGCCCGTAGACATTCGTGTAACGGAAGATCACATGCTCCAGCCCATGCTCGTGACGGTAGTAATGCAGGTATTTCTCCATCGCCAGCTTGGTGACGCCATACGGAGAAATGGGATTCGTGGGATGGGCTTCATCGGCGGGAAAATACGCCCCCTCGCCATAGACCACCCCGCCACTCGACGCGAAGATCACCCGCCCGACCCCATGCCGCAACGCCGACTCGACAACATTGAGCGAGCCGATCACATTCTGCTCCGCATCAAACTGCGGGTTGCGCACGGAGGCGCGTACGTCGAGCTGCGCCGCATGATGATTGACGACATCGAATCGCCCGCCGCTGAAGACCCGCTCCACCGCATCACGGTCGCGGATATCCACCTCATGCAACTCGGCATCCGGATTCAGATGCTCCCGCCCTCCCGTCGAAAAATTGTCGATGACCGCCACCCGGTGCCCCGCCGCCACATATGCATCAACGATCTGCGAGGCGATAAATCCGGCTCCCCCGGTAACAAGAACATTCATGGCATTTACGATTTTCGATGTACGAAGAGAAGCCCACATCAAAGGGCCAGCGATCGAACGGAACACTACCCATCTCCTCTTTGCGCCTTTGCGTGAGGCCATCTTCTATCCCTGCATCACACACCTCGTGCTCCTATATCTCCCCGATAAAATCCCCCCTCGAAATGAATACTCCGCACCGCCTCATAGGCCCGCTCCCTCGTCTCCGCCATACTCCCCTCCCTCGATATCGCCGTGACACCGAGAACGCGGCCGCCGTTCGTCACCAGACGCTCCCCATCGCGCTTCGTGCCGGCATGGAACACCACGGTACCCGCCAGCGCCTCGGCTTCCCCGATTCCGGTGATCTCCACCCCCCTGCGGTACGCACCCGGGTATCCCTCCGACGCCATCACAACGCAGACGGCCGCACCATTCGTATGCGCCCGCACCTTCATATCCGGCGGCATTCCGGTAGCGGCATTGTAGAGCAGTTCCGCCAGATCACCCTCATACAGCGGGAGCACCACCTGCGTCTCCGGATCGCCGAAGCGGCTGTTGAACTCCACCACCCGCGGCATCTCCTCACGGATCATCAGGCCGACGTAGAGACAGCCCGCATAGGGGAATCCCTCGGCCTTCATCCCGCGAAGCACCGGCTCCACGACCTCGCGCGTCACGCGATCGAGCACCGCATCGGTCACCACCGGCGCGGGAGCGTACGCCCCCATGCCCCCCGTATTCGGCCCGGTGTCGCCATCACCCACGCGCTTGTGATCCTGCGACGGCGCGAGCAGGACATAGCGCTCGCCATCGGTGATTGCGAAAATCGACGCCTCCTCCCCCTCCATGAACTCCTCGATCACCACGGAGCTACCGGCATCGCCGAACGCACTGCCGCTCAGCATCGACCCGACCGTCTCCAGCGCCTCATCGAGCGTTCCGGCAATCACCACCCCCTTGCCGGCCGCCAGGCCGCTTGCCTTGATAACCACCGGCAGCGCATGCCCGCGAAGGTATTCGCGCGCCGCATCGATGGCCCCGGCATCGAACGTCCGCGAGGCAGCCGTCGGAATGCCGTGGCGATGCATGAACTCCTTCGCATATGCCTTGTCCCACTCCAGCCGTGCCGCGCCGCGTGAGGGACCGAAGACAGCGATCCCCGCCTCGCGCAGCGCATCGGAAACGCCCGCGGCAAGCGGCGCCTCCGGACCCACCACGACGAGATCCGCACCGATCTCCCCTGCCAGCGCCACCACGGCCGCCGGGTCCTCGATGGCAAGTGCGCGCAGCTCCCCCAGCGCGGCCATACCGGGATTGCCCGGCGCACAGACCAGTCGGGCCAGACGGGGCGATTCCGCCAGCTTCCACGCCAGGGCATGCTCACGCCCGCCGGCGCCAAGCAGAAGGATCGTAAGAGGCGGGTTCGTCATCTCGTTCATCATAATCTGGTTGGTCGTTGGTCAACGGTATGTTCAGATCCGCACCGAATGCGCCAGCACGCGCGCCAGGCGCTCCGTCAGAAGCCGCTGATCGTGCTCGCGCGCCGCCTCCACCGTTCCGACCGGAAGCGTACCGGCAAGCCACTGCCGGTACAGCGCGTAGATGGCATCGGCAATCGCATCGACATCGTCGGGGGAGACGCAGGTTGCAGCGCCGTAGCTCGCCAGCACACTCCGCAGCCCCCCTTCCGGAGCCAGCGCCAGGATCGGCCGGCGCGAGCCGATGTATTCGTAGACCTTGCCGGGGGTGATGACGGGATCGTGCGTGATGAGCCAGAGCACATCGCTGGCGAGCAGATGGCGTACCTTCTGCTGGTGCTCCACATTGCCCGGGGCCAGCAGCGATGAGGAAACCCCATGCTGCACCGCCATCCTGCGGTACATATCGTGGAAATTACCCACGATATTCACCTCTATCTCGTCGCGCGTTTCGGGATGCTGCGCAAAGATCTTCGCGAGCGCCATGAAGAATGTCCGCGGCGTGCGGCTCGAATCGAACAGCCCGGCATAGGTGAAGCGCATCTTCCGCCCGCGTGGCAGAGGGAAACGTGAGGCGATGCGGAAATCCTGCGGATCGTAGCCGCTCGGAATGATGTGCACCCCCTCGTGCGTGAGGAACGGATAGCGGGCGATCAGGCGCTCCTTGATCTTCCGGTTGATCACCACGACGCTGTCCGCATTCTTCAGCACCGTTTCCTCCAGTCCGGCCGCATATCCCTTGTGGAACGGCGTGGCAAAGAAATAGTCGCGATTATCCAGCCAGGGATCACGATAATCCACCACCAGCGGAATGCCGAGCCGCTGCTGCAGTTCATGCCCGATCAGAAAGCCGGTGAACGGCGGCGCCGTGGCAAGTATCACATCGAACCGCTCCTCCCCCGCAAGCTCCATCGCACGCTTCACTGCAAAGCGCTTCCAGCCGATCTTGTTGTCGGGCTGCAGGAACATGTGCGAGATGCCGCTGAGGAAACGTTTGCGCCGGTCGGCCGGCATTCTGATCGTCCCCCTGCGCCGCAGCAGCCGCAGCGGATCGACCGTCCGCGTACGCTCCACCTTGACCCCCGCCTCCAGCACCTCCTCCAGCAGCGAATAATCATAGGCGAAATAGCCGATGTCCCCGACGGTCAGCACCGTCGGCTCCCAGCCATTGTTGTGGAGATACTTGGTGAACTTGGCGATCCTGAGCACGCCGCTCAATCCCATCGGAGGGTAATAATAGGCGACCACCAGCACGCGGTGCCGCAGCCCTTCCGGCCCCGGGCGCGCCGCCGATGGATGCCCCTCGGTCACCCGCCAGAAGTCCGATGGTTCGGCGCGACCGCCCTCGGCGGCTGGAACAACCGCGCCGGCATCATCGCCGGGATTCTCCTGCACACCCGTGCGGAATTCCTCGTCAGGTATGCCGTGCGAACCAAGCGCCGGCGGGCGTCCATGACTGGTGCGATAGCTCACGATGCGATTTCAAAAATATCCAGGCTCGGAATGGACTCGTCGCGACGATCGTCGAACATCATCGCGCTCCCGGACGGGAGTGTCAGATGATGATCAGTTCTCTCGGGGAACTTGTCAGCACGGTGCAGCCCGTGCCGGTGATCGCCACATCGTCCTCGATGCGCACGCCGCAGCGTCCGGGGAGATAAATGCCCGGCTCGATCGTCACCACCATCCCCGGCTTCAGGATCTGATCGGCGCCGCGAGCCGAAACCGACGGCATTTCGTGCACCTCGATGCCGAGACCATGCCCGGTGGAGTGACCGAACTCCTCGCCGTATCCCGCCGCTGCGATCTCGTCGCGGCAGACATCGTCGAGCTGTTTCGCGCTCATGCCGGCGCGCGCGGCGCGCACTCCCATCTGCTCCGAGCGCAGCACGATGTCGTAGATCTTCCGTGCTTCGTCGCTCGGGTTGCCGACGGCGAAGGTGCGCGTCATGTCCGAATTGAAGCCGTTGTGGATGCAGCCGAAGTCGAGCGTCACCAGTTCCCCCTTGCGGATTTTCCTGGTGCTCGCGCGCCCGTGCGGCATGGCGCCGCGCGGCCCCGAGGCTACGATGATGTCAAAGGCATCCCCCTCCGACCCGAACTTCCGCCCCAGATAGCTGATCTCCGTCGCCACCTCGTTCTCACGCATTCCGGGCCGAACCATCTTCAGGATCTCGCGATAGACTTTCGCGGCGATATCGGCAGCCTTTTTGATGTTCGCGATCTCCTCGGGCGTCTTCACCATTACCAGATCCCGCACCAGCGATCCGGTCTTTTCCATCTTAACCTTCTTCAGCACCTTCTTCATCCCGTCGTACGCCGCCACCGTCACGTACTCCTGCTGGTAGCCGACCGCCATCCCCGGCGCTATCATCCCCTGCGAGTACATCTCCGCATAGGGAGCGCGCGTGATGATTCCCTTCACGTCGCGGGCAAGCTCCTCCGCAATCTGCTCCTGATAGCGGAAATCGGTGAAGAAGAAGGCCTTCTTCGATGTGACGAGCAGCACGCCGCTGCTGCCGGAGAAGCCGCAGAGATAGCGGATGTGCGGAAGATGCGTGACGATGATCGCATCGAGCGCAAGAGCCTTCAGCCCCGCGCGCAGCCTGGAAATGCGTGATGTCATGAACGAGATTCCATCAGTGAATGCATATGTAAGCCATATGCCCGGCCGGGTGAATCCCGCGGGCATGCTGTGTCCCGATCCCCCGGCGGCGCTCCGGTCAGCGGCGTCCCGTCAACGGCCTGCTCCAGCGATCTCCGCGAAAAGACGCGCCAGATCCCCCGTCAGACGGCGCCGGTCATAGCGGGCGATCCCGGCCGGGTCGCCTGTGGGCATGGCGCCGTTATCATGCCGACGTACGAGTTCCGCAAGCACGCGCGCAAGGTGTTCGTGGTCGTTCGGAGCGACAATATAGGTATGATCGAAGTCCAGGAGAATATCGCGGATCTGGTTCTCCGGCAGGATGGCGACGATCGGCTTGCCGCTCCCCAGATACTCGAAGGCCTTGCCCGGCGAAACGGTCTCGAACCCGCGATGCTGCGCCCCGATATTGAACCAGAGGACGTCACATCGCTTCATCCATGCCACCGCCACGGGATGATCCACATAGCCATGATAGCGGATGCGGGCGTCCACCCCCATCCTGCGAGCCTGCTCCTGGTACTCCTCCTGCACATACCCGACCATGTGGAAGACCATGCGCCGGTAGACCGCCGCGTCGCGCTCCTTCAGCATTGCGAGCGCGCGATACAGCACCAGCGGATCGCGATCCTCGTAGAAGATTCCCGTGTAGAGGAAGTTCACCACGGAGCCGTCGATCGCCGGCAGTTCCACGCCAGTGGACTCATCGAAGTCGGCGGGATCGAAGCCCTGCGTGATGACATGAATCCGCTCCGCCACCGCGGGATCATCATTGCGGCCGAGCAGCAGCCCGCGGAGGTACAGGTTGGTGACCACGACGGCATCGGCGCCATTCACCACCGATCGCTCAAGTTCCTCATGCCGACGGCGATGCCAGGAGGTCCAGTAGAGATGATAGGGATACTCCAGCCACGCATCGCGGAAATCCACCACCAGCGGCAGACCATAATGCTGCTTCAGATCCAGGCCGATCAGATGATCGGTAAAAGGGGGCGCGGTCGCAAAGACAACGTCGAACCGGGAAAGATCCTTCTCCGCCAGGAACCGGCGCACCTGCCTGCGCCAGCCGATCTTGTTGTCCGGAATGAAGAAGAACTGGCTGGCCCGGTTGAGCATCTTCCGCAGCCGCTCGTTCTTCAGCGATACGGTGCGCCGCTCCTTCGCGAAGGAGAAAAGCCCCCCCGGCTCGGTCCGCCAGACCTCGACATCGCGGGACTCCAGCTCCTTCATGAACGTGTCGTCGAAGGCGTAGTAGGCATGGGGAGTGACGGTCATCACCGTGGGGCGCCAGCCATATTCGGGAAGGTACTTGACGAACTTGAGCGTCCTCTGGATGCCGCTGAATCCCATGGGGGGGAAATAATAGGCGATGACGAGGACATGGTTCATCGATGGGAGCAGGCGAGCATGATTGTCGGAAAGATTGCCCGGGCCGGCTGGCGCGGAGCATGGCGACCCCGATGACGGAGGCGCACGGGAATGCACCCGCACCGGATACGGATGCAATGCCATCGGCCGCCCGCCATCAGGCGGCGATGGATCAATAGTAGTTGGGCGATTCCTTCGTCACGGTCACATCGTGCGGGTGGGACTCGCGCAGGCCGGCCCCGGTCATCCGCAGGAACTGCGCGCGCTCCCGCATATCATCGACCGTGCGGCAGCCACAGTAGCCCATCGCCGCGCGCAGCCCCCCCACCATCTGGTAGACGACGTCGGCGAGAGGTCCCTTGGAGGGAACGCGCCCTTCGATGCCCTCCGGCACCAGCTTCGGAATATCATCCTCCACATCCTGGAAGTAGCGGTCGGCAGAGCCCTGCACCATTGCGCCAAGCGAGCCCATGCCACGGTAGGTCTTGTACGACCTTCCCTCCAGCAGAACCTTCTCTCCCGGCGCCTCGTCCACCCCCGCAAAGAGCCCGCCGATCATCACCGTATTCGCCCCGGCGGCCAGCGCCTTGGCGATATCCCCCGTCTGTTTGATGCCCCCATCGGCAATGACCGGAACGCCATGCCTGGACGCAACATCCGCCACATTCATGACCGCGGTAAGCTGCGGCACGCCGACGCCAGCCACCACGCGCGTGGTGCAGATGGAGCCCGGTCCGATCCCGACCTTCACCGCATCGACACCGGCATCGATCAGCGCCATCGCCGCGTCCGCCGTGGCGATATTCCCCGCAATCACCTGCAGCGACGGGAAGGCCGCCTTTACCTTCGCGGCCGTCTCTATCACTCCCTGCGAATGCCCGTGCGCCGTATCAACGATCACCACATCGACGCTGGCACGCACCAGCGCGCCCACGCGTTCAAGCGTGTCGTCAGTCACGCCCACGGCCGCCCCCACCCGAAGCCGTCCATGCTCATCCTTCGCGGCGCGCGGGAACTGGCGCTTCTTGCGGATATCCTTGAAGGTGATGAGCCCGCGGAGCACACCGGCGCCATCGACCACGGGCAGCTTTTCGATGCCGTGCTTCTGGAGGATGGATTCAGCCTCCTCCAGTGTGGTGCCGACCGGCGCGGTGATAAGATTCGTGGAGGTCATCACCTCTGTGATCGGCTGGCGCTGGTCCGGCTGGAAGCGGAGATCGCGATTGGTGACGATGCCGACCAGCTTGCCCCCCCCATCCACGATGGGCACGCCGCTGATGGAATATTTCCGCATCAGCACGAGCGCATCGCCCACACAGGATTGGAGACCGAGCGTGATCGGGTCCAGGATCATGCCGCTCTCGGAGCGCTTCACACGCTGCACCTGCCCGGCCTGCTGGTCGATCGTCATGTTCTTGTGGATGATCCCGATCCCCCCCTCCCGCGCCAGCGCCACCGCCATCGCCGACTCCGTGACCGTATCCATAGCCGCAGAGACGAGTGGGATGTTGATGCGGATCGATCGCGAGAACTGCGTGGAGAGATCTGCCTCGCGCGGGAGGATGCTGCTGTATGCGGGAACCAGAAGAACGTCGTCGTATGTAAGGCCTTCGCCGAGGATTTTCGGGACGCTCATAGTGGATTGCAACTTCGATGGAGAGAGGGGCATCCGGGGCTCCTCGTGAAAGAATGAAGCCATAAAATTACCCAAGCCGTGGGCGATGTGCAAGGATCTGACTCCGAAGAAGCGCCGCGCGGCGGACGCGGGCGCTGGAATCCGGGCGTTTCCGGGGTGCGAATGTCACGTAACGGCGCGCTGCGTGCCCCACCCGGCTGTATCGCGGGTCGGCAGACGATCTCCCCTCCAGCGCCGTGATATTTTGTGTATTATTGACGTTTACGGAAGACGATGGCCGATAGAAGATATACGATCAACGCATTCACCGTGGAGCTGGAGCCCAACCCGGCGGGAGCGACAGGTTCCTCGCCGACGGTGGGATCGGAGGAATCGGTGCAGGCACTTCTGGAGTTCTTCGAGGAGTTCGATGTTCGCGCCACCTTCTTCGCCGCTGATGCCGTGGTCCGCGATTCCCCGCATCTGATTCGCCGGATAGCTGCCGCCGGGCATGAACTGGCGGTTCTGGCCCCTCGCTTCCACAATCCCCTCGACCAGCTCCTCCACTTCCGCGAAGGCATCGCCACCGCCCGTTCACGCCTGGAGGATGTATCGGCGCAGGAGATCGTCGGATTCCGCTCCGTTCCCCCCAGTTCCGGCTGGCGCTCGCCGGCCATGATCGAAACGGTGGTGCAGGAAGGCTTTATCTACAGTTCCAGCACCGTCCCGAAACAGAGCCTGGCCCCGCTCCTTTTCAGCAGCAGCGCCAAGGCCCATCGTCTCCAGACCCCCTCCGGCGTGCTCTGGGAGCTTCCGCTGACGAGCTGGCGCCCGTTCGGCGTCGGCATCCCGTCGATTCCAACCGCCGGCGGCCCGATGCTGAGCCTCCTGCCGGTCTGGATGCTGGCGCGCGGCGTGGAGGGCATGAACCGTCACGGCGAACCCGCAATTCTGTACGTCCATTCGTGGGCGCTGGAGAATCCGGCGGCCGACTACGGATCGCTTGCCTTCCGCGACCGCCTGCTCGTCTACGGCCCGCACGAGGAAACGCTGGAGAAGCTTGAGACGATCTTCCGCATCTACAGGTTCGGCAGCATTCTGGAGGCGTTCGCCTCGCGGCTGACCACGGAGTCGAATCGCCCCCCGCAGCCGCGCCGCACCAGCATCGTACGCCTGGATGAGCATACCAGCGACGACGCTCCTGCTCCGGCCCCCTCCCCCCGTCATCCCGCCGGCGATACAACCGGCACGTAGCGCGCATCCGGCCGGATGCCGGGCTTCGGACGACAATCTGTCGCACTTGAGCGTACAATTTCTTCGTACATTTGAAGTTCACGGAATCTGCCGGTTCTGTCCTATCCGATATATCGAAGTTTCCCATGCATGAGACGGCTCATACGAACGACGTGGTAGTAGAAGAAATCCCCGGACCGATCGAGTTCACCCCCGAGGAACTTGAACGGGTGAAGAGGCTGCAGGGGCTCTATCCCGATCCCCAGTCGGCCATCATGCCGGTGTTGTGGATGGCACAGCGAAAGTGGGGATGGCTCTCGGTGGGGGTCATGAAGCATGTCGCAGAGGTTCTGAACCTCCCCTATTCGCACGTGTACGGGGTGGCATCGTTCTACACGATGTACTTCAAGAAGCCGATGGGGCGCTACCATGTGCAGGTGTGCACCAACGTGAGCTGCATGCTGCGCGGCGGCGAGAAGCTGTACGATCACGTGGCCGGCCGGTACGGAATCGGCCACAACCAGCGGACTTCCGACGGGAAGTTCTCGCTGGAGGAGGTGGAGTGCATGGGAGCCTGCGGCGGCGCCCCGATGGTGGCCATCAACGAGGATTACTACGAGAATATCTCCATCGATCAACTCGACAGCCTGCTGGACTCTCTGGCCTGATATTTGGCCGGAAATTCTATGGTGAGGCCGAAGGCGCGGAGGATACCCCCGGAACAAATCGTGAAGATATGTTGCAGCATCCTCCTCCGGCGTCCTGTATGAAACTTTCCGGCGGTTCGTCAGTCTCAACGACCGAATCTTGATTCTCACTATGGAAAGGGTTATTCTCTGAGGTAAATTTTTACGGTGGTCCCATGAAATCTTCTACGATCCATACAATCAAGGCGTTAGGTGGAAAGATCGCGCTCGTCGTGGTGACGCTTCTGTTCCCGCTGATGGTGTCCGGGAGCGTTGCAACGGGAGTGCGTCCGGCCGAGAAGAACGCCGAGCTGGTCGGCAGATACATGATGAAGGTCGGCACCCTCTCGTCGGCGCTCCCCATCACGATCGAATCGGTGGAGACGAGATCCGCGGATATTTCGCTGGAGAAGGTTCTGCTCGCCGCCGATGCGGTTCGCGCCAGCGCGATTCCGGCCAAGCTCTTTCTCGATCAGAACTATCCGAATCCGTTCAACCCCTCGACGATGATCCGCTACGGGCTCCCGGCCCAGAGCAATGTGCGCCTGACGATTCATTCGCTCCTGGGCAGCCAGGTGAAGGTGGCGTTCGAGGGATTGCAGGACCCGGGCATCTATACGTTCGACTTTTCAGCCGAGGATCTGCCGTCCGGGATATACTTCTACCGGCTGCAGACCGATCAGGGAACGCTGACGCGGAGAATGACGATCTCAAAGTAATCGCCCGCGGCGCCCCTTCGGACACATACCGGCTATGACATGAAAGCCCTTCCCAGGAAGGGCTTTCGCCGTTTATGGCGCCCGCTTGCCGCGCATGGGCATCATCCCGTAGCACGCCCCCGGAATGCAGTCTTCATATGGGACATTCAACCGGCGATGGACCGGCCAGACAGCGACGAAATGATCTCCACCCACCGATTTTGCAGGATTTCCCACGATACATCCCTTGTACTCCGGCTGCCGGGATACTAGCTTCCGTCCGCATGGCCGCCCCTGGCCGGCACCAGTTACGTCCCTCGGCACCGCCTTCACAGACCCGCAACGGCAGCACCCGGACAGGAGGGTTGTGCGGGACACATCGTTCCAGGTACACCGACTTCTTATCAGCCTATGGGAACATCATCTACCTCGCGCCGCGCCTTTCTGCGCAACGCTCTCGGCGTTGTCGTCGTGGCCGGCACCTCCCCCCTGACGATCCTTGGCAGGGTGATCCCGGAAATCATGACCAGAAGCGGCAACATGCTCGTTGCCGTTTACACCATCGAACTGGAGGATTATCCTGATCTGGCGGAGGCTGGCGGCTCGATACGTCTGACGAGCCCGGAGCAGCTCATGCTAAACCCGGATCATGTGAACTTTTCCTTCGACGACGTGATCTTCCCGATCGCCATCACCCGGGTGGCGGTATCCGGCGCCGACATGTTCAAGGCGGTTTCCACATACTGTACTCACGGCTTCGGCTATGAGATCGGGCCGTACAACGCCGAGAAGGACGAGTTCGTCTGCCCGCACAACCACTCCACGTTCAGGGCTGACGGCAGCCATGTGGATAAGCCCGGCACGCCGCCGGTGGGCGACCTCCGGAAATTTCCCGTCATCTACGACGCCGGTGCCGGCACGCTCACGCTCGAACAGGTGCTCCAGGTGTCGGGCATCGACGAGGCGGCGGAGCTCCCTTCCCGCCCCTTCCTCGATCAGAACTATCCCAATCCGTTCAATCCCTCGACGATGATCCGCTACGGACTCCCGGCGGCGATGCATGTGCGGATGAGCCTCCACACGATCGTCGGCGAGGAGATGAAGGTCGTGCTGGATGAATACCGGGAGGCGGGCATCCACATGATCGACCTCCGGGCGGACGACCTCCCGTCGGGCATGTACTTCTACAAGCTGCAGACCCGGCAGGGAACGCTGGCGCGGAGGCTGACGGTGGCGAAGTGAACCGGGCTCCCGGCCCGTGCGTGAACACGACAGGAGGCCGCCGCAACGCGATGTGGTGCGACGGCCCCCAATTCTCATCATCGGAACATCCGGCAGGAACAGGCGCCCGGGAACCCGACACATCGGCCGGGAACCGGACATTCGGCCGGCACCGGCGGTCCCCCGGGAACAACAGCCCCGGGATCAGGCCCCAAGCGCGCCGAAGATCAGCGAAAATCCGGTGCCCATCCCCGCGGCCACGATGATGCTCCTGTTCAGAGCGCCTCGCGGAAGCGGCGGCGCCCCCGGCACCAGCCAGCGCCGGTTCAGGAACATCAGCGCCACCGCGGTGATGCCGATGCCGGAGATTCCGAAGAGGCCCCGCCCGGGAAATACCACAAGGTGCAGCGCCGCCATCCAGACAGCCGTCAGCCCCAGCACGATCAGCAGTATCGCGGCATTCCGCTTCTGCATCAGTTTCTCCCTCCGTTCGCCATCCAGGTTGTTTTACTTCGCATACGACACGGAACGGCGTTCGCGGATCACCGTCACCTTGATCTGCCCCGGATACTCCATCTCCTGCTGGATCTTGTGCGCGATGTCGTGGGAAAGCTGGTCGGCAAAGAGATCATCGACACGATCGGGCTCCACCATCACCCGCACTTCACGTCCGGCCTGGATCGCGTACGTCTTGGCGACCCCCTCGAACGACCGGGCGAGCGTCTCCAGCGTGTCCAGGCGCTTCACGTAGGCTTCGAGCGATTCCCGGCGTGCTCCCGGGCGCGCGCCGGAGATCGCGTCGGCGGCCTGCACCAGCACCGCTATCGGCGTCTCCATCTCGATGTCCTCATGGTGGGCGCCGATGGCATTGCAGACCACCGGATGTTCCTTGTACCGCTTGGCAATCTCGTAGCCGAGCAGCGCGTGTGGCCCTTCGATGTTCCTGTCCACGCACTTTCCCATGTCGTGCATCAGTCCCGCACGTTTGGCATGGTTCACATCCAGCCCCAGCTCGCGCGCCATGATGGCGCACAGGTACGCGACCTCGACCGAATGGCTCAGCACATTCTGGCCATAGCTGGAGCGATACTTCATCTTGCCCACCAGCTTTACTATCTCCGCGTGCACATTGTTGATCCCCAGCTCAAGCAGTGCATTGTTCCCAACCCGGACGATCTCCTCCTCAAGCTCCTTGCGAACCTTATCCACGATTTCCTCGATGCGCGCGGGATGAATACGGCCATCCTGCATCAGCCGCTCAAGAGCGATCTTCGCCACCTCGCGGCGGAATGGATCGAACCCGGAGATGATCACCGCCTCCGGCGTATCGTCCACGATCACGTCGATGCCGGTGGCGGCCTCGAACGCGCGGATGTTGCGTCCCTCGCGCCCGATGATCCTTCCCTTCATATCCTCGCTCGCCAGGTTCACCACCGAGACGGTCGTCTCCACTGAATGGTCCGAGGCGGTTCGCTGGATCGCCTGGACGATGATGCGCTGCGCTTCGCGCCGGGCATCCAGCTTCATCTGATCGCGGATCACCTTTATTTCCTGCGCGCATTCCAGCTTCGCCTCGCTCACCATGTTCTCGCTGAGGAATTTCTTGGCATCCTCGCGCGACATGCCGCTGATCCGTTCCAGACGGTGATTCTGCTCGGCCACGAGCTCCTCGGCCATCTTCTTCTGCTGTTCGATGGTGGCCCTTACATTCTCCATCTGCCTGCGCGTCTGCTCCAGCGCCCGCGATTTCTCCTCGATCTGTTCGGCCTTCTTCTGCATCTCCTTCTGCTGCACCAGAAGGTCCTTTTCTCTCCTCGTCGCTATCTCAAGTTTCTTGGCAAGGTTCTTTTCGATGTTCTCTTCACGTGCCTTAAGCTGTCGTTCTATGTTCAGGAGCTTTTCCTTCCGCCTGCCATACTCCTCCTCAAGCGCCCGCTTCTTCCCCATCGCCTCATCCTTGGCTTCAAGGATTTTCTCCCGCTTGAGATTCTCGCCATCCCTCTCGGCGTCCTCCACGATCGTCTTCGCACGCTCTTCGGCCGCCCGAACCATCTGCTTTGCGACCCTTGTGCTGAGCAGATAGCTGACGAGGTAGCCGGCCACCAGTCCGATGAGCAGCGCGATGATTAATACTATTGTTGTTGTTTCCATATGATCACATTGCTCTGATTCCCCAATCGGGTTCCAAAAAGGTTAAACATGATCGAAAGCATGAGACAGCAATCTCGATCATGTTCCGCCCTTGAAGCACCACATGAGAGATGGAGACATCGAGCAGGAGAAGCCTGACAGACCGGAAGGAGATTCGGAAGAAGGGTGATCGTGGGTTCGGCTGGAGTAGAAAATACCGATGGAGAAAAAACCGCCGCACACACCCGCCGCGATAACATCCCCCGCCACCAGACGGAGGATGGGTGTTTGGCAAGGTTTAGAACCCTGATTCAGACACGGTGGGCAGCCGCCATCACATCGCTCGCTTCCAATGGCACTACTGGCCCGTGCGAGCATCGCTCCACGAACGTTCATGCGTTCCTCTAGGAATAAGGCCTGCGATTGATGTCCTGAGTCAGCCTCCCTATTTCGCTACTATAGGTTCAATTACTGCGAAACCACGGCGAGCGTGGCGGCCAGTTTTTCTCAATCTTCCAACGGTATTTTTCAAAGAAGCGTCCGAAAGCCACAAGATACGGCGGCAGACGCCGGCCGGCAACAGGGCGGGCCGGTTCGATCCGGTCTCCGGTGGGTGGAAGCCGGTGCTCGTACAGATTCACACCGAATATCCTACTCATGAATCGAGTTGAAGTAACTCTTCAACTGATGTGGTAAGAGATTCGATCCTGCGAACGATTTCGCCCGTTTCGCGCCTGGCGCGCTCCTGCTCATTCATGAACAGTTCGGCGGTGTTCAATGCGGCCAGCACCGCGATCGTGGACATTGGCTGCGTGGGAGACTTGCTCGACACGTACTTCATCTGCTCGTTGACCATGCTCGCGGCTTCCTGAATCCGCCCGGCGTCATCGCCGCGCAGCTTGTATTCGGAGCCGTGTATGTGTACAGTTATTGTCTCCGCCATCGTTGTATCGTGCGTGGACGTTGCCTGTGAATGTTAAGACTGCCGTTGATGTTGAAAAACAGACTGGATCTTCGGATATCTTCTAGTCTCCCTTCATCCCCCGCCTCTGCTTCCCTGGAGTCACCGCGGGATCGCGGTCGTCCAGATGGAATCGATGATCACCATTCCGCATCCTGCCGGGGTGGAGACGCATGCCGCCTCTGCTGCGCAATCATACCTGCAGGATAGGCCCGCCCCTCATCCATTGCTGCATATATGGGACGGGATGTTTCGGATGATCGGTAATGATACAAAAAACGAGGTGTGAAAAAAAGATTCACACGCACACAATGGTTTTCTACTGTTCGTAGCGCTCCAGCTTGAAGGTCTCCCCCAGATACCGCCTGCGCACCTCGGGATCGCTCGCAAGCTCGTCGGCATGGCCGCTGCGGAAGATGCCGCCGTCGATCAGAATATAGGCCCGGTCGGTGATCGAGAGCGTCTCGTGCACGTTGTGATCGGTGATCAGAATGCCTATCCCGCGGCTTCTGAGCTTCTGAATGATGTGCATGATCTCCTCCACCGCCAGCGGATCGATGCCGGCGAAGGGCTCGTCAAGCAGGATGAACTTCGGGCTGGTGGCTAGCGTGCGGGCGATCTCGGTGCGCCGCCGCTCCCCCCCGGAGAGCATATATCCCATCTGCCGCCGGATGTGGGTGATGGAGAATTCCTCCAGCAGTTCATCCACCCGTTCGCGCCGCTTCCGCCTGGGATAGCCGATCAGCTCAAGGATCGCCATGATGTTCCCCTCCACGCTCATGCGCCGGAAGACCGAGGCCTCCTGCGGCAGATACCCGATCCCGCGTCGCGCACGCCGGTACATTGCGATGTTGTCGATCCGGCGATCATCAAGAAACACCCGCCCCTCGGTCGGACGCACCATCCCCACGATCATGTAGAAGGTCGTCGTCTTGCCCGCCCCGTTCGGTCCGAGCAGCCCCACCACCTCCCCCTGCTTTACGCTGAGGGAGACATCGCGCACCACACGCCGCTTCTTGTAGCTCTTCACGAGATGTTCGGCGCGGAGGAGCGAACCGCCTGCGGTTCCCTCCACGGCGTTCGCATCCACCGCTATCTGCCGGTCCTCTTCCTGCTGGTCATCGTCATGTACGGTCATGAATCATCCTTCCCTTCGTGTCAGAGTCAGCGTCTTGTCCATCTCCGCGCCGTTGCGCAGGATATGAAGGCGGAGCCTGTCGCCCACCCGCGAATCGTAGATCAGGAGGATGGCATGATCCTCGGTCTTGACAGGATCGCCGTTGATGGCCGTGATCACATCGCCGACTTCGAGCCCGGCGCGGGTGGCGGGCGAGTTCGGCGCCACTTCCACCACCACCACTCCTTGGGTGCTGCTCAGGCGAAGATAACGCGCGATGCGCGCATCGATCTGCTGCACGCGCATGCCGGTCCAGAAATCACGCGGGATGCTTCCGTCCTTCCTCAGAAGGTCGATCACCGAGCGTGCCCGGTTGATCGGAATCGCGAAGCCGATGCCGATCGATCCGGCCCCCATCGAGCTCTGCGAGGTGGAGTAGATGGTGGCGTTGATCCCGATCACCTTTCCCTCGGCATTCACTAGCGGCCCCCCGGAGTTGCCGGAGGAGATGGCGGCGTCGGTCTGGAGCATCCCGCGATAGATCCTCTCCTCCTGCGGCTGAAGATCGACGCCAGTGTTGGAGATTACGCCGACGGTGACGGTCGGCTTCGAGTTGATGTCGAAGAGACCAAAAGGATTGCCCAGCGCTATCACCCATTCCCCCACAATTGCACCGTCCGAGTTTCCGAGCTCCAGATAGGGAAGATTCGCCCCGTCGATCTTCAGCAGCGCCACATCGGTAGTCCTGTCCGATCCGATTACCCGGGCGTCGTATTGCTTGCCATCGGTCATGGTGACGATGATCTTGCTTGCGCTGCCGGCGACGTGATCGTTGGTGACGATGTAGCCGTCGGGAGAGATGATGAAGCCCGACCCAAGCCCGTGCACCTCCTGTTGGTAGGTCTGCGCACGTCTGCCGAAGAAGCGCTCGAAGAAGGGATCGTCGAAGAAGGGATCGCGGTAGCGGACCTCGCGAACCTCCGTGACGTTGATCCCGACCACCGCGGGCGACACCTGCTGAACAGCACGGGTGATCGCGTTCTGGCGCGATATGGTGATGTCCTCGCCAAGCTGCGTGCGGCTGACCGGCGTGGTGGTCACACCCCGGCGCTCGGGAGCCGATGTGCCGCCTGTGCGGTCCGGCTGCGCCTTGCACGAGGAAAGCACCGCTGTAAGGAGCAGTGCCGGAAGAATGGTACGGACGATTGATCCAGAAGCTGTCAGCATGATGTTGTTCGACATATCGTTTCCGTATGACATTTCCCTGGCGCGTTGTAACGCAGCCGGTCCCGACCGCCGGGAGCATTCAAAAATATGATCGCCGGCCGAACTTTGCCCGATCTTCGCCGGTCGGCGGAAACCGGATGCGCGGCGAAGACGTTCGGACACGGCACCCGCCGCGTAACCTCCCCGCCCTGACGATGTTCCGGTTGTACCGGCGCCGGAGCTCAAGGTTTCATCCGGGCGGCGGCACCCGCCGGGTCCGGACGGAAACGACGGACCACCGGCGGCGATAGTCTCTGCCGCGGCCATCACCACAACGGCGGATACATCGTCTACCATCCGACGCAGAGCCGATGACGGGGGGTTTTGCGTTTCATTTCCGACAGTTGCCGTGTTATTTTTCCTGGTATTCTATGGAACAATCCGATCGCACCGGTCATCATGGCCGACCGCAGCATCCTCCCACACAGCCCCAACCGGGCGAGTACATACGTGAATACAGCCGAGCAGTTCGCGGCCCCGAAGGGCGCCAGGAGGGCAGGCGCTTGAGCAGCGAAGCACCTGTCCAGGAAGAGATCGCCGGGCTTCCACCTGCCGCCGGGGGGCATGGCGGGGCGCCGTATATCAGCGTTGTGATCCCCGTCTATGACGAGGCGGAATCGCTGCCGGAGCTTGCGACCCGGCTGGAGAAGACGCTGACCGGCATGGCGGGCGATTCCTACGAGGTAATCTTCGTCGATGACGGCTCGCGGGACAACTCGTACGAGATGCTCCGCGAGATCCATCGACGGAACCCGCGCTTCACGGCCGTGCGCTTCCGTACGAACTACGGGAAGTCGGCGGCGCTGGCGGTGGGCTTCGAGCGCGCGCGCGGGGAATATGTCTTTACGATGGACGCCGACCTGCAGGATGACCCCGACGAGCTGCCGAACATGCTGGAAACGCTGAAGTCGGGCTACGACCTCGTCTCGGGCTGGAAAAAAAACCGGCTCGATCCCTGGCACAAAACGCTCCCGTCGAAGGTCTTTAACTCTGTCGTACAGACGGTGACGGGACTTTACATCCATGACTTCAACTGCGGCCTGAAGGCATATCGCCAGGAGGTGCTCCCGCATCTGAGCGTCTATGGCGAGATGCACCGCTACCTGCCGGCGCAGGCGCACTGGCAGGGATTCCGGGTTACCGAGCAGGCGGTGCTCCACCACCCCCGCAAGTACGGGGTCTCGAAGTTCGGCATGAGCCGGCTCGTCAAGGGGTTCCTCGACCTGCTGACGCTGGTGCTTACCACCAAGTACGCCCGGCGGCCATTGCATGTCTTCGGAACGGTGGGGGTCGCGATAGCCTTCATCGGCTTCCTCATCGATCTCTGGCTGAGCATCGAGTGGTTTCTCGGCACTACGTCCCTGACGAACCGCCCCCTGGCGCTGCTTGGGGTGCTGCTGATCATCGTCGGCGTACAACTTGTCTCCATCGGCCTGATCGGCGAGATGATCGCCAAGAACTCGATCAGCACTCAACAGTACTCAATCCGCGAAATACTCGAATGACGCCGATTTCCTCATTACTCTCGCGATGGCTTCCGCTGGTCGCCCTCGCCATTTTCCTTCCGACTTCGACGGCCCAGGCCCAGGAACCGGAGGAGGCCGACACTCCGGCGCCGGGCGGGCGTGTGGTCCTGCATCCCATGATCGGGGTGCAGACGATGTGGTTCAATGGCGACTACCAGGCCCGCCGGCCGCTCAGTCCCGTCGGCGAGGAGGTACAGGCGCTTGGCGGCGGCTTCCTGGGATCGAGCAATGCGCTCCATGTGGAGGTGGAAATCCTCCCGCACTCCGCTTCCATCCTCCGCTTCCCGGTATCGTTCGATGCCTTCTTCCTCTCCGGCAAGACCACCTACTCGGGCTCCGGAGTCGGCAGCATCGACCCGCGACGGCTAACGTTCAATCATACGGCCAGTATCTACTCGGTCGGGACCGGCGTGCGTGCGGCCTTCTTCTCCTCTCCGAATCTCTATCTCGGTGCCGAGGCACGCTTCAATTACCTCCCGGCCACCGAGTTCCATTCGCGTCTCTACTCCGCCCGAACCGACGAGACGATCTCGGAGTCGCACGGCATTCCCGATTCCATCGCCGACTTCCGGATCGGCGCGTACTTCAAGCTCGGCACCCAGGTGGAGTTCTTCGATCCGCTCCTGCTGGATTTCAGCATCGGCTACGGCGTGCTGAATCTGATCGGCAAGGAGACCGATCCGGACAAGATCCGCGAGTTGCTGGTCATCGAGCCGTATCAGGTGATTCCGAGGCCGGCGGCGGAGACCACGCTGGGCTATTTCGGCGTCGGATTCAGCGTCATCTGGAAGCTATGACCGGCTTCCGTCCCGCCATTATTTGCGACGATCCGCCATGTCACGCATAGGATCGTCCCGCCAGATTCGTCTTCTTCTCCCGGCCGGGACTATCTTGCATGTCGATCCGGCATCGCCCCCCCTCGCCGCCGGAGAACGCTTCCGGGCCGGGAACGGGGCTCGTCATGTCCGTACGTGAGTCAACGAAATCAATGAGTCTGAAAGAGATTATCGACGCAAGCCCGTCGATCGAGCCTATCGACAAGTACCTCTGGGGGTACATGTACGGCCTGGCGCGCGAATACATGATACCGTATCTGGAATCGAAGGGAGTGCCGATCCGCGGCGCTTCCGTGATCGAGATCGGCTGCGCCGAGGGGGGCAACCTCTGCGCGATGGCCGAACACGGTGCGGTGGAGCTGGTGGGAACGGATATCGCCGAGGAGCGCCTGGAGAGCGCCGCCAATATCGCCGCCACGCTCGGGCTCTCGATCGACTACGGCTCGCATGATATCATCAACGAAGCGCCGCAGGGAGAATGGCGCGGCCGCTTCGACGTCGCCTTCCTGCGCGATGTGATCGAGCATCTCGACGATGCGACGATAGCATTGCGGAACATCCGGCAGGTGCTGAAACCGGGGGGAGCGCTCTATGTTACCTTTCCCCCCTACTACTCCGCCTTCGGCGGCCATCAGCATCTGCTGGGAAACTGGGCGGGGAGGATTCCTTTCATGCACCTGCTCCCCACGCCGGTCTTCCGCCGCATGGTGGCAGGCTCCACCATCGATCGTAACAAGGTGGAGGTGGAGCGGCTGCATCGCATCCGGATGACCACCAACAAGCTGAGCCGCGCTGCGCGCGCCGCGGGGTTCACCATCGCCGACGAAAAGCTCTACTTCATCCGCCCGGTCTTCAAGATGAAGTTCGGTTTGCGGCCGATCGGCGCCGATATCATAAAGCCCATTCCCGGCCTGCGCGACCTGCTGGCACTTGAGGCCGGCTATATCCTGAAGAACAATTCGTGAAGATGAGACCGGAGCACCGAACGCCAGCCGCTCGCCGGCATCCGGCCAGACATCATCAGACGACAAGGGAACATGTTTGAGAGCGAGACCCCGAACGGCATACGGAAGCGGTTCGAATATTTCACGGCGATCCTGACGCGCTACCGGCCGAAGAGCGTGCTCGATTTCGGGGCCGGCACCGGCACGAACCTCACCATCCCGCTGGCACAGACATTCCCCGCGACCCGGTTCCTCGGCGTCGATAACGATCGCGCGAGCGTGGACTATGCCAACAGCGTCAACACCGCGGAGAATCTATCCTTCGCGATGATCGAGGAAGCCCCGCTCCACGGACCGTACGACATGGTGATCGCCTCGGAGGTGATCGAGCATGTTGACGAACCCGGCGCGCTCCTGCTTCATCTGCGCGATATGCTGGCGCCGGGAGGGAAGCTGATCCTGACGATGCCGAACGGCTACGGCCCGTTCGAGATGACGGCATTCGCCGAATCGCTCCTCTATGTCACGGGCATCCACGGCCTGCTCCACCGCGTCGCGGGCATGCTGCTGGGCAGGAAGGTCAGCCGCCCGACGAAGGCCGACACGCTGGCCGTGAGCCCTCATGTGAACTTCTTCTCCTACGGCCGTATCCGCGGCCTGGTGCGGTCATCGAACTTCGACATTCTGGAATACCGTCCACGGACATTCGTATGCGGCCTGGGATTCCACCAGATTCTCTTCACCGAATCGGCCCGGCGCTGGAACGCCCGTGTCGCCGACTCGCTCCCCCCGCAGGCCAACAGCGGCTGGATGTTCGTGCTGGAGAAAAACACCCGGATTCCCCCCTCCGCCCTTCCCTACAAACGTGGCCGCTATGAACGCATGCGGAAATACCTGAATGCGAAGCGGTGGGGAGTGGGGTGAGTTAAGGCAAAGGTCAAAAGGCAAAACGTGCGGATATGAGACCGGACAGCTATCCGGCCCTTTGCGTCTTTGCGTGAATCTTTTTCCGGCAATGCGATTGACGGTTAGGGCACGGTCGAAAGGCAGAGGCATTCCTCTCCGGCTACGGGAATTCCACCGACGTACCGGCCTCATCCTCTTTCCTCACGAATTTCCTGAAGTTCCGCACTACATCATTCACATCATCCCCCGGCTCTACGTACACGAATTTCCCCGTATCGCGATGCAGATGCAGATAGGAGGCGATGATCCTGATCTCATCGATTTCCTCCTTCCTGCACTGCGCGGGAGCAACGGCGCCATCGAAATAATGCTTCTCGACCAGTCTCCGGAATTTCGCCTCGGGGAAACCGGCGCCGATCACCACCTGCCCGACAAGGCGCCCGAACCGGATGAGGAAGATCTCCCGCTTTCCCCGCTCCGCCGCCGGCAGCAGGATAATCACGTTGTTGCAGTTCACCGAATCGGCGATACGCTCCTCGCGCAGAAAAATCCTCCGCAGTTCATTGATCCGGTCACGGATTTCCGCCGCCGACTCGAACTCCAGACGTTCCGCGCACGCCTGCATCCGTTCCTCCAGAATATTGATGATCCCCGATTCCGCCCCCGAAAGGAAGCTCCGCACGCGATCCACCTCCGTGATATATTCCTCCGGACTCTGAAGCCCGGCGCAGGGGGCACCGCACCGCCTGATCTGATGATAGAGACAGGGAACGGCCGAGAGACTGGGAATGATCGGCCCCTCGCACTCGCGCAGACCGAAAACCTGGTTGATGGTCTCGATCATCGACTGCACGGCCCCACGGTTCCGGAACGGCCCGAAATATTCGGCGCCATCCGGCTCGATCTCCAGCGCCAGACCCACCCTCGGAAATAGCTCGCTGTGGTCGATGCGAAGAAAGGCGTAGCGACGGTAGCGTTTCTGCAACGTGTTGTACTTCGGCTGGTGCTCCTTGATCAGCCGCGACTCCAGCAGCAGCGCGCCAAGTTCCGATCCGGTCTCCTCCACCTCCACCTTCCTGACGCGGCGCACCATCTCAGCGATCTTCTTCGTATGCGCGGCGCCATGACGGAAATAGCTCCCGACGCGATCGCGCAGATTCTTCGCCTTTCCTATGTAGAGCACCTCGCCGCGCGTATCGAGCATCCGGTAAACTCCCGGCACCGCCGGAATCGCGCCAAGAACCGGCTCCAGATTCCGAATATGCTTCGGCAGTTCACGCCCGAGCGCCCCCATCGTCCTGTACTGGATCGTCAGGACATCATCCAGGGTCTCGCAGGCGAAATCCTCCTGAAGGATATCGAGCAGTTCGACAAGCGCGCGGGCGGTGGCATGGGCATCCCCCATCGCCCGGTGCCGTCCCCTGATCCTGATGCCGAAGTAGGCCGTCAGATGCTGCAGCGCCCAGCTTTTCTGCGGAGGAAGGATGCGGCGGGCGAGACGGGCGGTGCAGAGTTTGGGATGTCCCATCGGGGAAACCCCGTGGCGCAGGAACGAATGCTGGAGGAAATTGAAATCGAACATCACGTTGTGCGCCACGAAGACCGCGTCGTCCGGGAACCATGTCCTGATGTCCGGGAAGATCTCCCCCCCCTTCGGCGCGGCGAAGACCATGGCATTGGTGATGCCGGTCATCCGCTGGATCGCAAGAGGTATGGCCCGCTCCGGATTGACGAGGCTCTGCCGCTCCTCGATGATCTCCCCTCCACGTACCGTCACGCAGGCAACCTCCGTGATACGGTGTTTCTCCGGCGAAATCCCGGTGGTCTCGACGTCCGTGACGATGAATGTTCCTTCGGCTAGGGAACGCATGGCTTGTTCCGGCGATAACTGCTGAATCGAATCCCCCGGGACGAAAATAACGAACCGCGAGCCGGCGCGGGGAAAAGAATGTGGCGCCGGCAGCAAGCCCCGGCGCCATGCTCCGGCGGAGAACATCCGTTCCCCGGAGCGGCAATGCCGGCAAAAGAGATTGCGCGATTTTCTGACCGAGTCAATATCTTTGGCCCTTGAAGACGCGCGGCGGATACGTCGTCACTACGATCAATCAACATATTCACTGGAGTTCAGCATCCTATGAAACGAAGCCTTCTGGCGCTGGTCCCTGCTCTCTCGCTCGCGGTCGTCATGGCCGGCTGCGGCGATAGCAAGAAGGAGGAAGGGCCCGTTGACGTCAAAAGCTATGCGGAGTACACCGACGAGATCCTGAAGTTCTCGGTTCGTTATCCAAGCGACTGGGCCAGGGGCATCCAGTCCGGATCGCAGGCTGTCTTCTACTCCAGCCAGGCGATCGCAGACGGATTCACCCAGTTCCAGCCGAACGGGCAGCGCGGCGCGAAGGTGCACGTGTTCGCGGTGACGGGGGGCGAGCAGGAGATGCAGTTCTCGATCAATGATCTGAAGGAAATGTTCAATGATGCCTCGGTGGTGAAGGAGCCGGAGCAGACCACGCTTGCAGGAGGCCCGGCGACGAAGGTCCGCTACGAGTTCGATGTGGACGACACAAGGTTTACGGCGGAGCGCTATTATGTGGTGCGCGATGGCGCGATGACCTATCTGGAGACAGCCGTTATCGGTGATTACGGCGCCTACTCCGCCGTCTTCGATACCGTCCGCGCATCGTTCAAGCCGGCGGCCGTCGCGCAGCGCCCGGTGGATACCACCGCCGGCGCCGCCCCTGCCGATACGCAGCTCGTGGATGTTCCGGCGGCCGACATGAAGAGCTACTCCAGTCAGTATTTCACGATCCAGTATCCGTTGAACTTCTCGCCGGGTTCGGCCCGCGCCGGAGGAGCCCTGGCCTCCACCATTTTCTCGGGCGCCCGCAACGACTCGTACTATCAGGTCGATGTGATCGATCCGAAGGGACTGGACCTGGCGGCCATCGTGGAGCAGAACAAGCGCAACTACGGCAACCGCTCGGCCTCGCAGACGAGCGTGGGCAGCCAGAAGGGATATGTCTTCAGCTACAGCGGCGGCAAGGATGTCACCAGCCGGGCATATTTTGCGCTCGCGAACGGCCATCTGTACCGTATCACGATGAACTGGTACACTCCGCACCAGGAGCACTATCAGCCGGCATTCACGAAGGCGCTGACAACGTTCCAGCCGAAGTAAAACGCTTCCGACAGATTTGACCGCGCGGGGCTCCGGAGGATTCGGGGCCCCGTTTCGTTGATATCCTCCGGCATGTATCGCCGGTTGTACGATCCGCCCGGCGCCGCCAGGGAATCTTTCCCCCGGCACGCATACCCCCTTGCGGATCGATATCCTCTTCGCCACATTCCCGCCGCAGTTCTCCTCCGGAACTCCATTGCCCTGCATCATCATGAACACGATCCTCCGTCGTCTGGCGTCCGATGCGCTCCATCTGCTCGCGCCGATGCTCTGCCCCGCCTGCGATGCTCTTCTCACGCCAGATGATGGAGCATACTGCCGCGCATGCCGCGCGTCACTGGAGCCGGCCCCCTTCCCCCGCGATATCTTTTCGGAGATCTCCGCCGGCTTTCCCGGCGAGGAGCTTGCGCTCTCGGCCATCGGCGCGCTGTATGTATTCGCCGATGGGAATCCGGTTCAGAAGCTCATCCATGCCGTGAAGTACAAGGGATGCTACGGGCTGGGCGTCGATCTGGGAACGGAGCTCGGGCGGGCGCTTGCGATGTTCGAGGAGTTTGATGGCATGGAAGTCATTGTGCCGGTGCCCCTGCACCGGGCGCGGCTCAGGGAACGCGGCTATAATCAGGCGGAGGCGGTCGCGACCGGACTGGCCGCCGCAATCCCCGGCAGCCGCATCGTCCGCGCGCTTGCACGCACGCGGCACACCATCAGCCAGACAACACTCGATGCGCAGAGGCGACGGCGCAATGTCGCCGATGTCTTCCGCATCGCCGGAACCGATGTCAGAGGCCGCTCCGTCCTCCTCTGCGACGACGTCTGCACCACCGGCGCGACGCTCAATGCCTGTGCGGAGCGGCTGCTCCAGGCTGGCGCACTGCGCGTGGCGGCGGCGACAGTAGCGAGAGATATGCCGGTCGGCAACCGCGCCGGGAACGTCCGCCTCATGTTTCAGGAACCTGCATGAGGCCGACGGATGGCGGCCGTGCGGGGAAGGATTCCGCGCTCCCCCCGTGACAGGCATGAGAGAAGCATGGCAGGGGAAGAACTCGCCTCTGCCGATGGCCCCCGTCCGGCGCACCGTACCTGTTTTCGTAAATTCGTCCTCCGGCCGGGTCGCGATTGATATGGTCCCGGCGAATAATTCCCGAGCGCAGCGCATGACTCCCATACTTACATCAGCACAGATGCGCGAGGCCGACCGGCTGGCGATCGAACGGCACGCCATCCCCGGGCCGGTGCTCATGGAGAATGCCGCGCGCGGCTCGTGCGATGTCCTCGCCATCCTTCTCGATTCGCTCGAAGGGCGACGGATCGCCGTGATCTGCGGCGGCGGCAACAACGGCGGCGACGGGCTGGCACTCGCGCGGCATGCCATCATACATGGCGCGGCAGTGACCTGCGCTCTGCTGCGCACGCCGGAGCAGCTCTCCGCCGACGCGGCCGCGCAGCATCGCATACTGGCATCGTTCGCTCCGGAATGCATCGTTCCCTGGGAGAAGTTCGGCGGGACGGCCGGTCGGTTTGATGCGATCATCGATGCAATGCTCGGCACCGGCGCCACCGGTCCGCTGCGGGATACATTCGCCGAGGCGGTGTGCTGGGCGAACAGGCAGGAAAGCTTCAGATTCGCGCTCGATATTCCCACCGGCATCGACGCCGATAGCGGGAGCTCGGCCGGAGAATATTTTCACGCGGATGCCACGGCCACGATGGCCGCGATGAAGCCCGGGCTTCTGTTTGCCGACGGGGTGCACGCCGGCGGCAACATCCATGTCGTGAACATCGGCGCTCCGCCGGCGCTCTACGAGGGAAGCGGTCTTGAACTGCTCGACGGGGAGCGCGCGACGCGGGGCCTGGTTCCGATAGATCCCGCCCGGAACAAGTATGATCGAGGGAAGGTGCTGGTGGCGGCCGGGTCGCGCGGCATGACCGGGGCCGCGGTGATGGCGGCCGAGGCCGCGCTCCGTACGGGAGCCGGACTGACGGTTCTGGCGATTCCGGAAACGGCGGCACCGATGCCGCAGGCGCTGGCGCCGGAGATCATGACGATGTTTATGCATGCAACGGGCGATGGAGCGTTCGCCCATGATGCATTTTCCGAACTCCTGTCCCGGACCGATGTGTACGCCGCAATTGCGGCGGGTCCCGGCGCGGGACGTTCCGCGGAGACTGCGGCGGCCATGCGGGAGCTGGTCGCCGGCTCGGCCGCGCCGGTCGTGCTGGACGCCGACGGTCTGAACGCCTTCATCGGTGATCCCGATCTTCTGGCGAAGCGCAGATGCGACCTTGTCATCACGCCGCATCATGGCGAGATGGGGCGGCTGCTCGGAATCGAGCGGACGGAGATAACGGACGATCCGCTCCGGCATGCGCGCGAGGCCGCGGCGCGGATGCGCTGCATCGCGGTGCTGAAGGGGGCTCCGACGGTGATTGCGCTCCCCGATGGACGCGCATGGATCAACGGGGCGGGAAATCCCGGCATGGCCACCGGCGGCACCGGCGACGTCCTTACCGGAATGATCGCGGCGCTGATCGCCCAGACTGGAGACGCCGTGGAGGGAACGCTCGCCGCGGTCCACCTGCACAGCCTCGCCGGAGATATTGCCGCCGATGCCATCGGCATGCGCGCAATGACTGCAACCGACATCCTTGTTCATATCGCTGATGCATATCATTCTCCCCCCGCCAGATGACCCCAGCAGCACCAACAATCCCATGCGCGAATTTCTGAAGCAGGTTCTCCCGGCAATTCTCTATTCGGTTCTGATCTTTCTCGTCAGCTCGCTTTCCAATCCTCCCGCCCCCGACTTCAATCTGGAATGGGGGGATAAGATCAATCATGCCGGCGCGTTCGGACTGCTGATGCTGCTGGCGTTCCGCGCCGTGCGCTGGTTCGTTCCCGACCGGCCGCTCCGCACACAGCTCGCCCTCGCCTTCCTCTACTGCCTGCTCTACGGGGCCATCGATGAGATTCATCAGACAGTCGTTCCCAACCGGCACGGCGATCTGCTCGACCTCCTTGCGGATACCGTCGGCGCCACGCTCGGTGCGCTCTTCATCGTAACCACCGGCAGATGGCCGCTCGGACGATGGATGTTCGGCCTCCCGCAGGAACGCAGCCGGTGATTATTATGGAGCCCGCGGACATGCCGAACATCATTATCCCTTGCAGCACCCGGCGCAACATCCTATGTTGATGCTCCTATGCTAGAACACTTCGTACCCGGCCGCTCCTCCCTCTTCTGTCTGATCGCCGGGGTATTCCTTCTGCTGCCGTCCCGCCCCGCCCGGGGTCAGAACACGGGCTTCCGCCCCACGGGAATTCTTTCGGTCGATCTCCGCGAGGGCCTCGCCGATACCGCCGACGCACCCCGTCCCGCCGAGGGTGCGACCGGGCGCAAATCGGTGCTGCTCGCCGGAGGGCTTTCCGCGCTGGTGCCTGGAGCGGGGCAGATCTACGCCGAAGCGCCGCTCTGGCGGACGCTGGTGTATGGTGCCGTGGAGGTCGCCGGATGGACGCTGTTCGGGGCCTACTCGGCCGAAGGCGATCGGGCCACTGCGGACTTCGAGAACTTCGCGGATGCGCACTGGGACATCACCCGTTATATCTCCTGGATCGGTGAGAACTTCGAGAAATGGGGGGATGACGAGGTGAACAAGCAGGCGGCGCGCGAGGCTCTGGCAGCGATCTATGTGTCCGGCGATCCATCGCTGCGGCCGTGGGAGCGCATCGACTTCGCGCAGCTCAACAAGCTGGAGGCGGCTGTCACCGGCGGGTTCTCCCATACGCTTCCCACCCACGGCGAGCAGCAGTACTATGAGCAGATCGGCAAGTACATACAGTATCGCGCCGGCTGGGACGATCACAATCCCGTGGGGGATACGATAATCTACAACCCCTCGCGGGTGACTGATAGAAACCGTGAGTATGTGGCCGATCGCGAACGCGCGAATGATCTGCTCAGCTACGCCGGCGCCGCGCTCTGGGTGCTGGCACTGAACCATGTGGTGAGCACCGTGGATGCAATGCTGGAGACGCGCAGCTACAACATCTCGCTCAGTTCCGAACTGCGCGGGGAGACGCTTCCGAACGGCCACAGAAGATATACGCCGGCGATCGGCATGACGATGCGGTTCTGATCCGCCATCAGATCGTCGGAATGTGAGATGTTCGGCAGACGGCGCATGAACCGGAGCACCACCCTGTCCACGCCCGAAACGCCGCGGCATCGGGTAATGAAACGGCAGGTCGAGCGGATCGGATAGGGAAGCAGCTCGATCTCCTCCAGATCGTAGCGGACCATCAACCGGAACAGGCGCGCGATACAGAGAAGATCGTCGCGGAACCCGGGACGATGGTCGTTGATCACCGGATGGAGCGTCGCAGGCGCCTCGCGAAGATGTCCGTTGACGAATTGTGCATAGGCGAGATCGATCGGATACAGCAATTCAATTTCCCGCGCGAGAGCGTTGTTCTGGCGAACGGCGAGCTTCCGGAACTCATCCGCCATCGCGGCGATCGCCTGGTGATCGAAGCCGATCATCGTAGGCGCCAGCCTGCTGCCGAAGATAAGCTGCGCATGGAGTATCCGGGGTCCGCGCCGGCGCGGGTTCGAGCGCCCGCAGCTTCTCGTAGGTACGCGCGGCCTCCGCCGCATATCTCCCCGTACCCACGGACACCAGCAGATGACCGTGCAGAACGCCGGCATAGGCAGGCCGCCCCTGGCGCCCGTTCAACTGGTCCGACTCCATCACGCGCAGAAATTCGTGGGATAATCCGTAGCCATCACCATACTTCGCGGTCAGCAGGTTGTGCGGGCGCAGCGCCATCAGATAATACCACCTGGCCGGTGGCGTGGACGGAGGAGGAAGCTCGGGTATCGGATCAGGAGATATCATACTCCCCCGTTCGTCATTTTCAATATCCGCAACACTTCATTACATTGCGGCGTCTTCGTGCGGATCAACGCCATAGCCCAACACCAATGGAAAGGCATGACATGAGTCACACACTGATCGCCAACGGGAAACACTACGCCGATCCCAACAATTACGCGGATACCCAGACCAGGGTCAGCAACTGGAAGATGTTCATGTGGCTCTTCCTGGCGCAGGACGGGATGATGTTCTTCACCCTGTTCGCCGGGTATCTGGGATTGCGCATCGGTTCGACAAGCTGGCCCGTACCATCGCACGAGCTGGGCATCGCGCAGACCGCGGTGATGACCTTCATCCTCATCTGCTCGTCGGTGACGATGGTGCAGGCACTTTCGGCCATCCAGCGGGGCGATCGTAAAAAGATGGTGCTCTGGCTGCTGGCGACCATCGGCGGGGGCCTCCTCTTCCTGCTGGGGCAGTACATCGAGTACAGCCATCTGATCGGCGAAAAGGGCATGAGCCTGAGCCGGCATCTCTTCGACGCCACCTTCTTCGTCCTCACGAGCTTCCACGGCCTGCACGTCCTCTGCGGCGTGATCTACCTGATTTCGGTGGCGATGAAGGCGAGCAGATACTCGCAGGAGAACTACACACAGGTGGAGATCGTCGGCCTCTACTGGCACTTCGTCGATCTTGTCTGGATCATCCTTTTCACGCTCGTCTATCTGATCTGACGAAGCGCCATGCATTCGATTCCGGCATTCACTCGAACATAAAACCGTAGAAGAGTTATGGCAGAGGCCCTCGCGCATACCGCGGAGCACGAGCATGCGCATCCGAACTATATGGCGGTCTTCTGGTCGCTGTTCATCATCACCGTGGCGGAGGTGGGCGTCACCTACATCTCCATGTCGCAGGCCCTGATGGTCATCATCCTGCTGGCGATGGCGTTCGCAAAGGCGATCATGGTCGCGCTCTACTTCATGCATCTGAAATACGATAACAAGATCCTCATGATCATCGCCGCCGTGCCGGTGATCCTGGCGGCGATCGCTGTTACCATCGTGGCAACGGAATACTCCACCTACAAGATCAGCGACACGGCGCGCACGCAGCCGCCCGCTGCGGCCGAGGGACACGAGTGAAACCCGGCCCCCATATTTCCGAGGAGCTCCGGCATCCTCCGGAACATCACGGGGGCAATGGGGTGGTACACCATTCCGTTCCAGACGAGGATGCCAGGGACAGCCGCATGATCTACATCATCATCGGCGGCATCCTGGTGGCCTTCAGCATCGGCCTCGGCATCCTCATCTTCGCCATGACGATCGACTGGCAGTAGCCCCGCCATCATCGATACCTGCAACAACGCCTCCGGAGAAATCTCCCCGGAGGCGTTACACGTTTGATCGGTCGGCCTGCATGATGCCGAAGGATCATTCCACAGAAATCGATCCTCCCTGGCTCATGCCCATCATTCCTTCACCACGATCTTCCTGCTCATCATGGTCCCCCCTACGTTCATCGTGACCGTGTAGGTGCCCACGGGCCATCCCTCCGTGCTGACCGGGACGAGGCTGATCCCCTCGCGATCAGGACCGGAGCCCGAGTACACCCGGCGGCCGGCAAGATCGCTGACGGTGATGAACACCGGCCTGTCCGTATCGAGCGCATACTCCAGAATGAAGTCGCCTCCCTTGTGGATCGGGTTCGGATAGGTGTCCATGACGCCGTTGTACATGGAGATGGTGCCGCCGGATGTGGCCGGGATGTTCTTGCCGAGCTCATCGGGAATCCTGAACGTATCGACGGTGTCGATAATCGCGCAGAGCGGACAGAGCGGCAGCCGGCAGGTTCCTGTGCCATCGGAGATGTAGCAGATGCGCTCCTGCCAGACCCTGCAGACGCGGGTAATGGGAGGCGTGCAGAACCGGCGGATCGAATCGAGGCGCGGCACGTTGCAGATCGGGAGAAGCTGCGGCTGTGCGGTGGCCGCGATCCATCCCCTCTGGCATGTTGTCGATTTGCTCCGGTCGGTCTTGATCAGATAGAGCTGCCCCGGATCATCTGCGGCGGTGGAACTCTGGCGGAAGCCCGATATGATGAAGCCGGTCGTGGTGCAGCCGGTGGTGGCAGTCACGTAGTTGACCGACCATCCCCAGTCGTTCCCCGCGCCGCCGTAGATCGTCGTGGTTGGAACCACGGGATTCAACGTCCCGGTCGTGAACTCTTGAAGGAACACGTCGTTGCCACCGAAGCCGAAGCCCGCCGGCGGCGTAACGTATCCGGTGACGATGATCGAGCTGGGAACAAGCGGGATCGGCGTAACGGTGTCCGCCGATGAAAGCAGCACCGGAATCTCACGCACCCAGAGCGCCGCGTCGGCGCCGCCGCAGAAGTCGCCCAGCGTGCGGTCGGCGACAAACGAGCAGACGTTCGCCGCGGTCTGCAGCACATATGCTTCCCCCCCGCCCCCTACGCTGCTGGTCTGCCCGACCGCCACGATGTTCCCACGCCTCGTACCCGCGCGCAGCTCCGTAACCGAGCGCAGTTCTTCATTGCCGCTTCCGCCGTAGGCGACGGCGCTATGCGTGGCAAGCGCCGTGAACGTGCCGTTGTTGCCGTTCACGCGGACGAGGAATGCGTCGTAGTCCGGGTTGGTAGGAGTCAGCTTGTAGCCGTTGGTGGAGCCGACGGCCACGATGTCGGCGGTCGCCCCCGTTCCCACGTTCACCACGCATTCATCGAGCGCGTAGAAGTAGTCATCCCCATTGAACGGGCTGTCGTAGGTCCTGTCCCAGATGATCGCGCCGCCTGCCGTTCCGCCGCGCACGCGCAGCAGATATGCATCACGCACCGCCGACGTGGCGCTGATGTTGCGCCATCCGGCGACGACGAAATCGCCGCGCTGCGTCCCCTGCGTGGTATCGCCGGTCGTCGCCTCGATCACATCCCAGGCGATCTCGTCGGTGGTGCTTACGCCGTAGGTGCGCACCCAGAGAACCCTGCCGCAACTGTCGATGCGGAGGATGAAGATGTCACGGCTCGGCAGGCACAGAGTCGGGGTCGATGGGCGGTTGTCGGTCACGCCGGTGACGATGAATCCTCCAACGCCATTCGGATCGTTGGTCACTTCGCGAATGGAGGTGGCGGAGTCGTTGAGGCCGATGTCATAGAGCATCGACCAGCCGAGAAGGCCGTCGTTCCTGGTACGAACGACGTAGACATCGGATGACGCGCAGGTGCTGCTCGTGCTGTAGGAATTTCCGGCCGCGACGTATCCGCCCGACGAGACCTTCTGCACCCCTCCCCGGCCCGCTTCGACACATGTGGTGCTTCCGAACAGCGCTTCGAATCGCTGCGCATGCGCCGGGCGCATCCCCGCCAGGCAGATAAGCGCGACGGTCGCGAGAATCGCCCACGGGCGTATCGCCGCGGGACAATCCATTCTGTTGTTCATGATCTCCTCCTGTACCATGATATGTGATGAAGTACGGAGGCTGTACCACAACACCGAGGAGGCAATCCATGACCTCCGCAGGAGATACCCCGGAGCATGGCATTCGACTCACCTCCCTGGTCCAGAGCTGTGGAACATCCGCCGCGAGAAAATCCCACGTGGAGCGGGGGGGGGAAATCGGCACGGTTCGGGGGACCATGCAGGAGTGGCCGATGCGAACAATGGTGGGGCGCGTCCGGTGGTGCCATCCATGTCACCTGAAGGGATAGCGGCGTTCCGGGCACATGAAATTTCCGTGCCCGCCGGCATCAGGTCACAATACAAGTCGTTCAGCGGTATCCGCTCACGCCGTAACGCGCGGGCATGGGATGAACACCAGTCGCGATATTCAGTATATGGTGAAATTCCAGCAGTATGCACTGTGTTGTGCAATACCGTGGCGAAGGCAGGAATAAGACCTGCCGGTACAAGAAAATTATGATGGTACCATGCCGGGATGCCAGTACATGTTTGTGTACCCCAAAAGGTGCGGCTGCGGCATATCGATCCGGCAGGAAACTGCGGAAAAATGATGGGATGGCGAATACTTGAAAAATGCGGCAGGGAATGAATCTACCGGGGTTATGACATGGAGCGCCAATCCTGCGACCGCCCACCGGCAGCGGACAGGACTGCAGGAACAATTTCAATATCCGTGTTCCTCATCTGTCTTCATCCCGCTTCAGCAGGCAATTGCGCAGCATATCACCGGACTCAGTCCACCAGAGCCCAGTTCACGGAAATATTGATCGAGCGGCCGAATACGGGGTAGCGATAGGTGGTAACGAAGAAATTATCGAGGATATTGTACATCTCCACGCGTATGTAGGCGGTGCCGATTCTCCCCTGGGCATATGCGCTCCAGACGGGAGATGGCGGACCTCCGGCGAGCGTACTCCCCTCGGGAAGCGCAAATACGCCATCCTGATCGATATACCGGATCACCGGCGCGCTGCTCATATATTCGAGCACAGTACCAAGCCGGAGATCCAGATTGCCGCCGAACAGACGTAATTGCGCGAAAAGATCGCTCGTACCGTACAGATATGGAATGCCATGAAATTCCTCCCCCGAGAATGTCCCGATCAGATTATTCTCAAGCGTCAGAAATTTGTAGGGAATGCTCGCACGAAGCGCGGCGCCGGCGATGGTGTACGACGCATCATCCGGACAGAATGGCGCGGCGCCCCGCAGAAATCCCTCCAGTTCCCACTTCCATCCGCCACCCTGCCACTCCAGTGCTCCCTCCACCAGCGATGTCGTGTAATAATCGCCCGGCCGGTTCCATCCGTCGGCATCGTCGGGAGGGGGACATCCCGGGCCTGCGCCAAGCAGGTTCATGCTCCGGATGGTCCCGCGCAGCGTCAGCGAATCGCCCAGCATTGCCACCCCCTCGCCCGTAACCGTCGCGAACACATTCTCGCCATGTCCATGAATCTTCCCTCCTCCACGGATGGTGAGTATCGAGCCGAGCGGAACCTCCAGCAGACCTCCGGCTTCAAACCGGAACTCCCCGGCCTGATCGTGCTCCACCACGCCATTGGCCAGCAGTTGGAAACGCTCAAGCGGAATCGCCAGTCCGGCGCGTGCTCCGAGTATGGCCGCCCGCTCGTATGCATCTCCCAGCAGCGCCCGCCTCTCCCCCACCTGCAGCTCCCGCTCCGCATAGGTGAAATAGAGATCGCCGTCGATCCGCAGCGCCGAGTCCACGATGCGACCGGGCAGAGTATCTCCCGGCATGCGGTCGAGCATGCGCGGATACCACCGCGTCGCAAACGTAAGGTCATGCCGGAGCGTCCGTTCACGCAGGGTATCGTTCACCACATCGGCGAAAATCGGATCGGACGGACTGGCGGGCGTCAGACCACCGTTCAATCCCCGTGTGGCGTCGCTGAATATCTCCGTGAGCGAGAATGACAGGTTGTCGGCGACATCCCAGCGCAGCGCTCCGCGCCCGCTCCAGCCCGACACACTCTGATTGGCGCCGGTAAAGACTCCGTCACTGGCAAGCCGCCGGAAGCCGAGCGAGAGATTTGCATGATCGAAAACATTGCGGGCGTAGGTGATGTCGGCGTTCGTGGTGTTGTTCTCCCCCTGCGCATACCAGAGCCGTACATAGCTCCCTTCGACGTCGTACCGAGGCTGGACGAAGTTGAGCGCGATAAGCGATTCGCCGGTGCCGAGAATTGCAGCGCGCGCGCCGCGAAGGATCTCCACCCGCTCAAGGAATTCCATCGGGTAGAGTTCAGGATCATACGCCCGCCCGCCCGGGCCTCCGAACGGACGGCCGTTGAACAGCCCGCTGATGGATTCGGGAGAGGCGCCGGCATAGCTGAATGTTCTGACCAGCCCCGGCCCTCCCTGCGAAAGCGGATAGGCGGGAAGCAACGGCGCCAGCGCATCGAAGGCAGTGTAATATCGTTCCCAGACGAGCGCGCGCTTTGTCAGCAGATCGTAGCCCGCGCCATCTTCCAGGGGAACCAGCGCACCGAGCGGCGCGCCGATGTCGCGGATGACGGCCCGCGCGGCCGGGATGGTGCTGCTGTCGGTTCCGGACACCGTCGAGTCACCGGCAGCCAGCGTATCGGCAGCTGCGATCGAATCGACATGCGTGCTGTCCGCCGGGAGAGTATCGGGCGGGGGCACAGGCTCCTGCGCCTGCGCCGCAAGCGCAGCCATGAGAAAACCTGCCAAAAAGAAAACGGCGCAACGGAAGACCTGTCTCCCGCTACGTCGTTTGGAGGCGCCGTACTTCATGACGGCGATATTACACCCGGGGAGAGAAGCATGCAAGCGATCGTGCATCCCCGCCCGGCATTTGCGTTCCGCTCCCATGCGAACCATCGGTCGCAGTTTCACCCCGGGCATTCCGACCCGCGCCACGCCGGCTCCGGTACGCAACGTCAGCCTCCGATACGTGGCGCGCCGGCGGCCGCCGCCTGCTGAAATCGCTCCACCGACTCCATGACGATCTGATGCGCATAGTCGATTCCGGCCCAGCCGATGAACTGCGTGACCTTCCCTTCGAGATCCTTGTAGACCGAATAGAAATATTCGATCTCGGTCAGCATATGCGGCTTCATGCTATCCAGCGATGTATAGTGATGGTAGCCGCGGTCGTTCACGGCCACGGCAATCACTTTGTCATCAAGCTGACCGCCGTCGATCATGCGCATCACGCCGATCGGGCGAACGTCAATCAGGCAGCCGGTGAAGGTTGGCTCATCGATGAGCACGAGGATATCGAGCGGATCGCCATCGACGTAGAGGGTGCTCGGAACAAATCCGTAGGCCGTGGGGTAGTGCATCGGCGAAGCGAGCACACGATCGAGGCGGAAGCAGTTATACTCCGCACAGTATTCGTACTTGTTCCGCGAGCCCTGCGGAATCTCGACGATGGCGTGCAGCGTTCGCGGCACATCCACGCCGGACGGAAGGGTCAGATAGGTGAGGTTCGGATCTATCGGCTGCATGGTTGTTATGCCTGATTGGTACTGGTTTCATTTGCCGGCGGCGAATCGCCCGGCGGCGTTGCATTCAAATGTTCCGGCGGGAGCAGTTCGACCGGCGTATAGGCCGGATCGGGAATACGCAGCCGCGCCACCGGCACGCCGCCGACAAGATGCGACTCGATAATCTCTTCCACATCATCGACGGTGATCCCGCCATACCAGACGCCATCGGGATAGACCACGGCGGTCACGCCGTATTCGCACCCATCGAGACAGCCCGAGGCATTGGCCCGGATTCTTCCACCGAGACCGCGCGCACGCAATCCCGACTTGAACTTCGCACGCACATCCTCGCTCCCCTTCGCCCCGCACGATCCCCGCGGACTTTCCGGAGGCCGATGATTTGTGCAGATGAATATATGGCGCTCGTATCGCACGACTTTTGACTTTTGACTTTTGACTTTTGACTTTTGACTTTTGACTTTTGACTTTTGACTTTTGACTTTAAAGATGTCGTCTCCCATCAGGCCTCACAAGGCAAAAATCGCTCCTACTTTGAATTATCAGCTTTTTTTATGGCACGCCTGTCCATCGGCCATAAAGAGGAGGTCGCCGGCATGGGTATCGCGATCACGGAAGCGGTCGTGCATGCGATATTCGAAATCGCGGGACATGTTGTAGAGACCGATCTTTTCATAGTCGGGGGAATAATATTCGATCTGATCGGCGATAAGAGGAAGCGACGTCTCCACGGTATCATCGAGGGCGATCCGTGCGCGAACGATCTCCCCGCTGAATCCCTTGCAGACCAGCACCTCTATGGTTTTCGCGCCAGACGTCCCGTCTGTTTCGTGCAGTAACGGCTCGGTCATACATGCCCCCGCCAAATCAACCGGAATATCCCGGAATATATTTCATCGGATAATCGCAATGATCACCCACGGAATTCGCAACCGATGCGGCCACACGGAACTGCATCAGCGGCCGGGCGGGCGCCCCGCCACGGTTCCGGCGTATACACTTCTGATACGTTCCGCTTCGCGCTTGAACAGCGGCTCCGCCAGATCGATCATTGCCACCACAAAATCCTCCTCCGCCTTCGTCGTTTCGAAATATGATTTCGGATATGCAGTCTGCGCGACGTCGATGAGAGAATCACGCGAAACGGAGAGCAGCATGCGAAGCTCCAGCCGCAACCGTACGGAGTCGCCATCGTGCATCGCTGACCCAGTCAGGCATCGGTCGATACCAACGCCGTAGAGAGCCTGCCGCTCGGCGGCATTCATCGGAGCATAGTCATCCACCGCTGCGACGTTGATCAGGCGATAGACCTGGTTGCGCGATGCGTAGTCGAAGGCGATCAGTTCCGGGAAATGCAGCCGGGCATATTCGCCGAGCGCCTTCACCGACTCCGTCGCCAGCGTCTGCCGCAGCACCTCGATCTGACCGAGGCCGGCATCGTTCGGAATCACCACGCCGGCCACCACCACCGGCACGGTCGCCACGGGCTGCGCACTTGTATGTGGCACATGGAAATATCGTCCGACCGCCTTCCGGACACAGTCATAGAGCGTCGGCCCCAGGAACATCGTGCCGCTCGTATCGCGGTAGCGGATGAGGCTGAAGACGATGTCGCGGAAGAGAAGCCCCCTGGTCTCCGGATCGATGATCCGAAGATCGACCGCGAGCACGGAGCCGAAGCGTGCCACCTGTGTGTAGATGACGCCGTCCAGATCCAGCCTGGCCGCAAGCTCCTCCACCGGCACTCCTTCCTTCCCGTCGGCGCGATAGAGACTGGCGATGGAATCGCGGTAGTTGAGCGTGAGATAACGGGCGGCAGGAATCGAGTCGAGCGCCTGGCGCAGCGCCTGATCCATGAAGAAATCGTTGACGGGGGCGGCGCTGTCGTGCGCATCAGTCCCGGCAAGAAGCAGGATGAACGGGCTGGCGGCATCGCCGGCCGGCCCGGGACGGGCGGCCCGCGCCGAATCCGCAGCGCCATCATTCGATCCGGCTGCGCAGGAAAAGAGCGCCACGAGGAAGACGAGCGCCAGCAGCCAGAGCACGATGCGATATGTTCCGGGAAATTTCACGGTCAGTTCAGAATGATGCGATTCGATCGTGATAAAATTACGAGGATGGCGCCACGCGACATGTATTATTCTACTTCATGGGCGGAAGCGTAATCGTACTGTACGCAGGGGGGTGGCGTGTGCAGCGCGGGCACATCAGCATCCGGCGTGGCTCACCAGTAGGTGGTCGTCACCGTCACATCGCCGTGCACCTCGGCCTGGCAGCTCGCCCGCTCGTTCGGAGCGAATGACTGGCGCCGGATCAGCCGTCCCTCATTCGCCTCGATTGCGGAAAGATTCTCCCCGCCGGCCAGCACCTGCATGCGGCACCACGAGCAAATGGCGAATCCGCCGCATGACTGCGCCACCGGCAGTCCGGCCTGGCGCGCTGCATCCAGCAGAAGCGTGCCGTGGGGGACAAGGATCGAACATCCCGAGGGCTCGAACCGCACCGTACATCCGCGCGGAAAAAGCTCCTCCATACCATTGCCGGCACCCACCATGCCGTCAGGCGCTTTCGCCCACGACCGTGCCGATATGTTCGCCCAGCATCAGCCGCTTCAGGTTTCCGGGAACGCCCATGTCGAAGACGAGGATCGGCAGGCGATTCTCCTGGCAGAGCGTGATGGCCGTAAGATCCATGATCCGAAGGTTGCGTTCGTGCACCTCGCGATAGGTGATGGAGCTGAATCGTGTGGCGGTGGGGACGAGACGAGGATCGGCATCGTAGATCCCATCCACGCCATTCTTTCCCATCACCAGCGTATCGGCATCGATCTCGATGGCGCGGAGCGCGGCGGCAGTGTCGGTCGTGAAGTACGGATTTCCCGTCCCGGCGCCGAATATCACCACACGCCCCTTCTCCAGATGGCGGACGGCGCGGCGACGGATGAAGGGCTCCGCGATCTGCTCCATCTTGATGGCCGTCTGCAGTCGCGTGGTGACGCCGCGCTGCTCCAGCGCGTTCTGCAGTGCAAGAGCGTTGATCACGGTAGCGAGCATGCCCATGTGATCGCCCGTCACCTTGTGGATGCCCTCGGCGATCGCCTGCACGCCGCGGTAGATATTGCCGCCGCCGATGACAATGCCGACCTCGACACCGAGCTCATGAATGGACTTGACCTCCAGCGCGAACGCATCCAGCATCTTGGCATCGATGCCGTAGCCCGCATCCCCCATCAGCGCCTCGCCGCTGAGCTTCAGGAGCACGCGCTTGTAACGGGGTGGAACGCCGTTCTCGGACTGGATGGCTGTTCGGGTTGCGGAATGAAGGTCGTTCTGTGTGGTCATTGATCAGAAGAGAATTTCAGTAGCAGAGTTGTCATCCCCTCTCCACGGCATCACCCGCCGCCGGCCCGCCGCGGCGATCATCCTCCCTCCGGCCCGTCGGAGATATGTGTCGTCGGGGGGCAAAAGTACATAAAAAAATCTCGCGGCGACGAGCACCGCGAGATTCTGAATCGATCGTATCACCACGCCCGGCCGTTACTCGCCGGCGGGAGCGGTTTCACCGAGATTGTAGCGCTTGAAGCGAACAACCGAGATATCCTTGCCCGTGGTCTTGCTGAGTTCGGCGAGGACGTCACGAATGAGCTTCGTGGAATCCTTCACGAAGGTCTGCTCCAGCAGGCAGGCGTCGGAGAAGAACTTCTCCAGACGGCCGGTGATGATCTTGTCGGCAAACTCGGGCTTCTTCCCCTCGTTGAGCACCTGCTCGCGATAGATCTCGCGCTCCTTGTCGAGCACATCGTTCGGGATCTCCTCGCGGCGCACATAGCTCGGGTTCATCGCGGCGATCTGCATGGCGATGTCACGGCCGAGCGTCGAGCTGCCGGCATCGACGCCATCGGTCAACTCCACGAGCACGCCCAGCTTCTCGCCATTGTGCACGTAGTCGGCCACGATCCCCCCCTCGGCCTTCACGACATCGAAGCGGCGGATCTCGATCCTCTCGGAGAACTTGCCCAGCAGCTCGTTGAGCCATGTCTGCACGCTCTTTCCCTCCATCTCGGAGGCGAGAAGCTCCTCCATGCTGCCCGGCTCGGTGGCGAGCACATGCGCGGCGAGACTGCGCGTGAAGTTGCTGAATTCCTCGTTGCGGGCCACGAAGTCGGTCTCGCAGTTCACCTCGACGATTGCGGCGCGATGCGCGTCGTCGGAAATGGCCGTGGCGACCACGCCCTCGTTGGCAGCCTTGTCGGCGCGCTTGGCGGCGGTGGCGGCTCCCTTCTTGCGAAGGATCTCGATGGCGATGTTCGCATCGCCGCCGGCCTCCTCCAGCGCTTTCTTGCAGTCGGCCATGCCTGCTCCGGTACGGTCACGCAGGCTCTTCACGTCCTGTGCTGTAATAGCCATGATATCTCTGAAAAGTTTGAATAATCGAAATTCTGTTGTCCCCCGGTTCGCCCGCCCGTGATATGAACGGGCCTGTACGAACTACGTAATGCTGCGCGACATTCATGCATGAAGGATCGGCAACATTACGGGGCGGCGGTGCCGACGCCGGGCTCAGGCCCCGGCGCCCGCCTCCTGGCCGTTCCCCATCCCCTCGGTCTCGCGAGTGGTCTCGGGCGCTGGCGGCGCGGCGGCATCGGCGGCGGATTCCTGCACATCCCCCTCGGCGCCCTCTCCCTGCTCACCGCCGCCACGGCGGGAACGGGTGCGGCGGCGCGAGCGGACGGCGCTCTCGTCGCGAATCTCGGCGCCGGTCTCCTTCATCTCGCGATCGCCGGAGGCCATGTCCTCCATCTCGCGCATGCGGCTCGATTCACGGCCCAGCGCGACGCCGTCGGCGATCACCTTGGAGATCAGCGCAACGGTCTTGAGCGAGTCGTCGTTGGCCGGGATCGGGAAATCAACCTCACGCGGGTCCGTGTTCGTATCCACGATCGCGATCACGGGAATGCCCAGCGTGCGAGCCTCCTTCAGAGCCAGATGCTCCTTCTTGATATCGACGACGTACAGGGCGCCGGGGAGGCGGTTCATGTCCACGATGCCGCCCATCACGCGGAGGAGCTTCTCCTTCTCGCGGCTAAGCATCAGGCGCTCCTTCTTGGTGAGATTATCGGCGGTGCCGTCGCTCTCCATCTTCTCGATCGTCTGCAGCCGCTTGATGGACTTGCGGATCGTAGCGAAGTTGGTGAGCATGCCACCCAGCCAGCGCTCGGTGACGTAGTTGGCGCCGATACGGATCGCCTCGTTGCGGATCACATCGCGCGCCTGCTTCTTCGTGCCGACGAAGAGGATGCGCTTTCCCTCGGCCGCGATGCGCTCGGCGGCGTTGCGGGCCTCATCGACGAGCTGCTGCGTCTTCTTGAGGTCGATGATGTGGATGCCGTTGCGCTCCATGAAGATGTAGGGGCGCATCTGGGGATTCCAGCGGCGGGTAAGGTGGCCGAAGTGGGCTCCTGCTGTCAGCAGGTCCTCGATTTCGACATATGGCATGTCCGTGTCCTGATAGTGTGTTGATAAACCTCTACCTCCGTCATCTCCGCTCGCTCACTCCGGCAGTTGCCGGCGCACACACGAGTGATCGGGAAGTATGCGTGATTTCGAATCGCTGATGAGTCATCAGCGTCCGCAGTCCGGAATGATCGAGACTGCATGAGAGCTGGTCGGTTGTGTCAGCAGATAGCGGCCGGCGGCGCGAGGAAGCTCTCCCAACCGCCACGAACCGGGGCTCGGCGCAGCCCGGGCGTTCTATCGGAAACCAGCTACCAGCCAATACGACAATTGCGGATCGCCACCCGGGTGCCGATCCGCAATCCGATTTCCAGGGCATTGCAGCGCGGGGATGGATCAGCGCTTGCTGAACTGGAAGCGCTTGCGGGCCTTCTTCTGGCCGTACTTCTTGCGCTCCACCATGCGCGGGTCGCGCGTCATATGGCCGCCGCGGCGCAGGGCCGACTTCAGCGTCTCGTCGATCTCGACGAGCGCGCGGGCGATGCCATGACGCACGGCGCCGGCCTGGCCCGCATGGCCGCCGCCGTTGACGTTCGCATGAACGTCGAAGCGATCGGTCATCTCCACGGATACCAGCGGCGAGAGCACCGTCTGACGGTCGAAGCCATCGGGAAAGTAGTTTTCAAATTCCCGGCCGTTGACGATCACCTTCCCGCTACCGGGGGTCAGGTAGACGCGAGCTATCGCGTTCTTGCGGCGTCCGACATTAATCGAATGTGGCATTGATCTAGATTACTTGTACTTGAGTTCCAGTGCCTGCGGCTGCTGTGCCTTGTGCGGGTGCTCCGTCCCGGCATAGACCTTCAGCTTGGTAATGATGCGGCGCCCAAGACGATTCTTCGGCAGCATACGGCGAACCGCAAGTTCGATCACCCGCTCCGGATGCGTTTCATTCATCTGGCGGAAGCTGATCTCGCGCTGGCCACCGGGATAGCCCGTGTGGTGCACATACACCTTCTGCTCGGCGCGCTTCTGCGCCAGTGAAATCTTTTCAGCGTTGACCACGACCACGAAATCGCCGCAATCGACGTGTGGTGTAAAGATCGGCTTGTGCTTGCCGCGCAGGATCATCGCGATCTGCGACGCCAGACGTCCCAGGGTCTGCCCCTCGGCGTCCACAACCCACCAGTTCTTCACGACCTCCGGCTCCTTCGCCGAGACCGTCATCTTTTCTGGAGTCATGACTATGCTTGTATTCCTCGCAAATCGGCGAGATTAACGTATATCCATTAACAGAAGAACGGCAAAGATAGGGCGGAAGGAGGAAAACCACAATGGCGCCGAAACTTTTCCAGGGTGGCAAACTGTTACAGGGAAATGGCCGCCACGATTCCCCCGGCCGGTGCGGCGACGCCGGCCGCGCTCGTCCCTCCTATCCCAGCTCCCCGCCGATCCCCCGCCGGGCGGCGCTGACGACCTGTCCCTGCCGGATCAGTTCCTGGGCTATCTCCAGATCATCGAAGATCACCCGGTCATCCTCCAGATGCGGGAGACGGCTCCGGAGCAGCTCATACGCCGGGAGCGTTCCGGCGCCGGGCTTCAGCGGGGCAAGGAAATCGATCCCCTGCGCCGCGCAGATGTACTCCACGCCGAGCACGACCGCCAGATTTCCCACCACCTTGTACGCCTTCTGCGCGGATATCGATCCCATCGAGTTATGATCCTCCTGGTTCGCCGATGTGGGGATGGAATCGACGGAGGCGGGATGGGTCAGCACCTTGTTTTCGCTGACGACGGAGGCGGCCGTGTACTGGGCGATCATGTAGCCGCTGTTGAGGCCGCCGTTTGCGGTAAGGAATCGCGGCAAACGGCTGAGCGCGCCGTTGACCATACGCTCCGTACGGCGCTCGGAGATGTTCGCCAGTTCCGAGGCGGCGATGGCGAGGAAGTCGAGCGCGAGCGCCAGGGGCTGGCCGTGGAAATTCCCCCCTTCCAGCGGTTCTCCACCGCCATCGGTGAAGATCAGGGGATTATCGGTGGCGGAGTTGATCTCCGTTGACAGCACCCGTTCCACGTAGTCGATGGCGTCGCGGCTGGCGCCGTGCACCTGGGGAATGCAGCGGAGCGAATATGCGTCCTGCACGCGGTCGTCGCCGTGCCGGTGCGATTCCCGGATCTCGGACCCCGCCAGCAGGCGGAGCATGTTCGCCGCGACGGTTCGCTGGCCGTTGTGCGGCCGCACTGCATGCAGGCGCGCGTCGAATGCACGGTCGGTGCCCCTGAGCGCCTCCACGGACATCGCCGCCAGTACATCGGCGGTGCGGGCATAGGTACGGGCGGCATGCACCGCCAGGCAGCCGAAGGAGGCCATCATCTGTGTACCGTTGATCAGCGCCAGCCCCTCCTTCGCCCCCAGCCGGAGCGGCGTAATGCCATAACGCTCCAGTTCCGGACCCGATGGAACCGCCACGCCCCCCTTCAGCAGCCTCCCCTCCCCCATCGCGGCCAGCACCAGATGGGCAAGCTGCACAAGATCGCCGGAGGAGCCGACCGATCCCTGCATGGGAGCGGCCGGGACCAGCCCGCGGTTCAACATATCGACGAGCGTCCGCACGGTCTCCACGCGAACGCCGCTGTATCCCTTGGCCAGCGCATTGATGCGGAGCACCATCATGGCGCGCATGACCGGCGCGGGCATCCAGTCGCCGGCGCCGACGGAATGGCTGCGGATCAGGTTCTCCTGCAGGCGGTTCAGATGTTCGCGGTCGATCACCACGTTGGCGAATTCGCCGAATCCGGTGGTGATGCCGTAGACCACGGCCCCGCGCTCCACCCATTCGTCCACCACGGCGCGCGAGGCCTCCATCCTCCCGATCGCCTCGGGAGCAAGCGAGACATGAACGCCGGAATTGTGGGCCACCTGCGCCACCTGCGCTATCGTAAGGCTGTTACCGTCGAGTGCTATCGCTGACATGTACGCTGTTAATTGCCCGGGCCGGACGCTCAGGCCGCCCGGATGATGTCGAGGAACGAGGTTGCGTCAAGGGATGCGCCGCCGACAAGTCCACCGTCGATATTGGGACGCGCCAGCAGTTCGCCGACATTGTCCGGCTTGATGCTTCCGCCGTAGATGATGGAGATGTCGCCCGCCACCTCCCCGGAATAGATGTCCCTGACAAGCTCGCGTATGAACAGATGGGCGGCGTCCGCCTGATCCGGCGTTGCGGGATTTCCCGTGCCTATCGCCCAGATAGGCTCGTATGCAATAACGGCATTGCGGACGTTGAAATCGAACAGACCGTCCAGAGCCGTGCGCACCTGACGACGCAGCACCTCCTCCATGCGGCCATTCTCCCGCTCCGCCTCCGTCTCCCCTACGCAGATGATCGGCCGCAAACCAGCCGATACCGCCGCATTTGCCTTGTAGCAGACATCCAGATCGGATTCGGCGAACATCAGCCGGCGCTCCGAATGCCCGACGATCACGTACGTACATCCGACCGAGGCAAGCATGGAGGTGGACACCTCGCCGGTGTATGCTCCCGATGCCTCGTTGTGCACATTCTGGGCTCCCAGCTTCACCTTCGATCCCCTGATGCACGCCCCGACAATCGGGATCAGCGGGAACGGCGGACAGAGCACGACCTCCGTATTCACCAGAGAATCCATCTCCGCAACGCCTCCGGCCACTCCCCCGGCGAGCGCCTCCCCGGACTCCCGATCCATATTCATCTTCCAATTACCAGCAATGATTGTCGTGCGCATATCTTCTCCTGGATGTGTGAACGATGATCAAGATTCCGGCGCGACACGGCTGTACCGGCAGCAAACATACGAGAACAGGGGAATTTTCGATTGAGGAAGAGAAGCACGCCATTCATTCCCGGCCTTGCTTTGCGTCCCTTGCACCTTTGCGCGAGCATTCTTCCGCCCGTCACCGATTGCCGACCCGCCCCGAGACCCGGTAGATCCTGTAATTCCGCAGCGACTCGTCGCTCTCGAACCCCGTCCCCTCGATCGTCCTTCCGCGCGCGCTGTCAACCACCCGCACATGTGCATCCGAATGCAGGATGCGCCGCTCGTTGTCCCAGTAGAGCCTGTCCGTATCCACCGTGGTCCGGTTCGTATCGCTCTTCACATGAACCGATCCGAACGCCACCATGTCCTTCGTCCTGTCGTCGATGCGCGCGCTGTCGGCGAGGAGCGTGGCGGAAACGCCTCCGGTGCTGTTGAAGAACTCCGCATAGACGCCGCTGTCGAGCAGCGTCTCCATCCGGCCAAGATAGCGCCGCGCATGCCCCACCATCAGCCGGGCGCGTGTTCTGCTGGAATCGGTGAAGAGAATGGTGGTATTCCACGACTCGTTCTCCGGCGCATCGGGAGCGATCACGACGGTGTTCGCCGGCTTCTCGCGGGTGTCCATGCAGCCCGACCCCAGAACCGGAACCAGCGTCGGCAGAAGAAGCAGCGGCATCAGCGATCTTCTCATGACTTCAGCCCCGCCTCGATAAGATCGTGCATATGCACGACGCCGAGGAGCCGGCCGCGCCGGTCCACCACCGGAAGCTGCGTCCGCTTGTGCTCCTCCAGCATGACGAGCGCGGCCGAGCCGAGCAGGTCGGGGAGGGCGGTCATCGGATCGGGCGTCATCATTTCCGATGCACGCATCGTGTAGATGTCAGCGCGGCGTTCCAGCAGCCGGCGGAGGTCGCCATCCGTGATGATCCCCAGGAGCTTCCTGCCTCTGGTGACGAACACGGCGCCGAGCCGTTTGCGGCTGATCTCCATCACCACCTGCTCGAATGGCGCCCCCGGCGGCACCATGGGAATCGCATCATCCCGCTTCATGATATCTCCCAGCCGCAGAAGAAGCCTGCGGCCGATCGTCCCCCCCGGATGCGTCGCTGCGAACTCTTCACGCGTGAACCCCTTCTCCTCGTACAGCACCACGGCCAGCGCATCGCCGAGAGCGAGCATCGCGGTGGTGGAGGCGGTGGGGGCGAGATCGAAGGGGCATGCCTCGCGCTCCACGGAGCAGTCGAGGACGATATCGGCGCTGGCGGCGAGCAGTCCGGAGGTGTTGCCGGTGATGGTGATGATCTTCGTGCCAAGCCGCGACAGAGCGGGAACCAGTTGCACAAGCTCGGGCGTATCACCGCTCTTGGAGAGGATGATCACCACATCCCCCTTCTGCGCCAGCCCGAGATCGCCGTGCAGAGCATCGTTCGGATGAAGATAGTAGGCGGGCGTGCCGGTGCTGTTCAGCGTCGCGGTGATCTTCTGTGCGATGATGCCCGATTTGCCGACCCCCGTCAGCAGCACCTTTCCCCTGCAGCGGCGCAGCAGCGTTATCGCGCGCTCGAAGCTGTCATCCAGACCGGCGGCGACGCGCTCCAGCGCTCCCCGTTCTATCGCCAGCACCTCGCGGCCACGCGCAAGAAGACGTTCAGCGGTTGCGGACATTCAGTTCCTCGCTCCTCTGCGAAACAGTTTGATAATGCGCTCCCCAAGCGACGGATGCTCCCGCGGAATGTCCCCGGCGCCCGGCAGACGCGCCGGATCGATCTTTCGGAACGAAAGATTGTACCGGACGAAGGCCTGGCCAAGCTCGCCGGCGGAAAATTCCTCCGTCGCCGTGAACAGCCGTCCATGATCGAATGCGACGGCGGGATCGCGGACCCCCTTCAGCAACATCAGCTCGTTGTGGAAGTTCGTGACCGGAATGAGCGTGGAGGTTCCCTCCCGGACATCGTGGAGCCAGAGAACGTGCTTTGCCGGGGAGATCACGAGCAGGAGATCGGCGCCGGGATTCAACGGGATCTCGCGCACCGGCCCACGCGTGGCGGGACATGGTTCGCCGGGAGACCAGCAGGCATAGCTCCATCGCGAACGTTCGGTGAACCCATCCGGGAGTTCCGGCGCTCCGCGCGTCCCTATCTGGAACTCCACCTCTCCATCATCGTTCGGCTGGTGGACCGACAGGGTGATAACGAACCCGGCGCCGTCGTTCACCGCGTCGATCTCGCCGTAGGAGACCACCGGCTGCATCCCTTCGGTATGATCGATCTCCTGCCCCTCATGGCCGAAGACCAGATCGCCCCGGCCCCATCGTCCCTCGCCTATCACCACCAGTCCACGCAGATATTCCCGGAGCGGACGGTAGCCCGGACGATCGGACGGCAGCAGAAGATCGAGCCACCCCTCCTCCCCCGGCGATGCCGGACGCGGAAACATATTTCCATCCGCCATCTGCTACAGCGTCTCGTGGAAACGATGGGAGTGAAGACACTGGCGGATGAATTCTTCCGCCTGCGCGAGCGGGAGCTGGCTGGCGGCATCGGAGCGTGCGCTTGGGGGATCGGGATGCGTTTCAAAGAAGACCCCGTTCACGCCGACGGCCACCGCCGCGCGGGCCAGCGGCAGGATAAACTCGGGTCGTCCTCCGGAAACGCCTCCCGCGCTCGGCACCTGCACCGAATGCGTGGCATCGTAGATCACCGGGACATTCGCACTCCGCATGATGACGAGCCCGCGCATATCCACCACCAGATCGTGATAGCCGAAGGTCGTCCCCCGCTCGCACAGCATGATCGTATCCCCCCCCACCGCACGCCCCTTCTCGACTGCATGGACCATATCCCCGGGCGCCGCGAACTGCCCCTTCTTGATATTCACGGCGCGTCCCGTGCGCACCGCCGCCTGTATAAGCTCGGTCTGACGGCAGAGAAACGCGGGTATCTGCAGCACATCGGCATAGCCGGCGGCGAGCATGGCATCCTCGGTGGAATGGATATCGGTGAGCGTCGGCAGCCCGCACTCGCTTCCGGCGGACGCAAGTATCTCCAGCGCCGCCTCCTCGCCGATAGTCATGAACGACCCGGCGCCGGTGCGGTTCGCCTTCTTGAACGAACCTTTCAGCACCAGGGGCACGGAATATTTCGCAGCGACAGCCGCAAGCCGCCGCGCCGTCGCCAGCATCATATCACGCCCCTCCACCACGCACGGACCCGCGATGAAGAAAAAGGCGGAGGATGGATCGAAGTTTCCTATCTGCATCGGTAGTACGCTCGGCTGCGCCTCGCTCCTGTTAGTGGCCAGTGGCTGGGGTCGCCGGGCGGGCGGCAGGAAGAGACATTCTCCCGCCATTCGGCGGCTGTCTGCGATCGGGAGCGAAGTGTTTCAACGACCCGATCTCCACGTCACTTCGCTCCTCGCGATGCCCGACAACCCCATCGCCGCCCAGTCCCGCAAACTTACATGCTCCGGCAATTCCCGCCTCCCTTCCCCTCTTCCCTTCTCCTCTTCCCTTCGTCTCTCTCCCTCACATCCCGCCTCAACGACTTCTTCTTTTGACTTTTGCCTTTTGCCTTTTGAATTACTGAACCTCCTCATACAAAAGCTCCCTGACAGCTTGTACACCGCCAGGGAGCCCGTGCATCATCGGAACTGCACTCGGCCTACCTGCCGCGCTCGCCGCCCGCCGGGATAAGCGGATCGGTGCCGCGCATGACCTCTTCGCCGTCGCTGATACCATCCTCGTCGGTATCGGCGCGGAGAGGATCGGTGCGATTGCCCGGCGTCAGCAGCTCCTGGCCGTCGCTCAGACCATCGCCATCGGAATCTGCGACGGTAGGATTCGTCTTGTAGGTATGCACCTCAAGCCCATCCGGAATGCCATCGCCATCGGTATCGGGATTATACGGATCGGTGCCGACGATATCGGTCTCGAAACCATCCGGGATACCATCGCCATCGCTATCCTGTGCGGGCGTATAGATATGCTCTCCCCTCTCGAAGAGTGAGGAGCCGAAGCGAAGCGGCGGCGCATAGCGGACGCCGAGAAAGAGGCCGGGGCGGTTCGGGCCGCGGGAATCGCGGTACAGCAGATGTTCAAGATACTTCACACCGATCTCGATATCGAAATCGCGGATGCTGCGCACCACCACGCCGAGATTCACATCCTCGCCCGCCACTTCGAGCTGTGCGATGTAATCGCCATAGCGATAGCGAAGCATCAGCATCGGATTCAGGCCGAGCTGGTAGAGACGCGTGGAATCCTGCTCCGCATCGCTGTAGAAGACGTTGAGGAACTTGGAGACCGGCCCCGAACCGGCATACTGTCCCGACCCGAAGCCGAGCACCGCGCTGAACCCTTCGCGCGAGACATAGCGCACGGGAATGGGTGAGGGGATTTCCGCCGGCGGCAGGAAGCCACGCACGTACGAATTGGTATCGAGCGGAGCGGTGCGATAGGTGCTGGTGTCGATCACGCCACGGCCGGCATAGTTGGTATCCGGCGCCGACTGCATGATCGCAACGCGCTCCAGATCGCCCGGATCGAGATCCGGATAGGCGCGGTGCATCACATCCTGCGTAGCGGCGGTATCGAGCTTGCTGCCGAACCAGTATCCCACCAGCAGGCTGAAGGAGTTCTTCGGCGTGAAGACGCCGTTATCCGGCTGGAGCGTCTTCCCCGGGTTGAAGTCGTTATCCTGTGCGAATATCCCCTCCCAGCTTATCGACGCGCTCCAGCGGGAGCTGTCGCTGCCGAAACCGCCGGCGATGCTGGGGTTCCAGTAGAGGAACGGAGAGAGCGTGCTGAAGGAGGAGATGTGGAGCCCGGCGCGAAGCTGCCAGTAATCCACCGCGAGGTAGCCGTTGGCATCGATCAATGTGTCGAACGGCACGTTGTAGCGTGCGGTGCCGGGATCAAGCTGGCTGTTGACGGGTCCGAAGATCGAGCCGCCGACCAGCACGCGCCAGTCGGAATAGTTCTCGAAGATGTGGCGCATTTCAAAAACCTGGGCGTCGGTCCGCGTGGGGAGGGCCGACAGCGCCGGAAGCAGAAGCAGGAAGATCCATCGGAAAGATGCTGCAGCAGGTCGCAGAATGTTCATTGGGGATTCCTTCGATCGGTATACATCATCTAGTGGCAGGAGTCGTAGGGTCATCATGAAGGAAGGAGAGGAGACGAAGCGGGAACTGCTCCCCGTACTCGTGTCCGATGATGCCACGGCGGAACGATCGCGCGGATCGCTCCGGAATGCGATATGGCGAGACCTGGTACGGCCCCGCTCATGAACAGCCGGACCCGCGTGTGCGGCATCCGGAGCATGATTCAATGCACAGTGTCGTGGGAGTTCAGCATCAGGCGGCTGCCTCCGAAGCTGATATCGCCGGACTCGGCCAGAAGCGAGCTCACGAGCTCCTTTACCTCGGCCACGCCGAGCCCCTGATATCCGGAAATCTGCGCCCGATTGACAATCATCTCGAATTCCACCTCATCGATCAGACCGATCTGCATCATCAACAGCAGATAGCCATAGGCCTCGGTCCGGAACAGCACGCGCTCGGACTCGTGCAGCACGCGAAAGGAACGGTTCGCCTTGCCGGGATCGGCCTCGGCGCCCAGCACCGCACGGTCGGCTATCCAACTGAATGCGGTCCCGATCTCGGCATCGGTATAGCCATTCGAGGCAAGCCCCTTCACATCAATAGATTCGATCGGCGTGTCCTTGCGGATCTGGTTGATGAGGTAAAGAATGATCTCGATAATCCTCTCATTCATTAGCATTACTCACAATATGGGCCCCCGGAGAACCCGGAGATGAGAACCGCGGCAGCGATCTCCCTGTTCCCCCGCTCGACGCGCCGTCGGTTACGGAGCCGAACGGCATGCAGTCCGGCACGGCGAAAATAGGGCGAAGAAGTACGGGAGTCAACGTTCGCGAGAATCCTTACAAAGAAACTTCACAGGCCAGATACCGATCCTCCAGCGTGCGCATCGCATCGCGTTCGGCGTCGGTGGCGTCATCGTAGCCGGCCAGATGCAGCGCGCCGTGGATCGCCAGGCGCCTGACTTCATCATGGAGCCCGACCCCGTACTCGGCGGCCTGCTCCCGCGCCCGGTCCACGCTGATGTAGATCTCCCCCTCCAGCGGCTGATCCTCCAGCCTGAAGGTGATCACATCGGTATGGTAGTCGTGTCCCAGATGCCGCCGGTTCATCTCCAGCAGCTCATCATCGCTCAGCAGAATCACGTTCACCCGGGCGCCGGGGACATTCTCGCCGCGAAGCGCGGCCGTCACCGATGCGGCGATTCCGCTTCTGCGCAGGCGCGTCCGCGGATGCGCGTTTATGACATCGATATCGAAACCCATGTACCGAAGACGCAATCGACGGAGTACGAGTGTTAGGGGTCTGCCGGCAGGATGCGAAGGACGCGGGGGATGGAACTGCGCCGGCACCCCGTGGGACGGCGGCGCGCAGAGCGCCGGGCCGTGGTAAGAAGGTGTATGAAGGGGATATGATACCGACTCACGCGGAGACGTTCTCCGCGAGTCCAAGCTGCATGGCGGCCAGAAGAAGCACGGGCTCCAGCATCGAGAAATCGGCTGTCAGCGTGGCGCGGTGCACGTTGGCGAAAAGCGAGCAGTTGCCGCCGGCACCCACCACCAGACCGGAAATGCGCTCCCCCTCCTCCGCCACGAAGATCACCTCGTCCGGCTCCACCGGCACGAAGCGATTGACGTTGTGCAGTTCGAAATATCCGTGCACTGTCTGCGCCGAGAGCACCACCGTATCATCAGCCAGCGAGGTCAGCGTCAGCACGATCGCGGGCGTCGCCGTTCCATTGCCGATATAGCAGATGTTCTCGGCGCCATTCTGCTCGCGCCGCGCATGCAGAATCTTTACGATGCCATCAATATTCTCGCTGGTGAGCTTCACTGCTGCTGAATGATCGTTGAATGTGTAACGGCGCTCGATGCGGAGCGCCCGGGGATCGGCGGACCGTCTACCGTGAGGAGAAAGGCCCCTGGCCGCAGGGATGGCAATGGAAGCGGCAGCCATCTCGCGGGTGCGGCGAAATATAGCGCGGCGGGCGGGCTTGACAAAATCGGCCACGATGCGCCACGGCATGGACGGAGGCACCGGATGCATGACGCTCACGCAGCGGCGGAAAAGCAGGAGCCCTCCCGGCGGCATGGCCGGAGAGGGCTCGGTCGGTTCAACTTCCATCTATAGAATCGTCGTATCGTTGCTTCCGCTGCGCGCCCCGCCTGTTCTGCGCGGTGTACCATGCCGGAACAGGCCACGGGGCGATATACGCCGGCGACATCATGCTCATCCCCGGCGCTCAGGCCGCATCGCTTCGTCCACCGCCTCTATTCGTCAACGCGACGATAATGATCAGAAATACGGCGATTCCTATCGCCCATATCCACCAGTTTCCATACCACACGGCCCCGCCGCCCGGCCCATCTATATCGATATTCACATCCACCTTCTTCTCTTCCTGGGCAAGAAGCATCGAAGCCTTGAACATCAGCGCCTGCAGCGCAAGTGTGACCGCTACGATCGGACGGACCACAGTGCGCTTCATCATAGTAGCCATGACATCACCCCCACATTATGAGTAATCCAACCAGTCTGCGGGCCAGCCCCGCGCAGGAGCCCGCCGCATGGTCAGACGTCGCGCCCGGCGAACTCTTGCTTCATGGCAGCACCTAAGGCAAACAGCGTGCCGCCCGGAATGGATGCATTCAAATCCCTCTGAATCACGCATTAACAGGCATAATGCTCAGGCCGGCGATCGGCAAGGATATCGTTGAAGTCGCTGAATGATTTCTTCCGGGTGGCCTTCGGATCGACTTCGGCGGCGATAACGCACTCCTCCTCCGCCCCTGCGACGGCCAGCGTTCTCCCGTTCATTGCGATGATGCGACTCTCGCCGGAGAAGCCCAGCGTCTCCCCATCCAGCGCGTCGGTCCCGCAGCGGTTGGCGGTGATGGTGATGACCTTGTTCTCCAGCGCACGCGTCGCCATGGTAGGCCCCCACAGCGATGCGGCGGCAACCAGATTCGACGGGTGCGCGATGACATCGGCGCCGCGAAGCGCCAGCGTCCGGGTCGATTCGGGAAAGCGCCAGTCATAGCAGATCATCGTGCCGATGCGGCATTCCTTCCACTCCACCACGAAAAATCCTGTCTCCCCCGCTTCAAAGATCTGCTTCTCCTTGTAGAAAAGATGCGTCTTGCGGTAGACATGCCACGTTCCGTCCGGAAGCGCGATAAGCGCGGAATTGTAGAGCCGGCCGTCACCGTCGCGTTCGGCGAAGCCGGAGATCACCACGCCATCGCGCTCGGCCGCAAGGGTTCGCAGCCAGGAACAGAAGGGGCCGGTGGCCGGCTCCTCCGCAAGCTCCAACAGCTCCAGACGATCGGTGAAGAAGTACCCGGTATGGGCAAGTTCCGGAAGGACCAGCAGGTCGAATGAGCATTCCCCGGCGAGCTGGCGCAGGCGACGCATGTTGTATGCGACATCGGCGCGGACCGGAGCGAACTGAAGCGCGGAAACGAGCATGATGAACAGTAGTTGATGAACCGATAACGATGTGAAGGAATGATCGCGCAGCGGAGCCAGGGAGCATATGGCAACGTTTCGATGCCTGCATCAACGGAAACCGGATGCCCGGCGCCCGATAAATTCGTCATATTCAGATCCACTTATCCCCGCCGCGTTACATAGATTTTCATTACGATTATTTCAGAATTACCCGACATTTCGAGATTACAAAAATTTCATTGCCTCCCATGCACTCCCCGCGGATGTGCGCCCGTCCTACCACCATTCTCACACCAGCCCCCTGCCCGGGGATACTTCATCAAACGGCATTTGGAACAATCATGACCGGAAGGGCGACGCCCCCTTCCGTGGCATGCTCTGTCGCAATCAATTCGAGAATAATGCGTAGACATCTGAAAAGCTCCCTGATCATTCTGTCAGTTGCAACGATCGCCGGCCTCGTGATCCACACCTTCAACCATTCATCCGTCGCTCATGCAAGCCTGGAAGCCGGTACGCCGGTTTCCCCGCTCGCCCAGCTTACCGATTCGCTTCGCAGGCTCTCCCGCTCGCTCGATGCCAGAATCCGGGAGATACATACCCTGGACAGCACGCTGGCCGCACATCTGGAGCTTCCGGCCATGAGCACGGAGCTTCGCGGCCTTCGGAAATCGCTCGCCATTTCCGATGCACCATATTTCGGCATCATACTCCCCGACGCATTTTATCTGATGAGCCGTATCGATCTTCAGCGGCGATATATCGATTCGATTACCGTGCGTATCGAAACGCTGGGGAACACGATCGCCCACCTTCCCACCTTCGTTCCGGTCGATGGGACGCCAAGCTCGAATTTCGGCCGCCGCCTGCACCCGATCGACGGCGTGTGGAAAAATCATACGGGGCTCGATTTCGCGGCGCCCAGGGGAACGGAAATTCACGCGGCCGGCAACGGCGTGGTTATTACCGCCGGAACGCAGAAGGGATATGGAAATATCGTCGAGATCGATCATGGCTTCGGCTATCGCACACGATATGCACACTGCAGCAGCACGATTGCAAAGGCAGGCGATACGGTCCGGCGCGGCGACCTGATAGCGACCGTCGGCACGACCGGCAGGGCGACGGGGCCGCATCTGCATTTCGAGATGGTGGTTGACGACGCCACCATCGATCCGCTCGAAGTGCTTCGCGCTCCGCTCTCCCTCGAACAGTCCGGAGTTGTATATGAGACAAGGCGGTCATCGCCGGTAATGTAGTTCCGGGAAACCGGGCGATCGCATATCATGTAGATGCCGGAAAAAACTGCGGAGGGAATATACGGCACATCCCGGGCCGGACATCGGCCGGACGAACTGCATGGAGGATGATCCCCCCGGGGGGCGTCGGCGGGGGATTTTTCGTACGTGGCAAACGCTCACAAAGCCAGGACGATCACGCTCCGGACGATTGGCTATATTTGCGTTTCTCCGGGACGCGCCGGCATCACCGGCGGCCATTCCTTCAACAACCCGCAGTATATCATGCTCAGGATTTCCCGCGCTCTGCTCAGCGTCTACGACAAAACCGGCATCATCGACCTGGCACGCAACCTCATCGACAGCGGTGTGGAACTGGTCTCCACGGGGGGAACGGCGCGCGCAATCCGCGACGCGGGACTTCCGGTGGTGGATGTCAGCGAGATCACCGGTTTTCCGGAGATGATGGAGGGGCGCGTCAAGACGCTGCACCCGATGATTCACGGTGGACTGCTGGCGCGGCTCGACGACGAACTGCATCTGCAAGCCATGCGCGATCACAACATCCGTTCGATCGACCTCGTGGTTATCAATCTCTATCCCTTCGAGAAGACGATGAAGACGCCGGGAGCGAGCCATGCGGAGATCATCGAGCAGATAGATATCGGCGGTCCGGCAATGGTGCGCGCGTCGGCGAAGAACTACATGTTCACGGCAGTGGTCACCAACCCCGAACATTATCGGACGATCGTGGAGGAGATGCGCTCGCATGATCTCTCGATCTCCGAGGAGACGCGGCTCCGTCTGGCGGCCGAGGCGTTCGATCACACGGCGCGCTATGATGCCCTTGTCGCCACGTATTTCGCGAAGCTGACGGGCGCCGGGAAGGCCGCCGATGGAGGTTCGGAGGAGACAGGCCCCTTCGGCGAACGTTTCGTGATCGATCTGCCGCGCACGCAGCCGCTCCGCTACGGGGAGAATCCACACCAGCAGGCGGCGCTCTACGGTGGATTCGACGGGATTTTCCAGCAGCTTCATGGCAAGGAACTGAGCTACAACAACATCGTCGATATCGACGCCGCGGCGAAGCTGGCGGCCGAGTTCGACGAGCCGACCGTGACAATCATCAAGCATACGAATCCCTGCGGCGTGGGGAGCGGCGAGTCTCTGCTGGAGGCATGGCACAAGGCGTTCGCCACCGATACGAAGTCGCCGTTCGGCGGCATCATCGCGGTGAACCGTCCGCTCGATCGCGCCGCCGCCGAAGCGATCAACGAGATTTTCACCGAGGTGATCATCGCCCCGGAATTTCCCGGGGACACGCTGGAGCTGCTGCGCAGGAAACGGGATCGCAGGCTTATCCTGATCGATTATGCCGCGCTGCGGGCATCGTACGGCGTGGAGCTGAAGACCGTGGCGGGTGGCGTGCTGGCGCAGAGCTCCGACGATGTGCTCACCGATCCGAACGGATTGCGCGTGGTGACGCGGCGCCAGCCGACGGATGAGGAGCATCGGGCGCTGACGTTCGCGTGGCGGGTGGCGAAGCATGTGAAGTCCAATGCCATCGTCTACGCAGCCCCGGACCGCACGCTGGGCATTGGCGCCGGACAGATGTCGCGGGTCGATTCGGCGATGATAGCGACGCGCAAGGCGCAGATTGCGGGCCTCGATCTGAAGGGCTGCGCGGTGGCGTCGGATGCGTTCTTCCCCTTTGCGGACGGACTGCTGGAGGCAGTGGAGGCCGGAGCGGCCGCCGTGATCCAGCCGGGGGGATCGATACGCGATCAGGAGGTGATAGAGGCCGCCGACCTGAACGACATCGCGATGGTGCTGACAGGGATGCGGCATTTCAGGCACTGAGGGCCGGCATATGGGCTGATCCGTACGGTATGGAATTTGAGGAGGAGCATCAGCAGGTAGGCACAGGAGGACAGGATGGAACGACGTACGCAGCAGGAGATAAACGAGCTGGGATTCCAGGCCCTGGTAAGGGAACTGGGCAAGGAGGATGCGCTCCGGTTCATACAGAGCGTGTCGGGCGCCCGCCTGGGCTCCCCCGATATCGATGAGGAAAGCGGGGATGCCGAACCGCTCCCCCCTCTCACGCCCGACGAGATTCATGAAAAGATCATGGATATGCGTGATCCACGGGAGCAGGCGGGCTTTCTGTAAGATGTGCGGGTGGGACATCCCCTGAGCATTGCGCCATCGTCCGGAAGGTGCGGCGCAATGCCGTTGCCGGCCATCCCCACCTTTTTGCCTTTTGCCCTTTGACCTTTGCCTTTTGACCTTCGCCCTCCCGGATTCCACGCAAAGGTCAGCGAAGGCTGGAAACCGGCGGTTCGTCTCTCACCCCTTCACCGCCCCCGCAGTCATTCCCTGGATGATCTGGCGCTGGAAGATGATGAACAGTGCGATCACGGGAAGCGCGGAAATGCCGGCGCCGGCCATGAGGTGCCCCCAGTCGATCGACTGGTTGCCGAGATAGGCGGCGAGTCCGACGGTAAGCGTGCGCCTGTTGTCGCTGTTGACAAAAAGGAAGGGATAGAGGAAAGTGTTCCAGTTCGTCAGGAACGTGTAGACTGCGAGCACGATCAGCATGGGCTTCGAGAGCGGCATCACAATCCGGAAGAGAATTCCCCAGTCGCCGGCGCCGTCGATGCGGGCGGCATCCTCCACTTCGCGAGGGAGGTTCTGGATATACTGGCGCATCAGAAAGATGCCGAATGGCGTGACAAGCGTCGGCACGATGAGAGCCCAGTAGGTGTCGATCCAGCCGAGCGTCACGATCAGCCGGTAGAGCGGAATCATCACCACCTGCGGCGGAATCATCAGCGTGGCGACGACCGAGAGCAGGAAGAGATTCTTCAACGGAAAATGCCGCCGCGCCAGCGCATAGCCCACCATCGTGCAGAAGACCACATTCCCCGCCGTCACCGCCGTCGCCACGAGCATCGAATTCAGGAAATACGTATCGAACGAGTTCAGTGAGAGGACGTCGATATAATTCTGCAGCGTGAACGGACCGCGCAGCAGCGGCAGAAACGACGAGAGATCGGCCGTGCCCGAACGCAGAGAGATGACGAGCATCCAGATGAGAGGAAAGATCATCCCGAGCACCACCGCCATCAGGACGACATGCAGCAGAATACGCGCCGGACGTATGGAATGGAGAAGACTCATGAACGCTCGATTATGCCTGCGCCCATCCATCACTCGAAGCGATACAGGCCATTTTCATAGATGTACTCGATCACCCGGTCGTGAGTCCGGTAGCGGATGGAGCGGCCGGCGGCGACACGCTCGCGGATGTCCGTGCTGGAGATGTCGATCAGCGGCGCGCTCACGCGGTGGAAGCCGACGCCCGGCAGTATCTCGTCGGGAAGATAGATGCCGGGCCGGTCCACCACGGCGATCGAGGCGAGGCCGGCTATCTCCTCAGGCTCGCGCCATGTATGGAAATCGCGGGCGGCATCCCCGCCGATGAGCAGCGTCAATGCCGAGTCCGGATGCCCCTGGCGCAGCCAGCGCAGCGTGTCGAGCGTATAGCTTACGCCACGATTATCGATCTCGTGCGTGGAGACGGAGAAATGCGGATTGGAGGCGGTCGCCAGGCGCAGCATCTCCAGCCGACAGTGCGCCGGGGTGATGCGGCGCCCCCAGGTCTTGTGCGGAGGAATGTTCGCCGGAATGAAGAGCAGCACATCAAGACCAAGCTCCTCGCGGGCGCATTCGGCCAGCAGCAGGTGCGCGTTATGAACAGGATCGAACGTGCCGCCGTAGATCCCGATCGAGCGCGTCCCGACAAGTTTTTCCTCTGAGATCTCGGTCATCTTCAAATTTACGATGAGCCCGGAATCATCACACATATTCGGCCGGATGAAGGAGCCCCGCAGCAATGATCTTCACCCGGCAGCCTGCCCGGAAATCATGCAGCCGGCGGATCTTCGCCGGGCTCGCAGCCGATCTCCGCAATCACACGGAGCGTACGGCTGTCCGGCGGAAGCAGCGCGCGATCGCCGATCAACCGGCGCAGCGAGGCGGCATCGTCCACATCGTACCATACGGGAAGCTCGTGCAGCCGAAGCCCGCATTCATGGATCGCGGAGAGCACGGCATCGTAGAGGGCGGGCGTGCTGTAGGGCATGCTGGCGAAGAGCCGGGGGCGCGGTTCCGCCAGCGCCAGAAGATAGTAACCGCCATCATCGGCGGGGCCAATCACGACGTCATGCCCGCGCAGGGAACCGAATGCAAGCCGGACGTGATCGAGCGGAAGCGTGGGATGATCGGTGCCGATGGCGCACGCTGCGGAGCATCCCTCCTCGAACGCTTCGCAGAAGGCCCGTTCCAGCCGTTCACCGAGCGTCGCGCCGAACTGCACCCGGATATCGATCGCATCATTCACCGTCCCGCGCAGCATGGCGCGCATCGGCTCCACATCACCCGCACCCGCCAGATAGAGAACCGGCTCCACGGCCGGCCGGAGCGATGCATAGAGATCGAGCGCATCGAGCAGAAATGCCCGGTACAGCATGGCGGCGCGCTCGTACGTCAGCGGGGGCACGAGCCGCGTCTTCACATCCCCTGCATGGGGGTACTTCGCGAAGATCAGAAGGCGGCGCGGATGAACGTCCGGCATCACGATGTCAATGCCGCTTCAGGTTTCAGTTTCCTCGCGGCGGCGGCTCAGCTGCCGGAGTTCATCCAGCGTCAACGTTTCCCACTGATCGAGCGCCGCATGGTAGAGATAGAGAATATCGCGGAAGATGTCGATCTTCTGCACGCTGCCTTCGCCCAGCCGCGTACGAACCGTCGATTCGATCGGAGGAAATCGCTTCAATCCCTCCACATAGGCATCAAGCTCATACAGGAGACAGCACTTCAGGCGTCCGCACTGTCCCGAGAGCTTGGTGGGATTAAGCTGCATCCCCTGCCCCTTCGCATGATCCAGCGTGATATGCTCGTAGCGTCCCAGATGGGTGGTGCAGCAGAGTTCGCGGCCGCAGATGCCCATGCCGCCGATCCTCTTGGCCTCGTCGCGCACGGCTATCTGGCGCAGCTCGATGCGGGTGCGAAAGATGGCGGCGAGATCGCGCACAAGCTCGCGGAAATCGACGCGGCCATCGGCAGTGAAGTAGAATGTGATGCGATGATGATCGAACTGCCACTCCGCATCGACAAGTTTCATCGGAAGGCCGAACGCCTCGACCCGGGACCGGCAGACGCGCATGGCCTCCAGTTCCGACGCGCGATTCCGTTCGTAGCGTTCGCCATCGGCGGCCGCGGCCTTGCGTACCAGCGTGCTCATCGGCTCGTTCGCAAGCCTCTTCGCCTTCCGTTTGGCATGCACCAGCGAGCCCGTCATCGAGATGAAACCGGCATCGGTGCCCCGCTCGCTTTCGACGAGCACCAGATCGTTCACGCGAAGCGACAGATCCTCATCCGGCACCGCCACAAATTCCTTGCGCGCGCCCTTGTAGCGCACCTCGATGATCCTGCGCGGATCGTCATAGACGAATTCATTGACGATCAGCTCCACCAGCGAGCCAACGCCGCATCCCCCCGTGGAGCATCCTCCCCCCGAACCGCAGCCGCCGGAACCACACCCGCTGGTGCAGTTCGACTCCCTTCCCCGCAGCGACCGCGCGACCAGTTGCTCGGCCATGTTCCCGGGATTTTTATCCGGAGATGCATCGCGGCGGGGCGACCGAGGCCCGTGCACATGCCCGTGGCCATGCGCATGCCCGTAGCGATCGTGGCCGCTGTCGCCGGGATCGCGCCCCCTGCCGCGTCCGCGCTCGCGTGGATGTCCGTTATCGGTATCTATATGGCTCATGCAGAAGTAATCGGTAACGTGTCGTGTGCCATGTGTCCGGCGCACCTGCCGCCGCGTTTCAGGAAGGCGCCGGTGCCGCGGAGTATTGCTCTGCCAGATACAAGAGTTTCAACCCGCTCCGGGTTCCAGGTCGGCGTCGCCGGGGCGATGCTCAGGTGGTCCGCCCCTGAAAGCAGATCTCCTCCATGCGCAGAGCCAGGACGGTGAAGACGAGCGGGATCTGCGCATTGCTCCTGATGGCGCGGATGCTCCGCTCCACACCGGCGATCAGCCGGTCGATCGACGCACCGGCAAACTTAGTATCGAAGCTCTGAATATCTTTCATCTGGTCCTGGTTGACCACCATCTCCTCCCTGCGGGTCAGCCGGTACACATAGACGTCACGCAGCCAGAGCGCCAGAAGCGTCAGCATGCGCTCGATGGCGACGCGATCGCCGCCGGAGGTAAGCCGTTCGATCTCGGCATGCAATGCCACCGGGCTCCGGCGCAATGTGGTGCGGAGGAAGGAAACCACATCGAACCGGAGCTGGTTCAGATCGCCATCGGCGAGCTCGACCGCACGGCTGTAGCTCCCTTCGGCAAGCTTTGCCAGAAGCTGGGCGCGCGTGCGGTCCACCCGCTGACGCTCCATCAATCCGCCGGCGATCTCCTCATCGGTAAGGAGGTCGAATCTGATCTCCTGGCAGCGGGAAAGGATCGTCGGCAGCAGACGTTCGCGGCTGGACGAGGTAAGTATAAGCAGCGTATGCGGGGCAGGCTCCTCCAGGGTCTTCAGGAAGGCATTGGCGGCCTCCTCCCCCATCAGATGGGCCTCGCTGATGATCACCACGCGCCAGCCGCTCTCCGCCGCCACGAAGGCGATATCGCGCTTCACCTCGCGCACCGACGATATTTTGATCTGCGATGCGCGCGGAATCGTGATGTTGTGATAGGGATCGGTCCCCTTTAGAGCGATCTGCTCCTTGATCTGCGTGATCTCCGAATCGCTCAGCTTCAGCAGCGGCGAATCGGAACGGCTGTCCTCCCCCTTGCCCGTCGGAAGCGCGAAGACGAATTTGACGTTCGCGTTCTGCAGAACGCCTGCCGTCTGGCAGCCACGGCACGTACCGCAGGCGGCGGCGCCATTCGCTTCCGGGTGCTCGCAGCGGAGCACGCGGGCAGTCTCGATGGCGACGGCATCCTTGCCGACCCCCTCCGCCCCCGTGAACAGCCATGCATGCGGAATGCGGCCGGACGCCAGCGCTGCGCGCAGGATATTCTTTGCACGGCGCTGGCCGATGATGGAATCCCAGGACATATAATGCTGCCAGGCACGGCGGCGGAACGGCCCGGGCCACTTCGCCCGGCCATGCGCCGGAATTATCGGAATGTTGAGCCCGTTTCTCTTATGATACCGGAGATGAGCGATCACAATGTATCGAAGCTGCACGGAGCGCGCAAAGGGAACCTGCGGAGGGACTAAACCGCACATGATTTTGCCGATCACAGGGGCGGCAGGTCCACAAGAGAGTTTGAACCATGATCGATGCCATGAAGATCCATACGATATACAGGGACGGCAGGCCCATTCCCCATGTATTGCGGCGGCACGGACTGCCGCTGCTGTTGCTGTTGCTCCTCGTCACTACAAAGGCCGGGGCACAGCCTGGTCCTGTGATACGTGCGATGCTCGATGATGCCGCGGCCCGCTTTGCGATCCCCGCGCCGGTGCTCTACGGCATCGCCTACAATGAATCGCGCTGGCGCCATGTCCCCGTGGACTCGCTCGCCCCCTCCTGCTCCGGCATGCCCCCGGCCATCGGCATCATGGGGCTGCGCGATGATGACTATTTCGGCCATTCGCTTCGCGCTGGAACGTCCCTCGGCATTTCCCCCGGCGATGCGGCCGCGAGCATCGAGAAGAATATTCTGGTCGGAGCGGCATATCTCTCATCGCTCTTCACCGGAACCGACCGCTCGGTGATAGGTGAATGGATGTCGGCCATCGCTGCCTACCCGGGCATACCGGCGGATCAGGAGGGGCTGCGCCTGCTCTACGTGGATGGCGTGGTGCAGCTCCTTCGGCGCGGATGGCTGGTCGGCGGCGCATACGTTGCCGCGATGAACATAGAGCCGGTGGACCGGGCGCGGCTCGATGCCGGGCTTCGCGAACTGGGCATGAGCATCGCCGGCGGCGACTACCCCGGCGCCGGCTGGGACCCGAGCCCCAACTATTCGAGCCGGAATGGAACGCCGATCACTGCGGTGACAATCCATGATACCGAGGGAGGCTTCGCCGGTTCGCTTTCGTGGCTGAAATCGCCGCAGGCGGAGGCGTCGGCGCATTACATCGTCCGCTCCGTGGATGGATTGATCGTGCAGATGGTCCGCGAATCCGACAAGGCCTGGCATGTACGCACGGAAAATCCCTACACCATCGGCATCGAGCATGAAGGCTATACCACACGTCCGGAGTATTTCACGCCGGCGATGTACGCCGCATCCGCCGCGCTGGTGCGCCATCTGATCGGCCGCTACGATATCCCGCTCGACCGCACCCATGTGAAGGGACATCTCGATTTTCCGAACAACACCCATACCGATCCCGGCGGCTGGTGGGACTGGCCGGCCTACTACCGGCTGATCTCCGGCGCGACGGACGGGCGGGTCATCATCGATCCGTTCGAGGACGATGTCGTCGGGTGGTGGCAGCCGCAGCTCAGCGGCTCCACGTCCGGGATCGATATCTCCCGCACCAGATTCAGCATTGGGCCGGGGGGAGCCTTTTCCGGGAACGGCGGCGGCGAACTGGACTACGCATTCAGCACCGCAGACGGCGGGCTGGCACGTGTCTTCAGGAGCGGCCACGGCAACACGAACGACGGACTGCTGAACATCGGCTCCTCCGGCACGCTGTCGCTGGCGGTGCGCGGCGATGGCAGCGGCAATGCGCTGGAACTGTGGTTCTACGACGCCGGGAAGGGGAACCGCATAATTCCGGCGACGGCAATCACCTGGAGCGGCTGGAGGACGATCACAGTGCCACTGGCATCGCTCGGCGGCGGCGGTCCGTTCCGTTTCCACTCCATCGTGCTGCGGCAGACTACCGGCGCACCCCGCACCGGCAGGATCGCGTTCGACGATCTTGCGCATGAAGCCCGGGCGTCATCAGTGTCGGAGGAAGTCGAACGCGAAGGAATAACCGTCCGGAAGTTCATCATCGACGGCGCGCAGCCACTTCCCGGCATCATTCGCGACGGACGCGATATTTCGATCTACTCCCTCGTGGGCGAACGGCTCCACAGCTTCGACACCCCTCCGGAGGCCGCGGTCGGCAGCTATCTTCGACCGGGAACGTACATCGTGGTATCTTCCGGGATCAGCTACATGATCGGGATGCGATAACCATGACCCTGCACATCGAAATCAACGACCGATGAATATCGAACGGCTGCGCGAAACTGCTCTGCAGGCGGCGGTGGAGGCGGGGGAAATCATCAGCGAATATTATCAGCTTCCCTCGCTGGCCGTCGAGATGAAGGAAAATCAATCGCCGGTGACGATAGCCGACAGGCGCGCGGAGAGCCATATCATCAGCGTGATCCGGCGGCATTTCCCCGATCACGCGATTCTGGGCGAGGAATCGGGAGCAAGCGGGGGAGATGGCGGCGTCAGATGGATCATCGATCCGCTGGACGGCACGAAGACATTCATCGCGGGCGTGCCGCTGTATGGCGTGATGATAGGCGTCGAGGCGGATGGAGATGTGGTAGCGGGGGTGGTTCACTTTCCCGCACTCGGCGAGACCTACCATGCCGCGCGCGGCGGCGGCGCCTGCTGGAACGGCCGCAGAATGCAGGTCTCCTCCGTCGCAGACCCATCGGCCGCGCTTCTGCTGGCGACGGACATCCGGCGATTCGATCGCGATCCGGAAAAGAAGGAGGGATTTCTGAAGCTTCTGCCGGCCACACGGATGTTCCGCACCTGGGGCGATTGCTACGGTCACATGCTGGTTGCATCGGGACGCGCCGAGATCATGCTTGATCCGGCCATGAGCATCTGGGATGCGGCGCCGTTGAAGGTAATTGTGGAGGAGGCCGGCGGCGTCTTTACCGACTGGTCAGGCACACCGAGCATCTATTCCGGCAACGCCATATCCACCAACGCCGCTCTGCACGGCATCGTGATGGAGATGCTGCGATGATGGTGCGCAGAGCCGGAACGGAGGATGCGCGCTCGATAGCGGAGGTGCGGGTGGATACATGGCGCACGACGTACAGAGGGCTGGTGCCGGACCACGTGCTGAAGGAACTCTCCCGCGATCGCGATGAAGAACGATGGCGCCGGGCAATCGCCGCGGGCGGACCAGCGGTTGTTCATGTGCTTGAATATGACGACGGGAACGTCGTGGGATTCGCCGCGAGCGGCCCCGAGCGTACGGGACATGAAATTTATCGCAGCGAGATTTATGCGATATATATCCGCCGTGAATATCAGGGAAAGGGTGGCGGGCATCTTCTGCTCCGTACGGCCGTCGATGAGCTCCGGCGGAACCATTATACGTCGATGCTGATCTGGGCGCTTTCCACAAATCCGTACACAACATTCTACGAGCGGTATGGCGGGCTGCCGGTGCTGCATCGCACAGTCACCATCGGGGGAGCCGACCTCGACGAGACCGGCTATGGCTGGCGCGATCTCGGCAACATCTTCTGAGATTCTGCATCTTCCTGCACGCACTCCATCCTGTGCACCGGGCGGCATCTGCGAAAAAAATATGGGACGGCCGGTTCGGCATCTCCATTCCTCTCAGACCAAGTACATACTCCAAACACTGCGCAGGGATGACACCTGCCCACAATGGAGAAACGTTCACCGGCCGTCCCTTCCGCAACCAACCTCAATAATTGCGGATGGCAGAATAATCTGCCGCATAGGAGGATCAGCCGGGGATGCCACAACTCCACAGGCGTACACATGTGAAGCCGCAACAGCCGGCCGGTTGCTGATCAGAGTCTACCCATCAAAATTTCCCCTGATCGACAACGGCGATATGTCGCATGGACACGCCGGTCCTCCTACTCTTTAACCACGCATTGCCGTGCAGCAGCGTCACGGCGCGCATCCGATCAATCCGTGATGTACGCCCGAAACGGAATCGCATGACTGTCCGGACGAACAGCGGACAGTGCAGGGAATCATGGGAACGAGCCACGACACAGGCAGATCGGCGCTCAATGGATTATTACCACACGCTCGCTGACCGCATTCCCATCCGAAAACATTCCGAGAAGGTAGCTTCCCGTTGGAAGCCCCGATACATCGATATCCACCGTACCATCGCCCCCCTCCTCCTGATGCAGCCGAACCTCCCGGATGGTACGTCCCGCGGCATCGGCGAGCGAAATCACCACGGCTCCCCTGCCCGCGGAAAAGCTCATGGGAAGATGATCTCCGTATACAGGGTTCGACAATGCACGCAGGTGAATCGTGACATCCGGACGGACGGGCTCTACGGAGGAGACATCCCTTCTTGCACTCCAGCGTGATTCCCCTGCTATGCCATCTCTGGTTTCGATATGCAGCACGGCGCTGTGCGCTCCGGAATGTATACGCCGGAAGATCCCAAGGAATTCCAGCTCGTCGCCCTTCTTCAGCACTACCGGCAGAAACTTCTCCCCCGTGGGATGCATGGTGAACTCTCCTCCTGCACCCGCCTCCGCAATCCACAGACCGGTGATCGTCACGGAATCAAGCGACTCGGTCTCCGGCGCCGAGATATTGATGATGTTCGTCGCCTCCTCCTCATTATCACGCAGCACGAATTCGTAATCCGTGACAATCAGCTCCGGCGCTGTTCCGAACCCCTTCAGCAGCACGGACAGGGTCTGTTGCGACTGTTCCGTTGCAATACGAAGGAAGCACTCATGCGGGCCGGTCGATTCCGGATTGAACCGTACGATGACAGGAAACTGGGTGTGCGGCGGGAATATCAGTCCGGGAAGCTTTGCTTCATTCGCTACGGTAAACGCATCGGTATCTCCAGTATAGGAAACGGCGGAGATATGCAGCGAGTCGTCGCTGAGATTGCGAAGGATGGCCACAGCGTCGTAGCTGCCGCCCACGCGGCAACGCCCCCAGTCCTTGTCGGCCATATACAGCGATGCAGCAACACCTGTTCCGGTAAGCACGGAAAAAACGCCGTCGGCCGGCTGATCGATACCATCGCTGATGATATACAGCGTATCTCGAAATTCTCCAATGAAATCCGGTCTGAATGAAACCATGATCTGCAGGCTGTCATACGGATTCAGCACGATAGGAAATTCGATGGTGTCACGCCCCGGCACACTGAAGGCGGACGAATTATCGAGACCGGAAATTCCGGATATCGTCAGCACGCTTCCCGTCAGATACGTTTTGTTGATGATAGTGACCATCGCCATGCGGGTGGAACCGGCCAGGACAATGCCGAAGTCTGCATCTCCCACGCTGATAACCGGCTTCACTGCGAGCACCTTCACCTCGGCGATATCGGCCCAGCCGCATTCCAGATGAACGGTGACGGAGTCGGTGAAATTAGGGTAGAAATCATCCGGACGAAGATCGGCGGTGTATTCCACACGCACATTAATGCGGTCGGACGAACTCCCCGCCGGCCCCAGCACAACCTCGCCAGACGGCTCCAGAATTCTGAATCCGCGTGTCGCGCGCTTCAATGCAATCTCCTTCACGGTTACTACAGCAGCGGAACGATTCACCAGCGCCAGCGTCCGCACCACGGTGTCATGATGCCGGACGATCCCGAAATCGATCGACGATAGTGAAGACGTTACCGGAGGCGGCTCGTAGAGAATGGTGGTCCGGGCGATATTCCCTGCAACATCTGCCGCCACAACCACGGCGTACGCAGACCTGTCCGGATTTATAACAGTCAGATGGAAGCTGCCGGCAGCCGATGATCCCGGAATAAATTCATCCACCACGAGATTATAGTTCGAGCTCTGTCCGCCGATCAGATCGATCATCGCCAGATTCGTGCGGACCGCAGGATCGTCGGGATTATCGCGTGCAATTCCCGTCACCGATCCATTGCAGTTCTGCTGCACGATTATCCGGGGCGGCAGCGTATCCTGGCCGACGGCAATTTCATACACGCCGCGCAACGGCGCCGAGAAACGGGAATACTTCATAAGGATTCCCGCCATCCCGGCGTAGGGAATGCATATCATCAGAAAAAGCAACAAGGATCGCATCATCACCACACTCTCATGCCAGAGGTCATTGCAAATGAGTCATCGTACAGGGAACACGGCAAGGTGGGAATTTGTTATCGCCGATCGAAGAATTATCCGTAAAAAATGGTTTCCTGATCGGTTGTGGAGGTGGCGATGGAATGGTCATCGAGGGTGGCACGCTATGCCGCGGCTTCAAGGGCACACTGGAATGAAGCCGCGGCAGGCGGCCACACCGTCAGGGGATTCTCCCATCATTGTCCCGCATCCCCTGCCCGGTACGGCAAGATCGCCGCGAGGCAGGACACCGTGACTACGTATTAACTACGTATCGGCAGACATCCCCGGTCCAGGCACCGATCACCCCGTATCCTCCACAGATTCGGAACCGATGAAAGCGTGACGGATCGGTCGTATCACAGGCAGGGAGGCCAGGCAACGCGCAAGTCGCCGTGGCGAGCTCATGAGCGGTTCGGCTCAGTTCCACCGGAAGCCATGCCGGAACGATGACCGGCCGGGCGACGTTTTACCTCCCCTGGTCCATCCCACGCATCAACCACCAACCTGAAGAAATCGCGTGAATGAGAATCGGGGATATATCGTCCGGCCGGTCACTCCGATTCCGATCGCGAATCGATCGGGCCGCCCCCCGCACTATCACCGCCTATCTGTCAACGCTTCGTAACGATTCGGTCAGCGGCGCCACGGCCTCACGGGCGCAATTGTGAAGCCGTGGCCTGCGACCGGCCGGCCGGAGCTTTCCCACCGAAATCCGTGCTCCTGACCGACGCAGGCAATATGCGCTCCCATGCGCCGTGCGCAACTACTCATTAATTACGCATCGCCGTGAATTCGGATCACATGGTTAACCCGATCTTCATCATACCTGGTTCATCCGGACCAGGCTCCGGTCCGTAGCCGGTCGTCCGCGCCGGAGCGCTGCATTCCTTGGATATACATGATTATGCTGACGCCACATACCAGGGGAATCCGTCGCATCCTGCGCCAGAATATTATTGATCATATCGCAAAGCCAGTGAAACGATAAAAAAATTTCAGGATGGAAACTCCCCTCAACGGAATTCCGTTCCCTCGCACGCTTATCATATCGCAAAGCGGATGGCGCGATGGGAAGCGGCCTCCCTGTACAGTCTACCAACTACCGGCCATGATCATCCCATACATGAAAAACGCCCGTCGGATGACGGGCGCACTATAAACATGCTATTTTCAGAGGATCAGAACGGGTGCCGGATATCCACCTGAACCATCGTTGAATTCAGATCCCGGTTCTCGCTGTCCGTCACGCCGGTCAGCCCATGATCATAGTAGATGCCGGGTGCAATCATGAATGGTGACTCCTGATTACTGGGCTGCATTACTATCCGAAGATCATGGAGGGGAAATCCCCATCTGTCCGGATACAAACAGCAGGCAGATTCAGACAGCGACGTTTATGTCGGTAATACGGCCGGCCGAGCGATTCTTCCCGTTCCCTGGTCCATTCTTCGCGCCAATCACCAACCCTTGAGAATCCACGTGAATGAGTTATGGGAATATATCGCCCGGCCGGTCAGTCCCTATTTCCAGTCATGTCCGGATCGGACTATCGGATTCAGCAATCAGCATCGACCACGATGAAACGGCGCACGTAGCACTGTAGCGCCATCATTTCACGGGCCACCGGCTATGGAATTCCTTCCAGGCAGGAGGGTCGGAACCTTCCGGCCATGACTGTATTCGGCAGCCCGCATTTCCAGTCAGCGGCGCCACGGCTCCACGGGCGCAATTGTGGAGCCGTGGCCCACGACCAGCCGGCCGGAACGTTTTCCCACCATATTCCGTGTTCCTGGCCGACAGATGCAATATGAAGGCTTCCATGCAGCATGGAACTACTCATTTACTACGCATCGCCGTGAACCGTATTCACGCGGAGGACGGGAGCTGTACGGATTCCGGACGATGCGATGATGTGACGGCGGTAAAAGGTATCCGGAATATCATGCATTCCGGGCGCAGCCCACATTCCCGGGCAGGAATTCAACACGGGATTACCAGCCGCCCGGCGCGAATCAGCCGTTCATGTCCTGCACGCTCCCGGCCACGGATAAAAACAGAGCGCCCGGAATGTCGAGGCATTCCGGGCGCGTTACGTCATCAACTGATCCGGCTATCCGGCAATCAGCGCACCACGACCATCGAGGTGGAGGTCGTGCGTCCGCCGGTGGTGATGCGCACCAGATACGAACCAGCCGGGAGTCCCGTCAGATCAAGCTTCAGGCTCTGCCCGCCCGCATCCATCATCGTGCGCTCGGCCACGGTGCGCACCTCCTTGCCGGCGGCATCGACGATGGTCGCCGTAACGGCCCCGCGGGACGCCATCGTGAACGTGATGGCAGATTCGTTGCCGGTCGCGGGATTCGGCGCCACATGCAGCGCGCCAGCCATTCCGGCGATGCCCTCGTCCGGCACCGACAGCACCACATCGGTTCCCTCTCCGGCCACTGGAATCAGGTAGGTACGATCGCACGACTCGCGCACCACGATCGCGTCGGAGAAGCTTCCCTTCGCATCCGGCGTGAACGTGATATCGATGTCGAGGCTGGAACCGGACCGGCCGGCGGCATCGAGCATGACCGGAAGAGCAGGAGCCTCAAGCATGAAGCCGGCATTTCCCTTGGCAAGTTCAAGGCTCGTAATCATCACCGGCGCGGCGCCGTTGTTCTGCAGCGTCACGGTCTGCTTCAAGGTGACGCCGGGAGCCGCCGCATTGAAGACGACATCCGCCGCCTGCACGTCGAACGTGCTCTGAGCCGCGGCGTCATAACGGATGGTATCGAAGATGACCCTGCCGGCGACATCTGCAACCGCAAGCACTGCAACGGCATCATTCGCGCGATCGATCGGGCTCATGATGATCCGCGCCTCGGTGGAGATGCCGGACTCGAACTCGACACTGTCGATCTGGAAATTCTCCGATACCGTCGGCACAAGCGAGACGGCCGAAAGCGGAGCAACGTCCTGGCCCATCTGCGACTTCGATGTGGCGACCACGATGACATCACCGCTGCACGGAGCCACAACCGCGGCGATCTCCGGCGGCGCGGGGGCATCGACGCCAAGATTGCTGGTGAACGCGGCGGTCGGATAGCCATAGGAATCATACGAGCTGAACCCGTATATATACGCCGCGAATTCATCATGGCTCTTCAGGCGATAGACTCCCGGAGGAATTTCCACCGAAAATCCGACGTATTCCTTCCCATTGATCTTCTCCGGAAATTCGTTTACCCCCCCCATGCCCGGGAGCTGCGTCACAGGGCGCCAGTTGTCCTGCCCGGCCTCGGTGATCTTCAGACTGTCCAGGTCATCCTTCCGGCAGACCACGTTCAGGAAGTTCTGCGGGAAGTCGGCGGACGGGGTGCAGAAGAAAATTTCCCTGGCGAACTGCTCGGGGGGCGTAAGCGCCAGGTAGAACGGATCGGAGGAAATGTTATCGTAATACTGCGAAGTATTGTACTGGAACACGCTGATCCGCTTGTTGGAACCGAACTGCACCAGCTCCTTGCCCAGAGCACGATATTCCAGCCATCCCATTCCCTCCTCTCCCCCTTCGCCGCTGAGCATGGCGTATTCCACGCCGTTGACATACACCTTGGTATTGCTCTCGCGCGCAAAGACGCGGTAGAAATCGCCCTTCAGGCGTGTGGAGAACGGCACGGCCAGATAATCCTTTCCCCAGGAATCCGTGGGAAGCATCATTTCGGTGAGGTGATCGCAGCAGCAGTAATTGAGCTGGTTCGGGATATAGGTGCAGTTCTGTCCCGCCGTCACCGCCACCGGCTTGCTCGCCCTGATCGTCACACCGGACATATCCCCGCCGTAGCCGACGGTCATGGCGGAGAACACATCCCCCTTGTTGAGCGTAACGGTGAAGGTCTCACCCGCCGCATGATTCGGCGTGCGCTTGGGATGGTTGATCGTAATCTCCGTGCTGTCGTACGGCGCCGCTATCATGTACTGCGACGGAAGCTCCTGGGTCCCGCCGATCACTGCCGAGTATGACGCCACGATGTACTTCCTGCCAAGCGCACTGACCGGCAGCAGCAGCAGACCATCGCTGGTGTAGCTTGTGCGGTTCATCATATAGACGACGACGGGATCATCGGCCTTGATATGGATCGCGCGCTTCGGATAGATCTGGTCGTCGGGAACTGGCGGCTGATCGGTACGGACAAACATCTGCGCCTCAATCGCCGTAAAATCGACGCTGCGGATATCATTGGGCGTCGTATGGAATGTGCTCTTCAGATTCCCACCAGCCCAGACCATCACGCGGGTTCGTACGGGGGATGTCACGTACATACGGATATAGGATGTGGCCGATTCTGGAAGCTCCCAGTTCGCCGGCATGGCGAAGTAGAATTCGGTTCCCAGATTGTTCGGGCCGAACGGGATCGGGAACTGATCGTCGTTTTCCTGCGCGCCGAGAATTGAAGGGATGAGAAGCACAAGCAGAAGGAATGCCGTACTCGATAGCGTTCTGAAGGTCATGACGCACCTCGGTTGTTGACAGTACTATTGAGAAATAACGCGTGTTACATCATTGAAGATTCCCGCGGCGGAGCGGCCGCCGATCAACGGATCGCCCGGCCGGGATTGTACACGGCAGGCGGAATGCCGTCGCTGCCGGACCGGGACAATCGCGGGATGGGATCATGATCTCCCCTCTCCAGCGAGGCCGGCACCGATGACGTGAACGAACGATACATGGCATCGCAAAGAACCCTCTACACGTAACAACCACGATATGGTGCCATTCAGCACGACTATTGAAGTGTCTCACCTCGTCCCACAATACGACACGATACCGTGGGCGATAAGAACCTACAAACGCATGAACTCCATGATGCTACTCAAAGATTACGCATCCACCGATCCGGACCGTGAAGCTCCTTCACGGCCCCTCCGCATTCATGCACTTCCGCCCCCCGCCCTGCTGCAAGGCATCGCACTTCGGGTGGTTCCTTGTGCATAAGACCACCGCCCCCCCTGATTGTCGCACGAATCGGTCGAACAACGTAATGGAAGCCAATTCCACTGCGAGCCCACAACCATAATGGCCGTCGCTGCACATCTCCGGCGTGGGACATTCCCCCCCCCGATACGAAGGCGCCCGGAACATCACGATGTCCCGGGCGCAGACGTTCATCCCCATCATACCGTGGTCAGCGGACCACGATCAGCGGCGCCGAACTCGTCCCCCCTCCGGCCGCCACGCGCACCAGATATGAACCGGCGGCAAGACCCGTCAGATCGAGATTCAACCGCTGCTCTCCGGCCTCCAGCATCCTCCCCCCGGCCACTCTGCGCACCTCCCTGCCGGCGGCGTCAACGATGATGGCGGACACCATTCCCCGACCGGCCATCGTGAAGACGAGCGACGTTTCATCGCTGTTCGCCGGGTTGGGGACCACACGCAGGCCGCGCAGCACACCCGTAATGTTCCCGTCAGGCACCGACGAGACCACATCCGAATCTCCTCCGATCAGCGGAATCAGGTAGGTGCGATCACACGACTCGCGCACGACGATCGTATCGGTGAACGATCCGCTCGCGGAAGGAGTGAATTCCACATCAACCTCGATGCTGGAGCCGGGCATGCCGGCAGCGTCGAGCGTGACCGGCAGCGCCGGAACGTTGAGCCTGAAGCCTCTGTCTCCATACGCAAGTTCGAGCCCCGTAACCGTCACCGAAGTCGAGCCGTTGTTGTTCAGTATGGCGGTCCGCGTCGAGCTGGCACCGGGCTTCGTGCCGGAGAAGACGACCTCGTCGGCATCGAGTCCGAAATCTCCCGCGATATCCACGGCATAGCGGATGGTATCGAAGGTCACGTTGCCGGCTGCATCGGCTGCGGCGAGCACGGCGACGCCATCCTTCGACGGATCGGCCAGCTTCAGCGAGAAGTTCGTCCGGGAGGAGATGCCGGGCTGGAAGCTCTCCCCTTCGATACGGTAGTTATCCGTGGCCGGGGGCACGAGTGCGACGACCGAGAGCGGAACGACGACACCCTTCTTCTTCGCCTTCGAGGTGACGACGATCTCCGCGTCACCGTTGCACGGCGTCACCTCGGCGGCGATATCCGGCGGCGCCGGCGCATCTATATCACGGTCGCCTGTGTATGCTGCGGCCGGGAAGCCGTACGAATCGACCCTGGTCTTGCCATACGCATATGCCGCGAACTTCTTCCTTCCCCGAATGCGATAGACGCCCGGATGGATCTCCAGGGTGGCTGCCACATAGGTCACGCCATCGACCTTTTCCGGAACATCCCTGGCTATCCCGGCATTCCCGTCCTTCCACACCGGATTCCAGTTCATCTGCGCGGCATCGGCCATTTCCAGTTCATAGAAATCATCCTTCTCCGCGATGATATTGAGGTAGTTCTGGGTGAAATCATCTCCCGGCGTGGAGAAGAATAGTTCGCTGGCGAACTGCTCCTCGGGGGTGAGCGCCATATAGAACGGGTCCGAGGGCACCTCATCGTAGAACGATCCTGTATTGTACTGAAACACGGCGATCGGCTTGTCGGCTCTGAAATGCACGGGCTGCATGTCGGGGGCACGGTACTCCAGCCACCCTGTCCCCTCCTCGCCACCCACGCCGGCCAGCGTATCGTACTCCACGCCGTTGATATATATTCTGGTATCCGCCTCGCGCGCGAACACCCGGTAGAACGCCCCCTTCTTGCGCGTGGCGAACGGAATGCCCATATAGTTCCGTCCCCACGATTCGGCCGGCAGCATCATTTCGGTGAGGTGATCGCAGCAGCAGAAGTTGAGCGCGTTGGGCACATAGCCGCAGGCTATCCCGGCTGTCACCGCAACCGGCTTGCTGGCACTGATCGTCACACCGGACATATCGGAGTTGACATCGAACGTCATCGCAGAAAAGACATCTCCCCTGTCGAGCCCGATCGTGAAGGTCTCGCCAGCCTGGTGGTTCGGCGTGCGATGGGGATGACGGATCGTCACCTCCGTCCCATCATATGGCGCGGCGATGAGATACTGCGACGGCAATTTCTGCGACTCGGCGGGCGCCATTGCAGATGATGCCACGATATAGTTCCTGCCGAGGGCGTTCACCGGAAGCAGCAGAAGGCCATCGCTGATGTAGGAGGTGCGATTCATCACATACACGGCGATCGGGTCATCGGAATGGATATGAACCGCCCCGCCGGAATAAATGCTATCATCCGGTACGGAAAGATCGGCGTCCCGCACGAACATCTGGGCCTCCTCCGGTGTAAGATCGACTGTCCGGATCTCGTTCGGTATGGTCTCAAAGGTTTCCTTCAGCTGCCCCCCCGCCCACACGCTCACCGTGGTCCGCACCGGCGACACCATGTACAGCCGGACATAGTGGACGTCCATCTGCGGAGCACCCCAGTTCACCGGCATGGCGAAATAGAATTCATTACCGAAATTGTTCGGGCCGAATGGAATGGGAAATTGATCCTTCTCCTGCGCGTACATGGCAGACGGAGCAAGAAGCAGCAGCAGAATTATCGCATCTACCAGCTTTCTGAAATTCATGGTACACCTTGACAGTTGATTTGTAGTATTATGGGATATCATACTCATGACAGATTGATTTGCGAAATTCGCGGGCTCCCATACAGGATGGAACGCTCCCTCTCGATTAATCACTTCGCAAATCCCCCGTCGCAAGTATATGTTAATATACGCAATATCCGCCGCATGGTATGCAGGTACATGCCATTCAGCGACATGGAGCTTCACAGGCAGGAGGGCACAATATAAACGGCGCCCGAAATGCTGTAACATTCCGGTCATGAACATCGCCCCATCCCGGCATTCCTCATCAGCGGACCACGATCAGCAGTAGCCGGCGATGCCCGGCGCCACGAGCTCGACATCGAACGGCGCTTCGCACAGTCGCGACCGGCCGGCACTGATCACCGCGCCAGCCAGCGTTCGAGACATTTTCGTTCGTTCTGCGTGGAATTTTCCTTTTCCACCAGTTCATAATTCTCCCGCGGGCACAGGCGAAGCATCGTTTCGTAAAGCCGCCCCTCGCTCGCTGCCGTGATCGCAACGCTCTCCCTGTCTCCCGCGCCACGCAGCAGCGCATCCCACTGCCTGGTGCTCGTCACGCGCACCCCGTCGATCGCCAGCAGCTCGTCGTCCACGCCGATACCGGCCTCCGCCGCCGGGGAATCGCGCCAGACCCGCGCCGCCTTCACGCCGGTCTTGATCTCCTCCGCCTGCAATCCCGTCCAGCGCTCCGGAGCCGCCGGATGAAATTCGAGATCGGCGCCGAACGTGGTCCCCTTCGTTCCCTCCCTGCGCCGCCACACCAGGCCGACGCGCGCGGCCACCTCCTCCACGGGGAGCTCATTAGTGGAGCCGAGCCAGGAGAGCAGCCGCTCGCGAATATCGACGCCGGTGGCGCCGCTCACGATTTCGATAAATTCATCCTCGGTGATTCCGGTGGAGCGGTCGGCAGTATAACGCTCCATCAATGCGCGCATGCCGTCATCGAGCGAGCGCTCGCCGCCGGTATCGGCGATGATGGAGAGATCGAGCAGCAGGAATATTATTCCACCTTTCAGATAATAGCTCGGGAACCGATTCGCGGAATCGGGCGTGGGGATATAAAGCTTCACCCAGCTCAGATAGCTGCTGTCCTTCACCGACATCGCGCGGCGCCCGGGGACATCAAGCAGTCGGGCCAGATGCTCCGTCGCAAGCGTCTTCAGATATTCATCGCGGCTGTAAAAACCGCAGCGGTAGGCGGTGAGGTCGTCGTAATAGCTGGTGACGCCTTCGGCCAGCCAGAGCATGCGCGTATAATTTTCGACGTTGTAATCGAACGGGCCAAGCTCGCGCGGCCTGATGCGCTTCACATTCCACAGATGGAAATATTCGTGGCAGAGCAGCGCAAGCAGACGGACGACCTTCGCTCTGTCGGAGAAATTCTCCGCATCGAACATATTCACCGAGCAGCGCGCATGTTCCAGGCCGCCGTACTGTCCCGGCAGAAGCTGGATGATGAACACATAGCGATCATATGGCAGCGAGCCCCACATCGTGTGCGCCTGATCCACGATCCGTTTCGTCTGCCCGGCGATCCACTCCGCGTTGAAATCCCCCGCGCCGGTGATCGCGATCTCGTGCACCGAGCCGTGGCGCTCGTACGCCGCTACGAAGTGGTCGCCGATCTCCAGCGGCGAATCGACCAGAACGTCGTAGTTCAGCGCCCCCCACACATGCTCCCGCACCGGCGAGAGCGCCGTGGAGACACTGCTCCACGGATGATCGATCGCCACATGATGGATCTCATCCATCCGCCCCTCCACATACATCAGGCAGTTGGCGGGGTTGACGAACGCATGGAAACGGTTCACATGCGTCTGCCGCACCGAGCGCTCGTTGCCGTAATATGTGTAGGTCAGCTTCACGGTCCCGCCATCTCCCACCGCGACGCGGAGGCGGTTCTTGGCGATCCACTCCATCTCCAGCGCCTCGCCCGAAGGCCCCGACACCATTACATCCCCCTGGTAGGCGATGAAATCACGCACCTTGTAGGAGCCGGGGATCCAGTTCGGCATGACCAGCACGAGCTCGCCGTCGGCGCCGTCGATCTCCATCGTGACGTTCATGATGTGCTGCGCGGCATTGGGAAATGCGAGATGGTAGCGGATGGCGGCGGAGGTATTCAGCAGTTGCTCGTCGCGCTGTTCTATCGAGTAAGGCATGTGTCCGGTACGGCTTCGGTTCCTGATGAAAGAGGCCGGTGTCACGGGAGGCACCGGATAACGAAGCCATAAAGATAGGGAACACTGCTGGATGAGATCCGCCGGACATATGTGTTCGTCGGATGTGTGCAGCGGATCGCCGGCGCATAACCTATCTCGCACAGGCATCTCTACGGTCGGAAGGCGAGCGTCGCATATGGCAGCAGATACGACCTGCCCCCGGCGGCGAAGAGGCCGACGTAATCGATGCCCGCCGCCAGTTCCAGCCACGGCGTGCCGAACGGTGACACGAGCATCCCGATGGAGCATCCGCCGAGAGCGCCCCAGACGAAGTCTATCGGATTTCTGTCGTAGAGCGCCGCGAGGATGCCGCCTCCGTGGACCTCGGTGTAGAAGTCCCCGTAGCGCAGTTCCGGACCGGCCTTGACATAGGGGAGCAGGTAGAAGAGCCCTCCCTCCACACCGAGACCGAGACGCGGTTCGGGCGTGGCTCCGGAGGAGGCGTTGGTGGAGAGACGGAAGTTCAGGCTGACGTAGAGGAGCGTCTGCGTCGTGTCCTCCGCATGGACGGTAATGCGGCTGTAGCCGATCTGCAGCCTGACGCGCGAATCGCATGCGGGGATGCCTGACTGCGCGGGCGGGTCGGCGCCATCCGGAGCAGGCATGCCGGGAACGGCTTCCTCCACGAAGGTTCCGGTTTGTGCGCTCGCCGGCCTCGTCACGCCGAATATGATAAGCAGGACGTACAGCACGGCGGCGAAGCACCGACAGCGGTTGCGGGATCGGGGCAGTCCATGTTGCATCATCGTCGAACCTGCTGGCAGTGGGACATCATGCCGGGGAGATAGCGCTGGGGAAGATGCCCCGGAACACGCTCAGCGGCCCGGCCGGACGGTGATATCCACATTGATGGAGATACGATCGCCCGGCCCGTGGTAGCGCTCCACATGATGCGGCAGAAATGCCGGGAACAGAAGCAGCCGGCCGGGACGGGGCGCGATTGCGAGGCGGAACCGTTCCCATATGGAATAGACCGACGTCCCGCCGCTGCGCGGGTAGGAAAATACAAGTTCTCCTCCGCCGGCCTCATCTCCTACCTCCACATAATACACGGCAACGAAATCGGCGCGGCGATGGACATGCCCGCTCTGCCCGCCGCCGGGTCCGAGTATCACCCCCCAGCCCGAGCATGCGATGACCGGCTCGTCCGGAATTTCACCGCACGACGCACGAAGCGCGGCGACCATTTCGGCTACCTCCGCGCCGATATGTTCGCGTAGCGTCACGACCGCCGGATCGGGATCGGCCAGCAGATCAGGGGCGGACTGCCAGCCCCCGTTGACGGTGCTGTACGGAGCATAGTCGCGCCCCTTATCTCTGCGACGCCGCAGGAGCGCCGACAATTCCCGGTTCAGAAGGGCATGCCCCGGCAAATCGGCCTCGACCAGAGGTATGGGAAAAATGGTTCGCATCGCCATAAGTGACAGCGGGAGGAACAGGGTGGTGATGAACGTGGAAATTATATCCGGAGCCGGCCCCGTCCGCCGCAGCGGACGGGGCGCCGTGCTCTCCCTACCGGAATCCGCGACTGATACCATCGCGGCGGTCTGTCCCGATCGATGGGCCGCTCACGCCCTGAGCTTCGGCTCCTGCTTCCTGTCAACGAGATCGGCAAAGTATACATCCCACACCAGCAGCTCGGTGCTGCCGATTTCATTCATGGGGCTGCCGGCAGCGAGCTCCATCGCATGCTCCGGCCCGCTCGCCCTGATGAGTGTAAGCCCGCCGCTGTGATGTTCGAACCCGCCGCCGCCGCACGCAACCAGATGCCCCTGTGCGTACAGCCCTCGCAGCCACTCCATCAGACGCGGTATGCGCCTGTTGAATTCCTCCTGATCGAAGTTGTCGTCGGTCTCCCGAGATCTCCATATCAACGCATAGACTTCCTGCAATCTGTCGCTCGCGTCGGCCGCGCCTGCCTGCTCGTTCGAAGGTTGTGTCTCCATGAGATTCCGTTGTTGTAATAGTACTTCGCGGGAGAGCTCCGACCGGGAAATGCGCCGGGCGCCGGACATTTCCGGAATTATCCCGACGCACGGCCGGAGCACATCCCCAGTTCCTGCAACGGTGCGGTTCATCACGAAGCGGCGGATCGGGCATGGGGAGGATGCGGGGAGGAAATCGCCGGGGAATATCTCTGTGGACCGGCACCGGACTGCAATTATCGTACAATCCGATCTCCCGTCCAAACTTCGCCCGGTGGCATGTCCCGCCCGATCGGATCACGATGGCACCGGCGTACGCGATCGATGTATCCGTCCATCGGCGCACCGATAGTACCAGCCGTTGAATCGGGGGAACCGAAACTCGGCCAGAACGCCGCGACGGCGGCAGAAGCCCCCTCCATGGGAGTCGATGATGCGCCCCCCTTCATGTCCCGTTCGCTGGGGCAGGCCCAGGGCACGGCGGAGCAGGTTCTCCTCCTCGATCGCCTGCGCCTCCGGGTCCGATGTCCGGAGCGTTCCGCGGCAGATCGGCAGGGCATGCCCTATCAGCTCATGGTACATCAGCACATGCCCCGGTATCGCTATCGAGGCATGTTCCTCCCCTCGCGCCCAGTATCCGGCGCCATGATTGAGCGTCACGTCGATGGCCACTCCCACCAGCAGCGGCAGCCCCGAGCCGGCCGATGTCACCTGCCGCACGAACCCGCCGATCTCCCCGAGCCTGACAGCCGTGGTGCCCGAGAGCCCCCCCGGAACCACCACGGAATCCTCACTCCCGAGACCGAGTACCGAGACGACCTGATCGGCCATCCCTGCCAGCTCCGCCAGCAGCCGGCAGGGACGATCCTGATGAGCATCACGGCATGGCAGCCGAAGCTCCAGAAATGCGGAATCGCATGCATACGGCGTCACATCGAGATCCGGGGCGGAGCAGAACCCGCGGACAAGACGTTCGACCTCTCCCTCCCGGCCATTCTTCCAGATGACGATCGGCATGGGCACGGCCGATCAATACCGGAAGACCGAGTCGGCCGGCTCTACGCGGCGCGCCTGTCCGGGGAAACCGTGGTAGGGCATGCCCAGGATGTCCACATAGACCGGTAGAACGCGGTAGTAGAGGGGACCGCGCGGGGGGTTCGGGTCCACCCAGCTTCCTCCGTAGACCGGCCCGCTTACGTTCACCCACCCGCATTCGCCGTGATTCGGGTTGGAGGAACGGTGCACCTCGTAGTAGTGGATCGGCATGGGGCTTCCACCGAGCTGCGGCACCCAGTTGAGAACCACCGCGGGGAGCCCCCGCTCTCCCTCCCCCGGGATGTACTCATACCTGGTAATGTCGGTGCGCGCCGAAAGGAAGTTCTCAGGACCGATCAGGAAGGTGGTTGCATCGAGGATTTTCAGCACCGCCGGGCCAAGAGGATCGGCCTGATTGTAGTACTTCACCTGATCCTGCGTATGCAGCATCATCCTGTATGGCGGCCACGCCGTCACCCGCCCCACCTGACAGGGCACGTCGCGGGAGACAAGCGTCATTCGCTCACCTGACTCCTTGAGCTCCAGATCCAGAATCATACTGTTATTCAACTGCATCATGGCCGGGAACTGGAACTGCGTGGCGTGCGGATTGAGCGGCCTGATCCAGTCGTACGGCAGCATACGGTGATCCATGCGGATCGCAATCCGGGCGATGTCGTCCTCGCCGTCGAGAATAAGGCCGGTGATCTGCACCTGGGCCTCGAACTGATTCAACTGTTCATTGAATGAGGGGGCCGAGATGGAGCAGCTCGAAGCGTCCTGGCAGTTCCTGTTGCCGAACCCGCCCAGGACATCGGCAGGAAGTATGTCGAAGCCGCCGCGAACTCCCTGAAGCCCGGGCAGCAACAGCTCGTAGGTGAATGCCAGGCAGGTCTCGCTTGCGGAGACTATCGGCCCAGCAGGCTGTACGGCCGAGGCAAGGTTGGGGAACATAACCGGGTCGGTATTGGCGATCGAGCGCACTATCTCCGTGAATCGTGCCGGCCCCACGCCGGGCACGTCCATAACCTGCTGCAGCGAGGTGAATCCACTACCGCTCCGCGCATCAAGAATCGCCTGGGCAAGCGCAAGCCCGCGCTCTCCCTCCCCGAGCAGGGGAACAGCATTGAAAATAGAAGCGGCGGTAGCCGTTTTATCGTTCAGAAAATTGATCACCTGCGCCCCCACCGTGAGCGGGATCGCCGAAATCGGCTGGTCTCCGCGCGCGATATCGAACCAGAATGCAGCATCTAGTGCCATGATGAATGTCCTCCGTAGATACGTATGGTGGTATGTACGACCGGCGGCCCTCATATGGGGCAACCATGCCGGTCATCGAATATGTTGCTCTGATGCCCCCACGTTCAGCCCCTCTCCACGCCCCGCCATAGTGATGCTTCCGGTTTCGAGCGCACGCACGTAGAGATATTCGCGGAGCAACGCCCGCAGCATCTCGCCGTCGCCGGTGAATCCCACACAGCTCATGAACCGCCGCGGATCGCGGACCGGGGGTCCCGGCAGGCGCCGGAAGTACCATGCGAGCAACCCGGCGACAGTCAGCCCCGTGTCCTCGATAGAGGGATTGGCCAGCCCCAGCATTCGGAGCGCACGCTCCTTGTCTCTCCCCCTGGCCCGCAGCGCCGGATACCTGCCCCCCGCGCGCAACTGGCTGGGAAGACAGGCGATCGCCTGGCGATCGATGGTCGCCAGCGTCAACTGCACTGCCGCCTCCTCCCGCACCAGTTCCTCCAGTTGCTCCGGCTGCAGATCGTTATCACGCAGCCATCGCCGCGTCGCTGCATCATCGGACAGGCGATGCACCTTCGTGAAGCTCTCGCGCATCGCTTCGCTCACATTATCCTCACGGATTCCCTCGCGGCGCGCATGCTCCAGCGCCAGATAACGCACCCTCGCCTGCTGCAGCATCCGGATATATCCCTCCCCCTCCAGCCGCAGCTCCTCCAGCAGAGCGGCCGTGGCAAGCGGTTCACCCGCCTCGTCGAGCTCTCCGGCCATATGCATCGCGCGGTCGCAGTAGACGGTATGCTCCAGCGTGAAGGAAGGCGGGTCGAACGGAATATCCCCATCCAGATACCGGCGCATGACACCGAGCATCATCAGCGCATCCTCGCGTTTCTGCTCCACGCGCCCTCCGGGCAGCCACGCCCGCAGCGCCTCGATCTCACCGGCAGGCTGCCCGCAGGCGATCCCCCGCCCAAGCAGTTCCGGATAACTCCGGCAGGGATAGGGAAGATCCTTTGCGACACTCTCCAGCGCCGCAGCAGTTTCGGCGCCGATCACGCCGCACGAGGCAGCCTGCGCGAGCGTCGGGCGGATATCTGCCATCGCCTCCGAGGTTCTGCGATACGCCATATCCGCCGGCGCATGCGTCACCGCGACCTCGTCGTCATCCTCGATCTCGCCATCCCGGAATGCACGGAAAATCCGCCCGACGCCGATCATCCCGAACGCCTCCAGTTCCGCCGCACGCAATGCCCCCATACTGGCGCTGCCGAACACAGGAATGCCGCGGCGTATCGCCCAGAGAATCTCCTTGTGCCATACCGCCGGCACATGCTCGAAATAGCCGTCGATGATACCGATGGCCCGCACATGCCGCCGGCCGATGCGATAGATATCCCCCTGGGCGATCGGCGGCATCACCACCGCATCGAGATGCTCCGCGGTCTCGGCCGCCGACAGCGTCGGCCCCGTGAAGATGTAGATGCTCACCGTTCCCTCCCCATCATGGCCCGCGCCCGTCGTCCAGGCGCCGGAGTGTCATGGCGCCTGCGCTCGCCGCGCATCCCCTCAAGCCCCGGCACCACGGCGCGCACGACAGGAATATCGAATGCGGACAGCGTCAGATCGACAACGATGGCACGCTCGATGCCCGCATGGCGCAGGCGTTCGAGGATGAGCTCCACATCCTCCTCGAATGTCGCCCCCGCCCGATCGGGAATGTCGGTGAAGGAACGTTCCCCCGTGCCAAGGGTGATCTCCTCATGCTCCGCATGCTGCACCGCCGGCGACGCCAGTTCCTCGTACTCACCGCGGGTACAGTCATCACGCGAGCCGGCGATCATCGTCAGCCTGCTCTGGGCGGCCTCCGTAAGCGCCCGGAGCAGCGCGACCGCACGGCAGGGATGGCACCCCGCCCCCTCGGCCGGATAGAGAGGCCGCAGCGGCGAGGCATCATGCTCGACGATGCCGCATACAAGCACCGGCAGCCCGATATCCGAGGTCGCATCCCAGAGCGCCACATCCACCCCCGCCTCGTGAAAACGCTCCATGATCCTCAGACAGAGAGTATCGTCCACCGATCCCGGATCGATCCGGGTGGCTCGGCGCTCCGCATCCGGGCGCAGGCTCCAGAGCGCTCGCGCGTCGCGCTCTATCAGCTCGCAGAGAGCATGGGTGGCGGCCTCCAGCCGGTGATTGCCGGAGGCCAGCCCGCTGGTCGTCGCCGCAAAGCAGCCGCTCCCCGGCGGAAGGGGGAGCGTGTATCTGGTGTGCACCATTTCATATGGTACCCAGACCGGCTCCCCGCCGTAGAGATCGCAGCCCTCTACCCACAGAATCGGCACGTCGGGTCCGGCAATCGACGTCGTGGGACGCGGAAGATCGCCGATATCCACCAGCGGGTGCGATCCCTGGAGATCCGCATAGCTGCCGAACTTCAGCGGCAGCTCGATCCGTTCCGCGTGATACGTCTCGATCGACTCCATCGCCCCCGACACCCGCGCCGCCATCAGATCGACCCCCTTCCCCTGGGCCACCGCCAGCGAACGGGAATTGGGACGCACGGCCATCACCACCGGAATGCCGATGATATCGAGCCCGGTAACATTTGCGATACGGGTGATCCCCATGCGGCGCAGCAGCGGCCGGATGCGGGTGAATGTCTGCTCGGGGGAGATGAGCCGGTCGGTGCCGCAACGGTACCCCTTGACGGCACGATCGCTCGATAGTGATCGCACGGTGGTTGTCATGCGTGTGGTGGCAATTCGCTGCATCTGTCGTATCGCAGCGGAGAGCCATGTATGCCGCTCCTGCACGATACGCCGGGATGCCGCCGGCGTTCCGGCATGCAGTTATGGACGCGACGGCAATGGATACGCGCCGCCGGGGAGAAATGCGTCGTGGATAAGACTGGTGGCGACTGCCGGAAGCACGTGGATTGCTGGCGGCAGTCGTGGGATGAGTTCGTTATAACAATAGCCCTTTCTCCGCACAAAAACTTCTTCCAGATTGCTATTGTGCGCGCACGACCCGGTGCGCCATCCCGCAACCATGCGGCGGCCGTCCCACATATCGTGAAACGGCCACCGGAACTTCCAGGCCGGCGCATGGCTCGATTCTCCACCGGCCGGCACGTGCAGCTTTTTCGATCCGCCGCAGTCCGGTCAACGGCAGTCCGTCAGCCGCGCTCAGGCATTACCGCCGTCGCTGATGCCGTTCGGCTCGCCGACGGGGGTGCGCCCGTCCACAACGTTCTCCTTCCCGGTAAGTCCCTTTATCAACGCCTCAAGGTCGATTCCCGACACCCCCTTCAGCATCTCCGAGCTGGTGGCCAGAAGCTCCGTCACATAGTTGCTGACGCGCGCCGCCCCGGAGCCGCTGCCGGTGTCAACCACCGTCAGCTTGCTGATGTTCCTCATCGGCTCGGCGATACGCCCGGCCAGTTCCGGCAACATCTTGGCGACGATGTCGAGCACGGCGGCCTCGCCGAACTTCTGGAACGCTTCGGCCAGCTTCTCCTTGGCCTCCGCTTCGGCCAGACCACGCAGGCGTATCACATCGGCATCCGCGGTACCCTTCGCGCGCTCGGCATCGGCGATCGCCAGACCCTCCAGCCGCCTCTGCTCCGCTGTCGCCTTGGCGGATGCCTCGATCTCGTACTGCCGGGCCTCCGCCTCGCGCATGCGGCGCAGCTTTTCGGCCTCGGCCTTCTGCTCGACGGCGTAACGTTCGGCATCCGCCTTCTTCTTCACCTCCGCGTCGTACTGGTTCGCGCGGCGGCGGATCTCGCGCTCCTCAAGGTCGATTTCCCGCTCCTTGCGGACCAGCTCCACCTTCATCTGCTCTTCAACCACCGACTGCTTGGAGCGCGCCTCCTGCACATGATACGCCTGATCGGCCTCGGCCTTCGCCATATCCTGCTCCCGCTTGAACTCCGCCACCTTCAGCGCATTGAACTTGGTGGCCTCCGCGACATTCGTATCGCGAAGCAGTTCCGCCTTCATCCAGTCCTCCTCGGCCAGCGCCTTCTGCACACGGGCATCGCGCATCGCCTGCGCCTCGGCCACCTCCGCATCGCGCTTCACCGTGGCGATCCGCGGCTTGCCGAGCGCCTCCAGATAGCCCTGCTTGTCGCGCACGTCCTTGATGGTGAAGGAGACGATCTGCAGCCCCATCTTCTTCAGATCCTTGGCCGCCACCCCCTGCACCTCCTGCGCGAACTTATCACGATTGCGATAGACCTCCTCCACGGTCATCGAGCCCAGGATTGCGCGGAGATGGCCTTCCAGCACCTCCTGCGCCTCCATGCGGAGCGCCTCGGTCGGCTTGCCGAGAAACTGCTCGGCCGCCGTCGCCACATCCTCCACCGAGCCGCCGACCTTGATGATCGCCACGCCGTCGGCCAGGACGGGTACTCCCTGCTCGGTGTAGACCTCCGGCGTAGTTACGTCCAGCTTGTGCGAGAGCAGGGAGATGTACTCGCGCTTTTGAAAGATCGGGAGGATGAATGCCCCCCCGCCTCGCACGATTTTTATCCTCCGCCCCGAATCGTCGGCGACGACATTCTTTGCGCCGAGGAATGAACCGGTGATGATCATCGCCGCATCGGGGCCGACGGTCTTGTAGCGTGCCCCGAATGTCAGCAGCAGTAGAAAGATGACGCCGACGACGAGCACCGGTATGATGACTGCCTCCAGGCCGAATCCCATAGATAGTTCTCCTTGTTCAAGTAAGTTCCAACGGTGTTACGTATAGCGTATCACGGTCCGCATGCACCACGACGATGCGCGTTCCCGATGCGATGGCTACATTGTCCGAGCTGGCCGCAATCTGGCAGATGTTGGCCGCCCCCACCTTCAGCATCACCTCACCGTACCCGGCGGCAGGAATCGACGTCAGCACTTCCCCCACGAGTCCCACCAGATCGTTCATGGAATATCCCATGGAGGTCTCCGAATTCCGCATCGGCCGGATGTAGAGGAAATAGATCCCCGTCGCTACGACAACTCCCAGACTGACGGCCACGCCAGCCGCCATGCCCGACGGGAGGCCGCTGTAGCTGGCCAGCAGGATGCCCGCCCCGCCGAAGACGGTGATGGCGCTGACGATCACGGCGGGCTTCAGAATGTCCAGCCCGTGATCGAAGTGCCCGCCGTCGCCGCCGGGGATATCGTGATCGCCCCCCAGCACGTCACCGAAGAGCACCGTGAGCACGGAGAAGAGGATGCCTCCTATCAGACATGCCCAGTAGACTGCAAGCATGCGGTAAACCTCCGGAAATCCCTATGAGTATTATCGGGCCATTGCATGTTCAACCGCGATATGCCGTCAGATACGTGGCGCCGAATTTACTGGTTGCGAAAATCGTACGGAAAATCGTACAGGTAATGTTCCGCCGCCATCGGAGATGGTAGTTCCATCTTTTTTTTCAGAGAGGCTTTTCCGCCGCGCCTCCGGAGAACAGATACAGGTGCGGCGTCAGACTAATGGTGGATCGGACGGGGCGCCGCCGCACCGGAACAGGCGGTTCCGGCACGACGGCGCAGCGGCGGGCACCGGAAAGCTACTTCCGGCCGGGCGATTCACCAAGCGAATTCGCACCGGAACCACGCCCGCATGATTGCACAGCCGAGGCCCCTGCCGGCCTTCATCCCGCTATTATTGAGCGCCAATAAAATCCATCGAACCGATTATGCTTGTCGGATCGGTTCCGTCGATTTTATCTTCTTCGACCCCGAAATGCATGCGGGATAAATGCCGGCGACGGCAACTTCCGCGATATGGGCCGTATGCGTCGCCAATGATCGCAGCCCGTGCGGAGAAGACATCATGCCGGCGGAACCATCCGGGTTCCCGTCCATGCTGCCACGTTATTCCCTGCGAAGCGCCCGCGCGATGGGAAGCAGACGTAACAGTGCCGGGTGCAGGCTACATTCGGCAACGTTCATGGCGCGCCGCCGGATGGCCGTAATCAGATCCGGCATGAAGTATGCTTCGCATGTCGGGGTGAATCCGCAGAGCCTCCGGCGTGACCGGACCCAGACCGCACTGTCGCCCGGCGATGATGCGGACCATTTGATATATCGAGGAGGAGATGGCTCAGAACCATACATCCGGCGGGGTCTCGGGATGGCTGGCGGCGCTGCTTCCGGCGGCGCTCACGGTCCTCTTCGCGTCAATGATCGGACGCGTGGCTTCCGGCGACATCCCCATGCTTGTGGTGGACTGGGTGCCGCTGCTGGAGGTGAGCCTGTCGTTCCAGGCCGACGGCCTCGCCCTTCTTTTCGCGCTGCTTGTCAGCGGCATCGGCGCGCTCGTATGCATCTATGCGGGAACCTACCTTGCGGGGCACCGCCACCTGCGGCGGTTCTATCTGTTCATCCTCCTCTTCATGATCTCGATGCTGGGCATCGTGCTGGCGGGCAACCTGATCACACTCTATGTGTTCTGGGAGCTTACCAGCATCACCTCGTATCTGCTGATCGGATTCGATCATGAGAAGGAGGAATCACGCCGCGCCGCGCTTCAGGCGCTGCTGGTGACCGGCGCGGGGGGGCTGGCGCTGCTCGCCGGGTTCATCATGATGGGGCTCGCCGCCGGCAGCATGGACATCGCCACGATACTTTCCCGTGGCAGCACGATTCGCGATCACGCGAACTACCTCCCGATGCTCCTGCTGGTCCTCTTCGGAGCCTTCACAAAGTCGGCGCAGTTCCCCTTCCATTTCTGGCTCCCCGAAGCAATGGCGGCGCCGACGCCCGTCAGCGCCTATCTCCACTCCGCGACGATGGTGAAGGCCGGCATCTACCTGCTTGCCCGGTTCACGCCGGTCCTCGGCGGCACCGACGCCTGGTATGGCATCGTGACGACCGCCGGAGCCACAACAATGGTGCTTGGCGCCTGGCTGGCGCTGCGGCAGTCGGATCTCAAACGTATCCTTGCCTATACCACGCTCTCCGCGCTCGGAGCATTGGCCATGCTGATCGGCGTCGGCACCGGCGCGGCGATCACCGCGGCGATGGTCTTTCTCGTGGTGCATTCGCTGTACAAGGGAGCGCTCTTTCTCGTGACGGGAGGGGTGGATCATGCGACTGGCACACGCGACATAGGTCATCTGGGGGGACTGCGGCGATCGATGCCGGTGACTGCTTCCGCGGCGGTGCTCGCGGCGCTTTCCATGGCGGGGCTCCCTCCGCTTCTCGGCTTCATCGGCAAGGAGCTGGTGTACGGGGCGACGCTCGATGCTCCGCTATCCGCGACGCTCCTGACAGGCACGGCGGTGCTGGCAAACATGCTTATGGTGGCGGCGGCCGGCATCGTGGCGATCGGCCCATTCTTCGGAGATCGTGTTCCAACGCCGCATGAACCACATGAACCGGCTACCGCGCTCTGGCTGGGTCCGATAGTGCTCGCGGTGCTTGGGCTAGGGGCCGGCCTCTTCCCCTCCGGCTTCGGGACGTCGCTGATCGCTCCCGCGACCGGCGCCATCATGCGGAGCGCCGTCGCCGCCGATCTGGGGCTGTGGCACGGTTTCAACACGATGCTTCTGTTGAGCGGGATCACGGTGGCGCTTGGAGCGGGAACGTATCTGGTGCGCGGGCACATCCGGCACCTATTCGCGCGGTTCCGGGGCATCGGCAGGTTCGGTCCCGGGCGGTGGTACCGGCTCGCCCTGGATGGCATACTTGCATTCGCGCGGTTTCAGACGCGCCTTCTCCAGAACGGACACCTGGGCAGGTACATCACGATGGTGCTGCTGCTGGTGGTCGGCCTGGCGGGGTTCACATTCTTCTCGCGCCACGGGTTGTCGTTCCAGAGGACATGGAGCTCGCCGGAGTTTCATGAGTACGTGATCGCGGGGGTGATCCTTGCCGCCGCCATCACCACGACGCTCGTCCGCTCGCGCCTGCTGGCCATTGCGGCGCTCGGCGTGATAGGATACGGCGTGGCGCTGACCTACATCCTGATCGGTGCGCCCGATCTGGCGATGACGCAATTCGCCATCGAAACACTCACGGTCTTCCTCTTCGTGCTCGTGCTCTACCGCCTCCCCCGGTTCGCACGGTTTTCCACGAGGAAGGCCAGGCTGCGCGATGCGATCATCGCCATCTGCTCCGGCGCACTCTTCACAATTCTCGTGCTTGCCGTCACGGAGGCTCCGGGAGCATCACGTCTCACACCATTCTTTGCGGAGAACAGCCTCCCCGGCGGAAAGGGACGCAACATCGTCAATGTGATCCTCGTGGATTTTCGCGCCCTCGATACGCTCGGCGAGATCACCGTGCTCTCGATAGCGGCGATAGGCGTCTACGCCCTGCTGAAACTGCGTACAACTCCGGGAGATGATGAATGAATTCGCTGATACTCGCCACGGCGATCCGCTATCTGCTTCCCCTGCTTCTCCTCTTCTCGGTCTTCCTCCTGCTGCGGGGACACAACGAGCCGGGGGGAGGATTTGTCGGCGGGCTCGTCGCCGCGGCGGCATTCGCACTGTATGCCATCTCGCACGGCGTGGAGGCGACCACCCGGCTGCTCCGGCTTCCGCCGCGCTACTTCATCGGCCTTGGGCTGCTGCTGGCGACGTTGAGCGGCATGGCGGGCTTCGTGGCTGGAAAGCCCTTCCTTTCGGGAGAATGGAGCGAACAGTGGGTGCCCGTGCTGCAGAAGATCGGGACGCCGCTCACGTTCGATATCGGCGTCTACCTCGTGGTGCTCGGCGTGGTGCTGGCGATAGTCCTATCGATGGCGGAGGAACAGTAGCATGCAGCCATTGCTTGCCATAGTGGCGGGGGGACTCTTCGCGGCCGGCATCTACATGATGCTGCGCAGAAGCATCATCAAGCTGGTGATCGGCCTCGGCATCATCAGCCATGCAATCAACCTGGTGATCCTTTCGATGGGGCACCTGGAACCCGGCGCCCCCCCGCTGATCGGGCCGGATGCGATGGCGCCGGTGGGTCCCTACTCCGACCCGCTTCCCCAGGCGCTGATCCTGACCGCAATCGTCATCAGCTTCGGCGTGCAGGCGTTCGCACTGGTTCTCATCAAGAGGTCGTATCAGGAGACCGGCACCGATGACCTCAATCAGTTGAAGAGCACCGAGGAACTGTAAAGACCAGCCGGATTCAGCGATGTTCCATCCGATTATTTTGCCTTTTGCCTTTTGACCTTTGCCTTTTGCAGCATGGGCGTCCCACGTTTTTCCTTAATCGTATATCGAAAATCCCTTGAATCTACTTCTCCTTCTGCCTGTCCTGATTCCCCTGGTGACGGCGATCATTGCGATCTTCAACTGGCGCTCGCTCCGGATGCAGAGGATCGTGAATGTCGCCGGAGCCGCTCTGCTGCTGGCGGCGGGAGCGACCCTGCTGGGCGTCGTCTGGAGCGGAGGGATTCATGCGGTGCAGATCGGCAACTGGCCCGCCCCCTTCGGCATCACCTTCGTGGCGGATCTGCTGAGCGCCATCATGGTGACGCTGGCAGGGATAACGGGAACGGCGGTCGCGGTGTATTCGCTCGTCACCGTCGATTCCCGGCGCGAACATTTCGGGTATTATCCGCTCTTCCACGTCCTGCTGATGGGAATATGCGGTGCGTTCCTCACGGGAGATATGTTCAATCTGTTCGTCTGGTTCGAGGTGATGCTGATCGCCTCGTTCGTGCTGCTTGCGCTCGGCGGACGGCAGGCGCAACTGGAGGGGGCGATCAAGTATGTCACGCTGAACCTCCTTTCGTCGGCGCTCTTCCTGGCAGCGGTGGGACTCCTGTACGGCGCCACGGGAACGCTGAACATGGCGCACCTCGCGCGTATCCTTCCAACGTTGGGAAGCCCCGGACTGATTACGACGATCGCCATGCTCTTCCTGGCATCGTTCGGGATCAAGGCGGCCGTCTTCCCCCTCTTCTTCTGGCTCCCCGCATCGTACCATACTCCGCCGGTGGCGGTCTCGGCCATCTTCGCCGGAATGCTGACCAAGGTGGGCGTGTATGCGCTGCTGCGGGTCTTCACACTGATCTTCACGAGCGAGACGGATTACACACACACGCTGCTGCTGATCATCGCCGCACTGACGATGGTCACGGGCGTGCTGGGAGCGGCGGCGCAGAACGAGATCAGGCGCATCCTTTCCTTCCATATCGTCAGCCAGATCGGCTATATGATAATGGGGCTGGCGCTCTACACGCCGCTCGGCATCGCAGGGGCGGTCTTCTACATCATCCATCACATCGTGGTGAAGACCAATCTCTTTCTCATCAGCGGCATCATACAGCGTATCGGCGGCAGCTTTCAGCTCAGGGACCTCGGCGGACTGTACGCATCGCATCCCGGACTCGCGTTCCTCTTCCTGATTGCCGCGCTCTCGCTTGCCGGTATTCCTCCCCTCTCAGGATTCTGGGCGAAGCTCACGCTGGTGCGCGCCGGCATCGAGACCAGCCAGTATGCAGTGGTCGCGGTCGCCCTTATCGTAAGCCTGCTGACGCTGTTCTCGATGACCAAGATCTGGGCCGGGGCATTCTGGAAGAAGCGTCCCGAACATGCGGACGAACAGGTACAGCCCGCACCGGCCGATCCCCCCGGACGGAAGGCGATGCTCTACGGACCTGCCGCCGCCCTGGCGGCGATCACGATGCTGATCGGCATCGGCGCACAGCCGGTATTCGCGCTGGCGTCGCGCACGGCGATGCAGTTGCTCGACCGGATGGAATACATCAATGCGGTGCTCGGGGAGGTGAACTAGCCATGTTTCTGCTCAATCTTCTGCTGGCGCTCGCCTGGATGGCGCTCACCGGAACTATCGATGCCCTGGCATTCGCCGAGGGATTCGTGCTCGGCTACATCGCCATCCGGATCTCCCGCTCCGACGACCGCGGGACGAACTATGCGGCCACGATACGGCGTTCCGTGGAATTCATCCTGTTCTTCCTCTGGGAGCTGCTGAAGGCAAATCTCCGCGTCATGTACGACGTGCTGACGCCGACGCATCACATGCGGCCGGCGGTGGTGGCGGTTCCGCTCGATGCCGAATCGGATGTGGAGATCACGCTCCTGGCCAATCTGGTCACGCTCACGCCCGGGACGCTCAGTCTCGACGTCTCCGATGACCGCGCCACACTCTATGTGCACACGATGTACGTGGATGATGTGGAGGAATTCCGGCGGCAGATAAAGGAGGGATTTGAACGAAAACTGCTGAAGGTGCTGCGATGAACTGGACGCAACCCGCCATGACGATCATGCTCGGCATGCTGGGCATCGCCATCGTACTGGCCTTCTACCGTCTGGTGCGGGGTCCCAGCCTGCCGGACAGGGTGGTTGCGCTGGACCTGCTGGCCACCATCGGCATCGGCATCATAACAATCCATGCCATCATCACCAATCAGACGGCCTTTCTCGACGTCGCGGTCACCCTTGCGCTGATCGCCTTTCTCGGCACGGTGGCATTTGCCTTCTATCTGAAACGGCGAGGTGAATCATGAAGACGGACATCAGCACGATACTGGCCGCCGCCGGAACCATATTCATGGTGGTGGCGGCCATCGGCATCGCCCGCATGCCCGATCTCTTCCTGCGTATGTCGGCCGTCGCCAAGGCGGGGACGCTCGGCGTCAGCCTGCTGATGCTCGGGGCGATCATTCATTTCGATGAACTCGGCGTCACCATGAGGCTGCTCGCCATCGTGATCTTCCTGTTCATCACCGCCCCGGTGGCCGCGCACATGATCGGGCGCGCCGCATACTATGGGGGCGTCGAGCTATGGGAGGGAACCAGATTCGATGAATGGTTCTCGCAGCGCAAAACCCATCCAGCCGGAACCGGAGAGTTCGAGCAGCCGCCGTCGCAGCGGCGGCAGGAGGCGGCGGACACATCCCCCTCACCCGATGAAGGCTGAACGGGCCACCGGCGCCATTCAATCTATCCCCCCGCGGTTCCCGCCATCACGGCGGGCACGGCGTCATATGCCAGCACCGCAAGCCATGCATCATCGATCGCATCAGCCCGAAGGAATACCTGCGCGGTCCGGTGCAGATCGACCTCCAGTTCGCCGGGCGATACGCCAGCGCGCATCCGTGCGGCAAGGATATCGAGAGCACGGCCGGCATTGCCCGTACGCAGCTCGATGTCAAGATCATCGGCCGCCTCCATCCCCTCGCGGGTCATCCGGTCGCGCCAGGCCGCGCGGATGGCGTCGGGATCGGGAAGCCGTTCGGAGCCGGCGAGCTTTGCAAGGTCGTTGCCGGCAAGCACGCTGCTGCGCAGGACGCGCTCCGGGAGAGCATCGAACCCGATGCCCGCATGCGTCGGCTTGGCGAGCGTGAAGACCGCCGGACCACTCGCGCGGCAGTAGAGCGGGCCCCCCATTCTCCCCACGAGATCGAGGCGCTCGGCATCGAGATATTTTCCATCGAATGCCGACTCCTTGATATGGAACATCACCACCTCGCCGATCATCAGATTTGCCGACCCTGGCTTTCCGCCAAAATCGATGTGATGCAGCAGACGACATTCCATCACCATCGGCGACTCCGCCACTCCCGGCGGAGCCACCTTGTGGCTGGGAAGCCTGGTGAACCCCGCCTTTATGAATTCGTCAACGCCGGCGGAGTAATCGCCCGAGGCAAGACTGATCTGCTCCACCATCGCGTACGACACGACCGAGACGGTGAATTCGCCTGTATCCCTGATATTCAGGAACGTATGCTTCGGTGTCCCGTCGATGCCGCGAAATGCGGGGGAAAAAGCGATGACGGGAGGATTGACGCCGAATGCGTTGAAGAAGGAGAACGGTGAAAGATTCGGTCGTCCTTCCGCATCAAGGGTGCCGACGAGAGCGATGGGACGGGGAGCGACACCTCCGAGGAGATAGCGATGTGCTTCAGCGTGGGGAATCAGGGCGGGATCGATGTGACGCATGCTGCGATGTCGAATGCTTGATGAACGGATATGAGCGATGGGAAATTACGAGATTCCCGGCAGGGAACGCAGCATCCATGATGCGCCGCAGGATGAGAACGCCGATGGGATAGGCCAGGGGCTGAAGAATTGATGGATGCACCGGCGGATGCGGTTGCACCAGGCAGAGTAGTGCCGGATGGAAGAAACCTCGCGCAAAGAACGCAAAGGGAATGAGGGCCGTTGGCCGCCCCCGATCGTTGATTGCAATGAAAAAAGGCCCCGGCGGATTTCTCCACCGGGGCCTCTGCAATCTCATCCGAAGAACGGGGCATCCGGTACCCGCCCTATCCTCCCATCATCGCCTTGGCGGCCTTCGACGGCGTCACCTCCTTCGATCCCTCCTTGCGGTCGAAGGCATCGATGATGCTGTCGTTATGGCTCTGGACGATGATATCGCGATAGGACTTCAGACCGGTGCCGGCCGGAATAAGACGGCCCATGATCACGTTCTCCTTCAGGCCGTACAGGTTGTCAACCTTCGCCTCCACGGCGGCGTCGGTGAGCACCTTGGTCGTCTCCTGGAACGAGGCGGCCGAGATGAACGACTCCGTCGTCAGCGATGCCTGCGTGATGCCGAGAAGCAGCGGCTCGGAGGTCGCGGGTTCGGCGTCGCGCGCCTGTGCGGGCTCCTTCCCCTTCTTCTTCAGCTCCGTGTTCGTCTCCTTGAATTTCCGCTTCAGGATGAGCTGCCCCACCTTCAGGCGGCTGTCCCCCTTCTCCGTGATCACCACGCGGTTCTTCATCTCATCGTTCTCCTCCTCGAACTTCACGCGGTCCACCTGATCCCCTTCCAGGAAGCGGGTGTCGCCGGAATCGAGGATGCGCACCTTGTGGAGCATCTGCCGGGCGATGACCTCGATGTGCTTGTCGTTGATCGGCTGTCCCTGCATCCGGTACACCTCCTGGATCTCGTTCACGATGTACTCCTGCACGGCGCTGACGCCCTTGATGCGGAGAATATCGTGCGGATCGATCGAACCGTCGGAGAGACGCTCGCCGGAGCGGACGAAGTCGCCGTCCTGCACCAGAACGTGCTTGCCGAAGCTCACCGTGTATTCCATGCGGGTACGGCCGTCGAGCGAGGTCACTACGATAACGCGGTTGCCGCGCTTCGGCTTGTCGAACGAAATGATGCCGTCGATGTCGGTCACCACCGCCGGCTGCTGCGGCGAACGCGCCTCGAACAGCTCGGTAACGCGCGGCAGACCGCCCGTGATATCGCGGGTCTTGCCCACGTCGCGCGGGATCTTGGCGATGATCGTACCCGGCTGCACCATGTCTCCCTCCTCCACGTTGATGTGGGCGCGGATCGGGATGATGTACGGCTGCACGACCTTCCCCTCCTCGTCCACGATCTCGATCGTCGGGCTCTTGGTGCGGTCCTTCGCGTCGATCGTCACCTTCGTGATGTATCCCGTCTGCTCGTCCGGCTCGTCGCGATAGGTGACGTTCGGGATCAGGTCCTTGTACCGGATGGTTCCCGCCTTGTCCGTCACGATGACGTTGTTGTACGGGTCCCACTCATAGAGGATATCGCCCTTCTGCACCATATCGTTGTCGCTGACCTTGAGCGACGAACCGTACACCACGTCGTAGCGGTGGATGACACGGTTGTCCGCATCCATGATCGCGATGCCGCCGGCGCGGCCGGTGACAACGCGCGTGGCGGAGGTAAGCCCGGTCTCCGGATCGATGTCGGTCCGCTCGATGAACTTCAGTCCCTCGAACGAAACGCGTCCCTCCACCTTCGTCTGCACGGTGCTCTGCGAGGCGATCAGCGACGCCGTGCCACCCGTGTGGAACGTGCGGAGCGTAAGCTGCGTGCCCGGCTCGCCGATCGACTGGGCGGCGATGATGCCGACGGCCTCGCCGACGTTCGCAAGCTGGCCGGTGGTCAGGTTCGTGCCGTAGCACTTGGAGCAGATACCGCGCTTGGCCTCGCAACTGAGCACCGAGCGGATCATCACACGCTCGATGGCAGTCTCGGAGATCGCATTCGCCACATCGTTCGTCACCACCTCGCCCCCCTTCACGATCACCCGTTCCGGATCGATCGGATCGATCACATCCTCCAGCACCACGCGGCCCAGGATACGCTCGTGCAGGTGCTCCTTTACGCTCTCGCCCTCCTTCAGCGCCTGCATCTCGATGCCGCGGATGGTACCGCAGTCATGCTCGGAGATGATGGCATCCTGCGCCACGTCGATCAGACGGCGGGTCAGATAGCCGGCGTCGGCCGTCTTCAGCGCCGTATCGGCCAGCCCCTTGCGCGCGCCGTGCGTGGAGATGAAGTATTCCAGGATCGAGAGCCCCTCCTTGAAATTCGAGGTCACGGGGTTTTCGATCAGCTCGCCCATGGCGCCGGAGAGCGACTTCTGCGGCTTCGCCATCAGGCCGCGCATACCGGCGAGCTGGCGGATCTGCTCTGTCGAGCCACGGGCCTTGGAATCGAGCATCATCCAGAAGGTGTTGAAGCCGTGGTTGTCCGACTTCAGCGCCTGCTGCACCACCTGCAGAACGCGGTTTGTGGCGTTCGACCACACGTCGATCACCTTGTTGTAGCGCTCGCCGTTGGTGATGACGCCTTCGAGATAGTAGTTCTCGATGCGGTCCACCTCCTTCTGCGCCTTGGCGATGATCTGGTCCTTCTCCTGCGGCACCAGCGCATCGGCGATCGACACCGAGAGCCCTCCGCGCGTGGAGTAGGTGAAGCCGAGATCCTTCAGATCGTCCAGGAACTTCACGGTCTTCAGCGCTCCCGCCTTGCGGAAGCATTCGGAGATCAGCCTCGTGAGCTCCTTCTTCGTCAGCAGCGTATCGAGGTAGCCAAGCTCCTCCGGCACGATCTGGTTAAAGAGCACACGCCCGGTTGCCGTCTCCACGATTCTGCCATTGATGCGCACCTTGATCTTGGCATGCAGATGCAGACGGCCGGTGTTGTAGGCCACCAGCACCTCCTCCGCCGAGGCGAACATCTTCCCCTCGCCGGCGACGCCCGGATAGGTCTTCGTCACGTAATAGCAGCCGAGAACCATGTCCTGCGAAGGAACGGTGATCGGATCACCGCTCTGCGGCGAGATGATGTTGTGCGACGAGAGCATCAGCAGGATGGCTTCGAGCTGCGCATCGTAGCTGAGCGGCACATGCACTGCCATCTGGTCGCCGTCGAAGTCGGCGTTGAACGCGGCGCAGACCAGCGGGTGCAGGTGGATCGCCTTGCCCTCCACGAGACGCGGCTGGAACGCCTGGATGCCGAGACGATGCAGCGTCGGCGCACGGTTCAGCAGCACCGGATGCCCGTCGATCACCGACTCCAGGATATCCCACACCTCGGTCGTCTTCCGCTCCACCACCTTCTTGGCGGACTTCACGGTCTTGGTATGCCCGCGTTCGATCAGCTTGCGGATGATGAACGGCTTGAAGAGCTCCACCGCCATATCCTTCGGCAGACCGCACTCGTGCAGGCGCATCTCCGGACCCACCACGATCACCGAGCGGCCGGAGTAATCGACGCGCTTGCCGAGCAGGTTCTGGCGGAAGCGTCCCTGCTTTCCCTTGAGCATGTCGGAGAGAGACTTCAGGGCGCGCTGCGAATCGCTGCGCACGGCCGAGCCACGGCGCGAGTTGTCGAAGAGCGAATCGACCGCCTCCTGGAGCATGCGCTTCTCGTTGCGCAGAATCACCTCGGGGGCGTCGATGTCGATCAGGCGCTTCAGGCGATTGTTGCGGATGATGACCCTGCGGTACAGATCGTTCAGGTCGGACGTGGCGAAGCGTCCTCCCTCCAGCGGCACCAGCGGGCGGAGCTCCGGGGGAATGACCGGGATGATGTCCAGCACCATCCACTCGGGACGGTTCGGCTCCCCCTCTCCCTCCGGGCGATCGCGGAAGGCGCTCACCACGCGCAGGCGCTTCAGCGCCTCCGCCTTCTTCTGCATCGAGGTCTCCGTGCGGGCCTGCTCGCGAAGCTGCAGCGCCAGCTCGTCCGGATTGATTCGCTTCAGCAGCTCCTTGATGGCCTCACCGCCGATCAGCGCGATGAACTTGCGCGCGTCCTCGTCGTCCAGGTCGTTGTTGGACTCCGGAAGCGACGCCATGATGTCGAGGTACTGCTCCTCGGTCAGAAGGTCGTTCACCTGCAATCCGGTCTGTCCCGGCTGGACCACCACATAGGACTCGTAGTAGACGATACGCTCGACATCCTTGGTTGGCAGGCCGAGCACGGCACCGATCTTCGAGGGGAGCGAGCGGAGATACCATATATGAACGACCGGCACCGCCAGCGCGATGTGCCCCATGCGCTCGCGGCGCACCGACTTCTGCGTCACCTCGACGCCGCAGCGGTCGCAGATGATCCCCTTGTACCGGATGCGCTTGTACTTGCCGCAGTGGCATTCCCAGTCGCGCACCGGACCGAAGATCTTCTCGCAGAAGAGGCCATCCTTTTCAGGACGGAACGACCGGTAGTTGATCGTCTCGGGTTTGGTAACCTCGCCGTGCGAACGATTCAGGATATCGTCCGACGACGCGAGCTTGATCATGATCCGCCGGAAGTTCTGCCCAACGATCTGATTCGGTTGTGTAACCACAGTATTCTCCCGATGTATGAATCAGAGAAAGTCAAAATTCAAAAGTCAAATGTCAAAAAGGTAGAGATGACGATCGCGCCACCCTGTGTGATCGGCCCGGATGTTCCCGGGAAGCGGACGGCATCCCGGGAATTCGCGGTCATCATACTCAACCTTATCCCCGCATCCCTGCGGTCCTGGAAATTCGATCGAAATCCGTCGTCAAAAGGCCATCTCCGCCACCGATCCCACACCACTTTTTGCCTTTTGACCTTTGACTTCTAATCGATTTTTACTTCCAGGCCCAGCCCCTGGAGCTCGCGCACCAGGACGTTGAACGATTCGGGGATGTTCGGCTCCGGCAGGTTCTCCCCCTTGACGATCGCCTCATAGACCTTGGCACGGCCGTGCACGTCGTCCGACTTCACGGTCAGGATTTCCTGCAGCACGTTGGCGGCGCCGTATGCTTCAAGCGCCCACACCTCCATCTCTCCGAAACGCTGGCCGCCGAACTGCGCCTTGCCTCCCAGCGGCTGCTGGGTGATCAGCGAGTACGGTCCGATCGAACGCGCGTGGATCTTGTCCTCCACAAGGTGCGAGAGCTTCATCATGTAGATAACGCCGACCGTCACACGCTGGTCGAACTTCTCGCCGGACTTGCCATCGTACAGATCGGTCTTGCCGTCGCGCGTGAGGCCGGACTCCTCCAGCCTGTCCTGCACATCCGGCCACAGAGCGCCGTCGAAGATCGGCGTGGAGAAGGTGAGTCCCAGACGCCTGCCGGCCCAGCCGAGAGCGGTCTCGTAGAGCTGCCCCAGGTTCATTCGCGACGGCACGCCGAGCGGGTTCAGCACGATGTCCACCGGGGTGCCGTCCGGAAGGAACGGCATATCCTCCATTGCAACGATCTTCGCCACCACCCCCTTGTTGCCGTGACGTCCGGCCATCTTGTCCCCCACCTGCAGCTTCCGCTTCTTGGCGATATAGACCTTCGCCATCTGCATGATGCCCGGCTGGAGCTCATCCCCCTGCGCCACCTTGTTCTTCTCGATCCGGATGTCGTCGTTGACGAGGTCCACCACCTTCCTGTAGTTCTGGTAGGCCTTCCTGACCAGCGCGCTCTTCTTCTTGTTGTCCACCCACGCCTCATCCGGGTTCAGCGCGGCAAGATCGACGCCGTCGTTCAGCTTGGAAACGAACGTGTCGGACTTGATGACCGTGCCCGCACGGACGATCGTGGTTCCGGCCATATCGCGGATGCCGAGCGAGGTCTCCCCCTCCAGAAGAGCGCCGAGCTTGTCGGCGAGCTGCCGGCTGTAGTTGTCCAGCATCGTGACAAGCTGGCGGTCCAGCATCTCCTGGCGCCGCTTCTCGTCCTTGCGCACATCGGAATCCTTCTTGATCACCCGGCGGCTGAAGAGCTGCGAGTTGATCACCACCCCCTTCATTCCCGGAGGTGCCTTCAGCGAGGCATCCTTCACGTCGCCCGCCTTGTCGCCGAAGATCGCGCGCAGCAGCTTCTCCTCCGGTGTGGGATCGGTCTCCCCCTTCGGCGTGATCTTGCCGACCAGAATGTCGTTCTCGCGAACCTCCGAACCGACCCGGATGATGCCGCTCTCGTCGAGATCCTTCACCGCCTCCTCCGAGACGTTCGGGATTTCACGGGTCAGCTCCTCCTCGCCGCGCTTGGTGTCGCGCACATGGATCGAGAACTCCTCGATGTGCACCGAGGTGTAGATGTCCTCGCTCACCACACGCTCCGAGATGACGATGGCGTCCTCGAAGTTGTAACCGCGCCAGGGCATGAATGCGACGATGAGATTGCGTCCCAGCGCCAGCTCTCCCCCCTGCGTCGAACACCCGTCGGCCAGAACGTCGCCGGCCTTGAAGCGCTGCCCCGTGCGGACCACCGGCCGCTGGTTGATGCAGGTATCCTGGTTGGTGCGGAAGAACTTCGTCAGCTCGTACTCCTTGCGGCGGTCGTCGATGAACGAGACAAGCTGCTCCTCCTTGCTCAGAGCGCTGTCGTACTCGACGATGATCTTCATGGAGTCCACGTAGACCACCACGCCGTCACGCTCGGCCACGATCAGCGTGCGCGAGTCGCGTGCTACGCGTCCCTCCATTCCCGTGCCGACGATCGGCACCTCGGGACGGAGCAGCGGCACGCCCTGACGCTGCATGTTCGAGCCCATCAGCGCACGGTTGGCGTCGTCGTGCTCCAGGAACGGAATCAGCGCCGCGGCGGCCGAGACGATCTGGTTCGGCGCCACATCGACGTACTGCACCTGCGTCGGCTCCACCATCACGAAGTCGCCGGACTGGCGGGCGCGGACACGATCCTGAACGATCATGCCGTCGGCGTTCAGCTTCACGGTGGCCGGGGCGATGATCGTCCCCTCCTCCTTGTCGGCGGCCAGGTACTCGATGTCGTCGCTCACCACGCCGTTGCTCACGCGGCGATACGGCGTCTCGATGAAGCCGAAGTCGTTCACCTTCGCATGGATGCAGAGCGAGGAGATAAGGCCGATGTTCGGACCTTCCGGCGTCTCGATCGGGCAGAGGCGACCGTAGTGCGTGTAGTGCACGTCGCGAACCTCGAAGCCGGCGCGCTCGCGCGTAAGACCGCCCGGTCCGAGCGCGGACATGCGACGCTTGTGCGTCATCTCCGCCAGCGGGTTCGTCTGATCCATGAACTGCGAGAGCTGGTTCGTTCCGAAGAACGTGTTGATCACCGAGGTGATCGTCCTGGCATTCACCAGATCGGCCGGCGTGAAGCTCTCCACATCGTGGATGTTCATCCGCTCCTTGATGGTGCGGGCCATGCGCGCCATGCCGACGTTGAACTGTCCGGCCATCTGCTCCCCCACGGTACGTACGCGGCGGTTGCCGAGATGGTCGATATCATCCACCTGCTTCTTTCCCTGCTGCAGGTCGATCAGGTACTTGATGATGGCGACGATGTCGTCGCGCGTGAGGGTCGTCTGATCGCCCGGGATGTCCAGGCCGAGCTTGTCGTTGATCCGGTAGCGCCCCACCTCGCCGAGATCGTAGCGCTTGGGGTTGAAGAAGAGCTTGTCGATCAGGCCACGGGCGGTCTCCAGATCCGGCGCCTCGCCGGAACGGAGCTGGCGATAGATCGCCTCCAGGGCATCCTCCTCGCTGCGGGCCGTATCCTTCTGGATGGTGCGGACGATGATCGAATCGGCCTGCGATGCCTCCTCGGTGAACAGCCGCACGGTATCGGCCCCCGAATTGCGGATCAGGTCCAGCATCTCGGGATTCATCCTCACATCCTTGCTGGTGATGATCTCGCCGGTGTTCATATCGATGATATCACCGGCGATGATCCGCTCCAGATACCGCTCATCGAGATCACCGATCGGCACCTCCTCGGTAAGCTGGAAGAGCTCCAGCAGATCCTCGTCGGAGGAGAACCCGAGCGCGCGGAGCAGGGTCGTGACGGGGAACTTCTTCTTGCGGTCGATGTAGGCGTACATCACATTCTGGATGTCGGTGGTGAATTCCACCCACGATCCGCGGAAGGGGATGATACGCGCCGAGAAGATGCGCGTGCCATTCGGGTGCACGGCATCGGAGAAGAAGACGCCCGGGGAGCGATGGAGCTGCGACACGACGACGCGCTCGGCGCCGTTGATGATGAACGTGCCGCGATCGGTCATCATCGGGATGTTGCCGAGATAGACCTCCTGCTCGATCGTTTCGATGAAGTCATCCGAATCCTTGTCGGCCTTGGAACTGAGCCGCAGACGGGCCTTCAGAGGCACGGCATAGGTAAGCTCCCGATCGCGGCATTCGTTGACGCTGTACTTGGGACGCTCGATACGGTAATCGATATATTCCAGGGTGAAAATCTCACGGGCATCGCTGATCGGGAAGTTCGCCAGGAACCCCTGCTCCAGCCCGACAGGCTTCCTCTCCTCAGGAGTTAGATCGGCCTGGAGGAAGTCATCGTACGCCGCGATCTGCACGCCGAGCAGGTCGGGCATATCGATCACATGCTTGGTACGTGCGAACGTAACCCGTTCGGCGGCCCCCTTGTTCGAGACTCCGTTGTTGGATCGGTTGGTAATCACTTCTATGTACCTCCAGTCAATAGGGAAGGTTGGCGTCCACGCTAACGCAGTCGGCTCTTCTCAAGACGACAATGGATTCCCCACGACGGCCGGTATCCGGACAGCCATGAAGAATCCATCGTTATTTGTAAAATTGTGTAACTGTCGCTGCTGAATTTGCTGATGTGACGACGGCTCGCTGTTTCCCCTCCGCGACGTCCATACGAAATGTGCTTCAGAAAGGCTGTAAACTGCACGCATAGACGCCGTTAGGTTCTACAGGAAGATTCGATCAAACGACGATACATCCATGAGGGTTATTGTGCCGACACGCCGCCGACATAAATATAACCCTCTGCAATAAAACGAGGCTCTCCCCGACCTTCCATTTCCCGCGAATCGGCAGGAGGATGCAAAGTGTCGGGGAGATCATTTCCCGTTCCCGGCGGAGCGGCGGGCGAACGAACTCCCGCCTTCCATCCGGACACACTATACCGCTCCCTTACTTCAGCGTAACGGTAGCGCCGGCCTCTTCCAGCTTCTTCTTCACCTGGTCGGCCTCCTCCTTCGCAACGCCTTCCTTCACCGGCTTCGGCGCGCCTTCCACCAGATCCTTCGCCTCCTTGAGGCCCAGGCCGGTCAACTCGCGCACAACCTTGATGACGTTGATCTTCGAAGCGCCGGCGCTGGTCAGCTCGACGGTGAACTCCGTCTGTTCCTCGGCGGCCGGAGCGGCCGGGACGGCGGCGCCCGGCATCATTCCGCCCATCATCATCGGGGCAGCCGCGGTGACACCGAACTTGTCCTCAAGAGCCTTCTTCAGCTCGGCGGCCTCGGTAAGGGTAAGATTGCCGATCGTCTCGACGAGTTCTTCGACGTTTGCCATTGTTGCTATCCTGAAAGTTTCTTGGTTGTATGTTCTAATTTCTGTCTGCTTCGCCTGTGTCACTCTGCTCCGGAGCCGGATACACCTCTATGCGGTGGCTCCTTCCTTCTTCCTGGCGACCTCCTCGATCACCGAGGCAAGATCGCGCATCACGGCATTGATGGCGCCGACGATGCCCGAGGCCGGAGCATTGACGGCCCCCGCGATGGAGGCCAGCAACTCCATGCGCGACGGCATGGCGGCGATCTCCTTCAGCCGGGAACCCTCCATCACCTGATGCTCGATCACCGCGAAGTTCAGCTTCGGGATGTCGAGCTTCGGATCGATGAAGTCACGGAGGACACGCGCGGGAGCGGCCGGATCGTCGTATCCGACGGCGATACCCGTCTGACCCACGAACCGATCGAGCACATGGTCGAAGCCGCCCTCCCCTTCCAGGGCACGCTTTACAAGCGTGTTCTTGGCGACCTTGTACTTCACCCCCGCCTTCTTGAATTCGCGGCGCAGGCGAATCGCATTTGCCACGGTCAGGCCCGTGAAGTCGATCGAGTACACTCCGCTGGCTCCCTGGAGCAGTTCGCTAAGCTCCGCGACGACTTCTGCCTTCTTAGTCTTGGTCATACGAAATGAAAGAGTCGGATCATGCGATCCTGGTTGACGGGTTGTAGCCCGGAGACCTTCCGACAGCCGGCGTGCAGGCGATGGAGAAGCATGCTCCCGGAAGGAGCGCCACCGCGAAGCCGGCCACCTGCGGGCCTTCCTTGAATACGGTCGGCATACCGGATTCCTGCCAGGATGCGGGCGGTACGAAGCCGCCGGACATCCTCCAGATCCCGGCAAGGGACCGAGGCGAGTGCGTAATAGTTCTGGAGGACACGCCACCGGATGAGGCGCCGGACAGCACCAGAGCCCTGATCCGGGCATGGCCCGTCGTCAGTAATCCGTGGTCCGTCGGAAGAGGAGCACTGCAGAGCGTTCCCCCGCTGCCGGCCACGGACCGAAGCCCTGGCAGGCACGGCAGCAACGCCCTCTTCAGGCGCCTAGTGTTTCTCCGGGGCCAGGGTCATCGCCTGCTCGACCACGGGGACGCCGGGTCCCATCGTGGAACTGAGGGTGATGCCCCGCACATACTTTCCCTTGGAGCTCTGCGGCTTGGCGCGCATGATGCTCCCCATGAAGGTCTGAATATTATCGGCGAGCTTGCCGGACTCGAACGAGGTCTTGCCGATGGAGGCATGAACGATGCCGGCGCGATCGACGCGATATTCGATCTTGCCTGCCTTCACCTCCTGAACGGCGGTGGCGACATCCATAGTCACCGTTCCCGACTTCGGGTTCGGCATCAGGCCGCGCGGGCCGAGAATCTTGCCGAGCTTGCCAAGTTCGCCCATCACATCGGGGGTGGCGATCACGACGTCGATATCGGTCCAGCCTCCCTTGATGCGCTCGATGACGTCCTCGAACCCGACGACGTCGGCGCCGGCGTCGAGCGCCTCCTGCTGCCTGGCGTCGCGGGTCACCACCAGCACCCGCACCGCCTTGCCGATGCCATGCGGCAGCGACACCGTACCACGCACAAGCTGATCGGCCTTGCGGGGATCGACGCCGAGGCGGATGGCGATATCGACCGACTCATCGAACTTCGCTGTAGCATTCTCCTTGACGATCTCGATCGCCTCCTGGAGCGTGTACGGCTTCGTCGTATCCACCTTCTTGGCGATGTTCGTAAATCGCTTGCTGCGCTGTGCCATATCCTTCTGGTTGAAACGGAAACGTTGAAGATTTGCCTGTTCGCTGTCGGGCCCGCGGCCATGCCGGCAGGGCCGGTGCGGCGGAAGCGGAATCCCGTTATCCCTCGACGGTGACTCCCATCGAGCGGGCCGTGCCGGCGAGCATGGAGACGGCACTTTCCATCGAGTCGCAGTTCAGATCGGCCATCTTCGTCTTGGCGATCTCTTCGAGCTGCTCGCGCGTGACCTTCCCGACCTTGTTCCGGTTCGGCTCGGCCGATCCCTTCGCCAGGCTGATGGCCTTCATGATCAGCACCGGAGCCGGAGGGCTCTTGACGATGAAGGTGAAGCTCTTATCCGAATAAAAGCTCACGAGCACCGGCGTGAGGATGCCTCCATCCTTCTGCGTCTTCGCATTGAACTGCTTGACGAACTCCGAGCCGTTCAGGCCGCGCTGGCCGAATGCCGGGCCAACGGGTGGCGCCATCGTCGCCTGCCCCGCCGGAATCTGGAGCTTGAAAGAGCCGAGGAGTTTCTTTGCCATGTTTCTTTATTCAGGAGTCTTGTATTGTGTGCACCGTCTCGGAGGCTGATGGGATAGTCATCAGTAGATAGTCGCCGCAGGCCGCGCCATCAGCCACTCGCTATCGCTCTATCTCCACCTGGGAGAAATCAAGCTCCACCGGGGTCTTGCGGCCGAAGATCGAGACCTCCACCTTCAGCTTCTGCTTGCTGGCGTTGACCTCGCGCACGAAGCCGGAGAAATTGTTGAACGGCCCGTCGATCACCTTCACCGGATCTCCCTCGCGGAACGAATCGACGATCGTCTCCACATGCTTGCGCTCCTCGATCCGGTCCAGAATCTTGCTGATCTCCTCCGGCTGCAGCGCCGTCGGCTCCGTCTTCGTCCCCACGAAGTTGATCACCGAGGGCGTGTTCTGGATCAGGTCCTTCACCTTCTTGTTCAGCACGGCCTCGACCAGCACATATCCCGGAAGGAAATTCTTCTGCCGCGTCCGCTTCTTGCCGTCGCGTACCTCGAAGACCTTCTCCAGCGGGATCAGAACGGTGGGGACATACTCCTGCAGCCCCAGACGCCCCACCTCGCTCTCAAGCAGTTGCTTGACACGCGCCTCGTGTCCCGAATACGTCCTGATGGCGTACCACCGTTTCTGAATTGTCGTCTCGTTCGTTGACATACGTACTGAAACCTCCCGGATGCAATCCACACCATCTTTACTGCTCGGTCATCCCATAACTGCCAGCCTCAGAAGAAGAAGCCGAACAGCCAGGTGAAGACCATATCGACGACGTACACGAACGCGGTAATGATCGCGCAGGTGATGATCGTAACGATCGTCGCCTCCTGCAGTTGCTCCTTCTTCGGCCAGGAGACCTTCTTCATTTCGTTCCCGATCTCGCGAACGAAGGTACCGATACTCTGCTTCATGGGCTTGCCGAGGATATGACTACCGACACCGGAGTGCGGGCAGAGGAGATGTTGATACCGAATAACTGACTCGGTGGCATGGGCGGAAGCAGATCGTATCCGCCCCCCTGCCGATCGTCATGACCGGGGATCACCGCGATTGATGCCAGACTGCGCTTCCCTTGCACGGGCGGCAGGAATCGAACCCGCAACCTACGGTTTTGGAGACCGTCGCTCTGCCAATTGAGCTACGCCCGTGAGTCCATCTTCGATCGATTGACATTCTCCGACTGAAGCCCCCTGCCGGCCCAATCGCCTGTCGTCAATCACTTCGTTTCCTTGTGGGCCGTACGCTTGTTATCCCACTTGCAGAACTTCTTGTATTCCACGCGCCCCGACTGCTTCTTCTTGTTCTTCGTCGTCGTGTAGTTACGACGCTTGCACTCGGTGCACTCCAGTGTAATGATGTCGCGCATGATCCTGTTCCGGAATAGATAAAGTATCGCCGATCCTCGATGGCACCGCAGGCCCCGCCCGGAGAAAAGCCGGCTTCATGGGAAAAGAGCACAACGGCCACGACGGTATCGAAGAGCGGGAGACGGGACTCGAACCCGCGACCAACAGCTTGGAAGGCTGTGACTCTACCAACTGAGTTACTCCCGCATGAACGGAACCTCGACAGACGGATGGAAGGACTCCGCCAGTGACGGTCCGCTGGAGCTCACGACCGGGATTGAACCGGTGACCTCGTCCTTACCAAGGACGTGCTCTACCAACTGAGCTACGTGAGCGTGAACGATGAAATGAGATGGAAACGGCGTCGGGTGCGGTGAAAGATGCGGAAAATCCATGTATGGCCGCAGCCGGAATTCCCGTGTACATCTTCTCGAAGAGCGACTCCCGCAGTGCCTGTGGCGGACCCCGGCGCTATGGCGGGATCTCTGAGCGGTAGCACCGGTTCCTGATGACCGACGACGTAACGTGGCTCGTTTCGTAACAACAGAATGTGAAAGAGCGGTTTCGCTGCATCCCGACGGGACTGCTGTGGGCAGGGAAGGATTCGAACCTCCGAACTCTTACGAGAACAGATTTACAGTCTGTCGCCTTTAACCACTCGGCCACCTGCCCGGAGTATTCGGTAACCCCATCGAATGGATTGCAGAAGAGCTTGCAAATATAAGGCTCGCGTATCCGAAGTCAAAAGCTTTTTTGGGGCTCGTCAGCGCCTTCACATTCTGTTGCCCTTTATCCCGAACATCACGGGATGGCCTACGATCCGCGGGGCGTAACGGCGCACCCGCGCCCCGGACCACCGAGGCGGCGCTCCTCCGCGATGATCGCTCCAAGCTCCGCCAGCAACTCCCGGTCCAGATGCTCCTGCAACGCGGGGAAGAGCTCGCGCTCCTCGAAGCGGATATGCCGCTCCAGCAGCAGACCGAACTCCCGTACAAGGCCATCCCCGCGATCTCCATCGGCGCACGCTGCCACCATCCTCCTGAACTCCGCATGCTCATCGAGTGCGCGGCCGATCATGCCGACGAGTTCCCCTCCCTTCCCCCCCGGATCGAAGAGATGCTCCTCCTCCTGCCGGAAATGGAACTCCAGTTCCCGTTCCCAGAGCAGCAGGATCGACTGTATGGGGTCGTCGCAATCGCGGTAGGCCGGTTCGCCACGCTTCAGACGCTGCGCGGCCACCAGCCCCTGGTGATGATCGTGCGACAGCGGCACAAGCGCCGGATCGCGCCGAAGAGGCCTCGGCGGCGTGGCGTCTTCTCTATCCGGAGTGTTCGGCATAATGCAATCCACGTTCAATATTCGAGCGTCGGCAGGACCTCCCTCGATTGCAGACATATAACTGAGGAGGGTCAACCATAAAAAAACGAATAACCCGGCCCCATCCAACCCTTTGCGCGAGGATGTCACCCCTGCGGGCGCCGCTGCGTTCCCTCCCTCCCCTCCAGCCAGATTCCGAGCGTCACCCCCTTCCAAAGCTCCATGATCTCCTCGCCGGTTGCCTCGGACCGCACGAATTTCCTATGGATGGCCCTCAGCCTTGCCAGATCGACATACCGGCCGAGCCCGGCGGAATCTCCTGCGAGCAGATCGCGCATGCGAGGCCCTGCATGACGGTTCAGCGCATTGAAGAAGCTTTTCCCGGGGTCCCCCTTGGTGGTTCGCAGGCGGACCTCATCGGGGAGCATTCCCTCCATCGCGCGGCGCAGCACGGCGCGCCCCCATCCATCGCCGAGCTTCTGTTCCGGAGGGAGCGCCAGGCAGAACTCGATCAGCCGGCGGTCATAGAACGGATAGCGCGGTACGATCCGGAACGTCGCCGCGGCCTTGTCCAGCATCTCCAGGATAAAGGTATGCAGCCCCCATTCGATCCTGCGATGATGATCCTCGCGCAGCGTCCCCGCCGCGGGCCGGGCGCCGATGCTTCCATTGATCCGATCCGCCAGATCGACCCGCCGGGCGAAATCCTCCCGGATGATGGACCGCTCCCCCCAGGGACGCAATGCACGACCATTTACGCGATGCCATACACGCCGCAACGGACCGAGCACGAGCGGATTCACCACGCCACGGCGCAGCAGCCCGAGCCTGGAAGCCCCGGTACGCGAAGCCATCGTACCGATTTCCCCGCCGAGCCGGAGCCAGCGCCCCGCGCGGGCAAGCTCGATGAGAAAGCCCGTGCCGTGCGACACCGTCGTATCGCCATCGAGGCCATCCAGCCACACGCCTGCACCGCATGCCGACGCCTCGCGGAAGAGATGCCAGTGGATATAGAAATTGGGGGAGAAATAGGGCTCGTCAAGCCGCGCCCTGCGCTGTTCGGCATCGGCCAGGGGATCGAGCTCGTCGGCGGCGATGGAATGCGGCGTCATCCCTCCACGCGCAGCGACGACCTCCATATAGCGGCGCTCATCGGCCTCCGGACGGGAGTAGACAGCGGAGAAGGTATGGAGCGGTCCCCGGCCGGCAGCGGCAAGAACCTGCGCGGCCACAATCGCAACGGACGATGAGTCAAGCCCGCCGCTCAGCGCGGCTCCGACCTTCCCCCCCGCCGGCACACGGCAGCGAACCGTCTCGGTAAAGAGGTCGCGGAAGGCGGCGGCATATTCCTCGGCGGAGGCAAGCTTCAGCTCGCGTCGCGGATCGAGCATTGCATAGCGACTGATACGGATGCCATCGGCTCCGACCGCCATCGTATGTCCCGGCGCCAGCCTCCGGGCGGCGGAATAAAAGGTGATCTCCCTGTCGTCGAACAGCGATGACAGATAATCGCCGATGCGTTGTTCATCGACCGCATGCGGAATATCCGGATGAGCAAGCAACCCCTTCAGCTCCGACGCCGCAACGAACAGGCCTCCCTGGCGATGATAATAAAACGGCAGAACGCCGATTGGATCGCGAGCGCAGAAAATAGTGCGCCTGGCGCAGTCGTGGATGATGAACGAGAAGTCACCGACCAGCCGCCCCGGGCACTCCTCTCCCCAGCGATGATAGGCACGCAGAATCAGCTCGGCATCGGTGATTTCCCGTTCGGTGATCGGAAGCCCGAGCATGCCGGCAAGCTCCTCCCGGTTGTCGATGCGCGCATCGGCCGCAACGACAAGGTCCCCGGAAACGCAGATGCCGTGCACGGCCGTCGCAAGGGCGATAGCGTCCGCGAGCCAGGCTCCATCTACGCCCACACCTCGGAGGGCGAGAGGAGCAACTACGGACTCCAGCACGGCGCGATCGACGGGGCGCCCGTCGGCGTGGAAGATACATGCGATGCCGCTCATGAAGATGTCCGCTGCTGGATGTTCGAGATACCAATGTAGGAGAAGCCGGAGCACGCCACGCCATACTGCATTCAAGCGGGTGAACCTCCATCCACCTGCGCCGTGCAGCGTCCGCGCCGTGCAAAGATAGAGACTCCCGGCAGTTGCCACGCATTCATAATGTGCGTGGTGACTGGTACGCCATGCTCGCCCATACCCAGCGCAGGCCCGGCGTGCGGATACACGCGATGCCGATGTCCGACGATTTTCCGGACGCCCGACACGGCAGGAAACCGTCGCCACGGTCTGATTATCGGTGATGAACCCACGAGAGCGATATCCGCATCAATTTTCAGCGCACCGCTCCATAATGTGCAGAAATGGAAGATCGGCACCTCTGCCCGATTATTTTCTCATATGACCGGAATTGGGCTTGACGTGACGTCATCCGCGTCCGTACTATCGCGCCGGTAATTACCGGACATGATCGTTCGCGCGACTGGACGAGCGATTTCCATCGCAGCATAACCTGGCGTATAAGCGCATTTGCATCAGGCCCGCTCAAGAATAGATAAAATCCCGGACTTCGGTTGAATACTATAGAGTGAAAGTTTCCGGGATCTTCCGGCGGGAGTTTTAATCTCCATTCCCGCAGGATGGAAGTCGGCCATGCGACATGGCGAAATTCCGGTGAAAATCATCGATGTATAATTTTTTTTGCAGTGATGCATAAAAAGTATTGCGCAATGTATACTATCATAGTATAATTACACTGCCCTCCAGAACGGCAGCTGTTCATGACCGCCCCGCTACCAGCACCGGCGATCATGATATGTGGAAGCACCGCATGATTATCCGCACACTAGTCATGTGGTACAATCCACTGACCGGCTGCAT